>OHCC01000007.1_pt1 | contig 225562 bp, 155 predicted proteins | sample 1577521 | NCBI WGS metagenome assembly OHCC01 (sample SAMEA3879533, study PRJEB24766) | human gut metagenome | biome: human-associated habitat; feature: feces | place: USA | collected 1985/1987
TCACATTCTTCACTTCTTTCAGAATACGGTCTGTGATTTTCATCAGGATAGGCCAGTCTACCGGTTCAATAGTAGCTGTCATAGCATCTACCGTATTGACAGCGCGGATAATCACCGGCCAATCGAAAGAACGGGCATTATCACGTACACCGACAGATTTGAAATCGGGCACTACTGTAAAGTATTGCCATACCTTCTTATCCAATCCGGCAATTTGGAATTCCTCACGCAAAATAGCGTCGGACTCACGTACGGCTTCCAAACGATCGCGTGTGATAGCACCCAAACAACGTACACCTAAACCGGGGCCGGGAAAAGGTTGGCGATATACCATTTCATAAGGCAAGCCCAATTCCAGGCCACAGGCACGAACTTCATCCTTGAACAGTTGACGCAAAGGTTCTACAAGTTCGAATTTAAGGTCTTCGGGCAGACCGCCTACATTATGATGAGACTTCACCATTTTAGCAGTCTTCGTTCCGCTTTCCACAATATCCGGATAAATAGTACCCTGACCTAAGAAATCGATACCGTCCAGCTTACGTGCTTCCTCTTCAAACACACGGATAAACTCACCGCCGATAATCTTACGTTTTTGCTCAGGATCTTCTACGCCTGCCAGTTTATCAAGAAAACGATCTGTAACATCTACATAAATAAGATTCGCCTTCAACTGATTACTGAATACTTCAACCACATCTTCAGATTCACCCTTACGCATCAACCCATGATTCACGTGCACACATACCAAGTTATCCCCGATTGCTTTCAGAAGCAAAGCAGCCACCACAGAACTGTCAACTCCCCCCGACAAAGCCAGTAACACTTTCTTGTTGCCTACCTGACGCTTAATCAACTCTATCTGATCATTGACGAAGTTCGTCATATTCCAGTTAGCTTCAGCCTTGCAAGTATCGAAAACGAAAGATTTTACAGCAGCCTTAATAGCCTCAATATCGTCTGTAAATTCTACCAGTTTCACTGCGCAAGTCGCTTTGTCATGACCGGCAGCCATAACGGGAATCCCCATTGTATAGATATCCGGATTTACGTCAATAGCAACACCGTCAATCACATTGTTCGGTCCGCCATTGATAATAATCCCCTTTACGTTGGGTAATGCTTTCAGTTCTTCTACTGTGATGTCGTGAGGATAAATCTCACTATACACTCCTAATGCACGGATAGCGCGAGCCAATACCGTATTCTCATGACTACCTAAGTCAAGGATAACAATCATGTCCTGTTTCATCTGATTCTGTTTTTTTAAATTATGTTATTATCAGTAGTTTCTTTAGTTTCAACTTATCTGCAAATATAGATATTTCAAAAGACGCTACAATGCCTGACTTCTCCAAAGTTTCATTTTTCCTTTTCTACTTCCACATCCGTATCGTTAATTCAATAGAGTTGAAAACCTCAGCGATACGTTATTAACAAAGTTATCAACAGGTATACTATAAAGTCGACAACAGCACAATAAACTCATAATCAAGCAACTAACATCATATCGTATACTTTTCATAATTATTAATTCACAATATATAAACAACCAGCCTCAAATAGTACCGACACACAAACGAAACATATTTGTTACTGCATCTTCAATATCCAGCAAAGAAAATGAAACATGATCCCCCTACTTTTGCGGCATATTATTAACGCATACTAACAAATATGAAACGACTCGTTAAATTAGTCTCATTGATTCTCTTATTTTTAAACATGAGCAGCAATACTTTCGCCGAAGAGAAAGTAAATGTAGTCAAGCAAGGAACAATCCGCGGACGAATCATCGATGCTTCCAAACAAACACTCCCCGGAGCATCTATCTATATTGAAAACTTACGTACGGGAGTAACAAGTGACGTCAATGGATATTACACATTTTCCAATCTGAATCCAGGTACCTACACCATAAAAATCAGTTACGTCGGCTACTCACCGGTAGAGATGAAAATTACGATTCCTGCCGGAAAGACTTTGGAAAAAGATGTTGTACTCAACGAAGGATTAGAGCTACAAGAGGTAGTAGTAGGAGGCGCTTTTCAAGGACAACGCCGGGCTATTAACTCACAAAAAAACAGCCTGGGTATCACCAACGTTGTTTCTGCCGATCAGGTGGGGAAATTCCCCGACTCAAACATCGGAGATGCACTTAAACGTATCTCAGGTATTAATGTACAATATGATCAGGGCGAAGCTCGTTTCGGACAAGTTCGCGGAACCTCTGCTGATTTAAGCTCGGTCACGATCAATGGTAATCGTATTCCTTCCGCCGAAGGCGATACACGTAATGTACAGTTAGACCTTATCCCGGCGGATATGATACAAACCATTGAAGTAAATAAAGTAGTAACCCCGGATATGGATGGAGATGCCATTGGCGGATCGATCAACCTGGTTACCAAGAATTCTCCTTACAAACGTACAATCACTGCTACTGCCGGAAGCGGTTACAACTGGATCAGTGAAAAAGCCCAACTTAACCTGGGCTTCACCTATGGTGATCGTTTTTTCAACGATAAACTGGGTATTATGCTTTCTGCTTCCTATCAAAATGCTCCCTCAGGATCTGATGATGTAGAATTTGTTTGGGATACAGATTCAAAAGGAACAATCTGCCTGACTGATTACCAGATTCGCCAATACTACGTAACCCGTGAGCGCCAAAGTTACTCGGCAGCATTCGACTGGGATATAAACGCAAATCATAAATTATTCTTCAAAGGAATATTCAACAATCGCAATGACTGGGAAAACCGGTATCGCCTTACTCTGAAAGACTTGAACAAAGACGTTAATAAGAAGAAAGAAGGCGCAGTTGCCGACAACAAGGCCTCTGTACGCCTACAGACAAAGGCTGGAAGTCCAAACAACCGTAATGCCCGCCTCGAGCGTCAGCGTACGATGGACTTCACTCTCGGTGGCGAACATCTTTTCGGCAAGTTATCCATGGACTGGAATGCCTCTTATGCCCGTGCCTCGGAAGAGCGTCCCAACGAACGTTACCTGGGATATGAACTAAAGAAACAGAATTTCGACATAGACCTGAGCGATATAAGAAGACCCTATGCTTCAGCACAAGCCGGATCGACGCTTATACTTAATAATAATTTCTCCCTACAAGAACTTACAGAGCAACAGGAAGATATTGTAGAGAAAGATCTTAAGTTTTCAATGAATTTCAAACTACCATTAGTGAAAGGATTCTATAGTAATCAGTTGCGATTCGGAGCCAAAGTAGTAGACAAGAGTAAAGACAAAGATCTGGAGTTTTATGATTATGAGCCAGTGGACGAAAAGGCTTTTAATTCAAATAGTTTTTCCAATACCAGCGAACAAAACAGAAATGGATATATGCCCGGGGAAAAATACAAAGCAGGGACATTTATCAGCAAAGAATATGTGGGAGGGCTCGACCTGAACAACAGCAGCCTGTTTAATAAAACAGAAAATCCGGAAGAGTTGGCAGGCGAATACAAAGCACGTGAAACAGTTACTGCCGGCTACCTTCGTTTCGACCAGAACTTCGGTAAAAAACTTAGTGCAATGGTAGGTCTGCGTCTTGAAAATACCCACTTGAAATACAACGGGCGCAAACTGACACTGAACGACGATGGCGATCCGGAATCATTGACTGTTACCCCGGATGTAAAAGACAGCTACCTGAACGTTTTACCTTCCGTCTTATTGAAGTACAACGTCAGTGAAGATTTCAAGATTCGCGGTTCATTCACTGAAACACTTTCACGCCCTAAATACTCAGCATTGATACCGAATGTAAATATCAACAACAAAGACAACGAATTGACACTTGGTAACCCGGAATTAAAACCGACCACTTCGTTTAACTTCGATCTGAGTGCAGATTATTATTTCAAAAGTGTAGGACTTGTCAGTATTGGTATATATTACAAAGACATCAATGACTTCATCGTAACCCAAACAGTCAGAGGATATGAGTATGAAGGCAATTCTTATGATAAATTCATGCAACCCCGCAATGCAGGAGATGCCAATTTATTGGGTGTAGAAGTAGGCTACCAACGGGATTTCGGTTTCATCGCTCCCGCCTTAAAGTGTGTTGGATTCTACGGAACCTATACCTATACACATAGCAAGGTGAACAACTTCAACTTCACCGGACGTGAAAACGAAAAAGACCTGAAACTGCCCGGATCACCGGAACATACAGCCAATGCATCTCTCTACTTTGAAAAAGGAGGACTCAACGTACGCTTATCTTACAATTTCGCATCCGATTTTATTGATGAAATGGGTGAAAGCGCTTTCTACGACCGTTATTATGACAAAGTAAACTACATGGATGTAAACGCCAGTTATACTTTTGGTAAAAAGCTTCGGACGACCTTTTATGCCGAGGCTAACAATCTGCTAAACCAACCTCTGCGTTATTACCAGGGAATATCAGAACGCACCATGCAATCAGAACATTATGGTGTAAAGGTAAATGCAGGAGTCAAAATCAATTTCTAAATCTCTATAAAAAGACGCAAAGCAAGTATCTATTAATAATCAATAAGAAACAATTTATAAAATGAAAACAAAAAGCCTTCTCGTTCTTCTGTTTATCACAATCTGTACAATAGGATATGCACAAAAGAGCGACTATTCCATCTTCGATAAAAAATTCAATTTCTATATTGCCAACGATCTGGGACGAAACGGATATTATGACCAAAAGCCAATTGCCGAACTAATGGGAACAATGGCAGAAGAAATCGGTCCTGAGTTCGTAGTTGCCACCGGAGATATTCACCATTTCGAAGGTGTACGCAGCGTCAATGACCCTCTATGGATGACAAATTACGAATTAATCTACTCGCATCCGGAGTTAATGATCGACTGGTTTCCTGTATTGGGAAATCATGAATATCGCGGTAATACCCAAGCCGTACTTGACTATAGTAATATAAGCCGCCGCTGGTCCATGCCTGCCCGCTACTACACCAAGGTATTCAATGAAGAAGGTACAACCGTCCGCGTCGTTTGGTTGGATACTACCCCCATCATTAATAAATACCGCAATGAAAAAGAGACTTATCCGGATGCCTGCAAGCAAAACAGAGAAAAACAGCTCGCCTGGGTAGACTCAGTACTGACCGCAGCCAAAGAAGACTGGGTAGTTGTAGTAGGACACCATCCTATCTACGCCGAAACTCCCAAAGATACCAGTGAACGAGACGACCTGCAGAAATATCTGGATCCCATCCTGAGAAAACATCATGTAGATATGTATATCTGCGGACACATTCATAACTTCCAGCATATCCGCGTATCAGGAAGCGATATTGACTACGTTGTCAATTCAGCCGGCTCACTGGCACGTAAAGTAAAACCGATCGAAGGAACACTGTTCTGTAGTCCGGAACCAGGTTTTTCTGTCTGTTCTATTGATAAAAAAGAATTCAACCTGCGTATGATCGATAAAAAGGGGAACGTACTTCATACAATAACCCGAAAGAAATAAATTCTACTCTTATAAAAAACACACAACTCAAGGGTACTCCATTCGTGATGAAAGGAGTACTCTTTTTATTTAAACTCAATTATAGGAAATTCAAAAATAACCGTTATCTTTGCACCTCCAAACAAGAGAATCTTTCTTTTTTCTCCCTACCCCATTCTTTATCCACAAAGTTATGAACAATGTTATCAACAGGTAGACGCTAAAGTTATCAACAAGTTAATATCCTTATTATCAAACAATTGAATTCTTCACACATCATTTATCATAATTACATATTCACAAACCCACAAACAGATTCATACCACCGCCCTTTCAAATACCTGGTAATTTTAAAAGGGCTAAAAATCTTTTCCAATTGAGATATTATCAATCCAAACATAAATGCTCTTCAATATATCCCTACACATTCCAAATAAAAATAATATTAATATTTATTATTTTACTATTTTTGCAATATCATTCGATATTTAAGCAAATAAACAATATATAGCATAAACATTAATATAAAATCGTCATGTTTGGAAAAAAGAAAGATGAAAAAAATTCCCAGATACAGTCTGAGCCCCTGAAACTGACAACTATAGCTATGGGAACAGTTATAAAAGGCACAGTTGATGTAGAAGGAAGTTTAAGAGTAGATGGTACTATAGAAGGAAATGTTTCCTGTCATAAAACCATGATATTGGGTCCACAAGGAACAATCATAGGAAATGTAACCTCTGTTTCTGCAATATTACATGGTATCCTGAAAGGAGATATACATACGGAAGAAGAATTAGTGTTGAAATCAGGATGTTCAATGAAAGGAGATATTTACACTTGCAAGTTAGAAATAGAACCGAAAGCACTCTTTAACGGTGCTTGTAAAACAATGGAAGAAAATATACAGCCACAAGGACAATCACTTGAATAATCCCAGATCAATCTGACTTCATAATCATAAGATCGGCTTGCACCAGATGTAACCTTTTTCTTTCCTAAGGATAAAGTCACCGGATTAGATGTAAACGCAAATTTCCACTATGTATTTAACTTTAAAGAAGATGGCCAGGAGTTTTCCGTTTATCCCCTTGCCGGCATCGGTATGCAAAACAATTTTTATAAAAAAACAATGTTGAAATAAAAGGGAAAGAGATTGAAATAGATCGAAGCAACTCTACTAAATTTGCTTTCAATCTGGGAGGAGGAATCACTCTTCCACTTTCCGAACACAGTTATTTGAATGCCGAAGCCAAATTTATGTTTGCCAAAGATGATAACGTAGTAATCATGTTGGGTTACGGATATAAATTCTAAAAACGTAATCATGTAGTCAAAATGTAACGGGAATTATCCTAAATCCTGAATAATTCCCGTTTGGTATATAAACCACTTTACCATCGAAAAATACAATAAATCTATAAAGACATCACCGTACTTAATTATTAATTCGCAAAGTTATCAACAACGTTATCAACAGGTTATTCTAAAGTTATTAACAGCCTAAAACCTTCATTATCATATATTTGAAATCCATACACACAGTTTATCATAATTACAGATTCACAGACCTACCAACATACTCACCTCACTGCCCTTTCAGATACTTGATAGTCTTAAAAGGAATACCCTCTTTATTGCATAGCTGAAGTATATAAATCTCTTGATTAAGTTCTTTCAAATCATCCCAATTGGTTATTTGCATCATATATTTTCCTTCTTTCGTATATATGTTTATAACAGAAGCATTTACAAAATCGCTATGTATTGTTTGTATCCCTGTTATATCACTCTCCAAGGTTATAATAACCTCATCTTCGCCATACTCATTGTAAACATGAAGCCAAACCCATGCACAATCAAATGTATTAATACCACTTCGGCACACATGGGCAACAAGGGGTTCTTCAATCGTTTGTATTTCCAAGAAAGGTGAATATTCCTCTCTAACTCCAACTTCCAAAAAATCAGAACCAACATAGCGAACCGTAAAATCAATGCTGTATGCAGTATTCGTTTCATTTACCGTTTTTATGATTTCACTATAAGATATAATGTGAGGTTTCAAATCCAACATTATATTATATGAAGCTACTGACTCTTCCCCATCAATGAAACAACTAAATACAATCTTCCCACTAATGCAATGATCTGCATCTATATCATAGAGATCTTTACTCTCAACTATAGGGATCGTAAATATATCATTTTGGGATGTAGCAATGATGGTCTCTCCACCACTTTTCAAAGGCAAAGTATAAGTCCACTGCGGCTCACTAATAGAATGATTCGTGTTATTCTCAATGCTAAAGTTATAACTTTCATAAGCAGAAGCAAATCCATCCTCTTCAATTCTTTCACATACAATCTTCAAGCCCGATTGTTCTTGAATCTCTCTTCCAGTAGGCGACATCTCTGAAAGCTGGCTATTAATCGGCAAAGATTCTGTATCGTTCTTTTGCGCAAAGAGAGTGCAACTAAGATTAACTAACAGCAGCATGATAATTCGTGCTTTCATACACTATTTCCTCTTTTAAAAATTTAGTACTGGAAAAAAACGGTCGATCCCCCCACATCCATTCACTTTTTGTCATCATCTTCCATGTATCACAAAAATAGTAGTTTTTCTCATTCTTTCACCTTTTTAACTCAAGACATACAGCCGTATGTACTATTCTGTCTAAAATGGCATCTGCAAACATTTAATACATTGATTGAAAACATTTATAATTAAAGAGTCACTGAAAAGAATATTCTTCTCCCAATGACTCTCCGTTCATATAAATCCTCCCTCAAGAACTTTATAAGAACTTATTTTATGAATTTCGTATTATAGGATTTACCATCTTCGTCTGCAACCTGCAAGCCGTAAACACCTTTACCTAATGAGTTAATATCAATATTATTATCAAGAACTTTACCTTCTTGTACTATCATCGAGGAATTCAAATCCAAGACTTTATAATCTGTTATCAACTTATTGATATTTCTCTTACGGCTATTTCTCAGTTCTAAAGATATAACATTTTTATCTACGCGTGAGCTTAAAGTATACGTTGCCGGCACTAATGGGGACACAAGCAATTGTTCACTAATAGTTTCTCCATTCTTGTTCATCGCACGCAATCTAAAAGTTGTACTATACTCTTTATCAACCGATGCAATGAAATAGCCAGCTCTTATATCCTCAACATAGAAAGTAAATGGCACTGGAGATCCTTCTTCCAACTGTTCTACCAAGATACTTTCAGTCCCCTCCACATTCTGAAATGCAATTTTCACATCAGCATAATATTCATCATCCGAAGCTCTGGTTTGTGGCATTACTTTAGAGAATGCCAACTGAGGCTTCTGAGGAAGATAGTCCAAAAGGAAATAACGAGCAAACGTAGAAGCACCGGGAATAGCCTGCCCAGGAAAATAATAGTCTATGTCAATATGAAGCAACTTACAGCGTAAATGACCATCACTTGATCGAATATAGTCCAATGCTTTCACCGGATCTATTTCAGAAGTAGAGAACTCTAACTCAGGTATCATACGATATTCCTTTTTTAATAAATCCCATGTCCCATCCTTTCGTAAAATGGACAAACTCCATCCTAACAGTGGGTGGTTAAGTTCTATATTTAGTTCCGGATAATTCCGAAATTGACTTATGTAATTATAAACATCTTCATTAGATGATTGATCTACATAATTTGATCTTATAGAATTGCGAATAGGAACCTGGTTCACACCCTTATTTGCGTTTATTGTAAAAGACAATTGCTTGCCATACTCTTCTACTTCATCCGTAGATGTAGAGGCTATATTTCCTTGCCCACCTCCACCTCCTCCAACAGCAATATCAGTATACCAACCCATAGCTTTCAGAAAAGGTCTAAACCATTTACCAATATTACGTATAGAAGTTCCTCGCGGTAAATCCGGTTGCATCAATCGTGTTTCAGTATTTGCTTCATCAGCTTTGAAAAAAGACAAAGAACGTCCATTCTCAAATATAGAGGGAGAATACAAGCCATATGAGTCTCCGTAAGAATATTCGATGATTGCATTACCTGAAGTAGCGCGATTATATGCACTTATCGGATTATATTCTTGTGAAAAGATATCAAAATCTGGCGACAATACTTTTTCATCATATAAAAGAAGGGTTTGTTTTTTAAAATCAAGAATTTTATTTGTATTATCACCATGAGGACCAAAATAAAAACCGAATGTTTTACAAATTTCACGTAATACAATCGTTACAAAATCATATTTATCTTCTTCTACAGAGTCTAAAGAATAAGAAAAAATATCATTATCACTAAAAGTTATTATTCCATCAGGTTCATCAAAATAATCCAATGAAATTTTAATTCCATCAAGCCCATTATCTCTAAATCTATACTTTATTGTAGGTTTTACAACTCGTTCAAGAAGAGCAGCACCACCTGGAGACATATTACAAGTATCAGTACGAAGAGCCGTTTTAGCTATCACATTATTTCCTCTCAATTTACCAAATTTAGCCATTATTTTAAGCGGCAATACAGTAGGCATTTGCTCCTCTAAAAGCCGACAAGCGTATTCAAAAGCACTTTTTCTTTCCAAGTTTTGTTCCCATTCTTCACCTTCATACTGAACTTGAATAACCGTTCCACCTACAACTTCACGTACTATTGGTTTAGGAAAAGTTTCCTTACGAAAAAAATCAGCACCAAAGCTAATTGACTCAATCTCATCTTCTTGTGCATAAGAAAGGGTTGCTAATCCAAACACAAAAAATAATAGTAATAGTCTGTTCATAATCCATGTTTTTTATAATTAATACATCATCTATTTTTTACCATTTTGAATGTTAACCTCTTTTTAGAGTAATTGTCTTTATATGAAACAAAATAAATACCTTCCACCAGATTTGAAACATCAATATTCCTCATTGGCATCCCAACATATTTTACAAGTCGTCCTTTAGAATCATAGATAGATACAGGGAAGATAGCATCCATACCCTCTTGTACGTATAATATATCCTTTGCTGGATTTGGATAAAATGGTACATTCTCCATTTTAATAGTCGGAATGGATGTAGCTACTTTGGAATTCCACAAAGTATCTTTGCATTCAACCATTCCACTATAGTTAACTGCCCAAAATCTAAAACAGCGATCTCCATCATAAAACTCCAGAAGCCCCACTCCCTTCTCAGCGTCAATATTAGGCTCAAAATAAGAGGACAACATATTCCCCGTAAAAGAAGCATCTTGCTCAACTATATATACATACTTAGTTCTACAGGAATTAATCTGTATTGTTATATACCCATCTTCATAAATATTCCATTGTTCATCATAATCACTCCAAGTAATATCCAGTACTTTTATTTTAGGTACAGAAGGAAGCACATTTATATAAAAGATCTTATCAAGTTGTATCTTTCGTCCCTGATATTCCCCCTCAAAAGTTATTTTCCCTTGAAAATAAACAGAGCTATCATTCTCTACAGTATATCTTTTATATTCAGGTCCAGAATATTCATATGCCGACGAATCTATAATAATTCCATAATCTATAGAAGTAGCGTTCTTTATAATTACATAATTTCCTTGCTGTGCTTCAACACCAAAGCTCCATTTACAAACATCAGGAACTATATTCTCCCCGAACTTATCCACTACATGAAAAGCACAACTATCATCAAGTAATAAAGCACCGTATTTATCCAAAGATACATTATCCAACTTTACCACTGTACCTGAAAGGGCATAATCAGTTTGGGCATAGATATTAAGAGAACAAACAAAAGCCAACGTTAAAACAGAAAGTATTCTCATCGATATATCTTTTTAGTTACTACCTCTCCATCTGCATATGTAATCATCATGATATATATCCCTTTCGATAAATGATTAACATCCTCATAGTCTTTTGTTTGAAGAATAATTCTCCCTTGTATATCTCGTACTTCCATATATACAATATTTGAGTTAGCTATAGGATTTCTTATCTGAGTAGAATTATTCATTAAATTCAATTGACTTGGAATTTCAACAGTATAATATGCTTTTCCTATTTTATTACTTATCCTCAAATCAACCCAAGACGTTCCTATCATATAAATGTATTCAAAACGAAGATGGACGATATACGGAATATAAAAAAAATGAGTATCAACTATATCACTATACTCTTCAGATTTTTCCACATAAAGATAATCTGCTCCAGTATAGATAACTGTTAAATCAAGATTATAAAACTTTGATCCAGGAATTGGAGTTATAGCATCCACTTTCACCGATATAAAAGTTGGTTTAGTAGCAAGGTAAACATAAAACACTTTAAACATTTTCGTCCCATTAACTGTAGCACTCAAACTTATCCTACCTTTAATATCACCATTAATATTTCTATAATATTTTGTTAAATCATCGACTTTATCTATACTAAATTCTGAAGATTTTCCTACTTTAATAGAATCAAACATCATCTCATTGTTCAGCAATTCATACTTCCACGAATAATCTGTAATATTTCCGGAAGTTGTTTCTGCATGAAAGCCATAACTTTGAAAAGCAGAAGCCATTCCTGTAGCATCTATATTTGCTGCTATAATTTTCAGACTATTTTCCGGTTCTCTCCAACCAATCGTTTTAAGAACTTCTAATGTCTTTTCATCTATTTGTTGATTTTTATCTCCGATTCGCACATCATATGACATCAAATCACCTTCCGTATCAAAATAGCTCAAATAATTATAACCTTGAAACTCAGGTGAAGCATATAATTTTAAATTATTATTATCAGGAGTTTTATAATAGACATTATCACCTTTTACAAACGAAATAAGCTCCTGGCTCGTACGTCCATTATTGGGCATCTCATTTAAACGTACATTATTAGAATTAACAACCAAATTATCAAAGGGAGAGAAATATTTTCTCGTAAAAAAAACAATTCCTTTTGTAGAGTTATTAACAACAGAAGATCCAAATCCCAACGACATAGCAATAGCGCGCAACATTGCCGTTGTCAGATTTTTCTTATTCGTAACTTCTCCACTAAAACTATAATCCCAATCTACATCATCATTGATTTGAATTATGGCATCTTCCTCTCCAGTCCGCTTTCCATCAATTAAGAAATTTATAAAATAACTTTGAGGATATGCCTCATTGGTCCCCGACAATAAAGTGTATTTTACCTGAGCAGCAAAATCAGCAGCTTCCACTCCCATCCTTTCTCTCTCAAACCTTAGAATTATCTTTTTAGGAATATATAGTTTCTCCTCCCACAGTTGTGCGGCAGCCCTTATGCAACATTGCATTTCCTCACTCATTCCACCTCCGAACTGCACTTCAATAACTCCTCCAAAATCACTACTCAAGCGTTCTGTACGTAATAAACAAGGTTTTATTGTCTGCGCACTTACAGGAGAAGTATCCAGACGTCCTTCAAATACAAGAATTGTATCTTGTTGAGCCATCACTAAACCTATGCCTTGCAGAGTCAAAAGGCTGACTAAAATCAATAAATATTTTTTCATCGCGTCAAGTATTAGCAGAAATCATTTTTTATTGTAATCAAAATAGGAGCTATTTATTTTACTTCAAACACACCGTAAATATATCCTCCATACGAATTTGTTAGTTCTAACAAATAGACTCCAGGAAAGTAATCCTCAACAGAAATACTATATTTCTTAGGATTATTAATCAGAAGAGAATGAGAATATACAACCTGATTAGCTTTGGAAATAGTTATCGAGACATCACCTGCAAATTCCTGAAACTCGAGAGAAATAATAGAATTTTCAAGAGATGCAGTTACAGGTATAAAAGGCATGGAACGATGACCTTTATCTTCACTATCATCACCTTTCCAATGACCAGTAAAAGAAATTTGCCCCCATGGCGAAATAAAATCATCGCCATTCTCATGTGCAACAACTGTACAACTAAGACAAACTAACAATAGTAGGACAATCCGTGCTTTCATTTTCTGTTGTTTTTATGTTTCTGTTACACAAAAGTAGAACATTGGGTTCAATGAACAAAAAATAAGGCATGGACTAAATTTTAGCATATATATATCTACAAATCAATAAAATAGATATCAAACAACTTAAAATAAGTGGACTATTTGAGTTTATCACTCTGACATTTGTGCAAAAAATCTTCTACAGATTCATCTTTTGCTAACTTTAAACGCTCCTTTAAACGCATCTTAGCTTTAAATATCGTATGATTATCTTTACTATCAAAGAGAATCTTCAATTCTCTTGTAGTAAATCCTAAAAACAGAAATGTTAAAAGTTTAATATCATGCTTTGTTAATTGACTACATTCTCTCTTCAACTTGATCAGAGAGTTGCTATAAAGACAATTCACTAAATCAAATATTTTATCCCACTCTTCAGGAGTTAGTTTTTCTACAAGTACCTCCCCACTCTTTAGCATCTTAATCAATGTACTAACATCAATTTTACTACGCAATTTCTCATTTTCTGTGATCAATACTTTCATTTTTCGGGACAACTCTTCTACCTTACACTGTACACTTGTTTCATTCTTCTGTTGTTTATACGCTCCGATTTCATTCTGATAAGAGGCTATTTGCTTATTATTTTTTTCAATAACCTTTCTGGTTTGTATAACTTCTAATTTTGCACGCCCATATCTTGCATAGAAAAAATATACTATCCCAGAAAACAAAATCACAACAATCAGATAAATAATATGTAAGACCCTCTTCTCTAATTTACCCCGTAACACTTCGGTTTCAAATTCTTCCTTTTGGTATTTAGCCTGAAGCTGTACCAACGCTTCTCGTTTTCTATCATTTTCAGCTATATATAATAAGGAGTCCGATCGTCCTTTCAAAATGAGAGCTTGCTCATAATCATGATCAGCTTTAGCCAATTTTGCTAAGCATTCATAAGCTTCAGAACTGGTGAATAGATTATCACTATCCAAACAAAGTTTCAAGTACTTCTCTGCATCTTGTTTTCGCCCCATCATCTGATACAAACGTCCTAATGACATATAATGAAGCACAAACATATCTTTATCAGGCTCTTCATCGAGAATCCTCAGAAAAACCTTTTCAGCCTTTAAATATTGCTTTTCAAAACAATACATCTTTCCCAATATCTTGGAACCATTGATTTTTAACCGGACAGGATTATTCGTAAGTAATTGTAAACTTGTCATAACACACTGGTAGACACTATCCATCTCTTGCTTTAAGAAAAAAGAAGTTCCCATTGTCTGATAGGCGTAGGCCACGCCCAATGTGTCTTTCGCCTGATAATAATAGGAAATGGCTTGGTGGCAGCAGTGAATAGCTTCATCATAAAGTGATTGATCGCGATAAAAAAACGACATATCTGCAAGCATCAATCCCATTATCTTATGCTCTTTCGTCTCTTTCAAAACTCGCCGGGCTTCCCAATAGACTTTCATAGCCCGCGTGGTTTCCCGTTTTCCTTGAAGTACACGTCCATAATAATACAATGCTTTACCATATTTACTTTTATCCTTTTTCTTCTTGAAATAATCGATAGCAAAAGTAATAGAAGAGTCAGCAGACATATCCATATAATTCTTATCGCGTGCTTGAGTCAGTAACAACACATAATCTGCACGTTCCTGACCTGACAACTTATCGGGACAAGATATTTTCCTTAATAGATTTAATGCACTATCAGGGTATACTTCCATACACTGCTCCGCTTGCCGAAGAGTTACTATAACCTCTTCTGGTGCAGAGGAACAAGCAACGAAAGCTGCAATGAGAAAAGACAAAAAGAAAATGCGATTATATTTCATTCGTAAAAATGATTAAAAGTGAAGGTTTTACGGGCAGATCTTCTTCGTTACTACTTTTCCATCTGAATAGGTAATCGTCACAATATACATTCCTATCGATAGATGATTAACAGCCTCATAATTTTCTGTTTGAAGGAGAAGCCTTCCTTGCATATCCCTTACTTCAACTTGTGAAATGCTTGATTCTGCTGTGACTTCTATGATCGGATCGGGATTCAGCTGACTCGGTATTTCTACCATATAATACGCTTTTCCCACCTTGTTTTTTAATTCTATCTCAACCCAAGCCATTCCTATCATATAAACACCTTCAAAATGTAATTTAGTAAGATAAGGTTCATAGACATAAGCACTTTCTCCAAAACTACTATTTTCCTCTGTTTTAAAAGCATAAAGAAAATCAGTACCTGTATATATTAGCGCTATATCAAGATTATAAAATCGTTTTTGAGGAATTGGAGTTATAGCTACTTTCACCGATACAAAAGTAGGTTCGGTAGCAAAATACACATAGAATGTTTCAGACTTCTTTTTCCCATCGGCAGTAGTAGCAGTCAAACTGATCTTACCCTTAATATCTGCATTGATATTCTTATTATACTTCGTTACATCATCTATCTCATCTATACTGAAATCAGAAGAATCTCCTGTTTTGATAGTGACAAAATTCATTTCGTTATCCAGTAGTTCATACTTCCATGAATAATTCGCTATACTGCCTGAAGTGGTTTCGGCATGAAAATTATAGCTTTGAGAAGAAGAAGCAATACCCGTATCATCAATGCCTTCTGCTATTATCCTTAAATTACTTTCAGGTTCCTCCCAGCCAATTGTTCTGAGAACTCCCAATACTATCTCATCTATTTGCTGAATCTTATCTCCTGTCCTGGTATTGTATGACATCAAGTCACCATCAAAATATAGATAATTCAAGTAATTATAACCTTGGAACCTGCGAGAAGTATACAACCTGAAGCTTTCATTAGCAGACGTTTTACAATAAACACGCTCTTCCGACACAAATGAAGAAAGTTCCTGGCTTGCAACTCCATTATTCGGCATTTCATTCAGACGGACATTATTGGAATCAACAATCAGATTATCAAAAGGAGAGAAACATCCCTCTATAGAAAAGATAATGCCATGTGATACATCATTTACAACCGATGAACCAAAGCCTAACGAGATGGCAATGGCACGTAACATGGCTGTTGTGAAATTCTTCTTATCCACAGCCTTTCCGTTAAAACTATACTCCCAATCCGTGTCTTCATTAATCAGGATAATAGCATCCTCGTCATATACACGTTCGTCATCAGTTAAGAAATTCTGATAATAACTATTGGGATATGTTGTTTTCGCATCGGGGAATGACGTATATCTCACCTGAGCCTGAAAATCGGCAGCTTCTGCTCCCAACTCTTTTTTCTCAAACTTCAAAACTACATTTTCAGGAATATATAACTTTTCTTCCCAGAGTAGAGCGGCGGCCTTTATACAATGCTGCATTTCATCATCTATTCCGGCTCCACATACTACTTTAATCACTCCTCCAAAATCACTACTCAAACGTTCTGTTCGAGGCAAACAAGGTTTCATGATTTGCGATCCCCATGGAGTAGTATTCATATGTCCTTCGAATACTAAAATTGTATCTTGCTGAGCCATAGTTAAACCTATGCTCTGTAGTGTCAACAAACCAACCAAAACTAACAAACATTTTTTCATAGTTTTAAATATTAGAAGAAATAAACAATATTCAGTACCAGAACAATAAATGTCCTCATCGACAAATCTTCCTCGTTACTACTTTTCCATCCGAATAAGTAATCGTCACGATATACATTCCTCTCGATAGACGATTAATATTCTCATAATTTTCAGTTTGAAGAACAAGCCTTCCTTGCATATCCCTTACTTCAACCTGTGAAATACTTGATTCCATTGTTACTTCTTCTATGGAATCAGGTTTCATCTGATTGGGAATTTCAACTGTATAAGACGTTGTTCCCACATTGTTCTTTAATTCTAAAACGACCCAGACTCTTCCACCCTTGTAAATATTTTCAAAGTGAAGATGAACGATGTACGGTTCTTGATAAGAACGCGATCTAATTGCAATGCTGAACTCTTCATAGAGTTCTGCATAAAGAGATTCAGCACCACGAAATTCGGCTGTTAGGTCAAGATTATAAAAATTTGATCCGGGAATTGGAGTGATGGCATCTACAGTCACGGAGATAAAGACTGGTTTATCCGTCTCTTCCAAAGCAGTTGACCGAAATTCCTCTGATGTATTTAAATCACCTTTCATGTCACGAGACATCACAAAGCTTGTGCCCTGTAGTGTCAACAAACAAACCAAAATCAATAAATATTTTTTCATAGCTTTAAATATTAGTAAATAAGGAAACTCTATCACAACGATAACAGAAGCAGTTTGCTTCACTCCCAGACATCAATCATAAGTATATCCTCCTAATATTCCTATGATACAGAATAGCATAACATGAAAGTTACAACATAAGGCAATCTATAATTATGCCTCACTTGTAACTAAGTAAGATATCAAACTTTACAAAAGTAATAAAAATTAAAAGGAACGAGTCTTTTATCTTTGAATAATATGTAATTTTTTAAGTCAGAACAAACAGAATAATATAAGTTTCAAAGAGTTTCAATACGTTGAGAAAAGATTCTCAATATATAGAGAAAAAATTCTCAACGTATTGAGAAAAGATTCTCAATGCATTGAAACTATTTTCTCAATACATTGAAACAAACTGTATCATGCTTTCAACCGAATAACAAACCGACTACCTTTGCCCAACTCGCTCTCTACAGTCAACGTGCCGCCATGTGCTTCTACGAAATCTTTAGAGATGGAGAGTCCCAGGCCACTGCCTTGCACTTTAGTGCCGGGTACACGAAAATAGCGGTCAAAAATGCTCTGATGATAACGAGGATCGATACCTTTACCAAAATCCTGTACATAAAGCTCTATCTGGTCACCTTCTTGCTGAGCACCAATAACCACACGTCCGTTCTCTCTTGAATAACGAATGGCATTACTTAGCAGATTGGTAAGTACCCAGGCTATTTTTTCACTATCTACAAACAATTTGCCGATCTTCTCTTCCGGGTATTCCACTTCAATCTGTATATTGAACTTATCGGCCTGAACCTGGTTGGCCTTGATAGCATATTCAATCAGTTCAATGGGCTTCGTGATCTTAGGCATCATCTGGAGTTTTCCGGCTTCTACCTGTGTCATATTCAGCAGTTCACCGGTAATCTCCAACAGGCGCTGGCTACTGTCTTTAATGCTCTTAGACAGCTGTTCCTGCTCTTCATTCAACGTACCCACACGCTTATCTTCCAATAGTTGAAGGCTCATCATAATAGCAGAAATAGGAGTTTTCAACTCATGGGAAATGGTAGAAATAAATGTGGTTTTAGCTGAATCCAGCTCTTTAAATTCGGTGATATTCTTCAGAAGGATAACATCGCCCAACTTATGAGGTTCGTCTTTATCGGCATTGCTATTGTTGATAGGGATATAGGCAGCCTTGAAATAACTCTCTTTGTTATCTGCATAAATTTTCAATGGTTCTTTCTTATCGCCGGGGCTAACGAGTTCGCGAATCAAGCGACGGAGAAGGTCATTCTTCAAAGAAAGCTCTTCGGCAGATTGGCGGATCACGTTTTCTCTTTTCAAATTGAGCACATTCAGTGCCTCGTTGTTGATGAAAAGAATTTCACGCTCGGTATTCAATCCGATAATAGGCTCATTGATACTATTGACAATGGCTTCCAGAAACTTTTTGGCTGAAAGGATATCGGCAAGCGTACTGGCCCGATACTCAGTGAGACGTTCTGCCATACGATTAAAACTATCAGCAACTTCCCTGAATTCTTCACTGCTTTTCATATCAAGGCGCTTTTCGTAGTTATGATTGGCTATTTCAAGAATACCTTGTTTAAGCTCCAGAATAGGCTTACTAATGGAGCGCGGTAACCAAAAAAGCAGAACCAGACCTGTGAGTACACAAATACCTCCTGTAACAGAAATCCATAATAAAGCCCGTTCGAGGGCAGGCATGGCAGCCGGGCTGTCCGGTTCCGTAGCAGTCAGTAGCTGCAGGTTGACAACAGATAGAGTTACCAATAAAATAATCATTCCGGCCAGTATCCCGATTCCGAAAAGTAATTTCGTTTTTATATTCATGATTTATAGAAGTTTTTTAGTTTGTGAGTTCTTTAGTTTACTTACAAACTCATTCCACTGCAAGTATAATCAAATCTACGTTTGCTTGTGCCAGATTTGCCAAAAACTTTTTATAGGTGAACACTGCACAAAGGGCATTCGAAGCACGTAAACGGGGACTTCCCATACAGATAGTTGTTACCTGTCTCTCACGACACGTCCGGACAATGCTTCCAAGTACATCCTTCGATTGTACCTGAACAACTTCTCCCCCCAACTCAGCTACCAATTTAAAATGATTTAATAAATGACGCTGACTGGCAAGATCTATCCGGTCCATACTCTCACGGGGTGTCTGCACATAAAGGGCAACAAAAGTGGTATTGTAACGGGTAGCCAGACGGGCTGCTTTACGGATAATACGCCGGGGCGTCTTTTCATGGCTGCTAATACAAGCCATAAACTTTTCATGCCGGACACCCATACTCATTACGACTTCGTTCTCTACTTTTTTTTCTACACGCAACGCTACCTCTTTCAGAGCGAGTTCGCGTAACTGAAGGATATTCTCCGTTTTAAAGAAGTTATTCAAAGCTACCTGAATTTTATCCGGACGATATATCTTTCCGGCTTTCAAACGGGTTATCAGTTCCTCGGCGGTAAGGTCTATATTCACCACTTCATCTGCCTCTTGTAACACACTATCGGGAACACGCTCTTTTATTTCGATGCCGCAAATGTCCTGCACTTCTTCGTTTACACTCTCGATATGCTGGATGTTGATGGCAGAGATTACATTAATACCCTCATCGAGCAGTGTCAGTACATCCTGCCAACGTTTCTCGTTCAAACTACCTTCAACATTGGTATGTGCCAACTCATCTACAATCACGATTTCCGGATGGACACGGATGATGGTTTCAAGGTCCATCTCTTCCAGTTCTTTCCCTTTATAGAAAATCTTCCGCCGCGGAATCAGCGGCAAGCCCTCTATGAGTGCCTCTGTCCCGGCACGCCCATGTGTTTCGATGTATCCTATCTGCACATCTACCCCGTTATCGAGTAAATCATGTGCTTCCTGAAGCATACGATAGCTCTTACCCACACCGGCAATCATCCCGATATAGACTTTAAATTTTCCCCGGCGTGACTTCTTTATCAGATCCAGGAAATGCTGCACACTCTCTTCTCTATCCATACTTCTATCTATTTTTCAACCCCATAAAGCAGTGTCAAAAGTCTAAAAAAGCTATCAAGCTGCAATTCAATAACGCGGATTAACGCAAATTATCGCAGATTTAATTTAATCTTTGCGTTAATCAGCGTTAATTTGCGTTTTAATAATAACGAGTTTTACTTTTTACACATCCTCAAGATACTAATTAGTTATGCCAGAGTTTAGTTAGGGTTTCAAAGTAATGCCGAAAACCAAATGGGCATCTTCCATACGCGGATTCCAGATGGCTTGTGCAAAAACCGGCAGGGAAAACCGATCACTAAACCGAATGGCAGTTGTTCCTTTCAAAGCAATATTGGTCACTGCAAAACCATTGCAATTGTACTGAGGAGCAGTGTAGGGAACAATGCCACACGTCACATTCAGATCTACTGTCTTCACACTGAACGGATAGTTGAATTCCATATAAGAGGAATAATTCTGTTTCATTTCTCCCCGGTCATTCTCCTTTTTATCCTGTCCGGCAAACATCATGTACCAGACAATTGAAAGCGGAAACTTTTCAACCGGCAGCGTATAAGCCAATCCTGCTTCAAAGTGATGTGCTGTTTCATGGCTTTTGAATTTAAAATAATTACCCGTCCCTTGTCCGGGCCACCAAAGGTCTGCCACTGAAAGGATCAGTCCTGTACTTCCAAAAGTGTAGGTGGCGGTCAGGTCTATTTCTTTATTCGCTCTTCCTTCTGAGGCCTGACAACCATCGAAATCGGTTGATCCCCAGGCCGTCAATGAAAAGCCACCGATAGTAAAGCCTAAGGTTGGCTGGATACTGGTTCCGGTCTGATACATTCCACGCCATACATATGAACTGACTAAGTCGCCCTGTACGGTAAATTCCTGTGCCTGTGTGTTGGTGGTTGCCATTAAGCAACCAACTACAGCTACCAATGAACCTAAAAATACTTTCTTACTAAAAACCTTCATATACTACAATGTTTATTTTGCTTTTTCCAAAGCAATGTTCAGTTTCAATACATTCACTTTCTCTGTTCCAAAAAGTCCTAATAAGGGCTTTTCTATCGTTTTGTCGACAATCTCTTTTACCTGTTCCTCATGCATCCCACGTGCCTGTGCCACTCTTTTCACCTGTACATAAGCACAAGTAGGGGTGATATCCGGATCGAGTCCCGATCCACTGGCAGTTACCATCTCGGCAGGAACCTCACTACGGTTCAGGTAGGGATGATGAACGAGGAAGGTGTCAATGCGGGCTTCCAGTTCAGCCAGATATTCGGGATTCGTAGGCCCTTTGTTACTACCGGAAGAACTCGTAGCGTCATAGCCATCTCCGGCACAGGAAGGACGACCCCAGAAATAAATATCTTTTGTGAAATTCTGCCCCACATTGGCAGCACCTACCACCTTACCATCCAATGTTGCCACTTCGGCATTTCCTTTATTCGGTCCTGCCACCTGTGCAAAAAGCCATAGAATAAGGACATAAAACACTGCAAAGAATACGCAGAACGCAAGCGTTATTTTAAATGATTTCAATAAAGTTTTCATCGTCATATTATTTAAAAGAATAAACTTACTACCAAATCGATCAACTTAATCCCGATGAAAGGTACAATTACCCCTCCCAATCCGTATATCAGCAGATTACGGCGAAGCAGTGCACTGGCACCTATCGGTTTGTACTGTACTCCCTTCAAAGCAAGTGGAATCAGGATCGGAATAATGATAGCATTGAAAATTACAGCCGACAGAATAGCACTCTCCGGACTATGCAAGCCCATGATATTGAGCGCTGCCAACTCGGGGATAGCCACCATAAACAAAGCAGGTACAATTGCAAAGTATTTGGCTACGTCGTTGGCTATCGAGAATGTGGTCAGTGTACCGCGTGTCATCAGTAGCTGTTTACCGATCTCCACAATCTCAATCAGCTTGGTAGGATCATTGTCAAGGTCTACCATATTACCGGCTTCTTTGGCCGCCTGTGTACCACTATTCATTGCTACGCCCACATTGGCTTGTGCCAGTGCAGGAGCATCATTCGTTCCGTCGCCCATCATCGCCACCAGTTTGCCGGCTTCCTGTTCTCTCCGGATGTATTCCATTTTATCCTCCGGTTTGGCTTCGGCTATGAAATCGTCTACTCCCGCCTTTTCTGCAATATATTTGGCAGTCAGCGGATTATCTCCGGTCACCATAACGGTTTTCACTCCCATCTTACGCAGGCGTTCAAAACGCTCCTGAATGCCCGGTTTGATGATGTCCTGCAACTCTATCACCCCGGTAACCTGCTGATTGACGCATACCACCAGCGGTGTACCCCCATTGCCGGAAATAGCTGCAATAGTCTCTTCCACTTCCTTTGGAAAGGTGTTCCCGGCCTTTTCTGCAATCCGGCGGATAGCGTCAAATGCCCCTTTGCGAATCTGGGTACCATCGGACAGATCAACGCCCGAACATTTCGTTTCGGCAGTAAACTTAATCATGCGCGCACCGGTTGTGTTCAGGTTCCGCATTCGCATCCCCGACTCACGTCCCAACTCTACAATCGATTTACCTTCGGGAGTTTCATCGGACAGAGAGGCCAGCAGGCAGGCTTCTACAAAACTACGTTCGTCTACTCCCGGTGCCGTATGGAATTTGGTCGCTTTACGGTTACCAATGGTTATCGTACCTGTTTTATCCAATAGCAGCGTATCAATGTCTCCGGCTGTCTCAACGGCTTTACCGGATTTAGTAATCACGTTGGCACGCAACGCACGGTCCATACCGGCAATGCCAATGGCAGAAAGTAATCCTCCGATAGTGGTCGGAATGAGGCAGACAAACAGTGAAAGAATGGCAGCAATAGAAATGGTTGTACCCGGATGATCAATGTTAGTATAATCGGCAAAAGGAATCAGTGTGATACAAACAATCACGAATACCAGCGTAAAACCTGCCAGCAAGATAGTCAGGGCAATTTCATTCGGCGTTTTCTTTCGGCTGGCACCTTCTACGAGGGCAATCATCTTATCAAGAAAACTCTCACCCGGTTGCTGAGTCACCAATACTTTAATGTTATCCGAGAGTACCTTCGTTCCACCCGTCACCGAGCTTTTGTCTCCTCCGGCTTCTCTGATAACGGGTGCTGACTCTCCCGTTATAGCACTCTCGTCGATGGAAGCTAATCCTTCAATTATCTCACCGTCGGCAGGAATCGTATCTCCGGCTTCACAAACAAAGATATCTCCTTTCTTTAGCTTTGAACTGCTCACGGTCTGAAGTTTATCACCTGTCATCAATTTTGCAGGAGTCTCTTCGCGCGTCTTACGCAAACTATCTGCCTGTGCTTTGCCCCGTGCTTCGGCAATGGCCTCGGCAAAATTGGCAAACAGCAAAGTGGCAAACAGAATAACGAATACCAGCAGATTGTATCCGAATGAACCGTAATGATCTCTGTTTAGGGAGAGGATGGTAACCACCAGCATAATAACCGTTACTATCTCCACTGTAAACATAATCGGATTCATCATCATCGTTCGTGGATTCAACTTCACGAATGATTGCTTTAAACTCTCTATGACTTGCTCCTTTTGAAATAAAGAAGCCGATTTATTCTTTTTCATACTCTTTACTTATAGACTAAAATGTTCAGCAATCGTACTCAAGGCGTGTACCGGGAAGAATGACAAAGCAGCGACGATAAAAATAACTGCAAACGTCATGACGCCGAAAGTTGCTGTATCTGTTTTCAATGTGCCGGCGCTCTCGGGGATAAACTTCTTCTGAGCCAGCAAACCTGCAATAGCTACTTGCCCGATGATAGGAATGAAGCGACTGAGAATAAGTACAATACCGCAGGAATAGTTCCAGAAATAAGTATTATCACCCAAGCCTTCAAAACCGGAACCGTTGTTGGCAGCCGAAGAGGTAAACTCATAAAGCTGTTCGCTCAGCCCATGGAAACTGGGGTTATTGAGCCAGCCTCCTTCACTCGCCACAAAATCCGGATGATGTGCATATAGATAGCTGGACAGAGCTGTACCAACAAGAATCACAAACGGATGGAGTAGTGCCACAATGGTAGCTATTTTCATTTCACGGGCCTCTACCTTCTTTCCCAGAAATTCCGGTGTACGTCCCACCATTAATCCGCTGATAAATACGGCTATTATGATAAAGGTGTAATAGTTCATCCATCCCACACCAACACCACCAAACCAAGTGTTTATCTGCATGTTCAGCATCTCGATCAACCCACTAAGCGGCATAGTAGAGTCGTGCATACTATTTACCGATCCGTTGGAAGTCACCGTAGTTGTCACGCTCCACAGAGCACCGGAGGCTGAGCCGATACGTACTTCTTTTCCTTCCATAGCTCCACCGGACTGGGCAATTCCCATTTCGTCGATACGCGGATTACCACCCATTTCCTGGCTTACGTTGATAAAGACTCCTACCAGATAGGCTGCCAACATAACTCCAAATATGCTATATGCCAGTTTCTTACGTTTAATGTAGAATCCGAAGGCAAAGACCATTGCCATAGGAATAATCAGGATAGACCAGCATTCTACCACATTGCTCAGGAAAGTAGGATTCTCCAGGGGATGTGAAGAGTTGACTCCAAAATACCCTCCACCATTCGTACCCAGCTGCTTGATCGGTACGATAGCTGCCGTAGGCCCTTGCGAAACCATTTGCTCCTGTCCTTCCAGTGTGGTTACTTTCATCTTACCGTCAAATCCCATCGGCGTACCCTGTAAGATAAGGATAAAGCCCACAATCAATGAAAGCGGCAACAGGATACGTGTACAACTCACTACCAGCAGTTGCCAGAAGTTACCAATTGTTTTCGTGGTTTTAGCAGCCATCGCCTTCATCATACCCGCCATAGCAGCCATACCGGTTGCAGCAGTTATAAACTGGAAGAGCATAATTACGAACAACTGCGTAAAGTAAGTCAGCCCGCTTTCGCCGCTATAGTGCTGCAAGTTGCAGTTGACCATAAAACTAATACAGGTATTGAATGCCTGATCGGGTGTTTGCGGTCCGTTCCCATCAGGGTTTAAAGGAAGCCATCCCTGAGAAATCAAAAGCACCATTCCCCAGAAGAACCAGAATGCATTCAGAATCAATAATGATTTGAGGAATTGTTTCCAGTTCATCTCTTCCTGCGGACGGATGCCGCATACTTTATAAATTATTCTCTCAACAGGAGCCATGAAGTCCGACCAGCTCTTCTCTCCTTTATAAACCTTAGCGATGTACTTTCCTAACGGATAGGCAAGTACCACCATCAGGATCACCTGTAAAACTACACCTAAAATTTCTGTATTCATTGCTTCATTAAAATTTTTCCGGTTTGATGAGTACGTACATCAGATAACCGAAGATTGCGATACCTATCACAAATAGTATTGTATACATAAATCTAATTCTCCCTTTCTTTAAATCTTCTCAAACCAATCCACACATTTCCAAAAGAGCCAGAAGCAGGCAAAGCCGCTCAAGAGGCAGAAAATAAATGATACTGTAATTCCCATGTTTTTACCTTGTTTTAATTGTTACTAATAGTTTTTACCTGATTTACGATGTGCCAATTGCGTGCCAAAAGCGGAAAGAAAGTAATAAAACAATAAGTATCAACAGATTATATCACAAAGCATTTAAAAGAAGAAACAGCGCTACCCTTCCATTTTGAAAAGGATTGCACTGTTTTGAAAGAATGGAAAGCGTTGTTCCATTAAAGGGTTCGTCAGGGATGTCGTAGACAAACCTATCGAAGCTCGTAGAGGAGCGTTGTTTTACATGTACATGTAAAGCTGTACGACATGTGCATGTCGTGCTGCTCCACATGTGCATGTCATGCTGCGTTACATGTACATGTAAAACAACGTTCCCCGGTGAGAAAAACAACGCTCCTCTACGAGATAAGGAAAGTATCCCGGTGAGTAAACACACGAAGAAAGGTGAGAGTGGCATGCCCTGCCAACGCAGCCCAATTGGCACATTGGCACATCAACATATTGCCACATTATTATAGTTTATATTCCTCGATTTTACGATACAACGTGGTAAGTCCTATTTTAAGCAGACGGGCCGCTTCTGTTTTGTTCCCTTTGGTATACTCCAACACACGGGCAATATGCCGGCGCTCCATGGCAGATAATTCAAAACTCCCCGGTACAGCCTCGTCAGACTGTTCATAATGGCAATTCTGTATTTCCAGTGGAAGATCGCATACATCCAGGCACTCTCCATCGCATACAATAAGGCTACGCTCTATCACGTTACGCAGTTCGCGTATATTTCCCTTCCACATTTGCTGGCAGAGTGCTGCAAGATATGCCGGAGACATCCCGGTCACCGGATGGGAGAGCTTTTCGGAGAAACTACGCACAAAAGCCTCAGCAAGAATTCTGATATCTCCCGCTCTTTCGCGGAGGGATGGCAAGTGTACCTGGAAAACCGAAAGACGATAGAATAAATCTTCCCGGAAGCGTCCGGCAGCAATTTCCTCCGGTAAATTCCGGTTAGTGGCAGCAATGATCCGGACATTCACCCGGGTGGGTTTCGTATCACCTATCTTTATATATTCGCCGGTTTCGAGAATACGGAGTAACTTGGCCTGTAATTCAAAAGCCATTTCCCCCATTTCATCCAAAAAAATAGTTCCGTTGTTTGCCTCTTCAAAAAGCCCTTTCTTATCTTTCAATGCCCCGGTGAATGATCCGGCCCTATGACCAAACATTTCACTTTCCAGCAAATCTTTGCTGAACGAAGAACAATTGACGGCCACGAAGTTCTGCTTGCCACGCTTACTGTTATAGTGTATAGCTTGTGCAAAAACCTCTTTACCTGTTCCTGTTTCTCCGGTCAATAACACCGGCACATCAGTCACAGAAACCTTCCGGGCCAACTGAACAGCCTCTTTCAACGGTTTCGATTCACCCAGAATAGACTCGAAGGAGTACATCTGCCCCACCTTCTTTTCCAGTTTTTCAAGGCGAACATTCATGCGTGCTTTCTCTACAGCCCTGCTGATAAGAGGGATAATCTTATTGTTATCATCTCCTTTGGTGATATAATCGAATGCACCATTCTTGATGGCCTGTACGCCATCCGGGATATTTCCATGAGCTGTCAACAGGATTACCTCCGTATTGGGAGCCGCCTTTTTGATAGTTACTACCAAGTCTACACCATTCCCATCGGGAAGAAATACATCACACAAAGCTACATCGGGGGAGTGAAGCTCCAGTTGTTTTAAAGCCGATTTGCAGTCTCCGGCCTGGCACACTTCATAACCTTCTAATTCCATCATTCGCGCCAACAGGCTGCGAATCTGGGTTTCATCATCGATAATAAGAATCTTACTCATGATTTCATAAGAGCGGTAAAAACAGGGTGCGCAAATATACAGCTTTTCAACAGACTGCCAAAGATTTTGGTATACCATTTGATTTCCACTTTCCTTTCATTTTGAAAGAAACCTCCATCGTTTCGAATGATAAACCAAAAGCCCTCAATGATGTATTATTCGCCCCCGGATACCTAAAATAGACTTTTTTTCCAACCATCGGTGAACTTTATCTATTTCTTTTGCGTTATTATTTCCAAAGGAAACTATTTACAATAAAAAGAAATATGAAGATTATCATCATCGGAGGTGTAGCAGGAGGAGCAACCACTGCCGCCCGAATCAGAAGAATGGACGAGACAGCAGAGATTATTCTCCTTGAAAAAGGAAAGTACATATCCTATGCCAACTGTGGGCTACCCTATTATATAGGAGGGGTAATCGCCGAACGGGAGAAACTCTTTGTGCAAACCCCGGAGGCTTTTTCCGTACGTTTTCGTGTAGACGTACGTACAGAGAACGAGGTCATTTTCATTGACCGGAAAAGAAAGACCGTAACCGTGCGTCTCAGTAGTGAAGACACGTACGAAGAGAGTTACGACAAGCTATTGATCTCTACCGGAGCTACTCCCGTTAAACCTCCATTGCCGGGCATTGACTCTGAGGGAATTTTCACATTACGCAATGTGAAAGATACGGACCGGATAAAAGAGTATGCCAACCAGCACGCTCCCCGGAGAGCCGTAGTAATCGGTGCCGGATTCATCGGACTGGAAATGGCAGAAAACCTGCATGCACTGGGAGCCAAAGTATCTATTGTAGAGATGGCCAACCAGGTGATGACTCCCATAGACTTCTCTATGGCATCGCTCGTACATCAACACCTGATGGATAAAGGGGTAAACTTGTATCTGGAACAGGCAGTAGCTTCTTTTGAGAAGACAGGCAGAGAGATAAAGGTTGTTTTCAAAGACGGACAATCCATACCCGCAGATATTGTAATACTCTCCATCGGAGTACGCCCGGAAACAACGCTGGCACGTGCTGCCGGACTGGTTATCGGAGAAGCCGGAGGTATCTCGGTCAATGACTACCTGCAAACTTCGGACGAATCGATTTATGCGATCGGAGATGCCATTGAATATCGCCACCCGATAACCGGAAAACCCTGGTTGAACTATCTCGCCGGTCCTGCCAACAGACAGGGACGTATTGTTGCTGACAATATACTGGGAGCTAAAATCAGTTATGAGGGTGCTATCGGTACTTCTATCGCCAAAGTTTTCGATCTGACCGTAGCTACTACCGGCTTACCGGGCAAACGGCTGAGGCAAGCTGAAATAGCCTATGCTTCTTCTACTACCCACTCGTCTTCGCATGCAAGTTATTATCCGGACGCTACGCAGATGAGTATCAAGATTACATTCGATAAGGAAACAGGAAAACTATACGGTGCACAGATTGTGGGTTATGACGGGGTGGACAAACGCATCGATGAATTTGCCCTGGTCATCAAGCATCAAGGCACCATCTACGACCTGATGAAACTGGAACAGGCCTATGCTCCTCCTTTCTCATCCGCCAAAGATCCGGTAGCCATTGCCGGTTATGTGGCAGAAGATATCCTGACAGGAACCGTAAAACCGGTTTACTGGCGCGACTTGCGTGACATTCGCCTGGAACATGAGTTTCTGCTGGATGTACGCACACCGGATGAATTCTCTCTGGGTTCATTGCCGGGAGCCATCAACATCCCACTGGACGAGATACGCGACCGCATAGATGAAATACCCAAAGATAAGCCGGTCTATGTGTTCTGCGCTGTAGGACTGAGAGGTTATCTCGCCTATCGCATACTCGTTCAGCACGGATACGATAAAGTCCGCAATCTGTCCGGCGGATTGAAAATATACAAAGCGGCCACTGCCCCGATCATCAGGAATGAGGGGGGTGATACTCCTGCCAGTAGGAAAGAGAGTGCGACACCCGTGTCCATTCAGGAAGAACCTGCCGTTCCTTCACGCACCGTTCAGGTAGACGCCTGTGGTATGCAATGCCCCGGCCCTATTCTGAAAATGAAAAAGACAATGGATACGCTTGTACCGGGTGAGCGCGTACAAATAACCTCCACTGATCCCGGCTTTGCCCGTGATGCAGCCGCCTGGTGTAACTCCACCGGAAACAAGCTGATATCCAAAGAGAGTGCTGCCGGAAAATCAATCATCGTTATCGAGAAAGAAGAACCCAAGGCTTGTAGTATAGTGACATCCTGTGAAGGTAAAGGAAAAACATTTATCATGTTCAGTGACGATCTTGATAAGGCATTAGCTACCTTTGTACTGGCGAACGGTGCGGCAGCAACCGGACAGAAGGTAACTATATTTTTCACTTTCTGGGGACTGAACGTCATCAAGCGTCTCAGTAAGCCTAAAGTAGAAAAAGATATCTTCGGAAAGATGTTTGGCATGATGCTGCCTTCGAGTTCCCTGAAGCTGAAACTGTCTAAAATGAGCATGGGTGGCATAGGTGGCAAAATGATGCGCTACATTATGCACAGCAAAGGGATCGACTCGCTGGAATCTCTTCGTCGTCAGGCATTGGAAAATGGTGTGGAGTTTATTGCCTGCCAGATGTCAATGGATGTAATGGGCGTGAAGAAAGAAGAGTTGCTGGATGAAGTTACAATTGGCGGCGTAGCCACCTACATGGAGCGTGCAGACAATGCTAACATCAACTTGTTTATATAAGTAAGAACATAAGAGTATGAAAACAATATGCATGATGCGCGATCTTTATAAAGCCTTAGCGGAGTTTGAAGCGCAATTCGAAAAAGAATATGACCTGTCACTCAATGAAGCAATGATACTATGTGCCTTACAGGAGGCGAAGGAAGAAATGACTTCTACTGCCCTCTCTGCCCGTACAGGTATGGCAACTTCACACACATCCAAAGTTATCAGAGCAGTGGAAGAGAAGGAATTGATAAAAAGAGCCTTAGGAAAGACAGACAAAAGGCAAATGTATTTCAGCCTGACCCCGAAAGGGAAAGAACGGCTGAAAGAACTCAACCTTGAAAAGGTAGAGGTGCCGGAGAGGCTGAAGGTAGTGATTAGTGAGTAGTGATTAACGATTAGTGATTAGTAGGCTGCGCTATCATTCTGCATAGTCAACTGTCAATTGTCAACTGTCAATTGTCAACTAAATAAGCGCAGCTTACTAATCACTACTCACTAAACCGCTAATCACTACTCACTAATCCACTCCTCTATCTGCGCTATCGCCCGAACCCTCATCGCTTCGGGTAATGTACTGATACGTGCCAGGTGGCTTCCGCCGGACTGCACAAATACATGGATATTCTTTTTCCCTTTCAGCCAGGTGACACCGGCTGCCGTCCATGGGTCATTCTGACCATAGATAAATATCATCTTCGGATCATTCTGTTTCAAGAACTTCACAATCTTCCGTCCCAGACGCTTATCAAATTTCATGTCTCCCAATTCCTCCGGAAGCATCAACCGGTGCAGGTAGTTCTTACTGCTTTTGATAGAAAGATATTTCTCAAACGGCTTTATATCATAGCCATAATAGCCCAACTCACGTGCAGCCTGCACAAAGAAGGATACGTTAGGACTGTCCTTTGTGAAATAAGAAGGTTCACTGATCTCCAGAAAATGCCGGAACACTTCATCGTCCGTATCCGTTACGGAAGGAATAGTACTCACTTCTGTCCCCCACTGCCACAACGCAAAGGAATATTCGAGCACACAATAATCATAAATCTCCTCCAACGGTGCACGAAAAACGTATTCCTTTTCAGCACAATACTTCTCAAAACGAGGCAGCAACGTACTTTTACGCTTCAACACTTCCAACTGGAAGTCTTCTATCACCTTTCTCTCTTCTGCCGTAGATACCTGCCGTAAAAACGGTTCATGCCTTCCGTCTTCCACCCCATAACAAAGCGGAGCGACATAGGGTACCGAAACGTCTACATCATCGGGGAAGAATGCACGATACAACAACGATGTCTGCCCTCCTTTGCTGATACCGGTACTTATCCACTTCCCTGGATACAACGTTTTAAAAGCGGTAGTCACTGCATGCAAATCTTCTGCAGAGTTCTCAGCAGTCAGATATTTCCAGTCCCGGGGTTGCGGGGTAGACTCCAGAAAATAGCGGTGTTCCACAAATATCATATTGGCATTGAACAGCCGTGATAACTCCTCACGATACCCCGGACGCAACGCATAAGCAGCACCATACCCTTCGGTAACAATCACCGTTGGACGATCAAACCCGACATGTGCCACAATGACACGTTGACCGAACGAACCTTTTTCGGGACGACGATGATCCAGTGGTTGTGAGAAATACGCGACATATTTTTCAACAAATTCAGTAGTTTCCAATGGCTTCACACTATCCACGGAAGTTATGTTTTCTACTTTTCTTTGTAACTCTGTCTGTGCCGATAAATGGGTGGACAGGACAAAAAGTAAGAAAGCCAAAAGTGCTGCGTAGCAGCGGGGTAACGGTCTCATATGTATTCAGTTTTTAATTTCGTACAAAGATAGCCTCTCTAACAAAAAAGTCGGCCTATACTTTAACATTTTAACATTCACCTTTGCGAACCTTTTATAAAAGAAGTTGTTGTTTCTATCAAAAGCCTAAGGTACCAGGGCAGGATTTTTTTATTTAACCTAAACATTATAAAAGATATGAAGAGATTAATTCCTATTTTATTAGCGGTCTTTGCATTCGCTGCTTGCGAAAAAGACCCTGACATGGACAAATTGGACAATGATTATTTGGTGTATACCAACTACGACAAGAAGGCTAACTTCAAAGAGTTCACCACTTACTATTTGCCGGACAAAATTCTTGTAATCAGCGACAAAGAAGAACCAGAATATCTGGAAGGTGAAGCTGCACAAGAAATTCTTGCTGCTTATAAGAGCAATATGGATAACAGAGGCTACACGATGGCTGCTTCTAAAGAAGATGCTGACCTGGGTGTACAGGTAAGTTATATTAAGAGTACCTATTTCTTCACCGATTACGGACAACCAGAATGGTGGTGGGGATATCCAGGATACTGGGGCTCAGGCTACTGGGGTAACTGGGGTGGCGGATGGTATTATCCGTATGCTATAAACTATAGCTACAGTACCAACTCGTTCATTTCTGAAATTGTAAATCTGAATGCACCGGAAGGACCGAAAGAAAAGATTCCTGTTCTGTGGACAAGTTACATGACCGGATTGGTATATTCCAACAGTATGAACAAGGCACTTGCCGTAAAAGGTGTGAACCAGGCATTTGCACAATCACCCTATCTTACTAACAAATAATAAATAATCAGAACCGTTATGAAGACAATAAAATATATTTCATTGAGAGTGTTGGCTATAGCAGCTTTGGCTCTCGTCTTTGCCATGCCGGCAAAGGCACAATTATCAGATAATGGATACGCTAATATCGACTGGCAGTTCAATGTGCCATTGAGCAATGGATTTGCCGATGATGCCAGCGGTTGGGGTATGAACTTTGAAGGTGGTTATTTTGTAACCCCCAATTTGGGTCTCGGACTCTTCCTCAACTATCATAGCAACCATGAATATGTAGGTCGCGAAACTTTCCCGGTAAACGGCGGTAGTATGACCAGCGATCAGCAACATACTATTTTCCAGATGCCTTTTGGTGCTGCTGCACGTTATCAGTTCAACCGTGGCGGAGCATGGCAACCTTACGTTGGTGTGAAACTGGGTACTGAATATGCAAAAGTACGTTCTAATTATAATGTCTTTGAATCCAGAGATGAAAACTGGGGATTCTACGTTTCACCGGAAGTCGGATTAAACGTTTACCCATGGGCTTACGGTCCGGGTTTACACCTTGCACTGTATTATAGTTACGGAACAAACAAAGCTGATAAGGTATTGACTTATAGCGTTGACAAACTGAACAACTTCGGTTTTCGCGTCGGTCTTTCCTTCTAAAACAGAAGAAATAGTGATTAGTGAGTAGTGATTAGTGATTAGTGGCATGCGCTGTGAGTGCGCAGCCTGCTAATCACTAATCACTACTCACTAATCACTATTTTAACGCCTCATACATCGCTTCCTGTATTTGTCCACGTATGTCCAATTGCATCAGCTTACGGTTTGTGGCATCAGGATACGTACGATTACTGAGAAAGACATATACTAAATCATTTTCCGGATCCACCCAGGCACATGTTCCTGTAAATCCGGTATGACCATAAACAGAGGCGGGAGCCGATTCAGAACAAGGACTCTTGTCGGGTGATTTTGCATCCGGCTTGTCAAACCCTAATCCACGGCGGCTGATTTTGGATACTTCCGTAGTAAACAACTGACACGTCTCGTTACTCAGATAACGGCGTCCGTTCAACTCTCCTCCATTCAACAGCATCTGATAGATAGAAGCTACTTCACGGGCATTTGAAAACAATCCTGCATTTCCGGAAACGCCTCCCTGGAAAGCTGCTGACTCATCGTGTACAAATCCTTGTAACACACATTTACGAAGGAATTTATCATTGGCAGAAGGCACAATCTGAGCTTTCGGGATACGCCGTAAAGGAAGATATAAAGTACGCTCCAATCCCATCGGTTCGTAAAATTCACGTGCCAGGTATTCATCCATCGGCATACCAGCCAACTGTTCAGCCAGGAAACGAAGAAGAATAAACCCAACATCACTGTAACGGTACTGCTTAGCCCCCAAAGGAGCTTCAATAATCTTCTCTTGTAGCACTTTTATAAACGACTTATTGAGCCAAAGGCTATCGCATATCTGCAAAGTGTAATTGGCATTCCGGGTTCGGGACAGTGTCTCCGGCTTGAAATGAAAGTTCGGATTGGCCCAGGTGGTAGCTCCCAGTCGTAACGGATGCAACGCATCTTTACGGGCGGAGAACAGACGGCCTTTATAACTCTCCTTATCAATAGCCCCCGGATAGAGTACAATTCCGGCAGGCAGTCCGGACTGATGTAACAACAGTTCACGAATGGTCATATCTTTCTTATTCGTACGTTGCAGCCACGGCAGGTAGTCAGATAGTTTATCGGAAAGATTAAAACGTCCCCTATCATACAATTTCATTAAAGCCAGCAGTGTTCCGGTCGTTTTAGAAAGAGAAGCCAGATCGTACAAATCTGTAGGCCGTACTAATGCACTTCCTTTGCCTGCATGGGTTCCAAAAGCGTGGTCGTACATTGTCTTTCCGTCTTTCAGAATCACAATCTGACATCCGGGATAAGCTCCTTCTTGGATACCCCGTTTAGCGATGGAATCAATACGCCTCAAGGCAATGGAAGACATTCCATACTCTTCCGGATTGAAATGCGTCGGCGTATGCGGAGTTATTGTAACTCCGGCACCGGTTGGAAACAGCCCTCCTAAGCTGGCAGAAAGTCGTCCATCGGCAGAAGCACGGGCGAAGAGTACATCAGCAACCTGTTGCTGTACATCGTGACCAGCAGAATGTGCCAACACTACGGACTGGGCGGCTGACACGGCACGATGTATCTGTAACATCATCTTTCCGGGAGTGAAAAAGACATAGATTGCCTTGGCAGCTTGTTTATCAGCTGCCAAGGCAGCAAAAAAAGGTTGAAAAGGTGCCAACCGCTGTTCGGCAACAGCCACAATAACACGGCGGTATTTCGAGAGAGAATCTCTCAGAACCTTTCCCTGTGCCTCCGTCATCTCTTTGTGAAGACGAAAACGCACAAGGGATGTATGTTTCTCCAACTGTTTGGCAAGAACATCCGTCTCTCCCGCATCGCCTACCTCCAGCAGAGCCATAGGTGGCATTTCTTTGTCGGAATGAAGAGGAAGAATATTACCTTTGTTATTCAGCACTGTTATAGCAGCCAGGTTCAAACGCCGGATAAGGTCACGCGTCTGAGGTGTATTGATACGACTTCCTAATCCGGAAAGTTGAATGGTCGGTTTTCTCTTTAAACCAAGAATGTATTTATAAGTAAGTACCTTCCGGCATTTACGATCTATATCTTCACGGGATAGCTCACCACGATCCACAGCCTCAATGACTGCCGCAACCTCTGTTTTCAGATTTCTCGGAGCAAGTACCATATCATTACCCGCCTTCAATGCCTGCAAACTGACACTGGCATTACCGGACACCCCTCTCATGGCAAGTGCATCGGTAAAGATAAGACCTTTGAAGGCCAACTCTTCCGTCAGCAAACCGTACACCACATTGCGCGAAAGAGAAGAAGGCAACCCTCCCAAAGGCTCGATAACAGGTACTTGGAGATGCCCTACCATCATCCCGCTCAATCCGGCACGTATGGCTTCTTTGAAAGGATACAACTCCACGCTGTCCAATCGTTCGCGAGTGAAGGGCAGTACAGGCAATGCCTTATGAGAGTCGACGTCCGTATCTCCATGTCCCGGAAAGTGTTTACAAACAGAAAGCACTCCTCCTCCTTCCAGTCCGGTGGCATACGCAATCACTTTATCAGCCACACGTACGGGATCTTCACCAAAAGAACGATTGTTGATAACCGGATTTTTAGGATTGACATTCACATCGGCCACGGGAGCAAAGTTAACCTGCACTCCCAGTTCACGGCATTGACGAGCCATCTCACGACCGTATTCATAGATAAGACGATTGTCTTGTATGCACCCTAACACCATATTACGTGGGAAAAGCGGCGTACCGCGAAGGCGCATCGCAAGTCCCCATTCACCATCAAAAGTAATCATCAACGGCAAACGTGCCATTCGTTGCGCCTGATTGGTGAGGATGGCCTGTGTCTGCATCTTACCACCGGAAAACAAAAGTCCTCCTACTTTATAAGTATCCACAGCATCACGCAGTAACGCCTGGTTGTGTTTTGTATCGACCGGAGCAATGGTATAAATAAAAAGCTGACCGATCTTCTCTTTCAGACTCAGACGGTTCATCACCGAATCGACCCATTGCCGGCAACGCGCATCTTGTTCCGCTTTATAAAGCAGGAGAGGTTGTACATCGTTCTGTCCATATATTGCTTTTCCGAAACATAAAAACAGAAGAATTATCAGGTATTTTCTCATATTCATCATTGGCATCATTCATTATCGCCCGACAAACCTTTGGTATCCGGCAAAGAATCATAAATGGCTTGCTGTATGTTCTGGCGTATCTTCATATTGTTAAGTTTAGCATTCCACTGATCAGGGCAAACACGGTTACTCAGAAAAACGTAGATCAATCGTTCTTCGGGATCTACCCAGACACAAGTACCCGTAGAACCGGTATGTCCATAAACCCGAGCAGGCGTTCCGGGAGCACAACTACTGACTTTCACATCCCGGTAGTTCGGTTTATCAAAACCCAATCCGCGATGGCTGAGAACGGATGTGTATGTGGTAAACAGGCGAACGGTAGCCCCATCCAAATAACGATGTCCCTTCCACTCTCCATCATTGAGCAACATCTGATATACAGCTGCCACCTCTCCGGCTGTGGAGAATAATCCTGCATTACCGGCAATACCACCCAGGCAAGCAGCCGTTTCATCCTGCACGTAACCGCAAAGGTCTTGCCTCCGCAGGTAATCGTTGGCAGCTGTTGGCACCACTTCCGATCGATCATAGTGAGTAAGCGGTGTGAACAAGGTACGTTCCAATCCCATCGGACGATAGAATTCCTTATTCAGAAACTCATTCATAGGCTGTTTGGTTATTGCCTCAACCACTTGCTGGAGTACTACGAAACCGACATCACTATATACATAGCGTTTCTGTCCCATCTCCGAACGGGCTATTGATTGCAAAACCGTACTCTTAAATGCTTTATTCAGCCACATACCTTCGGCCATATGCAACGTATGCGTTGGCGTCTGCTTCGGAGATATTAACCCTTTCTTAAACTTAAAGTCCGAACAGGCGTAAGTATATTCTCCGATACGTGTGTGGTGCCACTCGTCTACGAATCCTTGCGTGAAAGGCCCCGTAACTGTATTCTCATCTATTGCCTCCCGATAGAAACGGATATAAGGCAACAATCCGGACTCATGTAACAAAAGATCACGAATCGTTATATTCTTTTTATTGGATGATCGCAACCAGGGTAACCAGGCAGATGCCTTGTCCGTAAGTTTCAGTTTTCCCTGATCATAAAGTTTCATCACAGCGAGTAAAGTTGCGGTGGTCTTAGTCAGTGAAGCAAGGTCAAAAAGATCAGTGGGGCGCACCGCAGTCTTATCGGTATCAGAATGACTGCCAAAGCAACGATTATAAACAGGAATACCATCTTTCATCACCACCACCTGACAACCCGGGAAAGCTCCGGCAGCTAATCCTGCATTGACAAGCGAATCAACACGATGCAACCTGTATCCTTTCATACCGCAATCTTCGGGCTGTACCACAGGCTTCATTCCCGGAACAATATCACTCCCCTCACCTATTGCAAACAGATGCCCGATACGCATAGACAACCGTCCCCCGGCAGGAGCTTTGGCAAAACAAACGTCTGCAACATATCGCTGAAGATCTTCCTCAGACGAATGCGCTAAAACAACAGTAGCGGTACGTTCCAACATCGTCCGGATTGGATACATCGCCCGGTAAGAAGTGAAAAAGACACAGGTAACAGGTACCTGTAAATCCAATGTATTCAGAAGTGGGGCACATGCAGCCAATTCTTCTTTCTCCATCGTAACAGAGATAACGACACGACGAAAACGTTTCAAATCATTAGTGATCCGGTACCACTCTTCCTCTGTCATGTCTTTTGTGATCCGAAAACATTCCACCGGCGATGTATACTGAACAAAGCGGTCGATAAAGGGTTGATCGGACTTTTCCCTACCTACACACAGAATGGCCGTAGACTGATCAGCCGGCAAAGGTATTGTACTAAAATTATTGCGTAATACGGTCACTCCCGCAAAGCGCAACTTGCTCGCAAGCGCTTGTGCTTCGACTGTATGAATGCGCCCATTCAATCCATCTGCAGAGATTCTGTTTTCTTGATCCAATCCTAACAGATACTTATAAGTTAATATCTTACGGCATTTGGCTTCCACCTCATTCACACTTAAATCTCCCCGGTCAATAGCTGCCATCACCGTCTCAAGTGCTTGTTCTATATCCCTGCCCACAAGCACCATATCATTGCCCGCCCGTAGCGCTTTGGCTGTAACATCACGCTCACCGGATACGGCTTTCATTGCCAACGCATCAGTAAACACCAATCCGCGAAAGCCTAACTCTCTTTTTAAAACATCTGTCACGACACTTCGTGACAAAGAAGCAGCAGTCAACCTGTCCGGTTCCAATTCCGGTACGCGCAGGTGCCCCACCATGATACCTCCCAATCCGGCACGAATCACCTCACGAAAAGGTAACAACTCAATGCTATCCAACCGGGCACGGTTATAGTACACGGTTGGCAATGCTTTATGAGAATCTACATCCGTATCCCCATGCCCCGGAAAATGCTTACTGACAGACAGTATACCACCACTTTCCAGACCACGGGCATAAGCTAATACCCGCTCGGCTACAGCCTTCGGATCACCTCCAAACGAGCGTATGTTAATTACCGGATTCTCTGGGTTGGTATTCACATCTGCATCCGGAGCAAAATTGACGTGGACACCTAACTCACGGAGTGCACGGGCTACCTCATGTCCATATTCTTCTATCAGTGAATTGTTTGTTATACAGCCCAATGCTGCGTTTTTAGGAAAAAGAGGTGTATCCTGCAATCGCATGGCAAGCCCCCATTCCCCATCAAAGGTTATCATTAGAGGAATCTCTGTTTCCTGCTGTGCAAGGTTAGTCAGTCTCGCCTGCCCGCCGGCTTCTCCACCGGAAAAGAGTAATCCGCCTACTTTATATTTTTTTGCCAGCCGGCGTACCAGCTTTTCGTTCTTTTTGTTCCATTCCGGACTTAACGTACAAACAAATGTCTGACCGACCATTTCTTTCAGACTCATCCCCGAAAGTATCTTGTCCACCCACTCCCGGCATGCATCGTCTTCCTGCCGGGGAAGCAAACAGGGTACTTGTTGTGCCATCAGAGGCGCTACCGCTACCAACCACACAACAAGTATACATATCATTTTCCTCATCTTTCAAATGTCAAATCTATCTTCCCCACAAAAATACCGTTTTTACCTGTATGAGATACAGGTACACTCTCTCCATCCAGATTCACAAAAAAAGCCGGTTCCTGCATGAAAGTATGTGAATGCCCACCCAGTACCACATCAATATTGCGGGTTTGATGCACCAACATTTCATCTTCTTTTATTCCCATATGCGAAAGACAGACAACGGCATCACATCCTTCTACTTCTTTCAATTTGGCAGCAATTTCATTGGCTACGGCCACAGGATCCTGAAAGGTTACTCCTTCGTATTTATCCGCCTGCACCAGTCCTTCCATTTTTGCACCAAGGCCAAATACACCTATCTTCAAACCATCACGTTCCAATATAACATATGGTTTTACAAGCCCTTCAAGCACTGTTCCTTCCACCCCATAATTGGCACATACTATCGGAAAATCTGCCATTTTGAACAAACGCGCCATATTCTCCAACCCAAAGTCGAACTCATGATTGCCAATGGTGGCAGCGTCGTACTTCATGAGATTCAACATTTCTACTTCTACTTCACCTTTAAAAAGATTGTAATAAGGGGTACCCTGCGAAAAGTCTCCACAGTCGAACACCAATACATTCGGATTGTCTTTACGAAACTGGTCAAGCATGGTGGCACGACGTACAAATCCACCCATTCCGGCATATTTATCGGCTGCATGTATATCTATCGGCTCTATGCGACTGTGGGTATCACTGGTTTGCAACAAAGTGAGTATTTTAGTCTGTTGCGCAAATCCCGGAAGAAGCACACACAGGAAAAACAATATAGTGACTGATATCTGATATCTTTTCATCTTCTCATAATTTGGTAGTTCGTTATTCATAATTATTTCACCGTAATTCTTCCTTCCATACGTGAAGTGATCTTTTTACCGGCTTTAGTCTGCTGCTCTACATAGTCCATAAACAGCCCGCGTAGAGTAGCACCGGGAGGACAGTCTCTTTTTTCAGCCTTTGCCAACGGTCCCATTCCGTCATTCCCATCTGCCAGATAGTCAATAGTAGCTACCGTATACAGTTTATTATCATCGATTGGCTTACCACCAATAGTACCATCAAGTAATTTACCGTCTTTAGTGATTTCAAGACGTACTCCACTTACTCCTTCACCTTTACAGGCCGCTATGGCAGCAAACAATTCTTTCAATACGCTTCCCTTTAGCGTCACTACACACAACGAATTCTCAAAAGGCAATATCTCATAAATATTTCCACAGGTTATCTCTCCTTCAGAAAGTATATTCCGCAAACCACCCATATTCATCAGTCCCATATCGGCAGGTTTACCCAATACTTGCGTAGCAGCCCCTTTCAGTACATCTGCTACCAGATTGGACAGCAAACTTTCCGGTCCTCCCTTTTCCATTGTCATTTCGCTTGTACCTACTACACGATACATCATGCTGTCTACCGATGCCTTGTAAGGGGCTAACAGCGCCACAGCCTCTGCATCAGGATGGGTATCCCAGACCGAATCAATTGTAATCATACTTCCTTCGGTATTCACCAGCTTATAAGGTGACTGACATGAAGAAAGCATCAGGAGTGCCATCAGAGCCACTCCGGAAAAGAGCTTTGCATAAGTTTGTTTCATATCTTGTTTTTTTAATCGTGCTACAAATATAGATAAAAATGTTGGTAGTGTGCTAAATAATTCGTTACTTTGCACCGCTTTCGCGCAATCGCTGTCAGGAGAGAGTTGCCTGATATGTTGCGTTGTAACGATAAAACAATTTAATAACAAGAACAATGGATTTCATTAAAATTGCAGAAGAAGCATTTGCTACCGGTAAACAACACCCAAGCTTCAAAGCAGGTGACACAGTAACTGTAGCATATCGTATTATCGAAGGTAACAAAGAACGTGTACAGTTGTACCGTGGTGTTGTTATCAAAATCTCCGGTCACGGAGACAAGAAACGTTTTACAGTACGTAAAATGTCAGGAACTATAGGTGTAGAAAGAATTTTCCCGATTGAGTCACCGGCTATCGATAGCATTGAAGTGAACAAGATAGGTAAAGTTCGTCGCGCTAAACTGTATTATCTGCGTGCACTTACCGGTAAAAAAGCAAGAATCAAAGAAAAAAGAGTTAACGGTTAATTCCGTAACCTTTCGATTCGAGATAAAAAAGAGAGAATTCTACAAAGAATTTTCTCTTTTTTATTATGTCCGTTTCTCACCTATCATAAAACTACAATCCATACTTTTTAAGCTTTTTTTTGGCTAATCCTATCACTCATCTGTTATTTTCACTACATTTGTCCACTATTAAGATTTTACCCTGATATGAATAAAAACTCAGAGCTGACCGCCTTCAACAAATTATTTTCCGACTATAAAGAGCGATTCGTTCGCTTTGCATATACGTACGTGCGGGATCAGGCTGTCGCTGAGGACTTTGTTATCGATTCTCTTATTTATTACTGGGAAAACCGTCACCGATTGGACGAAAACACGAATGTACCGGCTTATGTACTAACCACAATCAAACACAAATGCCTGAATTACCTGCAACATATCCGCCTGCACGAAGAGGTGGCCGAAAACATGGTAAACCATGCACAATGGGAACTGCAAACCCGTATCGCTACATTGCAAGCCTGCGAACCTTATGAGCTTTTCACAGCAGAGGCTGAGGAAATAGTGAACCGCACCCTTGAAAGCCTACCTGAACGTACCCGCCAGATTTTTATCATGAGCCGAATGCAGAATATGACCTATCAAGAGATAGCCAGTCAACTTGACATTACAGCCAAAGGAGTCGAGTTTCACATTGCTAAAGCACTAAAAGAATTGCGTATCAGTTTGAAAGACTACATGCCAGTCTTTATCTATCTGTTTTTATAGAAAACAAATTGCTGATAAAATCAGCATCCTCGGAAACACCATTCAAAACGTATGTATATTAGGGATTTATAAAGAATTTCTTCTACCCCTGTGCTGTTTAATCGGCTATATTCTATATACCATGAATGGGTAGACGGTCTTTTCTTTCTCTTGTACTTCAATGTTATTAAAAGTTAAATAGGTAAGAGCTGCACTATGCATCCCTCTCACTTAGCTGCTGTATTATCGTAACGGCTCATAATGCCTTTAAACAAAAAAAGAATATGAATAAAGAACTATTATATACTTTCTTTCAAGGAAAAACCACATTGGATGAAGAGGTGCGTATACGAGAGTGGATGGAATCTACTCTGGAAAACTATCGCACTTTCTTAGAAGAGAGAAAACTATTTGATGCCATGATACTGCTTGCAGACGAAAAACGCCTGCTGTCCAAACGTAACCAGTTTAAGCTGTTAGTAAGCACATGGGGCAAAGAAATAGGAAAAATCGCTGCCGTGGCTATTATCACCCTTGTAATGACGCTTACCAGCCAATACATATTCAACAATGAAGATATGATACCCCTGCAAAAACTCAGTGTACCGGCAGGACAGCGTATCAATATAGAATTGGCAGATGGTACGGTGGTATGGCTGAATTCACGAACCAGCATTCAATATCCCGCAGTATTCAACGGGAAAGAACGTAAAGTAAGTATTAACGGAGAAGCCTACTTCGAAGTAGCACACAACAGGAAGCAACCTTTTATTGTAGAAACTCCCAAAGGGCAGGTTGAAGTAACCGGAACAAAGTTTTATGTAGAAGCTTATTCTGATAACAATGATTTTGTGACTTCACTGATAGAAGGTTCCGTCAATGTTACTAAAGACGATAAATTGATCACACTACGCCCTTCTCAGATGGCCTATCTCCAGGATGGAAATCTCCGGATAAAAGAGATAGAGGATTATAATGTATACAGGTGGCGCGAAGGATTGATGTGTTTCAAAGACAAGACCTTTGCCGAGATTATGGAGAAATTTGAAAGACACTATGGAGTAACAATCAAGATAGAAAATAAAGAGGTACTTAATTACCGTTGCAGCGGTAAATTCCGCTATTCCGATGGTATTTCATATGCTCTGCGGGTATTGCAAAAAGATGTAAAGTTCAAATTCCACAGAGATGAGAACAGCGATATTATTCACATAAAATAAAAAGGAGAACCAGCCTATGATGTAGAAATTGCCTAATCCCCCAAAAGGAGGATACCGACAGGTCCTTCACCACACTGCCGGAATCCCTTTGAATCAACACAGTAGAAACCATATTAAATCAATGCAAAGATATGAATAAAAAGTCTATAATGGATTTTTTATCTTTTGATGAAAAACAAATTAACCATCTTCTTAAGATTATGAAAGTAACGCTTCTATTAATCTGGGTTTCCATATTTTCACTCAATGCCAAAGAAGGGTATTCACAAAGCGCCCGGATTTCGTATTCAGCACGAAATACCCCTATTGAAAATATATTGAATGAGATAGAGAAACAAACAGAGTATTTATTTATTATAAACTCGCACGTTGACATTGACAAGAAAGTGTCAATTAACGCCAAAGAAATTCCTGTTTCTAAAGTTCTGGATGATTTATTTAAGGGTACAAACATCCATTATCTAATGGAGGGTTCACACATCATTCTTTCCAACAAAGTAGGAGAAACCAAAACAGACGGAATCAATCAGAATGATAAAAGAGTAACCATTTCCGGTAAAGTAACCGACAGTACAGGGGAGCCTCTAATTGGTGTCAACATCACTCTCAAAGGAACGAATGAGGGAGTAATCAGTGACATCGACGGCAACTATTCTATCCGCATTCCGGAACTTTCCGGAGAACTGACCTTCTCGTATATCGGGTATAAGACAACGACTGTCGCTATCCGGAAGAATATGATAAACGTCACTTTAGCCGAAGATACAGAAGTTCTGGATGAAGTAGTCGTTACCGCACTTGGTATCGAGAAGAAGGCATCCTCACTTACTTATGCCACTCAAAAAGTAAACGGAGATGAGTTGACACGCGCTAAAGACGCCAACTTCATCAATGCTTTGCAGGGAAAAACCGCTGGTCTGGTAATCACACCAAACTCTACCGGTGCCGGTGGCTCTTCAAAATTGCTCCTTCGTGGTAATGCATCTATCTTAGGAAACAACCAACCGTTGATCATCCTGGATGGAGTGCCTATGGCAGACCGCAGTACCGCACAGATTGAGGATGCTTTGTTGTCCGGTGGTAATAGTACAGACGGAGGAGATGGTTTATCAAACATCAATCCGGATGATATCGCTGATATTAACATCCTGAAAGGTGCGAACGCAGCTGCATTATACGGTTCAAAAGCTGCCAATGGAGTTCTTATCATCACAACTAAAAAAGGGCAGGAAGGACGTACTTCCGTGGATGTATCAAGCAGTATGCTATTTGAAACCCCATTGGTAACTCCTAAGTTTCAAAATACATACGGTGCAAATGCTGAGTTTTATGATGATACCAGCCTAAACCCAAACGAAGCAATCAATAAGCGCCGTTTGAACATGTATTCATGGGGAGACCGTATAGGTCGTATGTCACAAACGGCTCTAAACGAAATACCATATGCACGTAATAACGCTGTAGATAATATTAGTTCGTTCCTTCAGACCGGTACTAACTTCAATAATTCTATTTCCGTATCTTCCGGAGCAAAAAATTCAACTTCTTACTTCTCTTATGGTAATACAACCTCTAAGGGAATGATACCTCAGAATAAATTTGAACGGCACAATATCACATTACGCCAAACTGTAAACCTGCTGGACAATCATGTCGAGGTCAGTTTTTCAGGAAGCTATATACATCAGACCTCTAAAAACCGTCCGGGTTCAGGTATATATGCCAATCCCTTATATGACCTGTATCTGATGCCTCGTAATGCAGATATCTCTTACTTCAAAGATCACTCTGAAACATACGGTCAATTATACTATGTCAGAGAAATAAACGGAAAGTACCCCAAAGCCAACGCCGAAGGTCCTATACAACAATGGCCCTGGCTCGATAATGAGAACCGGAACTCACCCTATTGGTATGCCAACCGCCTACAAAAGGAGAATGTCCGTGAACGCGCATTTGCTACAATCGGGCTAAAAGTAAACATCATTGATGGCCTGACCGCATTGGCCCGTTGCAAGATAGACAGAACCAAAGATACGAACGAAACAAAAACCTATCAAGGTACCAACGCCAAAAATGTGTACAACTCCATACACGAATATAACAAAGCAACCAGTGACCAGATCTTTGCAGACTTTCTGGTTAGCTACAACAAGAAAGTAGGTGATTTTGATCTGTCAGCCAATGTAGGAGGAAGTACGTTGAAAGAAGATTTCACGTCATTCGGATTCAATTACTGGATGGCAGATTCAACGAGTACACCGAATGTCTTCGATCCGAGCAATATTATCACAACCAAGCATGACGGAGCAAATGTTCCGACCAGCAAATCGAAAGACCAAAATTGGGAAAATTCGGTGTATGCGACAGCATCAATCGGCTATAAAGACATGGCATTCATTGATGCTTCTGTCCGCACTGACTGGGCACGTGTATACACTCAGTTCTCAGCCTTGGGAACTCCCAACCATTATACCTACTACAGTGTGGGTGGCAATGCGTTGCTGAATTCTATATTTGGAATACAGAGCGATATACTCAACTATTCTAAAGTGCGTATATCCTACAGTGAAGTAGGAAACTCAATACCCAATTTGAGTTATGGAGGTATGTCTAAAAACTGGGGGGCACAAATCACGGAAGCCTCCGGTTACCGAACCTTCTATAACCCACTGCCGGAAACTATGCGTTCTACAGAACTCGGAGTAGAAGCCCGCTTTTTAAACAACACCATTGACTTTGACCTTACGTTTTACAATACGATCATGTTGAATCAGTGGTTGCCTAAATCAGCGGCTACAGGAGGACAAATACCTCTGAACTCCGGTAAAATCAGAAACCGCGGATTTGAAACGACTTTAGCTTATAATTTTTCAAGACTCAACGGAAAGTTCATCTGGCGTACAGCATTCAATTATTCATTCAATAAGAATGTGATTCTTAAAACTTACGGAGAGAACTTAAATAAAGTGATGGAGACGACCCCTGTATATACCGGTGGGTTGAAGATCCGCTATGAAGTAGGTAAACCATACGGCGAATTGTACGGAAGAACATTTGCCTACGGATCAGACGGGAAAATAAAAACAGATGTCAATGGTGCTCCCATGATCAGTTCTAAGTACGACTGCTATCTGGGAAATGCCAACTCCCCGCATCATCTGGGTTGGAGTAACTCACTCAATTACAAAAACTTCTCTTTTTACTTCCTGATTGACGGTAAAATAGGTGGTACGGTTATCTCTTATACGGAAGCAAGATTGGACGCATACGGACTCTCGGAAAGAAGCGGAAAAGCACGTGACGCAGGTGTCACTTATCTGTCCAAATCCTCAGTAGGAGGACAGCTTGTTATGAAGCCTGTTCAGGGAGTTGTCATGCCCGACGGACAAATAGCACCTGCTAAAGGTTATTTCCAGGCTATCGGTCTTGGTGAACCGGCTTTAAGTGAATATGCTTACTCGGCTACCAACTTCCGTTTACGGGAAGTTTCATTTGGTTACACCTTCCGTAAATTGTTTAAGTTACCTATTGACTTGAGTGCTTCTCTGGTAGCACGAAATCTGTTCTTCTTATACAAAGATTCTCCGGTTGACCCCGATGTATCCGTATCCACAGCCAATAGTTACGGTGGTATTGAAGCATTCTCATTACCTACTACCCGCAGTTACGGCCTAAACTTAAAATTATCATTCTAACCACCTCTCCAAATTATTAGAGATATGATGAAAAACAAGAAATCTATATTATTCTCTTTCCTCTTAACAATGACATTAACAGCATGTTATGACTCATTGTTAGACTATGACGGAAATGCCTCAATCATCAACAGAGAAGACGGTACTTCTTCGAGTACAGGAATCTTAGCCAACGCAGAGCTTGCTTCCGAATTTCTCCGGACAGCACAGATGAGGGTGATTGACTCACGAGAGCACAAATATCAGTATCAACGTAGCTTTATCAGCGACGACTATGCTGGTTATATGTCTGTTCCTCATAGTTTTGACGGACGTTTGAAATCGTCGTTGTCTTTTTATGCAGATTTTGCCAGCGGCCCTACCGCAAATATGCAATGGGTAGCCCAGCAGGTTGTACCGGTTATGCGTTCTTCCGATACCCTTAAAATAGCTCCTTTAGGTGCATTTGCATCTATACTATTTTCTGACGAAGCGATTCAGTATACCAACGTACACGGACCGATGCCGCTGAAAGATTACAAAGAACTGAAAGAAGACCATCCGTTGACTTACGAAAAACAAAGCGAAGTATACTCTCAGATATTCCGTGACCTGATTAAAGCCGATTCCATACTGGAAGTTTATCAAGAAGCCCCTACCAACAATCTTGACGCTCTTATCGAGAAAACTGATATGGTGACCGAACAAACCTCTGCCAGTGCTATTGTCAGAATGTGGCGGAAATATGCCAATTCTCTCATTCTGCGTATGGCCATGACTACTGTTAATGTGGAAGGATACACCTGTATGGTCAACGGAGTCCCCAAAACGGCCCGTCAACTGGGAGAAGAAGCTGTTCAGCGTGGAGTTTTGGAAGCTGGTGATAAAACGATCGGATTGATTTGCGGAAGCGGAACAGATGTCGGCTATCATCCTCTGTATAAAATAGCCAATAGCTGGGTAGACTCTCGCCTCAACGCAAGTTACCACAATATCTTAGTACGAACCCAGCACCCTATTCTCGAATTCTGGTTTGCAAAGAATGGCGGAGACATAAAGAATCAAGAACAAAAAACATTGAAAAAAGAAACTGAATATGTCAGTATTCGTTCAGGAATCACATTGGATGTAGCCGGTGTAACCTCACAAAACTATCAATACTACTCTAAATTCAACCTGAATTTTGCAGGTGAGAAACTGGCATTATTCAAAACGGAAGAAGCGCTCTTCCTACGTGCAGAAGGTGCTCTGCGAGGTTGGAGTATGGGAGGTTCGGCACAATCATTCTATGAAGCCGGAATCAAAGAATTCTTCGATAAACACTCTATGTCGGGCAGATATGATGAATATATGGCCTGGAGAGGCATGGGAGATCAGACGGTCTCTTCCACCCTGAAAAACGAAGCTATTTATCGTGACTGGTATGATGCAGACAATAACCTGCCATTATGGTCAGGGTACTATCAGCTCAACAATGCATGGTACTTCCCTGCTAACGCTGACAACAATCCCTATTATCATAATCCGGACGAGGATAAAGAACAGGCATTGCAGAAAATCATTACCCAGAAGTGGATTACGCTGTTCCCAATGTCACTGGTTGCCTGGACCGACTATCGCCGTACCGGATATCCGTTGCTCATCCCTGCCTGTCCTTATGCTTACGGATACTCTGACGGCTCATTGGAAGAACCGCGTTTTAACTGGATAACAGGAGAAATCTTAACCGAAGGAGTTACTGTCCGGAGGATACCTTACAACTCCAGTGATTCGGAAATTGTAGAAGAAGTAGAACTCACCGCAAAAGAAGCGCTCAACTCTGAGACAACCGGCATCAGTATGGACGATTGGCAGGGAACGCGCCTGTGGTGGGATGTAGCAAACAGAAAAAAATTACAATAAATCTTTATTAATTCACTAAATCCTAATAGTTATGATGAAATTCAGAAACCTATTTGCATCGATTGGCCTATTGGCATCTATCGGTACAATGGCTCAGAGTATTCCAACACACGACATGTACGTGGACTTCGGAATAACAGACAAGAACAAGATGATTGAAGCTCTTGACAAATGGACACCCGGCAGCTCTTTCAGTGACGATCCGGCCTATATGGATGATAATTTCTTTATCTCACGTGTTCCCCTGAAAGAACGTTTCTGGAACAATGAAACAAAAGCTAATAAAGATCTTACAGATGTAAACAACAAAAATCTTTGCTGGTGGGCTCCTATCGGTGAAATGACCAAAAAGTGGGGGCCACTTCCCCGTTACAATTTTGAAGCAGACAACTTCAATATGTGGCAATACATCAACATCCATGGTAACTGGTCCAACTCCTGGTTCCGTGTACCGGGTGCATTCAATGACGTAGCTCACAAAAACGGTGTAAAAACAGGATGCCTCTACTTCATAGACTGGGCTGCTTCGGTAACCGAAAACAGTGAGGCCGGAAAGTTCCTCGGACAACTTTGCGCCAAAGACGGAAGCGGTAACTTTAAATATGCCCGCAAACTAATCCAATTCCTGAAATATTATGGTATAGACGGTATCGGTATCAACCCCGAAGGATATTGGTCGTCCACACTGAACGAAAATTTCTCTTCTTTCCTGGCAGAATGTCATAAAGTTGCGAAAGAAGAAAACTGGCCGTTCCATGTAGACTGGTATGCTTTCGTTTCCAACTCCGGTGGTCTTTCGGATAACGGATGTAGCCTTGGAATCGGTGAAAACGATAAATGGTTCCAGAAAAACGGAGAGCCTGTCACCGACGTATTCTTCTTGAATTATAACTGGGGAGAAAGTCAGTTGATAAAATCAGCAGAAGCAGCCAAGAGCCTGGGACGTAGTACCTTCGATGTATATGCAGGTTTCGACCAGCAAGGACGTGGTTACGGTTTGAAATGGTCAGCATTGATGAGACAACCTGTCTCAGTAGTAGTATGGGGAGCACATGACCGTAGCCAGTTGTATGCCAGCTCTACAGAAGGAGGTACTTCCGATTTAGCTATTCAGAAAGAGTATCAGACCAAACAGGAACTACTGTTTACCGGTGGTACACGTAATGTTCTGAATACCCCGCCTGTAACTGATGCACAAGTAACAGCCAACTTAAGCCAATTAAAAAACTGGCACGGATATTCTAAAGCTGTTATTGAAGAGAGTGCGCTGACAGAAACTCCTTTCTTTACACGTTTCAACTTAGGCAACGGTATGTTCTTCAAGAAAGACGGAGTAACAACTTTCGATCATAAATGGTACAACATCGGTATACAAGACATGCTGCCAACCTGGCGCTGGTGGATTGACAATGGTGACGGCCAGACAGTTCCTGCCGATGCTATTCAGTGTGATTTCACTTTTGACGATGCATGGTTCGCAGGTTCCTGCCTGAAAATACATGGTGCTACTGCACATTCTGATATCCGTTTGTTCCGTACAAAATTCAATGTAGTATCCGGAGAGGATAAATTCTCCCTAACATTCAAAGTCAACAGCGGAACTGATCCTAAAATGAAATTGATGGTATCCAAAGAAGGCCATGCCAATACGTTTGCTTATTATACTATTCCGGCAGAAGGTATCGCACAAGGCGAATGGACAACCATCACTGTCAACGCATCCGAATTAGGTTTACAAGCCAATGATGTTATCGGATGTATCGGATTATCTGTAGCCGGTACTGATAACAATTATGAAACACTGTTGGGGGAACTCTCATTCGTTCCTTCAGACTTCAACAAAACACCGGTACGTCCGACTATCGCCGCAACGAAAGTAATGAAACGCGTATATAACCGTGCAGATTTCAAAATTACATTTAACTCTGCATTCACCGGTGACAGAAAGCCAGAGTACGAAGGATGCCCGATCTACAATGAAGAAGTAAACACATCTTATTTCGAAATTTATGTAAAACAAAAAGATGTTACTCCATTCGTAGTGACTACTACCACTTCATGGGCTGCCTATGTTGTAGATGCTCCACTTAAAAATACCACAGATCCGACTTTCCAGATTGGTGTACGTGCTATCGGTCTGGATGGTAAAAAGGCTTCACCAATTGTATGGAGTGACGCTCTTGAAAGTGATCTTGCAGTTATCGAAACCATCAATATAGACAAAGATATCATCAAACCGGGAGAAGAATTTACCATCGGTTTTGAAGATCCTAACCATGCCGTATCCAAATTCCAGATATACAACTCACTGACAGGTGAGGAAGTAAGAGGGAATGAAGCTGCTTCTTTGTCATTCACCACATCACTGCCCGAAGAAGGTACCTATGATGTTAAAGTAACCAGCGAAGGTAAAGAGAACATGACACGCGGTTTGCTCCTCGTCTCTAAAGAAGAAACGGGACGTTTGCCGGAGGTTACAAATATCCTTGCTGACAACACTGAACCTAAGGCTGATGCTCCGGTGAAACTCACGGCAGAGATCAACGAGGGTGTAACCTACAACGGTGCCGACTGTAATGTATCACAGGCACTTTATATGAAAGAGCCTTACCAGTTGACTGTAAACAGCGGTGTACTCAGTAATTATCAAACGACATCATTCGGACTGTGGTTCAAGGTTGAGAAGTTTGAACATGCCTCTTTAGGAACACTTTTGATGACCAAAGTGAACAGAAACTATGCGGGCACGTGGACAGAAAAAGTATGGGGTGAAATGTGGACAGCAATCCGTCCATTGGACTACAGCAAATATGCAAATGCTGAAAACGAACTGTCAGTATCAGTAGACGCTCCTCCCGCAGGTACGCCCAATTATGAGCATAATGCTGAGGTAGACGGTATTACAACCGGATATTCACTAACTCCGGGAGTTTGGTATCATGTTTGTGTAGTAAAGAATGGGAAAAATGTGAAAATGTATCTGAATGGGAAAAAAGTGCTGGATGTAACATCCAGAGGTTCAGGTCCAAAAGACTGGAAAGGTGCAAACTTCTATGTAGGTGGTAACATGACCAATCTCGCCAGCTTCACCGGATGGGTAGACGAAGTGCAGATATGGGACAAAGCTCTTACCGATGCTGAAGTGCAACAATCAATGAAAGGATACAGAATTGCTCCGACCGGTTTGCAAGGCTACTTCACTTTCGAAGAGACTCAGACCGATGATGACGGCAATACTTATTTCCCCAACAAAGGAAAGAACTCCACATTGGTTAAAGGTGCTTATATGACAATCAGTTCAACTGCCAATGATAAGACAACAGATACCCCTCAGAATCAGTTATCTACCGCATTGGGTGTTCCGTCAATCACTGGTGTAAGAAAAGTTACTTTTGAATCGGCCAAATGGATTTTAGAAGGTGCATCTTTCACTCAAGATAGCAATACATCCGCTACAGCTTCTTATACCAAAGAGGGGAAATACCCGGTTAGCCTGACTCTGACCAACTCTTGGGGAACTACAACTAAAACGATCAACGACTATATCGTAGTAAAAGGGGGTGTAGGTATCGAGAACCAGATAGTAGAAGATCTGAGCATTTATCCGAATCCGTTCATGGAATACGCCAATATCCTGTTCTCACAGGAAGGTAAGTATGATGTAAGAGTATGTGACACTCAAGGTAAACTGATTACAGCCAAACAATATCATGCTGATAACAACGAAGTTTGCCAATTGAGTTTCGATGCTCCGAAGGGTGTATACTATGTGATAATTTCAAGAAACGGTAAATGTGTCCGTTCATTCAAAGTAATAAAAGAATAATACCACATGTGTAACAAAAGGAATGCCTCCCTTCGCAGAGGTATTCCTTCCTTTCATTTTTTTGAATCTGAAAATAACAAATATGAAACATCTTACATTAAGATTACTGTTCTACTTGGCACTCCCGTTGTTATGGGGCTGTAGTAATGACGACAACAGTCTTGCAGGGCCGTCCGCTAACGGTAGTCTAATAGAATTTAATCCTACAGAAAACTATAAAGGTAGTTATGAAGTTTCCATCCAGGAGTCCGGTGCCTTGCTGTTTATCAAAGTAGACGGTGTGCAGCAAAGTGACGAATTCATTGTACGCAAAACCGAAAATAACGAAGATTTGTATCTGGACTGGGGATATAAATATGCAGGAATTATCGGAGACGAACTAGGATATTACCAACGTACCTACCGTTCAGACACCATTATGGTGGGGCTCGGATTCAAGGATAACTGGTCAGTAGGAGAATACGATCTGCTACTGGTACGTGGTGATACTTATCAGAAACTGGACCGATTTAAATTCTGCATACTCAAAGATATCACAGTTGACTTGACTCAGAAAGAAGGGGGAGTTATCGGAGTGGCAGCAGACGGCTGGCTCGATATTTCTACTTACGGTTCTGTTGATTCTTTGGAGTTTGTCAACAAATCTACCGGTGAGATCATAGAAAGCATATCCTCTACATATCAGGCTGATGAAGCAAAAGAGTATCTGCCAGTTAAGTTCTCGTATGAGAAATACCCGACGGGAGAATACGAAATGTGGATTAAACGTTGGGATTATGGCTTCCGCCAGAAGATATGTGAATTTGATCTCTTCCAATACGCTTTTGTTAACTCCGATCCGATTGTGAAAGCAGAAGATGGAAATTACTACATACAATTCTACGTTTCCGATTTTGACGAAACACGGGATACGTATGCCATAGTAGATACTCCCGATCAATCTTATTATTATGATGACGGTAACCTATCTAAGGCAAACTGGGATCCGGAAACTCTGATTTACCGACTTAAACTCGATGATGCCAACTGGTTTGGTCGTAAAAAAGACGGCATTTCATTTACAATGCAGTTAACCATAAAAGGACTGGATATTACCGTGACCGGTCATAACAAACTACAGTTAAGCGAATAATACTTTAATTACAGACGCAAGGACACAGTATTTGCAGAGAAGAATCCCCCACACTTCTGCAAAATGTGATGTCCTTGCTTTTTTTTGAACTTCCCACTAGGGGAACTTCCGGTTCATCTGCTTTAAAGGTATAGGGGACGAAAACGTCTCTGATTTGTATAATCTATAAATTTAAAAGTATGATGAAAAACAATCGTATTCAATCCTCCATCCGGGGTCCGGCAAATCTTTCCGTCTCAACGCGAAATACACCAGCCGGTCGTTTCGCAAACCATTCAACAGAATAAAAAAATCAAATACATATTATTACTATGAATAAAAATACTCTTTTTACATTATTAGTTCTCTTACTAACTTCATTTATCAGCGTAAATGCAAGTGAGAATAAAGCAATAGATATCCCGGCTGCTGTATGGCAGAGCAATAAATTAACTGCATATCGTCTTGAAGTTCTCGATAACTTGCTTGGCGAACGTGGTGTCACCGATGAGCGCATAGGTAAATCTTTTACGATAGCAGCATGGGTCAATCTCAGAGCACTACCTGCAGGAGGAATGTCTTATATCATGGGACATGGTGCCCAAGGACACTTCAACCAGAATGGAAGCTTGGTACTCATGGTCAACAAAGACGGAGACTTCTACGTAAAAGGTAATAAAACAAACTATTCGTTAACCGAAAAAACGAACATTGGTGAGTGGTTCTGCCTCGCCGTAGCTTATGATTATGATAACAACAGTATCACAGCTTACAAAAATGGAGAAATACTTGGAAGTACCATTGAGTTAGGAGATAGTAAACTGGAAATTTTCGCAGATGACCCATGTATCTTCTATGTAGGCGGGAGCTTGTACGATGGTTTCTGTGATGAATTTCAGTTCTATAATAAAGCACTGACACAAGAAGAAGCCGCCCAAGCCATGATTGATGCCTCTACCGTAAATGGCATCACCGCACTCTACAATCTGAATGAGGAAGTAGAAGGTACTACCGGAGCATTTGCCAATCAGATAGAGGGAGACAAAGCGAATATCAACGCAGTATACAATAAAATATCCGGTACAACAAAATGGCAAGGAGAGGGAGAATTCCCATATACGACCAGTACTCCCACATCACCTACTTTGGTAGACGGACGTACTTTCGCCGTAACTTTAGAACAACCTGCTATCGGTGGTTCTTTCGAGGTCCAGAAAGACGGAGTGGCCATTACATCCGGTGATAAATTTGAGAACGGTACAGTATTAAGCGTTGTAGCAACTCCCGATGCAGGTTATCGGGTAAGTTCCATCTTCGTGAACAGTATAGCGATCGAAGGTACTGAATTCACCGTATCCGGAACAACAAACATCACCATTGAATTTATAGAAGCTGAAATAGAATATTGTACCCCTACTTTCTCACAAAGTCGTGAAGTAGGACATATCACATCGGCAACCACTACCGGAGCTGTCGCCAATCTGAATTACACAGATACAGGTACCGGAAATTATGATAACTATAACAAAATCGTAGACCGCTCTATGGCAATCAGAGCCGGACAAACGATTGAAGTAACTGTGCAGGCACAAAACGGTCGTTGGGGAGTTGAACGTATTTTCGTTGACCTGAATGGTGACGGTCAATTCGATGCCGACGAAATGATAATCAAATACGGAGATACAAGCAACAGTAATAATAATCTGGACAACGTTGTGGCAAGTTTCACCTTACCGGAAAATTTTTCTGCCAAAAAGACATTGATGCGTGTACTCTTCACCGACGGCGATACTCAGGGTGGAGATGATGCATGTGGTGCATATGTAGACGGTGGATTTTATGACTTCGAAATGCGCATAGTAGACGCAGCCTACACCGTTACTTATGCTAATACAACCCCGGATCTGGGTGCAATTACTGTAAAAGCAGGAGAAAATGCTATCAGTAACGGTGACGAAATAGAAGCAGGAACCGAACTGACAATCGAAGTGGCTCCTAACGAAAGTGTAAAAATTGCTTCTTTCACTATCAACGACGAAAACCGGTTGAGTGATTTGAAAAATAATACACTAAAGATTACTGCTACAAGTTCTATTGATATCAAAGTATCATTCAAGAGCACGCAGTATACATTCAACTTGGTGAATGTTACTCCAAACTCAGGTTCAGTAGTTGCCAAAAATTATGATACTCAGGCAGAAATTGCCGATGGAGATAAAATCAATGAAGGAGACTATATCACTATCACTCTCACTCCTAACAAAGGAGAGAAAGTGATTGGTCTGAAAAACAATGAAGAGGCTGTCGACCTGAATAATGAAGTAGATGATTATGGCAACTATATGGAGTATTCATTCGAGGCGAAAGGGGATGTCAGCATTGAAGCTACATTCAGTAAACTGGTAGGAATCATATCTGCCAATGCCGACCTCACTGCTTACTATGACGCAGCAAGCCAGACATTGAATATCGGAGACAATGCAACGGCAATCATTTATGATCTGGCAGGAAATGCAGTTATGAACGTTAACGAAAAACAGAAAAATCTGGCCGGTCTGAATAGCGGATGCTACATTGTTAAAGTAGAAGCATCCAATATAACAAAAGCATTTAAGGTAATAAAGAGGTAAATAGGTTTAAACCGGGAGTTCCCGGAGTTCAATTGAAGTAGAGAATGTATATTAACACTGTACATTTTCTACTTCTTTTTTTTTAATGGCTAAACGATATATGTCAATATCCAATAAACCGTGTTATATTGATATGCCTCCCGTATCAATAGTATTTGTAATCATTCATAAATAAACCACCACTATATCTAAATCGCATTTCGTTAACATCGTTAATACGTTTTTTTAACGTTTAAAATTCACTTTACCAAAGTGTACAATTAAGCAGAACATGAATGTACAAATTAGCAGGACAAAAGTGTACAATTAACGCTCACTATAATGTACACTTTTGTCAATCTTAAAATTCGAAAGCTTTATTCATTATCAACCAATCAATTACATTAAAAGCAAAGACTCACATTTTATCTTTTACTTCCTTTATAAAAGTCTTGTTATTACTTTTTCGACAACTATATATTAACCTAATAAATCATTAGGATGTCTGCTCCTTTCTGATTTCCTAAAAAATAACGGAGGGGAACAAAACCTAATTATCTCTCGGTTCATTCTATATTCCACAGGAGTTTTCCGAATAAATCCATGTGCAGAAACCAAAAGCCCCGAATGAACAACTGGTTCATCCGGGGCTTCATTACCTTTATAAATAATTAATGGGACACGCCTATTACATATCTTTCAGTTCCCAAGCCAATGCACTGGCACCCAATACAGCAGCATCAGAATCTTTCAGTTCAGAAACCAGCAATTTGGTTTTTCCTTTATAGATATTAAGCAGGTTGTCTTCCATGGCTTTGTGGATCGGCTTCATAATGTAATCACCCGATTTTGCCAGCCCACCGAACAATACAATCGCTTCCGGACTGGAGAACGCTATGAAATCTGCCAGTGCTTCACCAAGCAAAGTACCCGTAAATTCAAAAATCTCCTGTGCCAATTTATCACCTTGCACTGCTGCGTCATATACATCCTTAGAAGTAATGTTTTCAGCAGAAATATTACGCAAAAGGCTTGCATCTGTACGGGCAGCCAACAATTCACGTGCTGTACGAGCCACACCTGTAGCCGAGCAGTAAGTCTCCAAACAGCCTTTACGACCACAACCGCACATACGTCCTGTACCACGACGAACAATCACATGGCCCAATTCGCCGGCAAAACCGTCATGACCATAAACCATTTGTCCGTTGATTACGATACCGCTACCTACACCTGTTCCCAGTGTGATCATGATAAAATCCTTCATACCACGGGCAGCACCATATGTCATTTCGCCTACAGCAGCAGCATTCGCATCATTGGTCAATGCAGTAGGAATACCAAGTCGCTCTTCAAACATAGCGGCCAAAGGAATAATACCTTTCCACGGCAAGTTTGGAGCAAACTCAATTGTTCCGCTATAATAATTTCCATTAGGAGCACCAATACCGATACCTTTTATTTTTTCAACTCCACCCTGTGAAATAATAAGCGGAAGAAGATTCTTGCACACTTCATCTACATACTCTTCTACTGTAGAATAGGCCTGAGTTTTCACCGAGCCACTTGCTATAATAGTTCCACGTGCATCTACTATACCAAAGACAGAATTTGTTCCGCCTATGTCAATACCCACTACATAGGGCTTTTCCATGTTTGAATTCATGATAGTTCGTTTAAAAGGGTTAGCTTATTAAATATTTATTGCACACAAATTACGTAAAGAAGATTGATTCGGCAAAATGTTTTTGAAAAAAAGTTCACTCTGTTTGCAACTTTTCGTATCTTACGTGCGTCTAATAGATGAAATTATAAGAAAATAAAAACTAAACAAAGGAAATTGTGATATACCTTAAAGACATTAACAAGACCTACTACAACGGAGCACCTCTCCATGTACTCAAAGGTATCAACCTCGATATCAAACGGGGTGAATTTGTATCCATCATGGGGGCATCGGGCTCAGGAAAATCCACTTTACTAAATATACTGGGTATTCTGGATAATTATGATACCGGCGAATATTACCTGAACAATGTATTGATAAAGAACCTCAGCGAAACGAAAGCTGCAGAATACAGAAACCGGATGATCGGGTTTATTTTCCAATCTTTCAATCTGATCTCTTTTAAAAATGCAGTGGAAAATGTAGCCCTCCCGTTATTTTATCAGGGAGTGGGACGTAAAAAGCGTAACGCTTTAGCACTGGAATATCTCGACAAACTGGGACTGAAAGACTGGGCTCATCACATGCCAAACGAAATGAGTGGTGGACAAAAACAACGTGTGGCAATAGCACGGGCACTAATCACCCAACCACAGATAATTCTTGCCGATGAGCCCACCGGAGCATTGGACAGTAAGACTTCCGTTGAAGTGATGCAAATCCTGAAAGACCTTCACAAAACAGGAATGACCATCGTGGTAGTAACTCACGAAAGCGGTGTGGCCAACCAGACCGACAAAATAATCCATATCAAAGACGGAATCATCGAACGGATCGAGGAGAATCTTGACCACGATGCATCGCCTTTCGGACAGCACGGAATAATGAAGTAAAGATATTTACGATTGGGTGATTGACTATTTACGATTGAAAAATCTTTGTAAATCATAAAGCCAAGGGACAGTCGTAAATACAAAAGTAATTTCAATCGTCTAATTGTAAATCGTTAAATCGTAAATAAAATCATGTTTGACATTTGGCAAGAAATATACGGTACCATCAAGCGGAATAAACTTCGTACCTTCCTCACCGGATTTGCTGTGGCATGGGGGATTTTTATGCTTATCGTACTGTTAGGAGCAGGTAACGGATTGATACATGCCTTTGAGCAATCGTCTTCGGAAAGAGCACTGAACTCCATAAAAATATATCCGGGGTGGACAACCAAATCATACGAAGGACTGAAAGAGGGACGAAATATCCGGTTGGACAATAAAGACCTGGATGTGACAAAACAACAATTTCAGGAAAACGTTATCAGCGTCGGTGCAACTCTGTATCAGAGAAGTGCCAATCTCAGCTTTGGCAAAGAGTATGTCAACCTGAGTCTTACAGGCGTATTTCCCAACTTTCCGGAAGTAGAAACCGTGAAACTGTCCGAAGGAAGGTTTATCAACGAAATGGATATACAACAACGCAGAAAAGTTGTTGTTCTTAACGTCAAGACAGCCGATATACTCTTCGGGAAAACCCATACAAACCCCATCGGGCAAAATGTAAAGACCGGAGGTATCGTCTATCAGGTGATAGGACTATACAAAGATCAGGGAGACAATAGCTCAAGCGATGCCTATATCCCTTTTACTACCCTTCAGATTATTTACAACAAAGGTGATAAACTAAACAACATTGTATTTACCACCAAAAACCTGAAATCAATAGAAGACAACGAAGCCTTCGAAGCGCAATACCGTAAAGTGCTCGGAGCCAATCACCGCTTTGATCCCACAGACAACAGTGCTATCTGGATATGGAACAGGTTCACTAATTATCTGCGAAACATGGGCGCAATGAATATGCTCCGGATTGCCATCTGGGTAATAGGGATCTTTACGCTGTTAAGTGGTATTGTGGGAGTATCAAACATTATGCTGATTACCGTAAAGGAACGTACCCACGAATTCGGTATCCGCAAGGCCTTAGGAGCCAAACCGGGATCTATCTTATGGCTTATCATCGTAGAGAGTATTGCTATAACAACTTTCTTCGGATACATAGGTATGGTAGCGGGTATTGCCGTAACGGAATGGATGAACAGTGCTTTCGGAAACCAGCAAATGGACAACGGTATGTGGTCGGAGACAGTATTCTCTAACCCGACAGTGGACCTGAGCATTGCCATACAAGCAACTCTGACGCTGGTAGTTGCAGGAACACTGGCAGGATTTTTCCCCGCACGCAAAGCGGTTAGTATCAGCCCGATTGAGGCACTGAGAGCGGATTAATAATATTTTCGATTGGACGATTTATAATTTACGATTAAAGGTCCTTCGTAGCTTAACAGAAATTCGAGATAAACAAATGAGGCATGAGGGAAACAGAATATTCTTTTGTCGTTTAGCTCATACCAAATAATATAGCACTTAGTAAATAATAAAGATGCGAATAGACATGGACACGTGTGAGGAAATCCTCATCACGATAACAAGAAACAAAACCCGAAGCCTGCTTACGGCATTCGGTGTATTTTGGGGTATTTTCATGCTTGTGGCACTCATTGGCGGCGGACAGGGTATGCAAAATGCAATGCAGGTACAATTTGAGGGGTTTGCTACCAACTCAGGATTTGCCTGGCCCCAACGTACAGGTGAGGCTTACAAAGGATTTAGTAAAGGACGTTGGTGGAGTATGAACATCGATGATATTGAACGGATACGCGAAAATGTAGAAGGTATCGAGCTTATCACTCCTTCCATTGCCCGCTGGGGGGCTAAATCCGTACACGAAGACAAAAAGTTCGACTGTATCGTAAAAGGTCTGCACCCCGAATATGAAAATATCGAAGCACAGGATATTGCACTCGGACGATTTATAAACGATGTGGATATCCGCGAAGCACGTAAAGTGTGCGTCATCGGAAAGCGCGTATACGAAAGCCTGTTCACCCCGGGAACTGACCCGCTGGGGAAATACATACGTGTAGACGGAATTTACTATCGCGTTATCGGCATGTCGGTAGCAGAAGGGAATATCAATATTCAGGGACAGTCGTCAGAATCGGTTATACTACCCTTCACAACCATGCAACGGGCCTATAACTTAGGACGTAACATAGAACTGGCCTGCTTCACGGTGAAACCCGGACTGAAAGTGACCGATATACAACCGGAAGTAGAACGTATCATTAAAGAAGCACACTTTATATCGCCGGACGACAAACAAGCAATCATGGTATTGAACACAGAAGCCATGTTTTCAATGATGGACAACCTATTCACAGGAATACGCATTCTTATCTGGATGGTAGGACTGGGTACACTGCTGGCAGGAGCAATCGGGGTATCGAATATTATGATGGTGACTGTTCGCGAACGAACCACCGAAATCGGTATTCGCCGTGCCATTGGTGCACGCCCCAAAGATATTCTCCAGCAGATTCTCTCCGAAAGTATGGTACTGACCACCGTAGCCGGAATGATGGGAATTTCATTTGCCGTGCTGGTACTTCAGGTTATGGATCTTACAATTACCAGTGACAGCGGAAGGTCTTTCGGCTTTCAGGTGACATTCGGCTTAGCCGTAGGTACTTGTCTGCTACTTGTCACGCTGGGCATGCTGGCAGGACTGGCACCTGCTTACCGGGCAATGGCAATAAAACCGATAGAAGCTATCAGGGACGAATAACAGATACGCGCCCCAAAGAAAAGTGAAAAACAAGAATAAAATAAAAATCAAAAATAAAACTAAAATGAAAAAGTTTCTGAAAATCACATTGTTAGTACTTCTGGCAGCCGGTATTATAGGGACATTTGTATTCCTGTGGATGAAATCAAAACCCAAAGTTGTTGTATACGAAACCGTAACAGCAGAGGTGGCCGACCTTCAAAAAACAACCGTAGCTACGGGAAAAGTAGAGCCACGTGATGAAATTCTTATCAAACCACAGATCTCCGGTATCATTGACGAAGTGTATAAAGAAGCCGGACAAAGTATCCGTAAAGGTGAAGTGATTGCCAAAGTAAAGGTCATTCCGGAACTGGGACAGGTAAACTCTGCCGAAAGTCGTGTGCGTCTGGCAGAAATCAATGAGAAACAGGCACAAACAGACTTTGACCGTATTGAGAAACTATTCAAAGACAAGCTGATCAGCCGAGAAGACTTTGAAAAAAGCGAAGTAGCACTGAAACAAAGCCATGTAGAAGTGCAGACAGCCAAAGATGCTCTCGAAATCATCAAGGAGGGTATCACCAAAAACAGTGCTTCACTCTCCAGCACACTGATTCGCTCTACAATAGACGGACTGATCCTGGACGTTCCGGTAAAGGCTGGTAATTCGGTTATCATGAGTAATACATTCAATGACGGAACGACTATTGCTACGGTGGCCAACATGAATGACCTGATCTTCAAAGGCAAGATAGACGAAACGGAAGTAGGCCGTATCCACGAAGGTATGCCCGTAAAACTGACTATCGGTGCATTGCAGAACCTGACATTCGACGCTACACTGGAATACATTTCACCCAAAGGTGTGGAAGAAAACGGGGCCAATCAGTTTGAGATAAAAGCAGCGGTATCCGTTCCGGACAGTGTACAAATCCGTTCGGGCTACTCGGCCAACGCAGAGATTGTGCTTCAACGTGCCCAGCAGGCATTAGCGGTGCCCGAAAGCGTGATTGAATTCAGTGGTGACTCTACATTTGTATATATAATGACAGATTCCATACCAGAACAGAAATTCCAGCGCAAATCGGTTATAGCCGGTATGAGTGATGGTATCAAGATTGAAATTAAAAGTGGCGTAACAGCCAAAGACAAAATCCGTGGAGCGGAAAAGAAAGATAAGAAGTAAAATCAATAACAGGAAATTATGAAAAAAGGACTTATTATATTCTCTCTTACCACACTCTGTGCCACCAGTCAGGCTCAGGAGGGGTGGACGCTACGCCAATGCATTGACTATGCCATCGAGCACAATATAGAAATTCAGCAAACAGCTAATGCTGCCGAGCAAAGTGCTATAGAGGCAAATACGGCAAAGTGGGCAAGGTTACCGAATTTGAGTGGCTCGGCAAGTCAGAGCTGGAGTTGGGGACGTTCGACTTCACCGGTAGACAATACGTATAGTGACATCAACAGTGGTAGTACACAATTCGGTCTTAGTACCAATGTCCCACTATTTACCGGACTGCAACTACCCAATCAGTATGCCCTTAGCAAACTGAATTTCAAAGCTGCTATTGAAGATCTGAATAAGGCAAAAGAGGATATTGCTATTAATGTGACATCTTCTTATCTACAGGTTTTATTTAATATGGAACTCAATAAAGTAGCAGCCAGCCAAGTTGAACTCAGTAAAGAACAATGTAAACGTATCACCCGCCTGGCAGAAGTAGGAAAAGCGTCGGCAGCTGAAGTAGCTGAAGCTAAAGCACGAGTAGCACAAGATGAAATGAGTTTAGTACAAGCTGAAAACAATTACCAATTGGCTTTACTAAATTTGAGCCAATTACTGGAACTGTCTACTCCCAAAGGATTTTCACTCGCACAACCAGATACTCTTGTAGACTTCACCCCACTGACCCCACCGGATGATATATATACAGAAGCATTGAGTAATAAACCGGGTATCCGGGCTGCACAACTTCGTTTGGAAGGTAGTGAAAAGAGCATACGCATCGCGCAAAGTAACTACTACCCACAACTTTCTTTCGGAGCAAATTTGGGAACGAATTTCTATACACTAAACGGATCTGCCGAGCACAGTTTCGGATCTCAGTTGAAAAACAATCTGAATAAAGGCATCGGATTCAATTTGAGTATACCACTGTTTAACCGTTTGGCTACCCGCAATCGTGTTCGTAGTGCCCGGCTACAGCAAACCAACCTCGCCCTGAAACTTGATAACACTAAAAAGGTGCTTTATAAAGAGATTCAACAAGCATGGTACAACGCAGTAGCTGCCGAAAGTAAATTTAACAGTAGTACAGCGGCCGTTGCTGCCAACGAAGAGTCTTTCCGCCTGATGAGCGAAAAGTTCGACAACGGGAAAGCTACTTTCGTTGAATACAACGAAGCCAAACAGAATCTGACAAAATCGCTGTCGGACAAGATACAGGCAAAATATGATTATCTGTTCCGTACCAAGATTCTCGACTTCTACAAAGGAAAGGCTATTGAGTAACCAATAATATCAGTATCTTTGCTTCATAAACAAAAAACTGTCTATGAAGCAAAGGTTATTCCTATTACTGATTTTCCTGCCGGTCGCTCTGCTTGGTCAACAAAAGGTTATCTTCCCGGATGATTTTAATACAAGCCTGAATGGAAAGGATGTAACCATTACCAATCCGCTCATTATCACCGATACCCGAAAATTAAGTTCTAACGGTATATTGGTTTTAGCCGCCGAACGCATACAGTCTGCCACAGAAGAACATGAACCTGGGATAGAAATGTATACTCAATGGCAAAAAGACTTCCCTAAGCGCATACTATCCCTTAAAGTAGATAAAACAGCTTTTTACCGTACCGGACAACAAACCACCAACCTTACAGGAACGGTATCTGTCAGTAACGGCACTTATACAATTATCCCCAAAATAGCTCCTTCTTTCGCAGGTAATGAACGTACCACTCAACCCCGGGAAGTAACAGTACCACACAATCTGAAAATCGCCAGTTTCAATCTGAACTTCTACATTGCAAATTCGTCTCTGTGGAATCCGGACTACGGTGCAGCCAGCCAGAATGAATTCACACGCCAACGTACTAAAATACTTGCAGCTCTCAAAGCAATAAATGCAGACATATACGCACTCTGCGAAGTTGGTGAAGGAAAAACGGCCGTGCAGGACATTGTGGAAGGATTGAATGACATAGCCGGAACAAACCGGTATGCTTATACCGACAACGGGGATACGAAAGAAAGTACGTATACTAAAAATGTATTTGTTTACAACACGGATAAGGTAGAACCTTATAAAGAAGTCCTCACCATTGGTTCATATCTCAAACTCCGTCATGTGGCACAGGCCTTCAACCTGAAAGAGAACCAGGAAAGACTGATTATCTCATTGAATCATTTTAAGTCGAAATCGTCTGGTAGCGGCACCGATGCCGATCAATATGACGGACAGGGGAAATCAAATAATCAACGAAAAGCAGAAGCCCACACATTGGTCAACGAACTGAATGCACTAACCAATTATTACGAAGATCCGGATATACTGATACTGGGGGATTTGAATGCATACTCCAGAGAAGACCCGATACGGATACTTACAAATGCTTCTTTAGTGAACTTACTGGAACATTTCTCTCCGCAGGATTATAGCTATGTCTACAATGGAGCTATCGGTTATCTGGATCACTCCATAGCCTCTGCCAGCATGAGTAAGCAAGTAGTAGATGCAACGCCCTGGCATATCAATGCAGATGAACAAAGTAAATTTGGTTATAAAAATGCCGTAAACTATTCGCCGGATCCCTATCGCAGTTCTGACCATGACCCTATCATTACCACTTTAATGCTGGACCGTGCTACGGGTATTTATACTCCGGGGAACGGATATAAAAACAGAATTCAGATATCCGGCAACCCACATGACGGATATCTCACTCTGCAAAGCGAACGTATAGACAAAGTAGAAGTACTTAGCATCAACGGACAAATACTTTTCACAAATACACCTGCCGTAGCAGGTAATTATTTCATTCTACCAACCAGCGGACTCACGGGTGGTTTTTATATCATTCGTGTTTACTGCAATAATTATTGCATTACAGATAAAATTGTACTTCCATAAAAGAAAGTATACACTGAAAAACGAAGCTCCACGTTACCAAGAAAGTAACGCGGAGCTTCGTTTTTATTTTTATTACAAATATTTTTAATAAGCAAATGCTATCAGATTTGAATTATCGTCAACTCTGTTTACCACATTCATTGTCCAGTCGCTCTCTGATTTACTCCACTTATAGTTCATATAGGCAACCGGCATATTTTGCTCATTCAACTCATAAACCGTTTTCTCTACTGAATCAATATACGCTCTGCGACTCTCATTCCAACGTGCATATTCCATTGTGATTTCATTGTTGGCGTACAAATAAGTAATTTTAAAATACGGAGTCCATTTGTCATGACTACCATCCCACTTAAATGCCTCTTTTGCAGTCATTCTACTCTGATCATCATAAGAAAAATCATATTTCATATGACGATAAAGCGAACCATCCATACGATAGATAACCTTCGACGTAACTAAGTCACCCTCTTTAATTTCATTCGTTACAAAGTTCGTATCCTGTGCTTTTAACTCTGCATTTACGACACCTGTAATTGTCATTACTACTAAAACAATCATTCTGAAAAATACTGTAGTCTTCATAATCGTATATTTTTTATTAGTTAATTTTTTTTCCTGTTTATATATTAGACGTATTGACTTATTCAAAGGTTGCATCACTTTCTGTTTTTTTTCGTTTTCTATTTGATAACCGCCTTCGTATATCTAAATGCAAGAGGTGTGCCAGAACAATAAAATACTGATAACCAACAGTATAAAATAAATCCTTAGTGTACGAAAATGAACACATGTACGCTTATATGCGGACAGTGTACTATTTTTAATTATCTTTGCCTATTGTTTTATGGAACAACAAAAAGAATATAGAAGCATCGTAAAAGCTACAGCCCTCTTCGGAGGCGTACAGGCTTTTCAGGTTCTGCTTACTTTGGTACGTACCAAAGTGGTGGCATTGCTTCTTGGTGTAGACGGTGTAGGTCTGTTAGGAATGTTCAACAATGCCATAAGCATGGTACAAAGTATAACGGGGTTAGGTATCAATCAGGGAGGTGTCAAAAGCCTCTCCTCTGCCGAAGATCCCCGTAAAGCTGCACAAATAGCAACTCTAATCCGGCAAATGAGCTTATATGCTGGCTTACTCGGTGCAGTGGTGGTGCTTGCACTTTCTCCCTGGCTATCACAATGGAGTTTCGGAACCCGGGACTTTACAGGAGCATATATGTGGCTCGCCTGTACCATCTTATTTGATACGCTGACCAAAGGAGAACTTGCTATATTTCAAGGATTCCGACGCCTCCGTATTCTGGCACAAGCCAATCTACTGGGTGCATCTGCAGGACTTCTTATTTCACTACCTATTTATTATATATGGAAAACGGATGGCGTTGTGGTTGCTATTATACTCTCTTCCATTTGTGGTTACTTTGCTACACTGCTGTTCCGCGACAAACAAAAAGTGCCACCTTTATCTGTTCGTCAGGAAGGTAAAAGTATCATCACAATCGGAGCCATGCTTACCATCAGCGGTTTTGCCAGTACATTGGTCAGCTATCTATTCAATATCTACCTTAGAAGTCACGGTGGATTGGAGGACGTGGGTATCTACCAGTCCGGGTTCGGACTGATAGACAAATACATCGGGCTTATCTTTGTGGCAATGAGTACCGACTACTACCCCCGACTGGCAGCTGTTCATAATCAAAACACGAAACTCAGTTCCATAATGAATCAGCAGACCGTAGTATCACTGCTGATACTGTGTCCGGTTATCACAATCTTTCTGCCAACAGCACCACTAATTGTCCGCCTGCTACTTACCAAGTCGTTCCTACCAGTCATTCCTTTTCTGTCATGGGCCATCTTAGGTATGATCTTTAAAGTGGTTTCTACCAGTATGGGATATATACTTATCGTTAAAGGAGCACACCGGTTATTTCTTGGTACTGAATTATTTTCATGGAGCACTATACTAATAACCAATATCATAGGATATACTGTATGGGGAATTGAAGGAATAGGGATTGCTTTTTTATTCAGTTATGTCTGCTATCTGACAGTGGTGGGAATTTCCTGCAGAAAAATCTTCAAGATTGTATTTAACCGGGAAGTATTATACCTATTTCTCTTTACCAGTACATTAGCTATAGCCAGTTTTATTTCTGTACGCTATCTGGTACCTGTCAATCCTTGGTATGGTTATGCAATATGTGTGTTATTAATCACATTTTCCTTATGGATTGCCATAAAAAGACTATGGCAGCATATTAAATAAATCACTATTTTTGCATAATGAAGCCATTACTAAGTATAATCATCCCTTTTTATGGAACGGCAGATAAAAAAATGCTGGAACGTTGTATTGCTTCCATCCGCAATCAAGGTATGGAAACAGAGGACTACGAAATACTCATTGAAGATGATAATGGCAAAGGATTGGGTGGAGCACGTAACATTGGTATTGGTAAAGCCCGGGGAGAATATCTGTTATTTATAGATGCGGATGACTATCTATTTCCGGGAATGCTGGCACAATGTATGGTTCTGCTAACACAACATCCGGATATGATATCCTTTGGTTTTCAACAAGTCTCACACTCCAATGAAACAGTTAGAAGTAAAGAAGAAGCCACATCCAAAACCTATCCGACAGGAGCTGCATTTATGAATGAACATAATTTCATGGGTACAGCCTGGAGACATCTTTTTCTAAAAGAATGGCTTCTCAAACATCGGCTCGTATTCCCTGAAAATGCCTATCATGAAGATGAAGCATTCGTGGCCAAAGCTTATTTCCATGCCGGAACTACTATCATAACAAACTTGACAGTATATGCCTATTATCAGTGCCCCCATTCTATTTTGCACAAACAGGATGTAACCAACCGTACTCAACGGATACAGAATTTCCGGCAAATACTGACAGATCTGAAAAAATATCTGAAAGAGACAGCTGCAGAAGCTTCTCCACAGCAACAACGGGCGCTACAAAGGAGAATTCATTTCCTCACGATTGACTATATATTACAATTAATACACAACCATTATCCACTTTTGGGATATCCTGCGGCTCTAAAAGAGTTAAAGAAACATCAGTTTCTTCCATTACCAAATGAAAAATACTCATGGAAATACTCTATAGCCCGAATACCCCTCAATCTTTTTGCACTGCTATGAAAATACTACTTCTCGGTGAATTCAGCAATATCCATTGGACCTTAGCAGAAGGACTCCGCATATTAGGACATGAAGTGTGTGTTGTCTCAGACGGCAACCACTGGAAAAATTATAAACGGGATATCTCTCTGTTGCGCCCAACAGACGGTAAAATAGATGGAGTCAAATATCTGGCAAAGGTTTTATTATTGCTTCCTAAATTAAAGGGATATGATATCGTACAAATCGTCAATCCCTGTTTTCTGCATCTGAAACCGGAAAAGAGCCTACCCATCTATCGTTTTTTACGGAAACATAATAAGAAGATATTCTTAGGTGCTTTTGGTACAGACCATTACTACGTAAAAACTTGTATGGAAACGAATGTATTCAAATATTCTGATTTCAAATCTCAGGACAAATTCAGAGACACGCCTGTCAACCGTAAAATAATAAAAGAATGCCTGTATGGCGGAACAGCACGTGCCAACAAAGAAATAGCTCAAACCTGTAATGGCATCATAGCCTGCCTATGGGAGTATTATGTATCTTATACTTCATACTTCCCGGATAAATTAACGTTCATCCCACTACCGATTGACTATTCTGACATTGTTAGCCGGGTACGGCCCGAACCCGAAAAAGTGAACTTTTTTATCGGTATTCAATCCGCACGAAGTGATATCAAAGGCACAGATATTATGTATCCCGTTCTCAAGGAAGTACAAAAAAAATATCCGGACCGATGCTATATTACAGAAGCTATCGATGCTCCCTATGATACCTATCAACGGTTAATGGATGACGCTGACGTACAATTAGATCAGTTATATTCATATACTCCTTCTATGAACTCTTTGTTAGCTATGACAAAAGGGGTTATCGTAGTAGGAGGCGGAGAAGAAGAAAATTATGAAATAATAAACGAGAAAGAACTACGTCCTATTATTAATGTATATCCCTCCGAAGAAGATATTTTCCGGAAACTGGAATTCATCGTGCAACATAAAGAGCAGATTCCAATACTATCAGCGCAAAGTATTGAATACGTAAGAAAACATCATGACTATGTAAAAGTTGCACAACAGTATGCAGACTTCTGGAAAACACATTAATCCCCAGAATACGAACAGATTTATTCAAACTTATTGATTGCCGCAATCACATAGGCCACTTCTTCAACCGTCATCAGGGGAGACATGGGCAAGCTCAATTCTTCACGATGTATTTGCTCCGTCACCGGCAATGAAAGAGCAGCATATTCAGTCAAGGCCTCTTGTTTGTGCGGAGGAATCGGATAATGTATCTGTGTTTGTATTCCTTCCTCCGCAAGGAAAGTCTGCAACCTGTCACGGCAAGATGAAAAGATAGGGAAAATATGAAATACATGCTGCTGCCAGTCATCGACCCGTGGCAAGGTTAATTGCGTATTCTGAATATGCGTCATGTATTGAGAGGCAATCAGGCGACGACGTTCATTGTCAGCATCGAGACGCGACAGTTTCAGACGCAATACGGCGGCCTGAAGTTCATCCAGGCGACTGTTTATACCTTTATAAAGGTGGACATACTTTGCAGAAGAGCCATAATTGGCGATAGAACGAACCATCGCAGCAAGCGACTCATCATTGGTAGTCACTGCACCACCATCTCCCAATGCACCCAGGTTCTTTGCCGGATAGAAACTGAATCCGGCTGCATCTCCAAGGCTACCGGTACGTTTCCCGTTATAAATGGCACCATGAGCTTGTGCCGCATCCTCCACAACTTTGAGATTATGACGTCTTGCTATATCTTTAATAGGCTGCATATCAGCACATCTTCCGTATAGATGTACAGGAAGTATAGCTTTGGTTCGGGAGGTAATCAGGGATTCTATTTTTTCGGAAGCTATATTGCATGACAACAAAGAAGGTTCACAAAAAACCGGTCTCATTCCGGCACGGATCACCCCCAATATAGAGGCAATGTAAGTATTGGCAGGAACAATCACCTCATCACCGGGCTGCATTTCTCCCAACTCGCAATAAGCCATAAAGATAAGAGTCAATGCATCCAATCCGTTCCCCACACCTACACAACAGGTTGTACCACAATAATCAGCAAAAGCTTTTTCAAAAAGATGGTTTTCTTCTCCCTGTAAATACCAGCCGGAGCGAAGCACCCGAATTATAACATCCGAAATCTCCGGTTCGAAAGAATCGCTAATACGCTGTAAATCGAAATATTTAATCATCATCCACAGAGTCTAAACAAAGTTCATATGTATCATACATGACCGCACGTCCACCAAATCCTTCTTTCTGGAATATTAATCCCTCATTCAGATAACGTCCTCCATCTTCTACGGAAACTCCAAAATCAAAATAACGTTTCTCTGTATAAATTTGGTTTATCAGGCAGTCAAACAAAAGATCAAGTGCTCCCATATCCCGCCCTCTATCAGTAGAAGCAATATACTGGACATGAGCTACTTCACCAGAGATATACATCACACATCCTCCTACCGTTTCATCTTTATCGAGTACCCGATAAAGTTTTATTTCTTCCGGGAACAGACGATTAAGGCGTACAATCTCCTCTAACGAATGTACCGGTAATCGATCATGACGTTGTTGCAGATTCTGCTCCAGAACAGACCAGAAAGCACTAAAAGCGTCATCCTGGCAAATGCGTAATCCACTCGTATGTGCAAGTTTCAGTTTTCGACGCCGAAGTGTACTGAAAGGACAGCCTCCGGCAGGCATTACAACCGAAGAGATCTTCCGCTCTGTCAGTCGGGCATTCAAGCGAAACAGGGCATACAAATCCTCTTCAGCAGGATATTTATGATATATAAAAGGAATAGTACGATAAACAATCCGCTTTATTCCGGAGGTTTCTTTCAGGTAACGGCACAAAAGATAAAATGCCTCCAACACTACACTCGCACTTGCCTGATAAGCAAGAACGAACCCGCCATAGGTCAATCCACCATGCGTACAGTAAGTATCATCCTCTATATTTCCCGGTAATAAAGCGAGCAATCGCCCTCCTTTATAAAACATCAGAGAATAATCGGTGAAACGATCGGCATGATAATCCATATAATCACGCATAAACAAGAACGTTCCATTTCTGGAGGCAGCCACAAAACTATCCCAAACTATCTTTTGGTCCGACGTATAACGGACAACGCTCAACTGTAAGTCTCGGATAGCAAGTGTCATTTCTTTATATATTCCAGGAATTCGTCGTATGAATTAATATAATTATCAAGGCAATAGGGATGAGAGGCCAGGACAAGAACAACAGCATCCGGTGAAAAATTACTCATGACCTTCCACATTCCCGGCGGAATTAATAAGCCTTCGGAAGGAGAAGACAAATGATAGTGTTTACGTCCCGTTATATCTTCTGTCCAGATATCAAAGCTACCGCTGACAGCCACAAGATATTCGGACAACTCCGTATTGGCATGTTGCCCACGTTCTTGTCCTTCGGGTACATTATGTATCCAAAACACACGCTCAACAGGAAAAGGTATATCCTGTCCTACCTCAAGAAGGGTCAGACTCCCCCGTTTATCTGTAAATGTCTTTAAACGTTCCATAACTTTATAGAATAACGATATTTAGTGGATATTATTATAAGTGGTACTTCAAATTTAATTCATACTATGCCAGTCTTTTATTGAAACGCAAATGATCGCAGATTTTCGCAGATTAGATAGTTTGCTGCACTTAAGAGACGATATTCTTTGCGTAAATTTGCGATATCTGCGTTTCAATGATACGATCATTTAATTAGGATACAGTACTTACGAATAATAGTTTATAGTTAACTTTACAACCAGAAAATCAAGCTCTAACAAGAAAAAACTCCTCTTTCCATTATTACATAGGAAAAGAGGAGTTGATTGATAAGAACTTCCCAATAATTTATCTTCTTGAGCTACTTCCCCGTTCAGAAGAGCTGGAAGAAGAACTTCTGCTACTCGAAGATGAACTGGAGGAAGAAGAACTACGTCCGGACTGTCCACTGGAAACCGAACTACGACGACTACTACTTGGGGAAGTCGTTTCCCGGTTAGCTGAAGAGCTACTTCTGCGGCTACTGTTTCCGGAGTTTGTACTACTGTGGCTTGTACTGCTATTTACCCTGCTACTGCTACCTGAAGTATTATTATCTCTTCTACTACCTGATGTACTTTCACGATTTGAAGATGAAGAACTACTACTTGGCCGCGTAGTAGGCCGAGAGGTTGAACTTGGCTTCGTTTCAGAATTTCCCGGACGGGTTGACGTTCCCGGAGTAGTACTTGGACGAGTTGTAGAACTACCGGGACGGGTAGTTGTACCGGTACTCGGACGGGTAGTCGTGCCAGTGCTTGGACGAGCTCCTGGTCTGGAAGAAGGCCTTGTACTTGTATTCGGACGAATATTCACCGATCCGAAATCCGAACGACGGTTAGTGTGGTACACCCGATCATTTCTCACACTATAGTTTCCTCGATAATGACTATGGTTATAGCGCCCACGATAATAACTTACATTATGAAAATGTGTCCGGTAATGTCCTCCGGAATAACTACGATAATGATAAGGTTTAGGGAAGTAGAAGTGGTTATGGTTCGTATATGTGATATACACACGGAAGTTCCACCCACCTGTATTAGCATATATCGGACGATAAAAATAATCGAGTCCCAGGAACCTACGATACTGTGAGTCACTCAATACCCAACGCAAATCGTCATTACGCACATCCAGATAATTGTAATAATCATCCAGTGCCCATTCGTATCCGCGTATTACATCGTCCATCAAATAGCGAATGGAATAGATAAAATCAAAATTGATTTCATAGACATCATTATACTGTTGCGTATTCAGGTTTAGTTCATACGCCATCTTATCAGTCAGGAAACGCGTCTCTTTGCGTACCCTGCTATTACTCATAGCCGCCATACTCATACTGCTCATGGCAGTTATCCCGATGGCAAATAATAGTATAATCAATCGTTTCATAATCGGTATATTATTTTATATTATTACTTTGGTGATATCTTTTTATAAAGTCATTCACTTCTTTCTTATCCGAACTAAATGTCAGTTTGTCCAGTGCCCGGAAGAAGTTTGCTTTATCAGCAATTCTCGGATATATCTTTATAAGGAATGGTTTCCTTTCGCTATCAAATGTGCAAAACTCCAACAAGCGGATACACTGATCGGTAGTAAAGTAAGAACTCATTAAAGCATTGTCGAGTAAAGCATTGCGGTCGGATTCAAAAGGTTGATTTCTCAATGAATTTATAAACTGTTCAAAGGAGCCATCGTTCATTACCGGTTCCCATGGATTAAAATCGTCCGGTCTATGTCCAGGTCGGTCAGGCCTGTGCCCCGGATGATTTGCACCTTCAATAACAATCTCTTTCACTCTCATGCTTGAACAATAAACACGTTCATCCAGCAATAAGTTTTCTCTGTTAAACTGTTCTCCGCGACGGGCAGCATACACCTGTACACGGTAACTGCCTCCGTTCAGATTGGCAACAAAGCAACTGAATGTAGGTTTACATACCTGTTGTCCATCAATAAACACAACCACTTGTTCCCGAGGACTTTCAATAGAAATACCATTCAGAGAAAAAGCTTTTACTGAAACCACTGCCAGCAGAAAACAAAAACCAAGTATCAATTTACGTATCATATCTTTTCTATTTTATTTTTATCTGTCCGGGTATGGCAATCACTCTCTTTCTCCAGGTAGGATTTCATTTCCGTCACCTTCCCGTCTACAAAATATACCTTAACTACAGACCAACCGGAAAATACGAAGACCCGAAACTCCCACTCCTCCCCTTTGTCATTAAAAGTCCTGTAAGAAGGTGAACCGAGTACATCTGTTACCTGTTCCAGCGTCATCCCTTTACGAATGCTCAGTAACTGTTCGTTTGTAAAGCCTGCTTGAGAAGAGATGCAGCTGCCAAGCAATATCATCATCAACAAGATGCCAAAAGTATGTATCTTTTTCATAATCTGTATTGTTTAAGTGAAACTTTTCTCTTGAAAACATATCTTTTAATGTATATGTGGTACCGGCGCCGGATGTGTGTACACTTCCCGAACAAATGTATTCATGCCTGATACCCTTCCTTCATCAAACGTAATCACGGTAATTTTAGTTTCTCCCCCAATAACAGACAGCCTGTGATACTCCCATTCTTCCACTCCTCTATCAAAACGACGGTAATCCGGTGTACCAAAAATCTTTGAGATCTCCTGCCTGCTCATTCCTTCCTGTACCTTCATGATCTTGTTCATAGAACCGCAACCTGCACTTATCACCAGAAGCAATAACATCAATAAAACATGTATCTTTTTCATACCCTGTACATTTAAGTAATTCAACTTTTGTGTTTTCTTATACCACAAAAATAGGGTGAGGAAACTCCCCACCCTAATGATTATCTATATTCGTGTATAGGGATTCCCCTATCATAATTAGGATTATGCCAACCGGATTCCATCTTCCTCCAGAACGATCAGGCGTTTCTTATATAAGTCGCCAACAGCTTTTTTGAAAGTCTTCTTACTCACCTCAAAGGTTTCATAAATATCTTCTGCTGGGCTTTTATCCGTCAACAAAATTCTGCCTCCTTTATCCTTTATATATTGGAATAATGCTTGTGAGAAATCATCTACTTTCCCGAATCCCGGCTTCTGAAGTATCAAATCTATTTTCCCGTCCTCGCGAACCTGTTTCACATAAGCCTTCAGTTCCATTCCTGTTTTCAAAGGCTGAAATATTTCGCTGTCATAAAGCAAACCACCAAACTTATTCTCAATAATGGCTTTAAATCCAAGATCCGTTTTTTGCCAGATAAGAATATTAACTTCTTCTCCCGGCTGATACGCTGCTTTCTCTTTGGAAAGATAACGATCTACCTTTGCAGAAGCCACAATACGATAACTTTCATCATCGAGATGAGCATGGATAATGTATTTATTGCCTACCTGCATTTTCATCTTCTGTTCACTGAAAGGCACAAACAAGTCTTTCATCAATCCCCAGTTGAGAAATGCGCCAAACTGATTAATCCATGCCACTTCCAGACAAGCAAACTCCCCCACCTGCACCAGTGGAGTCAATGTAGTAGCAATCAGCCTTTCTTCATTATCGAGATAGAGAAATACATTCAATACATCTCCTATTTGACAATTTTCGGGTACATAACGAGTAGGCAGCAAAATTTCACCTTCCTCACCTCCGTCAAGATACATTCCGAAATCGACCTCTTTTACAACCTCAAGCTGGTTGAATTTTCCTAATTCAATGCGCATAATATTTAGTAGTTAGAATTTAGTAGTAAGTAGTCAAGTAGTTGAAATGATTTAGTAACCAAAGTAGCTAACAGCACAATCTACCACTTGCTACTTAACCACTCACTACCAAATCCCTACTACAATTTTCTGCAAAGATAGTTCATTTAGCCGACATCTTTCCCACCGGTATAACTTTTCCAAGGCAACCGCGCTAAATTTATGCTCATTATTGTACGAATATGAATAAATTTACGATATTGAGCAAAATTGGTACGGTTGTCCTATAACTTTTCATTATCAGCCAGAACTTTTTTCAATGAACATTCTGGCGATTAAGTCGTTATATTTGTAGCGTCAACATAAAAACCGCCTATTCATTTATAAAAAATATAAGATTATGGAATTCTTAACCAACGAGAAATTAACGATTGTAGGAGCTGCCGGAATGATTGGCTCAAATATGGCCCAAACTGCCATGATGATGAAACTTACCCCTAACATCTGCCTGTATGACCCATATGCACCCGCACTGGAAGGTGTGGCCGAAGAGTTATATCACTGTGGATTTGAAAATGTCAACCTCACCTATACTTCTGACATCAAAGAGGCACTGACGGGAGCAGCTTATATCGTTTCATCCGGTGGTGCTGCCCGTAAAGCAGGTATGACACGTGAAGATCTTTTAAAGGGAAATGCAGAGATTGCTGCCCAATTTGGTAAAGACATCCGCCAATACTGCCCTAACGTGAAACATGTGGTAGTAGTGTTCAACCCGGCAGATATTACAGGATTGATCACGTTGCTTTATTCCGGTCTGAAACCCTCACAGGTATCTACACTTGCAGCATTGGATAGCACCCGTCTGCAAAACGAATTGGTAAAGTTCTTCAAAATACCTGCTTCCAAAATACAGAACTGCCGTACATACGGCGGGCATGGCGAACAAATGGCAGTATTTGCATCCACCACTACCGTAGATGGTGATACATTGACCAACTGGATTGGTACTACCCACCTGCCTCAAACAGAATGGGAAGCTATCAAGCAACGCGTTATCCAGGGTGGTAAGCACATCATCGACCTGCGCGGACGTTCTTCTTTCCAAAGTCCGGCCTATCTTTCTATTGAAATGATCGCCGCAGCTATGGGAGGACAACCTTTCCGTTGGCCAGCCGGAACGTATGTATCCGACGGAAAATTCAACCATATCATGATGGCAATGGAAACGTCTATCACGAAAAATGGCGTCAGCTATAAAGAAGTACAGGGGACCCCTACCGAACAGCAAGAACTGGAAAATAGTTATAAACACCTGTGTAAACTGCGTGATGAGGTCATTGAAATGGGAATTATCCCGGCAATAAAAGATTGGCACAGCCTGAACCCTAATATCAAGTAGGCTTATTTTCTCAAAAAGGATTGAATGTCTCTTTTTTACAATCAGAAGAAAAAGCAAAGAAGTATTTTTGCACGTTCTGCATTTATAAAATATCTTTGCTCACAGTATGGAAACATTCAGCCTCATTAAGCCTTGTACCGCACTAACTCCGTTTATCAAGTATTACTGGATATTACGGATTGATATCTCCGCACCCGTCACGGAACGAACCATTCCTGTCGGGTGCGTTCATTTAACTTTCCATCGGGGTAAACAACTGTTTTCGCCTACCACCCGGCAACTACAGCCACAGGCTTTCATCTGCGGACAATCTAATACTTACGTCGATGTGGCCTCTACCGGAAATATTGATATGATCACTGTTGTTTTTCAGCCTTATGCACCGAAACTCTTTTTCCGGTTACCTGTCAGAGAAACATATGGGATGAATGTTTCAATAGAAGATATCGGAGACATCGCATTGACAGACCTGGCTAAACGAGTCGCAGAGACACCGGATGATACACAATGTATAGAACTAATAGAGCACTTTCTGCTCCAACGCTTCTATTCTTCCGCTGAATATAACATAAAGAGAATTGAGGCTGCCATACAAGAAATAAACCAGTGTCCCCAACCTACCATTCACAGGCTGGCCCAAACAGCCTGTCTCAGCGACAAGCAGTTTAACAGGGTCTTTCATGAATATGTAGGCACTACACCCAAAGAGTTTATCCGTATTGTCCGTTTACAGCGGGCTTTGTACACATTGCAAACACAGCCGGACATCAATTTTGCCCAACTGGCCTATGAATGCGGATATTACGACCAATCCCATCTTATTAAAGAATTTAAAGTTTTTTCCGGCTACACGCCGGGAGAGTATCTGGCACTTTGTGCACCTTACTCCGATTACTTCTCTACACTCTAAAAGATAGAATGTCCTTTTTTTCCTATCATACGCCGACTGCCGTTCCTACTTTTGCAGTGTCTTTGCAAAGCAAATTAATTAATCATTAAAAAACAGAAGACTATGAGTAAGTTGATTTCATTTTTTGAGATTCCGGCAAGCGACTTCAACCGGGCGGTAAAATTCTACGAGACAATCTTTGGCATCAAGATGCCGGTAACAGAGTGTGAAACAGAAAAGATGGCATTCTTTGTTGAAGAAGGTGAAGAGCAGAGTGTGGGAGCAATCTCTTATGCAGAAGGATTCAATCCCTCGGAACACGGGGTTCTGATTCACTTTAATTGTGAAAATATAGAGCTTATGACAACAGCAATCACACGTAACGGTGGGAAAATAATCATCCCAAAGACAAAGATCGAAGCCGAAGGACGAGGTTGGTTTGCCGTTTTTGCCGACAGTGAAGGAAATCGCATCGGATTGTATGCCGGGAAATAAGTTTTTTCTATCTTTGCCACATCATCAATTTAAGAAATATCAGTTTGTTTAACTCATGAAGTGGCAAATTTGCAGATAGCTACGCTTCGAATGAAATAATAGAGAGTTATTTATTCATTCCGTGGGGATGACTTTTCAGTCATCCCCCTAACGTGTTATTCGCAATTTAATCATGAATTTTACTTATAAACAAATTTGGCTCATCAACTTTCCTGTAATGATGAGTCTGCTGATGGAACAACTCATCAATCTTACCGACACTATTTTCCTGGGTCATGTGGGCGAAGTCGAATTAGGTGCCTCGGCACTGGCAGGAATGTATTACATCGCAATCTATATGCTCGGCTTCGGCTTCAGTCTGGGACTGCAAGTGATGATTGCACGAAGAAACGGAGAAGGGAATCTCCAGAAAACAGGGGAAACATTCTGGCAGGGAATGTTCTTTCTGATCACGCTGTCGATACTGACGTTCACATTCTCCAAACTCTTTTCCCCGACACTGCTACGAACAGTGATTTCGTCAGACCAGATTTATCTGGCCGTAATCCAATACATAAGCTGGCGGGACTATAGTTTTTTATCCGTATTTCCTATACTGGCATACAGGGCATTTTATGTAGGGACTACAAAAACAAGAGTGTTGACAATTAACTCCATTCTGTTAGTGACAACGAATACACTGCTCAACTATCTGCTCATCTTCGGCGTAGGTGGATTCCCGCGTCTTGGAATAGCAGGAGCTGCTATAGCCTCATCGATAGCAGAAGCGGTAGCACTGATCTATCTGGTGACATATACATACTTTAAGGTGGATAAAAAGAAATATGGCTGGAGATGTTCGTTCAATTTCCCGTTACTCAGACAGCTGTTTCAGCTTTCAAGCTGGACGATGATCCGGTCGTTCTTCTGTATAGCTCCGTGGTTTCTGTTTTTCATAGCCATCGAACATTTAGGAGAAAGGCAACTCGCAGCAGGAAATGTTGTAAGAAGTGTCTCAGTAATCCTGTTCGTTATTGTCAACTCATTCGCCACAACCGGGATCTCGCTGGTCAGCAATCTGATCGGAGCAGGACAAACGGAAAGTGTAATGCCGGTATGCTGGAAAACGGTAAAACTGAGTTATGCGGTAGGAACTCCGTTTATACTAATAGCAATACTGATGTCCAATCAGATTTTAGGGATTTATACAAACAGTAAAGAAGTGGTTGAAACAGCCATCCCACCATTCCTGCTGATGCTATCTACCTATTTTCTTGCTACGCCAGCCTATACATATTGCAACGCAATCATTGGAACCGGAAAGACAAAAACGGCCTTTGTTTTCCAAATGATAACAATTACCGTTTATCTCGGATATCTGTATGGATTAACTTCCTGTGAGTTACCATTAGTGATTTACTGGACGGCGGAACAATTGTATGTACTATTACTATTAGGATTGGCCTTGAATTATTTGAAAAAAGGAAGCTGGAAACGATAAATGTTTCAAAGCAAGTATCTAAGAACATTATCCTATACAATAAAGGCATAGTCTGCATGCAGGTCATATATCTACTGCATGCAGGCTACGCCTATACTGATTATCCCCCCTGTTACTACTTATGTGCCGGCGTAGCCATAGGGGTACTTTTATCTTTACTTTCAGCCACCTCTACCAGATAAACTCCAACACAGATAAAGAGAATTGCAAAAGTCTGAGTCCAGCTAAAACGATCTTGTCCTAAAATCAAAGAAGCAATAGTAGCCACAATCAATATCAAATAACCATAAATGGCAACCACCGTTGTTTTCAGATATTTCAAACCGATAGGCAACAGCATGTAACTGATTGTGGTAGGGAATATTAGTACAAACATCAATACGGCAAACGGTAACCAATGGAAAGGTAACGAAAATACAGGAGCATCGAACCCTGTAATCATCGATACAATAAGACCGGATACTGCCGAACCGCTAAAAGTATATTTCAGCATTGTAATAGGACCTACAGCAGAAAGAATGCGTTTACTCATCACCAGATAAATGGCATAAACCACAGAACTGGACAGACACAACATATTGCCGACAAAAGCGTCCGAAGCAAGATCATCACTCCGTTGCGTGAGAATACAAACCAATGCACCGACAAGAGCTATGGATATGCCTACTATTTTCGAACCGGTTGCCTTCTCGTGATAAAAGAAAATCATAATGAGAAACACCCAGATAGGCTGAAGACTCGTGAAAATGGAACTTGACACAGGAGTCGTTTTACTAAGACCAATCAGATAAAGAAACATAAAGCCATAGAGCCCTAATGCTCCCAATAAGAATAATAACCATTTATCCTTACGGGAGGTCTTTTCTTCGGGTGGAGCAAACCAGCCAATAATCCAGAAAGCGACCGCAGCAAAGGTACAGCGGATTGTAGCTCCGGTAAGCGGGCTCATCCACAAAGGAAGTAGATATTTAAGGGCATTCATATTTAACCCACTGAATACTTTCGATATAGCCATGTACAGATTGGCTTCCAGTTTCTTATTCTTCATACTTATTATTTTAGGTGCTTGTGCTTCCCGCACAGGGAGGCCCGGCAAGCGATGTTAGTTATTATATCGTTTTACGCTAAATGTTGTCTGGCATTACTATCTATCTCTTTCTCCGGTATCGATAAAGCCCTATCTCGTAGAGTAACGTAGGAAGCCTCGGTATGTAATGTTGTTTTAGATGTACATGTAAAGCAGTACGACATGTGCATGTGGGACAGTACGACATGTGCATCTCATGCAGCTTTACATGTACATGTAAAACAAAACTGTGCACCGGGAAAAGGAACACTCCTTTCTGAGAAAAACAAAGTACAACACCGGGCAAAGGGGGCGATACCGTTTAGGGGTACTTCCGCTACCGAAAAGATATGCCCATAATCTTCGTTACGAATCAGTTCACCACAGAGGACACAGAGGGCACAGAGATATTATTTTCTCTGATGAGACGCGGATAAACGCAGATTAAAAAACTGTAGTTCTTTATTTTATCGTTATTTCCCTTTGCGAGAATCTGCGTTCACCTGCGTTTCAATGAAGATTTAAAACTCTGCGCCCTCTGTGTACTCTGTGGTAAAATACCATACGGTTTTTAAGCTATTTCAAACCATCATCAAACAGGAACGTATTCCGCTTACGATAGGCCCATATTAGTGCTACAATCGTTATAACAAGATTAAATACAAACGCAAACTGCTGAGATTTAACATGAAATACTGTTGACTGAAAGAAATCTATAATAAACGGACAAAGCAAAATTGCCAGATAATTCATCATCATCACAAAAGCCAGTGCCAGCGTTGCTTTCTTCGGAATAGCAGTATGAGTGGTTTTATCATATATAACAGGTTGTATCACCCCATATCCTAACCCTACAAGAATACATCCCGGAGCTATCACCCACTCTTTGGGTGATAACCAGATAAGTGCCAGTCCAACGGCGATGCACAATAAACTGTAAAACTTCGTCTTCTCACGAAAAAGTCCCACTATCTGATTCAAAAAGAAACCCGGAGCCATAATAGCCAGAAAGAACAGCGAAATCATAATACCGGAATTACCACTTGAAAAATGATATTCCTCCATCAGGAAAGGAAGATTAAAAGTAACAATAAGCACTAAATAAGTAGCAAGCCCATAGAACAGCATCACCTGCAAAAGATATTTCACATTTATACCCCGCTTATATTTTGCTACTTCAGGATCAACCGGCGCATCAGCCTCCTTCTCTTCCGTATTAGTTATTGAAGCAGCCCCTTCCTCACTGATCATACTACGCTTGAGATAAACGGACAGCACCAACGAAGCCAATGGAAGCAGGTATACCACAAATGGCAAATGCCAATTCACCTCTGCCAGATAACCGGTGACAGCTGTAGCTATCACTAACGTAAAATTCGTAATAGCAGAACTAAATCCGAACTGCTTTACCCGATAAGGACCTGTGAAATATTTAGAAATAAGCCCCGTGCTAAGGGGGATAATCATTCCCGAACCTACCCCAAGCATGGCACTGATAGCAATAAGTTGCCACATCTCACTGGCAAGCAGATAAAGAATACCACTCAGGGCAAAGATAGCAAGCCCCACTTGCAGCAAACGAATAAAATTTACTCGCTCCGTCAGTTTTCCCGCCAGAATAATAAAAGGAATGATCAGCAAAGAAGGCAAAGATGAAAGCATCTGAACATCAAGCTCCGTGGAATGAGGAAAGATGACAGACAATTTTCCAAGGATAGGGCTAACGGCCAAGCCAGGTAGAGCATTCAGAGCAGATATAGACCAAATGCCGATAAGGGTGATAAGGGGAATGGTGCCCCGTCCTGTTTGTATTCTCATATTCTCTTTAATATTTGGGGTTTAGATTTGACAACAACAACGCATCCCCCCAGAAAGTTCAGTGCTTCCCGCACGGGGAGATTCGCCAGGCGGTGCTTCCCGCACGGGGAGGTTCGGCAGGCGATGGTTAATTGAAACGCAGATTGCCGCAAAGGAAAACAAAAATAAGAGAAAGAATTACCGGATTTTAATCTGCGATAATTTGCGTTAATCTGTGTTTCATCAGAGATTTAAAACTCCGTGTTCTCAGTGTCCTCTGTGGTGAATTTACCTCATTATTCATTCTTTATACAGTTAGAGCATCTCCTGCCGAAACTTCCCCGTACAGGAAGCACGAAGCACAATAAACGCAAAATAATGTAAAATGGCTAAACTTTAAAAACCCCGTACTGTTGTTGTGGAAAATTCGACGGGGAAACTCCCCATCGCCTAAACCTAACTAAAAACAATAGCAAAATGGAAGATTTAAATTTCAGAAAAGGTGATGCCAAGACCGATGTATTTGGTTCAAACAGAATGTTGCAACCCTCTCCGGTAGAGAAAATCCCCGACGGCCCTACAACTCCTGAGATTGCCTATCAGATGGTGAAAGATGAAACTTTTGCACAGACTCAGCCCCGATTGAACCTGGCTACTTTCGTCACCACTTATATGGATGAGTATGCCACTAAGCTGATGAACGAAGCAATCAACATCAACTATATTGATGAAACAGAATATCCGCGTATCGCCGTCATGAACGGAAAATGTATCAACATCATGGCCAACTTGTGGAATACTCCTGAAAAAGAGGACTGGAAAACAGGTGCGTTGGCTATCGGTTCTTCCGAAGCTTGTATGCTTGGTGGTGTTGCCGCATGGTTGCGTTGGCGCAAAAAACGTCAGGCACAAGGAAAACCGGTAGACAAACCAAACTTCGTTATCTCAACCGGATTCCAGGTAGTATGGGAAAAATTCGCTCAGCTATGGCAGATTGAAATGCGTGAAGTACCTTTGACACTGGAAAAAACAACCCTCGATCCGGAAGAAGCACTGAAAATGTGTGACGAGAACACCATCTGTATCGTCCCTATCCAAGGCGTTACATGGACAGGACTGAATGACGACGTAGAAGCTCTTGACAAAGCACTCGATGCTTACAATGCCAAGACCGGATATGACATTCCTATCCACGTAGATGCCGCCAGTGGTGGTTTTATCCTTCCATTCCTGTATCCTGAAGTAAAATGGGATTTCCGTTTGAAATGGGTACTTTCTATCAGTACTTCCGGTCATAAATTCGGTTTGGTTTATCCGGGTCTTGGTTGGGTTTGCTGGAAAGGCAAAGAATATCTTCCCGAAGAAATGTCTTTCAGTGTTAACTACTTAGGTGCAAACATCACACAGGTAGGTTTGAACTTCTCCCGTCCTGCTGCTCAGATTTTAGGACAGTACTATCAATTTATCCGTCTGGGATTCCAGGGATACAAAGAAGTGCAATACAACTCACTGACCATTGCGAAATACCTCCATAGCGAAATAGCCAAGATGATGCCATTCGTGAACTACTCAGAAGATGTAGTGAACCCACTGTTCATCTGGTACATGAAACCGGAATACGCAAAAGATGCTAAGTGGACACTGTATGATTTGCAGGACAAACTAGCTCAGAGTGGCTGGATGGTACCGGCCTACACATTGCCTACTAAGTTGGAGAATTACGTCGTTATGCGTATCGTTGTCCGTCAGGGATTCAGCCGAGACATGGCCGACATGTTGTTGGGCGATATCAAAAATGCAATTACCGAACTGGAAAAACTTGAATATCCTACTACTACCCGTATTGCTCAGGACAAGAACCTGCCGGTAGCAACAAAGGTATTCAACCATACCGGTAAACCACAAGGTAAATAAAGACATTTACGATTAGACGATGTAATAATTTACGATTAGACGATTGACAATGTACGATTGAAGAATCTCCGGAAATCACAATGAGAGTAATTTCAATTGTAAATCGTAAATTGTCTAATCGTAAATTATTCAAATCGTCTAATCGTAAATTATTCAATTGTCTAATCGTAAATCATAAAGCTTTTTATTATATGAATAAGATTTCTATATCCCAAATAAAAGAAGTGGTACAGCAAGCCTACGAGCAGGTGAAAGGAAATACAGACGGAAAGAATGCCGATTATATACCTTATCTGGCCAATATCGACAAGAACCTGTTCGGTATTAGCATCTGCCTGCTGAATGGCCAAAAGATTACCGTCGGTGATTACAATTACCGTTTCGGTATCGAATCAGTATCCAAAGTTCATACTGCCATTCTGATTCTTCGTCAATATGGAGCTCAGAAAGTGTTGGATATGATTGGCGCTGATGCAACCGGACTACCATTCAACTCCATCATCGCCATCCTTCTGGAAAACGATCATCCTTCTACCCCATTGGTAAACGCCGGAGCAATCTCCGCCTGTTCCATGGTGCAACCGGTAGGTGATGCTACTCAGAAGTGGAATGCGATTGTGGAGAATATAACAGACCTTTGTGGTTCGGCTCCTCAATTAATTGACGAGTTATACAAGTCCGAATCTGCAACGAACTTCAACAACCGCTCTATTGCATGGTTATTGAAGAATTACAATCGCATCTATGATGATCCCGAAATGTCACTCGACCTGTATACACGCCAGTGTTCACTGGGAGTTACAGCAGAAATGCTGTCTGTCGCAGCCGGTACAGTGGCCAACAGTGGAGTGAATCCTGTGACTAAAAAACAAGTACTCGATGCCAGTCTGACTCCGAAGATTACCTCTATGATTGCTTCCGTAGGTTTTTACGAACATACGGGCGACTGGATGTATACTTCCGGCATTCCTGCAAAGACCGGTGTAGGCGGTGGCGTCATGGGTGTATTCCCAGGCGTAATGGGTATTTCCGCATTTGCTCCTCCTCTTGATGGTTCGGGCAACTCTGTAAAGGCACAATTAGCTATCAAATATATAATGAATAAGCTGGGGTTGAATGTGTTCAACGGCGAGCAAGTTACTGTAGTTGAATAAAAGTTCTGTCCTTTTTTGTAGGGGTTACTGCCTGTATAGGTAGTAGCCCCTTTTCTTTGAGGGAAATAATCTTCAGGATTTAGCTGTATTATCAGATTCAACGGGTTCCGGTGCAGCTACTACCTTTCCATTCTCTTCTATCTGTTGATAATACTCATCCTTTTCCTTATTTTTTTTCTGAATGAGGCTGGTGACATATACAGTGAATATAGGAAACATCATCATGCCCAATGCCGCCAGTAAAACGGAGAGTACCCGTCCGGTAGCCGTTACCGCTATAATATTGGAACCAACAGTAGTTACATCCATAAATGCCCACCAGAGTGCATCACCATAACCCGTTACCAATGGGTTTACTTTATGCTCCATCACAAAAAAAGCCAGGCTGGCAAAATAAACCGTAGCCAGCAACATCGTCAGATAGGAGACAAAAAGGCTGGAGGCTTTATTGTAAGTCAGCCATCCCACCACAATTGCCATTGCATATCCGCCACGTACCAAAGGAATAAAACGAAGCATATAAGTAATCTCAGGCGAGAAGGTCCATCCCATATAGGCGATGATATTCTGATAAGGAATAGCTACCAGTAAAAAGAGGAAATGGGTACTAAAATAGCGCAATTTATCTTTGGCGAGAAAGAGTTCGAGGATGAAATCGAACAGAAACAAAATACATATCCACAACTGTACCTTCATATACAGTGATTGGGTATAAAAAGGGATACCCTTGAATGTATCCACAGAGATACTGATGACCAGAAAAAGAGATAATAACAGTATGATGACATGCAAAATACCATATATTCCCCTTCTTCGCAGCGCAAAATCGGAAAGAGCAGTTTTCATATAAATGCTATTTATTTAGGTGATTATACATCTTTATTATACAAGTATAGGGAACAACACAAGTACAAGCTTTGTTTACCGGCCGGTGTATGTTAATTAACCAAGTTTGACAGTCTCCCCCGAAAACATCTCTCCCCGAATGTTGTTATAAAACAGACTTAAAAATATTTTTCACTTATAAAACCTTAACTTATGGCAAATATTAAACAAGTAGCAAAACTGGGGGTATTTACCCTGGCTATTATGAATGTAACGGCAGTCGTCTCCCTGCGTGGACTTCCTGCCGAGGCCGTATATGGTATGAGCTCGGCCTTTTACTATCTTTTCGCAGCCATTGTTTTCTTGATCCCGACTTCACTCGTTGCAGCCGAACTGGCTGCTATGTTTCAGGACAAACAAGGTGGTGTATTCCGGTGGGTAGGCGAGGCCTACGGCAAGAAATTCGGTTTCCTGGCCATTTGGGTACAATGGATTGAAAGTACAATCTGGTATCCTACCGTTTTGACATTCGGTGCCGTTTCCATCGCTTTTATCGGAATGAACGATACCCACGACATGTCACTGGCAAGCAACAAGTATTACACACTGGCCGTTGTGCTTATCATCTACTGGCTTGCTACTTTCATCTCTCTCAAAGGTATGGGATGGGTAGGAAAAGTCGCCAAAGTCGGCGGTATGGTTGGAACCATCATCCCGGCAGCCCTATTGATTATTTTAGGTATTGTTTATCTGGCAACCGGAGGAGTATCCAACCTCGATTTCCATAGTAGTTTCTTCCCCGACTTTACTAAATTTGATAACGTAGTGCTCGCAGCAAGTATCTTCCTCTTTTATGCCGGTATGGAAATGGGCGGTATCCACGTAAAAGATGTGGAAAACCCTTCTAAAAATTATCCGAAAGCCGTATTTATCGGTGCATTGATTACAGTACTGATTTTCGTATTAGGTACTTTTGCACTGGGTGTTATCATCCCGGCCAAAGATATCAGCCTGACACAAAGCTTGCTGGTAGGTTTCGATAATTACTTCAGATATATCCATGCTTCCTGGTTGTCACCGATCATCGCTATTGCATTGGCATTCGGTGTACTTGCAGGTGTACTGACTTGGGTTGCCGGTCCGTCAAAAGGTATCTTTGCCGTAGGTAAGGCTGGCTATATGCCTCCTTTCTTCCAGAAAACCAATAAGATGGGTGTACAGAAAAACATCCTGTTCGTACAAGGTATCGCTGTTACAGTACTGAGTCTTCTCTTCGTTGTTATGCCTTCTGTACAAAGCTTCTATCAAATTCTATCTCAGCTGACAGTGATACTCTATCTGGTCATGTATTTGCTTATGTTCTCTGGCGCTATCTATCTGCGTTACAATATGAAGAAAGCCAACCGTCCGTTCCGTATCGGTAAGAAAGGAAATGGCTTGATGTGGTTTGTGGGCGGCCTCGGTTTCTGTGGCTCATTGCTTGCATTTATATTGAGCTTTATCCCACCCAGCCAGATCTCTACAGGTAGCAATACCGTATGGTTCACCGTTCTTATTGTAGGTGCAATCATCGTAGTTATAGCTCCGTTCATTATCTACGCTTCAAAGAAACCGTCATGGGTTGACCCGAATACCAGCTTCGAACCTTTCCACTGGGAAGAACAGGCTAAACCGGAAGTAGCAACAGCTACGGCAACAACCGCCGCCACTGCAACTACCGCAACAGCTAAACCTGCTCCGGCATCCGGTACAGTAACACCGACATCCGGTACTGTTGCAAATGACAATAGTACTCCCAAAACTTAAAAAGATTATTTATACAAAAATGAGGGATATACCGGGATTTATTTTCCGGTATATCCCTCATTTCCTTATATATAGGCAGAAAATCTATCTTCTGTTATACGAAAAACTTAGCCTAACGCCTGTATCCTCAGAAAGTGGAGGAGAAGCAAGCGTTATCAGATTCAAGATTCTGAAGTTAGTGGCAAAACAAACCAGAAAGTAGATCCTTCACCCTGTTGTGACCGGACTCCTATTTTACCTCCTAATTTCTCTACTACAGTTTGTGAAAGCGTCAATCCCAATCCGGTTCCCGGGACCTCCCGATCCAGTTTGGTAAAACGGCTGAATATCTTACTCTGTTCTTCAGAAGATATTCCAATTCCGGAATCCCGTACGTAGCAATACAGTTCTTTTCCATCCCTCACCCGACAACCAAAACAAATCTCTCCATTCTGGGTAAACTTCATTGCATTCGTCAACAGATTCATAAATACCTGCATAATACGCTGCCGCTCTGAATATATGGTCAGTTCTGTCAGATCAGCCTCACACACCAATGTCACTTCGGGCTTCTCTACCAGCCGGATATTAAATAAAGCATATAATTCTCTTAACAGATCATTGGCATTAAATTTCGAATAATGAAAATCAAAACTCCCGGCTTCAATCTGAGAAAGATCAAGAATATCGGAAATCAACTGCAACAAACGGTCACTATTCTGATTAATGATATCAGTATACATATTCTTTTCTTCCTCACTTGATGCCGTAGCCAGCAAACTGGAAAAACCTACAATAGCATTCATCGGCGTACGGATCTCATGGCTCATGTTGGCAATAAATGCATTCTTTAACTTATCACATGAACGCGAATTCTCCTGTTCGAGTTGTAACAACCGCTGTGTATTCCTAAGTTCACTGATGTCATAAACAGTCAATAACATCAGTTCTTCATCATTTATATTCAAATAATTTCCTGATGCATGTACGTCACATGGAGTAATCTGTTTATTGTTCTGACTCACTATCTGCATAGATGCCTCAAAGCGATCAAAATTCTCCCTTTTATAAAAAGCTCTGCCAATGGCAACCCGCACTCCACAAACCTTACAACATGCATGGGTGCCACATTCTCCCGATTCTACTGCATTCTTACAGTGAAGCAAATCTCCCACCCGCTTTATACTTTTATCTTCTTCGATACCATTCAGTGAGTAATAGTTTGTCTTCTGTACAACAAAATCCTTACCTATCAGTAAAAGATAAGTGTTCACATTCCGGAAAATCAAATCTTCTTTCTGCCGTTCTCTACTGTTTTCTTTCTCTCTCCGACAGGCTTTTTTCTGTCCTTGCTGATATTTGACTGTAATAAAGATACTATAAACTAAAAATAATCCGGCAGTAATATAAGGTATTAGCATGTTATGTTTGCAATGTCTGTTTATTATAATCTTGTCTTATTTGAGCGTAAAAATATAAAATATCTCAATCCTTTTTTATTTTGCAGGATATTTATTTGCAGTACCCTAAAACAAAATAGTCAGAAATGTAAAAAACCTGCATTTTTTTCTTGAAGTTATTGCAGTATTGAAAAATATACCTATCTTTGCACCCGCAAACAAGAAAGGTGCCATAGCTCAGTTGGTAGAGCAAAGGACTGAAAATCCTTGTGTCCCCGGTTCGATTCCTGGTGGCACCACTTAAAGTAGCGGAATGTAGCGCAGTTGGTAGCGCACTACGTTCGGGACGTAGGGGTCGGGCGTTCGAGTCGCCTCATTCCGACTAATTAGTAGATAAGCCACTCTTTATGAGTGGCTTATCTGTTTTTAGGAAAAATTATCAGAAGTACATTGGGATGGCTATCAAAAGTAGTTAGCTTCGCTTCACAAAACAAAACATCCGAACATGCATATGTGCATATCCGGATGTCCGTACTAAACTAACAATCAACTTTAAAATGCTTTGCGATAGAGTGCTTCAATATCTTCTACAGAAGTAGGACGTGGATTCCCCCCCGTACATACATCATTAAAAGCCGCTACGGCTAAAGCCGGGATATCTTCTTCTTTCACATTGATTTCATGCAATTTCTGAGGAATATTAATACTAAGAGAAAGGGCTTTTACAGCTTCAATAGCAGCTTTTACGCCCTCCGCTTCGGTCATACCTTCCGTATCTACCCCCATCGCTTCTGCAATCCGGATATATTTTGATGCAGCCGGAGATTCAGCGTTATATTCCATTACATAAGGCAAAAGCAAAGCATTGGCTACACCATGCGGAGTGTCATAAAAAGCGCCTAACGGATGAGCCATAGAGTGAACAATGCCCAGACCTACATTAGAAAATCCCATACCGGCAATATATTGTGCCTGCGACATAGCTTCGCGGGCGGCAGTATCTTTTCCGTTATCTACGGCAGCTTTCAGATTCTGAGCAATCATTTCAATAGCTTTCAGCTCGAACATATCACTCATTGCCCAGGCTCCCGGAGTAATAAAGCTTTCAATAGCATGAGTCAATGCATCCATTCCGGTAGCAGCTGTCAACCCCTTCGGCATAGAGTACATCAATTCCGGGTCAACAATAGCAACAGCGGGAATGTCGTTAGGATCCACACATACCATCTTCTTTTTGGCTTCTTCATCGATAATCACATAATTGATGGTTACCTCAGCAGCCGTTCCGGCAGTGGTAGGCAATGCAAAGGTAGGCACAGCCTTGTGTTTTGTGTCGGCAACACCTTCCAGAGATTTCACATCGGCAAACTCCGGATTATTCACCACAATACCAATACCTTTAGCAGTATCTATAGAAGAGCCACCACCCAGAGCTACAATAAAGTCGGCTCCGGAAGCCTTATAAGCCTTCACACCATTCTGTACATTGGCAATAGTCGGGTTTGCTTTAACGTCACTGTAGAGTTCATAAGGAATGTTATTAACTTCAAACACTTTGATAACCTCAGCAGCCACCCCAAATTTAATAAGATCTTTGTCTGTGACAAAGAAAGCTTTCCTGAATCCACGACGGGCAGCCTCTACAGCAATTACACTACGGCAGCCGGCTCCGAAATAGGATGTTTCATTTAATACAATACGGTTCATAATTTTATTTTTGTAAGGTGATTCCCATTATTCCGATGACAACATCGTTTGATAGCGTCTCCAGCGTCAGGCTCTTTAGCTCTTTAGCCGGATCGAGCAACATATCAAGTAGTACTCCGGCACCTCCATCGATAGGCCGGCCGTAAACCCCTGTAATATTCAAGTCCTTTTCAAGGTTATTACTAACCAGTCCCGATTTGAAATGTAAACGATACGGACGAGGCGTTTGAAGACAAAAAGCAATCCCGTCTACATAGAAGTCCTGCTCGATAGGACACCAGTTGTCCGGATTTATAAGCTCCAATGTTTCTGAAGTACCATCTGCATAATGTACACGAATAACCCCATTGGCAATGTGGCACTGCATATGATTGGTACTTCCTGCCAACAGCAGATAGGCATGGGATGCTTTCCCGGTGAGCGGTATAGTCAGACTATCAGGATAATTGTCCCATAAAGAGGTAAAGGCGATATTCTTTCCTTCGGCAGGGGTACGAAAAGGAACACCCAAACTGGTAGATAACAATCCGCTACGAACCTGAGCCCGCATCCCTGAGTCATCAATATCAGCAGTCAGTGTAGGATGGCACCATTCACCTATTCCCTGTTTGGGAAGCTGTAAGGTTGTATAAGGAGAACGCGGAGAAAGATATTCATTCCGATATATATCCGTAACCGATGCATTGAATACCATCTCCATGTTAACCGGTTCACAAACAGCGGTCTTCACCCGGGTAAATGAAGGCATAACCGATACATCCTCTTGCTTTATATTCACATCGACAGGTTGCCACCATTGCATTTGCCCTTGTTGTACATGTACAAAGAATGTATGATATCCCGACTGACCGGATACTTTTCCTTTCAATACGCTCTTATCAATTGAAGAAGTTGTAAACACTCCCTGCGGATCATATAGTTTATTCAAAACAACTCCTTTCAAGGCAGGTAAAGACAAGTCCTGGTTGGGAAGCAGTTCTGACCCACCTTCGAAAACAGAACAAAGCGCATCTCCTCCCCAAACAATCTCAATGACTGCATTCCGAACAATGACAGGAGTCATCACAGCTATCACCGGATGCCCGGAAGCTGATTCTATAAATTCCCATTTAACAGATTGTCCGTTCACCTTCACCGATTCTATATTTTCCCGAAGGGCATTTACCTGTAAAGTGATCGCCAACGGGGTTGTAAAATGTTGTTCAATCTTATAAGTATCCTTCATCCCCTTACGTCGGAAACTGTAGGTAATATCCGGAGTAGAGAGAGCTGCCTTCTCCCAATCCATAGGAAAACCGGGACGAATCAAAATCCGCCCGTTCATTGCATCGGGCAAGATGCCAAACAAACCTTGAACCAGCAAGCGGGAAGCAACTCCAATCGGATCACCGAAATCGCGGTAACACTCTCCACGTGCAGCATCATAAAAGCTTATCTGTCCGAAATTACCGGGGCTATCTCCCAGATACATACCATCAAGTACGGAACTCTTCATCAGTTTATATCCCGCTTCGGCACGACCCGCCTGAAAATAAGCCAATGCTGTATGCATTACCTCAGCAAAAGCCACATTGTTAATACTCCATGAATAAGGCAACCAATTCGTGGTCGAAACCGTTGCATATCCTTCGTCGTTCAATCCTTCGCCACGAACCGGTATATGAGGGATTTCCGTATCTACATAACGTGTCGCCTGATAGGCCTGAAAAGGATCCGCCACCTCACTGTCGAGTGCATGATAGATGGTCCATACCCCCGCAGATTCATGCAAACGGCGATGTCCCATGAAATCCTGATATTCGGCCCAATGACCTTTATCAGATAACCAGAGGCGGTCATTGAGGGCTTTCAGTATTTTCTCTGCTTCGGCACGGTAAGGTGCAGGATTCTCTCCTATCTTCTCTGCAATAAGGGCAGCCAGTTTATTAGCCCTGTAATTGTAGGCTGATGAATGAGTGACAGCACCACTATTATAATACAGCGCATCGCTGGCCCAAATACAGGCATATGCATCATAAAGCCCGTCATTATCGGGATCGTAATTCAGTTTTTCCCACGCCAGATGACGAACAAGTACCGGCCACATCTGACGGGCATATGCAACATCCCCTGTCCAGTTAAAGTGCCAGAGGAGTTCATCAATATAGCAAAGATTCATGTCATAGTGATGCATCTGATCGTTCTTGCGGGGATTACGGCAAATATATCCATTACTATATTGAGGGGTTCCCCAACGCTTTTCAGACCGTGCCAGATTCAGTACAGAATCCTGAGCCGGATGAGGGATCGTATTCGGGACTTCAGTTACCTGACTGGCAGCATACGCATCGAAGTGCGTCCGGGCACGATCATGCCAGCCAAGCGCGTCTCCGGTATAAGCAGCACGCCAGCCACTAAGTGGCATACGCCATCCCACGGCACCGTGTAGCCATACTTCACCATCCCAGATACCATCGGCAGCTACAGCAAGCGCTCCTCCCAATGTATTAAGATAGACATCAGGTGTTTCCACATGAACACGGGAAGCCAGCGTAGCACGTGCCTGTTCGGCGGCATCATACAAGCAATGGCCCTCTTTCTTATCCAGTAGTTGCAGAGAAAAGTCTTCAAATAATAAATAACTCGTACCATTTTTCAAACGGATATCATGACATTGCATCTGTTGAGGATCGGCAGGTGCCTCAAAGCTATCTGCCGGATCGGCTCCCATGTCCCCATTACGATTCAATCGCCGTGCTTTTATTTCAGAAATAATGGCAGTAAGCACAGCACCGGAAGAAAACCCCGAAGGTTCTATCTTCCAGATAGCTCCATCAGCCTCCGGCAAAGCCAAGGCAGAAATACGAAGTTCTCCTTTCCCCCAATTCGGATCTGTAAGATGATATGTCCGGCGTCCAGGTGTGTAACGTGCCTCACAATAAGCCACAGAATCCAGCATCACTGAGTAATCAGCAGGTATAGAAAGTCTGAAACGGATGTTTTTACTATTTCGCTTATCATAGGTAGCAAACACAGGACGGTCACTTGTTTCCAAGCGAAAAGCAGAAGAGCTACCATAAAGTGCGCGGGTATAACGATTCTTACCGTTCACACAAACAAAATCGTCCCCTTCGGGACGATACTGCAGGCTACGGGCAGCCCCACGCTTATGATCATTATAAGAAGTTGATTCAATAAAGTCGCCTATTCGTTTCACCGCCCCCTGTGCCATAACACAACCAGACGACAAACCGAAAAAGACCAACAGTATAAAAGATAAGTATCGAAGCATGAAAGTAGTGATTAGTGAGTAGTGATAAGTGATGAATGAATAGTGATTAGTAGTTAGTGATAAGTGGTTAGTAGGCTGCGCTGTCATCCCGCACGGCACTAATCACTTATCACTAATCACTCATCACTATTTCTACGGCATCGGCTTCAGTCCTTCCCAACGTACATTCCACGTTCCGTCCTTCGGGAAGCCCGGATTCTCTGTCTGGCAACCATCCCAACCGGCACACATCATAGCCACTGCGGTCAACAAGCCACCATTTCCCGGCAGATAAACCCGCAAACGACCATCCTGATAATTGTGTCCATTTACCAAATACGTATTGGTACGTTTATCCATCAGTAAAGCACCTACTGCTTTTTCCGGTTCACCCAAACGGGCTGCATTCATAGCCGTCATAGGATAGTCCCATCCCCAGGTCTTACCCCAGTTCCAGTTGTCCCATATCCAGTGCAGAGTATTTTTCATATAGTCGTCGCGAATCAGCTTATTCATCGGCAAAACACCCACAGCACCCAGTACCGCCATGTGGTCGGAAGTAAAACGAATATCTTTGTAAGTATCAGTTGCTGTTTCGGCAGCCAAATACAACTTATCTTCATTATAAGCCAATGGAGAAAGTTTATCAATCATTTCATCCCACTCTAAATTACGTTTTTCGCCGGCACGTTCACGCCATTTCTGCGCTGTCTCCATGGCAAAATGCCAATATGATAACTCAAAAGGAGGATTTACAGTTTCGGCAGCCCGAAGCGTTTCTTGTGCCGGAATGGCTCCTTTCAATACAAAACGGCCTTCCAATTCATCATATGTAGCAAAGGAATACATAAACTGAGCAGTCTCCTGTACGAGTCGATTGTACTTATTTATCACTTCATCCGACGGATGATTACGATACAATAATTCGGCCAGATAAATAAAGTGCGGTTGTTGCCAAATCAGGAAACTACCCACCTTAGACGGTGCTTCTGTCCCACTCGGATCGGTCATCTTCATCCAGCGTACTCCATCGAAACCTTGTCTACGAGCTATTTCACGGGCAACAGGTTCTACTGTTTCATACCAACCCAATGTACGATCAAGCAATTCTGCACGGTTCCACAATGCAAACTGAGCCTGATGCCACCAAATCATTTCGAGATGAAACTTGCCAAACCAAGAGTTGTAAGTCAGCCCAGTCTCTTGTGGAGGGGTTGTTCCGGCACATTGGATAGCAAGAAGATATTGACTCAATACCACACGGCGTTCCAATTCCTTGGCACGGGTATCCGTACAGGCAGAAAAGTCAACTGCCGCACCATTTTTCCAGAAAGCAGTCCAATATTCAGCAGCCTTTTGTTCGGTTTGTACTGCAGTTGCAGTCTCCGTAGAGGCTCCTTCCGGTGTGAAAGCACAAGTAAAAGCCAATGTATCTTCTTCGGGAGTAAGCACAAAGTAATTTTTATCCTTTTCGCCAAAGAAAGCTTTACCTTCCCAGCGAATCGTAACATAATAAGTGGTAGCATCCAGCGTGCGCTTCAGCACAACCTGTTGCCCATCTTGACTAACAATAGTGGTAGAATGTCTATCATTAGCATCCCACTTACAGGCATCATCACAATGTCCGCCTGTCGGATACGGAAAACGGAAGTTCACAGCCGGATGTGCAGCAGAACGAACAACGGCTGCCAGCATATCTGCTTCGGGGTGACAAACCGTTTGTACTTCAACGGGAGTCCCATTTAACTTGAAGTTACTATTGACAGCTCCTTTCCAGAGATCAAGTGTCTGTTTCACATCTGTAATCTGCGAAAGTGAGGAAGAGTCGCGTCCAAAATCAAAACCTACCATCCCTAAATGAAGACGATGTGGATTCACACGAAACCAGTTGGCTGCTTCTTTCTGACGTCCTGCTTCATTGAACTGTACGGAATAAGGTTCCATGCGGCCACGGCCAAAATCATAATCTTTCAGGGTTTCTTCATGTTTATAAGCTTCCAGATTGGTAAACTCATGCCACCCCCATTGGCTTTGTGTACCTAAAGGTACACCTTTTGTATAGAGCTCCGGATATGTCTGCAAACCGGTAGCATCTACAGTATATGCAAATTCACCGTTTCCAACTGACAGGGATGCAAGAGAATCAAAAGCTGTTACCTGAGGAGAATTGCGATTAACAAGTGCCTCACGGTCAATGGGCGTTTGCTTCTTCGAACCGCAGCTTACCAATGTCAATGCAAGCAAAGAATAAAACAGTTTTTTCATGGTATTTAATATAGTTGATAAAAATTCAGGATGTTGATGAGTACAAAGATAAAGGTTTCTATAGGATTTTTCTCTGTACAGATTGGCAGAAAGACTAAGAGATTTGCTTTACTGACCACCCAAAGACACCTATAAAGAATCTATCGGAGAAAAAAATCCTCTGCCACCGAAATAGATTAGCGACAGAGGATCTGATTTATTGTGAACTTAAATCACAAAAGAAAGAATTGATTATTTATATCCGGGATGTTGTGTCAAATTCGGATTGTCAACCAGTGGATGACCGGCAGACTTAGCTGCAAAAGGCAACAATTCAGAGCAATTTTCCTTATAGCCATAGTAAAGACCGTCACTACCGTCAGCAGCTTCAATCCAGTCGGGATATTTACCACCGTTTTCTGCAGAGCCTGTAGGTTTCTGATAAATGATCTTACCAATTTGCAGTGCATTGAAGCCTTTGCCAAAGCCTACAGCCTTACGAGCATTACCATTGAACGTGCTGGTATAGGCTTCAAACATATTAACCGGGTACCATTTATCGCCTGCATTTACTGCAATGCCGTGTGCACGAACAATTTCAGCCAGTTTAGTCTGGAATGCATCATATTCAGCTTTATTGGTAGGCACAGCTTTTGCTACTGCAATTTCGTTATCATCGGTCAATTCAATATAATCAATTGCCAGGAAAGTATCGCCATAAGTCTGTGCATCTTTATGGAACTTATACAAACGATATACCGGCACATCTGCATATTTGTTCTTACGATCAGAAAGGTCTTTCATCGCTTGTTTTGTTGCTGCCAATTCTTTGGCAATACGTCCCATACGGATCAAATCTGTACGTAGTGAAAGTTCTCCGCCAAATTCCCATTTACGTTCCTGAGCCAAAGCATCCTCAAATTCCTGCGGATCAGTAGGTATTGGTAACGACCCTACACCGGCACGATCACGAATCTCTTTTAAAGCATCCTTAGCTGGCTGAGTCGGAGCACCATTCAAGTAGTTCTGAGCTTCAGCATACATCAGCAATACATCAGAGTAACGTATGATAGGAATATTTACATTACGTTTGTTTGCATCAGATTCGGGTGCCACACACCAGGGGATACGGAATTTACCCGACATGATACATGAATAAGTAGTACCTACGTCCACCCAGGTATCATTACTTGCACCACCTTCCAGAAAATAAATACTGTAAGAAGTACAAGTCACATCCCGGCGTGCATCACCTTCTTCAAAAGACAAATAGTAAGTAGGCAAAATGAATTGCATCGCCTTACGGGAACCATACGTACCCCCTCTGGTACCCGGATGTGCATACAAACCAAACTTTGAGTTCGTCGTTGCTCCATACTGTGCCAAACTCCAAAGAATCTCTTTATTCAAACTGGTGAATTTACGCTGACAATAATTATACCATAAATTCTGAAAACCACTCATTCCACCTTCTGCCTGAACCAGTGAGTTCTGTCCATGCTCTATGATATCGCTACAAGCTTTGTCGGCTATCTGATAAAGTTCACGTACACGAGCTTCATCACTACGACGGGAAACTTTCAATGTAGCCGGATCATTCGTTTCAAGATTCCAACGCAATGAATAACCTCCGGCATAAAGAGCCACACGTGCCAACAGTGCCAAAGTGCTCTGTTTGGTTAAACGTTCGGTAGTAGCAAAACCACTTTCTTCGAACCAGGGCATATAATTTGCAGCAGTCTGCAAGTCTGAAACGATACGGTCATAAATGACATCACGAGACGTACGTTTAGGATAGAAAGTCGATTCATCATCCGGATCCATATCTTCCAGAGGTTGCCAGTTTGCAGGAACATCACCATAAATGCTAATCAGATTAAGATAGGCAAAAGCACGCAGTGCAAGCGCTTCACCCAACAAAGAGTTACGCTTGGTAGTCTCCGGCATCATATTCAGATTCTTGATGGCAATATTAGTTGCCTCAATAGCACCGTACTCTTCATTGTAAAGCGTAGTTACGGTATAAGGAGAGGTTGAATCATAAAACCAGTTACAAATATTGTATTTTCCGTTGTTAGTCGTACCGTCCTCACTGGAGTGGGTTACAGTTTCACCTGCCATCAACTGATAGACCATTTCGGTAGGAATAATCCCCCGATAACAACCTGTCACGAATAATTCGGCAGCTTCCTCATTTTTAAATACTGTTTCAGAATCGGCTGATGTATAAGAAGGCATTTCGAGCCAGTCTGCACATGACGTCATTCCCATGGAAAGTGCCATTACAGACAAAATGACTAATTTCTTTTTTGTATTGAATAATCTCTTTTTCATAATGCTTAAGTTTAGAATGTTAAGTTAAGACCAATGACGTAACTTCTTGAACGCGGATAAGTAGAACTGTCATATCCCGGCGTACAAACAACCTGGTCATTGCCAGCAGAAACCTCAGGGTCATAACCGGAGTAACCGGTAATCGTTGCCAAATTATTGGCTGTGAAATAAAGACGTGCATTAGAAATCATAAACTTCTTCAGCCATACTTTGGGCAATGTATAGCCCAGTGTCACTTGTGCAATACGCAGGTAAGAACCATCTTCCACATAGTATGAAGAAGGATAAGTGATATAACCGGAATTTGTTTTACTCAGATTCCATGTGGCAGAAGCCTCATTCGGATTCAGTTCTTTATAACGCTCCAAAGTAGTAGCCTGTTTGCCGGTCTGCGGATCGATCATGCGATAGTAGTGATCGCCAAATTCAGTAGGTACATTCTGGAAAGCAGCATAAGGACTCATACTGTGTTTGGTGGCATTGTAAACATCATTACCAATAGAGAATTTCATGAAAACGCTCAAATCAAATCCGTGATAACTAAAGGTATTATTGAATCCTCCAATACAGTCAGGAGTACCATTACCAATCTTAGTCTCTTTTTTAGTGAACTGAGGGTTACCGTCTTTATCCACACCATTCGCAGCAAACTTAATATCACCCGGTTGCGGTGTTCCCTTTTCAGGTCTGACAACACCATCTTTCAGCGCCAATTTACCGTCTGTACCCTGAACAAAATCATCCGTTGTATACACACCTTCATAAATATAGCCATACATATCGCCTAAACTTTCACCTACTTTTGCATAATAGTTCACCATACCCGAACGGTTACTGCCGACAGAGAAAGTCTTGCTCTCGATCCCGTTCTCCAAAGAAAGAACCTTCGAGCGGTTGAAAGCCAGGTTCAAATCACTGGTCCAACGGAAATCTTTGGTCTGTATATTCACCGTATTGATTGAAACTTCCCAACCGCGGTTACGTATCTTACCAATGTTTTGGAATTGATTCTTATAACCGGTTGAAGAAGGAATCACACTCTTCAACAACAGGTTGTCTACTTGGTTGTTATACCATTCAGCAGTAATATTCAAGCGACTATTGAAGAAAGATAAGTCCAAACCAATATTAGTAGAACGCATAGTCTCCCATTTCAATTTCTTATTTCCTAAAGTTTCATCTACAATATAAACAGGAGAGCCTACCGTATTATTCATCGGATAATCAGACTCTTTAAAAGAAGTGACATACATGTAATCGCTAATGTTACAGTTACCCGTTGTACCGTAACCTACACGCAACTTAAAGCTATTGACAACATCTGCCACTTTATTATCTTTCCAGAAGCCTTCTTCCGAAATACGCCATGCACCGGATACCGAAGGAAAAATACCCCATTTGTTACCTTTTGCAAATCTGGAAGAACCGTCACCACGAACCGTACCAGTCAACAAATAACGCTCATCAAAGGAGTAATTTACACGTGCGAAAGCAGAAACAATCCCATTACGCGAATGGCTTACCGATTTTGATTTTACGGTAGCATTATCAATCTTATCCAACCCAAAGATATTAGGATAAGGGAACTTAGTAAGTTCCATTTTATTTCCTTCAGATTCAGAATAAGTGACTTCATGTCCCAACAATACATTTACCTTATGTTTTTTGGCAAATGTCTGATTATAATTCAGCGTATTGGTGATTTGCCATTTATAAGATTCTTTGTTTTCAATGCTACCATTCATACCCGTATTCTGATCCATCAGATAGGAAGTAGAGTTTTCATCAGCAAAAGAAGTAGACTTGGAATTTGTCCAGGTATAACTACCGGCTGTACGCCAGGTAAAGTATTTCAGAATATCAATTTCAAGACCTGCATTGACCGTATAAATACGAGAACGTTTGTTAGAAGTGGAAGCCTCGTTTTGTACAAGCGGATTGGCTGTATCGAAGCTGGAATCCAAGGCAGAAAAGTCCGGATAAGTCTGTGTATGTAGCAATTCATCCTGAGTAAAAAGCGTACCACCAATAATGGGTTGAAGCAATACATTCTTCATACCCGAGTAAGCACCGCCACCATCAACTGAATTGTTAGAAAACATCGTGTTCACATCCACACGTACACCTTTATAAAGTTCTGAATTGACTTTAGCACGAAAAGCGCTTTTCTTCATACCATGATTAGCCAGCAAACCATCCTGTCCGTTGAAGTTGTAACTCAACATTACTTGAGTTTTCTCTGTACCGGCAGTCACATTTACATTATGAGACTGAGTCAGGGCAGAGCCACCAAAAACCTCATCCTGCCAGTCGAGAGTAGAAACTCCGGCATAGCGATCAGCAATACGACCATAAGCACCGGTGTAAAAATCAGGAGCATCCACACCTAAACTATTATCGAAAACATTACTGTAGTTAGCCAATCCACCCTGAAGTGCTGCCAACTCATACTGATATTTTGTAAACTGCTCAGCATTAGACATCATATCCAGTTTCTTGGAAAGTTTGTCAAACGAGAAATAAGTATTATAAGTCACCTGTGTTTTGCCTTTCTTCCCCGATTTTGTAGTAATCAGAATAATACCGTTTGAACCCCGCGCCCCATAAATAGCCGTAGAAGAAGCATCTTTCAAGATATCGATATTCTCAATATCATTAATGTCAATGTTTGTTAGTGCATCTTCCATCTCAAATCCATCTACAATATAAAGAGGTTTGGTACTTTGCGTAATAGAGGTACCACCACGCACCGTCACTTCCACTTTTGCACCCGGTGCACCACCGGCAGTCACGATATTCACACCGGCTGCTTTACCTTGCAAGGCTTGCGCTGCAGTCATTACAGGTACAGCTGCCAATTCCCCTGCCGAAACAGAAGAGGTAGCTCCTGTAAGATCTCTACGTTTTACTTTCGCATAACCGATAGCCACTACTTCGTCCAGCATCACACTGGATTCTTTTAATGTAATATCAAAGTGAGTTTTACTGCCGATTAATACAGTCTGATTGTCATAGCCTACAAATGAAACAACCAACTCCTTGGCAGAAGCGGGTACCGAGAGTTTAAAATTACCATCAATATCGGTAATCGTACCGACAGAGTTGTTGCCTTTCACAGTTACAGAAGCACCAATCACCACGTCCATCGCATCGCGAACCGTACCGGTAATTGTCTTGTTCTGAGCAAAAATGCTTAGAGGGCAGCTTATTAACAGAAGCATCAATAAGCAGAGGTTTTTGCGTAAGATTCTCATAGATTATTAATATATAATTTGATAATAAATAAATTCAAGTTTAACAAAGCATGCTCCGTTATCGAACACAGATTTTGTGTCTGCAAATATAAGGGGTCTTATAATCTACAGATATGCAACTTTTGACAGAAACACTTTCATTTTTGATTTTCCTTAAGAAAATATGCGCTTTTTAAGCCATAAAACAGCAGAAAAAGAGACAGTTAATAATCATTCTGATTTTCAACTGTCCTTTTTGATTTAATCGATTTCTTCTTCTGAAACATCCGTTTCGCGTCCAAAAGAGCGATATTCCAACGGAGTAAAACCTGTACGTTTTTTGAATAATGAGAAAAAATGCTCAGTAGATTTGTAATCGAGCATAAAAGAAATTTCTTTAACTGATTGGGAGGTCCCCACCAGCAGTTGTTTTGCTTTGCGTAATTTCAATTCCTGGAAGTATTTTGCCGGAGCATAGCCCGTATAGTCTTTAAACACCTTGCGGAACCACGAATAACTAATATTCAGTTTCATTGCTAATTCCTCCGGATCAATATCCTTAAAGACATTTTCATTCATAATAATTTTAGCTTGTTCAATCTTCTGGTCTACATCTCCTACCTCAAAAATCTTATTCTTCGAAATAGAAAGAATCATCCCAAGCATATGCATTACAATACCCGAAAGATATTGCTGAGCTGAAATCTTATCCTGCTCTGCAATCTCCAATGCACGGGAGAAGAGCGAAACCAACTCTTCATTTAATCCAACTTCAAGAACTTGATTGTCTTTAGATAAGAAGCCCTCTCCGAACAAATTATTAACTACCGGGCCTTCAAAACCAATATAATATTCATTCCAGCCGGTTTGCTGATAAGGGTGATACGTATGCCATTGTCCCGGGAAAAGCACCATTAACCGTCCTTTACAAACTTGCTTTTCGGGGGTTGTTTCCGAAGTAAATAAGCCTCGTCCTTTCGTTATATATACTATTTGATATTCGCGCAGAATACGACCTTTGCTGGTATTAAAAAAATAACCGGAAGGATGATTTTTCAATGGATAAGGGGAGTCCGGCAAAATAGACTGAAAACCCACAGTATTGACCCACAAACCGAACTTGCGATCCATATCATTTACTATCAGATACTTGAATTCAACTCCTAAATCGTTATAATTCTTAGTCATACGTACCCTATCATAATATATAAATAGTAAGAAACAACAGACAAAGATAAAAATAATCTTCTAAAAACACTACTATTTAATTCAGAAATGAAAAAAATTGAATCTACCGATGTTAGCTGGTCACAAAACGATCAATAAAATATAGCTTTATCATCTATTTTTCATTAACACAATTAACACTATTCTTTAACTATAGATTTTACACATGCAAAAGTGTACACTTTTGTATACATAAAGTACGTACTTTTATCATACAAAAGTGTACATTTAACACATACTTAAATACGGACTTTTATAACATAAAGAAAGTATTTCATTAATCAACTGTTTTTCAATAATATAGGCAGAAATAAATCTAATTTAAAAAGAAGAAAAGGTGTGGTGAGCGTATACAATGTATGAGAGATAATGCTTATTTCGATAACTAATATAAATATGATATGAAGTATTGGATCTGATTTTCATTGCAATTAGTACATTCCAAACGATTCTCAAAGTATTATATCCATTGGTACATTATACCAATGGATATAACTTTCGATACTACATAAAGTCAAAAACCAATCTGATGCTTAGTCCTTCATCCCCTTTTTTAATACGCACAATTCCCGGCTGGCTGTGTGGTCCATGTTGTGATATCGGTTTAAATGAACGGATAGCGGGAATATCTAATAAGAAAGAGATGTCTCCGGAAGGAAAATCGGGCATCGTATTAATCCCATCCTGCCTACCGAAAGGCTCTTGTGGAGTAAACATACGGAGAAATAGTCCATCGGTAGAAGAATAAACAGTAAAAGGAGCAATGCGACTCTGCACTGTAGCCCAATAAAAATTAGCGTGATATCCTTTAAACTCTGGATAAACCAGATTCTCAAAACTCTCTCCGGTTATCGTATTGTTATACTCTTTTTGCCAAACAGCATAATTGGTTCCTTTCACCCGGTTCTTCCATACGCGATAGGGACCACGTCCAAACCAGCGCATCCCGGCACAAGCTGTCTCAGGATAAGAAAAGGTCAGACCAAGATTCAATACAGCCTCATCCATAAAAGCATCATCAAATCCGCCCCCGCCGGAAGCACGATTGAGCAATACAGCATCCATAGATAACAGGCCGGAAGCCGAGAGGCGCCACTGTATAGAGTCAACGCCACCCCGGTAATAAGCACAGAACACCGCATCGTTTCCCTCCAAACGAGTGGAATAACGAACCAATTCCATTTTCATGCCTACCGGAAGAGGACCATTGGTTAATGGAACTTCGATATGTGTTTTTTCTTTTACCACCTTGGCAATAGTGGCATTACTCTTCCGAAAAGAAACAGCAATCCCATTATTACTTAATGTCACCAGCGAATCACACTGACTTAAAGAAGCCATATTCTTATTAGCAGTTAGAAAGGAAGACATTTCACGCTTCAAATACTCATCGGCATAACGCACAGGCCATGTCCAGTTACAAAGGCTCTTACCATCCGGTCCGAAAGCTTCCAATTCCAACACATCTGCCTCCCAAAAGCAGGAAGGCAACTGCATGTGTGCATATCCGGTTTCACCGGGGGCGAGAGACGGTAAACGAACTTCTCCGCTATCAATGCAACAGCCATCAACCTCCTTTTGCAAAGGTGAAGGGTAACGATGAAGACGGTAATTCATCCGGCAATCACGGAGATTAGTATATAAATAGGTATTGGTGATAGCAAATTCTCCGCGAAAAGAAGGAGTGATATACAATTGCCGGAACTGAATGGGAGCCCAGACTTCGCGTACTGTATATACACTTCCTTCCCGCTCACGATAAGGTCCAACAATCCCATCGGGGGCATTGAACCGATCAGAATCCAATCGTCCGCCCTGATCTGTCCGGCGGACAGCTTCATCGGAAAATGCCCACATAAAGCCACCGGCGAAAAGAGGATGAGAAGTGTAGTTTACCCAAAAATCTTCCAGTCCGGCTCCATGTCCCTGATCGTACTGACCATGCATAAATTCGGTAGGCATAAAGACATTATAGCCATTAGTAAAACGGGCTACGCCGGTGAGATACGCCGGATAGTGATGTGTATCCAGCCCGTTAAAATCGGCCCAGGGATGAATTACATGCCGTTGCTGAGGATCATAATCCGAGAAATGCTTATCAAGAGTAGAATTCCAGCCTCCTTCGTTCCCATTACTCCAAAGTACAATAGAAGGATGATTTACGTCACGGACAATCATCTCCCGTTGTAAACGTTTGCCTACATTTTCATCATAAGCATTTTGCCAGCCAGCCAATTCATCAATAACAAAAAGCCCCAACGAATCACAAGCATCCAGGAAATGTGTATCAGGCGGATAGTGAGAACGGACAGCATTCATATTCATCTCTTTCAACAACAAAGCATCCCGCACGCTAATCTCTTTATTCGTAGTGCGTCCACCATCCGGGTGGAAAGAGTGACGGTTGATACCTTTCATTACAATCTTCACACCATTGACATAAATTCCGTCCCGAGGACGAAACTCTACCGTACGAAACCCGATGCGTTCCTGGTGTTGATGTAATAGTTGCCCGCTCCGATTGAGCAGTTTTAATTTAAGAAGATAAAGATTCGGAGACTCAGGGGTCCAGGGAAGAATATTCTCCCATTGAGTATCCAACCGGTAAAAAGTAGCACTATCTGTCAGTTGGAAAGAATGTTCTTTGAGTAATTCGCCACTCTTTAGATTCTCAACAGTTGCCAATAAACAATAACCGGATTTTGCTCCTGACAAATAGACATCCGCCAACAAATGTCCATCACACAAAGCATTCACTGCAACCCGATCGATATGTTCCTTTGGTTTTATTTCAAGCCATACCGGACGATAGATACCGCCAAACAGCCACCAGTCAGCTTTACGCTCGGCAGCATTTACCGATTTATTGGCAGAATGCTTACTGACGCGTACTTCCAACCGGTTCTTGCCCCCAAAATTCAGGAGCCTGGTTATATCATAGGAGAAACGATAAAAACCTCCTTGATGAATCGGTCCTGCTACACAATCGTTCACCAGAACTTCAGTATCAGTCATTACCCCATCAAAAACGATTTGCACTGTCTGTCCGGTATATTCCTTCGGTACCTTAAAAGAGTGTCGGTAAATTCCAGTTTCCATACTCGGATTCTTCACCCCTTTTTCTTTGTACCACCGTCCGTAGGTATAAGTACCAAAGCCTTGTAATTCCCATTGTGAGGGTACTTCGATTTTACTCCACCGACGGCTATTATTCCCATCGGAACAATAGAAATCCCACATCACGGTGTGATTCAATCCCGTACCGGAAAGATAGCGGCGATGTGTAGACTGGGCAAAGACCGCCTGAAAGAGAAAAATAAACCAGAAAGCTAATATATACTTCATCTCAAATAGGAAAATTAACAGTGTAAATCAGTTTACTACAGAAAGCACAGAATTTCAATTGTTTTAAACTCTGTATAGAACAATTAAAATTCTGTGTTTTTATATAGCACAAAGATAAGACAGAAAAGGCAGAAACAACGGGGATTTTATTTATTTATTAATCAAAAGTAGAGAATCTTATCCGTCGTCATCCGTCCTCTATCTGCCTTATCCGTGTACCATAGAAAACAAATCAAATGTTATTACTTTAATAGTTTCTTCACAAACTTCGTTGTTCCTGCTTCCACTACAATAAGATAAGTACCTTTCGGCAAACTGTCCAATCCGCTGATGTACAGTACTGCTCCTCCGTCTACCACATAGGCAATGCGGTGAACAAGTGTACCCGTAGAAGAGTACATCGAAACTGTAGTACATCCGGATATCTCTGCCGGGAACTCAACCGTTATTTCATCCTTGAAATAAAGCGGATAAATGTTCAGATCAGAGTGGAATACCGTTTCTTCCGAGATGCCGGTTGGTTTATTAAGCTCATAACGTTCCTTTGCTTTGGCGGCACTCATGGCTCCTCCATAGACGTGAAGCTCATCAATTGCCCCGGTAAAGGGAGTATTGAAGTTCACATTACAGTTACCAATAACAAATAATTCCGACTCTGAAATATCACCGGTTTTGTCAGTCACCTCACCTTGGAAAACTCCATTAATATACATTTTCAACGTTTTGGTTTCACCATCACGAACACAGACTACATGATTCCACTCACCATTGAAATATTGAGTAGCAGGAATATCGAGATTGGATTTCGTAACATCATCGTCAATACCAAAGGTAAGATTTCCATTCTTGTACTGTAATCCTACCCATTTCCCGGTAGCACCGGTCGAAGCATTCTTCGCATGGCTACCTTTGTGGAACAGATACCAGTCTACCCCATCGCCTCCGTTGGAACGAAACCACAGTTCAACACTAAAATCCCCGGTGCCCAGTCGTAATTGATCGTAAGAGGGCTGTTCCATTCTACGGGTTGCAGGAGTTGCAGGCAGTTCCAATGCCTGTTGGCGAATCCCGTTTATCCATGTGGGAACGAAACCTACAGCCTCAGCCTTTCCATATACCGAATTGACGGCGGATGTACCGGTTGTTTCATCAAATGAGAAATAAGCTAACTCATTCAATACCACCGGAGCTTTCACTTTAATCGATCCGGAGAGAGTAGCTACGGTAAGTCCACCAACACTCTCTATGGTATACGCATACGTACCTGTTGCCTGAGGAGTTCCCTCAATCGTGAAGAAACATTCCTTCTTATCTACGACAACGTTAAGCCCTTCCGGCAGTCCTGCTATTTTTACATCTTCCGCATTCTTCCATGAATATGAAATCGGTGAAATCGCTTCACCCAGGTCTATCGACTGGTTCAGATAACCAATACCCTTCTTTGCGAATGAAGCATTTTCCGTATCCTGATCTCCCAGATAGTAACCCAAATGAGGAGGTTGGTTATAAGCCACATTTTGCCAGGCTATTCCCATGCGATAAACAGGGTCGTGCATCAAAGTGGTTATCTTATATTCAGTAGGAATAATAGTGGTAAAGACCAACAGATCGGAACAAGTCTTTGAATCCCATAAGATAATTTCTTCACGCCAATCCCCCAATATGTCAGCACTCAAATTGGGAGTGGCTTTGGTAGAGTTACAGGAAGCGGCATTGCTGTAATCGGACAGAGTAATCATACGGTTCGCTTTCGTGCCGTTCCATTTATCAATCTTAACTCCATCCAACAGTTCGTCCTGCAAATCACCGTCCCAATACACCCTGAAGTTAACTGAAGGGCGATTCTTACTGGCTATGATATTCCCTTTGCAATCGTATACATTACCATTGGCAGTCGACCACATTTCAAACCCACGGTGGGCAGGATCTATATCCGCAGCAATCCCACGTCCGACGTCCGTTCCGGTTTTCTCACCAAATATAATCTCGCCTGTTGCGGCAGAGTGCATCTCATACCCATAAGCTGCCGTTTTTTCTTCATGAGGAGAAAATACTTCCAAACCATCCAAATCGGGATCCAAATCGGACAAGTGAATAGCATCTCCGTGTCCTAAACCGGTACGATACAGTGTTTTCCCATCCTGATCGATGACACACGCTCCGTAAACGATCTCGTCACATCCGTCGCCATCTACATCTGCTACCGACAAGTTGTGGTTTCCCTGTCCATAAGCTCCCGAACCGGATACTTTAGAATCATGAGCCCATCTCATTGTCAATTTTGTTCCGTCAAAATCATAAGCGGCCAGTGCTGTACGTGCATAATATCCACGGCACATCACTAAACTTGGTTTTACTCCGTCAAGGTATGCCACACATGCCAGATAACGTTCCGAGCGGTTGCCGTACCCATCTCCCCAATCATTAATGTTTCCACGAAGAGGACTGTAAGCAATGGTCGAAATCTCCGCTCCTGTCTGTCCGCTAAAAACAGTCAGATACTCAGGGCCATTCACCACAATTCCCGCTTTACTACCGGAAGAGCGGTAGTCGGCATTGGGATCATCACTCCCCATAATTACAGATTTCCCCTGCCCATCAATAGTTCCCGGCGCCGTTTTACAGGCTACTTCGGCTTTACCGTCACCATCAAAGTCATACACCATGAATTGAGTGTAATGGGCTCCGGCACGTATATTCTTACCAAGATCAATCCTCCACATGAAAGTTCCGTCCAACTTATAACAATCCAGATAAACATTGCCTGTGTATCCATAGAAAGAATTATCGCGTGAGTTGGTCGGATCCCATTTCACTATAATCTCATATTCCCCGTCTCCGTCAACATCCCCCACGCTGCAATCATTCGGAGTGTAAGTATATTCCTGCCCATCCGGATAAGTTTCACGCGTTTTATCTTTATCCGTTTGAACAACATCGTAAGGTAAAGTCACTCCACCTCCCGGACGCTTTAGAGGAATTCTTTTATATTGTTCCGCCCAGACGGACACTTCTTTTGTAGTTTCAGTCTCTGTACCATCCAGTATCCCTTTAAGCATATAGCGAGAAGCTATAGTACCGTCTTTATCTACATAATTGGTTGTAGTTACCACAGGAGTAGTCGTGATTTTGACTCCATCCCGATAGATGTCAAAGCCTAATTTTCTGGCATCAGTAACTAAACTACGCCAGGACAGAAACACTCCGTCGGAAGATTTTACGGCAACTACTCCTCTATCCAATTTTTCCTGCCCCCACAGAGGTATCATGATACCTCTAAGAAGCAAAAAACATAATGCTATACTTATTTTTTTCATTTGATTACTTATTCAGCTTCAAATCATATTTAATAAACCAGTTCTCATCAGAAGTCTCTAAATTACTACCCACAGAAGTAGCAGTGACATACTTTTCAGCGATTTTATCTGCCCATATCTTACGCGCCTTATCCCCCCAGCGCCTTGCCGAACGCAACATCGTATAGTAAGTACGTGCTTCACCGGCAGACTCTAACCTTGACTCTTCAACCAGTAATGAATCTACCATCCAATGGGCATACTCCGGTTCAACGATCACCTCGTTGGTTTCTTCGTCTTCACCTAAAATCCATTCACCCAAAGCCGGAGCCGCAATACGTCCACGAACTCCCTGACAGTTCAACTGGCTCTCTTTGCCTACACATTGATACAGGCAAACAGGATAGTCAGAGAACGGGGGTGAAAATGTATTAGTAGCTTTATTATAGAGCGAACCGAAATTCTGTCGGGCAGAAGACTGACCATTAAGGAACTGTAATGCTTCACGATAGCGTCCCAATCCGGCACAGGCCTCTGCCAGCCACAAATGAATATCAGCAGCTTTGTAATAACATAAAGGCACATCATTACGATAAATATAATCACTGGTAGTATGAGCTCCCAGGAATTTATAAAAGATCAGTCCTTCCGTACTTTCTTTATAGGATTTATTAATTCCTCTATTTTTCTGATCATTGGCACCACTTATTTCCCACCGGGTTACAGATGTCGCAGCCGGACGCAAATAATATTTATTTGGATAAGTATTAGAGAAGTACTCAATTACCCGATTCGTTTGTTTTTTACTATAATCATAGAAAGCTACAGAAATATGATCCTGCCGATTATAAGTTGTTGTTGAGAACAATTGGCTCCAGGAACCCTCGTACTTCGATTTGTTAAGTGTAAAACTTGCTTCTTGCTCTCCACCGGTACGAATAATACTAACACAGTTGTCCCATACTTTCTGATAATAAACGGCATTTTCGTCTGCAGAGTTTTCCTTCTTTGTTTTATACAAATAAAGCTCAGCTAACAAACATTCGGGAGTAGGGCAAATACGATTCCACTCTAAAGATTCAGGGGAGTCACCCTGCCCCGGGTACAACACAGTAGACCAACGTATGTCTCCCTTACCATTAATACCATTCATCCCATTTTCAACCAAACTGATACACTTATCTATCAACTGATCGAATTTTAGTACGGGATATTGTGACAAGTCCTGATAAGTAGCCAAAGGATCGTCCAGATAAACGGCTTCACCATATATCTTGGCAAGCATCAGATAAGCCCATGCTTTATATCGTAATGCACCACCAATAATACCTTTATAATCACTATCGGACAATACTGTCGGATACAGCTCTCTGTATTCAAACACATGCTTCAAATAATCATTACTATTCATGATAAGAGCGTAAAATCCTTTGGGATCTGCCAATTCATTATCAGTAAACGGAGTTTGCAAATCTTTGTAATTATAAACATCCCACATATCTATTGAAGCATTGGTAGTAGGTTCCAACAAGTCCCCTCTCAATCCTTCCAAAAATATGGCTTGGTCCACTACATCTTGTACACAAGCAGCCAATCCCATGTAACCTGTATATAGCTCATAAGAAGTTCCTATATAGTCTTTTTCCAGCAATATATCATCAGTGTTCGGCGTAAAAAAATCATCACAACCCGTCAACAAAGGAAACAATAATGCCAAAAAATATATTCTTTTTTTCATAACTTACCTTTATATAATTTAGAATTGAACCTTAAAACCTAATTTTACTGTACGCGGATTGGCTACCTTTCCATAATCAAAACCACGTATCGAGCTATCATAAGAATACATTGTTTCGGGATCTAATCCGAGATAGTCGGTAGCTGTAAACAGGTTTTCAGCAGCAGCAAACACGGTAGTACCACCAAACAATTTAAATTTATAGCTTACCATCAGTTCTTTTAATTTTAAATAAGAAGCATCTTCAATCCAGCGATCAGAGAAACGACTATTTTCCATAGGATCATCATAAACAGCACGAGGCATATCGGTGATCTGACCTTCGGCCATCCAACGACGGTTAACGGAAGTCAACTGATTAGAAAAATCGGACATAGACTCCATAGAACGCCTTACAGCATTGTACATTTTATTACCCTTACTATAGCCGAATGTGAGTGACAGTTGTATTCCCTTATATTCCACAGAAGTAAAGAAACTACCATAAAAATCGGGAAGTGGACTTCCTAAATTAACACGATCATCCTTATCTATTTTTCCATCATTATTCTGATCTACAAAGTGCATATCGCCCGCAGCGAAAGGTACACCAATCGCATTAGTCAATGCCTTTCCGTCCTTTCCTGCTGTTTCTGCCGCAGCATCAGTAGCAAATACACCAGCTGTCTGATACCCATAAAAAGAATACAAAGGTTGGCCAACCTTGGAAATCACAGCCGAACCGTCACTCATAGAAAGAACAATCTCACTTTCCCCTCCCAATGATTTCACTTCATTTTTGCAAGTAGAAAGTGTTCCGCCTATATACCATTTAAAATCACGATTCTGTATTAATCCTATTTGTGCCCCAATTTCAAAACCTTGATTCACAACTTTTCCCATATTACGATACATATAATTCGAACCATATACAGACGAAATCTCTACCGGCATAATCAAATCCGAACTTTTACTATTGAAGTAGTCTACAGTCAACATCACGCGATTATTGAACATGGCAAGATCCAAACCGACATTGAATGTATTGGTTAACTCCGGAGTGATTTTCGTATTGGGGACTCCCGCACGTACCAACCCTGACAATCCCTTGAACACACGGTTCAGATAGTAGTATTCTCCGATAGTAGAAGCAAAACGGCTATTTCCGGTCATGACATATTCAGCACGTACATTCAGATTATCCAGTTGTGGCATATTTTTTAATAATGAATTACTCACACTCCATGCTACATTTACAGCCGGATAAATCTGTATACGAGAAGCTTCGGTACCTACAGATGACGAACCGTCAGCTGAGAAATTAATACCTGCAAACAACTGATGATTATAATTATACTTAGCAGAAACATGATAATTCATCCAGTTCCATTTATTTATATAACCATAATATGAACGTCCGATGGTCTGCACATTATTCAATGTTTTATAATAGTCATTTGCTGTATTCCATCCCGAACCGGCATTATAATCAATACTATTCATTGCAATTTGAGCACCTGCCGTTGCAGAAACTGTATGTATACTTGCAAGTACTTTCTGATAGCCCAGCTCAAGAGCATAATAAGTATTTAAAGTCGTTCCTTCCGCTGAACGTATCGTATTCTCTGCCAACCGATTTTCTAACGGCATAATAGTAGTAATACTTACCCCCGGAACAAAAGCATCTTCTTGTGTCAAATTATAATTTAAACCAAAATCGGCTTTAAAGTTCCAATTATCATTTATGGTATATAATAAACCAGCATTCATCAAGACATCATAAGCGTGCTGTTTCATTTCTACATCATTGACTACAGAAAGCGGATTGCTTACACTATTATTCTCTATCAGGTTGCCATCAGCATCACGAATGGAGGCAAAATCCGGTAACAGATTATTCTTACTGTCTTTATTATAAGGAGAGAACAAAGGCCCCTTACGCAAAGCAGTCAATATCGGATTCGTTTCTGATATCATTCCCTGTTCTGCCACACGGCTGTTTGTATAACCGAATGAAATCGTCGAAAATAATTTCACGTTTTTACTAAGATTCACATCGGCATTCATACGGGCATAATATTTGGTCGAGTTTGTCTCCTCAACCACTCCTTGCTTATTCTTCACACCGATAGAGAAATCATATTTAGCGATCGCATCACCACCTTTGATTTTTAACACATTATCAGTGACAAAAGCATTCCGATAAATCAAATCTTGCCAATCAGTATTATTATTATAGAGATAATTGTAATAATAATCCGGATCTTCTTTTAAAAAAGGAAAAGCCGCCAATGCATCAGACATATCTTCATATTTTGTCAAAGCTATATTCCCCATCAGACTCTTGTAATCGTTTACTCCTAAAACCGGTAGTGTAGCACTGTTCCATGAAAGCCCGTATTGCCCTATAAATTCGACTTTTGTATCAAGATTCGCAGCTTTATCTGTTTCGATCATAATAACCCCATTTGATCCCAACGAGCCATATAAAGCTGCATCTGCCCCTTTCAAAACTGTAATATTCTCAATATCCTGTACGTTCACTACACTGAAAATATTCTTAGAGTATCCGCCAATAACCCCAGATTCGTTCATATCGGGCATATAAGGTATACCATTTATTACAATCAATGGAGAAGAGTTGGCTATCATCGTATTAGCCCCCCGTAACTTGAAATAGTTTCCTTCACTATTCTGCCCCCCTTTTGAAATGAGTTCTATTCCGGGGATGTTACGAAATCCTTGTTCTACATCTGTTAGAGCTAAATTAAGTTCATTTTTACTAACCGACGTAAGATTGGTTTGTTTCACATCTTGTCTCACCAAGCCCACAGAGGGTAACGTAACTTTATCGGTGTACCCTTTCATATCGTCCGGTATCAACACAATATGTAGTTCCGTACGTCCTGCTACAGGCTCTTCTTTCGTATAAAACCCCGGACACCATACGGATATAGTAGCTTTAGCAGACACATTATTAACTACAAATCGCCCGATACTATCACAAGTAACCGTCTCATCCATACCCGATAATGTAATCACCGCATCGGATAAAGGCTGATTATCATAGGAACTGACCACTGTACCCGAGATTTTCACTCCACCTTTTTGTGCTTTCAAACTCATAAAGCAAAAGGTAGAAAGAAATATTATCAATATTATTTTATATTTATTCATTATTCTAATGCTATAGGATTAATAATTGTTTGCCGAAGGCTTCAAAGCCCAATGGTAAATGCGCAATTTCTTACTGTCTCCTTTGTAAAATTCCACACGGATACGGAAGGAACTCATACCTTCACCTTCTATTTTTACAGTGCCAACCGGACCACCAAGTCCATCCCATTTCACCACTTTATCTCCATACAAATCAGCAGTTGTCTCATTTACACGATCAAAATTCCACGGATTAGATGAAACGACAGAGAGATTAGAACCTATCAATTTCATATTAGCATCCAATGAAGGACTTTTCCCATCGGTATTACCATCAAAATAGACATTGACATACGGGTGTCCACTACTATGAAATCCCATGTATAGATCATATTCACCACAAGGAACCTGCATCACCCTCGCTTTATAAGGATCATTTTCTTTTTCTCTATACCGTTCCAATGGAGGAAACTCAACCCAAAAAGGAGAAGCGTCTTCATCGCCATTTAAATCCAAAATATAATAGTTTGACAGAATTTCTGGTTTGGGAGTAGCAGAATCTTCAAAAATAGCAATCTTGGTCGTATTCATAAAGCTATAATACGATTTCTGTTCTTCTTCCGTAAGATATTCATAATAATGCACTAACGACTTAATGCGTGTCAGAATATAGTTAGTTGGTATCTTCACATCCGTCATTTTATACATAATACCATTACTCAACTCTTCCTGACTGCTTTCATCTATTTTTTGAACCGTAGTACGCCAAATTCTATTAAAAGAAGATTTTATATCTACGGTACTAAAATCTTTCAATTCTCCGCTATAAAATGCAGCTTCTTTAATCCACGTCATAGCTGTAGCCGAATCCAAGGCTGTCAATGTTTTTCCCATGGCCTTATATTGTACCTCCAATTTATCGAAGCAGCCCTTCATCACATTGTTATCCGGTAAGAAAAGAGTAAACTGTTTAAATTCCGAATTGAACTCCGCTTTCTCAAACAGCGGATTATACACATAGAAGACAGAGTCATACACTGTATTACCAGTTATATCTACCCCAGTAGGAATAGAGTTTACTTTATCGAAACGCATTTCATTATTCTTCATAACAGAATCACGAAATATAGAATACTCATCCGGAAGATTCTTTATGTAATCGAACATATTAATTTTTGATTTCATTAATTCGTCAATCACATGAACAACCCCGTTCTTCAAACGATAGGAGCGTTGTACTTTAGACTTATTAACGTAGGTATCTTCCCCCTGTTTGGTTATTTGAAGATACACCCCATTCAGTGTAGGAATACGCAAACCATTTTTCAAATCACTCTGCAGAAAAGGCAAATAATTAATATGATACTCCATTCTTAGAGTGTCCTTAGAGTCAATTCCCGAAGCAATCATTGCAGCATTATCTACTACCCAAAAAGTAAGTTGTTGTTGCTCCTTAGTTAGCTCTTTATCAAGACCACATGCTTTAAGTTGATTGTAAAATTCACTATATTCAGGATTTCCGTCAAAAAACTCCCTCAAAGTCTCATCCAAAATTTCTTCTGATAATTTATTACTCCCATGATAATATTCATCCCATTTATCCGAACAAGAAATAAAAATCAGGGTTAGCAATGCACATATAGATAAGATATACTTATTCATAATTCCTCCTTTTAATTAATTGGTTCAAATATCAAGCAATCCAAATAAGAGTAATAATCATCACCCGCCATAAAACGTACTGTATGAGGTATCGATTCTGTGAACTCCACCTCTCCTATGGTTGTGGTAATCATCTCACTTTTGGAAGTACTATTTCCCCAGGTAGTAACCTGTACTCCCACATATTCACCGTCAACAATAACTGACCACCGCCCCTCCTTAGTCTTGAGAGCCTGATTGTAATGTACTAAAGACATTTTATATTTACCGGCAATGATCATCGGACTTTCCATCTGTATCCACCCATATTTTCCGAGATTCAGAAACATACAATCGTGATTCGAAGCTTTATACATCACCTCATTCTTATTAGCCAAATGATAAGTGTAGTCACTACCATATCCACCAGAAAGTTTATAACAGTTCAATATATCATATGCCAGACTACGAGTGTATGTTTTAGACTGATTTTCTAACTGATACTTCTCACATACACCTGCCAACTCCGGATAATCGGTCAAATCCCAAGTGACTTTAGTTGCTTTCGGTTCTGTTATTTCCATCATCCCATCTACCACATGAATGACTCCATTCTTACAATTCAGATTTTTTCGAGTGACACTGATACCTTTCTTAGTTTCTTCATTATAGTTCAGAAAAAACATCTCATTTACCAATCTCATACTGATAAGAGTATTAGATGCCATCATGGAAACATTTTTCGATGTATTATTATCTATATCAGTATTCATATCGGCAAATGAATAAGCAGAATTTGCAATATGATAACCTACATATCGATTTACCTTATTAGCCGGATCAGTATAATCATTATTAGTTTCACCCAAATAAACAGCCAACGATGCTACACTATTTATACCGGCTTCGGCAAACACATCATCCGGTACAGCAAAAAGAGTGTAACGGTATTTTACACCATTCATATAAATACTACTCAATAGCTTCTCATAACCTGTTTTATTAAGTAAATCAAGCATTAAAGTATAATTCTCATCCAGATTATCAACAATAGTACCTGTCACAGGCGTTAAAACACTTTCCAAAAGATGAATCACTGCATTGGTAGCTGTAATATTCAACTCCTTAATACGTGCTTCATCATTAATATAGAATGCCTGAAACCCACCTTCACGCATTTCCAGACTTAAATAATCTCCACTTGCTGTAGAATCCGGAAACATACCATCAGGAAAATCCGAAGTTGTGTATTGTTTAGAAGCTATCGTATGATAACGAACCAGGTTAGAAGCTTCCTCCATATCCAACTCCCGTACTGAACTTTTTCCTTTTGCCTGAAGATATTTGTGCATCGCTTCATTATCAGGTACAAAGCAAGTATAATCCATATTCAGATTCACTGTATTAAACAGTCCGGTATACTTCAATAAATCCACCCATAAGGAATATACATCCTCATTAGCTTCCATAAAACTGGCAGCGGGCATTTTATCTGTATCTTTGAACACCTGATCGGCATACGGGTCGGAACAAGCCCCCCACATAAGAGTAAATGCCGCCGCTAATAGAATTACTACGCGTTTCATATTGTCCTTCTTTTTTTTAATTACTGATACTTTCATAATATTCACTTTGTACTAACAATGGGTTTTTCTGTAACTCAGACTCTGAGAACGGCATATACCATGACCCTTCGTTGGACAACGTAGCTCGTCCCAATGATTGCGACGTGGCAGCCACAGCTTTCAGAGCTTGTTCTATGAATAAGTTTTTATACCGTACATCTGATAACTGTTGGCTTCTTAAACCGATACGTAACATATCAAACCAGTTTTTACCTTCAGCAAAGAACTCTTTCTGCCGCTCCACCAATAAATATTCCAACATGATTAATCTGTCTTCACTTAGTGTCATCTTTTCCAAGCCTGCACGTTGACGAGTTTTATCTATAAGCTCGCCCGCCATTTCATAATTATCTTGCATGATCAGTGCTTCTGCTTTCATTAAATAGACATCAGCTAAACGATAAATCAAATAATTCTGATCATTTTCTGAGGCAACACGTGCCGTAGCATTATCTACCCCAAGATACTTCCAAATATAACCAGCCTCATTATATGAATAATTCAATCCACGAGATTCACTCTCGTTTTGTTCAAAAAGATTAGTCATATAATCGGAAGCTTTGTAATATCCGTCAGTACCTGCTTTAAACCAAGTCAGGAAACTATTCGTTTGACTCTTCGGATTGCTATATTGTATTTCAAAAATTCCCTCATTACTATTTCCCGGATAATAATTCAAAAATCCATTACCAATCAGTCCTACACGTCCGGAATTAATTACTGAGTTACAATGCTTTATACTATTTTCATAGTCACCTAACCAAAGATACATATCAGCAAGCAGAGCATGAATCCCCCAGCGTGTGGCACGTCCTTTCGTATTGATAGGATTATCATTATCTACTTCAGGAAAAAACTCCTTTGCATTAGGTAAATATTCTTCCAAATCAGCTATACATAATTTTAAAATAGTAATACCATCCTCCTTTGGCATAATATAAGGAGCACTATCATCTACATACGGCTCCGTAACAAAAGGAGCATCTTTAAATGTACGAACGATGTAAAAGTAAGCAAGCGTCCGCTGAAAGAAAGCCTCTGCCATAAACGAACGGCACATATTCATATCGAAAGACGGATCTTTATCAACTACATCCGGTGCGTATTTAATAACTGCATTAGCCATAGCAATGGCTGCATAAGGTTTACTCCAATCAGCCAATCCATTTGTAGGCAAAATATCGAAAGCACGCAACTTCACCGCTGCTTTCTGTAAATCTGAACCAGAAGTAGACCAAAAAGAGAGCCCATTCCCCCTACCTTCTCCCCAAAGCAGGAAGGTTTCTACCGAGCTTCTCAAATTAATATACCCAGAAGCAAGAACCGCTTCCACTTCTTCTTTGGTTTCCCAATATTCAAAGCTACTCTGGTTATTTTCCGGTAACACAGTCAGATAATCTTCACACGATATTTGGGATAACGTGGTTAGAAGTAGCAAAATATAATAACTTATCTTTTTCATTTCCTTCTTTTGTGAATTAGAATCTCAAATTCAAACCAAATGCAAAACGCATAGCTTTCGGAGTATTATTACTATCAATAGCTACCTGGGCTGCAGAACCATCCGGATTCTTCAGATTTATTTCCGGATCTTGTCCGGTATATTTCGTCCAGACAAAAAGGTCATAACCCGTTGCATAAATTTCAAGCTTATTAATACCTAACGGCTTCATCCAATTTTCAGGGAACTGATATTTTAAAGTAATAGTCTTCAAACGAAGAAAAGAAGCATCCTCCACAAAGCGATCGGACCCCAAATAATTGTATCCTTTATCATATAATGCACGTGGAATATCAGTATTATCTCCTTCACTACGCCAACGACGTAATACAGCTACGCTCTGGTTGTTTTTACCATACATATTTTCCATATTAATGCGTGACTCATTGATTACTTTCTGACCAGCACGTCCATGAAGTGCTGCTACTAAACTCAACTTCTTATAACGAAGTGTAAAATTCAAACCACCAGTCAACGTAGGATTACTATTGCCCAGATAAACGATATCGTTTTCATCAATTACCCCATCACCGTTGACATCTTCATATTTAGCATCACCTGGATATACTTTTTGATCACCATTCTTTACAACTACCGGTGCCCCATTTATATCCATGATCTGTTGTCCTGTTTTATCAACCGCATAAGTTTCCTCTACATTTTGATACACACCTTTATAACGATATCCATAGAATGAACCTAAAGGATCGCCCATTAGCACACGATATGCATATTTTTTATTACCGAAAGTGTAAGTTTCATCACTTTGATTTTCGGGGAGTTCCAAAACTTTATTCTTATTTTGTGAGATATTGAATCCAAAATTGAGCCCCCAGTCTTTTGTACGAACAGCAGCTACATCAATATTAAATTCCCAACCTCTATTCTCCATTTTACCAGAGTTATACCAGGCTACAGTAGACAGACCTGTTGAACTGGGTACTTTAATTTTCTTTTGCAACATATCATCTGTTACCTTCGTATATAGCTCTACAGCAAAAGTTATTCTATCCGAAAAAAGCCCTACATCTACTCCAATATTATTTGAAGTGATCGTTTCATATTTTAAATGTGTCAAATCCGGACTTTCCGGCTTCACGGCACTCATATCTCCATAACCAGGTGTGACTGCCGAAAATTTACCGATATAAGGTGATGTTCCGGTAGGTGCATTACCCGATTGTCCCCAGCTATAACGCAGTTTTATTAATGAGATAAATCCTAATCTTTGGATAAACTCCTCATCACCTAAATGCCACGCTACACCAAATGTGGGAAATCCACCCCACCGTCCACTGGCATCCATTGCCGAACTTGCTTCCCAACGGTATCCCGCATTAAACATATATTTCTCTTTAAAGATATACTGCCCGTTAAGAGTTAAGCCCATATCTCTATTAATCGTTTTTCCAGAACCTCCTTTAGCTGTAGTAGAACCTGCAATGGGAGAAGTTATACCAGAAGAAGCTGTATTAGCGGATCGGCTACTATATGTACTCGTTGTCTGATCCGATGTCTGAAAAATACCACTAAGTAACAATTTATGATTATCATTAATAGACTGATTATAAACCAGACGATTTTCCGTAGTCAAATAAAGAAGGTCTTTACCAATGTCATAATTCAAAGCAGATGATTCATGCTCATAAGCAACCCCTGTTACGCTTTGCGGAAGGAAACGATTTATTTTTGTGAACTGTCCGTTAAAACCAACTGTACCAAAATAGTCTAAACTTTTAAAAGGTTTAGCATGAAGAACGAAAGTCATACGACTATTTGTAGCAATCGTTCTGTTCTGTGCCTCATTTGCCATTGCTACGGGGTTGTATACCTTATCATTTGAAAAGGTCATACCAAACGATTCATATGGAGTAAAATACTCACCCGTACGTTGTCCATTTGCTCCGATCACATAAGGACTCATATTAGGCATCTTAGTTAAAGCGTGTCCACGAATCGAAGCTTTCTTCAATTCATCTGTATCATCTACGTAATTGGCATCCGTAACTCCACGTGTGAAACTGTATTGCAATGCAATATCAAGTTTATCTGAAAAGCGATAATCTGTATTGAACGACGCATTAAAACGTTCATAACCCGTACCTATTGTAGTACCCTCCTGATTCAGATACCCAAGTGATAAACGATAATTCGCTTTGTCACCCCCACCCGACACAGAAAAAGAATTATCAGAAATAAAACCAGTCTGGGTAATTTCATCCAGCCAGTTCGTATTTTGATTATATTCATCAAAATACTGCCAGTCTGGATCAAACCCAATTTCTTTCGTATTATAAAGCAGCTTAAGGTACTCCTGAGATTTGGCTGCGCTCGACCCCAAATCAGACACAGTATTATAAACAGCATCCTGAATCATAGATATATACTGGTTAGCATTCAGCATAGGGATTCCGGAGCGTTCCTTACTGAATTCATACTTTGTATTAAAATTAAACTGCAAACGTCCTTTGCTACCTCTCTTTGTCTTTATGATCAAAACGCCATTGGCACCTTTTGATCCCCAAACAGCTGTAGCCGCCGCATCTTTTAAAACTTCAATAGATTCAATATCAGCCGGAGAAATATTCAACAGAGACCCATAATCATCAGAATTTGCAGAAGCAAAACTAAAATCATCTGAAATATCAACAGGTAAAGGTACACCATCTACAACGAACAAAGGTTCATTGGAAGCATTTAAAGAAGCTGTACCGCGAATACGAATTGAACTTCCGGAACCAGGATCAGCGCCTGTAAGAATATCCACATTAGCCATAGCACCTTGTAAAGCTTCTGTTACAGAAGTCACCGGTGCGGTTTCCAAACTACCAAGAGTAAGTTTCTGAGTAGCAGAAATCATCTCTCTGGCAGATTGTCCCATAGAATTCCGCTCTATTTTTTTAGCAGTCACCTCCACAGTTTCTAACGCCATACCTTCTTCGTCTAACGTGACATTAATCACTTTCTGACCCGTATATTTTATGGTTTGTGTTTTATAACCAATAAAAGAGAATACAATAGACAGATCTTTTTGATCAGGTATCGACAAACGGTAATTACCATTTACATCGGCAATGCTACCACCTAAAGAACGATTAGATGCATTTGCAACATATACGTTGGCTCCCACCAAGGGTTCATTAAAAACTTTATCCATCACCGTACCTGTCAACACATGTTGTGCCATAATCATCTGCGCACATGCTAACAATAATAGTAGGATTATATTGCGATTTCTTTTCATCTTTCTTTATTCTATATTAATTCAATAAATCCAATACGCCGTCTATTACATAAGCTGCACCATCAGCATAGATATAAGGAAAATAAGAAGTCACATTTACTTCATTTCCTTTGCTGTCTCTTAGTTTCATCGAGCCATCCGCTTTATTAATAAGCGTAATTGTTATATTTTCTTTCTTACCATTCACTGTTTTAGTGCCAAATGTAGTTAAGACTTTCTCTGTATTTTTACCAGTGGTTGCAAACGGATAATCAACCAAACCACTGGCTGACATATCGACAAAAAGACTTTTTACAAACATATCTCTCTCCTCCTGAGGAGCCTGTCGATCAAATTTAGGATTACTTCCTATAAGATCAGCTAAAACAGATGCCTGTGTTGATACAAATACAATAAAACGATTACCTTGCAGGAAATTAAAAGCCGGTTCCGTATCATCTACAGAGGCCATTCCTAAATATATACCGAAGCCCGAATAATCATTTGTGCCTTTAATCTGTTTTACACGATCCTTAAAATTACTCTGGTCAGCTATTAACGAGGTAGTTCCTTTATCACCTTTCAATGCATACGCATTTCCCATGTTATAACTCTTGATTAGCTCTATTTCCGCTACAGAAACCTCATTATCAAATCTTTCTGAATTCCAGGTAGCTGAAGAATATATTTTATTCCCCTTACGATAGAGATATTCATAATCATTATAAGTTGAATATATCATTTCTGTTTCTCCCTTTTGAGCCATAATACCATCCGCAATATGTGCACCGGCAATGGCTTTCGCCTGAGAAGTTGTAGCATTACTCATTGTCCCATCGGTACTGTTAGCTACTTGTACCTGTTCATCAGTAATGATATAAGGATTCCCTTTCAAATACTGAATGTAATCACCATTATATTCACTACCCAATAACATTTCATCGGTAGGGAAAAACACATCAAAGTCTTTATCCAGTGATTTACTAAATATATCAAAAAGAGAGCCTTTATGACATAGTAATGCAAACACATTGTAATCTTTATTGCAAAGCGCCGGTGCAATAGGTGTTTCAAATACTTCAGGAGTTATCACATTATCTTTCATTCCTCCTAAAATACCATTTGAACATACTTTCACATCAGTAGGCATTGCTAATTGGTGGTCATCCCAGATGTCATTATTGACAATATAACTTCCCAAAGCATAAGCTCCAATCATACCACCACCATATCTGATAGCATGCTCATTCATAAAATGATAGAGTGGCACAAAATTCACTTCCTCTAATGAACTAAATGAAGCAGACCAGTACTTCTGGAAGAATTGATTAATAGATTTATTATCAGGAGCAAGTACTGCATATGAAACACTTGTCAAATAATTCATTTGAGCATAATCTGGTGTAGATAAATTGTAAAAGTTCGTCCATTCACATGCAATAGGTGGTAATATGTTGTGTGAATGTACAAATAGAGAATCCCCATTACCATAATCTCTTGTTGCATCCTCATCATACTGATAAACCACAAAACGATCATACATCTTGGCAAACTGTGTGTAATCCGAATTCTCCTTATTCATCTCTGCATAAATCGTTTCCAATGGCTCAATCACTTGATTTATGGTATATAAATAACCATTATCCGTCACCACTTCATCTCCGATAACAGATGCATTAGCTACATTGAAGCTTCCGGTTCCACCTGTATAAACCGATCCCGGAAACATCGTTTCATAATCTTCTTTTTGGGATGCACTAATACTGCTCAAAGAATATTCCGAAATGATCGGAATAAAACGTTCTTTATGCATTATTTTACGTACAACGTCATTGTTCGCACGATCCACTACCGTAGAAATAGCATCACGGCTCTTTGTCCTGAATTTAAAGTAATGACCAGGCTTCTGTATTTCATTATCTACACCATTCGGATTATAAAACAGAAAATCACGTTTGCTATAAGAATAATACACCAGATGATATCCTACTAATTTATTCAGTTCCACTTCCGGAATATCATCTATCGAGCTATAATTATGTTTAGACAGATAGGCAGTAAAAGCCTCATCAGTAGGTGCCATAACAGTCACAATACCTTTCCCTTTTACAAGATCAGCATAACTACTTCGCTCTACAGCTCTCATGAAAGTAGAGAATGTCCCCTTATCTTTCATTACTTCATAAGCATTCCCTTTCAACCAATCAGGAATTTCATAGTACTTATCCATTTCCGACTGACATGCCGCCAGCGAACAAAAGAAAAGACCTATCAGAAAGTATTTCTTCATCTTAAATTATATTATTTCACAATTTTACCAACCAATATCCTTTGATCAATTTTCAACGTATAAACATAGTATCCTTTAGGCAGAAAACCGACGTTAGCCACATGTGCTATACCTCCTTGAATTATTACTTGTGCCTGATAAACAGTTTGCCCAGCAGTATTCATCACAGACACCTGGGCTGTCAAATCTTCGGCACCCATTACAGATATGTAGAAATCATCTGCAAAAGGCATCGGATAAGCACATCCTGTATTTGGAGTAATGATATTCTCAATATGAGTACTTGTACCTTGTTTATAATGATCACTTACCTCTTCAGCTGTTAACGCTTCATTATAGATCGTTAATTCATCCATTAATCCTTGAAAGCCATTCTCATAAGCTGTGTTACAATTGCCTATTGCCATCCTCTCAATAGTACCAATATCTCCAGTTTTATCAGCACCGGAAGCTACTAATATACCATTAGCATACATTTTTAGCTGTTTTTCTTCCACATCACGTACACAAACTAAATGTACCCATTCATTATTAAAATATTTAGTTGTCGCCCCGGTCACATTGATATCTGTCTTCGTTACATCATCGTCAACAGCCCAAGTCAAACGATCATTCTTACTGTTCTTCTGATACTGAATACCAAACCATTTACCAGTAGCTCCCTCATAACTATTAGTAGCGTGACTTCCCTTATGGAGCAAATACCAATCGACAGATCCACCTGCAGATTTAAACCACAATTCAATGGAAAATGATTCATTACCCAAAGTCAATGCATCATAATGTTCCTGTACAAAAGCAGCATTCGCTTTATCAAACTGCGCAGCATTATTTTGAATACCTTTCACCCATAGTGGAGTGAAATCTTTGGCAGTAGCATTTTCACCATACATATTTTCAAGTATAGTACCTTCTGTTTCATTGAAAGAATAATAAGCAACCTTACCACGCTCGGGTTTTGTTCCGGTTGTAAAACTCCACACATCTCCTTTACAATCCCCTAACAGATTTTTTGCATCTACGCGCCAATAATAAGTAGTGGCAGCCTCTACGTTAACCGTTACTACATTTGCAGTAGATGCTGTCAACACAACATCCATATCCTCTACAGATTTTCCTAAATATACTGTATACGAAAGAGCTCCTGCCCAAGCACCAGTCTTGTTCTCCCATGAAAGGCGAACAGATGTATAATCGGTAATAGTAGTTTCGTTTCCAGGTATCGGATTAACAGAAGCAATTGGAGGTGCAGGAACACCACGTGTAGCAAATTCCTGGGTGGAAGTATATAATGATTCCTTCTCCCCGTTCACTGTTTTTAGGCGAATGTAATAAGTGGTATTAGGAGCTAAGGACTCCAATTTATGAGTAGTTGTACCGGGGGCTAAAGAAATTGAAGTAAAATCTTTATTATCGATGGAATACTCAAGAATTACTGAAGTAGATTCCGGAGCATTGTTCACCCACTTAAATGAAAGATAGTCTGTGCTCAAAGAAGTCAGTTGCAAATTAGTAGGATATTTAACATATGGCATTGGTGCCGTAATACTATTAACATAATTCTCAATATTCAAATATCCATTTTCAGCCATTAACAAAGCATCATTCGGGTTATTTTTATCCAATCCATTGGCATCTTCCCAAACGTCGGGCATACCATCATTATCGGTATCCAACATTTTTTCACCATCAAAAATATTTCCAACCCCATTGGGAAGCCCCAACTCTGATTCTCCACTAAGTAAAGCTCCTTTAGTTCCTAATGATAGGAGTTCATCAATCATATAATTATCAGCTTCATCACGTACCGGTAAAGATGCTCCTACCCTATTAATAATCCAATCATAAGCCTCAGCCGCTGTTGTTTCTCCTTCAATAACAGGATGTTTTTCTGGTATCGTTGTAACTACTACTTTCTCACCATCGACTAATTTTCTTCTATCATAGTCCGAATAATCAAATTCATCAATCGATTTTACAAAAGTAACATTCTCACTTTCCGGATTGGACGCATCACGGCGATAATCATCTTCTGTGGCCTCATATCCATTAAGTATCCCATCCTTATTGTAATCAATCATATTACCTTTTTGGTAAACCTGAAAAGCTGCTTTTGCACGCGTAAAAGCCTTAGTACCTTCAACCGGACCTTTAATAAAGTAATTATTAGTAATAACTCCCCATGAAGAGGCTTCCGTATCTCCTAAAATATAGGCACCACCTTCTCCCCAATTATAAACCACATTATTGACAAACTGATTCAATCCTTTTACTTTAGGATTACGAGTTTTATTATCAATATAAAGATTACGATACAAAGTAACTCCCCCATTTGTCTGGATAAGACCTCCGCATGCATGTACCATAATTCCTTGCCCAATGATAGAATTCTGAATAGTAATATTATAAGGTTCAAAACCTTTACTATCCCAATTTATTGAGAAATTCTCATCCAATCCCCATGTAGCAGATACATGATCAAATATCATATTACCACCATTAGCAATACCCGCAGCATCGGCCCCACTAGTACCGCCAATGCCCATTCGTATACGCAAATAACGAACAATGATATTCTCGGCAGCAGAAAAAGAAACTCCATTACCATAAACCACCACTCCTTCTCCTGGAGCCGTTTGTCCGGCAATTGTAAGATTCTTTGAAAATACCAGACGAGATTTCAATTTTATCACTCCTGCCACATCAAATACGATAATGCGATTGGGTTGACTTACAGCATCACGTAAGGAACCTTTACCTGAATCATCAAGATTGGTTACATGGTATATTTCCGGAGATTCACTAGCTCTTGCCCCTTTGGCAAAACGTCCATAGCCTTCAGCACCAGGAAAGGCCAACTGTTGTGCATACATTGTTCCCATACAGAGTGGGAGGAGCAATGTAGTAATAAGTTTCTTATACAACATAGTTTTATCATTTATTTGAAGGTTACGCAGGAAAGAAATCAAATATCTCTCAATAGTACGTAGTAAGATTAATTTTTAAAGGCAATTAAGAATAAATATCAAAATTAAGAAGAGAAAAACGGTTCTTCTTATCGAAACCGTCTCTCTTCTTTTCCTTTTAAACAAAATGTTTATAAAACAATCTTTTTAACAACTATCCCCTTAGATGTTTTAATTTTTACAATATATAAACCCTCCATAGCATTCATTGGAACAACAGTTGAGTTGGAGTTGGCAACCGGTATACCTTGATTATTCACTACTACAACATTCTCAACATCGACACCGTTCACCACAATACTACCATCTTGTGCATAAACCACTACTTCTTCAGCTGTTTCGGCTACTTCAATGCCAGTACCTGTACCTGATCCGTTAGCAGTCAGTATAATTTTGTAGCCCATTACCGGAACCTCCGTAGCTTCTTCACCTTCACCCTCTATTTTTGTACCAGACTGATATTCTTGTCTTTCAGCAGTAAACGTAAGTCCGGCCGGGAATCCCTGATATTCAATCTCATAAGTATCACCTGCAGAGACAACCGCAGCATCTAAAATAGTAAATGTATCACCATTCTTTATATCAAAAGATTCAGCTGCTTTCACAATAATCTTGTTGCCGTTGAATGTAGCTACATTATTTGTAGTCAGTTTATCATAACTTGTTGCAGAGGCAAGTTCAAATTCAACTATCCCCCCATCTTTTACCGTTAACGGAGATTTCTGAGTTTCACCATTAATATCAGCCAATACCAGTTCGCCAATACCCATATAGCCTACTTCAAGTTTACCACCTTCTACAGCTATACCACCTACAAGACGCCCGTTACCACCACCAACTGCATTAGCATAAATAGTCATGGCAGCAGGAGCTTTTGTTACTCTATCTAATGCCACTCCAGTTTCAGTAACAGGAATATTAATATAAGCACGCCCAGAGTTTACGAACAAGCCCTTGAATACAGCAGCCGGACTTTCATTCACATGAGTAAAAGTATAGGTTCCTGTACCTGTCTTTATCAGACGAACCCAGTTATACGATTTTTTTCCGGGATCAAAGATAGCGACCGGTGTTGTTACATCTGTATTAGAATAACCCACAGCATAAGTAATATCCGGAGAAGTTGAATTCTTCACATATCCACCAAGCCATCCGCCTTCTTCTGCATTCAATTCGCCGATTGCATAGCAACGGTTTCCACTACCACTTGTAAATCCAGCTCCTTCCAGCAAAGTAACTTTCGTGTACACAAATGTAGAATCTACTCCATATAAATCTCCGCTAAAGTTTCCAGCTGCAACAAAATCATCAAATTTCTTTGTAGTATTCAAGAATACAGCTTTATATCCGGGTGAAAGAGCTTCATCGTTATTAGCACCTATCAGCAACTCACCTTCAAAACCTGTTAAACCTGCCATATCTGTTTTCCCTGCAAAATCTTCAGTAAAACCTACACGTTCACCACCGGAGTAGATAGTCAGTTGACCTTTACCGCCAAATTCATTTAATAAATATACATAACGTCCGGCTGTTATAGCTCCTGTGCTTTTATCTGGGACTACAATTGACGCAGCAGAAAATTTGAGGGTATTCTTATTATCGCTTATAGCCATACCTATACCTCCACCTTCTAGTGAAACTTTACGACCAAACGCATTAGGGGAATCAGCTTTTTCCATAATAACACATCCGCCACGTACCACCGTTCCACCTTTCAATTCATTGAGAACATTTAAAATAAAATTTCCACTACCCTCTTTCAAAAGAGTACCTTCACCAACAATCTTATCAGTAGTCTTTTCTGCCTGATAAGAAATAGAGTAATTCTTATCTCCACTTACCTTTATATCAGCCACTTCCATTTCACCGGTTAACTTAATGGTTTCTGTATTCACATCATTCCCATCAGCATCCTTAAAGTGGCCTCCGCCATTAAAAATAGCCGTAGAACCATTATCCCATCCGTTAGGAAGCAAAAAACCACCTCCGTAATCTTTTCCCCACTCTGACGATGAAACTCCCCAAACACCTGTCCCATACGAATTTTGCCAAATAAGTTCCTGTGCATTGACAATTGATACAGACGCTGCTAAAAGCGCTACACTAAGAAAAGTATTCTTTCTCATAGTTTTTAAATTATTAGTTTAACAACAGTTCAATATTAATATATTAACACCGATGCAAAAATACGCAGTTATCGAACACGGAACCATGTAAATTTTGGCTGAATTGATACAAAAATTGATTTTTATGATTTGAAATTAAGAAGAAAGATAGCAAACTATCTAAAACTTCTTAATGAATTTTCAACAACAAAAATTGTTTTATGCCGGAATAGGTAGTTCTAATACAATTTAATTTAAAAGTTATGCTTCCTACACAGAGAAGGGAGAAAGTTACATTTGGCAGTTATTTTGCAACATCCCTCACACTATGATAAAACATACAATATGCAGAAGATACATAGCGTGAGGGAAGGAAGGTAAAAGTATAACGACATCAAAAAAAATAAAATGATTGTCAATCTATTAGGGTATACTTTGTTTTATACCGGAGTACATTTTATATCTTAAAACACTAAATATCCTACCAAGATCAATCTGCTTTCCTGTAGAATATCGCCCTTCCCCTATGAGGAGATACAACAATCAATGATTATTCTTGATACATAGGATCAATACAGATTTTCGCAAAGAGTAATACAAATAATGTACCTACCGAATTATCATTCCGTTTTTAAGTACTTAGCAGAAATTCCGTTAAAAAATAGCCTAAAGTAAACCAACGAAGTAAAGTGTGTCATTTTTTCAAAGCTGTCTTAGTTATTACACCTGTAGAAGTTTCTACAGACACAACATAAATACCGCCAGCCAATCCATTCAACTCACCGATGTAAGCTGTACCATTATCAGCCTTTACTTCACGGGATAATGCCAGCCGACCGGAAGCATCGTACAGGCATATCTTAACCGAAACCTCTTCTTGCGGAACTACTATATAAAAGTGATTGAAGAACGGAGAAGGATAAATGCCCAGTTCACTGTTTATAGCGAGTTCCTGGTTGATACTGGTAGGAATACCTGCTGTATTTCCTGTTTCAAACAGATTGGCAACTTCCTCTGCCATTAAAGTTCCACGGAACAGCTTAAGTTCGTCTAATGTTCCAGCAAACGGTTCATTGAGTTTTTCCATCACATTACCAAAAACAATGCCCACTTCAGAATTCATATAAGCACGATTGGAATCTCTTTTTCCCAAGAGTTTGCCATCACAATAAGCAATCAATGCCTGTTCCTCATGGCTACGTACAAATACTAAATGATGCCACTCATTATTAAAGATATTTTTGAATACATCACCCGATACCAACTTTATCTCATGCTTTGTTCCGTTCTGACTAACTGCAAAGTAAAGTTCATTGTTACGTATTTCCGCACCGCACCATCTTGCCTTGCCTTTACTATCTTTAAATGTACCTTTATGGAATAAGAATCCTTTTCCATCTACGGGACAAGAACCATCAGACTTCACCCACATAGATACAGAGAACGAAGCTGCCGGGTCTGCCGTACCACTCCCCCCTTCAAATTTCATTCCTTCATAATAGGGTACAGAGATACAAGAGCCGGTCACCACGTTTTCCAACAAAAGTCCCTGTTCATTTTTTCCTGCTACGTAAGTTGGCTCCAATTCAACCAATTCGGCATCCTTTGCTCCAGCAACATCCGCAAAATTCTTTAATGTCCCGTCTAATGATAAATACATGACCGGTTCTTTTGCATCCAATGTTTGAGTCATGAAACTCCAAACTGTACCTGTTGTTACTTCGTTTTTCACATTAAGAGCATCAACACGCCAATAATAAGTCTTTGAAGGATCAGCTTTCAATGTTAATGAAGTAGCTTCCTGTGCTTCTGCACCAGAGATACATTCCAATTTATTCTTTTCTGTACCGGCATATACCTTATAAGTAGTAACACCATTATCAGGATGCGTTTCGTTCTTCCAGGAAAGTGTGATATCTTTCGAAGCATTAAAAGAAAGGATAGCATCTATCTCCGGAGACGGTTCAATACATTGATCAGGTGCTACAAGCAAGCGCTTTGTTGCTACTTCCAACACATCGGAATATACCGACTCCGTTGTAGTATTATAAGCCTTAAGACGGAATGCACACAGTACGCCCGGTGTCAGATCTGAAACAGTATGAGAAGTAGTATTAACCGGTAATTTTGCCACTTCTGCAAAGGTACCCTGTGCATCACGTTGCTCTAATATATAACCCTCTTCTTCATCTGAATAATCTTTCCAGGAAAGTGTAATAGTAGTATGATCCGCTGTTGCTTCCATCGTTGAAGGGCATGCCAAGAAAGGCATCGGTGCATCAATACTATTAATGTAATTTTCGATATTGGCATAACCGTTAGCTGCAATCTTCATAGCGTCTGTCGGATCATTCTTGTCGAGACCATTCTGCTCCTCCCAAGCATCAGGTATACCGTCATTATCAGTATCCGGAAGTTTTACGCCTCTCAAGATTTCACCTGGGCCACGGGTCGGCAATGACATTTCCGTATCTATTATCTGCCCTTTAGTACCTAAAGACGTCAATTCATCAATCATATATGCATCCACCTCATCACGTACAGGAAGAATCGCTCCTACGTTATCAACAACCCAATGATAAGCTTCTTCAGCGGTCATCTTAGCACCAATTACCGGATGTTTCTCTGAGGGTCCATCCAAAAATGTAGGTGTAAGTTGCTGACCTCCTTCAGGGATAGCACTGTCTGGTTGATAACGGTTACAATCCTCACGTGTCAATAAACGTCCATCCAACTTACCATCTCTGTTATTGTCAAAGTAATTACCTGCAAAATAAGTTACAAAAGCAGGTTTAGCACGTGTAAAAGGGACAGTCGGTCTAAAAGACTGGGTAACGGGATTTTCAGGAGTCCCTCCATTATAACGTACCAGATAGCGTTCACTCTTACCTTCAATAAAATAATTATTCTGAATATCAGCAAGTGAAGCCGCATCTGTATCCCCCATAATATAAGCACCACCATCACCCCAGTTATAGATTACATTATTAACGAACTGATTAAGCCCTTTCACTTTATTATTACGTGTTTTGTTATCAATATAGAGGTTACGGAAAAGTGTAATACCATTCTCATCAGAGGTCTGCATCAAGCCACCGCAAGAGTGGTCCCACAACCCCTGACCCATAATTGAGTTCTGAATAGTGATATTACGGGGCTGATCATCCGGACGTTTAGAGTCACCATTGATGGAGAAACATTCATCAGTACCCCAGGTCACCGACAAATGATCAAAAATCATATTTGAACCAAAAGCAACTCCAGCTGCATCTACATATCCACCCGGAGATTCCTCATAACCATAACGTACTCGCAGATAACGGCAGATAATATTATCTGCTCCCGAAAAAGAGACACGATTTCCATAGATCACAATACCATTTCCGGGAGCTGTCTGAGCTGCAATAGTCAAATTCTTAGCAAAAGGAATAACTGATTTGGCATGGATTACACCCGACACATCGAAAACCACAATTCGATTAGGTTGGCTCACTGCATCACGCAAAGAACCTTCACCCGAATCATTCAGGTTAGTCACGTGGTAAACCTCGCCATAACGACCACCAACAGCATAACGACCAAATCCTTCTGCACCTGGAAAAGCTAATTGTGGTTCGGTAACAGACTGTGCCGTCACAGGCAAGAGAGGAAAAAGAGCCAAAGCAAAGGTTCCCACGATTGAAGTAAAGTTTTTCATATTATTATATATTAAATGACGAGGCAAAAATAGGCAATGAGAGAAAAGAACATATTATTGTTTTTGGCACTTTAGATATAAATTTTGATTATCACCATACAGACACTAAATTCAAAACCAAAACAACACAACAAACAATAATTAATAAATACAATATTACCCCCTTCTTACAAGTATATTACACTTATAAAAAGAGGGTAATAAATAAAAAAGTAAAAAGCTATTTATTTAAAATATATATTACTTTTTCAATACTATTTTATCGTACTGTTCTTCCGCCTTTATTTCAGAATATTTCGGTGCATCAATCATTTCAATCAACGCACGAAGTACGGGGCCTTCCCCCATCGGATCATTCTCTTGAGTTGGACGATTGTAATAATAAGAGATAGAAGGCATAATACCTGTACCTACACAAATAGCAGTCACATCTCCCTCATCCGTTATCTTCTTCATCATGCCTTTCAAACCCTGCTCTGCTACATAAATAAAGTCAGGATGTAACCAACCTTCTTTTACACCACGGGCAATACCAAAAACAAACATGGCTGTCCCAGTGATCTCTTCGTACGAATCTTCTTTATCAAGCAACTGATGCCACAAACCATTTTTCCCCTGATAACGGGCGACACCGCTGGCCTGTTTACGGAAATTCTCAATAACCGCCTCACGCATCGGATGATCTTTCGGCATCATGCTAAGCAAATCGGCCTGTGCCATAAACACCCATCCATTAGCACGACTCCAGTGAGCAACGCCATGTTCTTTGTTATCGGTATGGTAACAATGATAGTAGATATTCTTTTCCGGACACCACAAATAACGGGTGTAGTTCAACACCTGATTGGCAGCATCATTGAAATACTTTTCATCACCAGTCATTTTTCCCATACGTGCCAGGAAAGAGATAGCCATGAAAGCATCATCTGCCCAGACTGTATTCACGTGCGGCCACAGACGGGCAATCGTTCCATCTACCAGGCGAGGCTCGGCATAATTCAAATGATCTGCCGTCTCATTCACATAGTTAAGAAAGGCCTCATTAGGGTGACGCATCTGTAAATCAATCAAACTGGCACCCATCGGCCCATTATCATCCAAACGTTTAGCACGGAAAATCATATGCCAGCTTAATTTGCGAATCGCATTCCAACCTCCTTCTTTGAAAGCTTGATCATACTGGCGACGGAAAAAATCAAGATTACCTTCATTGAAGACAAAATTCATATTCTTCAATACATACTTGTCATATTTCTGGTCGCCTACTTTATCGGCAAGTTCCATCAATGCGATATTAGTGACCCCATTCGTGTAGTGCCAGTTATTGTATTTACAAGCCACTTTCACATCCATTGACAGAGGAAGTTTTTTTACAGATTTGTAAACCTCTCCAGTCTTGGTGTTCTTAAATTCGTACGTAGTACTATCAAGTATCCGATCGGCAATTTTCACAGCAGCCTCTTTTGCACTCATTTTAGTCTGAGCGGAAAGAGAAATAGTACACAAGAAAAGAGCACAAGATATAAAGATTCGTTTCATGGATATAACTGCTTTGATGATTATTTAGGTAAATTGAACGCTGTTGTCATTTCACGCATTTGTTCCTGACTCATACCATCAGGAACAAAGCCCATATTACGTGCATTAATATAGATCTGAGCCGATTTGCTTAATACATCAATCTGATCAAACGCATCCATAATATCTTCACCAACAGCACAGGCACCATGTTTTTCCCACATCACTACATCATAATCGTCTAACTCTTTAATTGTGGCCTCAGCCAATGCTACAGAGCTTGGCAATGCATACGGAATAATACCCAAACCACGCGGACAGAAAGCCTTTGTTTCGGGTATCATACTCCAAAGCAGATTGGTCAGCACGTCCTTCTTCAGGAAAGGTTCATGATGCGTCATAGCAATTAGCTCAATAGGATGCGTATGAAGAGATGCTTTATAGGTAGATCTTTTACTAATCAGATAATTGTGCATGCACAAATGTGACGGAAGTTCAGAAGTCGGTTGTACAGGTTGGTCGGCTATAATGACATAGCTGGCACAATCATCGAGAATACGAATGACAGAACCGTGCTCCATAGGCCAACGAGCCAAATCACGCATACGCTTGTTGGTTCCTTTGCAATAAAAATAGCACCCCCTCAAATAAGGAAGTACAGTACCAATAGCCTTCACTTCACTAATAGGAGCCAGAGCGCGGATTTCATCATCTACAAATTCTGTAATATTCACTACGATATTACCACCATTACGTTCAGCCCATCCTTTTTGCCAGAGGTATCCGGCTACCTCAGCGGCTTTGTTCACTTCATTTGTAAGAGCCGGACGATTTTCTAAAATTGATTTCATCTTTATTATTTACGATTTAACGATTTACGATTGAAAAAACAAAATGATTTACGATTTGACGATTTACGATTTGACGATTGAAGTTACCTGATTTATTATTGGTTACTGCCATTCTCAATCGCAAATAGTAAATAATAAAATCGTAAATTCCTTTAGGCTTGTGCCATAGCAACCACTATAATGGAAGAGATGAGTATCACCAACCCTAAAATCAATGTTCCGATTGTTGAACTGTTTGCCCCTTTCCATTCTTTGAGAATAATCCCCCAAACATTACTGAAAGTAACATTTAAAGACATCAGAATACTCCAGGAGAATGCCAGCAACACTGGACTACCTACCAGAAAACTCTTTCCCATTTCCAAACCAAAGAACTGAGAATACCATAGTACTCCAGCCAATGCACAAAATAACAAATTATTAATCAGCTGACCTCCTTTAACAGAGAAATATTCTTTACCTGTTTTGTTTTTAATATTCTGTTGAATACAATATACAGCATTAGTGCAGAAACCACCTAAAGTAACAAGGAAGATAACAGGCAGCCCTGCATACAGAGCTTCTACACCACCGTTAAGAGCTGCTTCTTTAATAGGAGTTCCCGCATCCAGCCCGAGGGCAAAACAAGCACTCATTACACCTGCCAGTAAAGCGACCAACAGACCTTTAGTTAATGCAAAGTCCTTTACGGCCACTTTTTTCTCTTCCTCAGTCATATTTTTGGAACGTAAACTACCGGCATAACCGATTACCGCAATACCGGCTAACGTGATACAGACCCCGATAAGCAACATCAATCCATCACCATGAAACAAATCCTTTCCGGCAAAAATAGCAGGGAAAAGAGTACCGAAACCGGCACAAGTCCCTAACGCAATACTCTGCCCGAGAGCTATACCAAGATAACGCATACTAAGTCCGAACGTAAGTCCTCCAACACCCCACAACACCCCGTAGATAATAGCAGGAAAAGTTCCTCCTGAGCCCCATAACTCAATAAGGCTACTTCCCCCAGGAACAGCCAATAAAGCCCCTAACAAAGGAAATAAAAGCCATGCAAAAATCCCCTGCACCAGCCAAAAACTTTCCCAAGACCAGTTTTTTACTTTATTTATAGGCACATACGAGCTACTCTGTCCGAAGCTTCCAATGGCAATAATAATGAGTCCTATCAGTGTATTCATGTATATTAGTGATTAGTTGATTAGTAATTAGCGATAAATAAGTGACGAGTGATAAGTGATAAGTAACAGCGAAACCCGCTAATCACTCATCACTTATCACTAACCACTAATTCACTACGCCCCTCTTTTTGAAGTTACTTCTACCTCGTATTTCTCTATTTCTGCGATAAAATCTTCACCTACAGGAACATTATTCTTCAGACAGAACATATCCCAAACAGCATTCCACGGAAGTGATTTCGATTCTTCGAGCAGAGCAAGGCGCTGAAATAATTTATCGTCAGCTTCGTATTCACGAAGTTTAGCAATCGGTTCAAGTAAACCTTGCAGAAAACATTTCTGTGTGGCACGGCTACCAATAACATATGCTCCGATACGGTTAATGCTGGCATCAAAGTAGTCCAGACCGATATGTACACGATCAAGTGCATTGCAACGTACAACTTCTTTTGCCAGATCCAATGTTTCATCGTTCATGATAGTCACATGATCACTATCCCAACGAACAGGACGACTAACATGCAACATAATTTCGGGTGTGTAAAGCAGCAAAGACGAAATCTTGTCGGCTACACTCTCAGTAGGATGGAAATGACCGGTATCCAATGTTACCATTTTATTACGACTTGCCCCGTAACCAATATAGAAGTCATTAGAGCCTACCGTATAACTCTCTAGGCCAATACCAAATACTTTTGATTCAATACAGTCCTTCATATGCTTATAGTCAATGGCAAAAATCTGATCCAGAGAATCTTTCAGCAATTCACGATAACGTAAACGATTCACAGTAATATCTTTACTACCATCGTGTACCCACAAATTCATAATACAAGGATCACCCTGGCGTTTACCCATCTCCTCAGCTATAGCACGACAACGCTTAGTATGCTCTATCCAGAAGTCACGAATTTCTTTGTCCGGATTTGACAAGGAAAGGTTTCCACTTTTTGGATGAGAGAAAGAGGTAGAATTGAAATCCAATTTCATTCCATGTTCTGCTCCCCACTGTATCCAACTTTCAAAATGTTTCGGTTCTACCTGATCACGGTCTACAAACTGTCCTCCAAAATCACCATAGATTTCGTGCAAATTCAGACGGTGTGTACCAGGTATATATGAAGCAGCTTTCAGAATATCTTGTCTAACTTCCTCTATATTACGTGCTTTACCCGGATAATTACCAGTAGCCTGGATACCTCCGCTCAATGATCCGTTTGATTCGAAGCCAGCCACATCATCTGCCTGCCAGCAATGTAAAGACAATGAAATTTTCTGTAAATCCTCAAGAGCTTTATTAGCATCAACCCCCACAGCCGCATAGCGTTCAACGGCTACGTCATAAGCTTTTTTAATCAATTCTTCTTTCATGATATTATATGTTTAAAGTGAATATAAGCCGTATCCCAATTCTCTGATTTTTGCGGTTTATAAGTTTTCAAAGGAATAGAGTTGTGAATAAGTTGTCGCATTCCTTTAATATCTTCCGCCTCACCTGCTGTCATAGCCTGTATCATAACATTTCCAATGGCAGTAGCCTCCGAAGGACCGGCTATAACCGGAATCCCGATTGCATTGGCAGTAAACTGATTCAATAGCTCATTCCGGCTTCCTCCGCCTATTACATGAAGCGTCTCTATAGGCATAGGAGACAAATTACGTAGATTATCCAATACCTGACGATAGCGAAGCGCCAGACTCTCAAAAATACAACGTACAATTTGTCCGCGTGTTTCCGGTACAGGCTGATTGGTTTCTGCACAGTACCGACAAATCGCCTCCTGCATATCAGCAGGATTGGCAAAACAAGCGTCATCCGGATTAATCAGACTACGAAAAGGTTCAGCTTTCTCGGCTTCAGCTATCAATTCCGGATAAGAAATGTTTTCCCAACCTGTACGACAACGCTCGAGTAGCCACATACCACATATGTTTTTCAACAGACGAATCGTACCTGCTACTCCACCTTCATTGGTGAAGTTCAACCGTTCTGTCTCTTCTGTGATTACCGGAGCATCTGTTTCTACTCCCATAAGTGACCACGTACCACTACTTAAATAAGCAAAGTTACGATTCAACGCCGGAACGGCAGCTACAGCAGAAGCAGTATCATGTCCTGCTACAGCGATAACCGGAATAGATCCCAGGCCAGTGAGTTTCTGTATCTCTTTTGTCAACACTCCTACTTGTTCACCCGGATAAACAAAGCGTCCAAAATGTTCTTCAGTCAGTCCGACCACTTTCAACAATTCCGGCTCTAACTTCCGGGTTTGGGCATTGACCAACTGTGCCGTACTGGCGATAGTGTATTCTGTCACCATTTCGCCTGTCAACATATAACTCAAAGCATCCGGAATAAATAATATTTTATCGGCAACAGCCAACGCACTGTCACTATTGCCACGCAGCGTATCAAGTTGAAACAAAGAATTAAAATTCATCACTTGAATGCCTGTCAAACCATACACCCGGCTGCGGGGAACGCGGGTAAAGAGAGCTTCCGGCGCTCCATCCGTATGAGGGTCACGATAAGCATAAGGCTGACGCAGCAAATGTCCGTCTTTACCTACACAAACAAAATCAACCCCCCAGGTATCAATGCCAATAGAAGTTATAGATACATTCCGTTTCGCCACCAGTTTCAGTCCATCTATAACAGACTGGTATAGAGCATAAATATCCCAATAGTAATGTCCTCTTACTTCAATAAGCTGATTGGGAAAACGATTTATCTCTTCCAGCTCCAATCCCTTATCCGAAAAGGAGCCTAAAATAGTACGTCCGCTGGTAGCACCCAGATCGACCGCAAAAAAAGAGTTCTTCATGTCTGTATTATACGTGTTTATTTTGTGATATCTACATTCTTGTTATGTTCAAGTTTCAGTTTACTTTTAGCATTTACAGAAAAGTTATTCATCTTCCAGTCTTTTGCCCATGAAATGGTTCCTGCGTTCTCTCCACTGAAATGTACATTATCAAAGTCAAATCCATCAATTGTACTATTCTCTATACCAGACACCTTGATACAGGTTTGTGCGTTAGTGGCAGTAACATTCATAAAATGTACATTACGGAATTTGGGAGTTCCTTGTTTAGGATCTACCGGAGTCAACATCTTAATCCAGTGTGTCGGAACATTTTTTTCATCGTAACCTTCAGGCAACTTTGAAGTACTGTAAGCCGGATGCCAGTTTAAATCAACCACAAACGGATCGCGTACTCCAATCATTTCAATGTTACAGAGATAGATATCCTCTATTACACCACCACGCTGACAAGTACTCTTGAAACGTAATCCGTATTTTGTGCCCATACCTGTCATATTATAAGCCACAATATTGTTGATACCACCCGAAGTTTCGCTGCCACAAGTAAACAATCCGTCTCCATGTCCGGCAATGCAATCACGAATCACGACGTAACGGCAAGGACGATTCACCCGAAGACCATCACTGTCACGGCCTGCTTTCAGACAAAAATTATCATCATTGCAATTGATATTCGAGTTTTGTACCAATATATATTCTGAAGAGTCGATGTCTATGCCATCTGTACTGGGACCACGACCTTCAATATTATTACTAATAATAATTCCGTCAACAGTAACATATTTACTATATAAAATGTGTAAACTCCAGAAACCCGGCTGATAAAGCACTATGTTTTCTACTGTTACATTCTCACATTCGGCGATAAGAATACCTCGCGGACGTTCACAATCATAGTCAACAATCCAGCGTAACCCTTTCGGATCGTATTCTTTCCGCATCGAACGATACTTATCCCAGAAAACTTTGCCGCGACCGTTAATTACTCCATCACCGGAAATCGCGGCATTCTTCTTACCTATTATATTGACCAATGCCGAAGGCCAGTTCATTTCTACACCGGCCACCCGGGTATCTATTTTCTTATAATCATCAATGTCCTGCGAACCGATAAGCGTAGTTCCTTTAGGAATATTAAAATTGACATTATTACCTACAAAGAGAGCACCGGTCAGATAAATTCCCGGACTAAAAGTAACAATACCTCCTCCTGCCTGCTCAGCAGCGTCAATTGCTTTCTGAATAGCAGTGGTATTCATTTCCAATGCATCTCCTTTGGCACCGTAATCGGTTACATTATAAACGGTTTGTTGTACAGGAAAAGTCTTAGCGCCAACCTCCTTCATCCAAGGGAAATCGGGGATATTAGCAGTTTGTGCTGTAACGTTGAAACTTATAACAGACAGGAATACTCCTATCAGGCAAGTCAGGTTCTTCATGGTATACATTCAATTATTGTGAGTAATACTTTTAATGATACAAAAATAGGGGATTCCTCCCCTATTTGTGCTGCACGTTTTGATATAAAGGGTGTCTTATTTGACAATTTGGCTCACTCCTTCACAAAAGCGGATAATGAACTTTTCACCTTCTTTATTATGTATTGTCACATTCTTCAAAGTAATATTGCGACTATAAATAAATTCGGCTCCTATCTGAGAAGTAATATCCAGATTATCAAGCGTTATACCATCAATTGGCATCTCTGGTATACCATTAAAAAACAGCGCTCGGCGTGCATTGGAACATACCAGATTCGAAATATGAATATTACGAAAACAAGGAGTAGTATCGTCTACCGGCAACGGGTCAACTTTAGCAGGAATCTTCTCACCACTCTCTAATACTTCAACAGCAGACTTACCTCCATAGTAAAGATTGAAAGTCACAGGTTCCGTCGGAATATCCATCATAGAAACGTTACGTATCCAGATATTCTCAACAACTCCCCCGCGTCCCCGCTTACTCTTGAAACGCAGTCCGACATCCGTCCCCAAAAACTGACAGTTACTAACGGAAACATTACGTACTCCACCACTCATCTCGCTGCCTACAACAAAACCGCCATGTCCTTTGAATACCGTACAGCCATCTACTACAACGTTCTCACAAGGACGGGCACGACGACGTCCGTCTTCATCCTTTCCACTTTTCAAGCAGATACCATCATCTCCTACATCAAATGTAGAATTCACAATCAGTGCATTTTTACAGGATTCCAAATCAAGCCCGTCGCCATTCTGAGCATAACTCGGGTTACGTACCTGTATATCCTCTATCAAAACATTCTCACACATCAGAGGGTGTAGGTTCCATGCCGGAGAATTTTGAAAGATCACCCCTTGGAACCAGACGTTTTTACACTCTATCAGACTTACCATCACCGGACGCAGGAAATGACGTACGCTCTGCCACTCTTCCTCCGTCTTTAAATTCTGAGGTACATTCATATTGCTGATAGTATCTCCTTTAAGTGTTTGCGGATATGGAAACCAATAAGTAGGACGTTTATAAACTCCTCCCCGGGCAATGGTTTGTTTCCAGACACTTTCTGTCACTTTCTCACGTTTCAAAGGACGCCAATAATGACCGTTTCCATCTATTGCTCCTTGTCCGGTAATAGCTACATTAGTCAGATTACGTCCCGAAATAGGCGACTGGCAACGGCGAGTGTCTAATCCTTCAAACACAGTTTCTACCAACGGATAAAGTTCAACATCCGGAGAGAAGAGAATCACAGCCCCTTTCTCAATATGAAGATTAATATTACTTTTCAGAACAATAGGACCGGTCAGCCAAATACCTGCCGGAACAATCAAGTACCCACCTCCACGAGCCGATAATGCTTCAATAGCCTTTGCAAAAGCATCAGTACAAAGTTCCACCCCATTACCGACAGCACCAAAATCCGGCAGAAACACCTTCAGACTAGGAAACTGGGGTGCTTCTACTTTTGGCATTGTAAAGGGAAGTTTTTGGTATATTTCTTCATATTTATAAGTTTGTGCCCAGGACGGCAATACCGTCCATGCACAAAGAAACCAAACAATTAAAATTCTCTTCATTCGACTTTATTTATAATTCATAGGATTCACGTTAATTATGGTATGCTATTTATACGTTTTGATAGTTTCTATACTACCATCATCATAAAATCTCCTTTCGATCCTAAAACCTGTAGGAGAAGTCATTTCTTGTCCCATTATATTATAATAAACAGTGCGTAACAACCTTGCTGATGGCTTGCCATCTGTCTTTGGGCTTTCAAGACCTGTGGACAGTTGTTCCACTGCCTTTCGCAGTTGCGCATGTACATTATAATAAGCAGGCTTTGCTTTCAGTTCATGATTGAATAAAAGTGGAGCATTCTTTCTCCAAGAGTGGTTATCCGAAATACCCCAAACCAACATCGAGGAACAATTTTCATTCCTTAAAAATATTCTTGTAATTGCACCATATTCTTTCGCTTGTCTCTCGAGTGCATCCTCCGCTGTAGGATCAGCAAGGGCAATATCCAACTCTGTAATGATACACTTAAGCCCAAGATTGTCATAACGGCGGATATTCTTCTCCAATTTCATGGTATCAAGTTCACCTGTAGTGAAGTGGCACTGCAAACCACACCCTTCGATGGCCAAACCTGATTCTTTCAAGCGCTTAACAAGGTTGTAATAAGCTTCCGTCTTTGTTTTTCCTACCATCTCTGCCCCATACTCGTTGATATACAACTTAGCATCGGGATCAGCCTGATGTGCCCAAACGAAAGCTGAGTCAATAAACTCTTCACCGATATAAGTAGCCCAGATAGAGGGACGAAGTTTATAGGCTGTAGGATCAGAACGAACAATTGACTGGTCATCATCGAGTACCTCGTTGCATACGTCCCATTCCGTAATCTTACCTTTATATCTGCCAACAACATTGAATATATGATTTTTCAAGATATCCAAAAGTTGACGTTTGGAGAAATTGTTATTATTCTTCTTTCCATCCGAACTTACCCACGATGGAACCTGCTGATGCCATGCCAAGGTATGACCACGTACCACCTGCTCGTATCTGTCTGAAAGCCATAGAATGGCATCAGAACCTCCGTAATTGAATTCACCTTGGTTAGGTTCAGTGGCATCAAATTTCATCTCATTTTCACCAACAATCATATTGAATTCCTCCCCCACAAGACCAATCTCACCGTTAGTCTGGCTGAAATCATATCGATAACTGGCAGCTGCCACACCAATATTTTTTCCTAATTTCTCAGCATAGAAACGAAGTGAGGTAGTCATATCCATATCCTCAACCCAGTCGTCATCAGGATAAACAGTCTCCCCATCATCTGGTTCGTCATCGTCCTCCTGATCACCTTGACCACTATAGGCGAGCGATGTCACTTTGGCCACTACGCAGAAACGACCGTCTTCTGCTTCTCGTTCATCCACTACCCATGTATAAGACTTGGGATAACGGATGTCGAAATCCCAACTATCCACATCCTCCTTCATAGCTGAAAGCAAGACAATCTCATCACCCACATGCAGTTCGGCATCTTCTGTCAACGCTATCTTCAAACGAGGCTGCTTATCAGAGGTTTCAAAGTCTTCAGTTATCGTACTAAAGACAAGTGTACCTTTGATGTCAATCGCCGAAAAGTTTTTCGCATCTTTAATATATGCAATAATATTGGCTTCGGGATGCAAAGTTACTTTCACTGCCAACGCTGCTTTAGTATAGTCCGCAAAAGTGAGTGTACCCAACGCTTGGTCAAGTGTAAACGGGTCTCCCCCCGTCAATGTGCCATACACCTCTGTAGCGGCAGCAATATTCCCATTTCCACAGAGTGTAGCCCTATGATATACCATCACAGTACTACTATTACCAGTCGCACCCGATAAATTCTCTTGTAAAGCCACTTCTTTGTCATTTGCAACTATGATACCACCTTGAAGAACGCACAATCCTCCGTTGATATCGTTCTCGTTGCCTGTCAGATAATAATTACCAATACCTTCCTTGAGGATACCCACTTTGTTACCCGATGCTTGAGGGGCAATCAGACTGCCCAACACGCCATCAGTACCTTTGCCTCCAATGACATAATAAGAATTGGCTGTACCTTTTTTATAATACCCTCCCAACCAAGAGTTTTTACTACTGTGGATTTCACCGATACGGACGCCACGCGTACCAGACTCCAATGCCAACATCGTACCGTCTCTCATGATGAGAGTCTTGTCGGCAAGAAGATTATTGCAATTCGATGCAGCCAGATTATCGGGTTGAAAAGTACCACTACTCATAACCAGCCCATAAAATCCACAACTGCTATTCACATCTTTATAAGGATAGAGTTCGATACTTCCTTTAAAACCACTCCAATCCGGCGTAGTGGTTCCTTTACTGGCAGAGGTTCCCAAATACGAACGTTCACCTCCAGCATGTATTTTGAGCGTGCCTTCACCTGCCAACTTACCCGTCCATTCCGAATAGCGTGAGGTTAGCACATTGGCAATTTGTCCCGCAGAGATATAGATATTGTCAGAAATATTCCTATAGGAAGAAGCTGTGTTGTCCACACAATAATCGAAGGTACCATTATCTTCCACAGACACAAAATCATCATAGGTCCCAACCAATTGTATATCATCAATGTAAAAATCCGAATTGGCGTGATGGATGCCCAAGCGAAGTTTGTCGGAGACATTGTCAGGAGACAATCCCTTCATCGTATAAGTTTTCACTTGCCATTCGTTGTTATTACCCTGTTGGGGATAGCCTTCGTCACGATATACTTCCGTGTCACCTATAAAAGCTGCAAACTGCTTCCAATTGTCGATGTCGGTGGCACTGCGATACAAGCGATAACGTATGGAACCATAACGATCCGTTAATTCGTTGCCACGCAATGTACTGTTGATTATAAACTCAGGATGGCATCCCCAATCTTTCAACACGATATGGAGAACTTTGTTATCAGGGTTTGTTGGATCAGCTTCTACTATGGCAGTCGAAGTGATAGATCCACCGTTACTCTGCCATAGTTTCCATTCCGTTCCAATGGGATAATTCTCGAAATCGCACACTGTAAGGGGAGTGGCAACAGATACTACAGCCATTGTAGCTGTAAGCAAAAAAGCACAAATTTTCTTTTTCATCCTTAAATAATATATCGTTAAAAATTTGATTTACCATATAGGTTGATTCATGCAGTACATGCTACTGAAGCATATATTTTATAAATTTTGTTCAGTATTATTTTAAAGTTATCATCGAGGACTTTTTACATTTCCAAGAAGAAGGATAGCGCACTATCTGACAAATAAAAACAGAAAAATGGCCCAAAAATAAACTCTAAATAAATCGAGAAATACTTTTAAGAGGAAGATTAAAACAGACTCTCAACTTCGTGGTATATTCCTTCAAAGCATCACTGCAAATATTCTTAGTTTATGTGACTCAATTATTCTCCAAGAAAATAAGAGGTTACCGGTGCCTGCGGATATCCCATACTGCGATGAGCCACATAGCTACGATAGAGTGGATCCTGCATAAGCGTAATACGACGATCCTTTGCCGGAATAACAGTATGGTAAATGCGTAACTCTCCCGGAAGTGCAGTAATTAGCTCTTCACGCCAATCTCCTTCCATATCGGCCATCATCAGAATATCTCCCTCAATACCTTTGGTCAGGTCTTCGCCTTTCCACTTCCAGATACTCTGTTTCTTACCATTGGAAGAAGAGCCTGCTCCCCAACGATTATCATCGCCACGAAAGGTTTCACGAAGCAGATCGGCATCCCACCAAATCCAATTACGACAACCCGGAACCTCTTCACGGGTTACATTCAGTTTCTTTCCGTCTGAAGTCAACAAATACTTATCAGTACTCCCTCCTTTGCGGTCTTCACTGGCAAAGCACTCTAAACCGGGATATTCCGGATCAAAATCGGCTACCATACCATCACCTACGTGGTAAGTTGTATGCCCAATGTCCCATATTAATTCTCCGGTACGGGCACTCACAACAGATACCCCACGTCCATCTTCTTTTTTGGGTTCACTCACCATGAATACCTGTAATCCTTCCATATCCGGATGTAATTTACACAAATAGGCCTTATCGCTATGTCCTAATCCCGATGACCAGAGTAAAGTCCCATTATCATCAAGCATACAAGAACCCAGCAGTATCTCATCACGCCCATCACCGTCTACATCTCCCGTCACCATACTATGAGCTCCCATACTACGCACAACCGGATTTTCTTCGTCTCCATCCCAACGCCACATACGTTGTAGCTTACCTTCTTTTAATTGCCAGGCGTCTACCACCATCAACTTATAAGTACCACGGGCAGCGAGTATACAAGGTGTTTTCCCATCCAGATAAGCCACTCCCATCTGGTTGCGGTTCTGTCGGATCAGATTGCCATAACGATCATTCCGTTCGGGCCAGTCCACACGATCAATCTCTTTACCGGTCATTCCGTCCAGCACAGACAGATATTCACTACCACCACAAACACGTCCTTTCTCATTTTTTACAAAATCAGAACCGGCTGTTTTTATAGCAATTTCAGCTTTACCATCCCCATTAAAATCATAAACGATAAAAGGAGAATACCAGATACCAGGCTCAATACCAGGGCCCATATCATAGGTCCAAAGCCAGGTACCATCATTCAGATAGGCAGATATCTTATACGTTTTTCCGGTAGTATCTCCCGGCATACCCGGATCTACATTGGTTTCAGGTGTACGGATAATGTAATCATAAGCACCATCGCCATTCAAATCGGCTAAAGCTACTTTACCAGCCTTCGCATTATCTTTCAGCCGGATAGAAGTATAATTAGTACATTTCCCGACTTCAATCTCTACTCTTTCGGATGCAACAGGTGTAAGCCCTTTTACCACGGGAACTACCCAATAAACCGCCTTTTCCTGTACAGGAGCATTATCAATAAAGTCGCAGGTTTGCATCACAGGTTTATTAGTGAGACGGCGTTTCTTGCCATTTACTTCCCGATAAACATGAAAGGCGGTAGCAGGAGTATCTGTATTCAATAACCGCCAACTAAGGTAAACCCCTTTCCCATCCTGGGAAGGAGCGGCATAAAGTCCGCGATTCAAATGTTCCGTAATCCGCTCTTTAGCAAAACCCTCAACCAGTGGTTTGGGCTCATGCCGCGGATCAAGTATCTCATACATATATTGCCGCTCGCGAGGGTCCTGTGCATAAACAGCAACTACAGCAGACAAAAAAAGTATCAAAGCAAAATATTTATTCATAATAGAAAGTTCCTTTCTTCATTGGAATTACTTTTACCGGGCCAATCAATCCACTTGACACAGGTTCCCAGTTTCCATATCCCGTTTTTTTATAATCCAGGCTTACAATATTGGCATCTTTAAAAATACGCCAGGGTATTTCTCTCCGGTCCATATCCGCAATGCGATTGGCAGGTAAGTTAGTTACTTCTACCTCCAGTATATTTTCACCGGGACAAAGATATTTACCTACCAGGCAACGATAAGGAACTGACCACAATGTGGCAACGTCCTTTCCATTAATACGAACACGAGCGCTCTCACGCACATCACCCAAATCGAGTCTCCATTCAGGAATAGAAAGATCGTTCAGGTTAAATTTGAATGAATAAGAGGCTGTTCCCATTGTATTCTTTACTTCTGCTACCGGAAGTTCAGTCCATGAGCCCAGCGTTACCGAATCAGGAGCAGCCGAAACAGCCGGAATACTTTCTACGAAACGAAAGCCCCATTTACCCGTCAAAGTCAATCCATCGGCTTTTGGCTCGTAATATCCCCATGCAGAAGCCTGTACATCGGCATTCGTAAACGTTTTCAGCAATATTGATTCCCCGGATGCTACCTGCAAATACACCTCTGTACGTCCATCCTTCTGACGCAAAAGAGCTTTTCCACTCTCTCCGTTCACAGGATTATAGATCAGGACAGATGCAGCCTGAACTCCCAAAGGTATCCATCCTTCCGTATCTTCTCCTTTCAGGGCAGAAATAAAATAATGATATCCATCTTCGTTTGTACGACGGATACAACTCAAACCATAAGCTGTTTTCATCCTTTCGGGTTGTACACCTGTTTCCGCCAATGTGTGGTCATAATCCGTTCCAAACAAAATACGCCCTTTCCGTAATTTGTCTTTTTGTGCCATCAATTTCTTAAAAGCAGCACGACGTTCATTCAACCGGTCATATCCTGGAACATCTTCCGGATATTGTTCCAGAAATACAATAGTAGCTCCCTCATCTGCCAACCGGAATAATTTGGCAAGTACATCATCCGGCATCAGTCTCGCGCCCGGAATGAGTAACGCCTGATACACGGTACCTCCGGAGGTAACTAATTTCCCACCCATACAAGTAAGACAGCGTATGAAATTATCGGAAATATAATCCAAATCATAACCTGCATTATAAATACGATGAACTGCATCGATAAAACGGGGCGCACGCTTTGCCATTTTATGAATATCAAACATCAAGAGACGTCCGTCCTGCTCCTGCCACATATCATATACAGGCAGATATACCAGAAAATCATTATCAGATTTCCCCATCTGCAGAAAGCTCTGACAACGGGTTATATAATCAAAAAATGCCGGAGCATCCCGCCAGATATTATTTGTAGGGCTCATATCAACGGAAGCATAGAACTTCCATCCCGGCCATACAGCCTCAACAGGCGAATAAGTGGTCCCATGAAAATAGGTGTGATTTACCCCTGAGATAAACATCAGATCAATATCGGGCTTACACTGAGAAAGCGACGTACGAAAATGTTCCGTCAGCCAGGTGAATGTTTCAGACGAAGTAAATGGTTTACCGGCAATATGAGCAGCCGAAGAAGCATATTTCAGCATCGACAAGTCTGAATCGTTAGGACGTGTTAATGAATCACGGCGTAAACCACGGATTCCAAAATCAGAAATACCGAAACCCTCGCATTCGGGAACATCTACAGTAGTATACAGATCTATCAGATTGCCAGGTGAGCCATGTGCTTGATTACGTGTTTTGGAACCGTGTGAATGCGCCCATTCTGTCCATTGTCGGGTAAAGTTCTCTAAAAGTAATTCGGCAATCGTCTCCCGGTAGTCGGAAATAATCCGGGAAACCATATCCGTACGTTTATCCGACAAAAATTCCGGAAGATGTTCTTCCAGTTTATATCCGCGGCGTGTGGCAAATTCGTCAAAAAGATTTTCAGTCCAATCTGCCTTATAGACTTCGTAAGAATCATTGAAGAAGTTATGCGGATAAGGTGCTCCTGATGCTTCAAAGGCACGTTCAAAACGATTCAGATAATTTTTCACAGCCCGGCCGGACAAATGATCCATCACGTATCCCTCTCCTCCGGGAGCAGCGCGCTTCACTTTCTGGAATGTCTTTCCGCAAAAGGCAGCTATCAATTGCCAGTTTCCTTTGGGAGCTTTCCATTGCAAAATACCGTCTTTCACTTTAGACGTCAGGTTTATGCATTTCCCTTTATCAGAAAAAGCCATCAAACGGCTTAACTTAGCATAGGCACGTTGCTTCTCGTCAGCAACTTCTATTTTCTCTTTCAGTTGTTCACCACCCTGCAATGTATATTCCGATACGAAAAGCTTGCAGGCAGCGTCTTCTATGGTTACCTCAGGGCCTCCGAAAGGCCACCCGGTACCAGTATTCATATCAATCTGCATACCCAGGCGATTCGCTTCACCCTCAGTATATTGCAGCATCTCCATCCAATGAGAAGAAAGAAATGGAATATCATTTTCATCATTTCCTTTTACTCCATAGATAGGAGTTATCTCCATCGTTCCCATTCCCGCTTTCGCATAAGCATTCAGATTATGAGTCAGATTTTCTTTATCTACGGCACTTCCCATCCACCACCAACGGGCAGCAGGTTTCGATTCAGTGGTTATCTCCGGCCAACTTATTGTTTGTGCCGCTGCAAAAGGGCACAATAACCAAGCCAGTAACACTATTCTTATTTTTTTATCCATCATCCTAAGTAATGCATCACAATTAAATGATTATTTAGCGGGTATTATTTATACTAATTTTAAATCAGTACTCATCATTATTTTTATCACCTACTCTCCCAGTTCGATACATCCCATGATAAAAGGCCCCGTAGCTTTGGCATCGTTATCACGCATTTTCTCACCGATATAATATTCAAAACTACCATCCCGGTACGGATGTCCTCCCAGACCACCTACCTGACAACAACGCGTCAACGTAAGTGTACCATCAGGATTCTCAATAAGCAGTTTGTCTTTCAATCCCTTAAAAGCTTTCTCCGCTACCTCTCTGTATTTCGCATCAATATATCCTTTATTTACCGCTTTTGCATAAGCATACATACACTGTGAAGTTACAGATGCTTCCGGGAAATTGCCTTCACGCTTCGGCTGATCAATCACCTGGTACCATAAGCCGGCCTTATCCTGGTATTTAGGAAGTGTATCGGCAAGCCCTTGTATCCAGCTTATCATATCGGCACGTCCGGGATCATTCTCCGGAATATAGTCCAGAGCATCCACCAAAGCCATAAACCACCAGCCGATACTGCGCCCCCAGAAGTTAGGTGAATGTCCCGTTTCCGGATCTGCCCAACGCTGGCTTTTACTCTCGTCCCAAGCATGATGATACAAACCCGTTTTAGCATCATAAGTATGCTTGTGACAAAGTGTAAATTGTTTCACTGCCTCATCTATCCACATCGGTTGATTGAACTCCGCCCCATATTGTGCCAGAAAAGGTGAAGCCATATACAAACCATCCAACCATATTTGGTGCTGATAAATCAATTTATGCCAATATGCACCCTCCAGTGTACGGGGATGGTTCTTCAACTGTTTTATTAAAAGGTCCATTGCCATTTTATACTTTTCCTTACCCGTCTCACGATAAAGATCAAATAGCACTTTACCCGAATTAATATAATCAATGTTGTAGGTGGACACATCATACAGATGGATTTGCCCTGCTTCATTTATCAGCGAGTCCGCCCACGCCTCTACATAATCAAAATAACGCTTCTCACCTGTCTGTTTCCACATTTTTAGCATAGCGCAACAACCTACTCCCTGTGCATAGCCAAAAAACAAACGCTTTCCATGATCCAGTTGATAAGCCTTCGGAAACCGGCGCATCTCAGAATCAGCAAACCAGCGGGCATACGTATCCGGAGCAAAATGATCCGTACGGAAAGGTATGGCCGGGAAACCGGCTTTATTATAAAGATTCACACGGAAAAAGTTTCCGTAACCATAACGCACGGCTGTAGGCTGAGGAACCTCAGGAGCATAGAGTTCTACCTTATTCCCCTGGATCATTGCCGTTGCCGGATAAAAACGAGCATCTGAACCTGAAATAAAGAAACCTTTTACAGGGGTATCATCAGGGGTCTGCAATCCACTTTCTGCATAATCAAAAGTAAGTGTAACTTTTCCCTCTTTCACTTTCATATTCTTATAAAGCGGACCGGAATAAGCCCCCTTTTTACCATATTGTTTAGCCAAAGCCCAAGCTGCCAGACGTTCCCCTGTCACCTTTTTATTACGCGGATGAATATCGGTAGAATCAGCAGCATCTGTAATTACCGCCATACCCACATTGCGTAAACCACTCTGCCAGGTATTCAATTGTGCTTCACGAATGCCAGCAGGTTGTTTATAATGTGGAGCAATCTGCACAAAATAGAAAGGCATATCGGCCTGTCCCCATTCCTTACGCCAACTATTGATAAGGTTTGTAAATACCTCCTGATACTTTTCATAACGAATGGAATTAGATTCTCCCTGATACCAGATATTCCCTTTTATTGTATAACCCAGAATCGGAGCAATCATACCATTCCACAAGGTAGCCGGTACTTTACATTTATCTTTTTCACGTTTCACGTTTTGCACAGCAAAATCTTCCAGAACATCAGAATATAATGGGTTATTTTTCATAACCTCCATCTTCGTCCATGACTCAGCATGCGTACCTCCCCAGGTAGACTGGATCAACCCAACCGGAATTTGTAATTCTTTATAAAGTTTACGCCCGAATGTGAATCCAACAGCCGAGAAATCTTTTAAATTCTCCGGATTACAAATCACCCACTGCCCTACACAATCCTCTTTTTCATCCTCAGGCGCAAGTTGGTGCTCTACATGAAAAAGTCGAATAGAAGGATAATCAGCATCTTTCATCTCTTCCGCTTCATTTATCATCCCCGTTTTCCATTTAACTTTAGGATCACGTGCCACCGGAAACTCCATATTAGACTGTCCCGTACAAAGCCATACTTCACCTATTAATATATTATGTATGGTAATCGTGTTTTCTCCTTTTACAATCAGTGTCTGATTATCCATCACCCCAGGAGTTTTCAACTGTAGCTTCCAATGTCCGTCAGCAGATGTCTGCACCGCATAATTTCTTTTATCCCAAGAAGGAGAAACAGTCACCTGTTCACCCGGACGGGCTTTTCCCCAGATATTCACCTGAGTTTTTTGTTGCAACACCATGTTGTCTGAGAAAATAGAAGGAAGCGTTACTTTACCTTGTACCGGAAACGAAACAACATATAAGAATAGAAGTATAAAGTACCAAAACTGCTTTTTCATGTGCTTTTGATAGTTTAAGAAAATTAATAGATTTATTGATGATGCAAAAATAGGCAGAATCATCCAAAGCATTGATCTGTTTTTTGACTGTAATCTTAACCTTTTTGTCGTTTCATATCAAAAATCACTTGTTCGTAGAATATCTCTGTTACATATTCATTTTTCTATAAATCAACCGATAGGCTTTATTTAAAAGCCAAAAAAAGTTAAAGACCACAAGAAATCTAAGTAAATAAAGTTACCTTTGAAAAATCCTTAAAACAAATGCTATGATTAAGGTGGTTTTACATAAAATAATTTATTGGAGTATAATATTAATCCCAATACTCCGAGCAAATTCTTTGTTCGCCCAAGTTCCAGTGATATCAATTCCTCAATCGGCAGAAATAGGTCGTTTCGATAACTTCCACCAAACTTCTCCACAAAAAACACCTGGCATATCATCTTCTCGTGACGCCTTGATTCAAAGGCAAAATGAGGCCATCATACGTGAGGTAAAAGAAAACGAACGTAGAAGAGCAGCCATCAACCGCCAATATGCTATTCAGAAATACATGAAATCCAACTCAATCCCTTTACCGGATTTTTCCTCAACTCCCGGTTCAGAATGTTTTCAAAGTGCCCGTGAAGAGATACTTGAAATGCTTGAAGGCAAAAAGAAGATGAGTCTGAAAAGAGCCGTATTCGTGACGGAAAACGCTTTTTTCGGGAATAAAATGAAATATGAAGAGTTTGATGCAGCCATTCTGAATTTAAAGCACATTTGTCTGCTGAAAATGCAGGAAGAAAAATTAGATAAGAATGACGGGTTAGCAAAGTTAATGATGATCTTTCGTATTCTGTCGGAAGTTATTGAAGTCAAAGAACCCGGTAGTGAAAAAACAATCATTCATCACCCGATGAAATATGATTTTGAAGATTATCGCGCAGATGTTAACACCAGTAATTATATGGTATCAAAGCTTTTAGCCCAAAACACAGGACAGTGCCATTCCATGCCTTTATTGTTTTTGATTCTTGCCGAAGAGTTGGAAACAGAAGCTTTCTGGTGTTTTTCACCGAGCCACTCTTTTATAAAATTCCAAGACAAGCAAAACCGTTGGTATAACATAGAGCTAACTCAAGGTGCTGTTGTCACAGATGATTTCTATATGAATAGCGGCTTCATTAAATCCAAAGCTATACAGACAGGTATTTATCCGAATCCACAGACTATGAAACAGACCATTGCCCATATGCTCAATGACTTGTCTGCTTATTACATTTCCCGTTATGGCTATGATCATTTTATAGAAGAAAACAGCAATTTAGTTTTGCGCTATTCCCCTTCTGATTTAACGGCTTATCAACATTACGCAAACACCTGTACTGTACAAACTCTATATGTTATTAATAATTCGGTCAATGCGGGGTATAGTAGAGATCTTGTAGAACCTCGTGCTGTAAGTTTTGGAAATTATTTGCGAAGTACTTACTCATTGCCACCATTGAGAGAACAATATGGTTACATAAAAGAAAATTTCCACCAATTTAGAGGAAATGAAAAAATATCAGATTTTGCTACACTAGGCAATAATTCCAATAAAACAAGTTACGGTTTTAGTTATACAAAAACCACAACAATTGTTGAGAGTTACAAGAAAAATTTCCTGGGTTTAAGAGTACCTGATAAGACAAGAAAGGAAACTACTACTCATTATATGACTGTGTCTAGAGATAAAACAATAATGTCTCTTTTCAGACACATAATAGTGAAGAAGAATACAGAAACGCAACCTCCAATTGGTAGATTATGAAAAAATATAACACAAATAAGATACTCGGATTGATAACAATATGTATTAATGTACTGTTATTTTTCAAATCTCTCTATTTGCTTTTTGTATATAATTTCACTGACAGATTGTTTTTGTTTATGTATCCGAATTGGGTCTTATTGATAAACGCTTTGCTTGGGATTATTGGAGCTTATATAGCACTACTTCTGTTCAAGAATATGATTGGATTTAAATTGTTTTTGATTGTAACATTAGTATTGTGGTTTATTTCTTTATCGAATTATTTTCTCTCAATGTATTGAGAAAAGTAACAAGTTTGTGTTTTGGTCTGCCCAAAACTGTTTGAATAGTTTAAATCCCGTTGGTCTAAAAGTGGCTAACGGGATTTTTTGCTGTATTTTAGGAATAGGCCTGCAGGACAGGCAGTATGGTCTTCTATTCCTACCCATGGAGGAAGAAACCCTGCAGGATATCTACAAAACCTTCCTAGCTAAAAAAACGGGGCATCCGTATAAAAAACTTCTGTACCAACGGAACAGTGTAATGTTAGGGCTGATGGTCTTCCAGGGATTAGACAGCGGTGATCTGGAACGATTGACGGCCAAAGACATCAACCTGAGGGAAGGCATTGTTTAATTGCAACATCGAAGAATAACGCGACAAAAACGCTCAGACTGAAATCAGTTCAGATACTCTCTATTAACCACTACATGCCCCATACAAGGCTCAGCCGAATAAAAAACAGGAAACCACAGAACGGTTCTTTATCAAAAGCAAAGTCAATGATCTGGTATCAACTCTTGTAACCAGGCTTAAACAACAGCATCCTGAAATCCGCAATCCAAGGCACATCCGTTCGTCGGTCATTATGAACTGGCTGAAGAAGTACCACATCCGTCAGGTGCAATACATGGCCGGGCATAAAAGAGTTTGTTCCACCGAACGTTACAAGCGGAAGGACCTGCACGATTGGACATTGCAACTTCAAAAGTACCATCCGATCAGATAAATCGGCCATACAATCTGACCAACTCCTGCTTTTTTCTTTCAAATGAAATCAATTGAAAAGAAAAAATCTTATCTTTGGAAGTCAGAGAGAGTTAACGGGTTATGTTTTCATATCGAAAGACGGATTAAGAAAAAATACGTTTTGATATCAATTCTCCACATGGGGATGCTCCCCATATTCATTTAGAAATCTTTAAAATAGAAAAATGCAATACCAGGAACTCATCGTATATACCCTCAATAAATTTAATAAGATCAAAAAACATGAAAGCTATTTATAATAACATGAAATTTATAATCAAAAATGATTTTCCAGAAATAGGTACATATTTATATGTTTTTGAAAAAGGTAAATGCATTGCGGATTACTTACAGGACGACAGTTTATTATGTAAAGAATTTGCACTAGAAAAATATGGAGTTCCTATGGATATTTGGCAAGAAAATGAAGACGATTAAAATCCAAGATATTTTCCACTCAATCAAACAGGCTTTATTTTGCACTCAAAATCATTTTTGTTTTATGTTAAGATGTGTTTCAATGACACCTTTTGTTTTTCGGTCGGGATTTTTTTTGATTTGACGACACATCGTATATATCCCTAATCAATAATTCAATAAAATTGAAAATATAGAAGCTGTTTCCAAGAAGCCTAAGATAACTTTGCAATCTTTTATATTAATTATATCGCTGCACTAAGTCCCCCTCCCTTCCAGGGTTTATTAAAACCATTTTTGAATAAATTCTGCTTTCATGTATAAAAAGAATAAAAAAGTTTGGTTTTATGCATCATATCTCCAAAATATTGCATACTTTTGCACCATTCTTAGAATAATTATACAAGATGAAAAAGAAAGCAAACCGATTAGATGCTATTAAAATGATTATCTCGAGCAAAGAGGTAGGGTCACAGGAAGAACTTCTGCAAGCACTTGCTGCTGAAGGTTTCGAACTGACTCAGGCTACTCTTTCTCGCGACCTGAAACAATTGAAGGTAGCCAAAGCAGCCAGCATGAATGGTAAATATGTGTATGTATTGCCCAATGACATCATGTATAAACGCGTGGGTGACCAAAGTGCCACTGAGATGTTGATGAACAATGGTTTTATATCCCTACAGTTTTCTGGTAATATTGCTGTTATCAAAACACGTCCTGGATATGCCAGCAGTATGGCTTATGACATTGATAACCGTGAGTTCGGAGATATTTTAGGTACCATTGCAGGAGATGATACTATCATGTTAGTACTGCGTGAAGGGGCTGAACCTAAAATGGTACGAAACTTCTTGTCGCTCATCTTCCCGAATATACAATAATCATATAACAATATACTCGACACACGAATTAAAGAAATGGAGACTCAAAAAATAGATGTGATGGTAGCCGACGCCTCACATGAGGTTTACGTTGACACTATTTTGGAGACAATTAAAAACGCAGCGAAAGTGCGCGGAACAGGGATTGCAGAACGTACACATGAATATGTTGCTACCAAAATGAAGGAAGGCAAAGCTATTATCGCCCTTGAAGGAGAAAAATTTGCAGGCTTTACTTATATTGAGTCATGGGGTAACAAACAATATGTAGCAACGTCAGGACTTATTGTACATCCCGACTACCGTGGATTGGGACTGGCAAAACGCATCAAACAAGCCTCTTTCAAACTGGCTCGTTTACGTTGGCCATGGGCTAAGATATTCAGTTTGACCAGCGGTGCTGCTGTAATGAAAATGAATACAGAACTTGGTTATGTACCTGTAACATTCAATGAGCTGACTGATGATGAATCATTTTGGCGCGGTTGCGAAGGTTGTATCAATCATGACATACTAGTGGCAAAAAACCGTAAGTTCTGCATCTGTACAGCTATGCTTTACGACCCCGAAAAACATAAAGAAGATATTATATAAATAAGGAGATATATCATGGAACAGAAAAAGAAAGTGGTAGTTGCATTCAGTGGAGGATTGGATACCTCATATACTGTAATGTACCTGGCCAAAGAAAAAGGCTATGAAGTATATGCAGCATGTGCCAATACAGGAGGTTTCAGCGACGAACAACTGAAACAGAATGAAGAAAACGCCTATAAGTTGGGAGCTGTGAAATATGTTACACTCGACGTAACACAAGAGTACTACGAAAAGAGCTTGAAATACATGATATTCGGAAATGTATTGCGTAATGGTACTTATCCCATCTCTGTCAGTTCAGAGCGTATTTTCCAGGCACTTGCCATTGCACGTTATGCAAATGAAATCGGTGCGGATGCCATCGCTCATGGTTCTACCGGAGCCGGAAACGACCAGATTCGTTTTGATATGACTTTTCTGGTACTTGCACCGGGTGTGGAAATCATTACACTAACCCGTGATATGGCATTGAGCCGTCAGGAAGAGATTGACTATCTGAACAAAAATGGTTTCAGTGCCGACTTTACAAAACTCAAATACTCTTATAACGTAGGTTTATGGGGAACTTCCATCTGCGGCGGTGAGATACTGGATTCCGCAAAAGGATTGCCCGAAACTGCTTATCTGAAGCAAGTTGAAAAAGAAGGTAGCGAACAGTTACGCCTTGAATTCAAACAAGGAGAACTTCATGCCGTAAACGGAGAAGTATTCGAAGATAAAATTGCCGCTATTCAGAAAGTGGAAGAAATTGGTGCCGCTTATGGTATTGGACGTGATATGCACGTTGGCGACACAATCATCGGCATTAAAGGCCGTGTTGGTTTTGAAGCTGCCGCTCCTATGCTGATCATCGGTGCTCATCGTTTCCTTGAAAAATATACATTGAGTAAATGGCAACAATACTGGAAAGACCAGGTAGCCAACTGGTATGGCATGTTCCTTCATGAAAGCCAGTATCTGGAACCTGTGATGAGAGACATTGAAGCTATGCTACAGGAATCACAACGCAATGTGAACGGTACGGCTATCCTTGAACTCCGTCCGCTCTCTTTCTCTACCATCGGTGTAGAATCTGAAGATGATCTTGTAAAAACAAAGTTTGGTGAGTACGGTGAAATGCAAAAAGGCTGGACAGCCGAAGATGCAAAAGGCTTCATAAAAGTAACTTCCACCCCACTACGCGTTTATTACGCAAACCATAAGGACGAAGAGATTTAGTCCCCGATGAGTAACGAACGTAAACTGACACGCTCACGTAGTGATAGAATGCTTGCAGGTGTTTGCGGCGGGTTGGCCCAATTCTTCGGATTGGATGCCTCTCTCGTACGCATCGCCTATGCTATACTAACAATATTCACCGCATTTGCCGGTGTCCCTGTATATATTTTAATGTGGATTATCATTCCCGAAGAAAAAAACAGATATTCAAATGATTAAAGTAGGAATAATAGGCGGAGCCGGATATACCGCAGGTGAATTAATACGCTTGCTTCTGAATCATCCTGAAGCCGAAATTGTATTCATTAATAGTAGTAGTAATGCCGGAAATAAAATAACCGACGTACACGAAGGACTTTACGGAGAGTGCGATCTGACTTTTACAGACGAACTTCCATTGGATGACATTGATGTACTTTTCTTTTGCACCGCTCATGGCGATACAAAGAAATTTATAGAGAGCCACAACCTCCCGGAAGAGCTGAAAATCATCGATCTTTCTATGGATTATCGTATCGCTTCTCCGGATCATGACTTTATCTACGGACTGCCCGAACTGAATCGACGCGCCACTTGTTCTGCCAAGCATGTAGCCAACCCCGGCTGTTTCGCAACTTGCATTCAGTTAGGGCTGCTTCCACTTGCCAAACATTTGATGCTGAATGATGACATCATGGTGAATGCCATAACCGGAAGCACAGGAGCCGGAGTAAAACCCGGTGCAACCAGCCATTTCAGTTGGCGCAATAACAATCTGAGCGTATACAAAGCTTTCAATCATCAGCATGTGCCTGAAATCAAACAGTCACTGAAGCAACTGCAAAACAGCTTCGAGGCAGAGATAGATTTCATCCCTTACCGGGGAGATTTTCCACGTGGCATCTTCACTACAATTGTCGTAAAAACAAAAGTTGCTCTGGAAGAGATCGTACGCATGTATGAGGAGTATTATGCCAAAGACTCTTTTGTGCATATCGTAGAAAAGAATATCGATTTGAAGCAGGTTGTCAACACCAACAAGTGTCTGATACATCTGGAGAAACACGGTGATAAGTTACTCATCATCTCCTGTATCGACAACTTACTGAAAGGTGCCAGCGGACAAGCTGTCCACAACATGAATCTAATGTTCAATCTGGAAGAAACAGTAGGTCTCCGGCTAAAACCATCGGCCTTTTAGATTGACGATTGGACGATTTACAATTAGACGATTGGAGTTACTTCAATTGTAAATCGTAAATCAATAAAAGTAACTTCAATCGTAAATTGTAAATCGTAAAATTGTAAATATCATGATGAATTTATTCGATGTATATCCTCTTTTCGATATAAATATAGTCAAAGGAAAAGGCTGCCATGTATGGGACGAAAACGGAACAGAATATCTCGACCTTTATGGTGGTCATGCCGTTATCTCCATCGGGCATGCTCATCCGCACTATGTTGAAATGATTAGCAATCAGGTTGCAAAACTTGGCTTCTATTCAAACTCAGTGATCAACAAGCTACAACAAGAAGTAGCAGCACGTTTGGGAAAGATTTCAGGTTATGATGATTATTCGCTTTTCCTTATTAATAGTGGAGCAGAAGCGAATGAGAATGCTCTTAAACTGGCTTCATTTCACAATGGAAGAACAAAAGTAATCTCTTTCAGCAAAGCTTTTCACGGACGCACTTCATTAGCAGTAGAAGCTACGGACAATCCAAAAATCATTGCTCCAATCAATGCCAATGAACATGTAACCTATCTCCCATTGAATGATACGGAAGCAATGAAAGCCGAACTGGCTAAAGGTGACGTTTGTGCCGTTATTATCGAAGGTATCCAGGGAGTAGGCGGAATCAAGCTACCTACTACAGAATTCATGCAGGAACTTCGCAAAGCATGCACCGAGAATGGTACGATACTTATTCTGGATGAAATTCAAAGTGGCTATGGACGTAGCGGTAAATTCTTTGCTCATCAATATACAGGTATCAAACCCGATATCATTACTGTAGCCAAAGGTATTGCCAATGGTTTTCCTATGGCAGGAGTACTTATCAGCCCGATGTTTACACCGGTTTACGGTATGTTAGGTACCACTTTCGGAGGTAACCACCTTGCTTGTGCCGCTGCACTTGCCGTATTGGATGTTATAGAACAGGAACAACTGATAGAAAATGCTGCAACAGTAGGTACTTATCTGATAGAAGAGTTAAAGAAGTTCCCGCAAATTAAAGAAGTACGCGGTGAAGGATTAATGATTGGTATGGAATTCGAAACTCCTATCAAAGAACTACGCACGAAATTGCTGAAAGAACAAAAAGTATTTACCGGTGTAAGTGGTACAAATGTCATTCGCCTCCTGCCACCTCTCTGCCTCAGTATGGAAGAAGCAACAGAGTTTCTGAACCGATTAAAGAAGATACTTTAGTACTTTACGTTACTAACGTACCCCAAAAGCACTTTTAGAAAAATAGTTTCTTACGATATCAAAACAATTATTAAGCCGTATTGATTTTTTCGATACGGCTTAATAATTTTAACCGCCAAAGTTCAGCCATCCTTTTTTATTACAAAGTAACACATTCCTTTCTCTTTCGTTTTATTTCTTTTGTCACATCTTATAAACATCAACAAGTTTCTCTACGATGATCACTTCGTTTCTCGTAGAGTTTCGACTCGATCTCCGTAGAGAAACGAGGCGATTCTCGTAGAGGAAAAAGCAGGAGAGATAACACATTGGTTATCAAACCCTTAGCACAACATTAAAATGTTATATATTTTCAATATCAAAACATTTTCCTCATCTACTTATTCAGCATTTATATATATCTGAAATCACAACAAAGTTCAAATTCTTTTGGTATATACTCCCTGCCATAAGACTGTTGCTTGTGAATTTACCGTATGCTGTTATCCCTTTAAGATGAAGAGCAAATTCCATCAGAAAATGAAATTTGCTCTCCAATAAAATATAAAAGTAGGACATTTACTGAATATTCCGAATTACTTCCGACTGAAATACCTGTAGCACTTGGGATAAAGGCAATTGGCATTCTCACCAAGCACCAGCAGCATCAAGACGAATGTACAATTTATAAAATCAGTTATAAGGCCCGATGAGCCATGCAATAACAATAATATAGACATCGAACGAATACTCGTCTTTGAAGCATTCAGAAAATTTTCGCATTGCTTTCGATATATGTTTTTCAACTGCTGTAGTCGAGATCTGTAGTTTTTCGGCTATTTCCCGGTTCTTAAGTCCCTCGAAACGACTCAATATAAACACTTCCCGGCAGCGTTCAGGCAATTGGTCCACAACCTGAGTAATCTTTTCTTTCAACTCTTCGTACAGTAGTTTGTGTTCCACTTCCAATCCGAAATCTATATGATACAGCCTTTCTTCACCTTCGGCAAAGGACTGATACTCTATCTCGTATCTCTGAATAACCTGTTCGTGCTTAATATGATTCAGGCAACCATTACGTACCATAGCAAACAAGAATGAAGAAACGGAAACAGAAAGGACGGAAACAGAAGAATGCTTTTCCCATAAAACAGCAAAACAATCCTGGACAATATCCTGTACTACCTCTGTATCCTGAATATATCGCCTACCAAAGCCTGTCAACCTCTGATAATATCGTTTAAAAATATATTCAAATGCATCCTTATTCCCGCAACTGATTGCTTTTATCAATGTTTTTTCATCATTATACACATCCATATGACAAACTACCTGTCCATTGCCTCACAAGCCGATTAGTGGTTAAACAAATTAATGTACAAAATTAGCATATTAATTCATAAAACCAACTTCCATAGAAAAGAAATTCTATTCAAACCTTACATCAGCTTCTCTAAGGTCAAAAATAGGATCGGAGGTATCCGAAATAGTTCTACCTTTGTACTTTAATCCCGAGAATACAACGTTTTTAATACTACCGGTAGAGTTCTTCTGAATAAGGATTGGTACATCTTCACCATTGGTATATTCCAAATTCTCGAAACGAACACCATCAATGGACCCGCCACCACTGCCCCACTCACCATAAGCCGGACGAAGCTCCATCCAAATAAGATGTTCAAAGGCCGATTCCATACGAATATCCTTATAAAGGACATCGGAAATAGTGGAATTGCCACATTGATGAATAGACATGATACCACGATACCACTTATGATCGCTCGACTCTTTACGAATCACATCCATATTTTCAAAACGGATATGGCGCAGATAGGCTCCATCCAGTTCCCAACCGATTTCCATACAATTACCGAGATTACCTCCCCAAAGTACAGAGTTCTTTACTGTAATGTTCTCCACATTGCCCGAAAAACCAAACTTATTGGTCTTAATCGCAATACAGTCGTCTTCATTCCGGATAAATACATCATTCACTTCTACATTGGATGAGCCTACCAAGTCGATACCATCCGAATAGACATCAGATCCAAGAATCTTCATATTATCTATTTTAACGCCATCACACTCAAAGAAAGAACTGCACCAACCTGTCCGGCTCATAATCAAGGGGCCATTAATCTCTACATTCTTACACTTTTCGACACGTATAGCCTTCTGCGCCAAACGCCCATCAATCACTCCATATCCTAAGATACGAATATTTTGCTTACCATTAGCATAAATAAAACCAGTGATCACCGCTCCCTCTTCCAGAAAGATAGTAACATCATCCTGATCAAATGTGGGATTGACCGTATGAGTACCTTTGGTATAACGGATCGTGTTAGCCGGTAAATTATTCCATTCCTTCGGAGCCTTTCCATCTACAAAAAGATAAATCGGATTCTCGTAGTCTTCATTAATCGTAATAGCAGCCTTACAAGGTTTCACATCAAGCAGAGTTACTTTATTTCCTTTCACTTCACACTGAATGCCAAGAGATGCCGGCTTTACTTCTACCTTATTAATCGTACTCGCAGCAAATTTAAATTCAAGATCTACTTTCTCTTGTGCCATCACGATTCGTGCATATTTACCTAAATCGACCGCATTGACCTTAAAATCTTTATCCTGTTTCAATACGGTTCTGTTAGTCGAAGGATCATCCGTTCCCGAACCATCATCGTCCGAGCTACATCCTGCATTCAAGACCAGAAAGAGAACCAAAAAGAACTGAGCAACTAAATTCAAACTCATCATACTACTTTTTTTCATGGTAATTAAATATATAAATAGTTTTTTACTGTTTTATCCCCTTTACTTTCACCTCGGCAACCGAAGCTTCGCCTTCCGTCACCAAAATGCGTATATCACTCACTGTTTTCAAATCCAAAGGATAATAAACCACCTCTCCGGTACGATCGGCAATTCCTTTGTAGACTGTCAGAAACTGCCCGCCTCCACTGGATGCCTGAATTTCAAAACCGGCAGCAGGAGTTTTCCAGCAAATTCCTATTCTATCCGGACCGGCATTAGAATCCATCGGTATGTTAATATAATCTCCCTTTTTACCTGTCCAGTAAGTTTCCATATTACTATCTAATATCGGTAAAAGTGCCTCATTAGGAATAATCTTTTTCTGAATATTCAATTCATTGTAAGGCAACACCATAAACGGCTTCTCTAAACGTATATCTTCAGAAGATGCTCCAATCATCACCTTAAATTCACCGGACTCTACGACCCAGTCATTCTTCAGGTTCAATAGCTCCAGATCGGCAGGAGTAACCATGAAAGAGATTTCTTTGCTTTCACCCGGTTTCAGATGAACGCGTTCAAACCCGCGCAAGTTTTTCTCATAAGTAGTTACGCTGCTCTGCACATCACGTATGTAGAGTTGTACTACTTCATCTCCAGCCTTGCTGCCTGTATTAGTTACCCGACAACGGACAACCAGACTTTGTTCAGGCGTTATCTTTTCCGAAGAGAATGTTAAATCGGAATACTTGAAAGTAGTGTAACTCAAGCCATATCCAAAAGGATAAAGTGCACCATTCACCCGGCTCATGTTTCCTGTAAGCCCTGTTTTGTTTCCACCGTCCACCTGTGAAGAGGGTTTGTGAGGAAAATTAAAAGGTATCTGCCCAACTGTTCTCGGAAAGGTAACCGTCAGTTTGCCCCCGGGATTGTAATCGCCAAACAGAATGTCGGCAAGTGCTTTTCCTCCTTGCGAACCCGGATACCATGCTTCAACAATTGCCGGGACATGTTTATCCGCCCAATTCACCGACAGGGGACGCCCATTGACAAGGACCAATACTACCGGTTTGCCACTCTTCACTACTTCTTGCAACAAACGTAACTGGTGCCCGGGAAGTTCCAGACTGGTACGCGATTTATTTTCGCCACAGGTACGGTTATTACCTCCAAGTACCACAACAGCCACATCACTTTTACGTGCATTGTCTACTGCTATTTGAATCTCTTTCATTTCTTCCGTATCCGGTTCGGAAGGGAGTATTTCCGATTCCGGCCAGTTTTTGTCAACCAATTCGCAACCTTTGGTATAGAGTATTTGTGCTGTGTTTCCTACTTTATCCTGAATACCTTGCAGCACGGTAGTTACTTCTACTGCCAATGGCCCGTAATGTGTCAATGCATAGCTGGCATCATCTGCATTCGGCCCGCAGACACTAATCGTTTTAATGGTTTCTTTCGACAAAGGTAACAGGCAGTCTGCATTCTTTAAAAGCACGACTGACTCACGGGAAGCCTGCAAAGCCACTGCCTGATTTTCCATGCTGTTCACTTCTACATCGGCTTGCTTCAAATCGGTCTGATAAGGAGCATCAAACAAGCCTACCATGAATTTTACGCGCAGAATATCACGCACGCGCTCGTCAATGGTCTCCATGCTGATAGCTCCTTCGGCTATCAATTCACGTAAAGGAAGTACATATGAATCGGGAGAGCGGAACGTGCAACGCACATTTAGTCCAGCTTGTACTGCCTGCAACACAGCTTCTTTCATATCGGCGGCCGTACCATGTTTAGAATACAGATATTCTACTGCATCACTATCAGATACTACATATCCCCTGAACCCCATTTCTCTACGCAACCGAGTCATCAACCAGTAATAACTTCCCTGTATCGGGAAACCGTCATAATCATTGTAAGAACTCATTACACCCAGTATACCGGCTTCTTTTATAACTCTTTTCCAAGGATATACATGGATATTTTCCACTTCGCGAGGAGACATCTGAGGATCTACACGAGCCATGCCTTCGCGAGCACCTTTATTATTACTATAAGCTATAAAGTGCTTGGCAGTAGCGGCCACCTGATAATCTTTCTGTAGCCCACGAGCCATCTCAATACCCAGTTCCGCCACTAAATAAGGGCTCTCGCCGTATACTTCCTCATAACGTCCCCAACGCTGATCACGCCCTACGTCAAGAATAGGAGCATACACATTGGTATACCCTAAAAGTCGCGCCTCACGACCGGTAATATAACCTACCTTATGAATCAATTCCCTGTTCCAGGTATGTCCTAATCCCAACTGAGTGGGAAAATTAGTAGCTTTAAAACTCTCTACTCCCCGAATGCCCTCGTTCGTAAAATCCACCGGAATACCCAGACGTGTCTCTTCAATAAAGAAACGTTGCACCTCGTTCAAAGCCCAGGCATGCAGGGAGGCCGGCCAGACAAAAGGATTGTCCGATGGCGGCAACCCCCACTGTTGAAAACCATTCAGATGTTCATCGATAGCTCCCATTCCATCTTTCCATAGTTTCTTCTTCCATTCCGGAGTGGGCAGATCATCGGCCAATACACGTTTATATCCGTACAGAGTAACCATTTGGCATGTCTTCTCTTCTACGTTCATTTGCGACAGTAGATCTTCTATACGTTGTTCCAAAGGTGCATTCGGATTCTCATAGATATCCATTACACCGTTTTTATTAAAATCAATCCACCCTTTTTTATAAATAACATTTCGGGGGAGTTTATAAGTCATCAAATCTTTGGCAGCAGGTACATTCCGTTTTTGGCTACTCAAGGTGCCAACCATCAGTCCCGAGAAAATTACAAATACTGTCAATCGGATATATTTCATAAATCTGAAGTAAATAGGTTATTATTTAAAGTACAAATCAGCAAACCGGATATATTGAGTCTATTCATAAGAGGGTATGACTTCAATCTTTACTTTTTTAAGCTGTCCTTCGTCTGAAGAACCACCCAGCATTATCTCGAACTCACCGGGTTCAACCACCTTTTTCATTTCCCGGTTATAATAAGCCAGTTTATCGGGAGTTATCATAAAAGAGACCTCTCTTTTTTCTCCCGGCTTCAGACTAACCCTCGCAAAGTCTTTCAACTCACGAACCGGACGTGTGGGAGAACTATATAAATCACGAATATACAGTTGGACAACTTCTGTACCTTCCACCTTACCAATATTACTGACTTCAACAGATACCTTGACAGAATCGCCGGGCTGTAACCGCTGTTTAGCAACACTCAAATGGTCGTAAGCAAAAGTAGTATAGCTCAATCCGTGTCCGAAAGGATACAAAGGAGTACTTTCACCATCTTTATATTTCTGAAAATACTGCGATGGTTTATGATTGTAAATCATCTGCAACTGTCCCACAGAACGAGGCATAGTAACAGGCAGTTTACCGGAAGGATTCACTTTACCTATAATCACATTGGCAACCGCTTCCCCTCCCATCGAGCCGGGTTCCCATGCCTGAAGAATAGCCGGAACTGTATTCACCAGTGAAGCAACTGTCAGCGGACGGCCTCCTACCAATACGACAACAACAGGAATTCCGACAGCCTCAATCCGGTGGACCAATGCCTCTTGCATACCTAACAGATCCAAGGTTTGACGGTCTACATTTTCTCCCATCGTCTTACGTTTATCATACCGTAACGGATTCTCACCAAGCACTATAATAGCCAAATCAGAATGCTTTGCCATCTCTCCCGCTTTCTCCAACAAAGTGGAATCTACTATCCGGACATCATCACCCAAATTTAGAAAATTCAACTTAGAAGCAGGAATCACCTTTTGGAGTCCTTCATAAACAGTCACAATATTTTCTTTGGGCTGAGCAAAAGTCCAATCTCCTAAAATAGCATCACTGTCTGCATTGGGTCCTGTCACAAGAATATTCTTATACTTTGAGACATCCACCGGAAGTATACCCTCATTTTTCAATAACACAATGGATTGTTCTGCCATTTGAAGCGCTGTGGATTTATGAGCTCCGAACAGGGTTTTCAAGCTGTTTTTGTGATGAACCATCGCGTTCTCAAACAAACCCAGACGAAATTTAGCCTCCAGAATCTTTCGGCAAGCCTCATCGATCCGTTCTTCCGGAATGCGCCCGGCCTTTACCAATTCAATCATCTTTTCCATGAATCCCGGCCCGTGCATGTGCATATCCATACCAGCAATGACACTCTCATAATAAGCTTCTTTGAGTGAGGGAGTATAATGATGGCTCGAGTAAATACGTTCCATATCCATCCAATCGCTGACCATAAAACCTTTAAACCCGAACTCATTACGGAGAATATCAGTCATCAACCATTTATTGGCATGGCAAGGGATACCATTCAGCTCGTTATGAGCAGCCATTACCGTAAAAACCTGCGCCTCATCAATCAATGCCTGGTAAGGAGGTAAATAAACCTCACGCAATGTATGTTCCGAAGCATCCATAGGAGCAGCATTCAATCCGTTTACCGGTTCTCCTCCGGCAACCAAATGTTTCCCACAAGCCAGAACTTTATCTTCTCCATTCAAATCATCGGTTTGAAGCCCCTGCACGGTTGCCACTCCCATTTTAGAGATCAAATAGGTATCTTCGCCGAATGTTTCACCAATTCTTCCCCACCGTGGATCACGAGCAACTTCCACGTTCGGTGCAAAAGCCCAATGAGCTCCGGTAGCTCTTATCTCCAAAGCTGTTTCACGGGCAGCTTTCTTCACTAATTCCGGATTGAAAGTGGAAGCTTGTCCAATCGGAGTGGGATAAATAGTAGCTCCTTCGCACAGACCATTTCCATGAATGGCATCGATCCCTATTAATAACGGAATCTGTAGACGGCTCTTCATGGCCAATGTTTGCAGATAATTAGCTTCATCTGCCGAAACAACATGGAGATAAGAACCCACAAGTCCCTGCTCCGTCAGTTTTTGTAATCCGTCAATGGAAAGTGTTTTATACGTAGCGTTGGCATCATCATTTTTCCCGACTTTCCCTTTATATCTGAGTTCCGTATTTTTTATATGTTCTATTCCTACATATTGGCACATCTGTCCCACTTTCTCTTCCAGACTCATACGGCAGAGTAAATCCTCAACCCGTTGTTCCACCGGAAAAGAGGGATTCTTGTAAAGCGGAGTTTTACCACTCTTTGCACAAACGGTAGTAACACTCAGTAAAGTTCCTATGATTAAAGCTAAACGCATATAGTTCCTGTTTTTCTGGTTTTAAATATTTTGTCCTTCTTCTTTCAATCTGTGTCGAAGCAAAGAGATATCCATCGCATGTACATCCTTCGTCTTTGTCTTCAATAATAATCCGGCAGCCATACCTGCGGCCTCACCGGTAACCAAGCATGCCGGCATCGTTCCCAATGACTCACAGATATCTGCATCTGCGGAAACAGCCTGCCCGGCAACCAATAAATTTCGTAATCCTACCGGAGTAAGGATACGATAGGGTATTCTGCACCCTATTTCGTCATCAAACGATTTGCGTAAATTGAAATCCTCTTTTGTATAAATATAGTCTCCCATAATACGGGACAAGACCGGAAGTTCCAGTTGCGTACCACTATTTATCAGAACAGCAGCAGCAAATGTCTCCGGAAAATATTCTTTTAAAGCTTGCAACACTTGTTGTGCAATAGCTCTTCCACGAACCAATCCTTTCGAATAGGAGTCCGGCTCAGCCGGATCTATCTCATACACCGAACCGGCCCTGAACTTCACAATGGAAGAGTGCATCAGTTGATTTTCAAAATGCGATTCTTTTAGAAGCGGATATTTACCGGAATACACCAACTGCCTTACGATTTCGGCAGTAGCCCTCGGATGTTTCCGGAAGTGATAGTTGTAACTGTAAAAATCGACATTGCCAAGTAAAAAACAAAAACCAGCCTCCACGCTATCATCCGTTTTTAGTAACCGGGCACCAGACCTGGTGGCTATACCTGCATTACCGGTACAATCAACAAAAAACTCGGCTTTATATTCCGTCAGCCCGGTATGATTGGCTACAAGTAATGATTCAATCTCTTTATCCGTCTTATTTTTTACCTCCACAACGCGTGAACCCAAAAGCAATTCTACTCCTGCTTCGACCAGCATCTCATCGTACACCCGTTTCAAAGCCTCTGCATCTACAGGCAATGCCTCTGATTGTTCCGGTTTCGGGTGATATATCTCTTTACACGAAACCCTGAATACCTTTTCTGCTATACCTCCGTAAGATGTCTTATCCTTGCCTGAAAATGGTGTCCACGTCGGGATTAATCCCGACGTGGACATTCCTCCTAAAACATGAGTTGCCTCTATCAGCAGCGTTCTGGCTCCTTCACGTGCCGCCGCTATGGCAGCAGCACATCCGGAAGCCCCTCCACCGATGACAATCACTTCCCAACCGGACTTCTCGTGATTACCATACCGAGGCTTTCTTCCTGATTCCTGTCTTTCTAATGCTTCAGCAAAAGTAGTTCCACTCAGAACGAATCCACCTAAAAGGCTCATGCTTTTTACAAACTTCCTTCTATCCATTTTTCTACCTCAAAAAGACTTTCTTACAGAATCACACGTTTATTTACAACGCGACCATCTTTCTGCACAACATTCAGAATATAAGCTCCTTTATCCGACAGCTGAAGTTCTTTAATATTCGCAGCATTCCGTACTTCGATTCCACTTTGAACCTGATAAACTCTTACTTTATCTACAAATTCGGAGAAAATCACTTTACGTGAAGCCGGATCAGTGGTTACAAATAATTCCTGTTTATCAATCGTATTATTGACAACGCCCACAAGCTTTGTGCTCGTCAAGGCATAACCATACAAACCATTCGGAGATAAGAAATAAACATTGAAACCTGTTGCATTTTTCCAGACTGCAACACCGGTTGTACCATTGTTATAATCATCACCCATTGTAGCTGTCCTAAACACTTCAATCGGATTCGTCCAACTTGTTACATCGATAATTACCCCTTGAGCGTCACTCATTCCTTTTTGTGCAACCCCAAAATCAACCATCGCAAGATACCTGTGACCATTGAATTCAAATGGATAAGCCGAGTTTCCTGAACCAAATCTCATGTCATTCAGTTGTATTCCTTGCTCCAAAACGTTATAAGACCAGCCTTTTGATGTTGCATCATGCTTGAATACGCGCAAAAAATTACCTTCATCTCTGGAACGTTCAATGTAGGTACCTTCATCAAATCCGGCATAAAAACGTCCATATCCGCCAAATTTAGGGTCAAGTGCTCCATATATATCACTTCCTTCTTCCGGCAGGCTATTCTGAAAAGCAACAACCAACGGATTAGGATCAACCACTCCATCGGTTATCGTCCATTCATAACAACGCTCTCGTAAATTATCAATACCGGTGAGAAACTTCCCGGACTGGCTCGTCCCACTAAAAGTAAAACTATCCCCCATACGGAAAGCATTTGTTTTGGCTGTTCCCATGGTTGCTTCCTGTTTCACCGGATCAAAAGACAAAAACAATTCAGGATTGGCATTGGCATTCGTATATTTATAAACTTTAAATGGTACAGTTCCTGCCATATCAACCCATTTTTCATTGGTCTTGTCCCATTTCTGCGAACGTGCATCAGTAGTCATATTCGATACAAAAACGGCACCATCCGATGAAACAGCAATGTCATTAATTACAAAGAGCCCTCCTGTTACGACCTCTTTTCCGTCACTCCCCTTTAAGCTCAATTTAGAAACAAATTCACCAGTAGTCGCATCTAAACGACACACAAAATTACCACCCATAGTACTATTACGTACAGGGATATACAAATCATTCCCATATACAGCAACGCCACGCATGCTATTATCAGAAAAAAGAGCAGGCCAACCATCGGAAGGAAAAGTGACATCAGATACCTCAAAAAGTTTTTTAGATGTAAAATCGTCTTTACTTTGTGCACTCAAACTTAGGCTGCAAGCTGCCGCCAATACCAAAAAAGAAGTAATTTTAGTTTTCATAATATATAATATTAAAATGGTTTATAAAAAATATTGTCCTGCCTGTTTCAACCGATCTCTTAGCCGATCGGTATCGATCTGATGTACATCGTGAGGACCTTTAATATACAGATATGCAGCAGCTCCGGCAGCTTCGCCCATTACCAAACAATTAGTCATCACCCGTATACTGCCATATACCATTGGATCGGAAGAGACACAGCGCCCAGCTACCAATAAGTTCTTAAGTCCTTTGGGAGTCAGAATACGGTAAGGTATTCCATGAGATTCTCCCTTTTTATAATGGACACTTTCCGAACCCGGAATATGAACATCTACATAATAACTGTTACGCCCAATTTCATCCTTAAACTGCCGACGTTCTTTAAAATCGCTTAATGTCAGGATGTAATCTCCTATGATCCTACGCCCTTCACGCACCCCCAACAATTGAGCCGTATTGTTCACAAAAGCATGTCCAAATGCTTGCGGATAATACTCTTTAAGCGCTTCTACATATTGGTTTGCCATTTCACGCCCCTGAAGCATAGCAACACTGAGCTCCCTATCGTTCAAAGTATCAATCGATATGTGTCCGGCATTGAACTGTACTACTCCCGGTCCTACAGGATTCTGGCATAAATGATCGTCTTTAATCAAGGGATACTTATCATCCTTCACCATCTGGTGCACAGGGCTATTCTTATTATCGCCATGCAGACGAATCCCGGTCGAATAATAATACATATCCACACCCGCCAGTGAAAAACAATGGGTAGCCGATTGTATCGTATGATCTTCATTGCCTACCTTGTAAGTAGCTCCGGCCCATGCCGCGAGATCTCCATCGCCTGTACAGTCAATATAAACTTTGGCTTTATAAGCAGTAAGCCCCTCTTTAGATGCCAATAACAGAGAATCAACCTCTTCCCGATTTTTCATTTCGACTCCTGCTAAACGGGTAAAAAACAGAATCTCAGTTCCCGACTCTTTTACAAACCGATCGTAAACCAACTTTAATTGTTCCGGATTAATATCAACCCAACTCATCGCATTTTCCGACTCGTGAGGAACTCCCTTTCGGGCTTCGGTAAAGACTTTTTCTGCAATTCCACGGTATATAATCTTCTCACCATCCGAGAAGTAGCACCATGCAGGTACCATCCCGGCTGTCCCCATACCTCCCAATACACCGGTTGCTTCAACCAATAGTGTCTTGGCGCCGTCGCGTGCAGCAGCAATGGCTGCTGCACATCCGGCGGGTCCACCACCAATAATGATTATATCGTACGAATCGTTTAAGTCAATTACCTTCTTTAAGGTATATTGCTTCATGATTCAATTCCTTATTGCTTAATTATAGCCTTCATTTTGAGGGAAATTTTCAGGTCCCATATTAATAACCTCCGCCTCCGGAATCGGCCATCTCACGAAATGTGGATTCTTAGGTAAGTTTACTCTTCCGGCAATGGAAGTGGAAATACGAGGGTCGCCTGCATATTTCTTCACCTGATCGATCAGAATGCCATGACGTTTCAGGAAATACCAGCGTTGCCCTTCCAATGCCAATTCACGTGCCTGTTCATCAATCACATCCTGCATCGTTACCGTTCCGGTGAATTCCGGATTACCAGCACGCATCCATGTCTTGTTGAAATATTTTTTAGCCAAATCGTTATTCCCCATACGAACCGCTGCTTCTGTTGCCAAAATATACGTTTCAGCCAGACGGTAAACAATAATGTCCTTATAAGAATACTGTTCAGTGGTACTACGTGTCCAAACATCTCCATACTTGGTACATCCCGGACACAGGTTCTTATCTACAGATCCGCCAGTTGTCATTGTTATATATTCACCCGGTTTCACACCGCGGATCGTCTTATTTGTCGAATTTTTGTACTGATGAATATAAAAAGCTTTGTATCTCTTATCTACCGTTTTATCTTTATACAATGAGAAAAGATAAGGACTCGGATAACAACGTCCCCAACCGTATGACCAGTTTTCAACACAACAGTATTCATCTCCTCCGAAAGTGGTACGATAGGGTGCTATGAACCAGCAAGCATAAAAATGTCCTTTAATTGCTCCGTTATCCGCAAGATTATTACCTCCCGGATTACGACTCCATTGTTGTACAAGCAAAGCTTCGCTATGATTCAGGTTCTCTCCATTAAATATTTTATCAATATCTACCAGTTCATAACCCGCTCCGGAAGTTTCGATAGCCTCAATCTGATCGAGCACTGTCTGCCAATCTTCATTCCAAAGTGCAACGTCAGCCATAATATGACGGGCGGCAGCTTGATTAAATCGTCCTATATCTTTTGGTTTCCACTCCAGATATTTGATAGCAAATTCCAAATCTTCATACAAAAGTGTAAAAACCTCTTCTTTGGTAGCCGGTTTAAACTCACGCTTATCGTTCACATTCTCCGGAGTAGTAGAAGAGGTATTCAACCAAATACGGTCGAAGGTACGATATAACAGGAAATAAGACTGAGCTCTATAAGCTTTAGCCTGTGCAACCAGATTATTCAGCACATCTGTTTCCGGTAGCTTCTTTGCTGCTTCTATAATGTCATTACACTTACCGATAATGCCGTACATACCCTTCCACATATCAGCCGGTTGAGCAGCAGAGGGTTTCAGATAAGTAGGATCATACGCACCATAAAAGTTACCAGTACCTCCATTGGTCACGCTCAGATCGGTAGCACGTCTCAATGCAAGATTAATTGAACCTTCATTTTGATCCTGATATTTACGATCCAATGCATATAGGGACGTTACAGCCAGGCTTAATCCATCCTCTGTCTCAAATACATATTGAGTCGTATATCGAGTCTGGCTCTCTTCTTCCAGAAAATCACAAGCTGTAAAGCCAAGCGTAACCAAACTTGCTATTAATATTTTTGATAAAGTTGTTTTCATCTTCAATGGATTTATATGTTTTTTCTTAGAATGAAAGGTTCACACCAAACAGCAATGTTCTCGGTTCGGGATAACTACCGGTATTCACTTCCGGGCTATAGCTCTGAACTTTTGTCTTAGTCCACAAATTATTGGCAGAAAAATATACCCGCAATTTCTGCACATAGAACTTCCGGCTGATATCCAAAGGCAGGGTGTAACCTACTGTCAGATTTCTCAGACGAATGTAACTTGCATCCTGATAACCCAAAGAAGTGATGTAGGCCGGAACTTGTGTATAGTTTGGAGCAGGAGTCGTATTCGAAGGATTTTCCAGAGTCCAATAATCACGTTTGATTCCGTTTCGCTTACCAGACAAATCACCTCCCTGTTCCCAACTCGTCAAATAGGTATTGTTTATCACCCCACCATGGGATACATAGAAATCCACACTTAAATCTACCCCATAGGCGTTCAAAGACGTCCCGAAAGAAGAAATCCATTTTGGGTCACGCTGTAACACAACCCGGTCTGCTTCTGTAAGGCTACCATTTTTATCCGTATCTGCTACTTTCACCATACCCGGCTGCGCGTTAGGCATGTGTGAGTTTTCAATATCATCACCCGTCTGCCATATTCCATCAAATTTATAATCATAATACACATTCATCGGTTTACCAATAAACCATTTTGAAGTAACATCGTCCAGCGGTTTTCCATCTTCGTCCGTCTCTCCGGTAATCTTCACAATTTTATTCCGATTGGCAGAAATAGAATAGTTCAACGCCCAGGTCAGTATCTTATTACGGATCGGATAACCGATAATAGAAAATTCCACTCCCTTATTCTCTACTTCACCCAAGTTCATCAACTGACTTGAGTATCCTAAACTCTGGCTAATTTTACGCTTTACAAGCAAATCCGTTGTTTTCGTTTGATATACTTCCAACGTACCACTAATACGTTCTTTGAAAAATCCAAAGTCAAGTCCGATATTAGTAGAAGTAGTAGTTTCCCATTTCAAATCCGGATTCCATAGTTCATCGCCCGGCAGGAAACCTACCTGGACATTATTCTCACCACCAAATTCATTCATGTGTGCCTGCGTCAATCCCAAAGTAGAATAAGGATCAATAGCCTGGTTTCCCACCTGTCCCCAAGATGCTCTGAGTTTTAAGTTCGATACCCAATCTACACGCTTCATAAAACTCTCTTCGCCAAGTCTCCAGGAGGCTGCAAAAGAAGGGAAATAACCATATTTATTATTCTTTCCAAATACAGATGAACCATCCACACGTAAAGCAGCAGAAAAAATATAGCGGTCCATCAGCGTATAGTTCACACGTCCTAAATAAGAAAGAAGCTTTCTCTCGGAAATTCCACGAATCGGAGTATTAAAATTCACTGCCGATGAAAGGGCATTATACCCTTTTTCATCGCTCGAAAACCCCATAGCTGTTTGTTCCGTTTCTGTTGTCTTCATGGCGTTTACACTCTGCATCAATGTTATGCCAAGACGGTGTATCTTATTGAATTCCTTATTATAATTCAAGATGTTCTCAAACAAAAATTCTGTTCTCAATTTTGTTTTTACGGTTGCTTTGCCGTTAGTATCCCTACCTGTAGTGTGATCCCGATATAAATAGCTACCTGTATTTTCATTCCGGTACGTCATACTCCCATTGGCACGGTATGTCAGGCCCGGTATGATTTCCCAATCCACATAAAGGTTAGTAAGGAAATTATCTGTTTTCAAATCGTTAATGGCACGATTCATATTCCAAAGCGGATTATAATGATTTTCACCTGCATCTGTTACATCCATACGCAATGAGCCATCATCCTTATAAACTTTTGCTAATGGAGGCATCGTAATAAAACGGTTGAATGTGCCATCGGCACTTTCTGTTTTCGAATGTGAATAGAAAAGATTGGCACCCAAACTCAAGGTCTTAAATATCTTATGGTCTACATTCAATCGACCGGTGATACGGTTGTAACCTGAGTTCATCACCATACCCGATTGATCGTAATATCCTAAAGAGAAAGCCATTTTAGATTTTTCATTACCACTACGTATCGTGATGTCATGCTTTTGCTGCATAGCCGACTTAATCATCAAATCTTCCCAATCTACCCATTCACCAGACTGCATTACATCGCGCATCGTTTCACTGAAACAGTCTTCTTCATTATAATTATCTGTCCCATTTGCATTTTTCCATGCTTCCCTGCGGTAAGCAGCCCACTCATCACCATTATAGAAATCAAAATTACGATGAATATTCTGACTACCAATATAAAAGTTATAGTCTACACGCGGTTTTCCATCTACGCCCCTCTTTGTGGTAATTAATATAACACCATTGGCAGCACGAGCACCATAAATAGATTGTGAAGAAGCATCTTTCAATACTTCCAGAGAAGCAATATCACTTGAATTTATCTCATCAATTGACTGCATCGGAACACCATCGACTATATAAAGAGGAGCATTATCACCTGATAAAGAACGGCGTCCACGAATATAGATATTTGAGCTACCACCCGGTTTTGCATTCGTCATATTTACCTGTATACCGGCAGCTTTACCTCTCAACATTTCGGCCATAGTAGTAGTTGGAGTTGCATTCAAATCGTCGGCACTTACTGAAGCTATGGCACCGGTCAAGTCACTCTTCCGTTGTACACCATATCCTACAACAATCACTTCATCCAGTTTCCTGGTATCTTCATACAATCTTACATTCAACGATTTAGCATCTGTAGCTTTTATTTGTGCCGAAGTATATCCTATATACGAAATATCAATCATTCCCCCTTCAGGAACCGTCATAGAAAAGTTACCATCCAAATCAGTTGTTGTACCGATATTGGATGCCTTATCTATAACAGTAGCTCCAATGATAGGTTCTCCATTTTCATCCATTACTATACCCCGAACTTTTACCTGTCCTTTGGAGTGCGCATTCTGCTGCTTGACAGATTTGCTTACATACACGTTTTTACCATCTATACGATAAGCACAATCCATATTCTTAAATAAAAGATCTAAAACCTTATCAATAGACTGATTTTTCACATCTATAGTTACATGTTTCTTTACATTCAGCTCATTAGTCGGGATTACAAAAGAGTAGCCTGCGTTCTTTGTTATTTCATTTAGAACAGCCGAAATAGGCTTGTCAACCATCTTTAATGTTACTCCTGTACCGGTTTGAGCCATAGCTAAACCTATTACATAGAGAAACACTAATAAACATAGTAATTTTCTCATAAATATTAAACTTTTAATTAACGCTATTTTTATCTATAATCCCTCAACGCTTCCCCGGGTAAATGAATGTAGGATTAATATATTTCTATTTGATTATCTTTCTTTTTTATATGCAGTATCGCATCTTCTTTCATTTTATCTAAAATCTGGTCAATCGTCTCGCTGTTGACAAATGTCAGATAATATCTCCTGGATTTCAGTGCCTCCGTCTTAATCGTTATATTGACGTTAAAGCGACGTTCCAGTTTTTTAGCAATTTCCCAAAGTGGTTCGTCACAGAATGCCAATATTCCATCGTGCCATGATAAATGTGAATCAATTTCAAAACGTTCCTTCTTTGCCTGTTTCTTCACCGTATTAATAATCAGGCGTTCGCCCGGAACTAAATTAGTGGATTGCGATGCAAACAGACAGGTGACGGAGACAGAACCTCGCAACAATTCAACAGTTGAAATACTATCTTCTTTAAATGATTTCACATTGAATACCGTTCCATGAACCATTACGGCCATCTTTTCATTTTTCACGATGAAAGGAAGTTCTTTATTTTTAGTAACGTCAAACATTCCTTCACCTTCTACATATACAGTACGTGTTTCTCTGCCGAAGGAACGGCCATAGCGCAAAGTAGAACCTGCATTCAACCAAACAACCGAACTATCCGGCAGTAATATTCTGGACTGTGAACCTCTTGGTACAAAAAACTCCGATTGCGTAAATAAAGCGTCATCCTGCCGGGATAACTCATATATGCCCCAAAAAACAGCCGTACTGAACAAACCCAATAAAAAAATTGCAGCATATGGAAGTAATCTTTTCCCGATAGAATATATTTTCTTTGTTTTCGGCATATCAAAAGCTTGCATATGCAATCTACCGGACAAACGATTCCATTTATTATCTATATACGAAGTATTCTGATTAGAGACAAACCATTCTTCTTCCCACTCCCGGAATAGCTGCATATTCTGCTCTTCTTTACGAAGAAAACCAAACAGTTCTTTCTCCTCTTCCGGAAGTAAGTTGCCTTCAAAATACTTAAAGGCAAGACGGCGCATATAATCAGTTTCTTGTTCTTTCATAATGTTATTTGTCATAATTAAGACAATCTCATTGATATTTACCCAACCTCAAATACGAAAAAAAATAAAATTATTTTCAACTACGACTCACTATTTCATTCATTCCATCAGCCATTTCACTAATTAGTAACTTATTACGGGAGATAAAATCATTAAATATCAAGCTATTTCCCACCAAAGTTAATAAAATACATGCCTTATTTATTAATATTTTCACTTTTTACATTTACCTTTGCCTCCAACGTACTAAATAACATCAAATTATGAAAGTAGCTATCATTGGTGCAGGAAATATGGGCTCTGCCATTGCACGTGGCTTAGCTCAGGGATATCTGATTCAAGGACATGAAATTGTTGTTTCTAATCCAAGTAATGGAAAACTGGAGAAACTAAAAGCCGACTTTCCCAATATTAAAACAACAAACGATAACATAGATGCAGCGGCTAATGCCGATATCGTAATTGTTGCAGTAAAGCCTTGGCTGATAGAAGAAATACTCAATCCACTCCGCTTGAAACGTACACAGATACTTGTTTCATTAGCTGCCGGGATCTGTTTTGACGATCTGGCACATTTTTGTGGCGAACCGGAGATGCCCATCTTCCGTGTCATTCCTAATACCGCTATAGCCGAACGTGCCAGTATGACGTTGATCTCTGCGCGGAACGCTTCGGATAAACAGAAAAAACTATTAACGGATATATTCAACGAAATGGGATTGACAATGATTATACCGGAAAGTAAAATAGCAGCGGCTACAGCCCTCACTTCATGTGGTATTGCATACGTGCTTAAGTATGTACAAGCCGCTATGCAGGCAGGTATCGAAATGGGAATCGCTCCGAAAGATGCTATGAAAATGGTAGCACAATCTTTGGAAGGAGCTGCAGAGTTGTTGCTAAATAAAGAAACACATCCCAGTGTTGAGATAGATAAAGTAACCACTCCCGGTGGGATCACCATTAAAGGAATTAACGAACTGGAACATGCCGGATTCACCTCTGCGGTGATTAAGGCGATAAAGGCATCGAAATAGTGATAAGCGGGGGAGTGATAAGTGATTAATACCATGCGGATTATGGTTCAACTTGCTTATCACGTATCACTAACTAATCACTGACCACTAATAACTAATTATACATATGGACGACCAAATCAGACAAATTGCCGAACGATTGCGCGGATTGCGTGACGTATTGGAACTTACCTCAGAAGATATCGCCCGCGATTGTGATATCTCCGCAGAAGAATATCGCCTGGCAGAAACAGGACAATACGACATCTCAGTAGGTATGCTACAAAAAATCGCACATAAATATGGTATCTCTCTGGATGCACTTATGTTTGGAGAAGAGCCTAAAATGAGTAGTTACTTCCTGACCCGTGCGGGAAAAGGAATAAGTATTGAACGCACCAAATCCTATAAATACCAATCTTTGGCTGCCGGGTTCATAAATCGCAGTGCCGACCCGTTTATTGTAACGGCTGAGCCCAAACCAGATGATGAACCGATACACTACAACAGTCATAGCGGACAGGAATTCAATTTGGTACTCGAAGGCCGTATGCTGGTCAATATCGAAGGAAAAGACCTGATATTAAACGAAGGTGACAGCCTCTATTTCAACGCAAAACTCCCACACGGCATGAAAGCACTTGACGGAAAGCCAGTGCGTTTCCTCGCCGTTATCATGTAATATTATTATGGTAGAAAGATTTTTATCACAGACAACATTCTCTTCACAGGAAGATTTTATCCAAAACTTAAAAATCAACGTACCCGAAAACTTCAATTTCGGGTATGATGTAGTAGATACCTGGGCTGCCGAACAGCCGGATAAACCCGCACTGTTGTGGACGAACGATAAGGGTGAACATATCCAGTTCACATTTGCTGACATGAAACGTTATACAGACATGACAGCCTCTTACTTCCAATCACTCGGCATAGGCCGTGGAGATATGGTAATGCTTATCCTGAAACGCCGTTATGAATTCTGGTTCAGCATCATCGCCCTGCACAAACTGGGTGCTACGGTTATTCCTGCCACTCACCTGCTGACAAAGAAAGATATTGTATACCGCTGTAATGCCGCAGACATCAAAATGATTGTTGCTGCCGGCGAAGAAGAGATCACAAAGCATATCATCGAAGCAATGCCCGAGTGCCCTTCTGTACATAAACTGGTAAGCGTAGGTCCTGAGATTCCGGAAGGATTTGAAGACTTCCACAAAGGCATTGAATCTGCCACTCCATTTGTCAAACCGGAACATCCGAATACCAATGATGACATCTCACTGATGTACTTCACTTCGGGTACTACCGGTGAACCGAAAATGGTAGCACACGACTTTACCTACCCATTAGGACATATCGTTACAGGTAGTTTCTGGCACAATCTCACGGAAAACAGTCTCCACCTCACCATTGCGGATACAGGTTGGGGAAAAGCTGTATGGGGTAAACTGTACGGACAATGGATTGCCGGAGCAAACATCTTTGTCTATGATCATGAGAAATTTACTCCGGGTGATATCTTGGCAAAGATACAGGATTATCATGTCACTTCACTTTGTGCCCCTCCTACAATTTTCCGTTTCCTGATTCATGAGGATCTGACCAAGTATGATCTTTCCTCACTACAATACTGTACGATTGCAGGCGAAGCACTGAACCCGGCCGTATTCGATACTTTCAAAAAACTGACAGGAATCAAATTGATGGAAGGCTTCGGACAGACTGAAACCACCTTGACTGTAGCTACTTTCCCCTGGATGGAGCCAAAACCGGGAAGTATGGGTGTACCCAACCCACAATATGATGTTGATCTCATAGATAATGAAGGCCGTTCTGTGGAAGCCGGTGAACAAGGACAAATCATCATTCGTACTACGCAGGGAAAACCATTAGGACTGTTTAAAGAGTATTACCGGGACGCAGCCCGTACTCATGAAGCCTGGAATAACGGCATTTATTATACAGGGGATGTGGCCTGGAAAGACGAAGACGGTTATCTTTGGTTCGTAGGGCGTGCAGATGATGTAATCAAAAGCTCCGGTTACCGGATCGGCCCGTTTGAGGTGGAAAGTGCTTTAATGACACACCCTGCTGTCATTGAGTGTGCTATCACGGGAGTACCCGATGAAATTCGTGGCCAGGTGGTAAAAGCTACCGTCGTTCTGTCTAAAGAATACAAAACACAAGCAGGCGAAGCATTAATAAAAGAGCTTCAAAACCATGTTAAAAAGGTTACTGCACCTTATAAATATCCACGTGTCATTGAATTCGTTGATGAACTGCCCAAAACTATCAGCGGAAAGATACGCCGTGTGGAAATTCGTAAGAACGATGAAAAATAAGATACATTAAGAAATTATTGTTCTAAAACACAGATTAGCACCGATTCTCCGCAAATTTATTCCTCAGTCAGGTATAGGCTCCACGAAGATCAGTGCTAATTTGTATTTTATATTCCGGGGCATTGTTTCATTCATTTTCCAAAACTCTATTTATTCACAATAACAATTACTAAAAAGACGCATAAATTGCATCAATTTATATCGTACCTGCTAACGTTTGCAACAAATCTTATAAAGATTGAACTATAAGTTATAATCCATATTAGAAACATACCCTATATTTGCAGTATCAAATACAATAAAAACCAAAACTGATGATTACAAGTAGAAAGATTTCCCAAATAGATGTTTTTGCCGGTAGCCCATGGGAGGTTGCCAGTGTAAAAAGACTTCTGAATGCAGCTTACATTGAAGTTTCAATGAAGGATAAAGGTACTAACTGTATTTTACTATCCGTACCTTGTGAGTGTTATACAGCCGCTATGCGTGTTATAGAAAACAGAAAGATTTCATAGGTTTTCAAAATATACCAGATTAAGATTAAGTTAGATTGTGGCCGGCCCGATGCGAAATCGGAACCGGCTTTTTTATTTTTATCTTTCTTCTGAGATACCCCCTGCGAATTAAGTATTAAGTTATCCCAATGTACCTACCCCAATCTTCATAATCTCCTTTCAACCGGACACTTTATAAAAACTATCATTTTCGATACAGGCATTATGAGGTTGGGGAAATAATATTCTTTTTCCACTAAAAGTCGGAAGGTTTTACAAAAACTCTTTACCTACAAGAAAACGGGAAAGCCCGGTCTTATCGGCCAGACGAGCCAATGACAAGCATCCCAGAACCACAAAACAAACCGCCACGCACATAAAGCAGATACCCGAAGTATCAAATAAGAATAAAGGAATAAATAACCTGGAAAGTATTGTAAAAAGGGGAGAGAACAGTAATATGGGAAATGTATTACGCCCTACAAAATAGCTTATTTTCCGCAATCCGGCTGGTATATACTTGTGCAAAAACAATAAAAAACTTATTGTGACATAAGTAATAACCACACCTGCCAATGTAGACCGGTCTAAATTTTCCGGAAAGCAAGATAACAGAATGAAAGGAATGATGGCAATCGCTGAAGGTTGAAATACAGAAAGAAAATTCTGCCGGCTCTGGCAAATGGCAACACCGGCAATGAAATAAATTGCATTGGCCAATGATAATATTTTAGTCCAACAGGCAATTCCCCCAAAACAGACACCCAATATGAGTAAAAAAGAAGCCCGGTTCAGCTGTTCACACAGCCTGTTCAGTGTATAATAAACCAGACTGCAGATCAGCAAAGTATGCAGATACCAATAAGGACCAATGGGAGCAACGAATATCTTATATAAAATGATATTCAAAGATACTTCCTCTACTTTCTCCCGCACAGGCAATACCGACGACATACACACATATCCTGTTTCCATAACGGCGTAAGGGATAAACATCCACAACATCGTATTACAAAATGAGCGAACTCCTTTATCAACATTCAACAGATAACCTGATATAATGAAGAAAGCAGGCATATGAAATGTATAAACCACCTGTTTCAGATAAGGATATTTATCACCGATATATACCAGATGAAAAATAATCATCAACAGAATAAAAATACATTTCAAATAGTCCAGTTGATTGATACGAATTTGTCTCCTACTGCTCCTCTCTCCTTTTGTGTAGCATTGCCATTTCGTCGTTTGTCTTTGCATTCCTGTTTGGGATTAAATTCTACTTTTATGATAGGTTTACTCCCTAATGACTGCACAATAACATCCTCTTTTTTCAATAAGTCCAACGTATTCCCATTGGTAAGGTAAAATTAACAGGATGATCTTTCCGGATAGTATTCAAATAACTACCATCATTAAAATAGTAATGTATACCAGGTTCTATAAAAATTCCTACAGAAGAAGACAATTGATATTGAATACCCACCCCTCCGTCAACAGACCATTGTAATGGCACTTTTAACGTACGATTTGTGCTGTATTCCAACTGATCATCCACTATATAATCAGTTTTCAATGTACCGGACACCGGAATCTCCAGAGTAATTCCTCCCGAAATATAAAATGAGAAACGTTTGTATCTTCCCAGGAAGTAACTCCCCCGGAGTGGAATACCTATATAATTCAACGTTTGCCTTTCATTTACATAAGAATCATCACCCAAAGTAAAATCGGACACCAGCCGGGTATAATTAAGTCCGGTTTCAATGCCCCAATTATTATCAAGTGGTTTACGTAAAAGCAAACCAAAGGTAAAAGGAATATAATGGTGCTTCTTCTTCCTTATTTTCCGACCACTGTTTCGGTCAGCAATATTCATCAACGAACGAACCTTCACCTGATCATCCAGCATAGAACCATATTCCTGCAAATAACGATGATATTCATCCCAGTTATCGGTAGAAGAAGTTACCGGACTACTTGAAATGTCATTGTGTACTAAAGTGTTCAGCTGCTGAGGCAACACATCTTCTATTGTCCGACCATTGTTGTACTTTAATGTAAATGTCCAACCAGTGGATTTTTTAGAAGAGGTAAATAGCTTTCGTCCTTGCCTTTCGGTATACGGATAGAAAGAAGCATGTGGAAAAACCACAGGAAGTACCGAATGAGTTGTATCTATTATTGTTTCTTCCGATAAAAGAGTTGCCGTACCCGGACATAGCGGAATAACCACTGCATCAGCAGGTTTACATATAGGACGCTTTTTAGGAGAAACAGGTAAGATCTCTGCATTCTCGCCTTCACTATCAGAATCCGAATTACAAATGGCAGTTGCAGTAGTCAGTAGTTGTACTCCATTTGCCGCTTTCCACAGCAAAAAATCTCCAAGAGGTAACAATAACAAAACCAAGAGAATCAGCTGTGCCCGATATTCAATAATCATCTTTTTCAACTGTTCTTTAGCACGAAAAAACTGAGAAGACGATGAATGAGGTTCAATATGTAATAAATCGGCTATCTCCCTATGTGAAAGTCCATCAAGTGCCGACAGTTTGAATATGTTACGATATCCTTCAGGTAGTTTCTCAATCATAGAAAGCAATACATCCAATGGCAATAGTTCCATATCCGGTTCGGTGTTCATCGGTTCATCCTCTTCAGAAATCCCGGAAAGTGGTATTACGGATACAGCACGAGACTGATTGAGATATTGCAATGCAAGATTGGTCATTATACGACTCATCCAGTTTTCTAACTTTTCCGGATGACGCAAAGAACCCAATGAAGAGAATATAAGTATAAAACCATCATGCATCAGATCCTGTGCGATCTGTCTGTCCGTAACAAAACGAAAACATATTCCCAACATTTTATGAGAATATGTTTTATAAAGTAAGGCTTGTGCCTTCCGCTCCCCTTTTTTGCACCGTTCAACCAGTTCGACTACCTCCATTACAAATATTGTTACTATAATAAGATGGACAATACATCAAAAGACTGCATGAAAAAGTTACTTTTTTTTCTGAGAAGGTCATATTATTCATTATACCCACTTTATTAAATCTCAAAAAGCAGAAATTATCACATAAAACCGTCATATACAATACAGTAACAAGAAATATCTGTGGTAATACCAACCCGGTACAAATTAACACTGTTAACGAGAAATCAAAACATCCGTTTTCTATGAAATAAGAGTACGTACTCTTCCGGTCTAAAAGTACGTACTCTTATACCTAAAGAATACGTACTTAACACACTCTTAAATACGTACTTTTATAAACTAAAATATCATATATTCAACGTATACTCTTTATCCCATAATTGATATAAAAAAGTTATCTTCTACCCTGTTCTCTCACAAATAGTACACAACCTGAAAGCATAATAAAATATAAATATGAACAATACCGAAACAGGATTGTCCATTATCATTATATTTGCAAGATGAATTACTATGCTCTGCAAAAAAGAGTATCACTAAATATAGACAATCTTAACTATCACATAAACAATACATAATATAATGAAAAAGCTCCTGAAAAAGAATGCTTCTTACACTGTAAGTATAAGTATAGTCCAGAATCCTTTTAAGTTGATAAAGAATAAAATGCTCCATTTCACCTTACTAATAGGAGTATTTGCTTTTGCATCTTGCACTAATGATGATCCGCAGCCCGAACCACCAGCTCCTAACGGGGAATTATATACTTTAAAATACAAATCACAAGAGATATTAGAGCTAAAACAAATGCAAGCAGGACAGGAAGTACAGAATCTCCCTGTTGAAGAATCAAATAAGTATTTTGGAAAACGCTTATCACTTACCAGCCCAACCGAATTGCAACTAAAAGATGATTCTCTCTTCATCATCAAAAGCTACGGAATCACCGAAAAATATAAAATGAAATCCCATAATAATGAAGTATTTCTTTATAATGACCTATCGGACGTATGGGAGTATTGCGGAACAAGAGAAGATAAAAACAGTTTTACACTTAACATAGGCTTTTATATTCAGGAAAGAGTAAACATCCAACGGATTCTGCATACTGCGGGACAGGAGTATTCACTAAAATCTTTTTCCGACCTAATGGAATATGTAGGTAAAGACGGACTATCATCTGTTATCTGGTTGAAGCAGCAAATTGTTTTTGAATAAATATAAATCTATAAAAGCGACGAAAGATGAAGACAAAAATAAAATATATCATATTACTTCTTTTAGTGATTCAAACCGGTTATGCACAAGAAGCGAGTAAGTTTACTGTAAAGGTTCCCAACAAAACATTTATAGGCGCCATATTAGAGCCCGGTAGTATCAACAGTGATACGCATCAATTTCTGGATGTTCCTCTCAATCCTATTACAATCAGTTATAGCCTTCCAATGAAAAGTCAGGAAATAACACCGGGTTATGACAATATGATGAAAGCAATCCGGGAAGGATTGCAACAAAACAATATCCTGAAACCAAACTATCAATTCAGCAGTTCAATTGACGAAATAAAATCTTATGAAGAATTAGCCATCTATTTCGGACAGAAAATCAATCCGTCCCTTTTCTTCGGCACTTCACGCCAGAAGCAGAAAAAGACAATTGTTGTATTAAGCATCAGTCAAAGTTTCTTTTCTGTAGACATGGACTTGCCTGAATCGTTAAGTGACGACCCTACTGTACTTGAACAAAAAGACAAACTTATTTATGTCAGCTCTATTCAGTTTGGCCGCAAAGCAGTCGCAATCATCGAATCGGATTTTGATTCTCAAACAGTAAAAACAGCGATTAAAGATATTATCAGTAAGACAGAAAACAATGAAGCAAGTATACTTGACGAAAGTATGGCTGTCATTGCAAATGCCACTGTAAGATGTATGACTATAGGCAATGATAACATGGAGGAAACCGATCCGGATAATCCATTAAAAAATCTGATAAACTACCTGAACAAGAAAGCGACACCGGAAGATTTTGGTATGCCCATCACTTTCTCAGCCGCTTATCTAAAAGATAATTCGGTATTTGTCAATAAATTCACAAAATAATGTTTCTGAATTAGTCCGCAACCATCTTTTGATCGAAACGCAGATAAACACGGATTATCGCAAAGAATCAATGACAAAGTTATCTGATCTGTGAAAATTTGAGTTAATCTGCGTTTCAACTGTTATAGAAAGGTTACAGTAATAAATTCAGAAAAACAGACCTCTTTTTTAAATAGCCTTCTATTCTTTACTCCAAATACGAGTATTCAGATTGAGATCATCAACAATTGAGATTAGTGCACTAATTGTCTCTATTTCAGGACTGAGAGATTGTACATCAGTAATAGGAGACCATATACTTGCCTCAAAATGATTCTTAGAATCCGGGATAGCAATCAGAATGGTGGAGTCCCGGAAACTAATGGTAACTCCTTGCCCAAACTTACGATCCAGTTCCAGCAAACGCTCCATCATGAAAGGGGTAATAAGATACCGGGCTTCAACCTGATCGGTAGAGTAAACATCAAATGTATTCTCAAAATCGGGATTTTCCATCTTAACTCTTGACTCCCCAAACCTTAATTTTAAAAAACGATCCCGAAGAATCGTAGTCTTTCCTTTAAAGTCTTTATGAAAATCGGCCATAAACAGAAACCCTCTGAAAATATTCACATAGTATTGCCGCGTCTGCCCTTTAGCTCCCACCTGCGTCCTTCTTTCTTCGGCATGTACCTCTGCACAAAGAAACTCGGTCTTATCAACATACCCATGAATCAAATCTTCGGTGTGATAGCGATCCGGAGCACAAGGGAATAGTCCACAATTAGAAAACACCTCTTCATTAATCCCCTCATTGGGAGAATATGTGGCGTTATCACAAAATGCACCAATCACCCTGGCAATCACTTCGTTTTTGTAGTGCAAAGAAAAATCCTTCGATTTACTATTTACACAAGCATAATAGATGAGAGCAGAGACAACTCCAACAAATAATAAAAGTATTACCGGATAGCCGAATAGAACTAATAATATCCCCCCGGCAATAAAAAAGAGAATACCGCCCCATAATCCCGCTTTATGACCTTGAGATTTAAGTTCCCGGCGTTTATCTTCCAAAGACTGCAAAACAGAAGGTAATTCCTGCGACAATGATTCAAAGCGTGACTGTCCCATAGTAAGCCCTTTATGAATTAAGTAATTCTTTTACATCAGGAGTAATACGTTCCGATTCCTGAATAGCCCATACCCCTTTACGGTTAAACCCAAAGATACCAGCCAATAAGTTAGATGGAAAGGTCTGCACTGCATTATTATAATCAGTGACACAGGCATTATATGTACGCCTTGCAGCAGCCAATTGCTCTTCAGTTTCATTAATAGAACGCTGTAATTGCATAAAATTATCGGAAGCCTTTAGTTCCGGATAACTCTCGGCTATTGCCAATAAACCGGTATGGGCATGAGTGAAGATATCGTCCAGATTTGCTTTTTCACTATTTGAAAGAGTAACATAAGATTTACTCCTTATTTCAGTCAGTTTTGTAAATACTCCCTCCTCATATTTAGCATACTGCCGAACCGTCGCCACCAAATTAGGAATAAGATCATATCGCTTCTTCAGCATAACGTCAATCGTAGCAAAAGCATTTTCTGTTTGGTTCTTTTTCCTCACAAGGGAGTTATAAACAACTCCAACAAAAATAATCAGAAGTACAAGAATAATCACTATGACCATAAACTAATAGTAACGGCATCCTTTTGCCGGAATTAAACTCAATTGCCGTGAAATAGATTGAATTCCCAATAGTAAAACAAAAAAAGCTCTGTAAATTTCTTACAGAGCTTTTTCACAAAGAACACTCGTACTCGAAGCGGGACTTGAACCCGCACAGCCGCAATGGCCAAAGGATTTTAAGTCCTTCGTGTCTACCATTCCACCATTCGAGCATCCTTTCAAAGAGAGCGGAAAACGAGACTCGAACTCGCGACCCTAACCTTGGCAAGGTTATGCTCTACCAACTGAGCTATTTCCGCGTTTTTTCAACGAGTGCAAAGATACAGAGTTTCCTTGTTTCTGCCAAATATTTTTAAGGGAAAGTTTATAAATGAAAGATACAAAGTTTATCCGGAGGATACGTAGTTATCAAAAAAGTAATTATAGAAATCTTTTAAAAGAAAAGAGAAGCATCGAATTAAAAGTCCGTTCGCGTGTAATCGATTGATTGACAGCGAATATCGTCTTCTTGTTTTAAGCCTATCCAAAGTGTACACTTTGGCATATGTTAATTGTACACTTCAGTCATACCAAAGTGTACAATCTTGATATGCTAAAATGTACAATCCTGTAAAGCAAAACCGGAGTGTTAAAATTAGGATTAACATCCTTAACAAATTACCTGTTTTTAGGATGAATCTGATATAAGAGGAGATTAATATATAAATAATGTATACCTAATCAGTATTAAAGAAAGTACAATCAATTCATTACTCAAAAAGCAGTCATACTTTTACATAACAGAACAAGGGTTTTCCAGAAGAAAGAGAAATATCCGTTATTTAATTACGAACTTGCAATGTAGTACCGCTCACAATCACATTGTATCGTTTCAGGTACTCTTTTCCTTCTCCTTCTACCGGAGCTCCACCACTACTCAGATTATACTTTGTTCTGCATTTAGGACAGATAGCAGTGCCCAATCCATCATCCTGTACATCTATTGAAACATTACGGCTGGCCTCCACCGGACAGGCTGCATCAAAAGCAGTATAATCATATCCCTGAGAATAGATAGATTGCCCAATTATCAGACCTGCATATCCCACAGGAATACCGTTTACATTTTTGGCTTTCTTTATAAATTGCCCGGGGATAGTCAATTTAGAATATTCACCCTGTACCAGATCACACGAGAAATAGAACGAAACATCCGGAATAGTTGATTTATAGGAGTCGTCACAAGCAACGGCACCTATAAATAGCAATATAACAAGAAATAATTTACGCATCTATATTCTCCTTTCTTTAATTAACGGGCAAGTAAAGCTTTCTCCGCTTCTTCCATTCCGCGGAAATTAAATTCTTCTACCACCTTCTGCATCAAAGCAGAGATTTCCGCATTGCACAGATTACCAATACTTCCTTCATGCGTATGATGTACCTGTTTGCTATGTGAGAAATTTCCAGCTTCAATATCAAGTCCCACCTTTTTATAAGCATCCCGGAAAGGCATTCCCTCACGAGCCAAACGATTCACCTCTTCCACACTAAAAATAAACAGATACTTATCATCATCAAGAATATGTTCATTCACCTTGATTTCATTCATAATATAAGTAGTCATCTTCAAGCAGTCTTTCAGTTCCTGGAAAGCAGGCAAAAAGACCTCCTTAATAATCTGAAGATCACGAAAATATCCAGAAGGTAGGTTATTAGCTATCATCATGATTTGTTGTGGAAGTGACTGAAGTTTGTTACACTTGGCACGAGTCAGCTCAAAGACATCCGGATTTTTCTTATGCGGCATGATACTGGAGCCTGTGGTACAGTCGTCCGGCAACTTCACAAAACCAAAGTTCTGGCTATTGAACATACAAGCATCAAAGGCAAGTTTAGAAATAGTACCTGCAATAGTAGCAAGTGCAAAGGCAACATTACGTTCCAGCTTACCACGCCCCATTTGGGCATATACCACATTGTAATTAAGAGAATCGAAACCCAACAAACGAGTAGTCATAGTACGATCCAACGGAAAAGAAGAGCCATACCCCGCAGCTGAACCTAATGGATTGCGGTTACACATCTTAAAAGCTGCCTGTAGAAAAAGCATATCATCTACCAGACTTTCGGCATAAGCCCCAAACCAAAGCCCGAAAGAAGAAGGCATAGCAATCTGCAAATGGGTATAACCAGGCATCAACACCTCTTTATATCTTTCACTCTGAAGAATAAGTACATCAAACAGCTGTTCCACTGCTTCGGCCACCTCCTTCAATTGTGTACGGGTAAAAAGTTTTAAATCAAGAAGTACCTGATCATTGCGAGAGCGGCCGCTGTGTATTTTCTTACCAACATCACCCAAACGCCGGGTCAACATCAGTTCTACCTGCGAGTGCACGTCTTCTACTCCGTCTTCTATTACGAACTCTCCCCGTTCCGCTTCCGCATAGATATTTTTCAGTTCTGCCAACAACTGAGTCAGCTCCTCTTTTGTCAACAAGCCGATGCTTTCGAGCATAGTGATATGAGCCATGGACCCCATCACATCATGCTTAGCAAGATAAAGGTCCATCTCACGATCACGTCCAACCGTGAAACGTTCTATCTCTTTATTTACCTGAACGGATTTCTCCCAAAGTTTCTGTGCCATACTATTTAGTAGTTAGTAGTAAGTAATTAGTAGTCAAGCAGTAAGTTGTCAAGTAGTAAGTAGTGCAGATACTTTTAATAATCAGAGCAAAAGGAGAAAAGAGCAAATGAAACATTTCTACTTAACCACTTACTACTTGACTACTTACTACTTAACCTTTTATTACTACCCCATTAATATTGAATCATTGCCAACATATCCACCATTTTCTCCAATCCTTCCTGAAGCGGTTTCTGCACCATGGCTTTCATAAAAGGATTTAGTTCCATACCGATAGTAGCCTTCAGCTTACACTCTTCATCAGTTGTCGCAACAAGCTGAATCCAAAGATTGAAAGGTAGCGGAGAGTTAGTGGTTTCAAACTTAATACACTTACTTGGTTCACGTTCCACAATCTTCAATGTCAACTGCCCAACAGGAGCCACACTGAAACTCAAGGTATCAGAATCAAAACTTATATCCTTCACCTTATCTTCCGGCAAACGATCTTTCAGGGCCTCCAGATTGCTAAGATCGGACAATTTCTCATAAACCCGCTCCTGGCTGTAAGGTATCACTTTTACGGTACTTTCAAATTTAGTCATCTTATTTTCATTCTTATAAAGACAAAAAAAGAACTATCCGAACAAAATCTGTCCGAATGGCTCTCCTTTAAATCCACCTATAATTAAATATCTTTGTTACTTTCCAGCGTCCCAATGTGCAGGGTCTTTACGCCATTCGTTCAAAGTTGCAATATCCGTATCCTCAATATAACCGGTTTGAAGTGCAACGTCAAGTACAGCTTCATAGTTTGTCAAAGTCACCAAAGGCACTTTTGCATCCTTAAACGCTTTCTCTGCTACCGGGAAACCATACGTATAAGCAGCAATCATACCTATTACTTCACAACCATCCCGACGAATTGCTTCTACTGCCTTCAAACTACTACCACCGGTGGAAATTAAATCTTCTACAACGACTACTTTCATTCCGGGACGAAGCTCGCCCTCGATTAAGTTTTCTAATCCATGATCTTTCGGGGTAGAACGAACATACACGAACGGAAGATTCAATGCATCAGCCACCAACGCTCCCTGAGGGATCGCTCCTGTAGCAACACCAGCAATGGCATCTACCTGTCCGAATCGTTCTAATATCAGACGAGTGGTTTCAATCTTCACAAAATTACGAAGAGACGGATAGGAAAGAGTTTTACGGTTATCACAGTAAAACGGTGATTTCCATCCGGAAGCCCATGTAAAAGGATTGGCTGGTTGAAGCTTAATCGCTTTAATCTTCAGTAACTTCTCTGCAAATAATCTCTCTAAGTTTTTCATAACTAAACTAACTTGATAATTATAGAGTGCAAAAATACAGAAATAGAACGAAACAAGAAAGAAGATTCCGGTTATTTTTTTTAATCGTCCTGCGCTTCATCATCCGACACCTCTATGCAGCACTTGATATCTTTCATTTCAAAGCCGCGACTCATAGCAAAACGAATTAGTTTTCCATTTAATTCGTATTCGTCTTTTCCGCGAACACTCTTCCGTTTGGAAGCAAGCAAATCACGCAGCACTACAAGATATTCTTCCTGATCGATCTCATTCAAATGACGCCAAGCCACATCGGACGGTATTTTTTTCATATATAATCCCTGCCCTATTTTCATCTTTCCCCATTTGGCAAAACGAAATTTATCACCAATAAAAGCACGGCAATAACGCTCATCATCAATGTATTTTTCAGCTTCGAGACGGGCAAGTATACGCTCTATGGCATCGTAGGCAATACCCCACTTTTGTAATTTATCACTCACTTCTGCCCGGCAATGTTCTGCAGCAGAGCAATAGGCAGCTACACGGTTCAGCGCCTCTTCTTCGGTCATTGTATTCATTTATGCGTAGTTACAATTCTATCGTTTCCTGATATATCTTTTATAATACAAGGATGGCAATACCCTAAATCAATAAGCATACAGACGATTTCGCAACCGTATGCACGGTTTATTTCAAAGTAAAGTTTTCCTCCGGGGTTCAATAATTTTCTTCCTAATACAGCAATCCGACGATAAAAGCGTAATGGATCATTATCGGGTACAAACAGGGCAAGCTCCGGTTCCCAATCAAGTACATTAGGTTCCATGTCTGCCTTTTCAGATTCGGTCACATAGGGAGGATTACTAACAATAATATCAAAACGTTGCTCAGAATCTATCTCTGCCAATACGTCCTTTTGCTGAAAAGAAACAGCCGAACCCAAGACCTCATTGTTTCGCCGGGCTACAGCAAGTGCTTCTTCCGAGATATCCCAGGCCGTCACTTGAGCTTGCGGAATAATAAGAGACAAAGAGATGGCAATACACCCACTTCCCGTACCAATATCCAATATTCGGGGAGCATCATTCAAATTCTCCTTAGCAATAAGCTCCACTAATTCTTCTGTCTCCGGACGGGGAATAAGTACTCCCGGTGCTACGTAGAAAGAGCGTCCCAGAAAGATTGCCATTTTCCGTATATATTGTATCGGCTCATTTTTTCGTAAACGCTGCAGAATGTTTTCCAGTTCGTACTGTTTGCTTTCGGATAAATTAATATCTTTGCCCAGATAAATGTCGAGTGCATCCATACCCAACAGATCACACCAAATCATCATCGTCAGGCTTTTCAGTTCCTGAGAAGGATAAATATCTTGTAATACCTGACGGATATAAGTAGAAACCCGGTCCATGTCTATCTGTTTTTAGGGTGCAAAAGTACAAATATTATAGTAAAAGGCTGAAAAATGGAAGAAGAAAAATACATGCAGCGTTGTATTGAACTGGCACAAAATGGTTTATGCAATGTCTCTCCCAATCCGATGGTAGGAGCTGTAATTGTATGTGACGGGCAAATTATAGGCGAGGGGTATCACATTCGCTGCGGACAGGCACACGCCGAGGTAAATGCAATTCATTCGGTAAAAGACGAGTCTTTGTTAAAACGTTCTACTATTTATGTTAGTCTGGAACCATGCTCCCACTATGGAAAAACACCTCCATGTGCCGATCTTATTATAGAGAAACAGATACCACGTATCGTCATTGGCTGCCAGGACCCTTTTTCAAAAGTAGCCGGACAAGGAATACAAAAACTACGTAATGCCGGAAGGGAAGTAACAGTAGGAATACTCGAAAATGAATGTCGTCATCTGATACGCAGGTTTATTGTATTCAATACACTCCATCGCCCTTACATCACCCTCAAATGGGCTGAATCAGCAGATGGATTTATTGATATAAACCGCACAGACGGACAACCGGTAATACTTTCAACTCCACACACTGCCTTGTTAGTACATAAAAAAAGAAGTGAGTCGGATGCTATCATGGTAGGTACACACACGGCACAGCTCGACAACCCTTCATTAACAGTACGCAACTGGTACGGCAAGAATCCGGTACGAGTAGTATTGGACAGAAATCTATCACTTCCCTCTGACTTGCACCTTTTTGATGGTAGTGTTCCGACACTCGTTTTTACATCCCGAAAACATCCGGAACAGAAAAGCATAGAATATATCGTACTCGATTATGAAAAAGAATTATTGCCACAGATAATGAACACCCTCTATCATCGTGGTTTACAATCAATATTAGTAGAAGGAGGTACACAATTACTCCAATCGTTTATTGATAATAACCTATGGGACGAGGCATTTATAGAAGAAGCCAAGGTTACGTTAGATTCGGGTGTTAAAGCACCTGAAATAAGAAATAAAATTAGTTATTCCGATAAAAAACATTTTGGAGTAAAAATAAAGCACTACACGAACAAAAATGTGTAAATTGGCTCTATTCAGAGGGTTTTCTATCGATAAAAAGCCTGTTATTATCTATAATTTTATATAAAACTTCCCCACAATGTTCTATATCGGAAAAAATGTTCCTATTTTTGCAACTTGTAAATAAACACAATCTTTCAAATGAGAATTAAGTTTTTATCAGTAATTGTGAGTTTCTTGCTTGTGTCATTTGCCATGAGCTCTTGTCTTGGCGACGACGATCCTATTGAGTATAGCCCGAATGCACTTCTACAGGCATTTGAACTTGACAAGGTTTTGGGAGTTAATTATCAATTCACAATTGATCAGCTTACCGGAGAAATATACAATCAGGATTCATTGCCGGTAGGTTCAGATACGATTATTGATAGAATCCTGATAAAGACCATGACAGTAGCAGGTTTTGTTACTATCAGAAACTCAGCAAATACAGAAGACTCCATATTTAATATAGCAGACTCTGTAAATCTGGTAGGAACAGTGGAAAAACCTTTCAGATTTAAAGTATGGGCACCGGACATGGAACATACGAGAGAGTATGCACTATCAGTGCGTGTACATCAGCAACAACCGGATTCTCTGAATTGGGGCAAAGGGCCGATAGGCACTAATTTTGCACCTCAGATAAAAGGTAAACAGAAATCCATCATTTTCAATAACCAAATTTATGTTTACGGGCCGAGTTCTTCTTCTGTATACTACACCACCCTATCCAATGGACAACTTGGAACAGATGGAACGTGGAATTCAAGTCTAATCAACGGGTTGCCTTCAACAGACCTTACTTCAATCGTGAACTTTAACAGTACACTTTATGCAACAACTGCTGCCGATAAGAAGGTATATAGTTCTAATGATGGTATAAATTGGGAAGAAGCGCCAGCGTTTGGAGACAACACAGTAGTTCTGATTGCTCCAATCGGGAATAGTCTGACAGGAATCAAGACTCTGGATAATGAAGATATGTTCTGTACAACAACAAACGGAAGTGACTGGACGGAAGAAGGTGTCGTTCCAAAAAATTTCCCACGTAATAACATCTCAGTTACAAGCTTTCAAAATATAACCGGTGTACCTAATATTATGATAGTAGGTAATATTCCGGAAGAAAATAAAACTGAAAAAGACACAGCAACAGTTGCATGGGGATATATGCAAGGACAGGAATGGGCCGCTCTGGATGATTCTTCATACCCTTGTCCGCTACTAAAAGACCCTTCCATTATGTATTACGGAGGTGCTTTCTATATCTTTGGTAAAGACTTTAAAACGTTCTATAAGTCCGAGGCTGGCATTGTATGGAAGGAAGTAACAAATATGTTTATGTTCCCAATAGATCAAACCATTGAGATTAAAGACGAAGAGGACAACATACAGACAGAGTATAACTATGGTTTTAGAGGTGAAGAATCAGACTACTCAATGGTAGTAGACGAAAATAACTTTATCTGGATAATGCGTAGTTATGATGAAACGCCGGGTGCGATAGCAAATAGCGGAAATGTATGGAGAGGTAAATTGAATCGTTTAGGGTTTGCAAGGCAATAAGCGAAATACAATTTTAAAGTTAATCAGCCGTTCTATTAATGGAATAACCAAGTGATAAGACGATTATGGCATTTACTAAAAGAACGCTGATACTATGTATATTGTTACTCTCACTACCGCTTCTCGGCCTGTATGCACAGGACGAAGAAGAATATAAGATGGAATTGGGAGGAGGTTTGGGTGGTAGTTTTTACATGGGTGATGCCAACTACACTACTCCATTTAAGAACATAGGAATAGCCGGAGGGTTTATGGCAAGATATATAATGAACCCACGAATGGCCATAAAGGCAAACTTAATGGCAGGAAGAATATCCGGCAATACGAAGAATTTTAAAAATAAGTATCCCGACAACGGAGAAGCAAGTTTTAAACGTACAATCTTCGATTTAGGGGCACAATTTGAATATAACTTTCTGGGATATGGAACCGGATATGGTTATAGAGGTGAACACAGATTTACTCCTTATATATTAGGAGGAATGGGATTTACCTTTGCCCCGGCACCTGCAGAAGGAGTATTTACCGTAAATTTCCCGGTAGGAATAGGAGTAAAATACAAAATAGCTCCAAGAATAAATATCGGATGCGAATTTACGATGCGGTTCAGCTTGAGTGACAAGTTAGACGTTACGAACAAAGAAGGGCTGCAGTTAAATGATCCATATCGGATTAAAGGAAAGGGATGGAAAAACAAAGATAGTTATTCATATACCGTCTTTTTTGTGACATACGACCTTTTCTCCAGATGTAAAGAATGCAACAATTAAAAAAGATGTCCTATAAAGAGCAAATAGATTTTAGCCGGATACCTCAGCATGTAGCGATTATCATGGACGGTAACGGAAGATGGGCCAAGCAACGTGGACGTGAACGTAGCTTTGGACACCAGGCCGGTGCAGAAACTGTACATATTATTGCAGAAGAAGCCGCCAGGTTGGGTATTAAATATCTGACTTTGTACACCTTTTCCACAGAAAACTGGAATCGTCCTTCGGATGAGATAGCGGCACTAATGAGTCTTCTGTTCGATTCTATCGAAGAAGAAACATTTATGAGAAACAACATAAGTTTTCGTATTGTAGGCGATATCGATAAATTGCCCGAAAATGTACGGATACGATTGGATGCTTGTGTAGAACATACTTCACATAACACAGGAATGGCTCTGGTACTGGCTCTCAGTTATTCATCCCGTTGGGAAATAACAGAAGCTGCACGACAAATAGCAATACAAGTTCAAAAAGGAGAATTGACTCCCGAAGAAATTACTGACCATTGCCTTGAAGCACATTTGACTACTAACTTTATGCCCGATCCGGATTTACTGATCCGCACGGGAGGCGAGATACGGTTAAGCAATTATCTGTTATGGCAGTGTGCTTACTCCGAACTTTATTTCTGTGATACTTTCTGGCCCGATTTCAGGGAAGAAGAATTGAGAAAGGCTATTAGTGACTACCAGAAACGGGAACGTCGCTTCGGCAAAACCAGTGAACAAATCAGTTAACTCAAAACTTATAATAATAACATAAATGCATTATCGTATTTCCTTCATACTCGTAACGTTTATCTGTCTGTTTGGGTTTGCACTGGCAGGCAAGGCACAAGATGCTAACACAGACGAATCTTCCAAACCTGTTATTTTATATTCAGGAACACCAAAAAAATATGAGATAGCCGACATTAAGGTCGAAGGTGTTAAAAACTACGAGGACTATGTACTTATTGGTCTCTCGGGGTTATCGGTAGGTCAATCCATTTCAGTACCAGGTGATGAGATTACAAGTGCTATCAAGCGCTATTGGCGCCATGGTCTATTTTCAAATGTCAAGATCACAGCCGAAAAAATAGAAGATGGTAAGGTATGGTTGAAAATCAGTTTGACTCAACGTCCCCGTATTTCAGAAATACGCTATCATGGCGTAAAAAAATCAGAACGACAAGATCTGGAAACAAGATTGGGATTGGTAAAAGGCAGCCAGATTACTCCAAACTTAGTGGACCGTGCTAAAACACTGATCAAACGTTATTTTGATGATAAAGGTTTCAAAAATGCAGAGATTATCATTTCTCAGAAAGACGATATATCCAATGAGAATCAAGTGATCGTTGACGTAAATATCGATAAGAAAGAAAAGATTAAAGTACACGAAATAACAATCGTAGGTAACAAAGCAATTAAGACCTCGAAGCTGAAGCGTGTAATGAAAAAAACAAATGAGAAAGGTAAATTGCTGAATTTATTCCGTACTAAGAAATTCATCAACGAGAAATATGAAGAAGACAAGCAACTGATTATAGATAAATATAACGAATTAGGTTATCGTGACGCAGTGATCGTTACTGATAGCGTAACACCCTACGACGATAAGACTGTCAATGTGTATATGGAAATTGACGAAGGAGACAAATATTACCTTCGCAATGTAACTTGGGTGGGAAATACCCTCTATCCATCAGAACAGTTGAATTACCTTCTCCGAATGAAAAAAGGGGATGTATATAATCAAAAGTTACTAAATGAGCGTTTGTCTACTGATGAAGATGCTATTGGTAATCTATATTACAACAATGGTTACCTTTTCTATAATCTTGATCCGGTAGAAATCAATATTGACGGTGATTCTATCGACCTCGAAATGAGAATTTATGAAGGTAGACAGGCTACCATCAACAAGATCAAGATTAACGGTAATGACCGTCTATATGAAAACGTAGTTCGTCGTGAGCTTCGCACACGCCCCGGACAATTGTTTAGTCGTGATGACTTGATGCGTTCTATGCGTGAAATACAACAGATGGGACACTTCGATGCGGAAAATATCCATCCGGATATCCAACCCGATCCGATGAACGGTACAGTTGATATTGCTTATGATCTTGTTTCCAAAGCAAATGACCAGGTAGAATTCTCTGCCGGTTGGGGTCAAACAGGTATTATTGGTAAGTTGAGCTTGAAGTTCACTAACTTCTCATTGGCTAACCTGTTACATCCGGGAGATAACTATCGCGGTATCCTTCCGCAGGGAGATGGACAAACACTGACCGTCAGTGGACAGACGAATGCGAAATATTATCAGTCATATAGTATTTCATTCTTTGACCCATGGTTTGGAGGCAAACGCCCCAATTCATTCTCAATATCTGCTTTCTATTCACGACAAACAGATATTAGTAGCCGTTATTATAATGACAGTTATTATAACAACTACTACAATAGTATGTATAGTGGTTATGGTGGTTATGGTATGTACAACTATGGTAACTACAATAATTACGAAAATTATTATGACCCTGATAAGTCAATTCAAATGTGGGGGCTTTCTGTAGGTTGGGGTAAACGCTTGAAATGGCCGGATGACTACTTCACTCTCTCTGCAGAACTGGCATACCAACGCTATATATTGAAAGACTGGCAATACTTCCCGGTAACAAACGGAAAATGTAATAACATCAGTCTGAACCTTACGCTGGCTCGTAGTTCTATAGATAACCCATTGTTCCCACGTCAAGGTTCCGAGTTCTCACTGTCGGCACAAATTACACCGCCGTACTCGTTGTTTGATGGAAGAGACTATAAAGGGTATTACACTTCTACCGGAGGTATCACTCAAGACAACAGAAACAAGCTGTATAACTGGGTTGAATACCACAAGTGGAAATTCAAAGCTAAAACTTACACAGCTTTGATGGACTATCAGGCTCATCCGAAATGTCTGGTTCTTATGAGCCGTATTGAATTCGGTTTGTTAGGTCACTATAATAAATATAAGAAATCGCCATTCGAAACGTTTGATGTAGGTGGTGACGGTATGACAGGATATTCAAGTTACGCCACAGAAAGTGTTGCATTGCGTGGATACGAAAACAGTTCTTTGACTCCTTATGGCAGAGAAGGTTATGCGTACACTCGTTTGGGTATTGAATTAAGATATCCATTGATGCTGGAAACAAGTACTAATATTTATGTGTTAGGTTTCTTGGAAGCTGGTAATGCATGGAATGATATCAATAAGTTCAACCCATTTGATTTGAAACGTTCTGCCGGTGTCGGTGTACGTATCTTCCTTCCAATGATTGGTATGATGGGTATCGACTGGGCATACGGTTTCGATAAAGTATTCGGTAGCAGCAGTGCCGGTGGTAGTCATTTCCACTTTGTACTGGGCCAGGAATTCTAAATTGTTTCATTAAAAAACTAAACGTTATGAAGAAGTCTGTTCTATTTATCATGATGCTGTTGACTATTAGTTTAACAGCCAGTGCACAAAAGTTTGCTCTGATTGATATGGAATATATCTTGAAGAACATTCCCGCTTATGAGCGCGCTAGCGAACAGTTGAACCAATCCTCTAAGAAATGGCAAAGCGAAGTAGAGACGCTTGCTCAAGAGGCTCAAACGCTGTATAAGAATTATCAATCGGAAACAGTCTTCCTTTCTGAAGAGCAAAAGACTAAAAAAGAAGAGGAAATTGTAGCTAAAGAAAAGGAAGCAGCCGAACTAAAACGTAAATATTTCGGTCCGGAAGGTGAGTTGTTTAAAAAGAGAGAAAGTTTGATGAAGCCCATTCAAGACGAAATATACAATGCAGTGAAAGAGCTTGCTGAACAAAAAAGTTATTCTGTTGTAGTAGACAGAGCATCAGCAACAAGTATTATTTTTGCTTCTCCACGTATTGATATAAGTAATGAAGTGCTGGCAAAGTTAGGATATTCAAATTAATTTCATACATTTGCAAGCGATAACCCAAAGTAATCATTCAAATAAATAATAAAACTATGCTAAAGAAAATTGCACTTTTAATTATGCTGGTACTCCCAATGGGCGTATTCGCACAATCAACACTCAAGTTCGGTCACATGACTTCGACCGAAATTATTCCTACTATGCCTGAATATACAAAAGCTCTTTCAGAGTTACAGGCTTTGGAAAAAAATTATACTGATGAAATTCAAAGAACCCAGGAAGAGTTCAGCAAGAAATATCAGGAATTCCAACAGGCGATAGCTAAGGATTCTCTTCCGCAAAATATTGCAGAAAGAAGACAGAAAGAATTGCAGGATATGGCTGAAAGACAACAGCAGTTCCAACAGGAAGCAGAACAAGGTATGCAGAAAGCACAGCAAGAAAAGATGACTCCTATCTACAAAAAACTGGATGATGCTATCAAAGCTGTAGGTGCTGCAGAAGGTGTTATTTATATTTTTGACCTGGCTCGTACTCCAATTCCTTACGTAGGTGCTCAGAGCATCGATCTGACTGCTAAAGTAAAAGCACAGCTCGGAATTAAGTAAAAGAACAAGTATAATATATTGTAAGCAACAACTTAAAGTATAAAAACGAGCTACAAGCAGCAAGTTACAGGCTATTCTGATTAACCGAATGCCAATTGTAACTTGTAGCTTGTAGCTCGTAATTTTTTTTACCATTATGAAACAGAAGCTTTCGCAAATACCTGGTCCTATCGGTGTATTCGATTCAGGTTATGGAGGATTGACTATCCTGAGTAAAATAAGAGAAACTCTGCCGCAATACGATTATATATATCTGGGCGACAATGCTCGTACCCCCTATGGTACCCGTTCATTTGAGATTGTCTATGAATTCACCCTTCAGGCTGTTAATAAATTATTTGAGATGGGATGCCACTTGGTCATTTTAGCTTGTAATACAGCTTCAGCGAAAGCGTTGCGAACGATACAAATGAATGATCTTCCACACCTTGATCCTCAACGAAGAGTGCTTGGTGTGATCCGACCAACAGTAGAATGTATAGGCAGCATCACCCATAGCCGCCATGTGGGAGTATTGGCTACAGCAGGTACTATCAAATCGGAATCCTATCCAATGGAGATACATAAGTTGTTTCCCGACATCTATGTCAGTGGAGAAGCCTGCCCGATGTGGGTTCCGTTAGTCGAGAACAACGAAGCACAAAGTTCCGGAGCCGACTACTTCATCCAAAAATATATTGATACTCTATTAAGTAAGGATCAGCAAATTGATACTGTAATATTAGGTTGTACACACTATCCGCTATTATTACCCAAAATAAAACATTTTATGCCTGACGGGATAAAGATTGTGTCACAGGGAGAATATGTTGCCGGAAGCTTAAAAGACTATCTGCATCGCCATCCGGAAATAGCAGCTAAATGTACACAAAACGGTAAATGTACCTTCTGCACAACAGAAGCCGAAGAAAAATTTATCGAGTCGGCATCTGCATTTCTGAATGAAGATATAACTGTCAAACGAGTAGTATTAGAGTAAGAAAAATATCCACCACATAATAAGCCCTCTCTGCATCATTAAAGGATATGCAAAGAGGGCTTATTTATTTTATTTGTTACCGATGCGATCTACAGCGGAATTGAGCCATCATAAATAGTGATATCAACCCGGGCACCTCTGACTACAGCCTTATAGCTTTCTCCGGAATTTAACTGAACAGCTTCACCAACCGTGGCAGTATAGGTCACACCATTACTCAACCGTACCTGAAAAGGGGTCCCCTTCTCTATTCTTTGAGGTAAAAGATTGAGAGCTTGTTTCACACCATTATCAAAACGATTAAACGCAGTATACTTTTTCTCATCCAATATGACGATAGAGCCATCTTTCAAATTCTGTACTCCCTTGTTCTTTATTAAAGCACTAACCTCAATATCTCCCTGATAAGAGCGCCCATCCCCATCCAATACCTCTACAATCAGAGGAGCCATCACACGCTTAAACTGAAGACAAACCTGTTGTTGTCCGGCAACAGCCTTTGCCTTTCCAAACAAATAGTCATTGGTTCCTCCTTCCAACACACGCGTTTCATTACTCGCCACAGACTCTGGCAGACGGGGATAATGAGCATAAAAAAAGACCTCGCTCTTTTTGCTGAATTCCCCCCATGAGCGAGTATCCTTTTTGAGATCGAACACAGTAAATTTATCATCCAACTCAGTACGCATCGAAATCACATCAATGGAAGTACTGCCACTGGCACGCGATAGGGTTTCATCACCAATAACAACGCTGGTGAATTTAATAGTCTGTCCATCTGTCTGTTCAATCGTTTCGTCTTGTTGACAACTCCATAAACAGCCCAATACTAAACTCATAAAAAGTACTTTTGTTCTCATTTGTCAGGGTATTATATATTAAAATTAAGAATACGGTATTACAAATACAAAGCGACACCCTTCTTTGTATTCCGGATCAATAGTCAGGCTACCATTCAGTTTTTCCGCAATTCCCCGGCAAATTGAAAGACCTAAACCTGTACCTTGTGAATAGCTATCAATTTTCGTAAATCTGTCAAAAACCCACTCCTGTCTATCCAAAGGAACACCAGGTCCGGTATCAGTTACAGCAAAGCATATATTCTGCTCCTTCTTCATCACAGTATATGTCAGTGTTATGTTGCCCTGAACTGTAAACTTTGCCGCATTATGCAACAAATTGATTAAAACCTGCATTATACGTTCAGGGTTACTTTTAACTATTAACTGATCATGTTCAGAATGAAAAAGTAGCTTCACGCCCTCCTGTACATCTCTACGAACGCTCTCCAGACTCTGTTTACAACAATCATTAATATTAGTCAATACATCTGCCGGCATACTACCTGTTTTATCCAAATCAGATAATTCTAAAACATCCGTCACCAAGCGAAGTAAATTATGACTGTTTGCCTCAATAATAGAGGCATATACTTTAGTATCCGGATCATCCCGATAGCGATCTCCTAATATCTGAGAAAACCCTACAATAGAATTTAACGGTGTACGAATCTCATGGCTCATACTCTGTATAAATAATGTTTTCATCTGGCTCGCATCTTCCGCAGCATTCTTCGCTTTTCTCAATTCCTCTTCTGAATGCAACAACCGTTTATTCAGTCTGTTTTCTCTATATAGGAAGATAAACACAAATATTAATAAAGCCGCCAATGAAATAATGAGAATCTGCTTATTATACAACTCTTTCTTCTGTGCCTGAAGCATCAACTCTTTTTTTTCTGAATTCAGTTTTTCCATATTAACCAGAGTTGCAAATTCACTGATGGAGTGTTCTTCATTACTCTGTCTGGCAGAATCTTCCAACTGAATATATTTAGACAAATAATCAGCTGCCAGGTCTTTCCTTCCCATAGCCTGATAGATTTCTCCCTTCATACGATAATGTCCGCTACGCAATGCATGTTCATTAAGACGCAATTCCTCTTTTATCAGTGCATCAGCAGACGCTAAAGCCTTCTGATATTGTTTTGTCTGCTTATAATAGAAGAATTCATTCTCATAATAAAGCTTCTTATTGATATCCAGTTTTTTATCATCTGCAATCAATTTCTCAACCTCTTGTAATATTTTCTTCGCTTTTTCCATATCGGCTATAGCAATATAGTAATGTATATAACCTAATTTTCCGAGAAGGATATGTACACTTGCATTAGCTGTAGCCTCAGCTTTTTTCAGCATTTCGAGTGCCTGAGGCAATTTATTCTGTTCAATATAATATTTTGCAACTTCAGTATAAGAAGGTGAAAGGTTGTAATTATCAACATGATAAGTTTCGGTCAGTTCGATTCCCTTCAAGCAATACTCAAAAGCCAGGCTTTTCAGATTCTTTATTTCATAGATTTGGTATAAGCTATTATAACAGTAAAGTAGCCCGATCTTACTATCCTTTATTTGGGCATCTTTTAGCATTTCCTGAGCTTCATAAAGAGCTATATTGGTCTTTCCGGTTTTGAGATAATGCAATATCAAACGATTGTTCCAAACAAAATAATAATATTTAAGTTGATTTGTTTTTTCAGCAAAATCCTTCACTATATTCGTATAATGAATAATACTGTCTACATTATTTCCTTGAAAATAGTAATAGTCTAATTTAAGCGCCAAAGCAACAGCCTGCATCCGTAAATCTCCTCTCTCCTCCGACATCTGATACAGCGTATCAGCCATATGAAGAACTTTTAAATTGCTAACATTCTCCTGGCAATACTGAAAATATGAGTATAGTGTGCTATCTACATTAAACTCCTTTTCTTCCTGCGCATAAGCCGTACTGCAAAGAACAAAAGAAACAACAAATAACATTCTTCGGAAGATTGTAGTTCTCATGATTATGTATTGATTAATGACCTGGCTGTAGATTGCAAATATACATCTATTTTTAACGTCCAGATTACAAATTGATTATTTTATTCAAATTATTGTCTACTTTATCTTGTATATATAAGTCAAAATAAAGCAGATCACCATTTTATCAATGAGAACTATTCACGGACATTCTTTCCACTCCTCTTGAATTTCATCATCTCTTCTGAAAGATACATTATTCATCCAAAGCCACTATTTTTTTCACCTTTCCATGCGTTTTTTCAGAAATTATCGTGTACATTTGTGAAAGTATAAACACCCTATAGCTCAGAAATTATGAAAGAAGAAGATAACAGCCGTCTGATCGAAGTATTTTCCGGTTCAAGATGGGAAGCAGAACTTATCAAAGGATTGCTTGAAAGTAATGAAATAGATGCCGCCTTAAAAGACGGCCTTATAACAACAATAGCACCTTATATCAGTCCCACAGTATCCGTTATGGTAAAAGAGGATAACTATGAGCCTGCTATGGAAATTATCAGGAGCCGCGAGAAAGCAGAAAACGATTAAGACGATCGAGTGCTTCGCGAATATTCTCCAATGAGTTGGCATACGAAAAGCGTACGTAGCCTTCTCCTCCTGTGCCGAAGTCAACTCCCGGTGTAATGCCTACATGTGCTTGCTCTAAAACTTCAAAAGCAAACTTATAAGAATCTTTTGTAAACTTGCGAGCATCAGCAAATATGTAGAAAGCACCTTTGGGTTCAACGCGGATACCAAATCCCATTTCGCGAAGACGTTGAATCATATAACGTCGGCGTTCGTCATACGTTGCCCGCATCTGCTCCACATCCGGAGCAGCATGGCGAAGTGCAGCGATACCTGCTTGTTGAGCAATACTGGGGGCACAGATAAAAAGATTTTGCTGCAATTTCTGCAATGCTCGCATACACGATTTAGGTGCAATCACATATCCAAGCCGTAATCCTGTCATGGCAAAGCGTTTTGAAAAGCCATTCAAAACAAAAGCCTGATCAGTAAATTCCAGAATACTACGGGCACGTCCTTCATAAACCAATCCATGATAAATTTCATCTGAAATGACCGGAACACCCAATGAAGCTATTTCTTTAAGAAACTTATCCTCCAGCAATAACCCGGTAGGATTCATTGGTGAATTAATAAAGATAGCTGCCGTACGGGTGGTGATAAACTTTTTAATATCCTCTATATTATACTGCAGACCATTTTCTTCGCGAAGTGGCACCAATACCGGTTTTGCTTGTGCAGCCAACACAAAATTACGATAACAGGCATATCCCGGATTTGAAAGAATCACCTCACTATCCGGCCGACAAAGCAACAACAATACCAATAGAATTGCCGGTGAAGAACCGGAAGTCACCACAATACAGTTGGGGTCTACCTTCACACCATATTCCCGATAATGGAAATCAGCTATTTCGCGTCTTAATTCAGGATCACCTAAAGAATGGGTGTAATGTGTTAAATGAGAATCATATGCTTTTTTTGCTGCTTCCGCGACACAGGCAGGCACATCAAAATCGGGTTCACCTACCTCAAGATGAATAATATCAATACCCTGTTTCTGTAATTCATTAGCTCGCTCTAATACGTCCATGACGATAAACGAGGTCATTTGTTCAACCTGAGGGTTAGTCTGTTTCATTGGTTTATCTGTTTTTTCGGGGTACAAAGATACGATTTTTACAGTATGAATGTTACCAGTGAAAAAGACTTTATTTTATAGCACTTCCGGTTTTGTATACGTATTCTTATTTATCCGTAAAAACAAGCACCTATAACTATCATATCGATAAAAAGTTCTATATTTGTACTTCCAAATCGTTAGTAAAAATGAAACAAGAGTTTACAAGAATAGCCGTAAAGGTAGGAAGTAATGTACTGACGCGTCGGGATGGAACATTAGACGTAACACGTATGTCGGCCCTTGTCGATCAGATAGCGGAATTACATAAAACAGGTGTCGAAGTGATCCTCATATCTTCGGGTGCCGTAGCTTCCGGACGCAGCGAAATACGAACGATAAAGAAACTCGATAGCGTAGACCAGCGTCAATTATTCTCTGCTGTAGGACAGGCTAAGTTAATCAATCGTTATTACGAACTTTTCCGTGATCATGCCATACCTGTGGGACAGGTACTGACAACCAAAGAAAGTTTTGGTACCCGCCGACATTATCTGAACCAGAAAAACTGCATGACTGTAATGCTTGAAAACGGAGTAATCCCCATTGTCAATGAAAATGATACCATCTCCGTCACAGAATTAATGTTTACTGATAATGATGAGTTATCCGGCCTGATCGCTTCAATGATGGATACACAAGCTCTTATTATACTAAGCAATATAGATGGCATATATAATGGTTCACCTACAGATCCATCCTCTTCCGTCATCCGCGAAATAGGCCATGGAAAAGATTTGTCCAGCTATATACAAGCCAGCAAATCGAGTTTTGGAAGAGGTGGAATGTTAACCAAAACCAATATTGCCCGTAAAGTAGCAGATGAAGGGATTACTGTGATCATAGCCAATGGAAAACGGGATAATATCCTTGTAGATTTATTACAACACCCTAAGGAAACCCTCTGTACGCGCTTTACTCCATCAAAAGAACCTGTGTCCAGTATAAAAAAATGGATAGCCCACAGTGAAGGATTCGCCAAAGGAGAGATACATATTAATGAGCAAGCCACAGAAGTATTAGCTTCAGATAAAGCTGTAAGTATTCTTCCCATCGGTATAATAAAAATCGAAGGTGAGTTTGAAAAAGACGATATCGTACGTATTTTCAATTTCGAAGGAGTACCAGTGGGAGTAGGTAAGGCAAATTGTGACTCGGCACAAGCACGAGAGGCGATGGGTAAACATGGAAAGAAAGCAGTGGTACATTATGATTATTTGTATATAGAATAATATGACTTTTAAGAATATGAAGTTAAACGAAACATTTACTGCCGTACAAGCAGCCAGCCGAAAGTTGGCACTACTGAGCGATAAGACGATTAATCAGATATTGAATGCAGTAGCTGACGCAGCCATTGCGGAAACTCCTTCCATTCTAAATGAAAATGCAAAAGATCTTGCACGAATGGATAAAGCAAATCCCAAATATGATCGTCTGAAACTCACAGCAGAACGCCTGGAAGGAATTGCCGCAGATATTCGTAATGTAGCTACCCTTCCCTCACCTTTAGGACGGATATTGAAAGAGACAGTCCGCCCAAACGGAATGAAACTCACCAAGGTCAGTGTTCCTTTCGGTGTTATCGGTATCATTTATGAAGCACGCCCCAACGTGAGTTTCGACGTATTTTCTCTCTGTCTTAAAAGTGGCAATGCCTGTATTTTAAAAGGAGGCAGCGATGCAGACAGTTCCAATCAGGCAATCATAAGCGTTATCCACAAAGTATTAAAACAATTCAACGTAGATACGCATATAGTAGAGCTTCTTCCTGCTGACAGGGAGGCAACCACCGAGCTACTTCATGCAACAGGTTATGTAGATCTCATTATCCCACGCGGAAGTAGTAATCTGATAAACTTTGTACGCGAAAATGCAACAATCCCCGTCATCGAGACAGGAGCTGGAATCTGCCACACCTATTTTGACGAATACGGTGATACAACCAAAGGTGCAGCTATCATCAATAATGCAAAAACACGCCGCGTAAGTGTGTGTAATGCACTCGACTGTGTTATTATTCATGAAAAACGTTTGAATGACTTACCAGCTATCTGCAAGAAATTACAGAATAGTAATGTTACTATTTATGCCGATCCTCAGGCCTATCATGCTTTGGAAGGACATTATCCGGAACATCTGTTAAAGCAAGCTACAACAGAGAGTTTTGGTACGGAATTCCTGGATTATAAAATGGCTATAAAGACCGTGAAAAGCTTTGAAGATGCTTTGGGACATATCGTAGAGTACAGCTCCAGACATAGCGAAAGTATTGTTACAGAAGATAAAGAACGTGCGACCTTATTTTGCAAAATGGTAGACGCAGCTTGTGTATATGCCAATGTATCCACAGCTTTCACAGATGGCGCACAATTCGGACTGGGAGCAGAAATAGGTATCAGTACACAGAAACTACATGCACGTGGTCCTATGGCACTTGAAGAGATCACCTCCTATAAATGGATTATCGAGGGAGATGGACAGACAAGAGAAAACTAAAGATTAATAACTAATAATTAAAACAGACAGGTATGAAGAAATTTACTTGCGTGCAAGACATAGGTGATTTAAAATCAGCCCTTGCCGAAGCATTTGAAATAAAAAAAGACCGCTTCAAATATGTAGAACTGGGAAGAAACAAAACATTAATGATGATTTTCTTCAATTCCAGTCTGCGAACCCGTCTTAGTACACAAAAGGCGGCACTGAATCTGGGCATGAATGTAATGGTTCTCGATATCAACCAGGGAGCCTGGAAACTGGAAACAGAACGTGGTGTCATTATGGATGGTGATAAACCGGAGCATATTTTAGAAGCAATCCCGGTTATGGGCTGCTACTGCGACATTATAGGAGTACGGTCGTTTGCCCGCTTCGAGAATCGCGATTACGACTATGAAGAAGTGATTATCAACCAGTTTATCAAATATTCGGGACGTCCTGTATTCTCAATGGAGGCAGCTACACGCCATCCGCTGCAAAGTTTTGCCGATCTGATCACAATTGAAGAATATAAGAAAAAGCCTCGCCCGAAAGTAGTTATGACATGGGCTCCGCATCCACGCCCATTGCCACAGGCTGTACCCAACTCATTTGCAGAATGGATGAACGCAACTGATTATGATTTCGTAATCACTCACCCCGAAGGTTATGAACTTGATCCTAAGTTTGTAGGGCATGCCAAAGTAGAATATGACCAAATGAAAGCTTTCGAAGGAGCAGATTTCATCTATGCCAAGAACTGGGCTGGTTATACAGGTGATAATTATGGTCAAATATTAAGTACCAACCGTAACTGGACAGTTAGTGACCGCCAAATGGCAGTTACAAACAATGCATATTTTATGCACTGCCTGCCTGTACGCCGAAATATGATTGTAACAGATGATGTAATTGAAAGCCCTCAGTCTATCGTTATTCCGGAAGCAGCCAACCGTGAAATCTCAGCAACGGTAGTGTTGAAAAGATTACTTGAAGGATTGGAATAATTCCAGACCTAAAAACAACGCTTTTGGTGCAAAACACTTAAACGAGGAAGGAACAAACGGAGTTATAAGACACTGTAATACGAGCCTTCCTCTATTTTTATAAACTACTCCTATCTCCCTCCTATCGGCAACCTGACATCAAATCTCGCCCCTTCTCCGGGCTTCGACCTAACGCAAATTTCGCCATAAAAATGCTCTACGATAGTTTTGCAAATAGCAAGACCTAACCCTGTGCCTTGTACAAAAGAGTCTCCTTTATAAAAACGCTCGAAGATATGCTCGAGTACCTCTTCAGACATTCCATTTCCGGTATCTTCAACAAACAACTCTACCATATCTTCTCCTGTCCGTCGATATCCGATCCGGATACTCCCCACAGGAGTAAACTTCACTGCATTATTTATCAGATTATTCACTACTTGTCCCAAGCGTGCCGAGTCAGCTGTTATCTCCGTATCCTCTTCGGGTAAGTCCACTATTAGTTCTACACCAGATTTCATATTCATCTGTTGCATGCGGGCTATATCAGCGAACATTGCATTTAATGAGAAAGTATAAATATTAAACTCCATTGTGTTCGATTCTATTTTTGACAAATCCAAAATATCTGAAATCAGAAGCATCAGCAACCGCCCGTTTTTATCGATAAGTGCTGCATACTCCTCTACTTCTTCCGGGGTCATCTCAGCCTGCTCACTGACAAGCAAAGTCGAAAACCCTACAATAGCATTGAGCGGAGTGCGAATCTCGTGACTCATATTAGCTAAAAAAGCACTTTTCAACTGATCGCTACGTTGTGCCTTACGAAGAGCATCATTCAGCGTATCTTCAATATCTTTATGACGTTGCGTACTCATACAAATACCCACAATGCGGAATGGAAGATCCGAAAGTTGCCCTACATACGTTGATTGCCCTTCAAACCACTCCCAGCTCCCATCACCCCGATGTAGTCGGAAAGGTACAGGGGCTTCATACAAATTTCCAGTCAGTTGTCCCCCAAGAGCTTCAAAAAGTTCTTTCCGGTCATCAGGATGTACCAGATCAGCATACTGCTCCATAGTTAGCGTATAGTCTTTTGTAGGAATACCCAGATAATCAAAATAGCGAGGATCAATCACCATCAGATTTCGTTCCATATCAAATGACCAGGAAAAAATCTGTGTTTTACTCAAGGCAATATTCAATACATGCCGTTGGGTTCGTTCTTCGAGAACATTGCGCAAATAAAAAACAATTTTCACCAAGCGGCCTTTATCATAAACCCCTACAATTCCCCCTTGTATCAAAAAACTAATATTTGCATGAGGCTCACGAATAAAGCTATTTGTAGAGAATGAAATAGTATGTTGTCCTTGTACTATTTTTTCCAGGAAATGAGGTAATAGATTCACTTTGTCCTGGACCAACTCGATGATATCGGTTATCGGTTTGCCCGCTATCCGGCCCATATCCAGTTGCAGTTCTTCCAACAATAGATTATTCATCCGTTCTATCCTCCCTTCCGGACTGAGAATAAGGATGCTTAGCGGCCATACATCAAACAACTGCCTACTGACGGCATCGCCTACCCGTATCTCTTTAATCACCCGGTGACATACATATAAACGCCATAATGCTATACACAAAAGAACAATAACAATAAATAATGCTGTAACAATTATGAACAGAGCACTATTCTCCCCTACCAGAAAAGGTAAAAAGGCAGGCAAGTAACGTACCTTAAACCGATATTTATTCATACAATAACCTGAGTTGTGTCTGAATACAAAGGTCGTGTTAATCCCGTACCCTAACAACAAATCAAGATGGAAACGATATTCCATTATTCTTATATTATATTCCATTCTGTACAGATTGACCACTTTTAACAGATAGTAAACACACACCAAACAGAATTAACAAGTTATTAACTTAAATAGAGGTCAATATCATGACTTTTGCAACCAAAATAGAGATTTCAGCGTTTAGCAAACAAAAACATGCTTACTCCAGAACTACATATATCTACCGATTTTATCGCCAATGACCATATTGGCAGTGAAACGTTACGGGCATATTGCGCTGAACTCAAAAAGACTAAAGTCGTTATTTTCGCCCTTTGCGTTCAGGGACGCCTCAAAGCAATGATCAATCTGGTACACTATAATATCGGAGCAGGCACAATGATAGCTATTCCTTCGGAAAGTTTTATTCAAATATTAAAAACATCGGACGATATACAGATGCATGTCATTCTATTTTCGCTACCATTCGTTCACGAAACCAATTTAGATAAATCAATTATTGACACGTTCTACATCATCAATGAACATCCCTTACTTCCCTTACCCGAAAAAATATTCAATATCTATACAGATACTTTCTCACTACTGACACGAATTTGTAAAGACGTACCATTTTTGCTGAGTCGTGCCACACTCAAATCAATACTTGAAGCACTCTTACAGGGATTCACAGAACTCAGTCAACGAAAAGCATTGTTACAAGTAGCACCTGTCAACAGGCATTCCGCCATCTATCGGAAGTTTATCCGGCTTGTACAGGAATATCATACACAGCAACACCAGGTACAGTTCTACGCAACAAAAATGGGTATTAAATCAACAACACTTTGTCATATCGTGAAAAAAAAATCAAATGGGCAAACTGCGATGGAAGTTATTAACAGTATTCTGATTTTAGATGCCCGTACCCTATTACGTACCACTCATACTCCCGTTAAAGATATCGCGCTGAATCTCGGATTCAATAATGCAGCATTCTTCAATAAGTTTTTTAAGAGACACGTAGGGATGACACCACAAAAATTTCGCAATGAGAAGAGGTAGTGAAACAACTATTGTAGTTTTAGAATAAGAAAAACCACTGACGGACTCAAATTCTTTCTTGTATAGTTTTGAGTGTATTTCACCACAGAGTAACACGGAGTTTCACAGAGTACTATTTATCTGATGAAACGCGGATTAACACAGACTTCTAAGACCTGCGCAAATATTTGTGCAGGTCTTAGAAGTCTGTGTTTCAATAAAGATTTAAACTCTGTGTTACTCGGTGGTGATTGCTCATTGTCTATTCAGTAATGAAATCGACTAATATACTCAGGAACATATATTAATATCACACATCCCAAGTTTTATTTTACACCAAACTAATGTTATGGAAAAACAATCTTCTTACCATTTCTAATATAAATGCCTCTCTGTGGATTTTTAACCACCCGTCCGGAAAGATCATAAATAACGCCATCTTCATCGGCAACATCATTCAAAGTTTCATTAATACCGGTTGGATTTGAAGAAGTCAGGTTGATATAGAAAAGGTTATTTGAATCCGCTTTAGTTAGTTCATGGGAACCTGCATTAAGTACAGATGTAATGATATTACCAGAAGTACTTACTACTTTGGTGCCATCTATTTTAATATTCGGTGTACTTCCCTCTGCAAATACCAGGGTCAAAATCATTTCTTCTTCTATCGTAAACTTCACAGAAGTAGCACTCTCCAATTTCAAACACCAGGTATAAACCGTACCATTTACAGTTGCTGTACCCTTGTCTTTAGAGTAACTACCGGTTACTGAATAGAATGAGTTTGAAGGCTTTTTATCAGCAGTAAAATAACATGTATAATCACCATCCACAGGAGGTGTAGGAGGAACCGGAGTAGTACCACCACCAGAGGTATCACCAAAAATTCCTACTAAACTGGTGGTATAATTCGTTATCGCTGCTTTCAATGCAGTATTCACGTCAGAAGAAGTATCGTCTACGGCATTATTAAAAGTCCATTCAAAATCACCGTGTTGCATACGCCCTGCACCATACTGTCCGGTAACAATACCAGGCACATCGGTTGCTGCATCGGCTGTATAGGTATACATCTTACTCTTATCCGTATCAAAGTTATTATAAGAAGTACCACCGGACAAAGTTACATAAGAAGCAGGGACAACTTCATCACGAGTTTCTGCTTCGTAGCAGTCAAAACTTGTTGCAGATTGCTTGTGAGTAACAAGTTTGAAATTAGAAGATTTCTCAGCATAAACATTTCCGAAAGCCTTGATCATTCCACCACTTTCTCCGGAGAAAGTTCCATTCTTTACTCCATTAACAATATCTGTTCCCTGCAAAGAAATGAGCATCGGCTTATTAGCATTACGATAATAATTGCTTTCTACAAATACATTCGAACCTGTAGTAGCTCCCACTCCATATTTCGCAATTCCATCAAAATAATTGTTATACACATGTACGGTCATTGTACGTACACGAGGATGCCGTGAATCGGAATGGTCAAACCAATTATGATGATAACTTATAAAATTCTCTCCGCTTTCAGACTTCATTCCACAAAGAGACATTTTTCCTGAATCCCAGAAATGATTATAGGAGAAAGTCATATATTTCGAATTGGTCTTACAGTCCAGAGAACCATCACCTTTTGCCTGGTCAGCAGCACTCCCTGTCTTTCCATAGAAAAAGTCAATATTATGTATCCAACAATTACTATTGTCTGTATCCAAAGACAAACAGTCATCCATGCAAAGCATGATAGCCAGATTCCTAATTTCAACACTCTTACAGTTTCTCAGCAAAATGCCAAACCCACGTATTGTAGCATCATCTCCTACACCTTCAAGTGTAATATTCATTTCACTATCGGCATTCTTTCCTTTAATTTGCAACCCTTCTGCACTACTGGAAAAGTAATCCATATCAGCAGCTTCGATTGTTCCTACAATACGAACAACCAAAGGAGTAGTATCATATCCTTTCTGACGCGCATCAATAATTGCCTGAAGTCCGGTGAATGTTTCAACCTTTCCCTTGCTATCTGTAACAACATCGCAAGTCACTGTTTTGGCAGTTTTAGATGTCACATAAAGAACCTTTGCATTTTCTTTCAGCGTACCATCATCCTTATATGCCCCTACCCCTGAATAATTGAAGTGGGCAAAACCTGCACGGTCATGAGCTTTCACTGCAAATGAAGTAGATTCTGCCGCCATATCCATTTCGGTACCATCCTCATCAACGGGTACAACCTTAAATATATAACTTCCCGGGACAACGCCTAATACATCTGCACGGCCATAAGTGCCATAATCACGAACCAGTTCGGTATCAAGTTTTACATAAGAACCATTTACAGATTTATAATAAACATGATAAGTAGAAGCACCGTCTACTAAATTCCAGGTTACATAACCTGATTCAAACCATCCACCGATCTCTTTAATAGAAACGGCAGCCGAAGAAGCAATCGATACCAATAAGGTAAACACAAACAAAAGTAGAGTCTTGATTTTCATAGTCTCATATTTCACAATTATTATTAGAGAAAGCGTCAGTTTGACGACTGCAAGATTACGGAGAATTAACCCAGTGAATGTGGAATAATAAACTTTTTATGTAGAAAAAACGGTTCGGATGACTTATCTAATAAAGATAGGTCATCCGAACCGCTATAGAAAGACAATAACTATATCATTTTTCAATTACATAGCCGCCTTTATTGATAGAATAAAAGAGTTAATGTTCTATTTCTTTTGCTTCCTGCTGCCAGGCATTAAATCCTTTATCAAGCTCATAGACTTTATAGCCACGCTTACTTAAAATTTCTGCTGCTTTCTTACTCCTTTTCCCACTACGGCAATAAAGAGCCACCGGTCTCTCTTTCTGAAGCGTAGAATCAGCCATAGCAGCAAATGAATCATCCAGAACATTGATATTTACCGCTCCCGGGATATGGCCTTCCGAATACTCGGCCAACGTACGAACATCCAAACGCTGTACATCATCCGCTTTAATAAAAGAATCAAAATCTGCGACCGATAGTGATTTGAAATCTGCTTTCGGCTGCTGACAAGAGAATAAAGTAGAAATCAAAAGGAAAAAACCTGCAAATAGTTGACTCATCTTTGACATTGTTATACGATTAAAAAACAAATATTATTTTCATTAAAGAGCAGACAAGTAGTTAGTCAACGGATTGGCATACATCAACAATAACTTCTCACGCAGAAATGGAACATCCTTATTGGGAATATCAATCTTACTCAACTGTTGCTCAATATAGTTCTCAAATTGCAGTTTCTCTTCCGGTGTATAGTGACTGACAAATTCACAAGTACCCGATAATAAATCGTGTGCCACATAGTTTCCCGGATAGATACGATAATTACTATGAATACGTTTATCTATCACAGAAGAGATATGCGAAAACAATTCCGGCTTTGGTAAACTACGATCAAGCTGCTCTAAAACATCATTAATACAAGCAGCTGCCTGAAAATGTACTTTCCCTTTATAACCAAACAATCCGGTCTGCATATTTCTCAAATCATCCTGCGTTGTTTTCTTATATCCCTCAATATCTCTCTTCAACTGAAATTCCTGAGCCTTCAGAAAATCACAAGGATCATACTCATACGAAATGGCAATCGGAGCGATATTTATTTCCATCAACCGGTCAATCGTATCTCCCTCTCCTCCCATAGCCAGCATTTTCAAGACACTATCCTGCGTACGGTCATTAGAATCTTTGGCACGTCCTTCACGCTGGGCAATCCAGATGGACTGATTCTTCTCCATAATCGTATAGTGCATATAGCGTGACATACGGGCAGATGATTCTAACATTTGTCGCATAGTCAATGCACGTTGTACTATAAACGACTTATTAACACGAACCAATTTCTTAATCCACGGATAAATCAGCAAATTATCTCCAATAGCGATCTCTACGGTATCCATACCTTGATCTACCAGCAAGATAGAAAGAAAACCCGAATCAAGAATAATATCCCGGTGATTGGATATATAAGTATAAGCCTTCTTTTTATCCGGCAATGCTGTATGATCCAAACTCAAACCATCAGTAAAGTCTTTTGCTATCTTCCATAAAATACCATAGCAGAAGGTCTTCTGAAAATCCAATTTCGTTTTACAGGCACGCATCTTCTGTGCCAGTATTTCAAAAGGCACATTCGGAATGGCACTACAAGCAGCTTTTTGAAATGCCGGATCAGCTATTAGTTCCTCAAATATTTGAGGAAGTTCATCGTCATTGTAAGGACGTATTTCATCAAACTCTGTTGTATTCATAAGCAGCTATAATTTATGAGAAAACTTATTCTCTATTATATCAGTCATCACTTCTTTTATATCCAGTCCGGCTGCACGTACTTGCTGAGGAATAAAACTGGTAGCTGTCATCCCCGGAGTTGTATTAACCTCCAGCAAATTTATTTTATCACCGGCTGTTATGATATAATCTACACGAATAATTCCGGAACAGCCCAAAATATCGTAGATAGCCGAAGTCAGGGTTTGTACGCGACGCGTGAGATCATCAGAAATACGGGCAGGAGTAATTTCATCTACCTGACCGTTGTACTTAGCATCATAGTCAAAGAACTCATTGTTGGTAACTACTTCCGTTATAGGAAACACCACCGATTTCTCTTTTGTTTTATAACAACCGCAAGTAATCTCCGTGCCATCCATAAAAGCTTCAATAAGTACTTCCTGCGCTTCATTGAATGCTTTAGTAATAGCGGGCTGTATCTGCTCACGTGTTTTGACCTTTGTTACTCCAAAACTGGAGCCACCCAGACTGGGCTTGATAAAACAAGGTAATCCGATCTTCTCAACAACATCTTTATCCGAGATAGACTGCCCCTGACGAAGCAACAGAGATTCGGAGATACGAACCCCAAAAGCCTTGAGGTATTGGTTACAAGTAAATTTATCATAAGTGATAGCCGCTGCCAATACTCCACAACAAGAGTATGGAATACGCAACATATCGAAATATCCCTGCAAACGGCCATCTTCACCCGGAGTACCGTGAATGGTGATGTAAGCAAAGTCAAACTTCACCTTATCCGTACCGTTTACAAAACTAAAATCATTGCGATCTACGGGTGCTTTCTTTCCGTCGGGCAATTGTACTTCCCAACGGAGTCCTTCCATCTCAACGATATACAAATTGTACTTCTCCTTATCTATAAAGGAATATATTCCCTGTGCACTACGCAGAGATACATAAAATTCGGAGGTATCCCCTCCTGCTATGATAGCAATTGTGCGTTTCATTCTAATTCTCTATTACTTATATAGCCTCTCCACTTCTCTATCAGTTGGGCCATGTCGTCAGGCAACTCTGAAGTAAAGTTCATCTCCTCCCCTGTGACAGGATGAACAAACCCCAGTGTCATGGCATGCAAAGCCTGCCGCGGACAAGTGTCAAAGCAGTTGTTTACAAATTGTTTGTATTTACTAAAATGAGTCCCCTTCAGAATCTCATGCCCCCCATAACGTTCGTCATTAAACAGGACATGACCGATATGCTTCATATGAACTCTGATCTGATGGGTCCGCCCGGTTTCAAGTACACACTCCACCAGAGTGACATACCCCAAACGTTCAAGTACCCTGTAATGAGTTACAGCATGCTTGCCAACTGTTGGATCGGACATTACAGCCATCTGCATTCTATCTTTCGGGTTACGGGCAAGGTTACCGATAATAGTACCCTCGTCTTGTTCTACAATGCCCCATACCAGTGCACGATATTTACGTTTGGTTGTTTTATTAAAGAATTGTATTCCCAAATTGGTCTTTGCATCCGGTGTTTTAGCTATAACCAGTAATCCGGAAGTATCTTTATCTATACGGTGCACAAGACCTACATGCGGGTCATTGGCATCATAGTCCGGATTATCTTTCATATGCCATGCCAAAGCATTCACCAATGTTCCATGATAGTTTCCATGCCCCGGATGCACCACCAGCCCAGGAGGCTTATTTACTACCATCAGGTATTTATCTTCGTAAACGATATTAAGAGGAATATCTTCGGGAATTATCTCATTCTCATAACGCGGACGATCCATCATGACCGTTATCACGTCAAGTGGCTTCACCTTATAGCTGCTCTTTACCGGTTTTCCGTTGACCATCACAAACCCGTCAGCAGCAGCATTCTGAATACGGTTTCGTGAAGCATTAACAATACGTTCAAACAGATACTTATCGACTCTCATCAAAGCCTGTCCCTTGTCTACTACCACCCTAAAGTGTTCGTAAAGCTGGGCATCGGCTTCCTCGCCAACAGGTTCTATATCATCAATATCAGTTTCGATATCGTCCGGCAATTCCTCTATCATACAGTTCGCTCTCTTATCTATAAACAAGTAGGTAAATTTACTTAAAACCAGGAGTCATCTGTCGACACATCCGTAGTTCCTGCCGCATCCTCTACAATCTCAAGAGAATCACTATCCTGAACCTGCGTCTCTCCATCGCCCACCAATAGTGTCAGTGTAGCTCCCACCGGAACTTTATCGCCCATGTTCAATTGGCGCCCTTTATACTTCACACCATATACCCAATCTTTTTCTCCTGAGATCAGTTCATTCTCAGAAAGTTTAAATCCGGCTGCCAGTATCTTAGCCTGTGCCTGACGCACAGAACTATTATCGGCAACATCCGGAACAAGACGCAAAGGAACATCCAATGTATTTATAGTCAAATAGATCGTTCTTCCTTCTTTCACCTTCTGACCGGCAGATGGATTTAATTCCAGGATACTCCCGGCAGGTTTATTTTTCACATAGTTAGAATCCGAGACGACGCATACCAAACCATGATTACGCAAAAGCATTTCTGCCTCTCCCACTGTCATACCCTTGACATCCGGCACCACGACAGCTTCACCGTGACGAGTATAAACATCCAGCCATTTCAACACTCCAAATAACAGCAGAATGACTACTGCCATCATAGCTATCAGGTTTAACCAAAAGTACTTATTGGTCTTGAATGAAAAAAATTCCTTTATCGTCATAAATCTTAGCCGTTAATCCGGGTCAAAGATACAATTTTAAGTACATAGTAGCACAGAGTTTTACAGAGTTTTTAGTTTTCTGACGCCAATAGAACGTAATTAAGCCACATAATAACATTTGCAACTCATTACTACATAGATTCTTTCGTATAGCTTGACATACACAGATACATAGAAAGCCATAACGGAACGATGTACGAGATGCACATCTCGTACTGCACGACATGCACATCTGGTAATGTACGAGATGCACATGTCGTACATTCTATCCCACCGAACAAAGGAGACTGCCCCGTAGAAGAAAGGGCTCAGTAGATTTTTAGTGGGGATACGCATATAATTTAGCTATTCTGAAAAGGA
>OHCC01000010.1_pt1 | contig 212081 bp, 173 predicted proteins | sample 1577521 | NCBI WGS metagenome assembly OHCC01 (sample SAMEA3879533, study PRJEB24766) | human gut metagenome | biome: human-associated habitat; feature: feces | place: USA | collected 1985/1987
TTGATAATTATATTGTTGAATATCAGATAATAAAATACTTTTTAAGGGACGACTAATTAGATTGCTGCGTTATGATTAAAAACAATATTCCATACAGAAAATCTGCGTTCATCCGCGTTTATCTGCGTTTCAATAATAATCCACTAAATAATCAATTGTGATATATTTACTGTATTTGTAATTACAATGTTATTTTTCCGAGGTTTTCGTAGTTCTTTTGTGATTTTTTCATAGCTTTGCCTACATATACATAAAAACACTTTATTTAATTATTTTATGAAACTAATCAAATCTCTCATCCTTTTGGCTGCGATAGCAGTTTCTGTCCCATCATTCGGACAAGGACTGAAAGCATTTAAGCTGAAAAACGGTCTTTCCGTATATATATGGGAAGACAACACGAAATCTGACGTATTCGGATTGGTAGGAGTACGTACAGGGGCAGTTAATGATCCTGCCGAGTATACGGGTTTGGCTCATTATCTGGAACATGTAATGTTTAAAGGAACCGACAAGATTGGTACACTCGACTGGACTACCGAAGAACCTATTTACCAACAAATCATCGCCAAGTATGATGAAATGGCCGACGAAGCTGATCCTGTAAAAAAAGAGGCTATCGGTAAAGAAATTAATGAATTGACTATTCAAGCAGGAAAGGTAAGCGTATCCAACGAGTTTTCTAATTTGATGGAAAGTATGGGAGGTAAAAACCTAAACGCTGCCACAGGTATGGATTTAACCTATTACCACAATTCTTTTCCTGCTTTCCAGATCAACAAATGGCTGGAAATCTCTTCTCAGCGTTTTCTGAATCCTGTATTCCGCACCTTCCAATCTGAGCTGGAAACGGTATATGAAGAATACAACCGCGGACAGGATAATCCCTGGCGTGTGCAATACGATTTTATTCAGAGTAAAGCGTACGAAGGACACCCCTACTCACGTTCGGTACTTGGTTTGCCCGAACATCTGAAAAACCCTCGGTTAAGCCAGTTAATAAAGTTCTACAATGACTGGTACACAGCAGAAAACATGGTATTAGTTTTGGTAGGTAACGTAAATGCCAACCAGATCAGTGGAAGAATAGCATCTACTTTCGGCCGTCTTCCTCAAAAAGCAACTCCTGAACGTAAAACCTATCCTGATCTGAATATTAAAGGCCGTACACAATATACGGCTAAGATTGGTCAATACCCATCAGTATGCATGATTTACAAAGGTGTACCAGCCGGACATCCGGATGAAAAACCCCTGGAAATAGCACTTGCATTATTACACAACAGTAGTGCTACCGGAGCACTCGATAAACTATCAATTGATGGTGAAATAACCAACGGTTCCGCATCTCTGGAAGCCAATCGTCAGCAAGGTCGTTGCAAAATAGCAGTAACTCCATTGTATGATGAAAACCAAAGACGTTTTGAATCAAACAAGAGTGCCGAAAAGAAAGCATTGAAAGCGATTCAGCAGATTGCTAATGGTGAAGTGGAAGATTGGATCATTAATGCCATCAAAACCAATATGTGCCGCGAATTCGATCAGGTCATGGAAGCAAGTGAAAACAAAGCACTCATTCTTTTACAAGCTTTTATCAATGAAGAAGATCTGGGACAGGTGCTCAACTACAAAGATGAAATCATGGCTATCAACATTGATGACATTAAGCGTGTAGCTAAACAATATCTGAGCAATGATTACTTAGCTCTTTATATAGAAAAAGGAAAATTGAGCAAAGATGCCAAAATAAAGAAACCAGGATACAAACCGATCGAACCTCCTGTAGGTAAACAGTCGCTCTATGCACAACAATTCAAGAGCTTACCTATTGGTCAGGTAGAAGAGAAGTTTATGAATTTTGGCGAAGTACAGACAAAACGGATCAACGACCGTTCTAAGCTGTTCTATACTGCCAACTCAGAGAATGAGGTATTCAGCCTGACACTGAAATATGGCGCGGGAGAACGTACATTCCCTAAAATTGGTATTGCTGCCAGCTTAATGAATAATGCAGGTATCATGGGGATTTACGAACCGCAAGAACTGAAAAAGGAACTTAGCAAATTGAACGTCAGCTGTAATGTATTTGCCGGTGATGACTATCTGTACATCTCAATGCGCGGATACGAAAACAATCTTCCGGAAGCCTGCCAGCTACTTGCCCGCCAGATCTTAATGCCAAAATTGGATGAGAAACAGTTAAGCCGTATCAAAGGTAGTACATTAGGATCACGTCAACAGCGTAAAGACAATGTACAGACCTTGGGAGTTGCTTTGAATCAGTACATCCGTTACGGAGATAAATCTCCTTTCATAGATGAACTGACCGACAAACAAATCCTGGAGTTACAGATATCAGAACTGACAGGTGATATCAATCGCGCTTCCAATTATGAAGCAGAAATCTACTATACAGGTACGTTGCCTTTCGACAATGTATATGAAATTCTGAGCAAAAACCTTCCGTTGGTGGCTAATGAGAAACCGACCGATTCACCACAGGTGAAACCGATAGCTCCCGTTACAGAAAACACAGTTTATTTCCTGCCGAACTCAGATGCAGAACAAGCTCAGATTTACTTCTTCATGCCGACAGCAAACTATGACAAAAAGGATGACGTATTGCGCGATGCATTCTACCAATACTTTTCCGGAGACTTCAACGGATTAGTGTTAAATGAGCTTCGTGAAAAACGTTCTATGGTCTATTCTGCATATGGGATAGTTACAACACCTATCCTTCCAGGGTATCCGACTACTTTCATCGGACAAATCGGCACACAAAACGACAAAGCCAATGAAGCATTAGCCCTCTACATGGATTTGTTGCGCAATATGCCGGAAAATCCGGATCGTATGGACAATATCAAGAGCTATCTACGCCAGGAAGCACTCACTACACATCCGGACTTCCGCGATAAAGCTCAATACTTTGAACAGTATAAGAGAGTGGGATATACACAAGACCCCGCTATTGAAAACATACCGAAAATTGATGCTTTGACTTTTGATGATATAATGAAGTATTATAAAGAAAACATCAAAGACAAACCAATTGCTATCGGTATCATGGGTAACCCCAAAGATATCAATGTAGAAGAACTGAAAAAATTCGGAAAAGTGGTAAGATTAACAGAGAAGAAACTGTTTAATACCAAAGATACATTGTTCTAAGAACTGAAAAGTAACTGATAATATGCAATCCCTGTTTGTAATACATTTATTACAGGCAGGGATTGCCATTTCCGGACATTAAAGCATTATAACGACCTCCTTCTTTTTCTGTTTAATTTCATTAAATAAAGTACAGTTAATCTGTATTTTAGTATATTTGAATGTTAGTAATAAAAAAGAGTAGCGATATGAAAACGAATAAACGTACTATTACCTTAATGCTCCTGTTGATTATCGGTTTATCCGGAGTTTCTGCTCAAAGTAAGAAAGAGCAAAAAGAACAAAGAGAACAAGCTGTGAAAGAACAGATTGTATCGGAGAAGTATAAAATTAGTGTGAGTACCGCCTATCCTCGCCGTGGTAAGACCGTCTACTTATCTTCACCTTATTCACTGGAGATAAGAAATGATTCTGTTATTTCGTATCTGCCTTTCTATGGACGCGCATACTCCATCCCTTATGGTGGAGGCGACGGATTGATATTTAAAGCACCTCTTGATGAATATGAAATGAAAATGAATAAAAAGGGAGCTGCAAAGATCGAATTTATAGCCCGGAGCCCGGAAGACAGGTTTAAGTTCAGCTTAACCATCTATCCCAATGGTTCAACCAGCATCAACGTCAACATGCAAAACCGTGAATCGATAAGTTTCTCGGGAGAAATGGAAGAGAAAGAGTTATAGGGAGAGTTATAGAGTGGTAAGGTTATAACCCTACCACCCTATAACCTTATAACTTTACATCTTCTTCCTCCTCCTCCCCTTTCAGAATCGGCAGGCAAATTTGATACTTTACTGCCAGAATGCGCGTTACAAAGACGCTGCATCCACTTATTATTTGCGTAACGACAGAGTCCAGTCCTAAAAGGTGACACATCCAATATACAACACCACCTACCACACATGCCATGGCATAAATCTCTTTACGAAATATCAAAGGAATCTCATTAATAAACACGTCACGAATCACACCGCCTGCCGCACCGGTAATGCTCCCCATCATGATAGCAACCCAGAATGGGTATCCCAAAGCTATACTCTTTCCCACACCTACTACAGTAAACAGAGCCAGACCGACGCTATCAAATACAAAGAATGTATTATGCAAATGAATCAGATGTTTACCAAAGAAAATCACCCATAACAGAGCCATTGCCGTACAGATCAGATAGACGGGATTTGTCATCCACCCGGGAGTAACCCCAAGCAATACATCACGAATAGTACCACCGCCAATGGCAGTAGCCAGACCCACCACATAAGCTCCGAACCAATCAAAACGTTTGGCAGAAGCCAGACGAATACCACTGATTGCAAAAGCAAACGTACCTATAAAATCCAGAATTTGAACGAATGTTGGCATATCCTACTTTTTTTGTCTGCAAAGGAACAAATAATTCCGCAAGAAAGCGTACTTTTGTTTTCAGAAAAATAGATAGAAGAGCGATATGAAAATAACTATTGTTGCCGGGGCCCGCCCTAACTTTATGAAAATAGCGCCTATCACACGTGCCATTGATGCTGCACGGGCGCAAGGTAGAAGAATCTCTTACCGGTTGGTATACACCGGAAGACGCGATGATACCAGTTTGGACGCTTCTTTATTTGCCGACCTCCATATGAGGCAACCGGATGTTTTTCTGGGAGTTAGTGATAGCAATGCCACTCAATTAGCTTCGGGCATTATGGTTGCTTTCGACAAGGAACTGACAGAGAATCCCGCACATATCGTTCTTGTGGTCGATGATCTTACAGCTACAATGAGCTGTGCCATCGTTGCCAAGAAACAGGGAACTAAAGTAGCGCATCTTGTAGCCGGTACCCGCTCATTTGACATGAACATGCCCAAAGAAGTAAACCGGATGATCACTGACGGACTGTCTGATTATCTGTTTACGGCAGGTATGGTAGCAAACCGCAATCTAAACCAGACCGGAACGGAAGAAGCCAATGTATATTATGTAGGAAATATTCTTATTGACAACATCCGTTACAATCGTAATCACTTTATTCGTCCGCTTTGGCTTTCCGTACTCGGTGTAGAAGAAGGTGATTATCTTCTGCTCACCCTCAACAGACGGGTATTGCTGAACAAAAAGGAGAACCTGCGCCGACTGATGGAAACAATTATAGAGAAAGCGGCCGGCACGCCAATTGTTGCCCCAGTGCATACCTATGTACGTGATGCAATCAAAGAGCTGAGTATCTCTGCTCCCAACCTTCATATCATGCCTCCGCAAAGTTATCTTTCTTTCGGGTATCTTATGAATAAGGCAAAAGGTATTATCACAGACTCTGGCAATCTGGCTGAGGAATCCACATTCCTGGGAGTTCCCTGTATCACACTGAACAACTACTCGGAACATCCGGAAACATGGCGTATCGGAACCAATGAGCTGGTAGGTGAAGATCCCGCCGCACTGGGCAAAGCAATGGATACACTGATGAAGGGAGAATGGAAACACGGCGGACTGCCCGAACGCTGGGACGGACGGACAGCCGACAGGATTGTGCAAATATTATTGTCTTGATTTCTTTTCAGAAAGAAAGGTACAGAGATACCCCAACTTATAAAAAGCAAAAAGATTCAATGAAGGATGCTGGCTGGTAAGATTGCTTACCAGCCTTTTTTCATTATGCTTGAATAAGAAAACGACGACAGGCACCATTTGCAGACGTTTTACAATAGTATACCATCGTAACAACTTTACATGCGAATGCATCTGGTCAATGTGTCCGTCAAGATTACGGACCGCCCTGCGTATTTTCATAAGAAACTGTTCACTGTTTTCTTCCACCAGATGATATACCGCATTGTCTATATGCAATATTTCTACTCCCGCTTGCTCCAATTGCATTCCGAACAATGTATCTTCGTATCCCAAATGGAATGATTCATCAAAACAGACCTTCAGAAAAGCATCTCTACATATCATAAAATTCATGCTGATAAAGCGGTTATAAGGCTCCCGATTTCTTTGTTCAGCACTCTGCTCTTCAACAGCCATTCCATATTTATAACGTAATATGGCATTGGCGGGAATATTTTTACGCGGATAAACGAATCCACCACAAACCACCAGACCGGGACGAGCCACCTTAAGATACTCAGCAATGAAAAAGTCGGATACTGGCATGACGTCCGAGTCTAGAAACAACAGATAAGGATATTGTGCCTCCGAAGCCAGATAATTACGAATACGGGCAGGGCCCTGATTTTCTTCCTTTTGCAGATAGCGGCAACCTTGCCATTCTGCTATTTTCCGGTTCTGTTGACGAATGTCTTCACAGGAGGCATCATCAGCCAGCAAAATCTCAAAAGGGATTTGCAAAGCAACTGCCTGACTATGTACTTTCTCTATTAACGGCAGACAGACAGCATTGTACGTAGGTATCAATATAGAAATCATTATCAATCACAATTATAGGAGACAAAAGTAATACAAAAAAGGTTATTAAGAACTACGTTTTCAAGAGTAATTTGTTAACTTTGCCACCTCATGTTGAAGTATATGAAGCTACTATATAAAAAACTTATCCTTTTATTTCTGCTCGTATTTGCTGCGTCACAGTCTTTTGCGCAGCTAAAGGGGGTTATTACAGACTCAATCACACACGAGCCACTGATGTATATTTCTGTTTACTATGAAGGGAAAGGCGTTGGCGGAGTGTCCAATGCCAATGGTGAATATCAGATAGAGACCCGTAAAAACTGGAACGAAGTAACCTTCTCATCCATTGGTTACCGTACTAAAGTTATCAAACTGACTCCCGGGCAGAAAGTATTGGATGTACAAATGGTACCGGACGATGTAATGTTGTCCGAGGTCGTTGTAAAACCAAAGAAAGAGAAGTACTCAAAGAAAAATAATCCGGCTGTAGACTTCATGCGAAAAGTAATAGAGCATAAGAAGGCTCAAAAGCTGGAGGTAAACGACTACTATCAATATGATCAGTACGAGAAGATGAAGATGTCTCTCAACGATATCACTCCCGAAAAGCTGGAGAAAGGCATCTACAAGAAATACTCTTTCCTAAAAGATCAGATTGAAGTATCGGAAACTACTAACAGCCTGATTCTTCCCATATCTATTCAGGAGACATCCTCACAAACTGTATTCCGTAAAAATCCGGAAAGTAAGAAGACAATTATCAAAGGAATGAATTCCAATGGTATCAATGAATTCTTCTCAACAGGAGATATGCTTGGAACTGTACTACAGGATGTATTTACCAATGTTAATATCTATGATGACGATATCCGCCTGTTGCAAAGGCGTTTCACTAGTCCTATTGCCAAAGAGGGACTGAATTTCTATAAATACTATCTGATGGATACGCTGACGGTAGAACGGGATACCTGTGTACACCTCACGTTTGTGCCCCAAAACTCGCAGGACTTCGGTTTTACGGGGCATTTGTATGTGTTGAAGGATTCAACATATGCCGTCAAAAAGTGTGTTATGAACCTACCCAAGAAAACAGGCGTTAACTTTGTCAATCAACTGGACATTGTGCAACAATACGAACAGTTACCCAACGGAAACTGGGTCTTAATGGATGACGATATGCTGGTAGACCTCTCTCTGGTAAAGTCAATGGGGGGGCTACAGGTACAGCGAACAACGAAATACAGCAATTATAAGTTCGATCCTATTGAACAAAGGCTTTTCCGCCTGAAAGGTTCGGTAATCAAAGAGGCCGATATGCTGTCAAAGAGCGACGAATACTGGGCGGAAGTTCGCCAGGTGCCGCTCACCAAAACAGAAAGCAGCATGGATGTGTTCATGAACCGGATAGAACAGATTCCGGGATTCAAGTACATCATTTTCGGAGCCAAAGCATTGATTGAAAACTTCGTGGAAACTACCGGGCCCAAGAAGCCCAGTAAAGTCGATATCGGGCCTATTAATACGATGATATCCAATAACTATGTAGACGGCTTACGCTTACGACTGAGCGCCATGACCACTGCCAATCTCAATCCGCACTGGTTCCTGAGCGGTTATGGGGCTTATGGTTTCAAAGACCATCGCTGGAAGTATAGCGGGACACTGACTTATTCGTTCAATAAACGCGATTATGTGGTTTGGGAATTCCCAAAACATTTCGTCTCTGCCACTTACAGCTACGACGTGATGTCTCCAATGGATAAATTCCTATTTACGGATAAAGATAACGTGTTTGTGTCGTTTAAGACTACAACTGTAGACCAGATGTCGTATATGCGTGATGTTGCTATTAACTATGAATTGGAAACCCCAACAGGTTTTGGTGTAAAAAGTATGCTCCGTCATCGTAATGATGAACCGACAGGTAATCTGAAATACTGGGCGAACAACAGTAGCGCAGACAAGATGCCATTACCCAATGAAAAACCAATTCACGACATTACCACTGCCGAAGCAAGTGTAACCTTACGATATGCGCCGGGAGAAGCTTTTGTAAATTCCAAGCAACGCCGTATCCCGGTGTCACTGGACGCTCCTATCTTTACCCTGACCCATACGGCCGGTTTCAAAGGAGTATTGGGTGGCGAATATAACTTTAACCGTACCGAAGCAAGTATCTGGAAACGTGTATGGCTCCCTTCGTCCTGGGGTAAAGTAGATATCAGCCTCAAAGGGGGAGCCGAATGGAATACGGTTCCCTTCCCATTGTTGATATTGCCGGAAGCCAATCTTTCGTACATTACACAGCGCGAAACATTCTGTCTTATCAACAACATGGAATTCCTGAATGACCGCTTCGCCTCCCTTTCATTGTCGTATGACATGAACGGAAAGCTATTCAACCGCATCCCCTTATTGAAGAAGCTAAAGTGGAGAGAAATGATCCGCTTCCGCACCTTATGGGGTACACTGACAGATAAGAACAATCCCTTCAAAAGTAACAACCCCGACCTCTTCCTTTTCCCGATGCGCGACGGACAGTACACAAGTCATGTGATGGACCCTAAAATACCATATATGGAAGCAAGTATAGGTGTTTACAACATTTTTAAGCTGTTACATGTTGAATATGTACACCGCCTGACATATCGTGATAATCCGGGTATCAACAAATGGGGAATACGGTTCATGGTATTAATGGTATTTTAAATAGTGATTAACGGAGTAGTGATAAGTGATTAGCTCCATGCGGATATAGCGTAGCCCACTTATCACTAATCATTTATCACTTATCACTAAATCACTTATCACTAACAATATGCAACCATTAGCAGAACGACTTCGGCCAAAGACACTGGATGACTATATAGGTCAGAAACATTTAGTAGGACCTGGTGCTATCCTGCGCAAGATGATTGATGCAGGACGAATCTCCTCTTTTATCCTCTGGGGACCTCCCGGGGTGGGGAAAACAACGTTAGCGCAGATCATCGCCAACAAGCTGGAAACTCCGTTTTATACATTGAGTGCAGTTACTTCGGGGGTAAAGGATGTACGCGAAGTGATAGACCGTGCCAAGAGTAACCGTTTCTTTTCGCAGGGAAGCCCGATACTTTTCATTGATGAAATACACCGTTTCAGCAAGTCGCAGCAAGATTCACTGTTAGGGGCTGTAGAGCACGGAACGGTTACACTCATCGGTGCTACCACGGAGAATCCCTCTTTTGAAGTGATTCGCCCCCTCCTCTCCCGCTGCCAGCTTTATGTACTGAAGTCTCTCGAAAAAGAAGACTTACTGGAGTTGTTGCAACGTGCCATTACCACAGATACGATACTGAAAGAGCGCCGTATCGAACTAAAAGAGACCAACGCCATGCTCCGTTTCTCGGGAGGCGATGCCCGTAAGTTACTGAACATACTGGAACTGGTAGTAGAATCCGAAACAGAAGAAACTGTCATCATCACCGACGAGATAGTAACCGAACGCCTGCAACAGAACCCGCTTGCTTATGACAAAGACGGAGAGATGCATTATGATATTATCTCTGCCTTTATCAAGTCTATCCGCGGTAGTGACCCCGATGGCGCTATCTACTGGCTGGCACGCATGGTAGAAGGTGGCGAAGATCCTGCTTTCATAGCCCGCCGCCTTGTTATTTCGGCAGCCGAAGATATCGGACTTGCCAACCCCAATGCTTTACTTATAGCCAATGCCTGCTTTGACGCACTGATGAAATTAGGCTGGCCCGAAGGTAGAATCCCATTAGCAGAAGCCACCATCTATCTGGCTACAAGCCCGAAGAGTAACTCTGCATACAGCGCCATTAATGATGCTCTTGCCATGGTACGCGAAACCGGCAATTTACCCGTTCCGCTCCACCTGCGTAATGCACCAACCAAACTGATGAAACAGTTGGGATACGGACAAGAATACAAATATGCCCACAGCTACGAAGGTAACTTTGTGAAGCAGCAATTCCTGCCGGACGAGTTGAAAGACCGCCGCATCTGGCAGCCGCAACACAATGCTGCGGAACAGAAGCATGCCGAACGAATGCAGCAGTTGTGGGGTGAGAGATATAAAGAAGGAAAATAACCAATCAAACAAAAGAATATGAAAATTGTAGTATTAGACGGTTATGCCGCCAACCCCGGCGATTTATGCTGGGAAGGCCTGAAGGCACTGGGTGAATGCACGATTTACGACCGTACTGCTCCCGAAGAAGTATTGGAACGTGCTGCCGGTGCAGAAGCCATTCTGACCAATAAAGTAGTGATTACCGCAGAACATATAGCAGCCCTGCCCGAATTGAAGTACATCGGAGTACTGGCTACCGGATATAATATCATAGATATTGACGCTGCCCGTGCACGCGGAATCATAGTAACCAATATCCCCGCATACAGCACGCCCTCTGTGGGACAAATGGTATTTGCACATATCCTGAACATCACTCAACAGGTGCAACACCACTCCGAAGAGGTTCATAAAGGACGCTGGACCAACAGCCCTGACTTCTGTTTCTGGGATACTCCGCTCATTGAATTGCTTGGAAAGAAAATCGGCCTTATCGGTCTGGGACAAACAGGATACAATACAGCCCGTATTGCCATCGGTTTCGGTATGAAGGTATGGGCATACACTTCTAAGTCGCGTCTGCAACTGCCGCCGGAAATCAAGAAGATGGAACTTGACCAGATTTTCCGTGAGTGCGATATAGTGAGCCTGCACTGCCCGCTAACTGAACAGACACGTGAATTGGTAAATGCATGTAGACTGGCGTTGATGAAACCCACAGCTATACTTATTAATACCGGACGTGGCCTGTTGGTAAACGAACAAGACCTTGCCGACGCCCTCAATCAGAAAAAGATTTATGCAGCCGGCGTAGATGTACTTTCTACTGAACCGCCTCGTGCAGATAATCCGTTATTGACGGCACGCAATTGCTATATTACCCCACACATTGCCTGGGCTACCACCGCTGCCCGCGAACGGTTAATGGGAATTATGCTGGAAAACCTGAAAGCCTATATGGCAGGTAAACCAGTAAATAACGTAGCAAAATAACAGAGAACTGTTCTTTTTACTGACACACTCTTTTAAAAAAAGAGACGAAGTAGAGAGAAAACAGAGAACATTGCATCATAAAAAATAGAAAAAGGGGCGTTATACACCTGGAAAAGGTGGATATAATACCGGAATAATCACCGTTTCATGCCATGGAAAGTTCAGTTTTCTTGTGTGCAAAAAGTTCCTCGGCTCCGGGGAGGCACTTCCTCGGCTCCGAGGAGGGAACGGCTCGGCTCCGGGGAGCAATAGGTTCGGCTCCGGGGAAGAAAAAAAAGGATTATCCGATTCTATTTCTCTCTCGCTGAGAGAATATCTCCTGATAGCAAAATAAAGCCGAAAAACAAGAAGAAAGAACCTTTGGAAAATAAAACAGGATGAATGACGTTCCATTAGTCATCCATCCTGTTGTTTTATTATCAAACTGCAAAAAGTTTAACACTCTACAGTCCATTCTTTTTATCCAGCATACAATGGGCAGGAAATAGAGCACTCCTTGGCTTATAAGAAATACAATTTGACAGTTGCTTAATTGACAGTGGACAGTTGACAATTGACAGTTATTTAATTGACAATTTGATTAATTATGTAGCGGGAGTACAGCCCATCCCCCTCTGAGAGGGAATACCCTTTAAGACGGGGAAAGTGCATTGCCCCATAGCGCAGCACACTGTCAATTGTCAACTGTCCACTGTCAATTGACTAACTGTCCACTCAATAAGCGTGTCCCCCTTCATCCATCTCCTCTGCATCTATTTTCTTCTTATCAATGCTACGCCATGCATAGAAAATATAAGCAATAACGAAAGGCACGAGAATAGATACATACGCCATTGTCTTCAGGGTAAACTGGCTGGAGCAACTGTTGCTCAACGTTAGTGAACTCTGGATATCAGTGAATGACGGATAGTAAGCAGTATTGTTATACCCGGCTATAAGCAGCAGGGCAAGCACTGTCAGTATCGTACCACCACCGGCAAACCAGATTCCTTTATCAAATGTCTTTTTCAGAAGGGTACGCAGAATACCGAATAATACCAGCACCACACCGATCAGGAAAGTAGCCAATACAGCAGGCATCGCCAGGAAGTTGTTCAGATACTTATATGGTTCCATATAAATCTCTTTAGTATCCGGATTTACAGCATATCCATCAGCCAATAGTGTACGAATAACGAAAGCCAGGAAAAAAACAAGGAAAAGCCCTGCATTGGCGTAAAGCGCCCGACGACATTTAGTAATCAATGCATCATCTGCAATATTATTAATAAAATAAAGCAATCCTAAAACACGCGCCAAAAAGAACACTGCCAACCCCAGAACGACATTCCACGGATTAAGTAAAGCATCCAATCCGTGCCAACCGTTGCCCCACTGACTGATAACGGGCATCATTATATTGCCCATATTCGCTTTATTGATATAAAAATCAGAACCGGTAAAGAAAGTAGCCACAGCGCCACCAAGCAGCAACGGACCTACTACCCCATTGATCACCAAAAACGTCTGATACGTCTTTTTGCCCAACAGGTTGCCTGCTTTACTCTGAAACTCATAACTGACAGCTTGCAGTACAAAGCTGAATAAAATAATCATCCACAGCCAGTATGCACCACCAAAGCTTGTGCTATAAAACAAAGGAAAAGAGGCAAAGAAAGCTCCGCCAAACGTTACCAGGGTAGTAAAAGTGAACTCCCACTTACGCCCGGTAGAATTAACCATCATTTTACGATGTTCTTCTGTCTTTCCCAGACAGAAAAGCAACGAATTTCCACCCTGCACAAACAACAGGAATACGAGTATAGCCCCTAATAAAGAGACTATCAGCCACCAATAATGTTGTAGGAATATATATGTACTCATAATTTAAAGGAGTTAGAAGTTAGTAATTAGTAGCCAGAATCCTTTTCAGAAACCTGAGGTCCTTTCTTTATCTCACGCAACATGATACCGATCTCTGCAATCAGCATGACGGTGAACAACACCACAAAGATAAAGAACGTGGCTTGAACAGAACCAACATCCAGTTTGGAAATAGCCACTGAGGTAGGCATCATATCGCGTATCGCCCAAGGCTGACGACCACATTCTGCTACTACCCATCCCGCTTGTCCGGCAATATAGCCTAACGGAATAGTCCACAAAGCGATGTATTGCATCCAGCGCATCTTCGACAAGTCTTTCTTATAAACAAAGAAGAGAACCAGCATAAAGAACAGGATAAAATACCCTCCAAGCATTACCATCACGCGGAATGCATAGAAGTTTAACGGAACATTGGGCACTAACTCGTTCACATCCTTGATATATCCATAACCAAAATACGGAACATTCTCTTTTAATACCGAATAGGCAATCTGTGCATCAGCTTCATTACCTGCCGCTTTTGCCGCTTTATAGGCCTCCAGTGCAGCAATCGCCGTTCGTCCACGTTCCATTTTTTCGGCAGCAGAAAGGGCTATCGTACCATCCTTCTGCATATATCCTCCTTCAATAATATTATTGATACCGGGAACAAAAGCATTCATCTCGCGTTCTGCCAGCAAAGAAAGCAGTTTGGGTACTTCAATGCGGAAGAGAAAAGGTTTCACCCCATCATCATAGGTCTTCTTCTCAGGGTTCAGCATACCGATAGCTACCAGTCCGGCACCCTCCTGTCCTTCATAATAGCCTTCTACAGCAGCCAGTTTCATGGGTTGCGTTTGTGCAATCTGATAGCCGGAACCATCGCCCGTCCACAAAGCAAGCAAAGAAGCCGTCAAACCAAAGATTGCTCCGATCTTGATACTCGACATGGCAAACTTCGTATTCCGCTTCTTTAAAAGATACCAGCAACTGACACCTACCACAAAAATAGCACCCAGCACCCATCCACTCAGCACCGTATGAAAGAATTTATTGACTGCCACAGGCGAAAGGGCCACTGCCCAAAAGTCCACCATCTCATTACGAACACTTTCCGGATTGAATTCCATCCCTACCGGATGCTGCATCCAAGCATTGGCAACTAAAATCCACCAGGCAGAGATTGTCGCTCCCAATCCGGTAAGCCAGGTAGAGGCAAGATGGAATCGTTTGCTTACTTTATCCCATCCAAAGAACATTACAGCAATAAACGTGGCTTCCATAAAAAAGGCCAGAATACCTTCAATGGCAAGCGGTGCTCCAAAGATATCCCCTACAAACCAGGAATAATTACTCCAGTTGGTTCCAAACTCAAATTCGAGAATTAATCCGGTAGCAACGCCGACGGCAAAGTTAATACCGAATAGTTTCATCCAAAACTTAGCTGTGTGCTTCCAGAATTCATTACCTGTCTTGTAATACAGTGTTTCCATGATAGCCATTACAACCGCAAGCCCAAGGGTGAGCGGAACAAAGATCCAATGGTACATGGCTGTCATCGCAAATTGGGCTCTCGACCAATCAATCAATGAGGTGTCAATACTTTCAATCATATTATTTTGTAGTTAGTTGTTATTAGCTCGAAGTAGTAAAGGTGATGAGAAAGAGAACGTAATCAGTCTTCCGGCGGAATAGCCCGCCGAATAAGTTCTGCGCCCACGTATTCACTTTTTTCTTTATCCGAAGACAGATGTCCCAGGAAGTTTGGAAAGAAAAATATTTTAAGAATAAAAAACATGATAAACAACTTCACGAGAATGATAAGCCACAAAGTACGACCTAAGGTCATGCTACGAAAGCCCTCAAGATAGAAGTTCCAGATATTCAGGAGTGTATTCTTCATAAACAAACACGTAGTTAAATGATAGCAAACGCTAAAGTACGTTTTATATGAAGAATAACAAACAAAAGGAAGAAAAAGTTTAAAAATAGTAAGTAGTGATAAGTGATTAGTGGCTGCGCTATTATGCCGCATGGCACTAATCACTCATCACTACTCACTTATCACTCATTTTTAATACTCTTCACCGGATTCTCATTCGCCACATTCCATGCACGAAAGACAACGGTGCATATAATCAGTGCCAATACAAAGAGTGCTACCCCGATATGTGCACAAATACCCAATTGTACGGAGTCACTGAACTGCTCCAACCATTTGTTACTGATAAGATGAGCAAGCAGTGCACCGATGATTACAGCCGGCAATGCAGTCCATAGGATATTTTCTGAAAGTAATCGTAAAATCCCCGAAGCTTCGGCCCCATTCACTTTACGAATGGCAATCTCTTTACTGCGGTAACGAACTTCGTCATTGGTATAGCCAATCAATCCCATTAATGCTATCAGGAAAATAGAGATGGAAGCCAAGACAACTGCATTCCGAAAACGACGGACATCCGTATATTGCTCCTCCAACATCTGGGGTAATGACAAGAACACAACATCATCGGTAGGAAAGGCTTCTGTCATCTGTTGGTTGAGATCTGCTAGATTTTGCTCGAAAGGCTCTTTCAGACGAAGGTAATTAAAGCCGGGATTCTGGCTGGTCATTAATAATATAGGTTCTTGGGGATGATAAGCACTTCTTATGGCATAATCTCCTACAACACCTACCACAATGTAGTCTCTCCGTCCGTACTGAATCCTCTTCCCTATAGGACTATCCGTCCAGCGTGCCTGCCGTACGAATTCTTCATTCACCAGTATTTCACCTTCAACCGCAATATTCTTTCCTTCCAGAATAGGAATACCCATCATAGGTACAAAATCCACGCCGATCCAATCTACACGGGCATCTACCATTCTACTCTCACCCACATCAAAAGTATCGCCACTATAACCGTAACAAATCATTTGTGCAGCTGCCGCATAGTCTTCTACCATCGGGAGGTTCTTAAAGAAACTCTTTGCATTCCCCTCTTCATTTCCAAACTGATGCCAACACATGACTACCCTGTTAGGGTTATAGCCCAAATCTTTATTCATTACCGTTTGATACTGTCCAAGTACTATAATAAGAAAACCAAAGATAAACGTCATTCCCATAAACTGAATGAAAAGCAACGGGCGCTTCCATGCGGTTCTCCGTTCGGTATAACGATGGAATACCTGTGTCACAGGAATAGAAGAGAACAATCCTGCGGGCATAATACCAGCCAGCAAAAGTACAGCAATCACCACCAGAACCGGTACCCATAACGTACGCCATGTAAAAAGTGATACCAAACGGGCAGCTGTAGTTTCTTCAACAAAATCCCGGAACTGGAACATGAGCAATACTGTTAACAGGATAGCAAGCAAAACAATCAGAACAGTCTCTGTGAAAAACATCCGGAATACGGCACCTCCGGTAGCCCCGCTACACTTATGTACTCCTACAGCTTTGGCACGCCTCGCCAGAGAGGCAACCGATATTAATACATAGTTGAATGCCGCTATCAGCAAAATCACAATGGCAAGAACAGACATAACAAGCACCATTGTCCTCACCGTAGGATTGGTAGAGTGGAGATCGGACAAAGGCCGGAAAGAACATTCCCAACGATTATTTTCCCTCTTGTTAAAGTTCGGCATATACTTCTTCAACATATCAGGCAGACGGGCTTCTACCGTTTTCATACCGGCCTCATCACGAAAACGGATAATAGCCATATAGCTAATATCATATCCCCAGCCAGCACGGTTATCTCTCCGCAGAGAAGCCATAGGCATTACTACATCAAAAGAAATATCTGTATTCTCCTTCAAGTCTTCAAACACTCCGCGAACCATCATGGGTTGTTTACGATCCTGATACAGATTCTTGCCTATGACGGAAGATAATTCACCATCCATCGCTCCTATCTTCTTTGCCAAAGTATGCGAGATGAAAATAACATCCGGAGACACCAGGTCCTCCGGTTTACCTGCCAATACCTTCAAGCCCAATGTAGCAAACAGGTTTTCATCTCCATATGTCATATATTCCTGCAACCTGGTATCTCCATTATACAATACTACGTCCCCCCAGTCACGCAAGATCGTAGCATTCTCTACTTCTTTTGGGAAATTCTCTTTCAACGCAGCAGAAAGCGGACCAAAAGTATAAGAGAATGCTTTCCCTTCTACTCCATTCTGGATATTGGTCATATAAGTAAGATACAACAGTTCCGGCTGGCGAAAGAAATTGTGGAAGCTCAACTGAAAAGCAACACTGGCAAAGAGCAGAATACCAACAAATAGCCCCAGAGTAAGAGAGATTATCTTAATAAGATTGGAACCTCTCCCACGAATAAGGGTCTGTATCGTGTAATAAAGTTGTCGCATGATCACACAAATTAGTGATAAGTGATGAATGATTAGTGATTAGTGATAAGTACCATCCGCCATAATAGCGCAGCCACTAATCACTCATCACTATTCACTTATCACTCGTTTTTAATACTCTTTACCGGATTCTCATTAGCAATGTGCCATGCCTTGAGTACCACACAGGCAACGATGAGTAGCAACGTTACAAATGCAATGCCCACGAAAAGCAAAGGATTCAGATCAATCTGCTCGGCAAACTGATCAAGCCAGGCTCGCCCTATAAAGTAAGAAATAACCGTACCAAGTACTACAGCCAACACCGATACATACAGAATATCACCTGCCAGCAACCGTAGTATTTGTGAAGCCTCAGCACCGTTTACTTTCCGGATGGCTATCTCCTTACTGCGACGTTGTGTCTCATCATTCACGTAACCAATCAGCCCCATGATAACAATGAGTAGAATAAAACCGGAAGTAATCCATACGGAATTGCGGAAACGATATACATCTTTATATCCATCCTTCACCATACGGTCAACCGGAACAAAATGGAGGGACACATTAGGGAAAGTCTTTCCCATAAACTCATTCAGACGTTTCAGGTTCTCATCATAAGGTTCTTTCAAGCGAATATTAAACGTATGATTGGCTTGTTCTTCATTTCCTATCAGGACAATAGGTGACTGAGGAGCATAGAAACTTTCGTTACGGATATCACGGAATACGCCGACAATCGTTCCTTCCACATCGTTCAGCTTTTTTCCCACGCCCCCGTCTGTCCACTTCATTAAGCGCACTAACTCTTCATTTACCAACAAATCTCCCTTTTTCTTCAAAGTAGAACCTTGCAGTATTTCTATCCCCATCACCTCGGGATAGTTATAGTGACAGATATTAAAATTGAGTGTGGCGATGCGTTTACCTTCATTACTCATCAATCCCCGCGTCCAGTATTGTCCCAGTACACTATGCGTTGCAGCTGTTACATCTTCAACCATTGGCTGACGACGCAATTCATCCTTAATGTGTTCTACCGTTTCTCTGGAAACCCAACTTTCGGCCTCTGTCAATCCCAGAGTCTTAATTCCCATATCACGATTCATCAGATGGCTATATTGCAACAAGGTGACCAATAGTAAACCGAGTACAAAAGAGACTCCTATAAACTGTATAAACAGTAAGGAACGTTTCCAGCTCTTTTTACCGTCAGTATGCCGGCGAAACACCTGCGTAACGGGAATACGTGAAAACAAACGTCCCGGTATACATCCAGCCAGTACAAAAAGTATCCCAATAGTCAGTAGCGGAACCCAAAGCGTATCCCATACAAAAAGAGAGGAAAGACGAACGGAAAGCAGGTCTTCTATAATCTCGCGTGCATTGACTATCAGCAATATGCTAATCAAGACTGAAATCAAGACAAGAATTCCTGTCTCTGCCAGAAACATACCGAATATGTTGGCTGAACTGGCACCGCTACATTTATGCACTCCTACGCCTTTGGCACGGCGACTCAGTGTAGCAATTGAGATCAGCATGTAATTCATAATAGCCACAAAGAAAATGGCAAAGCCCAGGAAGCCATAAATAATCAGCCGCTTTTGTACCTCGGAGGAATCCAAGTGGCGCTTTACAAGTGGAATAACGCTAAAGTCTATCTTCCAATCATCAAACTGGCTCTCCGTATATTTCTCTATTACCCGTTGGATATTATTATTCACCTCATCCACATCCGAAGCATGACGCAAGCGTAAAAATGCATAAAAGACGTCATTCCCTTTCCAGCCGTTTCCGCGGAAATAGCCTCCATTGTCATGGACAGAGACTACAAAGTCATGAGTAAGCAGTGTGTTTTCGGGAACATCCTTATAGATACCACGAATGGTAAAATTATGTTGTTTGTCTGCCGAAAGAATTCTGCCTATAGGATCTGTGTCTCCAAAAGTTTCACGGGCAAAGTGCTCGGATACGAAAACACTTCCGGGCATAATCAAGTCCTTGGGATTACCTTTCAATACCGGTATGCCAAAAGTCTGAAAAAAACACGTATCCACAAATATATAATTTACATCAGACAATAATTTGTCCTCATTATATATACTATATTCTACAAAAGGATAAACACAACTGGCACTCTCAATCTCTTTCGGCATATCTTGTGCCAATACAGCAGCTACCGGATCAAAGACGGTGTAATCGTAATTGGTTCCATCGTCTCCCATTACCTCACCTGTACTGAGATTGGTCATCTGGCAACGTACCATCGCCAGACGCTCTGCCTCCGGGTAGCACTTCTCATAACTCAGTTCGAAAGCTATTTGCGAAAAGAGCAGAATACCAATGGTAAGTCCCAGAGAAAGGGAGATAATCCTTATGATATTGGAGCCGCGTTCGCGTAATAGAGTTCGTATACTATAATAGATTTGTCTCATTGTTTTTCTTATTTTATGCCGTTACACTTGCCACAACACTACCATCAAAGAGGTGTACCGTACGATGTGCAAACGAAGCATCGTGCTGAGAGTGAGTTACCATAATGATAGTGGTTCCTTCTTTATTAAGTTCGGTAAGTAAAGCCATCACTTCGGCACCGTTCTTTGAGTCCAGATTACCGGTAGGCTCATCGGCAAGAATCAGTTTGGGATTAGTGACTACCGCACGGGCAATGGCTACACGCTGTTGCTGTCCACCCGAGAGCTGCTGAGGAAAGTGTTTGGCACGATGACTGATATTCATTCGTTTCAGAATGTCTTCTACCATGCGGCGACGTTCGGATGCCTTTATGCCGAGGTACGTCAGGGGGAGTTCCACATTCTCATAGACGTTCAGTTCGTCTATCAGGTTAAAACTCTGGAATACAAAGCCCAGTTTACCTTTACGCACGCGGGTACGTTCTTTTTCTTTCAGCCCGGCTACTTCTTCTCCCAGCAATTTATAGGAGCCTTCGGTAGGGTTATCCAATAGCCCAAGAATATTCAATAGTGTAGACTTGCCACAACCCGAAGGTCCCATAATGGCAACAAACTCCCCTTCCTTAACATTTAGGTTAACATGATTCAATGCTACGGTTTCTACTTCTGAAGTGCGAAATACCTTACTAATGTTTTCAATCTGTATCATACTGCTATTTATTTTATTGATTTATCTTCTGTTTATTCACTCTTTATACTATTCACCGGATTTTCATTGGCTATGCGCCATGCCTTCCAGATAACACAGGCAACAATAACAACGAGGACGCCTATAACCACCCATACATACACCATCCAGTTAAGCGGTGCGTGTTCGGCAAACATATCCATCCACATCGTATTGACGTACCATGATGCTACGCTGCCGATAACTGTTGCCGGCAATGCCACATAGAGAACATCTTTGGACAGAAGTTCCAGAATACCGGATGCTTCGGCTCCATTCACTTTGCGGATGGCAATCTCTTTACTACGTCGGCGCACCTCATCTGCCGTGTAACCTATCAATCCCATCAGCATCACAAAGAACATGGCTATAGTTGCCATCAGTGTGGCATTACGGAATACGCGTAATGCGTTATAATTCTCTTCCATACTCTGCTCCAGACTACGGAAACTGACTGTTTTATCGGGGAAAGCTTCAGAGGATTCCTCATTCAGCTTACGTAAATTCTCAGCAAAAGGTTCTTTCAGACGGACGTGGATACAATTGCCAAAGTTTCTGTAGCAATGGACGATGAGCGGTTCCTGTTCGTTATAAAAACTATTGGTACGAAAGTCTTTCAATACTCCCACAACTTTGTAAGTACTGCCTTCAGCATGGACCATACGACCTACTATCTCATTTCCCCAACGCATCCGTTCTGCAAAGTTCTCATTCACCACCACTTCATCCTTTTCGCGGGCCATACGTCCCTGTTTCATCTTCATTCCCATCATAGCGGGATAGTTTTCTTCTTCCTCACAAAAGCGGGAAGAGAAAAGTGCCTGTCCACCCTCATTCTGTATCATCATACCACTAAAACCAATGCACGGAGGGTATGAAGCAGATGAAACACCCTCCACATAGGGCAATCCTTTGAAGAACTGACGGGCATAATTACTATCTTCTGATGTACCGCCAAAGGTGGAATAGCTATAAACAACCTGTTTTGGATTATAGCCCGTGTCTTTGTTCAATACATATTTGTATTGAACCATCACCACACACATCAATCCGCATATAAAAGTTACTCCGGCAAACTGAATGAACAGTAACGGACGTTTCCAACCCTTTTTTCCCTCCGTATAGCGATGGAATACTTGCGACACAGGTATCCGTGCAAACATTCGTCCCGGCAATATGCCACCTACCAGAAACAATAGGAACACAGTAAATAATGGTACCCAAAGCCTGTCAAAAGCAAACAATGACTCCAGTTTGGCAGCTGTTGTATCTTCAAAAAACTCGCGGAAGTTCACTAATATCAGTAACATCAACAACAGTGCCAGCAGAATAATGATACCGGTCTCCAGCAAGAACATTCCAAAAACCTTACCACCGCTCGCGCCACTACTCTTATGCACACCCACGGACTTGGCACGGTAAGCCAATGAAGAAATAGATATAAGCACATAGTTCAATCCGGCAATGAAAAGAATCGCAAATCCTAAAATACTCATTATACTCTTCATCCGTTTTACCTCATCATAGTTGCGGTATACGTCACGGATTGGTTTCACCATAGCTGTATAGCCATACATTCCTTCTCCCTCTTTGGGAAGATATTTTTGTATCATACCGTCCAGACGTGCAAAGACAGCTTCCTTATCTGCCCCGGGCCGGAAACGGATGTATTCAAAGTAACTGTCGCCACCATTCCAGGAATAGTTTCCTATATCACGACTCCACATGCTGGGCATAGATATCACAGCCTCAGGGCGTAAGGTTGTGTTTTCGGGTAAAGCGGCATAGGTACCTTTTACCGTCATTTCCATGGATTTATTATATCTGAGTACTTTACCGACAGGATTCTCTCCACCAAAGATTTTTGTAGCCAGACGATCGCTCAGGAAAATAACATCCTTCTGCATCAGATCTCTCGGATTACCGCTAAGCACCTCAATACCCATTGTCTGAAAGAAGAGCGAATCTGCCATTATCTTATTATCATCAAACCGGACGCTTCCGTTATATAGAGGTAATGATGCCGCCCATTTACAAATGCTGGTAGCAGCTTCTACCTCTTCAGGGAAATTATCAAGGATAGCACCTGCCACAGGACCGTAATTCATATCCTGCGGTTCGCTCTTTTCACCGTTAACAGTGAAAATAGAGAAAACCTGATAAAGGTTGTCATAATCTTTGTAGCATTTGTCGAAACTCTGTTCGAATGCCACACGGGCAAACAACAAAATGCTCATCGTCAATCCCAGTCCAAGAGAGATGATCTTGATAAGATTGGAACCGCGTCCCCGAAGCAATGTTCTAATTACATAATAAAGTTGTCTCATATATCTTGCAAAGTTAATTGTTCTTTTCAGAAACGGAGAAGAAACGTTTCACAACGTCACCTCTCCCGCTGGCAATGCATGAAGCCAGTTAATCTTAAAGAAATCATATTAATTGTTTTATTCATCAGCATTTGTTTCATAAAAACAGATTCTATGTTTCTCTTTATAAAGCAGAAAGTATGCCAAAGCAATTAAAACATTGAGAAACAAAGAAGTACAAGAAAACAGGTTTTGTACAGCTGTCTAATTATTAGACAACGTTCGTCTAATTATTAGACAATACTTCTCCAAAATTGTTCTATAACACTGAATCGGAGTAAGCATCTATTGTTCGCCAAGAAGAAAACTTTATCTTTGCGCGAAGTTTTCAATTAACGAATTAGGAGTATGAAGAAAAAAAAGATTAGCGGCTTCTTGATTTATCTGTTTCTACTTTCAGGATGCGATATGATAGATTATCATCCATACGATGTACATATCAAAGGAGAAACAGAGGTCAATGCCAAAAACATCAAAAGAATAGAAGCCAACTGTAAAGACAAAACAACCATCCGTTTTGTAGCCATGGGCGATTCGCAACGGTGGTATGACGAAACTGAGAAGTGTATAAGCTCCATCAACCAACTGAAAAACATAGACTTTGTCATTCACGGAGGAGATGTAAGCGATTTCGGTGTCACCAGTGAGTTTATATGGCAGCGCGATCTCATGAATAGCCTGAAAGTTCCCTATGTGGTTTTATTGGGAAACCATGATTGCTTAGGAACGGGAAGAGAAGCATATACCAAAATATTCGGTCCGGCAAATTTCTCTTTCATTGCAGGAAACACAAAGTTTGTTTGCCTCAACACAAATGCATTGGAGTTTGATTATTCTGAGCCGATACCTGATTTCAATTTTATTGAGAACCAACTGACGGAGCGACAAGATGAATTTGAGAAGACCGTAGTAGCAATGCACGCAAGACCCGGTTCCGACGTATTCAATAACAATGTTTCAAAAGTCTTTCAACGTTACATAACACAGTATCCCCAGTTACAGTTTTGCCTGAATGCACATGACCATAGAGTAAGCACGGACGATCTTTTTGACGATGGCGTTATATACTATGGAAGCGATTGCATGAAACACCGTAGCTACATGTTATTTACTATTACCCCTGACAATTATACTTATGAACTGGTCAACTTTTAAATATGCTCTTTGTGCCGGACTAATGCTTCTGCTATTCAGTCCCGGCAGCTTTGCACAACAAGATTCAATTGTAAAACCCAATAAATATGACAAACGTATCCACCGCTACCGTGGACACTGGGAAAAACTAATACCCACACACACCAAAGTACAGTTTGCCGGGAACATGGGATTACTGTCCTTTGGCACAGGATGGGATTACGGAAAAAAGAATCAGTGGGAAACGGATGTGTTTTTAGGATTTATACCCAAATATGATTCCAAGCGTACAAAGGTGACCATGACACTAAAACAAAACTATATGCCCTGGAGCCTCAACCTGGGCAGAGGTTTCTCTACTGAACCATTGACTTGCGGTATCTATTTCAACACGGTATTCGGTAATGAATTCTGGGTTCACGAACCAGACCGGTACCCCAAAGGATATTACGGTTTCTCCAGTAAGATACGTTCACATATCTTCCTGGGCCAACGGCTTACTTATGATATAGATCCCCAACGACGATATACAGCAAAATCAATTACTTTCTTCTACGAATTAAGTACCTGTGACCTGTATCTGATAAGTGCTGCAACAAATAGTTATCTTCGTCCCAGAGACTATCTTAGTCTTTCATTTGGATTGAAATTACAACTGTTTTAATAGGGGGTACGAATCGGTAGTTGACTATTCATTTATCACGAATCACTACTCACAAATCATTTTATTACGTATATTTGTTCCGATATTAACTCTCAAATTTATGAGTAAACAAGGAACTATTCTTATCGTCGATGATAATAAAGGAGTACTGACAGCCGTTCAGCTACTCCTGAAAAACTACTTTACAAAAGTTATCACTCTTCCTTCACCCGTCACTTTACCGGCTGTATTGCGCGAAGAAGCTCCCGAAGTGATTCTTCTTGATATGAACTTTACATCTGGTATCAACAGCGGAAATGAGGGACTTTTCTGGCTACATGAAATAAAGAAACTACGTCCGACACTACCCGTTATCCTTTTCACGGCTTATGCTGATATCGACCTTGCTGTAAAAGGTATTAAAGAAGGTGCTACAGACTTTATCGTAAAACCTTGGGACAACCAGAAACTGGTAGAAACCTTGCTATCTGCCGCCACCCAGGCAAAAGGTGGAAAGAAAAAACACACAAAGCAGGAAAACAATTCTTGTAATTCCATGTATTGGGGAGAAAGCAGCGCCATGCAACAACTGCGCCAGCTTATAGAGAAAGTAGCTGTCACCGATGCCAATATCCTCATCACCGGTGAAAACGGCACAGGTAAAGAGATGCTGGCAAGGGAAATACACGCCCTCTCCCAGCGAAAACAAGAGGAAATGATAGTAGTGGATATGGGTGCTATCACAGAATCATTGTTTGAGAGCGAACTATTCGGACATGTAAAAGGCTCATTCACGGATGCATATGCCGACCGTACCGGTAAATTTGAAGCTGCCAACCACAGTACACTCTTTCTGGATGAAATAGGAAACCTCCCCTACCACCTGCAAGCCAAACTATTGACTGCCATCCAACGACGGAGCATCGTCCGGGTAGGTAGTAACGAACCGTTACCGATAGACATACGTCTTATCTGTGCCACTAACCGTAATTTACAGGAAATGGTAAACCGGGATGAATTTCGTGAGGACCTACTCTACCGTATCAATACGATTCATGTAGAAATCCCTCCTCTACGTGAACGAAAGGAAGACATCGTTCCACTCGCCGAACGATTCATCGCCCGATTCTGCAAACAATATGATAAGACTTTGATAAGTCTCGGACCTTCTGCCAAAGATAAACTGACCGCTCATCCCTGGTATGGTAATATCCGCGAATTGGAACATGCTATCGAAAAAGCAATTATCATCTGTGACGGAGCAGTAATACCTGCTGAAATATTCCAACTCTCCCGCCGTACGGAAATGCCTGAAACAACCGCTTCCACTCTTGAAGAGATGGAAATGAAGATGATACAAAAAGCGTTGGAGAAATGCGGAGGAAATCTTTCCGCCGTTGCTGCTCAATTAGGCATTACACGGCAGACGTTGTACAACAAGATGAAAAAGTTCGGCTTATGAGTTCACTCCTCCGGCAACTAACAGACAAATACTGGTTTCGTACGCTGCTAAGCCTTTCTTTAGGGATCACCACAACCTTGCTTGCCGTAAATGGAACCTTCATCTGGATGGGTATATGCCTTTGTGCCCTGCTATGGAGTCTTTGGTGGCAGTTACGACTTTATCGCCATCATACCCGCCAGGTGCTTTTCATGATTGATGCGTTGGAAAACAATGATAACTCCTTTCATTTTCCCGAAGAAGAAAGTACATCCGATAACTGGGAAATAAACCGTGCCCTTAACCGTGTGGGACGTATATTATATAATGTAAAGGCAGACACGGCACAACAGGAAAAGTACTACGAACTCATACTCAACTGTATCAGTACCGGACTGCTGGTACTGAATGACAACGGTGCGGTCTATCAGAAAAATGAAGAAGCCCTCCGTTTGCTCGGATTGAGTGTATTCACCCACGTACAACAACTAAGTCAGATAGATACAGGATTAGTAGAAATACTCTCTTCCTGTCGCCCGGGAGATAAACTGCAAACCACTTTCAACAACGAACGGGAAACAGTGAATTTATCCATACGTGTATCAGACATCACCGTACGGAAAGAACACCTGCGCATCCTGACACTCAACAATATCAACACCGAACTGGATGATAAGGAAATAGACTCATGGATAGGCCTGACACGCGTACTGACTCACGAAATCATGAACTCAGTCACTCCTATTACCTCTTTGAGTGATACCTTGCTCTCTCTTGCCGATACAAAAGACGAAGAGATATGCAACGGTTTGCAAACAATCAGTTCTACCGGAAAAGGATTGCTTTCTTTTGTCGAATCCTACCGCCGTTTCACACGTATCCCCGTACCCGAACCATCGTTATTGTATGTCAAGGCTTTTATAGATCGCATGGTAGAGCTGGCAAAGCACCAGAATCCGGACGGTAACATCTCTTTCCGGACTGACGTATCACCCACCGACCTGATTCTGTATGCTGATGAAAACCTCATCTCACAAGTGGTTATCAATCTGTTGAAAAATGCTATACAGGCGATAGGTGACCAATCAGACGGTTGTATCTCCATCCATGCCTGTTGCAACGAGGCAGAAGAAGTAATCATAGAAGTAAAGAACAATGGACCTGTGATCCTGCCGGAAGTAGCAGAACATATTTTTATTCCTTTCTTTACCACCAAAGAAGGGGGAAGCGGCATTGGCCTTAGCATATCCAGACAGATCATGAGATTGTCCGGCGGAAGTATCACACTGTTGCCGGGAAAAGAAACCAGGTTCATACTGAAGTTTAAATAACCTCTGTGACAATGCATTCTCAAACAAAAAAGTCCGGTCATCTGTTTATATAAATACAAACTAATAGAAACACCACTCATGATAATACTTGCCAACAACCCACTATTCAATGGTATTGCTCCCAACGTACTTACTGAAGATCTCAGAGAAATTAGTTTTCATACCCGTTTTTATCGAAAAGGAGAAATTCTTGCCCACCAAGACGATGTGTGCAACCGCCTCGTAATTCTTATAAAAGGCAGTGTGCGCGGAGAGATGATTGATGACTCCGGAAGATTGATAAAAGTAGAAGACATTGCCGCGCCAAGAGCAATAGCACCGCTTTTTCTTTTCGGAAACGAGAATCGTTATCCGGTAGAAGTTACCGCTAATGAGGCTACCGAAGTGATTGAGATACCCAAAGCAAGTGTCCTGAAACTATTCAGAAAGAACGAGAAGTTTCTGGAAAATTATATGAACCTCTCTGCTAATTACGCCCATACCCTCTCGGACAAATTGTTTTTCATGTCCTTCAAAACAATCCGGCAGAAACTGGCATCCTATCTGCTTCGCCTATCCAATCAACAGCAAAGTGAACATATCACACTCAATCGCTCCCAACAACAATTGAGTGATTACTTCGGAGTATCCCGCCCCTCACTGGCACGGGAACTGGCTCACATGCAAGAAGATAAGCTAATAATAGCAGATAGAAAACAAATAACAATCCTACAAAAACAAGCGTTGATTCAATTGACGATGAGTGCTTCCCACACGGAGAAGTGCCATTCGAATGACAGGGAGGAATAAAGTTACTCCTACACTACAACCCGCGCAGCCCATTTTCAACTTTTAACTTTCTATTTTCCACTAACTTGTAACATTGGTTACAGAATTGCCTTAAACCATTCCTCTACCTTTGCGTTCAATTAATAACCAATAAATACGTAGAAATTATGAACATGTTCTGTTATCAATGCCAGGAGACAGCAAAAGGCACTGGCTGCACCCTAAGAGGTGTTTGTGGAAAAACATCCGAAGTTGCTAATCTTCAAGACCTTCTGCTCTTTGTAGTAAGAGGTATTGCCGTGTATAACCAGAAATTACGTTGGGAGAAGCGTCCTTCGGACGAAGCGGACCGCTTTATCTTTGATGCCCTCTTTATAACGATCACCAATGCCAACTTTGATAAAAAAGCCATCATTCGTAAAATCAAGGAAGGATTGAAGCTCAAAAGTAAACTCGCCCAGGAAGTGACTATTGAACATGCCCCCGATGAATGCACCTGGAATGGCAACGAAGACGAATTTGAAGAAAAAGCCCAAAGCGTAGGAGTGCTCCGCACATCGGACGAAGACATTCGTTCTTTAAAAGAACTGGTACATTACGGGCTAAAAGGTATGGCAGCTTACGTAGAACATGCCCACAACTTAGGGTATGAATCCCCGGAAATATTCGCTTTCATGCAACATGCTCTTGCCGAACTAACCCGTGACGACATCACCGTAGACGAACTTACCAGCCTGGTACTTGAAACCGGAAAACAGGGCGTATCAGCCATGGCGCAACTGGATGCTGCCAATACAGAAACCTATGGTAACCCGGAACTGTCGGAAGTTAATATCGGTGTACGAAATAACCCGGGTATCCTCGTCAGCGGACACGACCTGAAAGACCTGGAAGAGTTGTTACAACAGACAGAAGGTACGGGCATTGATATCTATACTCACAGTGAAATGTTACCGGCACACTATTATCCGCAACTTAAAAAGTATAAACACCTTGCCGGAAACTACGGGAACGCCTGGTGGAAGCAGAAAGAAGAGTTTGAAAGCTTCAACGGTCCGATACTGTTTACCAGTAACTGTATTGTACCTCCCCGCCCGGATGCAAACTACAAAGACCGTATCTACATTACCGGTGCCTGCGGACTGGAAGGTGCAACTTATATTCCCGAAGCCAAAGACGGAGAGCAAAAGGATTTCTCTTCTATCATTGAACATGCCAAACGCTGCCAACCACCTGTAGCCATAGAGAACGGTAAGATCATTGGCGGATTTGCACACGCACAGGTTATTGCACTGGCAGGCAAAGTGGTAGAAGCTGTCAAGAGTGGAGCTATCCGCAAATTCTTTGTTATGGCAGGTTGTGACGGACGTATGAAGAGCCGTGAGTATTATACTGAATTTGCTGAGAAATTACCTCACGATACAGTAATCCTTACCGCCGGATGCGCCAAATACCGTTACAATAAATTGCCATTGGGAGATATTAATGGAATTCCCCGCGTTCTGGATGCAGGGCAGTGTAATGACAGTTACTCATTGGCAGTAATCGCCATGAAACTGAAAGAAGTATTCGGACTGAAAGATATCAATGAGTTACCAATCATATACAATATTGCCTGGTATGAACAGAAGGCTGTGATCGTACTCCTTGCCTTATTGTCTTTAGGAGTGAAGAATATACACCTCGGCCCTACTCTTCCGGCCTTCCTTTCGCCTAACATAAGGAAAGTACTGATTGATAACTTCGGAATAGCCACAATAAGTACAGCAGACGAAGATATTATGAAGTTTCTGAGCTAAAAGAAGACTATTCTAACCGGTACTTCCCGCACGGGGAGGTTCGGCAAACGATACGGTGGCGAAGGTTTCCGGCACACCGTTTTGCTCACCTCCCCTCTCCGTTCTCTTCCTCCCTCTCAATAGATAACTTCTAAAACACAGCAGTTTTCAACAGAAGCCAGACCTCTGCGATAATCTGTGTTTTAATAATAAAACAGGTAGAAATATAACATTTTTAAACTATTTAACCTCCTTCCGGGATACAAAATACATCCAAAAGGGGGTTTTATTTGTTATCTAAATTACGTAACTTCGCACGGTGAAGCAAAAAAAGACTTATTTATAACCCTTATAATATATAGCCCATGTCATTCACTGCAGAAAATATTCTACTTGTAGGTTCTATCTTACTTTTCGTCAGTATCATTGTTGGTAAAACCGGATATCGTTTCGGAGTGCCCGCCCTGTTATTATTCCTTGTTGTTGGTATGCTTTTTGGAAGCGACGGTCTGGGCTTTCAATTCCATAGTGCAAAAACCGCACAATTCATAGGTATGGTGGCACTTAGCATTATCCTCTTTTCCGGTGGTATGGATACTAAGTTTACAGAAATACGTCCGATATTAACTCCGGGTATCGTGCTCTCCACCGTTGGAGTGCTACTTACGGCTCTGTTCACAGGGCTATTTATCTGGTGGCTCTCCGGTATGAGCTGGAGTAATATCTACCTGCCAATCACGACCTCACTACTACTTGCGTCTACTATGTCATCAACAGATTCTGCCTCCGTCTTTGCCATTCTCCGTTCACAGAAAATGAATCTTAAACACAACCTCCGTCCGATGCTTGAGCTGGAAAGCGGTAGCAATGACCCTATGGCTTATATGCTTACGATTGTTCTCATACAGTTCGTTCAGTCTTCCGGCATGGGAGCCGGTGCCATATTAGGCTCTTTCTTTATTCAGTTTCTGGTAGGTGCCGCTGCCGGTTATGTACTGGGTAAACTGGCCATATTGATCCTCAACAAAATCAACATTGATAATCAGTCACTCTACCCCATCCTCCTTCTGTCATTTGTATTCTTCACGTTTGCTATCACCGACAGACTACATGGAAACGGTTATCTGGCAGTATACATTGCCGGTATAATGGTAGGTAATAATAAGATCATGTTTCGAAAAGAGATTGCTACCTTCATGGACGGACTCACCTGGCTTTTCCAGATCATCATGTTCCTCATGCTCGGCTTGCTTGTCAATCCGCACGAGATGCTCGAAGTAGCTTGTGTAGCATTGCTTATCGGGGTATTTATGATTGTCATCGGTCGTCCGTTAAGTGTGTTTCTCTGCCTGCTCCCATTCCGGAAAATAACATTCAAGTCGCGGTTATTCGTGTCATGGGTAGGATTACGCGGAGCTGTTCCGATTATCTTTGCCACTTATCCGGTAGTAGCCAATGTGGAAGGATCAAATGTTATATTCAATATCGTATTCTTTATTACCATCATCTCTCTGGTAGTACAGGGAACTACTGTTTCTTATGTAGCACGTTTGCTTCATCTCTCCACTCCGCTCGAGAAAACCGGAAATGACTTTGGAGTAGAATTGCCCGAAGAGATAGACTCCGATCTTCGCGACATGACTGTAACACAAGAAATGATAGAGAAAGCCGATACGCTGAAAGATATGAATCTTCCGAAAGGTACACTCGTCATGATCGTAAAACGTGGAGATGAATTCCTTATACCGAACGGAAGTCTGAAACTACATGTAGATGATAAGCTACTACTCATTTCAGAGAAGAGTAAAGAATAAAAATCCCTCTTCGATGAGGATGTGTCAAAAGCCGGATAAAGCTATCAATATGTGACTTTAGAAATGCAGATGATCGCTAATTAACGCAGATACAATTTAATCTTTGCGTTACTTAGCGATCATCTGCGTTTTAATGTGACCTCTATATGCAATCACGTAATTACTCTATTTTCGCATTAGTTACCCGTTCCAGCAGGAAGCGGCTTTTGTTCCAGTGAAACGGCTTATACTCCGTATTCATCCGGATGTTATTATTACGGAATACAAGTCCATCCACCGACTTGGCATAAAGAATCGGTGCATCAAAGGTATCGAATTCATTGTCTTCAATCACAATGCCTTCTTCAACTCCACCATGAAAATACTTTTGTTGCGATTTCAGGTCAGGAATTTCAGGATAGATAGAAATTACAGCATTTGTGAACTGAAACATATTTGTAAGTGCATTCACAAAGCGATTTTTCCGGATAATTACATTCCGGCAAGCTCCTGTTTCATACCAACCATTACAATCACCACACAGCAGAATAGCTGTACCGGATGTATGGTCAAACAGGTTATTCTCTGCAATCGTTTTCTTAGGAGTACTAAACAGCGCACCGCGAGCACGGTTGTTACGGATCACATTATCAGCAAATAGCACTTCCGGAGTCCAGGTGAGGTTCTCAATACCAAAACCACTTTCAGCATTAATAACCGCTTCAACAGGATCACGGAAAGAAATAACAAACTCACGCGCCCCATAAACTTCCTCTTTATCATAGGGAACAATCGCCGTAATGCTATTCTGGCTTCCCACGAGCTCCATTGTTGACGAACGTATAAACTGCACTTCATCCTCCGGTCGTCCCCACTCAAATCCCCAGGTCTGGTCGTGCATATACCGTCCTACCAAAGTACGGTCGTCTATCCGCTTGATAACTTTCAAGTAAGTACCATGCACATTGATAGCATCGTCCATCATGCCTTCATAAAGGCCGTTCCGGGATATAATCTTTCCTTTACAACCCGAAAAATGAGTGGCGTCGGCCTGAGTAGTGAAATAACGGGGGTCATTCTCCCCACGAAGACAGACGTTAAATCCATCTAAGGTTATATTCTCACACAATTGTGCCAATAATCCCATTCCTTCGGCATAATGTACTTTCACATTTAATAATTGCGTATCTACATCATGCGAAAGAAATATTCCGGGAGTAGGCCGAAAATAAGTGCGCAGAGCAATTACCGTACCCGGAACAAGCCGGTTGTCCTTCCAGTTCTTTATATTGAGACGACGTGAAGCCACCTGGATAACTCCCTTATTCGGATAAGCTAAATCGCTGGTGTTATAGACTATATGACGGCTTTTAGGATCAAAAGCAATGCCAGAAGAAGGACGAAGTTTCCAACCTTCCCCCAATGTCTCAAAAACTGAATCTTTACTGATCTGATAGTTCACCCAGGGAGCTACTTCAAAAGTAATACCATTCTCTACAGAATTCTCTACTATTTGTATCTGTGCTATATGCGGATTCTCAAAGTCGATATTAAAATCTTTCAGTATACAGTTTTCCGAATACAATAGAGAAACCGGAATCATGCGACCATGGAAGATAAAGTCAGACCCTTGTCCATCCAAAGTCAGATTTTTCATATTCTCGATAGCAATACCTACCTTCTTCGGATTTGTCTGATCATGGTTGGAAATATAATATTGACGAGACGCCGCATTCTTTTCAAAGAAATGATACCTGCCTGTCGGGAAACGTAATATGATGTTATCCCCCTCCTGGTAGTCGCTTTTGATCTTCTCTAAAATCTTTTGCAAGACAGGTGATGCATCTTTCTTCCCATTGGCTTTCAGGCCAAAATCAGAGACATCATACACACGATTGGCAGCGTATATATTAGCGGGAGGTAAAACTCCTAACAGAAGTACAAGCAGAGATGTAAGAATTGTTTTCATAGTAATCTTTTTATTAGACAAGTTTAGTATCCGGATACAAAGATATACCTTTTGATTATAATTACATTCAGTTCTTGCTTTAATTCGTACGGTTTTGAGTATATTTCACCACAGAGTAACACAGAGTTTAAATCTTTATTGAAACGCAGAATGCAGACTTTCATCTAAGAGAACTACAGTCTTTTAATCTGTGTTTATCTGTGTTAATCCGCGTTTCATCAGATAAATACTACTCTGTGGAACTCTGTGTTACTCTGTGGTGGGTTTTACTCATTTCCGATCAGTTCCGCCTCCCGTTAATTTACTGTAAAACTTTTCAGGAGAATTCGGTTTTTGTTAATGAAATATTAATTTTGCGCAATTTTAATACAAATGTGCAAAAAACGAAATGGAACAACAACAAGGGTTCATAGATTATATTGAGCAAAGTATTGTAAACAATTGGGATCTCAATGCCCTGACAGATTACAAAGGAGTCACCCTTCAATATAAGGATGTTGCCCGCAAAATAGCAAAATTTCATATTGTACTTGAGAGTGCCGGTATTCAGCCCGGTGACAAAATAGCTGTTTGCGGACGCAACAGTGCGCATTGGGCAGTTGCCTTTCTGGCAACAGTTACTTATGGAGCTGTTATCGTTCCCATTCTCCATGAATTCAAAGCCGACAATATACATAACATTGTTAATCACTCCGAAGCAAAACTTCTATTCGTTGGCGATCAGGCATGGGAAAACCTGAATGAGGACGCCATGCCTTTATTAAAAGGAATCGCCTCTTTGAAAGACTTCTCTGCACTTGTTTCCCGTTGTGATCAACTGACTTATGCCTTTGAGCATCGGAATGAGATTTATGGACGACGTTATCCCAAATGCTTCCGAAAAGAACACATTTCATATCGCAAAAGCGATCCCGAAGAATTAGTAATAATCAACTATACCTCTGGGACTACCGGTTATTCCAAAGGAGTAATGCTTCCTGCCCGTAGTATGTGGTCCAATATAACCTACTGTTATGAAACGCGTCCTCTACAAGCCGGAGATACTATTGTATCTATGCTTCCGTTAGGTCATGTATTCGGTATGACCTATGATTTCCTGTATGGTTTCTCGGCAGGAGCACATCTCTATTTTCTCACCCGGATGCCCTCTCCCAAAATTATAGCACAGTCTTTTGCCGAAATCAAACCGAAATTGATTTCATGCGTACCCCTGATTGTAGAAAAGATCATCAAAAAAGAGGTACTGCTCCGGCTGGACAACAGGATAGGCAAACTATTACTAAGGGTTCCTATCCTCAACGATAAGCTGAAAGCAGCCGCCCGGCAAACAGCCATGGAGATTTTTGGTGGTAACTTTAATGATATTATCATCGGCGGTGCTCCTTTTAATGCTGAAATCGAGGATTTCTTAAAAAAGATAAGTTTTCCTTATACAATTGCTTATGGGATGACCGAATGTGGCCCTATTATTTGTTCGGACTGTTGGCAAAACCTCAAAAAAGCTTCATGTGGAAAAGCAGCCAACCGAATGGAAGTAAAAATTGACTCACCCGACCCCAACACCCACGCGGGAGAAATCATCTGTAGAGGAGACAATCTCATGCTGGGATATTATAAAAACGCTGAAGCTACTGCACAAATTATTGATAAAGACGGATGGCTACACACAGGTGATCTTGCTACAATAGACGAGCAAGGTTATGTAACAATACGCGGGCGCAGCAAAAATCTTTTGCTTAATTCAAGCGGGCAAAACATTTACCCTGAAGAAATTGAAAGTAAACTGAACAATATGCCGTATGTAGCAGAGTCATTGATTGTATTACAGAATGATAAACTTGTTGCGCTCATATATCCTGACTTTGACGATGCGTTTGCACACGGTTTACAACAACCGGATATTGAAAAAGCAATGGAAGCAAACCGTTTGGAGCTAAACCTTCAATTACCTGCATTCAGCCAGATAAGCAAAGTAAAAATACACTTTGAAGAGTTTGAAAAGACAGCTAAGAAAAGTATCAAACGGTTTATGTATCAAGAAGCGAAAGGTTGATTACCCTTTCGTTTCTTGATACATCTTTATTATTACAATACCAGTGCGATGCTATTAAATCGAGCGGTTATTCGACTGAAAAACCACACGAGTCTAATTCGGTACAATTAAAATACATACTATGATTTCCGGTTTTTACTACTTATTCCACCAATTCTTGAAATAAATCATTTAGTGTCTGATCCAGATTGGCAGAAAAACCTACATGTGGCCTTGAAGTCTGAATACAGGAACTTCTCAGAGCCGTCAGCCATCGGAAACGTTCCGGAATATCCAACAAAGCAATTGTTCCTCCCGTCTCATGCCCCAAACAGACCTTACTGAAAGCCTCCATATGCTCGCGAAACGACTCTATATCCAGTTCCGGAGAAAAGGCTCTAAGCCTGTTTTCATTTATCTCATAACGCATTTTTATAAAGTCAGCCTGTTTTGAGAACAAGATAACTCCAACATTCATAAACTCCTCACGTTCCACCTTCGGTACAATGCGGATTACTGCATATTCATATAAGTGCTTTTCTGGCATCCTGTGCTTCTTTTACAAATAATTCGGAATGACGTATCCTTTCTGTTAGAAATTGAAAATAAATATCTCGTATATCCTGCTGTGTTTCTTCTTTATCCCGCCAATGCAACCAGTCATCGGGTATCAAATCTACTATTTCCCGCAATATTTCATCAGTCAATATCTCTTTGTATTCCCGGTCCACTTCCTCCAGGTCACTCGCTTCGGCCAACAATGCATGTTCCTTTATCTGTGTAAAAGGACTCAGCGCATGTTTCTTCCAGTTTACCCACGAATGATGGAAAAACAGAGAAGCACCATGGTCTATCAGCCACAGTTCTTTATGCCACATTAACATATTGGTATTCTTGGCTGTACGATCCACATTAGTTAAGAAGGCATCCAGCCATACTATCTGTGAGGCTAATTTAGCATCCACTTTTGTCACCACAGGATCAAACGGTAATGCTCCCGACAGGAAATGCAACCCCAGGTTCAACCCACGACTTCCTTGCAACAGGTCTTGTATCTCTTCGTCTCCTTCCGAACGCCCGAAAGCTTCATCCAGATTTAGAAAAACAATTTCCGGAAGACGCAAACCCAACACATGGGCTACCTCTCCTCCTATTAGCTCGGCAATAAGAGCTTTTGTCCCATGCCCCGCCCCACGAAACTTTACCACATACTTAAATCCATCATCAGCTTCGGCAAGAGCTGGCAACGAACCTCCCTCACGTAAAGGCATGATATAACGAATTACATCAACGGTTCGTATATCGATCTCATTTCCTCTTATTATCATAATGTTTCTCTCCTTTCTGTTTATATCATATTTCTTTAAACAGTTGTGCTTTCAAATAGTTTCAGTTAAAACCTTAATGAAAACAGAAAGACAAATATACTAATAAAAGGCAAACAACATTGTTTTATCCTCATCTTTATAGTATACAAATATTAAAGATGCGATGGAAGTAAAACACACATAGATAGTGAAAAAACATGATTATACATGCAATATTAGCGTGTATAATGCAAAAATTATATACGTATTACATTCAATCTGATGGATAAAATAAAAACAAGGGATTATTACTACGATATTTTTTATAGTTACTAAAATAGGCACTAAAACGTTTTCGATGGATGAAGTAATAGAGTAGTAAGAGCAGAAAAACGATATATCAGGCAGGTATCTTATTAGAAATCAAGCATTTCAATACAGATATTTATTGTATACAAAAGTACTATTTTAAGCATGCGTTAAATAGGTAATTAATAGTGACTTAAATACGTACTTTTATACCCATAAAGTACGTATTTTTACAATGCTTGTTTAGTATGTTTATACTTTAAAGAATTTATATCCTAATTAGAATAAAGACAAAGATAAATAATATCTTTGCATACAAAACCCATAATATGAACTCCATAAAACCACGTATCACTAAGCTTCTCAATGCCCTCAACGAAGGCGTGTTTGAGAAAGAACACACCATAGCCCTTTCCCTTCTGGCAGCTATTGCCGGAGAAAGTATCTTTCTGTTAGGTCCTCCGGGAGTTGCCAAGAGCTTGGTAGCCCGAAGACTTAAATATGCATTCAAAGAAAACAGTGCATTTGAGTATCTGATGTCCAGGTTTAGCACACCGGATGAGATATTCGGTCCGGTTTCCATCTCTAAGCTGAAAGATGAAGACACTTATGAACGAATCACGGAGGGATATCTGCCTACGGCCTCGGTAGTCTTTCTGGATGAAATATGGAAAGCCGGTCCGGCAATTCAGAACTCCTTGCTGACCGTTATCAATGAAAAGATATACCGTAACGGGCAGTTCACAGTAAAAGTCCCCCTGAAAATATTGATTGCGGCTTCTAACGAATTACCTGCCAAAGGAGAAGGGCTGGAAGCTCTCTATGACCGCTTTCTGATCCGGCAGTTCGTGGGATGTATTGAACAGGAGTTTGCTTTCGATCGCATGATTGCTTCTACACGGGACACGGAACCTTGCATTCCGGAGAAACTGACTATCAGTCCTAAAGAATACTCAGCCCTGCAGGAGGAAGCGGAAAAAGTAACATTACATTATACCTTCTTTGAACTGATACATACCATCAAACGAACCGTAGAACAATATAATACACAACGGGAGGCGAATCTTCCTCCTATTTATATATCAGACCGCCGCTGGAAAAAAATGGTTGGGTTGCTACGCACTTCGGCCTATCTGAACGAATCATCAGCAGTCTGCTTTGCCGATTGCCTGCTGATCCCCTATTGCATCTGGGACGAGGTAAGCCAATTTCCCATTGCCGAAGATATTGTACAACGGGCCATCATTGTTAGTATCAACACCTATCTGTTAGACGAAAAACAGCTGGAACAAAAACTGGATGCACTCAAAGAAGATATGAAAGCAGAACACAGTCTGCGGGAAATCAGCGACCCTGCTATTCAGGTGGTAGATACTTTCTATCATCGCATCGAAGGATATCGCATTGCCGGAAACCTGCTTATGTTTGCGTCCGACTATCAGAATCTGAAAAAAGACAGTAACCGCCTGTTTTATATCCAGCAGGATAAATTCCGTCCGGTAAACAAAGTACTGAAGGTATATGATTTTGTAAAAAACCGCAGTATCGCTCAGAAAGATATTTATTCCCTGCGAAAAGGAAACCGTTCCGTGTTTGTCAATAACCAGGAGTATCCGCTACTCTGCTATGACGATTGTGCTCCATTACCCGAACAGAATGAAGATGCGAGTACCCCCTTTGAGTTCCGGTTACAAGAGGTAATAGATTTACTGCATAACATGGAAACAGAATTTAAAAAACTATCTGAACGGGAAAACGAATATGCCAAGGAACACCTCTTTCTGAACGCCAAACAAAAAGGGGATCTGAAACGAATCCTGAATGGTACAGCCCATATCATTGAAAATTATCGGAACGAGTTGCGAATCATTGCTCATGCCCATGAACAAGAGAACAGGGACTATTAGGCTGAAAGAACTGCAAGACAGGTATTATGACCGTTTGCAGGATATTGCCTACGAGGTATATGATGAGCAGTTGCACAACCTCATCATCAAGCCCGAAGAACTGGATACCGACATCCGGCAATACTTTCGTCATACCCTGCCCTCTCTGCAAGAATTTTATTCAAGGTATGCCAGTCAGTGGGAGTATTTTCATGAAACGGATGAAGCTTCAGATACAAAGTTTCTACGTTTTCTGGAGAATAGCGCTTATCCACTTTCTATGAAGTATAACCTGGTAGATCTCAATGTGAAATACTATCTGGAACGATTTCATGCCCTCAAACCCCGTTCTAAAGAGTGGAAAGCATTGCGAATACTTTTCTTCGACAAATGGCATCAATTGTTATCCAACAATGAGTTCAATTACCAGATGGAGCATATCAACCGCCTGTGCGAAGAGTTTTACCGCCTGCAATTATCGCTCTCTAAGAATCTGCCTGTCCGGGGAGGTTCCCGGTTGGTATGGTTGCTCCGAAACCATAAACAAATAGCGGAACAGATACTGGAATATGATGAGACAATCAAAAAAACTCCTGCCATACAAGAGTTAATTGAGAAATTAGGCAAACGGCATCAAGGTATACAGAAACGTTTTAAGATGACAGCCGGAATCCATAAAGAACAGATCATCACTCACTCGACCCGGAGTGACATTACCGGTATTTGTGAAGGCAATGATCTGAACAGTCTGTTACCAATTGAATATTGTTATCTGGCAGAAAAAGCCCTGCAACCTGTTTTCTTTGAACGATATGCCGAGAAAAAGCTTCAAATGATTGATTATGCCTCACGTGAGCTACGGGTCATGGATGATAAAAAGATGCCGGGTAACCAGGTTTCCGAGGAAGCTGAAGGTCCATTTATTGTCTGTATTGACACCTCCGGATCAATGGCAGGGAAAAGAGAGAAACTGGCCAAATCGGCTCTGCTCGCTATAGCCGAACTAACGGAAAAACAACATCGCAAATGCTATATCATAATCTTCTCTGACGATGTGGAATGTATCGAAATAACTGACTTAGGAAGCAGTTTCGATCGTCTGGTAGATTTCCTGTGCCAATCTTTTCACGGAGGTACAGATCTTGCTCCTGCCATAGCTCATACGATCCGGATGATTGAAACACAAGGATATCAGGAGGCAGATATGGTGATGATATCCGACTTTGAGATGATGCCAATAGATAAAGAATTATCAGCCCACATCCGACATATAAAAGAGAACCAAACAAAAATATATGCCTTGTCTATAGGAGAAGAACCCAAACAAAGCTACCTGGATATTTGCGATAAATACTGGGAGGTGCTTCCCGCACGGGGAGATACGCCGGACGATGGAAAATGAAGAAAATTATGTGAAAGAGAAGAAAAATAGACGATTTAATTATTAAAACATGTTATATAACAGAAGATTTTTCTTGGTTAATTTGCAAATGTGCAAAAAGGCCGTATCTTTGTAATGTGTTTTTCATAGTATTAGATTTAAGGTTAACAAAGGTTGGAGCAAGGCGTTGCTCCTTTTTTTATGCCCATACCTGAAAAACATAAATTCTTTATAAATTTTACATTTATCTATATGGATCTGTACTTTAATGATAATCCAATTTGTAAATAACCACCATTATATTAATAAAATAACCGGATGAGAATCCGGCAAAGTACATCACCACCCAAAATTCCAATAGCAGCTACTATCCACAAATGAGACTTCTTTAGATTACAAGACACTTTCAATGCCTGCACCATCCAAATAATAGAAAAGACCAGAAACGGGAAACCAATCAACGACAAAACTATTGCCAAGTGAAAATAAGGCATAGAGAGTATTTCCGCCGGTGACATCGTAGGATCTATTTGTGACAATACTTGCATGGGTGGTAGGAAATTTATCAAATTCATCACAAGCATCGGGAGCTGAGCAAACAATATAGTACCAAACACATCTATAATCCGAATTTTAGAGTGTGAGAAAATAAGACCACCCAAATAGAATAAGGTAGCCGGAACTAACCACACAATAAGATGTTCTGCCAAATAGCACCACCAGGCGGGATTGGGAGCGGGACCAAAATGAAGCAAGCCGTGATAATGGTAGCCGGATGCCCAGCTCAATAATGTAGAAATTACCAGTCCCAGTATCCCCCAGGCTAATGCCTGCATTCCTGCAATCCGAATAAACGGATTAATAAGTATTTCTATTCTTTTCTTCATTTTATATATTCATTTTAGTTAGTTTTTCAATCAAATCATCCAATATATTGCGTACGGTTGGATAACTCACTCCCATACTTTTGGCCATATCTTTCAGGCTTCCACTGGATTTCACAAAATCAATAATAAACTGTTGCTCTTTCTCTGGCAAACGAGCCAATAAAGGTAATTCAAAACTACCACAGACTTCTGTGGCACATTGCTCACAAAACATACGTCCTACTTTCAGTGGGGCTTCACAAGAAGGACATTTCAACGGTAGACGTTTCTTTAGTTCACTCATTTTTTATTATATTTCCTTATAAAAGTATTCAGTGACGATATAAGAGTCGCATTGACTGGTAAAGAAGGGTTTGTATATATAGACATTTGCTTCTGAGGTTCCATTGTCTCACAATCTTTTAATACGTGATTCATAGAGTCAATCAAAAGTAATTCTGCTGTAGGCTTTGATTTCTTCAACAGTTCGGCATCTTTTACAGAGACCTGAATATCTTTTTTACCCTGAACGATCAATACCGGTATCTTTAGAGAGGCAATAACCGTCTGAGGGTTGTATTTATACCAGGAAATTAAATAAGGCTGAACCGAAGCACGAAACAGAGACTGCACATACATAGACACTTGCTCTACTGTTTTACCACTTTTCAAAGATTCATTGATAGAAGCAACTTCTTTCTTTATCATTTCCGGCTGAGAAGCAACCTGCTCTTCAATCACTTCATAAGCCGGACGCCCTGCCCCTGCCAGAGAAACCAAAGCTTTCACTTCAGGCTGATTCGTACAAGCCAACATCCCGATCAAAGAACCTTCGCTATGCCCTACCACAGTAATACCAGTAAACCTTTTATCTTTAGCCAGATAATTAATCCACCCTTTTACATCGTTTACATAGTCTTCAAAACGCAGCAGAGATTCTTCTTTTCCGGCAGCCGCACTGGTAGCTATCCCCCGCTTATCAAAGCGCAGTGAAGCGATTCCATTGGCAGCCAGTCCTTCTGCAAGAAACTTTAATGAGTTGTTTTTCATATTACCAATAGCCGAATTCCCATCCATATCCGTCGGACCGGAACCAGCAATTAATAACACGACCGGATATGTCTTCCCACCATTGGGAAGAAGCAATTCTCCATTAATATCTCCTTCCTTGGTATCCAGAGTTACGGTCTCACCATTCAATGGCATCAATTGTGCCTGACAAAGAAAGCAACAACAAGAAAATAAACTAACGAAGATTAAACTGATACGTTTCATGATATTTTTTTTAGAAGTTCATCATTATATTTGCAAATATAGATAGATAATTAAATAAATCAAATATATTTTTGAATAAAATTAAATATGATATTAATTTTATTCAAAATCAATTCTTCATTATGAATCAAACACTATACAAGTTATTCTCACCAAAATACTTTGTTGATGGAGCAATCAGTTTATCTTATGGGAGTAATGATCAGCTTTTCGGATCTTTCAACTATAGAACTCTACACATAGCAGGTCACTACCTGATTGATTTTATCCTAACACATAAATCATATAAAATAGCATAGGAATATACATTTATAAAACACTGATAATCAGCATCTAAAAACTGTACACTTTTGCATAGCAGGATTGTATACTTTTGTATGACAAGACTGTACAATCCTGTGGTTCTTCTTCAATTTAGTTGAAAAAGACATGTTCCATCACCATCTTAATTCTTAGCAACTCTAATCCTGCCCTTCCATACATAGTTCGCTTCACTGCCTTTAGTTTGTTAACAAAGCCCTCGGTAATCCCATTGGTAATGTTATACTTGATTGTATTTTTGACGGCTTTATAATCTTTCCTTATTCCCAGTATAAATGTTTTAAGCGTTTGTATCTCTGTATTCCAATATTTTTTCATCCATCTTATTAGATCATATGTTTCTGTGCCTGTAATAATACAATAAAAGGATTTGGCTGCTTCATGCATTTGTCTAAACCAATCGAATTGATACAATGTCTCAATCAGTTCTTCTTCCGACTTATTCATATTTCCTTGATAGATTGATTTGGCAGTGATAGTAGATATCCGCTTGAGAGGTAATATCCTTGCCCTTTCGTCGGTCTGTTTCACTCTTCGGTTGGGTTTGAAATATTTGGATCTAAATCCCCTGTGTCCATCACTCAAGTATCTGTAGTGGGCATAGAATGGGGCCAGACTTCCTTTGAAGCCCATGTTGCAAATCTGGGCATAAAGGGTACTCAGGGGTGTTCCATTTGCAACCCCGTCTTCAATGTGCTTGTCATACAAATGGTAATCGGTCCTGGCTTTGCTGTTTCGCGGAGCAAGTTCTTGCATTCTGCAGAATTTGAGTGCAGTCGGGCGGGCTATTCCCAACTTTTTAGAAATGGCAAAGGGGTTGAATCCTTTGAGCTGCAGTTCTTTCACCTCTTTAAACTTTGTCATGCGGGAGTCTGCTTTCGCTTTCTTTGGAGGTATATGGATCATGGCAGTCTGTTTTGGCTGTAAAAGGCAATCGTCCATGGATTCTTTCTCCCTGATTTTATTGCAGTATGCTGCATAATGCCCGCTTAGGAGCTTGTCCATACATTCGTGTATGTTTTTAATAAGATGGAATTTGTCTGCAACCTCCACAACATGCCGTCCGGTAGACGCAATGGCCGAACTATAACCGGTAGCCCTGTCTCTGCTGACGACATTTACACATGGGTGTTCTTCCATCCATTCGAGGAAACTTTTCGCTTCACGGTCACCCAACAAATCAACCGGATACTTATTTAATAAATCGATAACGATGCTGCCATATGACACGCCTTTGCGCCAAGCCCAATCGTCAACTCCAACTTGTTCAATCTCCTTGTTATCAGGAGGGCAGAGCTGATGTAGGCAACGCAGTATTGTTGATGAACTTAGATCTACGCCACAATACGAAAGTAGTTTACTGATGGTTCGGGAAGACATCATAAGACCATTACGAATGACAGTTAACTCTAATCGGCGTGTACGCCTGCGGTAGCGGAAGACTTCATTGCCGGGTTGTTCGGCAAATGTCTTTGGGGGGCAATCTGCATTTTGCAGAAGAACTTGCGCGATTCCAAGATCAAAACAACCTTCTTGCCAAGTATGGACAAGTCATTTATTGTTCTAGTGTATCGACTATGAACGTGATGACTTTCACCCCCACAATAAGGGCATACCGCACTCCGCTTTGAACCTTTGGCATATAGAACTATCGTATTACCTTCATACCCTACATCTTCAATGGAAAGGTCGGATGATTCGTAAATAAAAGAAAAACTATTGTCTTTATGGAATAGGGTTGAACACAAGCCATTGTTTAATGAGCTTTTTATCGTAACTTTGTTACCGTTAGGTTTATCGGGCATTCCTTGATTCTTTGTGTTTGGCGATATAAAGATAACAAAAATGCCGGAAAACCTAACTCTTTTAGGAGATCAGTTATTATCAGTGAACAGAACATTAAACTGATAAAAGAATGAGCGTTGATGATTTTGAATCCCATAGAGCCAACTTTACAAAAGTGACTTATCAAACACGGTTCAACTAAATTGAAGAAGAACCAATCCTGTTATACTAAAGTGTACAATCTCGTTATTCTTCTTCAATTCAAAGATAAGTTCTATATAAATTGGGAGTCATTAATCATAAAAAAAAGGTTATCTCAGTTTTACCTGAGACAACCTTCTATTTTTCCCCAAAAAAGGAAGATTCCTTTATTTCTTAATCACTTTAACAGTACTTGTACCATCTTCCGTAGTAACTTTAACAATATACTGTCCGTTTATCAAATCAGATACATTTAAGTTCGACACGTTCTCAGCCTGTTTTACTGTTACTCCCATTAAGTTAATGACAGCAACATTACAAGGAGTTGTAAAGTTCAATACATCAACTACCGGATTAGGATAAACAGATACACCAGCTCCCTGCTCAGTAGAAGAGATACCTGTACCACCGCCACCTGTAACTTCGTTTAATGAGAAGATGTTTTCCAACTTATCATTAGCAACTTTTGTCTGAGCAGTAGCCAATTTAGTTCCTAAAGCAGCTACACCGGTAGTAAGGTTGGCAGGGTTTGATTGAGTCATGGTACCATTAGAGATATTAACCCAGAAAGCAAGAGGAGTTTCGGCAGCATGAGATTTTGCATCTGCTGTATACCCAATCATATAAGCATAATCACCACAAATAGTCATACCTCCGAATTCTTCATTCTTCTGATTCTGTTCACCTTCATTTACTTTTGAGGTTACTGTAGAAGTGACTTCCAAAGAACTTTTATTTAGGACAGCAAGGTATAAATCATTAGTAGAAACAGACTCTTTACTTGAATCAAATGCTAACTTTGTGTTAAATGAACCAGCAATTAATAAAGCATCGCCTTTTACTTCCATAGATTTTATAAAACAGTAATTACCTATACTATGAGTGGTTGAATATTTTTTGGTAGAAGATGTATTATTATCCAAATTAATAGCAGAAATAATATGTCCATATTCTATAGTACCATCTTCAGACATAGCTAGTTCAAATTTCTCATCTTTTGAACCTATTGTCAATGTAACATTACCTACAGCCATAAATCCAGAATAAAGTTCATTGCCTGCAACCGTAAATGTGGCAGACTTAACAAACATCTGACTTTCCATTTGAGACTCTGATACAGCCATAGAAGCAATAATACCACTAACATTCAAATCTTCATCTAAAGAGAATACAGCTCCAGAAGATAAGTCTGAATATATCCCCCATCCCATAATATCTAAATAATTTCCCTTAAACGAAAAATCATTATTTTGAGTTAATCCGGTATAAAGTGCTGAAGCATATAATTTTCCATTATTATATTCTAATTTATTAATATCAAAATATAAAGCCCCTGGTTCTGGTTCATACATTCCACCTGCCACTAACTCTGGCAAGCCTTGTGGTACAAAACTCTGTACAGCCTTCAACACACCATTCACATCATACTTTGCAACAAAACCGGCAGCCCGTTCAGCAACATATGCATCGCCCTTTTTCATTCCTTCTTTCTCTACCGCATTTCCATCTGTACTGCCAAACTCTACTACATCCGCAAAGTTACCTGCAATATAAACATTTCCAGACGCATCAGTAGTTATAGCCTTAATAGTAGCAGCACCAGCTAAAGCTACCCCCCACTTTTCTGTGCCATCTGCGCCATACTTCAATAAGTAGGAACTCACGGCAATCGGAGCCAAATCTGTACCTGCAAATGAAAAACCATCTCCGGCAAATAAACCCGTTACATACATATCTCCCTGTGCAGAAAGAGCTACAGGATTACTGTTATTTACATCCTCAATAGGAAGAATACCCGTCTGAGACTTTGTCCAACTGTTATTCACGGTCGGTTGTCCTTGCGCTACAACTGATGCAGCCACACACAAAGCTAAAAGTAATACTTTTCTCATAAACAATCTTTGTTATAAATTAGACATAAAAAATATATATAAGTCTTTGTTATGGCTAAATGAAAAACATTACAACCATAACAAAGATACCTCCAACTTAGTTTGCCAACCCAGGATTGGCTTCTATTGCTTCACTTGGAATACGAATGGTATAGCGAGAATCATTTTCCTCAAGTACATAACTTGTTCCACCAAACGTCTTTTCCAGACGGGGACGTGTTGTCCTACGAAGATCAAACCAACGATGTCCTTCAAAAGCCAATTCACGGGTACGTTCATTATATATCTCCTGCAATAACTCATCGCGGCCCATGGCATTTACGGCTGCTTCTTTTGCTGCATAAGCATTAGCCGTATATCTTTTCTCCATAAGAGTAAGTAAGTTTTCACGAGCTACATCTATCGCAGCCTCACCTGTCATCAAAGCAGCCTCAGCAGCATTCAAATATATCTCACCGACTCTGAATGAACAACGATACTGATTACTTCCACCTTTAATGACCTGAATGTTAGATGCAGTAACTTGTTTAAAGTATTTCGATTTACGCAAATCCCCTGTTCCATATAACTTCCATAACGAGGTAGCCACCTTAGCAGCACGCACATATTGAGCATTCATTACTTCTTCTAATGCTAAAATATTTTCAGAAGAGTTATATTCATTAGGCAGTATTGTCGACGATGACATATCAACTAACTGATTATTCACACTTAACACAGCTTCAGAAGCTTCAAAAGACTTTGCCCAATCTCCCATATACAAATAGACACGAGAGCGTAAAGCATTTACAGCCAGCGTAGTAAAACGATAATTATAGCCCAACTCCCATTTATCTACGTTCAAATATTTTTCGGCTTCTACAAGATCTGATAAAATAGAGCTATAAACTTCACCTACTGTATTACGAGTTAGCACAGCCTCCGTATCACTATTCAATTTAAGAGGAATAGCCTTAGAGGTCGCCGGATCACAATGAGTGTAAGGCTCACCATATAAATTTACCAACAGGAAGTGTACGTAAGCTCGCAACATATAAGACTCACCAACTAATTGCCTCACCTCGTCAGCAGTACCTTCCTCAATCATATTTTCTGATTCAATCGTATAGTTGGCAGTAAACAATGCCCGGTAAAATTCACGCCACTTAAAACTGGTGGTAGTTTCTGAAGCACTCACATCATTCCATATCCATATATCTTTAAATGAATTTAAGTCTTCTGTAGCAAGAGAAGCGTCCATTAACATTTCATCAGAACGAAAAGCAGCCAACCCTCTATCCTCCGGTACATAATTATAAGCCTCTGCGAGTAGTGCTCTGAATTCTTTAGCAGTTCGGGGAATCACTTGTCCAACAGGCTGGATATCCAAATACTTGTCACAACTATATAAAGTTGCGATACATAATAAGACACAAACTAATTTTATATTCTTTATCATCATCAGCTGTTTAAAAATTTACATTAAGACTGAACGTAAATGATTTTGGAATCGGCTGTGCAAACTGGTTACTCATTGTTTCCGGATCCATAAAGTTATCATAATTAGCTCCAAAGACAAATAAGTTACGGCCTTCCAAAGCTACCGTTGCAGAAGCAATATTTAAAGTACGAAGAACCGATTCAGGTATTTTATAACCGAAACGAAGACTTTGTAATCTCACATGGTCTGAACGTTTCACCCACGTATCCAACATTTGATATAGAGGATACTCTGAATACTGTGTATATTCTGCTTTACGCTTGCTATCAGTCATTAATACCGGAAAATTTGTATTAGTATTTGTAGGCGACCATCTATTTAAAATATCCCGGTTAGTATTCATTCCACGATCAAAATTAGTAGGAGAATAAGAAGGTGCAACACGAGAATACATCTTCAGATTAAAAATAAAGTTCACCACCACTTCAAAGCGCTTAATATTAAATGTATTTACAAAACCACCAGAGAATAACGGATCAGTAGAACCAATATACGAATAGAGGTTACGTTGCTCTTCAGCACTCAAGGTACTCGCTCCTGCACTGTTGAGTTTCAACAATTGTTCGGCAGTCACTTTCTCACCGGCCTTATTATAAAATAACGGATAACCTTCCTCATCAAGTCCAGCGGTTTTATAAGCAAAAAGGGCACCTACAGGATAGCCTTCGCGCCCAGGCGTTGTCTGATTGGCTGGTACAGTCTCACGTAAAACCTTATTTTGGTTATATCCTAAATTAAAGTTTGTAAACCAAGTAAATCCATTACGATTAATATTACGAGTAGTCAAAGCTACCTCAAAACCTTCATTACGCATACTTGCCCAATTAACCATTGTCGATAGAAACCCTGTTTCAAGTGGCAACATGCGCAGAGCTATCAAATCTGTACCTTTACGACGATAATAATCTACAGTTACATTCAGAGCATTGTTAAACAATGCAATGTCTGTTCCAAAGTTCATAGTTTTTGTTTTCTCCCAACGCAATCGTTTATTCGGAGGATTACCCAGAGAAATAAGATCTTCAGTAACTCCAGGTAACATACTGACATTCATATAGTTTCCCATCACATACGATGAGGTACTTTTATCTATATTTCCTTGTACACCATAAGAAGCCCTTATCACTAAATTATCGATTTTCTTAAAATCTTTCATAAATGGCTCATTACTGATTCTCCACAATCCACTGAATGAATACAAAGGTAAAAAACGATATTTCTTAGAAACTCCAAAAATATCAGAGCCATCAAAACGTACACTTCCTCCTACTGTATAACGTTGTAGTAGAGAATAAGAAGCTGTTGAAAAGAAAGAAGCATAAGCATTCTCCACATAGTTTTTGGTATGCAATGGATAGGAACGAGCCCATGATTCATTTGGGAAAATCACAGGTTTGGTAGTTAAAGTTTTACGATCAAATCCGTACCCCGTACTATTCAAAGAATTATACCAGGTTTTACGTATTTCAGTTCCCGCCATCATTTCAAACTCATGAATATCATTATATGAATCACGATATTCCGCCTGAGTTTTCCAATTTATCTGAGAATTAGTATTTGCAGCTTCTGTATGTTTTCCACCATCAGGGAGGAAAGATTTATTGCCTAAAGAAGCAATTGTAGTAAACTCCTTATCCTTACGCATTGCATATGTATCATGATCTGCTATAGACTCCTTAGATACTGCATCTAATTGCATTCCAACTTGCGAAGTAGCTTTAAATCTATCATTGAAACGAAGCTCTACATCAAATATAGCCGACAAAGCATTAGTAGTCTGTTCATATGAAGTGTTATTTCTTTCTTCAAACACATTAAACATCAAATCAGAATCTCCTTTTCCCTGAATGTCAATATCATAAACATAATTACCATTTTCATCATAAGGTGTTTGATAAGGATTTGCTCTACGAGAATAATATACAAGATTTGTAAAACCGTCTTTATCTGTTAAATTCGCTTTACTTTTCCTTCTATTTGCGAACAACGATGCCCCGACCTTTAACATCTTATTTATCTTATAAGAAGTCTTCAACACCATATTTAAACGATTAGCTTCTACTCCTTGTACGTTTCCTTTCTCATCATAATAACCTAAAGAAGTATAATAGGTAGCTTTTTCAGAACCTCCGGAAAGACTTACATTGTATTCCTGGTTAAAAGTTCCACGGAATAAAATGTCATTCCAATCTGTATTTATTGACCGCAATTTATTAATATCATTTTGTGCATCAGAACTAAGCGCATTCCATCCGCCATTCTTATAAGCACTTGTCAAGCCATAACGAGATATGATGCGTGCTACTTCACCTTTATTTTCACGATAGGTATAGTCACTTCCCAATAGATCAAGTTCCAGATTTACTTTTTCATCCGAACTTAATAAGTTTAAACGATCAATATCGAATTTAGGAGAGTAAGACAGCTTGGTAGAGAAGGTTATCTGAGGTTTACCAGCTCTACCACTCTTCGTTGTAATCACAATCACACCGTTAGCTGCACGCGCACCGTAGATAGCTGTTGCAGCAGCATCCTTCAAAACTGTAATGCTCTCTATATCGGACGGATTCAAACCCGCAATAGCCGACTGATATATATTGTCTATATCTTTCAAGTCTTCCATTGTCGGAATCTCTGTTCCTGTCATCGGCACACCGTCAAGCACCCAAAGAGGGTCTTGCGTACCATTCAAAGAGGCAGTACCACGAATACGGATCTTAGGAGCTGCCCCAGGAGCTCCCGAAGAAGCAATAGAAGACAAGCCGGCTACCTGGCCGGAAAGTGCCTGATCAATACTCATTACCGAACCAATCTTATCATCTGTAATATCCAGTTTAGTAACCGCAGCTGTCAATTTGCGGCGTTCAATCGTTTGATATCCTGTTACAACAACCGCATCGAGCATATGCGCCGACGGTTGCAGAACAATCTCATAACTGCTTTTTCCGGCAACCAGATGTATGGTTTGTGATTCATATCCTACATAGCTGCACTGAAGAGTGGTCACTCCATCAGGCACGTTGATAGTGAACTTTCCGTCCATGTCCGTTATCACTCCTAAAGTAGTCTGGGAACTCCCTGCTTTCTTTAGGATCTCTGATGACACAAATACCGAGGCTCCAATCAGAGGCTCTTTGTAATCACCAGCAATAACCACACCTGTGATCTTCCTTTCCGCTGCATTTGCTCCAAAGGCAATGATGCAGCAGAGAGAAAATAATAAATAACTGATTATTCTTTTCATCAATAATTACGAATATAATTTTAATTAGCTACTATTTCAATGATTATTTCAAACCCAGCGCAGTGTTAATGCGCAGAATCATATCTTTATAATGATACTTTGTAGCTGTGTCTGATGTTCCCAGACGACTCTGCAACAAGTCTTTTATACGAAGCAACTCACCGCGTTTCACAGAGATTGCATCTGAAATACGATTCAACTGCGAACCGTAGAAGTTTAATTCGCGACGAGCCCCCATACGATCACTATCTAATGAATGATGTGCATACTCATCACAACTACACGCAGGTTCCTGATGATTCAACAAGAAATGATCATCCATCAGTTTTTTGTTGATCTTTACACCTTCACTTTCGGCAGCAGCAGTAATCAAGGCATCCAGGAAATTCTTCTGCAGGGCACGAGTCATAACGTCAGGTATTGCACCACGTTCGGTAGTAGCAAAAATACTACGATGCAAACCATCCATCAGGTCCACAGCAGTAAAAGCCTTCTTACCATTCACCGACTCATTTTCGAGCATACGCATCAAACGATTGTTTGATAACAAATCCCATAGAATATATGATTGTGCATTCTTTAGTATCAGCGTAGGAGCATTCTCTACTACACCCAACGGAGTGTTGCGGAGCAAATAAGTGTATTCTCCTACTTCTGTATCAAACAGCCATTTAGGATAAGTCAGAACTTCATCAAGCAAGAATTTCAATGCAGCTTGTTGTTTCTCTTTCTCTACGAAAGTATAAGTCTTCTGCCCATCACCAACAACCGTATTCTCAATATAGATACCACCAATGTTGGCCATCACATGATAAAGATAGTTGTTCCACTGATTGATAACAGCATAGTACAAACGTGAAGCTTCTTCGTAGGTTTGTCCTTTCTCGCCGGTAGTAGTCCACTGGATAATCTGCGGCACGATACGTTTCAGGTTCTCAATACCCAAAAGAGAAGAACGTACTGCATCATCACCTAAATCTTCGTTCTGAGCACGTGGATCTACAGCATCACGTACATCCTGCGCTTCGCTATACTTATAAAGACGGTCAGTATGGCGACCTAAGAAATCATAAAGCAGCTCTTTTTCCGCTTCCGGAGTTTCCTTACCGTACCAACGATATCCGTATTCAATAGCAAAGATATCATACGGACCAATATGCGGAGAAAGTACCGTCACCCCATCACCCGGCTGTGCCACATAGTTGAAACGGGCATAGTCCATGATAGAGGAAGAAGTGGAATTCATACGGTCTGTAAATGACTTGGAACGCAATGAGTCTGTAGGAAATGCCCATGACCCCATCATGTTATGACGAAGTCCCAAAGAGTGACCTACTTCATGGCACGCTACGAAGCGCATAGCATCCCCCATCAGTTCATCAGAGAGTTTCACTCCACGAGCCTCAGGACGGATAGCACCCGTCTGCACCGTAATCCATTCCTGCAACATACCCAATACATTGTGCCACCACATGATATCTGCCTCAAGAATTTCTCCCGAACGCGGATCAAGAATAGACGGTCCCATCGCATTGGCTTTTGTAGAAGCAGCATAAGTCAGCACAGAATAATTCACGTCATCCATATCTATCGTCATGCTATCTGTAACCTCTTTTGCGATAATGGCATTTTTAAAACCGGCACGTTCAAAAGCCATCTGCCAGTCTTCAATACCTTGTTTGATATACTTACGCCAACGGTAAGGAGTAGAATTTTCAATATAAAACACAATCGGTTTAGCAGGTTCTACCAACTCGCCACGCAAGTAACGTTCACGATCTTCCGGTTTCGGTTCCAATCGCCAACGAGTGATAAATCGTTTTGTATCCACTCGTTGTTGCCCGTCACTATAACTCAATAACGGATTCGTAAAATAGCCTACACGTGCATTATCCAATCTGCCTGTCATTGGTTTCTCCGGAAGAAGCATCAGTGAAGAGCTTACTTCTACAGTGACATATACGGAAGTGGTTCCTTCTGTTACTTTCGTTGTTAACTCGGAGGTAGCTACCACATTGTTCTCAAACGACTTAATAGAAAGGATCCGTGATAAGTTCTTTATAGAAGATGTACCTAAATTAATATTGGTAAACACATTATTGATGCTTGTTTCCGTACCATCATAAATGTCGTTCACCTTAACAACCATCATTGTTGAGTCATTATTAAATGCCTCAATCTTAAAACCAGCGATCAATGGAGAAATATAATTATCACGTACCGATTGACTGATGGCATCTTCGGCAGGTGAAAGAGGCAACGGACGACTCTGACGGATAAGCAACTTATTGGTTGCTTTATCAAGTTCGAAACGTACCATCTGGTTTTCGTAGTTAACGCCACGGTTCACTCCCGCTTCATTCAATTCAGCAGGAACACGTTGCAGTTTATTCACTACCAACATATCTCTACCCAGCAAACTCGCCGGAACCTCAAAATAATAGTCGTTCTTTTTCTGATATACGTTAAACATACCGCGACGAACGATACTACCATCTCCGGTCAGTTTCTCATACTCATTTTTGGATTTAATACTGTCGTTGGATTCACTTTTCTTTTTCTTGCGGAACCATCCCATAGAATCGGGAGTCGGATTTCCGGCATACAATACAACGGAAGGACCGCACAGGAAAGCACCTGTGGCCACCGTAATCAGCAGGCTTGTTCTAAATTTCATCAAGTTAATCTATCAATTATCTGTTATTTCATTCTACTCTATAGAAGAAAGGGGACGACAAAGATAATAAAACTATCAATATGAACTATTATCAGCAACAAGTTTTGACCTTTTTTCTTAATTAAAACGAATTTTACTTGCATTTTCATACAAATGAATCCTGTTCCCTATTACACTTTAACAAAGTTTCTCTAAATTGAAATATAAAAAGAGAAGAGATATCACATATCAATCCGCCAATAATGCGTATCAGTAATTGAAATTCTATTTTAACCTAATCAGTTTGGGGTTTAATAACCTCTACCGTTATTTTCTCCTGTATTGATAAAGTCCTGTCTCATAGAGTAACGCACGAAGTCCCGGTAGACAACGTTGTTTTAGATGTACATGTAAAGCAGTACGACATGTGCATGTGGGACAGTATGACATGTACATGTGGGACAGTATAACATGTACATGTAAAACAAAACAGGGCACCGAGAAAAAGAATGTTCCTTTTCGAGAAAGACAAAGCACAACACCGGGTAAGGACAATAATATCGTTTAGAGGCATCCCATAGCAAAAATAAGCTGCACCTTCACATAAAAAATAAACTCTTTCATTTTATTCTGCACTCAGTTTGTATTATCTTTGCCTACAAATCAAAACTACATGGAACTCTTAGTATATAAAGCCTCTGCCGGCTCCGGGAAGACTTTTACGCTTGCTGTAGAATACATCAAACTACTTATTCTTAATCCGCGTGCCTACCGCCAAATACTTGCTGTGACCTTTACGAATAAAGCTACGGCCGAAATGAAAGAACGTATTCTCAGCCAGCTTTATGGTATTTGGACTGAAGATCCGGATTCTGATGCTTACCTGAAACGGATCATAGAAGAAACGGGAAAGCAAACTGATGAAATACGAAAATCGGCCGGAATAGCTCTTAGCTATATGTTACACGATTACAGTCGTTTTCGTGTAGAAACAATAGACTCTTTCTTTCAGTCTGTGATGCGTAACCTGGCACGCGAACTTGAGCTAAGCCCCAATCTGAATATCGAACTGAACAACAGCGAAGTGCTGAGTGATGCAGTAGACAGCATGATTGAAAAACTGGCCCCTACCTCTCCCGTGCTTGCCTGGTTACTGAATTATATCGATGAACGTATTGCAGATGATAAACGCTGGAATGTGTCGGAAGAAGTGAAAAGTTTTGGCCGCAATATATTCGACGAAGGATACATAGAAAAGGGGGAAGGACTTCGGCAAAAGCTGATTGAAAATCCGGAAATTATAAAAAACTACCGTCGTGAACTAAAGGAAATGGAGACGGAAGCCCTTGAACAAATGAAAGGCTTCTACGATCAGTTTGAAGGAGAACTGGACGGACATGCATTAACTGCAGACGATCTGAAGAATGGTTCGCGCGGAATAGGAAGCTATTTTCGAAAACTCAATAATGGGATACTTGGTGATGATATCCGTAATACAACGGTAGAAAAATGTTTGAGTGATGAGAAGAACTGGGCAGCAAAAACCTCTCCGCGTTATGAAGATATACTTCGTTTAGCTGCCGACAGTCTGATGCCTTTGCTGAACGAAGCAGAGAAATTCCGGTCCAGGAATAACAAGATCGTAAACAGTTGCCGGCTCTCCATGCAGCATCTCAACAAAGTGCAGCTACTGGCCAATATAGACGAAGAAGTACGCCAACTGAACCGGGAAAATAACCGCTTTCTATTATCAGATACCAATGCCCTACTCCACCAATTGGTCAAAGACGGTGACTCTTCTTTTGTATTCGAAAAGATAGGAACGAATATCCGAAACGTAATGATAGATGAGTTTCAGGATACCAGCCGGATGCAATGGGGAAATTTCAAATTGTTATTATTGGAAGGACTCTCTCAGGGAGCCGACAGTTTGATAGTAGGCGATGTGAAACAATCTATTTATCGTTGGAGAAATGGTGACTGGGGAATACTTAACGGATTGAATGACCGGATAGAACACTTTCCGATTCGTGTGGAAACACTAAAGATCAACCGAAGAAGCGAAACGAATGTCATACGGTTTAACAACGAACTATTTACAGCAGCAGTAGAGTACCTGAACACCCTGTATAAGAATGAATTGAGCACCGACTGTGAAGCGTTGCAAAAAGCCTATTCGGACGTAGCACAAGAATCTCCTAAAGAGAAACAGATGGGATACGTCAAAGTTTCTTTCCTTGAACCGGATGAAGAGCATGACTACACAGAAAAAACACTTATAAGCCTAGGTGAAGAAATGGAACAGTTGCTGAACTCAGGAGTGAAGCAGAACGATATTGCCATTCTTGTCCGCAAAAATAAAAGTATCCCCCGTATTGCAGATTATTTTGACAAAACACTGCAATACAAAATTGTATCTGATGAAGCCTTCCGGCTGGATGCTTCACTTGCCATCTGTATGATGATAGATGCACTACGTTACCTTTCTGATCCGGAAAACCGGATAGCAAGGGCTTCACTAATTATGAATTACCAATTAAAAATTAAAGGTTTTGAGGGAGAATTGGATGCATTGCTTACAGGAGCACCCAAAGAGTTATTACCGGAAGCTTTTATTGAAAACATAAAGACTCTAAGGTTAATGCCTCTTTATGAGTTGCTGGAAGAGCTATTCAGTATCTTCGAAATGAACCGTATCAGTGCTCAGGATGCTTACCTGTTTGCTTTCTTTGATGCTGTAACAGACTATCTGCAAAGTAATTCTTCTGAGTTGGATAGTTTTATCCGCTTTTGGGAAGAAACATTATGCAACAAGACTATTCCCAGTGGAGAGATAGAAGGAATACGTATATTCTCAATCCATAAGTCGAAAGGACTGGAGTTTCACACAGTACTCCTGCCTTTCTGTGATTGGAAAATGGAAAATGAGACCAATAATCAGCTCGTGTGGTGTACTCCGGCAGCAGCACCATTCAACGAGCTTGATATCGTCCCCGTCAACTACTCTACACAGATGGCGGAATCCGTATACCGGGAAGACTACCTGCAAGAACGCCTGCAACTATGGGTGGATAATCTGAATCTGCTTTACGTAGCCTTTACCCGTGCCGGAAAAAATCTGATAGTATGGAGTCGAAAAGGACAACGCAATACAATGTCGGAATTACTCACTGCAGCCCTACCAGAAGTAGCGCGCAGAAATGGGACAGAATGGGACGGAGAAGAACCCTATGAACAAGGAGAACTTTATCCCTCTTCGGAAGAGAAGAAAAAAATATCTGCCAACAAGCTTACCCGGAAAGCAGAGAAACTGCCGGTCAGAATGGAGTCCATGCGGCATGAGATAGAGTTCCGGCAATCCAACCGCTCAGCGGACTTCATCAAAGGAATTGAGGAAGAAGAATCGGATGACCGCTTTATCAATCGCGGACGGTTGCTACATACTCTGTTCTCGGCTATTGAAACGGAAAAAGACATTGATACGGCCATAGAAAGATTGATCTTTGAAGGCGTTATCGGTAGCCGCAAAGTGGAAGAAGAGATACGGGAAGTGACTCATAAGGCTTTCTCCATGCCCGAAATACAAGAGTGGTACTCGGGACGTTGGCAATTGTTCAATGAATGTGCCATTATATATAAAGAAGACGGAGTATTGCAAACCCGCCGACCGGACAGGGTAATGATGCAGAACGGGCAAGTAGTGGTAGTGGATTTCAAATTTGGTAAACCGAACAAAAAGTACAACAAGCAGGTGCAGGGATACATGCAATTACTGACGAAGATGGGATACAGCAATATCAGCGGTCATCTGTGGTATGTAGACGAAGGTAAAATAGAGAAAGTACGCAATTGATAGCAAGAGAGATGAAAACAGCAGCTCTGATAGGCATCAGCAGACATCGGCTTACCACAGACGGTGAAGGGGTGACAACACTCGTAGCATTCCACGGATGTCCCCTGCGTTGCAAATATTGCCTGAATCCCCAATCATTTGCCCAAGAGGGAGTCTGGAAACAATATGACTGTGAACAGCTCTATGAAGAAGTTAAAATAGACGAACTGTACTTCCTTGCTACCCACGGAGGTGTTACATTCGGAGGTGGAGAACCGGCACTGCAAAGTAACTTTATCAGTGAATTCAGGAGACTCTGCGGCACCGGATGGAAAATAACCATTGAAACATCTCTGAACGTGCCACAAGAGAATATAGAAAGATTATTACCGGTGGTCGATTGTTATATCGTCGATATTAAAGATATGAATAATGATCGTTACGAAACATATACCGGGAAAAGTAATACGCGTGTCATCGAGAATCTCCGTTGGTTGGTGATACAAGGAAAAGCGAAACAAATCACTGTTCGCGTTCCTCACATCCCGTCATACAATACGGAAACAGATATAGAGAACAGTATACATCAACTGAAAGAAATCGGACTGTCCGATTTCGATCGGTTTACCTACCGGACTTAAATACAGATAATGCTTATGAAACGAGGAAAGCAGACTTGCAGGATTTTAAAAGAGATCCGCCGGCAAATAGCCGAAGCGAATGATATTGAATTCATCACTTCCGAGTGCCAATATCAAGGCGAGTGCTTAGGCACATGCCCCAAATGTGAAGCGGAAGTCCGTTATCTGGAACAACAGTTGGAACGGAAAAGAATGGCAGGAAAAGCAATCACAGTGTTAGGTATATCTGCAGGATTGGTGGCAACAGCACCACTGACATCGTGTACAAGTCCGAAGAAACCGGATCATATTTCTACTTACGACAGTATTGCCGAAACTGATACAACGGAAACAATCTGTATGGAGATGGAAGGAGATATAGCCTTAAAAATCGATACTCCGAATATTAAAGATGTTTCAGCACCGCCTTCTATACCGATGGTGGGAGAAATTCCATGCAATTTACAAGATAGCACGGCAATAGATACACTGGTCGTAATAGACGAAGAGCCCATCGAAGGAGAAGTTCCTGAGGACAACGAAGCGTATGTGTCCGCCTGTGACAATATGCCGGAATTTCCCGGAGGTACCAAAGCCTTGATGGAATATCTGGCCCGAAACATAAAATATGAAGGCCCCATAGCACAAGGAGACATAGGCATATCCGGCCGGGTAATCATTCAAATTATCATCGACAAAGAAGGTAATGTCACTGATCCCAAGGTAGTCCGGTCCGTTGATCCTTATCTTGACAAGGAGGCATTACGCGTTGTCAGCCATATGCCTAAGTGGACACCGGGAACACAGCAAGGCAAACCGGTGGCTGTGAAATATTCTATTCCGGTAGTTTTCAGAATGCAATAATTACTAAAGTGCCGTATTTGAGTAATGAAAGCTGTCGGCAAAGCATTGGCCCTTGAGCATTATTTGCGTACGAAACTAAAATCGTTATATCATAAAGTATGAAAACATTTCTCCAACTGGTCGCTCAAGACCTTCATAGCAAAATAGGAAACGATTTATCGCGTGTAGCAATCGTTTTCCCCAACAAACGTGCCAGTTTGTTCTTCAACGAACATTTGGCTTCACAATCCGATCATCCTATCTGGTCTCCTGCTTATGTCAGCATTAGCGAATTGTTCCAGCAACTGTCCGATCAGAAACTGGGAGATCCCATCCGCTTGGTGTGTGAGTTGTATAAGATTTTTCGTGAGGAAACAAAAAGTGAAGAATCTCTGGACGACTTCTACTTTTGGGGGGAACTACTTATCAGTGACTTTGATGATGTAGACAAAAATCTTGTAGATGCAGATAAACTCTTTACCAATCTGCAGGATCTGAAAAATATTATGGATGATTTCGACTTTCTGGATAAAGAACAGGAGGATGCTATTCGTCAATTTTTCCAGAACTTCTCCATAGAAAAACATACCAAACTGAAAGAGAAATTTATTTCTCTTTGGGACAAGCTTGGGGACATTTATCGGAGCTACCGTTCACAACTTGCCTCTTTAGGTATTGCTTACGAAGGAATGCTCTACCGTAATGTCATTGAAGCACTTGATACGAATGCTTTGCGGTATGACAAATATGTATTCGTAGGTTTTAATGTGCTCAACAAAGTGGAAACCCGCTTCTTCTCCCTACTGCAAGAGGCAGGTAAAGCACTTTTCTATTGGGACTATGATTTGTTTTACACCCGTCTGCCCCAGCAAAGACATGAAGCAGGCGAGTTTATTCTTCGTAATCTGGAGAAGTTTCCGAATGAACTTCCCGAAACTGTATTCGATTGTCTGCGTCATCCCAAGAAAGTACGTTTCATCTCTTCTCCCACAGAAAATGCCCAGGCACGCTATCTTCCGGAATGGGTCAGAGATACATTGTTAAACAAAGATCTTCAAGAAAAGCCTTGCGAAGAAAAAGAAAACGCAGTAGTACTTTGCAATGAATCTTTATTACTTCCTGTCCTGCACTCTATTCCGTCAGAAGTAAAAAGCGTCAATATCACTATGGGATTCCCATTGGCACAGACCCCGGTTTATAGTTTTATCAATGCTGTCGTTGAGTTGCAAACAACCGGTTATCATTCTGAGACTGGTCGTTACAGCTATGACACCGTACAGGCCGTACTAAAGCATCCCTATACCCGCCAAATCTCTCTCAAAGCCGAACCACTGGAACGTGAACTGACAAAGACCAACCGCTTCTATCCTCTGCCTACAGAACTGAAGCAGGATGATTTCCTATCACTGCTCTTCACCCCAAGAAGTGGTATCCGGGCAATCTGTCTTTACATCACAGAGTTACTGAAAGAAGTATCTACCCTCTATCGTCAGGAATCGGAGCAGGATGATATTTTTAATCAACTCTATCGTGAGTCATTGTTCAAGAGCTACACAATGGTAAATCGCCTGCTCAACCTGATTGAGAACGGAGAGTTACAAATACGTATCGATACTTTGAAGCGCCTGCTTAGCCGTATCCTGAATGCAGCTAATATCCCATTCCATGGTGAACCGGCTATCGGCATGCAGGTAATGGGAGTACTCGAAACCCGTAATCTTGACTTCCGTAATCTCATCATGCTTTCGCTCAACGAAGGGCAATTGCCTAAGTCCAGCGGTGAGTCTTCCTTCATCCCTTACAATCTCCGTAAGGCTTTTGGTATGACAACCATCGAACACAAGAATGCAGTATATGCTTATTACTTCTATCGCCTTATACAGCGGGCAGAAAATGTAACATTGGTATATAACACTTCGTCAGACGGCTTGAACCGCGGAGAATGGTCACGTTTTATGTTACAGTTCCTTGTAGAATGGCCACACGACATCAGCCGGGAATTTCTTGAAGCCGGTCAGTCACCACAAAGCAGCCGTGATATCTGTATTGAAAAAACACCGGAAATATTGAATCGCCTCCGCAATACATACAACTTCGAATCTAATTCCAAAGCATTTGCTCTCTCTCCATCGGCGCTCAATGCCTACCTGGATTGTCGCCTGCGTTTTTATTATCGCTATGTAGCCGGGCTAAAAACTCCCGATGAGGTAAGTGCGGAAATAGACTCAGCCCTGTTTGGTACCATTTTCCACCGTTCAGCGGAACTTGCTTACGGTGATTTAAGTGCTAACGGCAAAGAGATAAGAAAAGAAGATTTAGAACGCCTTCTACGTGATGACGTTCGTTTGCAAGGATACGTAGATCGTGCCTTCAAAGAAGAATTCTTCCATGTTGATCTCAACGAACGACCGGAATACAATGGAGTGCAATTAATAAATTCCAAGGTAATAGGCTCATATCTTCGGCAGCTGTTACGCAATGACCTGCAATATACACCTTTTTCTATGGTAGGTATGGAAAAGAAGGTACAGGAAGAAGTGACAGTAAATACTCCTGAAAGCCCGATAAAGATACGGATAGGCGGAACCATCGACCGCATGGATTGCAAAGGCGATACACTTCGTATTGTTGATTACAAAACGGGAGGAAGCCCCAAAACACCAACAAACATTGAACAACTGTTCACTCCCGCCGAAGGAAGACCGAATTATATCTTTCAGACCTTTTTGTATGCAGCCATCATGAGCAGGCAGCAATCCCTAAAAGTAGCTCCTGCCCTACTCTATATTCACCGGGCTGCTAATGAAAACTATTCTCCCGTTATCGAAATGGGTGAACCTCGGAAGCCAAAGATACCAGTCAATAACTTTGCCTTCTTTGAAGACGAATTCCGGGAACGGTTACAAACTCTGTTGGAAGAAATCTTTGGGAATGAAACGCCCTTTACCCAAACAGAAAACACGAAAGTCTGCGAATACTGCGACTTCCGTGCTTTGTGCAAAAGGTAAAGATCTCAATGCAACGAGGCCATCACCAACCGGATATCTGCATACGACACGTCATCGCCTAAGCCTGCTTTTATAAGCGTAATGCTTGGGGCATCGGCGTGTTGTTGTAGATACTGTGTTATTTTATCAACCTTCTCTTGTGGGACCAGATCATTAATTCTAATTACTCCCGAACGTACATAATGTTCCAAATGTCCGGCTATCGTACCGGTTACCAATTCACGGGCCTTAGCGATCTCCTCAATGTTCATGCCTTGACGGAACATAGAGAAGCTCACCTCTTTCGTGTCTTGCTTAGGAGTTTTCACTATAACTGTTGCATCCGGCTTTGTGGCAACCACCTCCTCTTTTATCTTTTTCTTAGGGGCCTCTGGCATCTCAGGACGTTCCACATTGTTCTCTTTCACATAGTTATTCACCATATTCAGTAATACATCCCCATATTTCTCGGCTCCCTTCTTTCCAAAATAAGGAATACGAACCAGAGAGGGCACATCCACCGGCAACAAATTGACAATACCCAATATGGCTTTCTGTTGGATAATTGTATACACAGGAACTCCTGCCTGTGCGGCTTCTGAGTTTCGCCAGGCTATCAATTGTTTATAGAGCTCAGGATGAAGAATATCGGTAGGAACTTCTATCTTATCGGCTCTCTGTCCTCCTCTCTCCCTCTTTCCTTCTCCTCTCTCTCGTCTCCCCTCACCATTCTCTTCTGTGATCGTCAATATAGCTTTCTGTTTCAAATAGGTTGATACGGAAAAGCCATGTTCCTCCGTTGAGAGCAGAGTTCCCTTTTTTACATGCAATGCCACCCGCAACACACCTAAAGCCTCGGTGATTTTCTTCTTTACCTCTTTATTATCTGTCTGTACTTTGGTTTCAGAGACCAAAGGAAAGACTATCTCCTCCAATTTTTCTCTAAAATAACGGGCACCGGATATTAAACGGCTCTGTAATTGCCGATCACCCACATAATCATCTGTCGCATTCACCAAATCTGTATACTGGATTCGAAAAGTATCTCCTACCTTCGTTATGTTTGCCTTATATAACTCATAAGTTTCTTTATATCGTTCCAACAACTTGGGATAAAGACGATAAAGATGTTCATCCAACAAGCGAAGTACCAATGCAAAATGCCGTTCCAACGAATGAAAGTCAAACTGCTCGCAAAGTAATTCATAAAAATACTGGCGTTGCAACTTATTCAACTTCTGCCGATCCGGAGACAACGCTTCTACCTCACGGGTAAAGTGATCAATTGTATCATCACTGATTATTGCCTCTTGTCTTAGCGGAGAACCCAACACCAACCCCTCCAGGCTTTTACAGCGACTCAATGCCACATACACTTGTCCATGAGCAAAGGAAGCATTCGCATCAATGATAGCCCGCTCAAAAGTAAGCCCCTGGCTTTTATGGATAGTGATGGCCCATGCCAAACGAACAGGATACTGCCGGAAACGTCCCTCTACCTCTTCTGTTATCTCTTTCGTTACGGGGTTCAAAGTATATTTACTATTTGTCCACTCCTCAATTTCTAAAAGGAAAGATTCTGCATCTCCATTACCACGTACCCTAATACCATCTTTACATACGTCTGTCACCAACCCGATCTTACCATTATAAAACCGATGTTCACCCGAAGAATCATTCTTGATAAACATAATCTGGGCCCCTTTCTTCACCGTCAACACTTCATCGGCAGGATAAGCAGACTCAGGGAATGTACCTTCCGTCTTTGCACGAAAACGATAAGGCTGTCCCGGCAACGCTGTCAGTTGGCGGTCATTATACTGCTGAGCCTGATAATTATGAGTAGTCAAACGGATATAACCCTCTTCTTCTCTGGGACGAAAACCGGGAAGATAACGTTTGTTGAGTTCGGCAAGTACTGACTCATCCGCTGTATTCTCCCGTATCTTATTCAAAAGATTCAAAAAAGTGCTATCACTCTGACGATATACTTTTTTCAATTCAATCGTGACATATTCTGTCTCTTTCAAAGTGCGGCTACCAAAAAAGAAAGCAGTGTCATAATACGGACTCAACAATTGCCAGTCTTCTTCTTTCACCACAGGAGCCAACTGCTGTAAGTCTCCGATCATCAGGATTTGTACACCGCCAAAAGGTTTATGGCGGTCACGATATTGCCGCAGTACTGCATCAATAGCATCCAGCAGATCAGCACGTACCATACTGACTTCATCAATCACCAACAGATCCAGGCTACGTATAATGTTGATCTTCTCTTTTCCGAATTTATGAAAAGTTTGTGCCGACATAAATTTCGTATCCGGCACATAAGGTGCAAAAGGAAGTTGGAAGAAAGAGTGTATTGTCACTCCACCGGCATTGATAGCAGCAATCCCGGTAGGTGCTACAACTACCATACGTTTTGGCGATTTTGCTTTCAACTCTCTGAGAAAAGTAGTCTTTCCGGTTCCGGCCTTTCCGGTAAGAAACAGGTGGGTACCAGTATTTTCTATAAACTGCCAGGCAAGTTGTATTTCGAAATTGGTTTCCATGTATATAGTTTTTCCGTCAAAGATACTGAAATTTACAGTACCCCTGCCCCTACAGTAAGAAAATATTAATATAAATGAAACAGGAATGTAATACAGTATGCAATTTCATTTCACAAAGCTATCCCTATCTTTGCAGACATCATTTATAAAACACAATTCTTATGGACTTTATTCAGTTTATTATCGATTTCATTTTACATATCGATGTCCATTTAGCAGAACTTATAGCTCAATATGGAATATGGGTATATGCTATCTTATTCCTGATTATCTTTTGTGAAACAGGGTTAGTTGTTACTCCGTTCCTTCCGGGTGACTCACTACTATTTGTAGCCGGTGCACTGGGCTCACTCCCAACAAACAATATTAATGTACATATAATGGCACTGGCATTGATACTGGCAGCCATTCTTGGAGATTCGTCCAACTATCTGATAGGACGATTCTTCGGAGAGAAATTATTCAGTAACCGGGACTCCAAAATATTCAAACAAAGCTATCTGGAAAAGACACATGGCTTCTATGAGAAGTACGGAGGAAAAACAATTATATTAGCCCGTTTTGTACCAATAGTACGTACCTTCGCTCCTTTTGTGGCAGGTATGGGACATATGAACTACAGGCATTTTTCCGTCTTTAATGTAACCGGAGGTATAATATGGGTAGTAATCTTCATCTATGCAGGCTATTTCTTTGGTGGCCTGCCTTTTGTTCAGGAAAACCTGAAATTACTCATCCTGGGGATTATTGTAGTATCCGTACTCCCAGGAGTTATTGAAGTAATAAGAAACAAGAGAAGTAAATAAACAAATACAGAGTCAATCCTATTGATAAAAATAAAGAGCAATGTGATTGTGTTACATTGCTCTTTATTTTTATCAATCAGTCTCTTTTACTATTTCATCGATCCGCCTATTATATCCAGCAGTTCATTCGTAATAGCCTGCTGGCGTCCCTTATTATATTGCTTCGTCAGATCCTGAATCAGTTCATTTGCATTGTCCGTAGCCACCTGCATTGCCAACGTACGCGCAGCATGTTCAGATGCATTAGAGTCCATTGCAGCCGTAAAGAGTTTCTGTTTCAATACCTTCGGAATAAGATCAGCTATAAATTGCTCTCTCGAAGGTTCTACGATATAATCCTTTACCACTTTATCTTCCTCTATATCTTCTTCATGCTCTTCCTCTACTTGCGTCAGATCAATAGGCAAATAACGTTCCCGAAGCAACTCCTGCACTCCCATCGACTTAAAATGATGATAGATCAACTCTACCCGGTCTATCTCTTTGGATACAAAAAGTTCCATCAGGTGTTCGGCCAGTGCAGCTGCTTCCTGATAAGTCGGTTTATCCGCTAACTGCTGATAACTTCCTTTGGGAACAAACCCCATCTTCTTCACAGCCTCTTCTACCTTGCGTCCAACCGGATAAATAAAAATATTATCTTGTCCCAGTTTACGATATTCTCCAACTGTATGTAGAAACATTTTAATAACATTGGCATTGAAAGCTCCACACAACGAACTATTGGATGAGAACATGACAATAGCTACGCGTTTTACCTCTCTTCCTTGGATGTAAGGCGATTCTATCGAAAGTTCGCCACTAAGAAAGTTACGTAAAATCTTATTCATCTGCCTTTGATAAGGCAACATATTTTCAATGGCCCCCTGTGCTTTATGCAATTTGGCAGAAGCCACCATCTTCATTGCTGAAGTGATCTTTCGTGTACTCTGTACCGAATTTATTCTGGTTTTTACTTCTTTAAGTGAAGCCATATTCTTTAGTAGTTAGAAGTTAGTAGTAAATAGTTAATAGTAAGTAGTCAAGCAGTTAAGTAGTCAAGTAGTAAGTAGCAGATAGTTTAGCGTTAAATACAGCAGTAGTATCCTACTTACTACTTAACTACTTACTACTTGACTACTCTTTACCAACTGCTTAACTACTGAATAAATTGTTTAGCCACCATCTCTGCTGTTTCCCTGATACCTTTCTCTACATTTTCATCAATGACACCTGTTTTGAGTACATCAAGTACATCTGCCTGATGATTAATGGCAAGGCTCTCCTGAAAACTACGTTCAAAATCTTCTACCTTATCAAGAGGAACATTACGCAACAACCCATGAACACCGCAATACAAAATCGCAATTTGTTTCTCTACCGGCATCGGACTATACTGCGGCTGCACAAGCAAACGGGTGTTCTTCTGTCCCTTATCGATAATATGAGCAGTCACAGGATCCATATCGCCACTAAACTTCGTAAACGCTTCCAACTCCCGGTATTGTGCCTGGTCAATCTTCAATGTACCAGCCACCTTCTTCATGGCTTTAATCTGTGCATTACCTCCTACACGCGATACAGAAATACCTACATTGATAGCCGGACGATTACCTTGGTTAAACAGATCAGTATCAAGGAAAATCTGTCCGTCGGTAATTGAAATCACATTAGTAGGAATATAAGCAGATACGTCACCGGCTTGCGTCTCGATAATCGGTAACGCAGTCAAAGACCCACCCCCTTTTACCAATCCTTTCAAACTATCAGGAAGATCGTTCATTTCGCGGGCTACTTCCTCCTGATTAATAATCTTGGCAGCACGCTCCAATAAACGTGAATGCAGATAGAAGATATCCCCCGGATAAGCTTCACGACCAGACGGACGACGAAGAATCAGAGAAACTTCACGATAAGCAACCGCCTGTTTGGAAAGGTCATCATAAACCACCAATGCATCCCGACCGGTATCACGGAAATACTCCCCGATAGCAGCACCGGAGAATGGTGAGAAATATTGCAAAGCAGCAGGATCACCAGCCGTAGCAGCAACTACAATCGTGTAATCCATTGCACCATATTCACGTAAGGTATTTACGATTGAAGCAACTGTAGAGCCCTTCTGTCCAATAGCAACATAGATACAATATACAGGTTTACCGGCCAGATAATTCTCACGCTGGTTGATTATAGTATCAATAGCAATGGCTGTTTTACCTGTTTGACGGTCTCCAATAATCAACTCACGTTGCCCACGACCGATAGGGATCATAGCATCAACTGCTTTCAGCCCGGTCTGCAACGGTTGATTTACCGGCTGACGAAAAATAACTCCCGGCGCTTTACGCTCCAGTGGCATTTCATACAACTGTCCTCCAATCGTACCTTTACCATCCAATGGTTCCCCCAACGGATCAATAACACGCCCCAACATGCCTTCTCCTACACGGATAGAAGCAATACGTCTGGTACGTTTGACGATATAGCCCTCTTTGATTCTATCTGTAGGGCCTAATAACACAGCACCTACATTGTCTTCTTCCAGATTCATCACAATGGCTTTAATACCATTGTCAAACTCCAGCAATTCATTCGCTTCGGCATTGCGCAACCCATAGATACGCGCCACACCATCACTGACCTGCAACACGGTACCTATCTCATCAAGTTGCACACGTGTATCAATGCCTTCAAGCTGACGGCGCAGGATATCGGAGACTTCGCTTACTTTTATATTTTCAGACATAACTTTGATTTACGATTTATTCCCTACGGTCATGACCATTATCTGATCTTTAACACATAGGAACGTTAACGATTTACGATTAATATTAGTCCGATTCATGATCTTACAATCTAAACACAAAGTATTCTCAATCGTAAATCGTAAATCGTCCAATCGTAAATCCCTATACGATTCTTCTGTTCTTATCAATAAATTGTTGTTTCACTCGTTTCAGCTGGGTAGTTATACTGGCATCAAGACGATAATCATTGACATCGAATATAAAACCACCTTCAATAGACGGGTCTACCACGGTTTCCAGTTCCATCCGGGCATGAAGAATCATCCCCGCAGAGTTACGTATCCGTTCTTCTGTCTCTTTGTTGACCGCTACTGCCGTAGTAAGTCTACCCACTCCAATGTGTTTCAACTTCCGGTATAAATCCAGAAAAGATAAACAGATAAACTGCAGAAACTGTTCCCTGTTGTTTTTCAATACCAAAGTGATGAAACGTGAAAACTCACGGCTTACATTTTTATCACCGGTAGCTGCCGTACAAATCAATGAATACTTCTCACGAATGTTCAAAACAGGATTTGCCAAAGCTTCCCTCAGACGGGGAACCGCACTGAGGCTCTTCGACAACATTTTCATTTCTTTGTAAAGCACGTCTTCCGTATGCTTTTCCTTCGCATATTCAATCAGTGCTTTGGCATAACGCATTGAAACAATTCCTATATCCATACTCTTTCACTTAATTCTTACTGTCCAACACTTCATCCAGCATCCGGTCTATCATAGCCATCTGCTCACTATCTTCATTCAGATTTTTACGGATCACCTTTTCGGCAATATCTACTGAAAGTAAAGCTACCTGGCGACGAATATCACGAATAGCTTCCTCCTTTTCAATCTGAATCTGCTTCTTCACCTCATCCAATTCTTTCTGAGCTGCGGCTTCTGCTTTTTTGCGGGCCTCGTGAATTATTTTATCACGCTCCTGCATGGCCTCTTTCAAGATACGTCCCTGCTCCTTGTTAGCGGCAACCACAAGTGCTTCACCCTGTTCTTTGAGTTTAGCCAACTGGGCATTCGCTTCCCTTGCCACCTCCAAAGACTGGTCGATGTATGTTTTACGGCCATCCACCATCTTGACGATAATAGGAAAGCCATATTTTGCCAATACAACGAACACAATCCCAAACGAGAGGAGCATCCAGAATAACAGGCCACTATCGGGTAATAACAATGACATAAATTTATTTACAATTTATTCCCTACGGTCATGACCATTATCTGACCTTTAACACATAGGTACGTTGACGATTTACAATTTACGATTTAATACTCTCTACTCTTCTATTTACAAGATACAACTTACAAATCACCAATCGCCAACGCCATAACCGCATGGCAAATTGTAAATTGTAATTTGTCTAATTGTAAATTACAAGAAGAATACCAACAGACAAACAACTACTGCCAACAAAGCCACACCTTCTATCAGCGCAGCAGCAATAATCATATTCATACGAATATCGCCTGAAGCTTCCGGTTGACGGGCAATAGCTTCCATTGCCGAACCACCGATTTTACCAATACCCAAACCTGCACCGATAACGGCAAGACCAGCTCCAATTGCTGCTCCCAATTTTCCGATAGCAGCACCTGCGGCTGCTTGTAATAAGACTGATAGTAACATAATTTTCAGTTTTAAAATGGTTTATATTATTAATTTAAAATTCAGATTAGTCAAACTCACTTTTATTCAGTAGCTTCTTCCGACTTTCCACCCTCTTGCGCCAGTCCGATAAACACAGCAGACAACATGGTAAATACATAAGCCTGAATAAAAGCCACCAACAACTCAAGTGCATTCATAAATATATTAAACAACACAGAAGCAACAGTCAACGTACCGTTCAAAGCAGGCCCCATACTTGCCGAGATAAAGATAAGACAAGTCAATACCAACATCGCCATATGTCCCGAAAGCATATTTGCAAACAGACGGATCATCAAAGCAAATGGTTTGGTAAATACACCGAAAAACTCAATAAACGGCATCATCGGTATAGGCACTTTCAACCACCAGGGTACATCAGGCCAAAAAATATCTTTCCAGTAATGTTTGGATCCGAAGATATTTACAGCAAGGAAAGTACAGATAGCCAGCACCATTGTTATGGCAATATTACCTGTTACATTTGCTCCTCCGGGAAAGAAAGGTATCAATCCCATAATATTATTAATGAAAATAAAGAAGAAAGCTGTCAATAAATAAGGAGCAAATTTTTTATAATTAGGACCTACACAACTCTTTATTACATCATCATGTATCATCATGATAAACATCTCCATAAAGCCTACAAAACCACCTGGTGCCGCTGCACCCTGTTCACGTTTACGATACCAATGTGCCACACCCAAAATAATGATCAACAACAGAGCACTGTTTATCAACAATGACAAAGTAACTTTAGTAATAGAAATATCCCATGGACGTATTTCCTCACCAGCTGCATCATGTTCTATTATTTTGCCCTCATAGCGGCTTCCTGCGGGAGCAATAGAAAATCCTTCGTAGGTTCCCCCATTCTCTTCTAATCGTGAAGACAAAAATGAATGCCAGCCACTATTAGAACTGTATACAATCACAGGCAATGGAATTGTAATGTGAGTATCCCCCCACGTAGTGATATGCCACTCATAGGAGTCTCCGATATGGCCAAAGACTATGCTCTTCACATCAACTGTGTTCTCCTTTTGCTCCTGAGGGGTAATATCATCTTCCTGCGCCACTGCAGGAGAAGCAATCAGCAACCCAAGTATGAGGAGTAATCCTGTGAATATGTTATGCAACTGTTTCATTTTTTGTTTTATTTTTCTTTTGTCGTTTCTTATTCAGTTCATAACCGGCAAAGAAACTTGTCTCAAATATCAAATACAGCAGATAGTACACTATAAAAGTAAGCATAAATGCCACTGCCTCTTCTCTAACTACCATACAATAAACAACAAGCACTATAACAGATAAAATCATTTTAAGCACTTTCATAGCCAAATGCAGCAGCAATATCTTGTCCGGAGCAAACCTCCTGCAAGCATCGAACATATAAATATTAAATACTCCAAAAATATAGAAGTATATCGGAATTAACGGATATCCTCCAAAATAATGTTCGGGCACCAAAGAGAAGTAAGTCACACCCCCCACCCCACTCAATAAGAGAGTAAGGATCGTAAGATAGAGCAAATACTTACGCTTCGTTAAACTAATGTTCATCTTATATCGCTGTGTTTTTCTGTTAATCTTATTTTTGTCTTGTCAGGAGATGCACACAGAAACCGTTTCATCACTCATCTCTACAAAACCACCTTCTATATCAAGCGTACACTCTTCATTATCCTCCGTCACATAACTCAACTTTCCTTCCTTTAAAGAAGAGACAATCGGAGCATGCTGTGGCAGAATAGTGAACGAACCTATAACTCCGGGCAGCGTCACGCTATTCACTTCCCCATTATATATCTCTTTTTCCGGAGAAACAATACTCAAATGCAGCCTTTTCATTAACTATTATTTTTTAATTATTTATTTGCCTGTTCAAGCAACTGCTTACCCTTCTCAATAGCCTCCTCTATTGTACCTACATTCAAGAAAGCCTGTTCCGGCAAATTATCAACTTCACCATCCAGAATCATACGGAATCCCTTTATCGTATCCTCTATAGAGACCATCACTCCCGGTACTCCTGTAAACTGCTCAGCCACAGCAAAAGGTTGCGATAGGAATCGCTGCACACGACGCGCACGGTTTACAATTGTACGGTCTTCATCCGAAAGTTCCTCCATACCCAGAATGGAGATAATATCCTGTAATTCCTTATTACGCTGAAGAATCTGTTTTACCCTTTGAGCCACCTCATAATGTTCCTGCCCTACGATATGCGGATCAAGAATACGAGAAGTAGATGCCAACGGGTCTACGGCCGGATAAATACCCAATTCCGTAATTTTACGGTCGAGTACGGTTGTTGCATCCAAATGCGTAAAAGTTGTTGCCGGTGCCGGGTCAGTCAAGTCGTCAGCCGGTACATATACAGCCTGTACAGAAGTAATAGAACCATATCGGGTTGAAGTAATACGTTCCTGCATGGCTCCCATTTCCGTAGCCAAAGTCGGCTGATAACCTACTGCCGAAGGCATACGTCCCAGCAATGCTGATACTTCAGAACCTGCTTGTGTAAAACGGAAAATATTATCAATAAAGAACAGAATATCCTTCGGACCTTCATCTCCCGAATGCATATCACGGAAAGACTCAGCTACTGTAAGTCCCGATAAAGCTACTGAAGCACGTGCGCCCGGCGGTTCATTCATCTGACCGAACACCAGAGATACCTGCGACTTCTCCACTTCTTCATAGTCCACCTTCGAAAGATCCCAATGCCCCTTCTCCATGCTTTCCTTAAAAGCTTCTCCATAGCGTATAACTCCAGACTCAATCATTTCACGAAGCAAGTCATTACCCTCACGCGTACGCTCTCCTACTCCGGCAAAAACAGAGAATCCGTTATGCTTTTTAGCAATGTTATTAATTAACTCCTGAATAAGCACCGTTTTACCCACACCGGCACCACCAAATAAACCAATCTTACCACCTTTTGAATAAGGCTCCAACAAGTCGATTACTTTGATACCTGTATAGAGTACTTCCTGTACAGTTGTTAAATCTTCAAATTTAGGGGGATCACGGTGAATAGAATAGGCTCCTTTACGGCTGAGTTCTCTCATACCATCAATAGAGTCGCCAACGACATTCATAAGTCGTCCTTTAATTTGCTCACCTACCGGCATAGTAATAGGGCCACCTGTCGGATATACTTTCATACCACGTTGCAGTCCGTCTGTGCTATCCATTGCAACGGTTCTTACCGTATTTTCACCAATGTGTTGCTGCACCTCTACAATCAGAATTTTGCCATTCGGTCTTCTTATCTCCAATGCGTCGTGTATACTTGGCAACACAATCTCAGCTTCCGTAGTTTCAAAGTACACATCAACCACAGGCCCGATTACCTGAGAGATATGTCCGATAATCTGTGACATAAGCAATCTTTTTATATATTATTTTCTAAACTTCGTAGTATAGTAAGCCGCGTTTTTACCAACTTTACTATAAACATAACATCTGAGTTTTTCTTTTGTTCACTAACGTACACAAACAAGTAGTTAGACAAACAACTTTGCAAATGTAGAAACAAATGTGACTCATTATTCTGATTTGCTTTTTTTTTGTTTTAGATAACATTCGTTAGTCTAAAAAATCCTACTTTTTGACCTAAATTCACAGTAAAACAGAAGTATTATAATCAAATTATCATTCAGAGATTTATTTCATCAAAAAAAACGTTTTCATATAAAAGAGTTTTTTCCTTTCTACGACGGAGTCAACAGATTAGGTTAAAAGAGAAAAAGTAAAATAGACAACGAGTTTCGTGTCCGAACACGTAATAATTCTATGTATAATGCCGATCACACAAGAAATACAACAACAATAGAGTCCCCAAAAGGCTATATTAATTTTTGCAAATAATAAAAAAATCTCCCGGCAGATTCTTTTTACAGATCTACCGGGAGATTACTTTATTCTATAATGTAGAATGGAGTTACTACATCCCTACAATCACTTCTACTACCCTTCTGATATCATCATCGGTCAACGTAGGTCCCGAAGGCAGACACAAACCGATATCAAACAAATGCTCACTCGTACCGTTTCCATAAAAAGGAGCATCCTTAAATACCGGTTGCAGATGCATCGGCTTCCACAACGGACGGGTCTCTATATTCTCTGTATCCAGCTTCAGACGAATATCCTCACGGGTTTTACCTGCTATCGAAGGATCAACCAGGATACAAGTCAGCCAAAAGTTAGAATTGAAATTATTGTCTGGGTTTTCCATAACAGTTATCCCATCTATATTCTTAAAGAGCTCTGTATACAAAGCATGAATCGCCCGTCTGCGTGCCACATGTTCCTCCAGCACAAACATCTGTCCACGGCCAATACCCGCACAAATGTTGCTCATACGATAGTTATAACCAATATGTGTATGCTGATAATGCGGAGCTGCATCACGAGCCTGTGTAGCATAAAACTTTGTAAGTTTAGCTTCCTCTTCCGTTTTACACACCAAAGCACCACCACCCGAAGTAGTGATCATCTTATTGCCATTGAAAGAAAGTGCAGCCAATTCTCCAAACGTACCGCATTTCCGCCCGTTCAATTCCGAACCTAAGGCTTCAGCAGCATCTTCTAATACAGGGATATCATAACGCCCGGCTATCTTCATAATCTCATCCATCTTGGCAGGCATACCATACAGATGCACGGGAATAATTGCTTTCGGCAGTTTTCCTGTTTTTCTCAAACGGTCTTTGATAGCCTCCTCCAATAATACGGGGTCCATATTCCAGGTATCCGTCTCACTATCCACAAACACAGGTCTTGCTTCCAGATAAGAAATGGGATTGGCAGAAGCAGCAAAAGTGAAACTTTGGCAAATCACTTCATCTCCCGGTTTTACACCAAGAAGTATTAATCCTAAATGAAGTGCAGCCGTACCGGCACTCAATGCTACAACCCTTCTATCACTGTCAATTGTCAATTGTCCATTGTCAACTAAGAATTGCCTTAGCGATTCTTCAAAAGCGTCTACGTTAGGTCCCAAAGGAACAACCCAGTTCGTATCAAAAGCCTCTTTTATAAAGTCTTGCTCACGGCCACCCATGTGAGCAAGCGAAAGCCAGATTCTCTTGTTCATTTTATTTCTATATTTATAAGTTCTTTATTATCTTACAGCGATTACCCACCGCCAATACATGATCTGGAATATCTTTGGTTACAACAGAGCCAGCGCCTATCACACTCCAACTACCAATTTTCACACCTGGAGCTATTGTAGATCCGGCACCAATCAACGTACCTTCGCCCACATATACATTGCCACAAAGTGTAGAGTGCGGAGCGATATGTACATAATCACTTATTGTACAATCATGATCAACTGACGCACCGGTATTAATAATACAATGTTTCCCAATACTGACACAAGATTGAATAATGGCACCCGGCATTACAACGCTACCTAAATGAATGTTTGCGACTTGTGAAACAATAGAAAGCGGATGAATAGCCCGGCCGAACTCTACTGACAACATCTTCGCAATATTAGAGCGTATCCTGTTGTTTCCGATACTGATTATCAACGGTCCCCGGACTTCCGACGGACGTAGTACGGGATAATCAAGAAGATGAGTAAGCGACTCATCATCATCAAACAAAGCTTCAATCGATTCATGATTAGCTTTTAAAATATCAATGATCACTTTGGCATGACCACTTGCACCATATAAATACATTCGTTTAATTATTTCCAGTAAAAGGTTCCATTGTAACAGAAGTATCAGAACTGATTCCTTCACGAACAAAAACCTTCCTGATAGTCAAGAGGAAGATCTTCAAATCCAACAGAAAAGAACAATGATCCACATACCACACATCCAATTCAAACTTCTTCGTCCAAGAGATGGCATTACGACCATTCACCTGTGCCCAACCGGTTATACCCGGACGAACCTCGTGACGTCGGGCTTGCTCTTTACTGTATAAAGGTAAATATTGAGGTAATAAAGGACGAGGACCTATCAAAGCCATATCTCCTTTTAGCACATTTATCAATTGGGGTAATTCGTCAATAGAAGTAGAACGGACAAATTTACCTACTTTTGTCAGACGCTGTTCATCAGGTAAAAGATTACCTTTTGAATCACACTCATCCGTCATGGTTTTGAATTTTATAACTTTGAAGATTTTGCCATCTCTGCCGGGACGATTTTGCAAGAAGAAAACACCCGCACCTTTATTAGCAAAATGTAACCAAAGGGTAATAATGAAAAGTACAGGAAAGCAAATCACCAAAGCACAAAAAACAAGACTAAAGTCAATTAAACGTTTCAAAAAAGAACGATACATATATTATAGCCAGAATTAAAAAATTAGAGCTTGTTTAAATTTTGCTCGATACTGTTTTGAGATTTGTTTTCGAGGGTATTTTTCAGTTTTTATGAGGAGCATAGCGGGCTATGTGACGAATAAAAACGGGAAAATAGACCGAAAAGAAAATCAAAACAGGTCGATAAAGCCTATATAAAATTATTTCAGGAAAATTTAAACAGGCTCTTAATCTGTCGAAGAAATTTCTTCAAGAAACGATACAAAATCATCAGCCAGTTTTATTCTTGAGAAATTAGCTTCTGCAAATCTCCTTGCATTTTGTCCGGCATTCATTCTATAATTATCATTATCTACCAGCTTAATCAAACCATCCGCAAAAGCTTTTGCATTATTCGGTGGTACCACTACTCCCAATTCATTTTCTTCAATCATATCGGCCAACCAACCGGGATAATTATTCAAAACAGCTAATCCCGATGAGATATAATCAAAAAATTTATTAGGTGAAGTTCCATAGTAAAATGCAGGAACATTCGCCAATACCATTAACCCCACATCTGCCGATGCAACAATTGCATTTAATTCTTTCTTAGGTATCGGGGCATAAAACCGACAATTATCCAGTTTTTCTCTTTCCACCCGTTCCTGTAGATGAGGTTTCATTTTTCCATCCCCGATAAACGCCAATACAATATCATTTCTGCCTCTATTTTTTAATTCATTTGCAGCATCCAATATCGCATCCAACCCATTAGCAATTCCATGTGCTCCTGTAAATACAGCAACTTTGTCTGTTGATTTTATACCCTTTAACTTCAAAAACTCTCTTGGAGCGGGTTTAAATATATCCAAATCGCACCCGTTGGGTATCATAGCTATGCGTTTTCCTGATTGACTACGCTTTCGAATACCTTCACAAATCCCCGGTGAAAGTCCCACACAAGCATCCGAATAATGATAACTTAACCATTCCAGAACACTCATTCCCCATAAAAGTAGCGGATTCTTCATCCCCAATGCTTTAGGAAGTTCCGGCCATAAATCGCGTACCTCGAATATAAATTTCTTCCTTCGGAACAGTTTCATCACAATTCCCGGAATACCAGCCGTCAATGGCGTTGAAGTGGCAAACAATAAATCGTACTCTTCTTTTAATGCGATTTGTACTCCTTTCCAGCCAAACTTTATAAACGTTAATGCTCTTTTAGCTATCCCATCCTTATTCGAATAGGGCAAAGCTATTTGTATCACGTCAATTCCATCTACCATCCCTCTGTGCACATTTTTCATTTGAGTGCGCGGTAAGTCCAACTTTGCAGTTTCACCACATACCATGCAAACCGAATGTCCACGTTCAACGAGCCGTTTTGCCAATTCATAAGATCGTGTACCTCCAGCCTGAGTAGGAACCGTAAAATGTTGATGAAAATAAAGAACTTTCATTTTAAATCACTTGAATAATTGTTGTTATAGATTCTGAATCACTTATAAATTCGATTTCTTTATTCTCTTTTTTTTGTCCATAATATTCAGAGCACATACCCTTAGACGAAATATAATTATGCTCTACAGATTTAAAGTCTATTCTTGAAGATTGGGTATGCCACAGTTGGCGTATTTTGCTCCCTTGAGGTTTATTCAAAACAATATCCTCAACCATCCATTCCGGAGCATTTTTCTTCTTTATAATCTTTCTTGAATGAGCTATATCGTGTCCTAATTGCCTGAAACAACTTACTACTCCCGAAAAACAATAAGAATCATCCAACTCCTGTATAGAGGCCTTTAAAGCTTGCGACCAATAAAACCACATAAATCTTGCCCCTTTCAACATTTGGTTATTATTGCCCAACATGATTGTGTTGTGAGATTGGGTCCCCATAAAGTAATTGATATCCGAAGCATCCGTATTATACTTATAACTACCTCCGTCCATCAATATGTTTTCTCCTTTATGCCAAACATCCATATGCAAATTATCTGCGTGTGCCGGACGATCCTTATATTTACCGCAACGAATAAAAGTCAATGTATCCTGTTCACGTATCAAATAGTACCCTCCTACATCAAAAGAGATACATCCTATCTTCTGCTTGAGAGGAGCAAATTCAGCATGTATACAATTCCGATTATTTGCATACCAACCTCTATCCTCATATACATCATCATAAAGATTTTCACCGGTAAGCAGGTAATGAAGTGCATCAAGCTGAGGACGGTAATCTCTATAATCCGAATCATTTAATTTAAAAAACAGAGCTCCATCATTCGAACCATAATTAGGTAAATATCCATTTGATAATTCCTGGCACTGATATAGAAAATTGACAGATTGATAAGCGCGCTGATAGACATGTTCGCTAAAACATTCTCCATTCCTTTGAGCAAGAGCAATGCCCCATGTCAGTAATTGAATCGCCACCCTGTGATAATTCATACTAAACTGGAGGTAAGTCCCATCTTCTGCTATCTGATATTCGATTTCTTTTTCGAACCACTTTTTTCCCTTCGATTTCCATAACTTCGCATCCGGAAACCATGGAAAAAGTAAACCTACAATATACAATGTTAATGTCTCTGTTATAGCATGATTATTACGAACTGCTATTCTTGAGAAATTAATATTACCATAGACGTGCTTTATCTGCCAGTATATGGAATTTATGATCTTCTGAAAACAACTTTCTGTTAAAAGAGGAGATGATTTGTAATAATACAGAGCAAAAATCCAATTGAGAACCCTTAACGAAATCTCTTGACTACACTTATAATTCGGTCCGCAATTCAGAGGATTTTTATCAATCCAGTCCTGTATCTGATCAAATACGAACTGACTATGATCTTCGCCGGTTGAGTGGTCATATCTTATCACCGTATAGAGATATGAGAATCTTGACTTCTCCCATACATACTTGATATCTCCGGCTTCTTGTACAATGTCTTCCACCTCTGTCCAATGCTTGGATACGTCATATTTATAATTTGTATCAGGATTAGTCACCCAATCATAATCAGTACCCAAATCATACCATGCAGATGAAAAAAAACAGCACTCCCCTTTTACAACCCGATGGAAATCAGAAGCCAAATTATTTATATGTACGCTACTGAATGAGACCTCTTTTGACGAATCAAAGAAGAACGGTAGTGCTTTCTCTTTCCATTCCTCCAATGAAAAAAACTTCTGCAACGTATAGTTCACCGGATATCTAAACCGTAATAAGCCCGATTTACGTTGCATTTCATAAGAGGCACGAAATAAAAAATATCTTCCTCCCATATTTTTCAATATCTGGGAGTAGAGATGAAAATTAACTATCAATGACATATAATATTCAACATTTCTATTTTATTTAGTGCTACTATTTAGTACAATAATAGCCATTCCTCATTACTACATTAAAAGAATAATTGCTACAATATAGAAATGAAAAAAAGTTCAAGAATATAGTCTTATCCCAATATGGTATAATAAATTTTAGGTTACCCAAGTACATTTACGTCAATGAACACATAACAAATTTCATACGGAGTTTTACTTTAATATCCTTGCAGGTACTCCTCCTACTATAGCATTGTCAACAACATCCGTAATAACCACAGCATTTGCACCAATAGTTACATTGTTTCCTATATTGATTGGTCCAAGAACTTTTGCTCCAGTAGAAATATAAACATTATCTCCAATAATAGGTACACCTGGCCTTCCTCGCCCTCCAATAGTAACATTTGTACCAATTATACAATTTTTTCCAATAATAGCATTTGAATGAATCACCACTCCAATAGCTCCATATCCAAAACGGGTACCTTTTCCAATTGTACAAGAAGCTGGAATATGAGAATTAAATAACAAGAAAATAAGAGAGTGAATTAGTTTTGGAAATATAGGTATCTTTTTAAGATAGCACCAATGTTCGATTCGATATAATCCTATAGCATTCATATGAGAAAGAATTATCCTTTTAATATAATATTTTTTAATTCCCTAAACCTCCTTTTCACATCATAATTATCTACAATTTGCTGACGGCTTAATTTTGAATATTCTTCTATATTAGAAAGCTCACTAACAGTTTTAATTACTTTTGCAATACTTAAAGGAGTTATATCATTTAGTATAAAACCAGAATTACCTACCAAGGTTGGTAATTCTCCCTCTTGGCTAACAATAACAGGTGCACCACATGCCATAGCTTCAGCTACAGCTAAGCCAAATCCCTCATATTTAGATGGTTGAATATAACAATAACAGTTTTGCATTAAACAGATTTTCTCATCTACACTAACACTACCTAAAAATGATATATAATTTTCTAATTTCAATTTTTTTATATAATTCGAAAAAAAATCAAAGGCATCACCCTTGTGCCCTGCTATCTTCAACTTTACAACATATCCTTGAGAGATTAACAAACTTACAGCATCCACAATCTCTATAAAAGACTTTCTAACAATACTATGCCCTCCTATTAATCCTACTACCAAAAAGAAATCACCTCGCTCCCCTTGTTTCAATTTATATTTTTCTGTATCTATTCCATGTGGAGAATAAGACATATTTTCACATCCCCAATCTCTTCTTATCATATCATATTCCTTTTTAGATACTAAAATATTATTAGTAGCCAACTTAAATGCTCCTTTTATTAAACATCTTTGCCACCAAGGACGACGAAAATAATCAATCTCACCTTTAGGAACATAATAATTAAACGTACCTGTTATGAATACTTTCTTCCGTAATAAACGAAATATAAAAACAGGTAAAAAAGCATAAGTCCACCACCACACAAACAAAATATCTGCTTTCCAATCTATTTCCGAATACTTAGTAGCAATTACCATTTTATCATCTATCTCTTTTAAACAATCAATGTCTGTTTTATAGAATTCTATCGTATCCAAAAGCTTTCGATCCTTTATTTTACAAAAAAAACATATTCTCATATTTATTCAATAATTATTACAGTTCAACAAATTAATATTAAACACTTGGAAAACTATCTTTTAGATATCATTTTTTAATCCTATTTTTATATCTATGTGACTCGGTCAAAACATAAAACACCATATACCTACGAATCTAAACTTTTATGGAAGGATAGAAATTTAAAAATTATATTCAAGATTATAACTCCAACAAGTAGGCACATAAAACCATTATAAACAGATCCTCTAGCTATAGTCACTAAATTTGAAGATACTAAAATCAATAATAGAAAACCTTTTATATTATTATACATAGCTTTACGTATATACGAATCTAATACCCCAATAAATATTCCCCAAAAAAGTCCAAGAAAACATCCACACATTCCAAAATTAGCATAGCAATCTCCAAATAATGTAGGATGAACACTAAAATTCGCAATTCCTGGAATCCAAGCTTGCCCCATAGTTATGGCAAAATCATCAGGTTTTATTCCAAAGCTTAAACTCGTTGGCAGAAACCATAATAAAATCCTAAAATAAGTATGCCCTTCTCCAAATCCCCCAAAATCATTATCATGATAAACAAAATAATAAAATACTTTACGTAAAGCAAGTTCGCCATCTCCTTCAAAAAGCATATTAGTCACAACCTCATTGAAATCTCCCCACTTAATATCAGAAGATAAAAACATATCAATGCTACCATAATACCTGAAAATTAGTAATGCAAAGATAGAATATACAGCACATACCAATAATAACAAACATTTTATAAAAAATAGACCACCAAACTTATTCTCTTTTACAATATATAGAAATAAATAAAGGAAGAATTTCCATTCTATTTCGTGATAATATTACGCCAAAAACTAATAAAGCTATAACAACAACTATTTTCAAATGTGTTCTATACAAAAAGCATAATAGCAGCACAGAAGAAAAAACATAATAAAAATAGGCATACAACTTCATAAAAAAGACTTCATCAGATACATTTCTATTCTCTGCCCATGAAGTATTTAGCAAACTACCTGTGGCTCTATAAAGTACAAGAGTCCTTACGAAGATCAAAACGAATAAAAGAAAAACAAATGTAGTTATATAACTCTTATTTTCAGGAACTAACAACGATATATTCGGTCGATTATTCCAAGGAATTAATTTAATTCCCACCATATAAAATATGCAAAATAATACCACAAATATTGAAACTTTATCTATTACCCAAGATGGATATTCAAAACTACCAACAAAAAACATCAGTAAATGCGGTATTGAGAACATTACAAAGAGAGTTCCCCAAAGAAAAATTGACACTGACTTTCTCCTAAATTCATATATTATGATAAAAACAAAAGCAAAAAACTGTAAAAAAGACAATATCATAATATTTTTCTTCTACCCTCTAAGTACGGATGTATTTTTATAAAATACATAACTATAAATAAACTAGTACTAAACATATAAGCAATAGATGTTGATAATGCCAACCCCTCATAATAACCTACTTGCACAAAACAAAAACTCAAAAAACATTTTAACAAAACAGACAATATAGAGAAGTAAAATATATATCTTTCTAATTTCAACGTATAGTATAACTTAATAATAATGAATTGAATAAACATAAATGGTAATCCAATGGCAAACAAAGACAATAAGTGTGATGATAAGGAAGTATCATTAGATGAAAAAGCCCCCCGTTCAAATAGTAATGATATTATATAATTATTACCTAGTATTAAAAATAAAGCTATAAAAGACGCCAATAGAAATACATATAGCAAAATCTTCCTCATCAATCCATCCAAAATAATATAGTCATTATTTTGATAAACTCTTACTATTTTAGGGAGTAAAATTCCGCCTAAAGTTATTCCTAATACAGTAAATGGAAGTTCCTTTACAATATTAGCATAATATAATCCTGTTATATATCCTTGTGGTAAATATGTAACATAGATCCTATCCGAAAATGTATAAAATTGCCCTAAAGCTTCAATTATTAAAACAACAAATATATTAGACAAAAGATTTGGAGTATACGACATTTTAAATGTAAAATATTTCAAAATCGACTGTTTTTTTAGTACTACTAAAAAAAGAAGAGATTCTAGTACTGCACCAAAAGCTAAACCATAACAAATAGAAACAACCCCTACTCTTTTGGAAAATAAAAGCATAAATAATATTACACTTGATTGCAGTGTCAAATGTAAAAAAGCAGGTAATATAAATTTTTCTTTTGAATTGTAAAGTGTCATCAGCAAATTAAAAAAGGACTCGAAAAACACATATATAGATAAAAGGCGCCCTAATTTTAAAGCTAATATTGTTTGCTCATGAGAAAACGCTAAAATATTAATATAAGACCCTATAAATAAATGATATACAATAACAATAAATATCAAAAACAGCACATATGGAGTAAAAAAATGAGATGCGAAATAACGATAAAAAGTAGGATCATCCATATTCCTATTTAATTTAGGAATAATAATATTGGGAACAGCATATGTTAAAAGACTAATAATTATTCCAGGAACTACAAATACAGATAAATAAATATCAAACTCATTAGATAATCCAAATTGCTGTGCTGACAATATTTCTCTCAGAAAACCAATGCATTTACTACAAATTGTAGCAATAGCTAGCATTACAAAATTTCTTTTTAGCTTACCCGCTGCTAACATTTAGAAAAATTAAATAAAGAACATATTCGTTCACACGCCAACCCATCTCCATATGGATTTACTGCCTTACTCATCCTATCATAATAATCCATATCATCTAGTAAAGTAGAAACTTCATTTACAATCTTATCGTAATCCGTACCCACCAGTTTTACTGTTCCCGCTTCTAAAGCTTCTGGACGCTCCGTGGTATCACGCATAACCAAAACAGGTTTACCAAGTCCCGGCGCTTCTTCCTGAATACCACCACTATCAGTAAGAACAATGGTAGATTTCTCCATCAAATAAACAAACGAAAGATATTCCAATGGTTCTATAAAGAACATATTATCTAAATCGGATAAGTCTTCACCAAATACTTCGTGAATAGGTTTGCGAACATTTGGATTCAAATGCATCGGATAAACAAAATCAACATTCGGATACTTCTCAGTCAAGGCCTTTATTGCTCTGCACATTGAAATAAAGCCTTCGCCAAAATTCTCTCGTCGATGTCCGGTAATGAGAACTAACTTTCGAGTACCATTCAAACGATTTACGTCATAACCGGATTCACGAAGTAGGGTCTCCAACTCCTCTCCTAACTGCTTGTCCGATTTAATCTTATCTACCACCATATAAAGAGCATCAATCACAGTGTTGCCTGTCACGGTAATTGATTCTTCATTTATTCCTTCATCCAATAAATTTTGTTTGCTTAATGCAGTTGGAGAAAAATGATAAGTAGCAATACGACCGGTTATCAAACGATTCATTTCTTCGGGCCAGGGGCTATAGATATCATGGGTACGAAGCCCTGCCTCTACATGGCCAACAGGAATTTGCTGATAAAAAGCAGCTAAAGCTGAAGCTGTGGATGTAGTGGTATCACCATGTACTAAGACAACATCCGGATTTGCTTCTTTTAAGACGTCACGCATACCTAAAAGTACTCGGGAGGTGACATCATAAAGATCTTGCCCCTGTTTCATGATATTCAAATCATAGTCCGGCTTAATGTCAAAAAGATGAAGCACCTGATCAAGCATTTCACGATGCTGGCCTGTTACACATACAATGGTTTGGAATGTCTCTGGATGCTTCTGGAACTCCTTCACTAATGGAGCCATCTTTATAGCTTCGGGACGAGTCCCGAAGACTAACATTATTTTTTTCATAATAATATATACTTATTTTTTATAGATCCCACAAAAATCAAGTATCACTTTTGTGTCATCATAAGGCAAAGCTTTAAATACAGAATGAGCTACCAAGAATACAACAATATCCGCCTGCTTATAAGCTTCTTTATAATCAGTGAGTTTAAACACTTTATGCTCTGTCACATTCGGTTCAACTACCAATATATCTGCATTGTTGCAACTTTGCATCACCTTTGTAGTTATGTATTTTGCCGGTGCCTCACGTAAATCATCAATATCCGGTTTGAAAGCTAATCCCATCATGGCGACAACCGGCTTGCGATGGTACTCTAACTCAAACTTCAACATGGCGTTTTCTACTTTCTCTGCACACCAAAAGGATTTATAGTTATTGATCTCACGGGCTTTTGATATTATCTGAGATTCTATCGGAAAATCGGCTGTGATAAAATAAGGATCCACAGCAATGCAATGTCCTCCTACTCCACAACCCGGCTGGAGAATGTTTACACGCGGATGTTTATTGGCTAAGCTGATCAATTCCCAGACATTAATACCTGCCTTATCACAAATGAGAGATAATTCATTTGCAAATGCTATCTGTACATCTCGCGAGGAATTCTCTGTCAGTTTACACATCTCGGCTGTTTTACAATTAGTTCGATGTAGCGTACCTTGTACAAATTGGCTGTAAAACTCAATTGCTTTATCTGTAGATGCTTCATCCATACCACCAATCACACGATCGTTGTGTACCAACTCATGTATTACATTTCCCGGTAATACACGTTCCGGACAGTATGCTATAAATATTTTGCCTTCCAATTCTGGACGAAGGCTAAATATTAAATGAACCATTTTATCTGTTGTGCCTACCGGTGAAGTAGATTCGATAACATATAAGTCACCTTCCTTCAACAAAGGTATTACTGCACGGGTTGCGGATTCCACATACGAAATATCCGGTTCGTGATTACCCTTAAAGGGAGTGGGTACTACCATAAAATAGGCGTCACTGATTTCAGGAGTAGTAGAAGCTTTTAACTGCTTGGTAGAAACAACTTCCTGAAGAAGTTCCTGCATACCCGGTTCAATGATATGTAATTGCCCCTGATTGGTCATCTCAACAACTTTCGGATTAATATCAACACCGGTAACTTGAATACCGTGTTTAGCTGCTATAATAGCAGTAGGAAGGCCAATGTAGCCTAAGCCCATAAAACAAGCTTTCATTTGAGTATCTATTTTAAGTAAGTATCTTGTGGGGTTGACCTATAATATATAGATATACCATAAACTTTTATACAGGTCAGTTATCATATAGGTAAAAGTCAATTTGTAACGAATTAAGAAATACCAAACAATGATTTCTTAAAAAAAGTGCTATTTCTATATCGAGAAATATAGATACATTTATAACTTTATATAAAACGTTAGTTATCAAACAATTACACTTAGCGCTTTTTTCTCTACGAGGAACGATAAAAAACTCTACGAGAAACACCCCGATTCTCTACGAGAAAAAGGATTATCCTCTACGAGAAATAAATCAAAAAGTCATATTATATAACAAAGGGAATATAAGTTATGAAATCCTCAATTTATATTTGTAAAAAAATAAGGCAGAACCATTATTCAAAATCACTATATGGATATTGATTTTCCTCCAAATTCCGAAGATTCTCAACAATCTCTTGCTCTTTGGCCGTCAGCTCTCGCCCCTGCCAACTGTCAATGATTGCATGAGCTTCTTGTGCTAACTCATCCTCAAAAACTTCACCATAACAATACGTCAGCAACTGACATTTTAATAAAGAAGGAGGAAGTTGCTCTAATACCTCCCAGGCACGATCGAGAATAGACTGTTTTTTCGCTTCCTTATCTTTATCACTATAGATAGTAGCGCTGTAACCCATTAACAAAGCCAGGCAAATACCGGCTTCTTCTTCGGGAGTATCACCCTTAGCAGAATAAAGAGCATCGGAAAGAATCTGAATTTCTTTATTCAAACGACTAAAATGCTCTGCATAAATTGGGTCTCCATCCAAACCCAAATAGAGTGATTTTTGAGCAAGCTGCTGCAATTCTTCTGTTTTATTCATAAAATTAACTGATTACTTTCAAATAACTTTTCGCCACTTTTACGCTGGCTGTCAATACACCTTCAATACGAATGATGACATAGGTTTTATTAGCCTCTAAAGCCAACTCACCTTCAACTCCACACAAGTTGCCTTTCATCACACGAACTTTACTGCCGACAGTAAGGACTTCATTATCAAAACTGATATTATCGGGATTAAGATCCATAATTTGTTTAAAGTCCTCCATCTGTTTATCGGGAACAATAAGCATGGAACGGGTCGAAAAATCCTTTATATAATAAAGTTGAACACCATACTTATTTGATAAATCACAGGCATCCTGTTTAGTGGCACGAACAAATATCAAGTTTCTTATGACAGGAACTTCAACACGCTTACGACGGTATTTTAATTGACGAATGACAAATTGAGTAGGAAGATAATATTCCAAATTAATATTTATTCTCAATTTTTCTAAAGAATCCCGAGTGACAAATTCTTGTTTGTCGCGAGTACGAGCGGCAAACCAATGTTGCTGTTGTTCAGACATTTAATGGAAATGATTGGAAGAAAAATTCCTTAGTTCCGGATACGCTTCGCGGCTTGAACGAGACATTCTCTCTCTTTCAAACCGTCAACTTTTTAGAATTTACTTAGTATTGAAAACGAAGCGTTTAGAAGATAGAAACGTTTCAATAAACGTTCGTTTAATGGCACAAAGGTAAAACGTATAATTAGAAGTACAAAATATTTCTATATATAAAATTCAAAATATTGTTCTTTTGGTGATATACATCTTTGATATTCAACGATATGGAATTATAAAAAAATAATGTTTTTATGTATTCCTTCATCAAATATTTCTTTTAAAAGTACCTCAAAAAAAAGCGTTTCATTAAACGAACGTTTATTGAAACACTTTTCTTAATAGTAACCAGAGTCCACAAATTATCAATTATCTCTTTATCATAAATAATGAATTGAATATTTATTTATAGTATTCCAGCACATTATCTCATTGATAAACAAGATTTTATTATATACTATTTATTCATTACAAAGTAACGTATTTAAATCTCCGTTAATTACCTAATTAACCCATATTTAATATGCATAATTTACACCTATAAAATACGTACTTTTATAATATAAAGAATAGGATGCCTGATGTGGCGTTAACAATGTTAATACAAAAAGGGCTATACACCAGAATTAAACATCCTGCATGTGTAGCCCTCTTATTTTATCTATTTTCTATAATTATCAGAAAACCTCTACCTTTTCAGCAATTCGTTTTGCCTTGTCACGTAATGCATCCAAATCCGAACCCAAAGAAGCATAACAAAGCACCACTCCCATACGACGATTAACACGGGTAAAAGGCTTACCAAAAATACGCAGATATGTATCTTCTTCGCGTGTCACCTCTTCCATCCCCCGATATTGAGGACGCTCCTGACTGGCAATTGTTGATAGAATAACAGCACTGGCTCCTATCCTCTCCTGCCTGATGCCCGGAATAGGTAAACCAAGTACGGCACGCAGGTGAAGCTCAAACTCATTCAGATTCTGTGTTCCTGCCAAAGTCACCATACCCGTATCATGCGGACGAGGAGAAAGTTCGGAGAAATATACTCCGTTCTCATGGCTCAGGAAGAACTCTACTCCCCACAAACCAGCACCGGTTAAAGCACGAGTCACTTTTTCAGCCATTTCTTCCGCTTCTTTCAAATGAGCAGGATCAATATGTGCGGGCTGGAAGCTTTCACGATAATCTCCTCCCTTTTGTACATGTCCGATAGGCGGGCAGAAAAGAGTGGGACCATTCTTTTGAGTAACGGTAAGCAATGTGATCTCACTGTCAAACTTAATAAATTCTTCAATAATAAGCTCACGAATATCTCCACGGCTACCACTGCAACCATATTCCCAGGCATGTTCCAATTCATCGGCACTTTTCACCAATGACTGACCTTTGCCGGAAGACGACATCAACGGCTTCACCACACATGGAAAACCAATTTTAGCAGCAGCCTCTTTCAATTCTTCCAGAGAAGTTGCATAAAAGTACTTAGCCGTTTTCAAGCCCAACTCCTGAGCTGCCAAATCACGAATAGCTTTACGATTCATTGTAAAGTTTACTGCACGCGCACTGGGCACTACTTGTATTCCCTCCTTTTCAAAGTCATATAGGCGTTCTGTACGAATGGCTTCAATTTCCGGTACAATAATATCCGGCTGATGTTTCCTGACTACGCGTTCCAGTTCTTCTCCATCGAGCATGTTGAACACCTCATACTCATCAGCCACTTGCATAGCAGGAGCTCCGGCATACGAATCACATGCAATGATATATTGCCCTTTACGCTGGGCAGAAATAACAAACTCTTTTCCTAATTCACCGGAACCGAGTAAAAGTATTTTCTTCATTATAATAGTGTTTTTATCGTTAATTGCTGCAAAATTACAAATTAATCAAATGATATTTCTCCATTCATTTCTTTTTTTTACAGTAATCCAATATCACACAACAAAAAAGAAAGAATATCATATTTTTGTAAATCCAATTAAGAAAAAAACATCAATGAATTTAGGGTACAACACTTTTTTGTTGTTCTTTATATAGAATACTTTGTTTCACAGAAAAAATGCAAGCATGAAATGTTCTGAAATAATTCTAATCAAACAAGGAAATCCTGACATTTACAGAAGACTGGTAAAGGAATGGTTTCCAAAGTTAAGCATATTGATTAATTCTTATATTTTCAACGTAGAAGTAGCAAGAGATCTGGCACAAGATATTCTTATCTCTCTGTGGGAAAATAAAGATAAATTAAGAGATGACACAACTTTCGATAAGTATTTTTATGTTCTGGCAAAAAATAAAGCATTCAATTATCTAAAACAAAAACGATATGATATAATAGATATAGAAGATTATGAAACGGAACTGATAAAAATAAATCTGATGGAGCAATTATTAGAGAAGGATTCTCTGGAAAATATTATCATAAAAGAAAACATACAAAAAATCCAGGCACTTATTCAGTCTTTACCTTCAAATAGTAAAGAGATTTTTATTTTAAGTAGAAAATATAATCTGAAAAACAAAGATATAGCCATCAGATTGGGAATTTCTGTGAAAACTGTGGAATACCACATAACGAAAACACTCGCTTTTTTTCGAAAAAACATGGAAGTATTCTCCTGTTTTATATTCCTTGTTGTATAATATTCACAATTCTATTAATTAAAATAATATGACTGATGAAATTTTAATTCGTTTTCTGAAAGGAAATGCTAACTGTGATGAAATTCACCTAATAAATAAATGGTTGCAAGATAATCCACAAAATATAGATTACTTGAAACAGCTTCATGACAGTTTACTTTTGATTGATGTATGGGCCGGTAAATCCAGTCAGGAAGATCAGAAATATATTAACCAGATATTAAAAAGGACTATTAAAAACAAAAGTAAAAGGTATACTTTAATAAGTTATCTTGGGGCTCTGTCGGCAGTGGCTGCAATAATTATATTGGTAATTTTATTTAGTGTAAACTACAATCAGAATACGGAAAGTATATTATTAACTTCTCAGGAAAAATATAGAAATGAATATCGAAATTCCGGTACATTACTACTTTCAGACGGACAAAAAATCCCGTTAGATCAATTTGAAAATGAAATAATACTATCAAAAGATACACTTTGGGTAAATCATCACACGTATATAAACAGTGAATCTAATATAAGAAATAATCTTATTTGTACTCAACAAGGCTCACTCACAAAAATGCGACTTAATGACGGAACCGAAATTCATTTAAATTCCGGAAGTGTTTTTGAATTTCCTCAATTATTTACTAAATCCGAGAGAAATGTCTTTTTGGATGGAGAAGCTTATTTATCAGTTAGCAAACAGAATGGAAATCAGTTTGTAGTAAATACCAGTACTAAAAAGGTACAAGTTCTGGGAACATGTTTCAATGTTCGGGCCTACTCTACAAAAAAAACATTCTCTACCGTACTGGTTGAAGGAAGTGTAGCAATCTCTTCAGACAAAGAACGGACTTTAATAAAACCTGAACAGATGTATGTTTATTATAAAGATCGTAAAGAAGGAGAAATTATGAATATTGACCCAACACAATATATCTCCTGGAAAGATAAAGAAATCAGGTTTCAGCAACAACCTATAAAAGAAATAATCGGACACATAGCCGAATTTTATGGGTATGAAATTGATATTGATAATCCGGTATTAAACAATTATGAACTAACTGGGACTTTATCATTAAAGTCCCAAATACATAATACGCTGAATATATTATTTCTAACTCTTCCACACAGCGAAAAGCTAATGATAAAAGAGGTAGAAAACAGAAAACTAATAGTAAAATAAATATTGAAAAACAAGCTTGTTTACCTATCTAATTAATTCAAAAAAAATGATCTTATGAAAAACTATTTTATTTTTATTGTTGCCGGGCTTCTTGCAAGCAACATAGAAGCAAAAGTTATTAAAGTTACATCGGCTTCTACAGACGAAACAAATAAAGGTTCATTCTTATACTGCTTAAAACATGCTAATGACGGAGACGAAATCTTATTCGATTTGTCAGAAGATACGATTCGGATTGCCAATCAATGTACTTTCTCTGCAGAAAAGCAACTTGTGATAAATGGTAAAAACGTGAAGACTAATAAAAATATAGTCTTCGCTCCGACAAACGATTATGCAAAAAGAGGTTTTGAAATTCCAACAGAGTATCCAGGTGGTGTGATGACAGCAGCTGACATTACTTTCAGAAACTGTACATTTGCTAAATTCAAAATGACGGCTATACGGAATAATGGAAAACTAACTTTGGAAGAGTGCTTATTCGTACAAAATGGAGTTGGTGGCATTACAAATGGATCCGCATTATTTGTAAACACCCCTTGTGTGATCCGGAATTGTGTATTTGATAGTAATGAAAGTATCGGAGAATCGCGGGGAGGAGCTGCCATATATGCAGCCAAAGTAGGAAGTCGCCTGGATATAACCAATAGTAGTTTCATTAACAACTATACAAGCAATCAGGGAGCTGCTATGTGGTTGGCAGACAGCACTGTTGTAAAACTGACCAATTGTACTTTTGCCAATAACCGGGCTATAAAAGCAGAAAATGAAGAAAAATATCAAGATGCAGGAAAAGGGGGAGCCATTATAAGTACCATAACCAAAGTCAGTACACCAGCCAAATATGCTCCGTTGATTTATGCTGTAAACTGTACATTCACAGGTAACGAGGCTAATAATGGCGCCGGAGCTATCCATCTATACCCTCTTAAAGGAACGGAAAAAGCTTCTGTATGGTTAATTAATACTCTATTGTTATACAATTATAATAAAAACGAGCATTCCGATATAGTAGAAGAAACAGATATTAATGATGTTCGTTTTTACGCTTTGAACTCGATATGGGGAAAAGGAGGCAGATGTGACGATAGAAAAGAAGAAGGTTGCCTGATTTACGATTACACAACTCAGCTGCCAGTGTTCCAGCAGATGGAAAGTACCGAAACAAACGATCGCCCACACATATCAAACAATCATTTACCAGTTGTTTCTTTAGCAGAAGGTAGTATAGTAATAGGAAAAGCAGCCACAACCATACCCGGTAATTTCATTTTCACAGAAGATAAATTAGAAATTCCTTCCATGGATCAGTTGGGACATTTGCGCTCAACACATCCGGCTATAGGAGCGGTTGAATACTCTTCTGCAACAGGAGTTACGAAAACCTTTTTCAATGATATTATAATGTATCAAAAAGACAGAAAGCTAATGGTTTCTTGTCCGGAAGGTAATTTCAATCTCCGTATCTATACCCTATCCGGCCAACTTTGCATGAATACAAACTATTCAGGTACAACAACTGTATGTATCAACCTCGAGTCTTACCCAAAAGGTTTATACACTTGTGAGCTTACCCAACAAGCAAACAGAAAAACGACTAAATTCCTACTTAACTGACATAATATTCATTGGTAATCGTTTTATATATCATGAAAAAAATACGATTTTTACTTGCAGTATTTTGCATGACATTCACTTATTTAAATGCACAAGATATAAATAAAGTGATTCACATTAATTTTGATAATACACCTTTGAGAGAAGCATTTTTGATTATAGAAAAAGAAAGTGGATATAATCTTATCTTTTCCAACTATTCTGTAAAAAAAGAAATGTACATATCACTGAAGGAAAAAAAAATCAAAATTGTTGACTTATTATCCAAACTGACTCAAATGTGTAATACGCACTATAAAATTGAAGACAAGCAGATTATTATTATCCCCAATCAAGACAATGTTCCGCCACAGAAAACTGTTCCAGGCAAAAAACGGATTACAGGTATAGTAACAGATACAAGTTCTAATCCAATTATTGGTGCAACGATAATAGACCCAAGCAGCAATCAAGGAACTGTAACCGATATAGATGGTAACTTCTCTTTTGAATGCGAATCAAAATTTACAGTTTCATCTGTTGGGTATAAAACACAAGAGCTTAGTGCCAACAAAAACTTTTATAACATTGTGCTTCAAGAAGATGTGCAACTTGTTGATGAAGTTATTGTTGTAGGATACGGAGTTCAAAAAAAGGTCAATCTGACAGGGGCTGTTAACTCCATAGAACAAGATGCTTTGGAGAACCGACCTATCATGAATGTCAGTTCCGGATTACAGGGAATGCTACCTGGGGTAAGTATTACACAATCCAGCGGACAACCAGGCAATAATAAAACTTCTATTAGAATCAGAGGACTGGGAACAATATCCAGTAATGCCGACCCGTATATTCTGATTGACGGTGTGGAAGGAGATATGGATTTACTCAACCCGAATGATATTGAAAGCATTTCCGTATTAAAAGATGCTGCATCTTCGGCCATATATGGCGCACGAGCAGCTAATGGTGTTATACTGGTTACAACGAAGAAAGCATCGGGTGAAACAAAGAAGCAAATCAGCTACTCCGGCTATTACGGTTTACAGCGCCCTACCCGCCTACCTGAAATGGTAAATGGATATGAGTATATGATACTGCATAATGAAGCGAAAAAAAATAAAGGAGATGCCGAATTGTTTTCAGAAGCTGTTATAAATATCTATAGGTCAGGAAACTTTGATACGGATGAATATGCCGATACAGACTGGATAAACGAAATCTACAGAAAAACTGCACCACAACAGAGCCATAATATCAATCTGAGCGGAAACACAGGCAAATTGGGTTATTATGTATCATATGCTTTTTTTAAACAAGACGGATTGGTGATAAACAATCCGTTCAACTCTCGTCGGCATAATATCCGCATGAGATTTAATTCCGACTTCTTTAATGGAAAATTAAACTTAGATTCAGGAATTACTTACGTCGATCAGAAAAATATCTCTTCTCCTTATGATGACACTGGCAGTATTTTCCGATTGGCAAACCGAATCGACCCATTGGTACCTGTTAAATATAAAAACGGAGAATGGGGAGTTGGTTCAGTAAACAATCCAATGGCTGTAGCCATGGATGGCGGAGAAAATACGGAACAGCTGACGGACCTTATAGCGTCGGTCTCTGCTTCACTACATATAATAAAAGGATTAGATGCTAACTTTCAGTTTACCTATAATAAACAAGGCATATCTAACCACAATTTCAAAAGAGGTATATTAAAATACGACCGTTTTGGAATTCCTTTATTGGGCAACGATCAAATAAAATCTAAATTGGCAGAAAACAACTATTCCCGTGAAAACAAAAATTTAATGTTTAATTTTAACTACAAGTTTAATTTAGAAAAACATCATTTTAATATATTAGCAGGATTCAATGAAGAATATAGCATACGTAAATTTGTGTCTGCCTCAAGAGAAAACTTCCCTATGGGCGATGAAGTGGAGTCACTGAATGTAGGAATTGAGAACATATCTAATGATGCTAACTCCTCTCATAACAGCCTGCGCTCATACTTTGCAAGATTAAATTATAATTATGCCGACAAATACCTTTTCGAAGCAAACATCCGTAATGACGGTTCTTCCCGGTTTGCACCCGAACAACGCTGGGGGGTATTTCCTTCTTTCTCTATGGGATGGCGCTTTAATGAAGAGCGGTTTATGTCATCTTTATCTTCTATTCTGAATTCCGGTAAAATAAGGATATCGTGGGGAATGTTGGGCAACGAACGAGTAGGTAAAGATGGCAACTATTATCCTTACTTAGGTTTAATAGAATCGATACCGTCAACTCCCATAGGCGGAATAGAACAAACCGGATTTTATATGAGAACAGCAGCTAACAGACATTTAACATGGGAAAAAGTAGAAATGTCCAACATAGGAATTGATTTGGGATTTTTAAACAATCGATTAAATTTCAATCTCGACTTATTTCTTAAAAAAACCACAGATGCACTATTGAAGGCGGAGTATTCTTCAATCATAGGTGTATACAAAATAGAGGATTTACCGGAAGTAAATATGGGTAGTATTGAAAACAAAGGGTGGGAAATGACTTTAAACTGGAGAGACCAAATCGGTAAATTCAATTACAGTGTAATGGCCACCGTCTCCGATGTAAAAAATAAAGTAACATCTTTAGGAAACAGTAACCCGCGTATAGATGAAGAGTTAAGGCAAGTGGGAGAACCTCTGAATGCTTATTACGGGTATGTAACAGACGGATTACTACAGCCTTCGGATTTCGAATACTATGATGAGAATAAAAAGAAATATATGAATCCTAAAGTCCCGGTAATGGATGCCTATAAAACAATTGTCCAGCCGGGAGATATAAAATACATGGATATTACAAATAATGGAACGATTGATGGAGACGACCGGCGAATTATAGGTAATCCTAACCCGCGTTATTACTTTGCCCTGAAACTGGATGCAGAATGGAAAGGCATAGATATATCAGCTTATTTTCAGGGAGTAGGCAAAGTGAACGGTTATTTGGGATATGAAGCAAGACATGCACTGATTGATGACTTCTCCATTCCTAAAAGAGATCATCTGGACCGCTGGACTCCGGATAACATGAATGCATCGTATCCACGACTTTATTATGGGCAAGGACACAACCGGGAATTTTCGGATTATTGGGTAGAAAATGCCTCATATCTTCGCTTCAAAAATCTGCAAATAGGCTATAATATACCATTTGACAAGTTAATAAAGAAACATATCAGTAAGCTGAGAGTATATTTCTCAGCAGATAATCTGCTTACTGCAACTCGTTTTTATAAATATTACGATCCGGAAATCGGACGTACAAACGGAAGTGACTACCCACAAGTAAAAACATTTGTGATTGGTGCAAATATAACTTTCAATAGTAAATAATGAATAAACAGTTGATAACATGAAAAAATACATTATTGGAATAATATTATTATGTTTTGCATTAACAGCATGCTATGATCTAAATCTGTCTCCGCTGGATGCTTCTTCTGACAATAATTTCTGGGAAACAGAAAGTCAATTGCGGGGAGCTACATATGTATGCTACAGTATTATGCAAAAAGATATGCTTAATTTCGGAGAAGGATGTGGAGAGTCGGCAATGTGGGGAGATCCCAAAAATGCCTTAAACAAAATATCAAGCGGAGTGTACCCTTATACCATCCAGTTTCCCGTATCAAGTTGGTGGAACTATTTTTATCAGAATATATTCTATTGTAACAAGTTCCTGGAAAATTATAAAAAAGCTAACATTTCAGAATCCGTTAAAGAAAAATATGCAGCGGAAATAAAAGTTATCAGAGCCTTGGACTATTTTTATCTGACAAGTCTTTATGGAGATGTCCCTTTAGTTACAAGGGTACTCTCTCCAGAGGACCCGGAAATGACAGCTCCTCGCACTCCGAAGCAAGAAGTTATAGATTACATACTCAATGATTTAGATCAGGCTGCAGCCAAATTAGGCGAAGACATACCAACCGGTGAAAATTCCGGCAGAGTAAACAAATGGACAGCCTTAGGGCTTAAATCACGGATAGCTCTCTTTAATGAAAGGTGGGAAATAGCTTATCAAGCAGCAGAAAGTGTAATGAAATCAGGTAAATACGAACTGTATAATGAAGGAGGACATTCTGAAGCGTACTACAATCTATTTACAGTGGCAGCCAATCAAACAAAAGGAAACATTAATAATAAAGAGACCATGATGGCTGGGATATATAAAGAGGATAAACGCATGCACAATCTTTCGGCAGAAATAATGAGTCAAAGTGACTATAATCGTTTCAATCCCTCCAAATCGTTAGTAGATACTTATTTGTGTATAGACGGAAAACCAGCCGTGCGAGGATACGAATATGCTAATAATCCTGAAGTCCGTCTCTCTCCGCTATACAAAGAAGAGGAATACGCCGATTACTGGAAAAATCGTGACCCACGAATGGAACAAACGATAATGAAGCCAGGTTCACCCTGGTGGGGAGGAAATGATGGTATTAATAACTTTGATGTTTTTGAGGTTCCCCGCTTTGTAAACAAAGGAAGAACCGGCAGTGTTACGCTTACCGGATTTTATTTTAAGAAATATTCTTCAGCTTCAACATCAGGAGTACCAGGTAAAGATTATAATGACATCATCATTATGAGATATGCTGAAATTTTGCTAAATTATATTGAAGCTATTTATCACTATCAAAACGAACAGGTAACCCAACAACAAATAGATCGTTCCATCAACTTACTCAGAAATCGTGTAGGCATGCACCCTATGATACTAACAGAGTTAGTAGACTGGAATATGGATATCAAAAAGGAAATTCTGAGAGAAAGGCGTATTGAGTTGGCTTTTGAAGGGTTAAGGTTTCTGGACATTTTGCGATTAAAGGAAGGCAATCGCCTGGCACAATCAACTTTAGGAGTAAAAAAAGCCATCATTGACAAATTCGTGCCTTTAGGACTGGAACATAATTTCGAACGTGTTAATGAAAACGGAGATATTATCATTGAAGGTTCTTCTTTAGACGGAACAGGACCACGCGTATTCGACCAGAAAAAACACTATTTATGGCCTATTCCACAAATGGAGAGAATGAAAAATCCGAACTTAGGTCAGAATCCCAACTGGCCTGTTTAAACAAAAAACATTATGAAAAAATTATATTTGTGGATATTCTTATCCTTTATATGGCAATTAGTATTGGCTCAAAATGAAACTTTCTTAAAACACGGACCTTATCTTATGAATCCGGCTCCGAACAAAATATCCATATTGTTTCAGACACAACAACGTGCCTTATCATGGATAGAAGTTCGGGAAGAAAATTCAGAAAACAGTAAAAGATATCAAAGTAGTAAACATGGCTTAAAAGAAGCATTCAATTTATATAATACCATATTATTAGATTCTTTAAAATCTGATATCTCTTACCAATATAGAGTATGTTCACAAAGGTTCGAAACTTTTGAACCTTATAAAAAAATAAAAGATGAAATCCAATATACAAATTGGTATACATTTATGACGCTTCCAAGACAGGAAAAGGAAATCAAATTCTGTGTATTAAATGATATTCACGATAATACAGAGTTAATGGAAAAACTATTGAACCATACAAAGTATAAAGAATATAATTTCATCGTGATGAATGGAGATATGAGTAATCTGATAGAAAAAGAAGAACAACCTTATATTGTTCTAGATAAAGCAACCGAATTATTTGCCCGTCAGATTCCGATTTTATATGTAAGAGGAAATCACGAAACAAGAGGAAAGTATGCCAGAGTACTTCACCATTATGTGGATTGCTCTTCTGGAAATTATTATTATTTTCTTAGAACCGGAGATTGTGCAATCATTGTATTGGATAGCGGTGATGAAGGAGCCGATGATACCCCGGCTTATGCAGGTACTACTGCATTCGATGCCTATAGAAAAGAACAAACACAATGGCTTGAAACAATCGTAAAAAAGAAGGATTTTCTTGAAGCCAAACATCGTATCGTATTTGCACATATTCCTCCAATAGGTGCTAATAGCTGCTGTCAGGCTGTATTACAAACTCAACGGGAGTGGATACCGATATTAAACCTGGCCGGTATTGACTTGTTGGTTTGCGGTCATAATCATCATTTAGGGTTCGTACCTAAAAAAAATGAAACCAATGAGTTTCCAATCGTAATCAATGGTAAAAATACAATTATGGAAATATCTATTTCACCTGTTAACAGAATAGATTATAAAATTCTCAATGAAAACGGAGAAATTGTTTTACGTAAAAATTAGAATATATGAAAGTCAGATATCAAATAATATTCCTGCTATTTCTATTTGGATGGATCTCCGCCTGTCAGAATTCGGACAGTGACAACGGAGTTCAGCCACAAATTCAGTTAATGAATGTATCAGATAATCAATTAAAATCAGATCCTGGAACGACCTTTGTTATTGAGGCAGAAATATCATCAGAGGAAGAATTAACAGGCATTTATTATTTCGTCCAGCGTAAAGATAAAAATAATCATATCCAGGAAACTCCTTATGAATATAAGTTTGATAAAGAAAAACAGAATATTCACTTCAAAATTGAATTATATGCTGACGAAAACCTAACAGGTATCAGGATCATAGTTCAGGGAAAGAAAATGAAACAAGAAGAAAGAATTCAAATTATTATTAACTCTTTCGTAAAGTTTCAAATGGAAAAAGAAAAGTTAATTACAATTCCGGAAGAAGAAGTAGAAGTGAAGGGAACAATAACTCCTACGGGAAACGTTATCCGTTCTTATTATGAAACATTGAATACAGACAGAGAAGTAATTTATAAAAGAGATTTTCAGGTAAACACAAATGGCTCTTTCTCTTTTCCGATAACTCCGGATGAGACTATTTCACAACTCAGACTGGTCGTAGAGAATCAAGAAGGCGTAGGAGTCACCATTATACCCGTCATAACAGGTCCTTATATGGAAGAAGGAACTTTCATTAATTGTTATTACAATATAAAGCTAACAACAGCTTTAAATGGCACCCCTTATTTTGCTCCCGATATAAAGCCTTATGCTCTTACGATGGAACAAGCAAGGAGCAATCAGCAAAATATTGAATTTTTATTTGTAAACATGGTTAATGTAGCACCCAAATGGGCAGGTATCGGCCTATGTGTGTTTGCAAATAATATAGTAGCAACTACTGTTGCAGCCAATGAATATGTAAATGGAATGATTTATCCGGAAGGAGACAATAATCATAGACGTTTTGTTTATCATTCACTAATGGCAGAATGGCCTTTCAGTTATAACTCTTTTACAGATAATCAGACTTCTGTAAACCAAATATTGAACCCAGAACTGGATTGGACTTCCAATGGGATACTCCGTTTGAACGATGCAAGACATGGTTCTTTTTTCGGATTTAAATTACAGGATGATAGAAAAGCTATTGGCCAGATAATAAAAACAGAAGGTGAAGGATATGACGCAGTAATGTATCTAAACTTTAAATGTATGAAGTAATAAAAATAGCCAAAGTCTTTATTCAGGCATCATTGCTAAAAATAAAGACTTTGACTTTCAATGTTTTTTTATCTTATTATTGATGTTGCTCACGCAATAAATCATTCACCGTTTTTACAGGATTGAAAGTAGAGAGTGGCACTTCTACAAACACGGTGTTCCAGTCACTCATTGCACCATTCCACAATCCGGGAAGTTCAAGAGCCTTGAGATCTTTGCCATTCTTAGACTTATAAGATATGAATCCGGTAGCTTTATCTACATATTTCGTCAAATCAAATTTATGGCCTTTATAATCACGTACGGCACATACCAGATCTACCGGATTAAAGTGAGTACCTTTCTCAAACATCTCTTTGGCAGTAGGATCATTCATATCAATCTGAGAACTTTCCAGAATCTGCAATGAGATAGTGCCATCATTGTTATAAGCCAGGAACGGACCACCTCCCGGTTCGCCTACATTCTTTACCATACCACAAACACGCATCGGACGATTCAGTTTCTTTCTCAGATACATCACCAACTCTGAATCTTCCAGATTCTTAGTCTCCGGATTCTTACAGAATAGTTTCTTTTGTACGAACTGAAGAATTTCCATCACCTGTTCATGAGAATAATCACCGCTATCCAACAATTCCAGATATTCAAAAGCCTGTTTTTGCAAAGCAACCAGCACACCGGCAATCAGTTTCTTATAAAGCACCGTATCTGCTTTCAATCTATCAGGTACTACATTATCGATGTTTTTGATAAAGATAATATCGGCATCAAGATCATTCAGATTCTCAATCAGCGCTCCATGACCACCCGGACGGAACAACAGCTTACCATTATCACGGAAAGGCTGGTTATCCATATCGGCAGCAATCGTATCCGTACTTGGCTTCTGCTCTGAGAAAGTGATATTGTAATCTACCCCATAACGTTGGGCAAACTCTCCGGCTTTCTCTGCTACCAGAACTTTAAACAGTTCACGATGCTCAGTAGAAACAGTAAAATGCACATTCACCTTGCCACACTTTCCGGCAGCATACATAGCACCTTCGGCCAAATGTTCTTCAAGCGGCGTACGTGAACCTTCTTCATATTTATGGAATTTGAGCAGTCCTTTAGGCAAAGCACCGTAATTCAATCCGGCTTCTTCGAGCAGGGCAGATACCACTGCTTTGTAATTTCCTTCGGCTATTAATCCGCAAATATCCTTTCCGGCTGTACGCTGACAGGCTACATTCAAATCATCATAAAATGCAAACTTCTCAATACTCTCAAAGAATGCCTGCTCAAATTTCGTTGTAGGCTGATCATAGTCGGCTCCCAGAAACTCAAACAAATTCTTAAACATACGACTGGCTGCTCCGGAGGCAGGAACAAACTTCACAATCGTCTTCTCTGTATTCTTATATGCATCCCAGGCTGCAAGATATGCCCCCTGCTCATCTGCATCAGGAGCAAGAATCCCCTTCTCAACCGATGCAGCCGCATCCAGTTTCAAAAACGGAAAACCTTTCTGAAAGCATGCCAGTTGTTCGGCTATCTGAGCTTCCGAAATACCTTTTTTGGCAAGCAACTCTTTGTCTTGTGGTGTCATCATACGTATCTATTTTTATTAATTGATGCCCAAAAATACAAAATGTTATTTAGTTATGCCCTTTTACTAAACAAAAAAAACTACTTTTACGTCGAAATAATGTAGTAATGTGCCAATATGCCAATGTGCCAATTACCATTCGGTATCACAGCGCAGCTAATTGGCACATTGACATATTGGTACATTAAATAATTATTTATCATGGAGGATATTTCATTTTTCACAGAAAAAGAGAAAGCTGAGTTATTCGCTTTATATAAACGGCTGATACGGTCAGCAGGAGAAAGTATCACGAAGGACGATACCCGGAAGCTGAAGAAATACCTTATTCATGCTGCACAGTGCAATAGTCTGCGCCGTAACAATTTTGGGATGAATCCTGTTATCAGGGATTTACAAACGGCAGTTGTTGTGGCCGATGAAATAGGAATGAAAGGATCGTGCCTGATAGGTATCATGCTGCACGAGATTGTAAAAAATAACGTATTATCTCCTGCAACTGTCCGCAGTGAGTTTGGAGAAGATGTTTCGAGTATTATTACAGGATTGGTAAAGACCAATGAGTTGTATGCAAAAAGTCCTGCCATCGAATCTGAAAACTTCCGTAACCTGCTCCTCTCCTTTGCAGAGGATATGCGTGTAATCCTTATTATGATTGCCGACCGTGTAAACGTAATGCGGCAAATCAAGGATTCGGAAAATGAGGAAGACCGCATCAAGGTAGCCAATGAAGCGGCCTATCTGTATGCACCATTGGCTCATAAGTTAGGGCTCTACAAACTGAAGTCGGAATTGGAAGACTTGTCTCTGAAGTATATTCACCGGGATACTTATTATTTCATTAAAGACAAACTGAATGAAACAAAAGCATCGCGGGACAAGTACATTGCTGCTTTTATAGAACCGATACAAAAGAAAGTAAAAGAGGCCGGTCTGAAATTCGACATTAAGGGGCGTACCAAGTCCATCCACTCTATTTGGAACAAGATACAGAAACAAAAGACGCCTTTTGAAGGTATCTATGACCTTTTTGCCATTCGAATCATTCTCGATTCGGATCCGGACAAAGAGAAGCAGGAGTGTTGGCAGGCTTATTCTATCGTGACAGATATGTATCAGCCCAATCCGAAGCGTTTGCGTGACTGGCTGTCTATCCCTAAAAGTAATGGGTATGAATCGCTCCACATCACCGTAATGGGACCGGAAGGTAAATGGGTGGAGGTACAGATACGTACCCGTCGCATGGATGAAATAGCCGAACGGGGTCTTGCAGCTCACTGGCGGTACAAAGGTATCAAAGGAGAGACAGGGCTGGACGAATGGCTGACTTCTGTACGTGAAGCACTTGAGAATCCGGACAACGATTCAATGAAAGTGATGGACCAGTTCAAGATGGATCTGTACGAGGATGAGGTATTCGTATTTACACCCAAAGGAGACCTTTTCAAACTGGCCAAAGGAGCAACTGTACTCGATTTTGCTTTCCATATCCATAGCAAATTGGGTTGTAAATGTATCGGTGCAAAGGTTAATGGCAAAAACGCCCAGTTGAAACAAAAGCTGAACAGCGGTGACCAGGTAGAAATCATGACATCGAACACCCAGACACCCAAGCAAGATTGGCTGAACATTGTAACCACCTCCAAGGCTCGTACCAAGATTCGACAGGCATTGAAAGAGATGGTGGCACGCCAGCATGACTTTGCCAAAGAAACACTGGAACGTAAATTTAAGAACCGGAAGATGGAATACGATGAGGGTACAATGATGCGCCTCATCAAGCGACTGGGATATAAGGTAGTGACAGAGTTCTATCAGGCGATAGCTGATGGTACACTGGATGTAAACGACTTGCTCGATAAATACATAGAACAGCAAAAGCGTGACAACGATACACATGATGAAATTGTATATCGCAGTGCCGAAGGATATAACCTGCAAAACCAGATAGAAGAGACGAATGGCAAAGAAGATGTACTTGTCATTGATCAAAATCTGAAAGGACTGGAGTTCAAACTGGCTAAATGCTGTAATCCGATCTATGGAGATGAAGTATTCGGGTTTGTTACTGTATCCGGAGGTATAAAGATTCACCGCATGGATTGTCCGAATGCAGATCAAATGAGAGAACGCTTTGGATATCGTATTGTAAAAGCCCGTTGGGCCGGAAAATCACAGGGAACGCAATACCCCATCACACTCCGTGTAGTGGGACATGATGACATTGGTATTGTAACAAACATTACTTCGATTATTTCTAAAGAAAACAATATCACGTTACGTTCTATTGGCATTGACTCCCATGATGGCCTATTCTCGGGTACAATGACTATCATGGTAGGTGATACAGGTCGTCTGGAAGCTTTGATAAAGAAATTAAGGACGGTAAAAGGAGTGAAACAAGTGAGTAGAAATTGAAAAATAATGAATCAATGTACCAATGTTTTATTGAAACGCGAATGATCGCAAATTATCGCAGATTAGATGGCATGCTACATTTGAGAGACGATATTCTTTGCGTGAATTTGCGATAATCTGCGTTTCAATGATACGATCATTTAATTAGGATACAGTACTTATGGAATCATTCAGTATAAAAAAACGTCTGAAAAGCTTTACTTATGCATGGAAAGGAATCAGAGGCTTTGTATGTAGGGAACACAACGTATGGATTCATCTGACAATCGCTATGTTAGTAATTATTGCAGGCTTTATTTTCGATATAGAGAAGTTCGAATGGGTAGCAATTATTATCTGCATAGGGGTTGTTATCGCGGCAGAAGCATTCAATACAGCTATCGAGCGACTCGTGAATTTAGTATCTCCTGAATGGCATCCGATAGCCGGTGAGGTAAAAGACATTGCAGCAGGCGCTGTACTGATATGTGCTATCGCAGCAGCAATCGTAGGATTAGTTATCTTTATACCATATATTAATTGAAAATTGAAAATGGAAGAAAGGCAGAAGAAACATGCTGGAGATTTACCAGCAGTCTTTCATTTTCAATTTTCAACTTTCAATTTTCAATTATTCAACTATCGTACCCGCTTTTTCTTAAAATAAGGATAGGTCAACAATATGAAAAACAGCAAAGCTATCGGAGTCAGAATACACCCTAAATGATAAACAGCATCTACAGAAGACTCAGTGCTCAGATAGCAAGCAGCAGCAACTCCCAAAGACATGCCTGTTTCCCATGCTAAAAGATGAGTGGTATTGGCAGTGCCACGCTGGCAATGTTGTGACAGTTTTACAAACATCAGCAAGAACTCAGGAGTAACCAATCCAAGTCCCACTCCCAACAATATGGCAGTTACAATAGCCGGCAGTTCTTTCAGTAAAATAAAAGAAACCATCATCAGGCTAATTCCTAAAGTAATTACTCTCAGCGTTTTTTCCTCACGATAAACAAACCTTGCCAGCAATACAGAAAACAGGAACCCCACTCCTACTATTGCAAAAAACGGAATTTCGATATTACCTATAAACACATCACTCAATGAATTATGAAAAACAGGTAACAACAATCCCGGAATGAAAGCTATCAACATAAGATTGAAAGCGGGCAACCATCCTCGTAAAAGTAAAAAACGGTCGGACGAACATAGGTTAGTCACAATCGGTGCACGGAAAGGTACATAAACACGGGAAACAAAGAAAATGCCTGCCAATCCGGCAATAACCGATACATACAATAAGGTTTTAAAATCATACCACTGATACAAACCTACCCCCAATGCTATGCCGATAAGCATTCCTAACCGGGCCGCCCACGAGAAAGCAATATTTCCCGAACTACGCAAATTAGTATTGGTAATATCAATAGCCAGCGTAATACCTGCCGTAGTAGCCATACCAAATGCAATACCTTGTACGAAACAAAGCAGCAACAGCTGTGTGATATCATTAACAAAACCATATCCCACCGTAGCCGCTACCATCGTTGCAAAAGAGAAAGCACAGACATACTTCCGCTTATATGCATCTACCAGATACGCATGAAAGGGACCAATGGCAAACATTCCCAAAGTAAGCAATAAAAACATTGCTCCGGTTTGAGAAACCGGCACACCCAAGTGATCCGCCATCTCTACCGGAACAACCGGAAATAGCATATACAGGGATATGAACAACAGCAAATTAGCAATACATATCCGCATAAAATGAATTGTCCACAAATGATTTGTCATAAATATTAATATTGTTCCTTCTCGTTCGGGAAGTCACAGTTCTTTACGTCCGAAACGTAGTGACTGATAGCATCCGTCATCACTGTGAACAAGTCAGCATAACGACGCAGGAAACGGGGACGGAAACCATTGTTCATACCCAACATATCCTGAATAACAAGTACCTGACCATCTACATCACCACCGGCACCAATACCAATGACAGGAATAGTCAGTTCACTAGCCACACGTTTGGCCAGTTCGGCAGGTATCTTCTCAAGAACCAGTGCAAAACAACCGGCTTCTTCAAGTAAGTGTGCATCACGAATCAGCTTTTCAGCTTCTGCTTCATCTTTAGCACGAACCGTATAAGTACCATATTTATTGATTGACTGTGGCATCAGTCCTAAGTGACCCATGATAGGAATACCTGCACAAAGAATGCGCTTTACAGTTTCGATGATTTCTTCGCCACCCTCTAATTTTAATGCATCGGCATGGCTCTCTTTCATAATACGAATAGCAGAAGCAAGACCCTCTTTTGAATTTCCCTGATAGGAACCAAACGGCATATCTACTACCACCATAGCACGTTTCACTGCACGCACAACAGACTTACCATGGTAAATCATCTGATCGAGCGTAATAGGAAGAGTTGTCACATTACCTGCCATCACATTGGAAGCAGAATCACCGACAAGAATCACATCCATTCCGGCACCATCAACAATCTGTGCCATTGTGTAATCGTAAGCAGTCAACATAGATATCTTCTCGCCTCTTTCTTTCATTTCTATCAGGCGATGTGTAGTCACTTTTCTGGTGTCATCTGATATATATCCAGCCATGTTTCTATATATTTATGAATTAATAAATTGGGCGCAAAGGTATAACTTTTAATTTATAACAAACAAGAAAAGCAGAAGAATTCATATTTTGGAGAACTTCCCAATCCGTTTAATTACTTTATTATCAGAATTATTATAACTTTGATGATACTCCAATAAACCAAACAAGAAACATGCAAGCTCCCGCCCCTATGCAACGAGAGTACTTGCCGAAAACATTAAATAAGTTAGTGACAGAATAAGTTTCATTTCGCCATAGACAGTAACTTCTCATAGGTCATTCCCATGAAATCATCCATGATAACATCTGCTTTATCTATGATCGTTTCACAGGAATTTGTGGTTGCCAATCCTATAACAATAGCACCGGAATAGCGCCCGGCTTGCAAGCCGTGAAAAGAATCTTCAAATACAAAACTGTTCTCCGGAGTAGTCCCAAATATCTTCATTCCGAGCAAAAAACAATCCGGAGCCGGTTTAGAATGTTCAAACATCTCACCGGTAAGAATACGATCAAACTGTGTCTTGAATTCGGGATGAGCATGATAGACATTCTCCATCTTCTCTTCGTTGGAACTGGTGACAAGAGCGATCTTCACACCATGATGACGAAGATCGGCAAGGAAACCTTGTACCCCCGGAAGATATTCATAGACCATATCTTTCTCAAACTTATTAAGTTCACGAGTAATCTGCTCACGTACCGGAACAAGATCTCCGGAAAAGTATTTATCATAAATCTGTGCCAGGGTCTGCCCTTTTATTCCGGGACCAAAATTCTCTTTATGCAGATACTTTTGTCCCTGTTCATTCCAAAAAATAGTATACTGTGGTTCTGTGTCCATTATAACACCGTCAAAATCGAACAATGCAGCAATTGTCTTTGTAGCATCCATAAACATCTTTTACCTTTAAACGTTAAACGTTGTATTTACATCGGCGCAAAGTTCAGAATAATCAATGGATAAGGCAAATTATTCGTACCTTTGCACCACTTAAAAAACCGTAACGACTCAACATATGGCGCAACAAACCGACCCACGCATTCTGGGAACCGAAAAAATCGGGAAACTTCTGTTACAATACTCTATTCCCGCTATTATCGGAATGACTATTACTTCACTCTACAACATTATTGATAGTATTTTTATCGGGCATGGTGTAGGAGCTATAGCTATTTCCGGCTTGGCCATTACATTTCCGCTGATGAATCTTGTGGTAGCTTTCTGTGTACTTATTTCGGCCGGTGGGGCTACTATTTCTTCTATCCGCTTAGGGCAGAAAGATATGGAAGGTGCAACAGAAGTGTTGGGCAACACATTAATGCTGTGCCTTATTAACTCGGTAGTATTTGGCGGCATTGCTTTTATTTTTCTGGATCCTATACTAAACTTCTTCGGTGCCAGCCCTGCTACATTACCCTACGCACGCGATTTTATGCAGGTAATCCTACTTGGCACTCCTGTGACATATACCATGATAGGGTTGAATAATGTAATGCGTGCCACCGGATATCCAAAGAAAGCGATGCTGACTTCTCTGGTAACTGTATTAGCCAACGTAATTATTGCTCCTATATTCATATTCCATTTCCATTGGGGAATCCGGGGAGCGGCTATGGCAACTGTAGTATCGCAATTTATCGGTATGGTATGGGTAGTGCAGCATTTTCGCAACAAGGAGAGTTTTGTTCATTTCCGTCCTGGTTTCTGGAAAATGAAAAGACGTATTGTAGCCAGTATCTTTTCTATCGGTATGTCCCCTTTTGCAATGAATGTAACCGCTTGTGTCATCGTGATCCTTATCAACAACAGCTTACAGAAGTATGGTGGAGACATGGCTATCGGCGCATACGGTATTATGAACCGGTTGTTAATGCTCTACGTTATGATTGTAATGGGACTGACCATGGGAATGCAGCCCATCATCGGTTACAACTACGGTGCACAAAAACAGGATCGTGTAAAACATACGCTCCGCCTGGGTATCATCGTTGGTGTACTGATCACAAGTAGTGGTTTCATTATCTGCGAACTCTTTCCGCACACCGTTTCTGCTATATTCACTGACAGTGAGGAGTTGATTAATATGGCAGCAACAGGACTGCGTATCTGTATCTTGATGTTCCCTCTGGTTGGTGCACAGATTGTTATTTCTAACTTCTTTCAAAGTATCGGGAAAGCAAAAGTCAGCATATTCCTCTCGTTGTCCCGCCAATTGGTATACTTACTGCCCTGCCTTCTGTTATTTCCCGGCTGGTATGGGTTGAATGGCATTTGGATGAGTATGCCGGTATCAGACGGACTGGCTTTTATCACAGCAGTAATTAGCCTGATGATCTATATAAAAAGAATAAAACACAATGCCTAAAACCAATTAAGATTTCAGATTCAGTGTCCTTATTTTATAGTATTTGTACGAAAAAGAAAGGTATTGATTACAACTGTTTTCAAAACAATCCTTACAAACAGTAGGTTTATTTAAAAAAAGCATTTATATTTGTTAGTCAATAAAACCTTTGAACTATAAAACAAATACCTAAGCTTATGAAAACTATAAAAAAACTAATCTGTTTATTATTTTGCATTTTGTCATTGTTTGCATGCAGTAAAGAAGAATCCAATCCCCAATATGATCCGTCTAATGTCTTGTTCAAGGACATCCCTATTAGCGCCATAAAAAGTTGCGTTATAGGCCATTGGATACCATTCCGTCAATATGGAGGAGTTGCCGGTATAACAGAACTCAAAGATATTTATGAAGAATATCAAGAAAATGCACTTATTATAGAAAATAGAGCAACAAATGATTATACAAGAATAGAAATAAAAAAGTGGATTAAACAGGATGATGCTTGCATACTAATAGGGACAGATAACACTCCTATTTTGTATATGTATGGCATAAAAAAAGATATACTTTCTACTTCAATGGGAAAAGAACCTTCACCTGATAATATAGTAACCCTGAGTTCACGAACAAAATAAAAGCATGAAAAGAAATCCATTATTATGGATCATTTGACAAATGCATAACTTGATACAATAGTGTTAACAATGTTAACGCTATTGTTTAACATTCGAGTTTTATTTCATAAGAGTGTACACTTTAGTATATCAAGAATGTACAATATAGTATAGTAAAAGTGTACAATTAACATTTACAGAATTGTACACTCTTGACAACCTATAAACAAGAGTTTCTGATTCATTATAAATCAGGCTATTACATAGATACAAACATTCATCGTCTTCCCTCATTTATCTCCTTAAAGGATTCTTATAATTACTTTTTTGACAACTATGTATTTAGCGAATGAATCATAGTTATCTTATCGACATAAATAACTCATTCAGCGGCGAAACTTCCCCTTACGTCTATCATTTTTGCAACAGTTATTATAGGTACGTACCTTCGCATACATCAATAAAGAATAATAAACTGTAAGAAGTATGATAAATGTAAGAAGATTGACAGTAATAACACTCTGCGTAACCAGTAGTAGCATAGGTGGCAATGTCCTCAGGGCACAAGATAATCCGGCTATGAACACTTACGCTACTCCAGCCACAGAACAAACGGTGGAGAACAATTCTCAACAACTCCCTGCCGAATGGACTTTACAAGACTGTATCGACTATGCTTTAGAGCAAAACATCACCCTACGCAAAAGCCGTATTAATGCAGAAAGTACAGCCGTTGATGTAAAAACAGCTAAAGCAGCTCTTTTTCCAAGTCTCTCATTTTCTACCAGCCAGAATATGGTGAACCGTCCATATCAGGAATCAAGCAGTACGGTAAGCGGAACCGAAATTCTACGCAGTAACAGTAAAACCAGTTATAATGGTAACTACGGACTAAATGCACAGTGGACTGTATACAATGGCAGTAAACGTCTGAAAACAATTGAACAGGAGAAGCTGAACAATCGTGTAGCAGAACTGGATGTAGCTACCTCAGAAAAGAATATCGAGGAAAGCATCACACAGACCTATGTACAGATTCTCTATGCTGCCGAATCGGTGAAAGTTAATGAAAGCACCCTTGCTGTCAGTGAAGCACAATGCGACCGTGGAAAAGAGTTGCTTGCTGCCGGTAGCCTGTCTAAAGCCGATCTGGCACAATTGGAAGCACAAGTAAGTACTGATCGTTATCAACTTGTTACTGCACAAACTACTCTGCAAAACTACAAGTTGCAACTGAAACAATTACTTGAGCTGGACGGTGAAGAAGAAATGAACCTCTATCTGCCTGCGCTGGATAATAGTAAAGTACTCTCTCCCCTACCTACCAAAACGGATGTTTATCATGCAGCTCTTGCCGTACGTCCGGAAATTGAATCGGGAAAACTGAACATACAGGCATCCGAATTAAATATCGATATCGCCCGTGCCGGATACATGCCCAGTGTCAGCCTTAGTGCCGGGATTGGTACAAACAATACCAGTGGTTCCGACTTTACCTTTGCCCAACAAGTAAAGAATGGCTGGAACAACTCTTTAGGATTATCTATTAGTGTACCTATCTTTAATAATCGCCAAACGAAAAGTGCTGTACAGAAAGCTAAATTACAACGTGAGACCAGTATGTTAAACCTGCTGGACGAACAAAAAACACTGTATAAAACCATTGAAGGGTTGTGGCTTGATGCCAATAGTGCTCAGCAACGTTATGTAGCTGCACAAGAAAAACTCCGTAGTACTCAGACCAGCTTTGATCTGGTAAGTGCACAGTTCAACTTAGGTATGAAAAATACCGTAGAACTGCTAACGGAAAAGAATAACCTTCTCAGTGCCCAACAAGAAACCTTGCAGGCTAAATACATGGCCATATTAAATGCTCAGTTATTAAAGTTCTACCAGGGAGGGGATATCGAACTATAACCAAATACTGCGCGTAACCGACCTAATGGTACGCGTAAATTAAAAACTAAACAGCAAATTATAAAATAGTAAATATAACCATGAACAAGAAAAAAATCATCCTCATCGGTGTTGCCATTATAGTGGTGACAGGTGTAGCGATATGGGCTTTTAGTGGTGGGGCAACCAAGCACAAAATCTCATATGTCACAGCTACCGTAAGCAAAAATGACATCTCTAACTCCGTAACGGCTACAGGAACGATCGCACCTGTAACGGAAGTAGAAGTCGGTACACAGGTATCCGGTATTGTAGATAAGATTTACGTCGATTACAATTCCGTTGTTACCAAAGGAGAACTTATTGCAGAAATGGATAAAGTGACACTCCAAAGTGAACTTGCTTCAGCACGTGCAACCTATGACGGAAATAAAGCTGAATATGAATATCAGAAGAAGAATTACGAACGTAGTAAAGGATTGCATGAAAAAACTCTTATCAGCGATACGGATTACGAACAAGCCGTATACAACTACGATAAGGCTAAAAGTATGTTCGACAGTAGTAAAGCCGCTTTGGCTAAAGCCGAACGTAACCTTTCATATGCCACCATCACTTCGCCCATTGATGGCGTAGTTATCAGTCGTGATGTAGAAGAAGGACAGACAGTTGCTTCCGGATTTGAAACACCGACCCTGTTTACTATTGCCGCAGACCTGACACAGATGCAAGTTGTGGCCGATGTGGATGAAGCTGATATAGGTGGCGTAGAAGAAGGACAACGCGTAAGTTTCACTGTAGATGCATATCCCAATGATATGTTCGAAGGTAAGGTCACTCAGATACGCTTGGGAAGTACAAGTAGTAGTACAAGTACGAGTAGTAGTGCAACAACAAGTGTAGTGACATATGAAGTAGTTATCTCTGCACAAAACCCGGACTTAAAACTCAAGCCTCGCCTGACAGCCAATGTCACAATCTATATCCTGGACAAAAAGGATGTTCTAAGCGTACCTTCCAGAGCATTACGCTTCACTCCTGAAGTTCCCCTCATCGGCAAAGAAGACATTGTAAAAGATTGCGCGGGAGAACATAAACTTTGGACAAAAGAAGGTAATACATTCACTGCACATCCTGTACAAATAGGTATTAGTAATGGAATCAAAACTGAAATTACAGGTGGAATCAACGAAGGTACCCAAGTGATAAGCGAAGCCAATCTCGGTACACCTACAAGTAATATGGCTGAGATGGGAACAGGTGGAAATACAGAAAAAAGTCCCTTCATGCCTGGCAGACCAGGAGGAAATAAGAAAAAATAAATTAATGTCCTCAATAATATGAGCAAGAAAGTAATTGAACTACATAACATCAAACGGGACTTTTTAGTGGGAGAAGAGATCGTACACGCCTTGCGTGGGGTCTCTTTCACCATCAACGAAGGAGAGTTTGTAACCATCATGGGTACGTCAGGTTCAGGCAAGTCAACCTTGTTAAATACATTGGGATGTCTGGATACTCCAACAAGCGGAGAATATCTACTTGACGGAATATCTGTAAGAAGCATGAGTAAATCTCAACGGGCCGTACTACGAAACCGGAAAATCGGTTTTGTATTCCAAAGTTATAACCTGTTGCCTAAAACAACTGCCATCGAAAATGTGGAACTTCCTCTGATGTATAATGCCAGCGTCAGTGCTTCCGAACGTCGTAGAAGGGCTATTGAAGCATTGCAGGATGTAGGACTGGGCGATCGACTGGAACATAAATCCAATCAAATGTCCGGAGGGCAGATGCAGCGTGTAGCTATTGCCCGCGCATTGGTTAATAATCCGGCTGTAATACTGGCGGATGAAGCAACGGGTAATCTTGACACACGTACCTCATTCGAGATACTTGTACTGTTCCAGAAACTTCATGCCGAAGGTCGTACTATTATCTTCGTCACCCATAATCCGGAATTGGCACAATACAGTAGTCGCAACATTCGGTTGCGGGACGGACACGTAATAGAAGACACAATCAATAATCAGATCCTCTCTGCAATTGAAGGATTGGCGGCATTGCCAAAAAATGATGAAGACTGAAAGGATTTACGATTGAACGATTTACAATTTACGATTGAAGCCACTTTTTAAATTATAGATAAGAGTAATCTCAATTGTAAATTATCTAATCGTAAATCAAAATGCTTTCAATTGTAAATTGTCTAATCGTAAATCAAAGTGACTTCAATCGTAAATCGTAAATTGTCTAAATGTAAATCAAAATAATGAACGGAACCAATTTATTCAAAATAGCCCTTAGAGCATTAGCCAACAATAAGTTGCGGGCTTTCTTGACAATGCTGGGTATCATCATTGGCGTAGCATCCGTTATCACCATGCTGGCTATTGGTCAAGGCTCCAAAAGAAGTATCCAGACGCAAATAGCCGAAATGGGATCGAACATGATCATGATACATCCCGGAGGTGACATGCGTGGTGGTGTACGTCGCGATGCATCCGAGATGCAGACGTTAAAGTTGGAAAACTATGAAAAGCTGCGTGAAGAAACAAACTATCTTTCAGGAATCAGTCCTAATGTATCTTCTTCCGGACAGCTTGTCAATGGTAATAATAACTATCCGTCCTCCGTTAGTGGCGTGGGACTGGATTATCTCAAAATCCGCCAATTGGATGTAGAAAACGGAGAGATGTTCACCGAAGCAGATATACAGAGCTCTGCCAAAGTCTGCATCATCGGAAAAACAATAGCCGATAACCTTTTCCCTGACGGATCCGATCCTGTTGGAAAAGTTATTCGCTTCAATAAAATACCTTTCCGTGTAGTAGGTGTACTCAAAGCCAAGGGATACAACTCCATGGGCATGGATCAGGACGACATTGTACTGGCACCCTATACTACAGTAATGAAACGTTTGCTGGCCGTCACTTACCTGCAAGGAATTTACGCCTCTGCACTCTCCGAAGATATGACAGATTATGCGATCGAAGAAATCACAAGTATCCTGCGTCGCGAACATAAGCTGAAAGACAGTGACGATGATGATTTTACTATACGTAGCCAACAGGAACTTAGTACAATGCTGAATTCTACGACCGACCTAATGACTACCCTACTCGCTTGTATCGCCGGTATTTCACTGGTAGTGGGTGGTATTGGTATTATGAATATTATGTATGTATCCGTCACAGAACGTACCCGAGAAATCGGACTCCGTATGTCGGTAGGTGCACGAGGGATAGATATCCTCAGCCAGTTTCTGATAGAAGCTATCCTGATAAGTATCACCGGAGGTATTATAGGCGTAATTATAGGTTGTGGCGCCAGCTGGATCGTTAAGAGCGTAGCCCATTGGCCTATCTTTATACAACCGTGGAGCGTATTCTTATCATTTGCCGTATGTACTGTCACAGGAGTATTCTTTGGCTGGTATCCGGCTAAAAAAGCAGCGGACCTTGATCCGATTGAGGCCATACGATACGAATAAACAACAATAGTAAAAAATGAGGAGTGATAAGTGATGAGTACTATGATCCGCATGGAACTAATCACTTATCACTACTCGTTAATCACTAATTTTACTATCTTTGCAAATATGAAACAACCTACAAACAGCCGCGTTCGCTTTGCCGTAGTACTAACCCATATCATTGGTTGGGGCATCATTTTTGGCTTCCCGTTCTTTTTTATCAACCGGGGAGGAGAACCTATTGACTGGATAGGGTACATACGCCGTAGCGGAGTACCTCTTAGTTTTTGTATCGTATTCTATTTAAACTATTTCATTTTTATTCCCCGTTATTTGTTTAATGAACGCGTTCAAAAGTTTCTATTGCTGAATCTCACATTAATTGTTCTCATGAGCGGTGGGCTTCATTTATGGCAAACCATCATGTTTGTTAATGATATTCCCAAAACTCCTCATAAAAACATGCCTCCCGGCTGGATCTTTTTTGTTCGCGATATGTTCTCGATGGTACTTACCATAAGCCTTGCTGCCGCAATCAAAATGAGTATCCGGTGGGGACAAATTGAAGCAGCACGACGAGAAGCAGAAAGGAGCCGTACGGAAGCTGAATTAAAGAACTTACGGAATCAGTTGAATCCTCATTTCTTACTTAACACACTGAATAACATCTATGCCCTTATCGCCTTTGATACAGACAAGGCGCAACAAGCCGTACAAGAGTTAAGCCGGCTTCTTCGCCACGTATTGTATGATAACCAGCAAACATTTGTCTCTTTAGGGAAAGAAATGGATTTCATTCGCAATTACATAGAGTTAATGCGTATCCGCCTCTCCTCCAATGTAGTAGTAGAAACAAATATCGATATATCTCCGGACAACCGAACAGAAATTGCTCCACTCATTTTCATATCACTTATCGAGAATGCCTTTAAGCATGGTATCTCTCCTACAGAACCCAGCTTTATCCGTATTGCTTTTTCTGAATCCAACGGAGAAGTGAGATGTGAAATAACAAACAGTTACCATCCCAAAGCCGAAACAGATAAAAGTGGTTCGGGCATCGGACTGGAACAAGTAAGCAAACGTCTGGAATTAATCTATCCCGGACGTTATCAGTGGCAACACGAAGTGAGTAAAGATAAAAAAGAATATTCATCAAGATTAGTGATTAGGGAGGAGTGATTAGTGATAAGTGATTAATGATTAGTGCCATGCGGTTCACAGCGTAGCCCATTAATCACTTATCGCTAATCACTTATCACTAATCACTTATCACTAATTATCAAAGTCATGACCCTAAATTGTGCCATCGTAGACGATGAACCTCTGGCTCTTGATCTGCTGGAAAGTTATGTCAACAAAACTCCGTTTTTGTCTTTAACCGGTAAATATTCGAGTGCTGTACAAGCAATGAACGAGCTTCCGGAAAAGAAAGTTGATCTGCTTTTTTTAGATATTCAAATGCCGGAACTTAACGGGCTTGAATTCTCCAGAATGGTAGACAAAAATACCCGCATTATATTCACCACTGCTTTCAATCAATATGCCATCGACGGGTATCGTGTGAATGCTCTCGATTATTTGCTAAAACCTATTTCTTACGTCGACTTCCTGCAAGCAGCCAATAAGGCGTTACAGTGGTTTGAGCTCGTACAGAAACCGGATGAGATCGAAAGTATCTTCGTAAAAAGCGATTACAAACTGGTACAAATAGAACTTAAAAAGATTCTTTATATCGAAGGATTGAAAGATTACATTAAAATATATACCGAAGATCAGCCCAAACCCATCCTTTCGCTGATGAGCATGAAATCTATGGAGGAATTGCTCCCTCCCACTCGCTTCATGCGAGTACATCGTTCATTCATTGTGCAAAAGGATAAAATACGGATCATAGATCGTGGTCGGATTGTCTTTGATAAGACATATATCCCCATCAGTGATAGCTACAAACAGGTTTTTCAAACTTTCCTTGATGAAAGAAGCTAAGAAATAACCCGTTTATCGGTAAAAAGCTCCCATTTGTCTATTCTTATTTGCAAAATAGATGACAAATATGTATCTTTGTCCCGAACAGAAAGGAGTTGTGAAACTCTGAGAATAGAATAGTTTAGTTAAGTCTAGTTTAGTTTTTGTGTTAAGAGGCTTCCTCGTCGGCGGACGAACAAGGAAGTCTCTTTTTTTATTTACTTATCTTCAATTAATTACAAATACAAATCGGGTATTTTCTTTCTTAATTAGTATTTATCATTAAGAACCCCAAAACGTCACTTTGAGCGATATTCTATTGCCGTTTTATTGCTGCAATACTAAAAAATTAAGGCAGCTTATCAGGCTGCCTTAATTTTTAATTCGCTACTACCATTCGTTTGGTATCAATCAAACAATCATCAACTATAAGAGAATACATATAAACTCCATTAGTTAGTTCTGTAGTGTTTACATCAATACTATTTTGGCCAATAGAAGTTATTGGTATTTTCAGGACTAAAACTCCCATTAAATTATATACTTGAATATAAGCACTCCGCGTTTTTTCGGGAATAACGCACGGAATAGTGGTCATAGAATAAGCTGGGCTGGGATAGTTTTGATATAATTTTGCAATGTTTTTATCTACCTCAATACTTTCTTTTATACCCCCTTCCTCTTCATTAACAATCGTTCTTGTTTGAGCATTAGAGACCGTACCATTATATATTCTTATAGTACTACCCAATTCTGCTGTAAAACCGGGAACTATTCGAACGGAATTATAGCCATTCATTACTACATTAGCTCCACTTTTAATCGTCACATTTTCAACATAAATATTAGAATGTTTATATGTCTTATTAGATGTTATTGTGACATTCTTAATATTCCCATCAAAAGGTGGTGGAGGAGGCGGGGTTGAAGTGTCTCTTTTGATAGTTATCGTTTTAGAATTCCCCATTACACCTCCATACCCAACAGGAGTAACTACTATCTTCTCTCCATTTCCAGTATCAGCATTATAATTAATTTTCACAGTTCTTTTCTCTCCAAGAAACCCTCCTCCCCATGATTTTGGAATGCTCCATTGATAAGACATTTTTATATGCGTAATAGGATACTCTAAATCCGTTACAGTACACTCAATAGTGCCAGATTTTCCAAGTGGAAGACTTATAATATCATTAGTAACTTTAGTTCCATTGCACCAAAAATCAGTTATATACATATTTTTAACACTATTAATATCGACCTCCAAACGTACAGTACCAATGCCTGCAGCTGACGCTGTAATAACTCCTTTTTCTGCAGAATCATCCCAGATAATTACCACAATATTATTAGCTACCGTTTGCGTAACAGATGTTGGTCCAAGTGGATTGTTAAAACGCCCATGAGTCACTCTCCATGTCACTTTCGCAGAAAAGTCCATACCACTAAAGTCACCTATATAGGAAGTTAAACCACCTCCATCCACCCTTGTTGGACCACTTATACCACGAGAGTAAATATGAAGATTATTACATACTAATACAAATAAAATTATTATAATATTTCTCATAATCATTTACATATTAATTGTTCTTTCAATTCATTTATCTCTTCCTGTTGCTTTATTACATACAGAGTCAATTCCTCAATCTTTTGAAGTAATAAAGCATTCACTTCACCTAAACTAACTCCATTGGCTTTAACATCTGATTCACTAGGAATACCTGGTAAAGTACCTTTTTCTGTAATATGCTTCTTTACCTCTCCTAATGTTGGAAGTTTATAATCCTTCTTAAAAACAAAGTCGGCCCAATTTGACTCAACTTTGATTTCTTTTGCACGGATAATACCATTAACGGCTAATTTATAACCCTGTGTATCTAATGTACCAATTCCGACATTTCCATTAACAGATAAATCATTTATGTCTGTGGCTTTATAGCTATATGGATAACCAATGGTCACTCCTCCTCTAGGACCAATTATAAAAGTTGAATAATTTACTGAATAATCGCGAGATGTTTGAATAGCTAAGCGACGTTTGCAACAGTTGTCTTCAAGATTTCCACTTTCATATGATTGATCAGGATATTCCCATATTTCATAACCATTAGATGCTACTCCCCATCCTCCTGCATATGATGCAGTAACCATTTTCCAGATATGTGGACTACCACCAATACCTTTATTAGATAAACTATAATACGTACTCGACTGATCATTCTGGCTAACTGGGTTTCCAATGATTTCAAGATTTCCATTAAATTGGGTAGTTACATCCTGTGCATATCCTGCCATGAATGAAAACAAGACTAAACAAAAAAACGAATAAACCTTTTTCATAATAATATTTTTAAGCGTTAATATTAATTTGATCTAATGCTTTTTATTTCGGCTTCCATACTCTCCATTCGTTTTTCTTGTTGAATGATGTAAAGAGTCAGTTCCTCTATTTTTTGAAGTAGCAAAGCATTTGTTTCTGCCAGGTTTACTCCGTTGGCTTTAACCTCTGCCTCACTTGGTATACCAGGCAAAGTTCCATTTTCATTGATATGGGTCTCAACTTCTTTCAGAGTAGGAAGCTTATAATCCTTCTTAAAAACAAAGTCGGCCCAATCAGAGTCTACTTTTATCTCTTTTGCACGAATAGTACCATTAACAGCTAATTTATATCCTTGTGGGTCCAGTGTACCAATACCAACATTATTATCTTTTGAAAATAAGACAACTGGAACATCATCGGTCATAGATCCATTACGATATCTTAAGTCTCCAGAATAATTAATATAACAGGAACCATTATTATCATTCCCATTATATGATATTCGTAAACTATGATCTCTATCAGAAGTATTACCAAAAATCAATTCTCTATTAGAAGGAATAAACAAGTATTTGTTTACATGTATATTTCCATTAACATACTGGTCTCCATTAATTGTTTGAACCCCATTAAAAGTATTTACTCCTCTGGTGGCAAACTCCTGCCAATTGTTATTATACTCAGTATCCGTTTTCAAGTGGGCCAGTTTTCTAAAAAATATTCGGTCGTCATGTTCAAAAGTTGTGGAAATTTGAAATTGATAATTAAGGTTTGAATCATTATGACGCATAACAAATAAATATTTCCAAGGCCATTGGGGAATTTCATAAGGATAGTTTGTTTGAACTTTGTCTGAATCATAAATACCTGTATTTAATATACTATTAAAACTATTAATAGTTTGTGCATAACCATCTCCTATTTGTTGAGCAAAGCCCAATCCCACACTAAATAGTGACACAAAAAGCAGTAGAATCTTTTTCATAACCTATAAATTTAAAAGTTAGTAAATTAATAGCTATTATCTCTTTTTTAACTCATTGATTTCTTTCTTCATTTCAATTATGTATAAAGTTAATTCTTCTATCTTTTGAAGTAACAAAGCATTGGTTTCAGCTAAATTCACTCCATTGGCTTTTACTTCTTCTTCCGAAGGTACACCCGGTAAGGTACCTTTTTCACCGATGTGTTGCTCTACTTCCTCCAATGTTGGAAGTTTATAATCCTTCTTAAAAACGAAGTCAGCCCAATCAGAGTCTACTTTTATTTCTTTTGCGCGAATAGTACCATTAACAGCTAATTTATATCCTTGTGGATCCAGTGTACCAATACCTACATTACCTCTATTAATGGTCATATACGTTTCTGCTCCGTCACCCCATGACTGAATCTTATCATAAGGATCTCGCTCCCACCACGTTCTGGTTTCTCCTGGCTTTGAAAAAGAGTCATCAATAGAAATACCTTCATGAAATCTGGCAGTAGTCCATTCATCACCAGCGGCATCTCTTACAAGAAAAAGTCGATTGTAAGCTACATTATAAAAACAATTAGTGATGAATGAGTATAAAGTAATATAATCTCCTTTGGCTTTCTGCAAAGGTTCTCCCTGGAAAGCTGAAAACATGGCAGTAGGATCGTCAATGTCACCAAGACCTAAGCGATGAAACATTCTATCATCGGATGAAGTCAAAGTATTAGTCATAGAAGATCGAATGGAAACAGCACTTACATTTTTTTGATCAATTTGTGCAAACATCATTGATGAGTTTAATAATAGCAATACAGTAATAATCTTTGTTTTCATAATAATATTTTTAAGCGTTAATATTAATTTGATCTAATGCTTTTTATTTCGGCTTCCATACTCTCCATTCGTTTTTCTTGTTGAATGATGTAAAGAGTCAGTTCCTCTATTTTTTGAAGTAGCAAAGCATTTGTTTCTGCCAGGTTTACTCCGTTGGCTTTAACCTCTGCCTCACTTGGTATACCAGGCAAAGTTCCATTTTCATTGATATGGGTCTCAACTTCTTTCAAAGTAGGAAGCTTATAATCTTTCTTAAAAACAAAGTCAGCCCAATCGGACTCTACCTTGATCTCTTTGGCTCTAATAGTACCATTTACATCCAATTTATTTTGAGGATTAGTTGTTCCAATTCCCATATTCCCATCTACTAATATACTATTACTTCTGATTGTACCATTTATATCGAGTTCATACTGAGGATTATCATTCTTTACCCCAACTTTACCGTCAGCCTGTACAACAAACATTGGTGTAAATACAAAACCAAATAAATCAGTAAATCCAACAGAAAATTTATCGCGTCCATCAATACAATCGCCGATGCTCACCCTTAATTCACTTGCATCCAGCTCGGCATTATACCTAGCCATAAAAACAGGATCAGTATTATCGTCCCAGTGACTAAACCACAAACGATGGCCCCAATCTTTTACCCAATCTCCACATGACACAGTTAGACCAAATTGAAAATCACCATTTAGTTCCAGTTTATTATTAATTATTTCTTGGGAAAATAAACTTGCACTACTCAAAACAAAAGCTAATAAAAGACTACTTCTTTTCATAATAATAAAATTAAAATGTTAACACTAATAAGGATTTATCTCAATCAATAAAATATTTATAGTGGATTGTATATTATCAAAAAGAATGATTTCGAAGTAAAGGAGAAATGACTTTAGACAAAAATAAAGAAAAAGATCAAAATATCCTAAAAAGTTACCCGGACAATTACAATGTTTATACATCACAATAAAAACCAGTATATCAATATCATATACGTTTCACAAAAAAAAGAACCCGGACAATTCAAGATTTATTTTTATGCTACAAAATGAGATTGTAGAAAAAATAGGCAGATAGTGTTAGTTTATTAGAGCATTCATAAAAAATAAACCTTTCCTCTCTTATTAATTTCTCATAGCATTTATTAGCTACAAATAAAAATCATATCAACTGTTTACAGAGTAGGCGTAGTCTGCATGTAGTAAAGGCGTAGTCTACATGCAGGCAAGGTACAGCCTCCAAACAAGCCTTATAAAAGAATGATAATGGGGTATTATTACAGCCTAAAGCATACAAATCCTAAATCCCTTCATCATATTTTTCATTATTCAATTATTTATATTACCTTTGCACATATAAAAGCCACAAAAAACTCGTGTTGGCTTATAAGGCTGTCTCTTTCTATTTTTTTTGGACACCTCTATTTACTTATCAAACAACAATAATATATCACTATTTGAAATTCTGATTAATATATTAGTCAGGCTTGTGAAAGTCTGTATATATACTTTTTTAAATTATAGCATAAGATTTGATAAATCTCTATGTAAGAGATTTCTTGTCCGCCCAGCCTGTGAAGGTAGGGCGGATTTTTGTTTATATAATTATCATGCTTAATAATTTGTTAAACAGAACTAAGAATTAAGCTAAATACAGAACCTTTTTAACCAAATATCTGTTTTGATTTAAAACTTAAACTTTTTATACGGCAGGCCATCTGTGAAGACAGCAAGCCGTAATATTTTATTTCTTTCCATTTATTACTTAAAAAGCGACTTAGTAAAAAAATAATATATCACAAATAGTACAATTTTATTATTATAGCATTATCTTTGCATCCGTTAAAAACAGATGAGATGAACGAAGAAGAATTAATGCTAAATGGCCTCCTGATTGACAAATGCAAAGAAGAAGGAATTATGATAGCTTTGGTTGCTATCAACAGAGAGACAAAAGAAATTGAATTACCGCAGAGCTTTAAGGATATGGTCAACGACCCTAACTATTACATTTGCTACTGTCATAGAAGTGAAAAAGAAGAATACATTATTGAAAAAATAAAAGAAGTACCCGATTAAAAGCCAGATAAGAATGAATTATACAAAGCCATTCTTATCACAGGTTTCAATACGAAAAGAAAGCCGTTTCTTATCGTATTGAAACAACTTTCTTATATAGATATTTCAGAAGATACTACAATCAACCTGCTAACCGATCAATCCGGTATTTCCTCTCTATTTATATTTGCAGCCGCATAATCATCAAGAAAGAGCTCTACATTCTTAGCATGATGGGCAATATATGCAGCAGGCCCTGTGTCACCAGAGGTACAAATCTCCTCCACCACTTCAGCTTTACTTCTGCCTGTGATCAAAAAGATTACCCGACGGGCATTAACAATAGGGCAACCTGTCATCGCAATACGTTTCTGGCCATTACTCGGGTTATAACTTACTTCATAAATCCGGTCTGAAGACAATAATTTCTCTTGTCCGGGGAAGATAGACGAGGTATGTCCATCTCCGCCTGCTCCTAACAATATTACATCAAATACAGGCCAACCATCTTGCATAGGAACCTGACTTTCTACTACCTTGGAATACCGGACCGCTTCCTTATCGGGTCTATCCTCTCCTCTGATACGAAACACGTTTTCATAATCAATAGGAACCACGCCCACCAACAATGAGCGTACCATTCCATAATTGCTATCGGAGTTCTCGGGTGGAACACAGCGTTCGTCTACAAAAAAAACTTTCATCCGCGTCCACGGAGTAATATCACTATATTCGTTTGCCCACAAGTCAAACATCAGTGCAGGAGTACTTCCACCACTTAAAGCAATATTGAAAGTCCTGCCGGGTTCATCTATCATAATTTTTATCAGATGAAGAATCAGTGCGCGTGCCGTCTCAATGGACGAAGGATAAATAAAAGGTTTCATAGTTCACAATATTGGTCTGTGTTCGTCAAATTCTTACAAGGATTAGTCCATTCAGCACCATGTTCGTGCATCATAGCCTCACTTTCGAGAGGGCCCCATGTACCGGCCGGATAACCATAAAGCGGTGCATCGGGATGTTCTTTCCAATAGTGGAGGATTGGATCAAAGAACCGCCAGGACGCCTCCACTGCGTCACTTCGTGTAAAGAGGGTAGGATCACCCTGGATACAGTCATCAATCAAACGGGCATAAGCATCGCCACTTGGCACGCCACCGAGTTGGTTATAACTGAAATCCATTGTTACTTGTTTCACTTCAAATCCCGCACCAGGCACTTTCATACCTATTTTCAGGACAATACCTTCATTGGGTTGCAAGCGAAGGATTAGTTTATTGGCACGAGGACAATTACCTCCCGCACAATGAAACATCTGATGTGGGGTTTCACGGAAGTGTACCACTATTTCCGTAACTTTGGTAGGCATCTGCTTTCCGGTACGGATATAGAATGGAACGCCACTCCAACGCCAGTTACTGATTCCTAATTTCATAGCAATATACGTCTCTGTCCGTGAGTCGGGATTTACATTTTTCTCTTCGCGATATCCTTTCTTATTACCAGAAGCTGTGTATTGACCACGAACAATATGTTCTTCAAAATCCTCCTCGGTCAATGGAGTCAGAGACTCATACACTTTCACCACTTCATTGCGGAACGTATCAGCATTAAATACAGCAGGAGGTTCCATGGCCGTCAATGCCACAAGCTGTATAAGATGATTCTGCACCATATCACGTAAAGCACCGGCAGTATCATAAAAACCGCCACGCTGCTCAATACCCAGATTTTCAACAGCCGTTACCTCTATATAATCAATATAATTACGATTCCACAGAGGTTCAAATATCCCGTTAGCAAAACGGAAAGCAAGCAAATTTTGAGCGGTTTCCTTACCCAGGAAATGATCAATACGGTAAATCTGATGTTCATCAAACACAGAAGCATAGATACGATTCAACTCTTCGGCAGACTGAAGATCATATCCAAATGGTTTCTCCACGATAATACGTGCCCGTCCACGATTAAGATGCGCTTTTTTGAGGTGCAACGGAATCACTCCATATAAAGAAGGAGGTGTAGCCAGATAGAACAACAGATTATCCGGTTCCTTCTCTCCGGTAAGCTCCTCAATACGCTGACGAAGGCGGACATAGCCAGCCTCTATAGCAGGATCAATAGCCAGATAGTAAAGATGTTGTGTAAAGTTATCCATCAACTCTTTATCCTGTTCTTCGGGTTTCACAAATTGTTCAAGTTCTGTATAGATGTAAGCACGATAGTCAGTATCCGAATACACAGTACGTCCCACACCTATCACAGAAAACTCTCCTTTGAGACGCTTATCTCTGTACAAAGAGTACAGGGCAGGCATCAGCTTACGCTTAGTAAGATCGCCCGAAGCGCCAAAGATTATCATTACAAATTTATCCATCATCTTAGTGATTAGTAGTTAGTGATTAGTGGTTAGTGATTAGTGGCTGCGCTATTATGCCGCATGGCACTAATCACTAATCACTTATCACTAATTATTATATATTCCTGATTTCGTATCACCCCCATGTCCTGTCCAGTTCTCATGGAAGAACTGTCCGCGGAGTTCATCTTTTCGTTCAAAAGTATGTGCACCAAAGTAATCGCGTTGCGCCTGTATCATGTTAGCTGGCAAATTGGCGGATACCAATGAGTAGAAATAATTCAACGCCGAAGAAAAAGCGGGAACAGGAAGTTCTTCACGCATAGCCTGCACCACCAGCGTTTTCCATCCGGATAACAGTCCCTTTATTTCATCCCGGAAATAAGGTGCCAGCAAGAGGTTTTGGGGTTTATCCTTTGCCTCAAAAGCAGCAGCAATGTCATTCAGGAAGATACTACGAATGATACAACCTCCACGCCACATACGTGCGATAGAAGACAAATCAAGCTTCCAGCCAAAAGTATCAGAAGCGCGCTGAAGAACAGCGAATCCCTGAGCATAAGAAACCAGCTTGGATGCATATAATGCAGCATAAATCTCTTTCACCAATTCCGGTTTATTATAAACAGCTTGTGTACGTTTACATTGAAATTGCCGTGAAGCTGTCTCGCGCAACTCTTTCTGAGCCGACAAACTTCGTTCAAATACCGCAGTGGCAATCAACCCCAAAGGCATACCCAGTTCCATGGCATTAATAACGGACCATTTTCCTGTGCCCTTCTGTCCGGCAGCATCCAGTATCTTATCCAACAGATACCCTCCCGACTTATCTGTATGCCGCAGGATATTTGCCGTAATTTCAATTAAATAACTACGAAGTTTCCCTTCATTCCAATGAGAAAAGACATTCGCCATCTCTTCATTCTCCAGGTCAAGCAGATTCTTCATCACCCAGTACGCCTCAGCAATAAGTTGCATATCGCCATACTCTATGCCATTGTGTATCATCTTCACAAAATGTCCGGAACCCGCCGGCCCAATCCAATCACAACAAGGTGTACCATCCGATGCCTTTGCCGCAATACTTTGCAGAATAGGTTTCACCTCCGGCCAGGCTGCTACCGAACCACCAGGCATAATGGAAGCACCATTCAAAGCTCCTTCTTCACCGCCAGACACACCGGCACCGACGAAAAGAAAGCCCTTCGACTCAGCCAATGCCACACGGCGATTGGTATCTTCATAATTGGAGTTACCACCATCAATCAAGATATCACCCGGAGAAAGCAAAGGGAAAAGTTGTTCCATTAATTCATCTACAGCACTACCGGCACGAACCATCATCATTATCTTTCGAGGCAAGGCTATTGAATCTACAAATGCAGCAATATCAGTAAAACCTTCGATGTTTAGACCTTTAGCCCGCCCATTGAGAAATCGTTCTACCACTCCTTCTTCTACTCCGGGCACTGTACGGTTGTATACCGATACATTCCATCCTTTACTTGCCATATTCAAAGCTAAATTTTCGCCCATTACAGCCAAACCAATCAGCCCAACATCTGTTTTATTCTGTATTGACATAATTGTAAGTTTTATCTAATTAGTTGTTTATTCTTTATTAATTTACTTATTTACTATAACATATACAATAAAATTTTGTTCGGCTATTTACAGAAAAAATGCTACTTTTGTAGCAATTAAATAAAGTTTCGACCATGAAGAAAATCCATATCGGCCTGTTACCCCGCATTATTATTGCCATTTTGTTAGGAATTGCAGTTGGACACTTCTTTCCGGCCTCGTTAGTTCGCATATTTGTAACATTCAATGGTATCTTTAGTGAATTTCTAAATTTTTCTATTCCGCTCATCATTCTCGGACTGGTCACAATTGCCATTGCCGATATCGGAAAAGGAGCCGGCAAAATGCTGATTGTAACTGCACTGATTGCCTACGGAGCGACATTGTTTTCGGGTTTCCTCTCCTACTTTACCGGTGTTACTTTATTCCCATCCTTGATAGAGCCCGGAAGACCACTCGAAGAAGTGAGTGAAGCACAAGGCATACTTCCTTTCTTCTCCGTTGCCATCCCACCGCTAATGAATGTAATGACATCTTTGGTTCTCGCTTTCACATTAGGATTAGGATTGGCCGCACTACGCAGTGATGCCTTAAAAAATGTGGCAAGAGATTTCCAGGAGATTATTGTCCGCATGATCAGTGCTGTCATTCTGCCTTTGCTACCGCTCTACATCTTTGGTATATTTCTCAACATGACACACTCCGGACAAGTATTCTCCATCCTAATGGTATTCATCAAAATCATTGGAGTTATTTTCGCTTTGCACATTTTCTTATTGATTTTTCAATACTCTATTGCCGCACTGTTTGTTCAACGCAATCCTTTCAAATTATTAGGACGGATGCTACCAGCCTACTTTACCGCATTAGGAACTCAATCATCTGCTGCTACCATCCCTGTCACCTTGGAGCAGACAAAAAAGAATGGAGTATCAGCTGATATTGCCGGTTTTGTTGTTCCACTCTGCGCCACGATCCATCTTTCGGGCAGTACACTAAAGATTGTAGCCTGTGCTTTGGCTTTAATGATGATGCAAGGTATGCCATTCGATTTCTCTCTTTTCGCAGGATTCATTTTTATGTTAGGCATCACCATGATAGCCGCACCTGGTGTTCCCGGAGGAGCTATTATGGCATCTTTAGGTATTTTACAATCCATGTTGGGTTTTGACGAATCAGCACAAGCATTAATGATAGCGTTGTACATTGCAATGGACAGTTTCGGCACAGCATGTAATGTTACGGGTGACGGAGCAATTGCACTAATTATAGACAAAATCATGGGAAAAAGCAAGCAGTGAACAAGTTAAACAAACAAGGAGAGCCCAGCAATACCTAAAATGAAAAGTATAGAAACAACCCTCCTTACCAATGATATCAAAACACCAAAAAAGGCGAACAATAGAATTCTTTGTTACTACGAGCCTTAGAACCATGTGCCAACTCATAAACCCGCCATGGAGCAGTTTTAAATTGAACAGAAACACAGATTGTTTTATCTAAAGAGTTTATCACTTTACAGTGAAGTTATTTGAAACAATGGTAGAAACAGACTATAAAACCCTGGAAATCAAACAATAAAAAAATACGTACTTTTGGGATACAAAAGTACGTATTTAAATCACTGTTAATATGCATTTTAAGTCACCGTTAAAATACTAAGTTTGCAAACAAGAGATTAAAGAGCTGTGACAGATAATAATAAATGTTACAACATTTCTGCCAATTTCCACACCTGTATATGTCGTATACCTTCTTTGGACGGCAATGCTACATTATCAAGAGATACTATCCACTTTTCATAATTATCCTGTATTGCCTCCAACGAAGCATACAAAGACTGCATCGTCAACTCATTATCCAAAGCACACACACACTGAATGTAGATAATCCGGTCTCCTTTCCGTGCAAGAAAGTCAATCACTTTATTGCGATGTACACCTACATAAACAGCATATCCGGCACGTCGTAATTCAAGATAAACATGATTTTTAAACTTAGTGTCCTGTTCGCGGACAAAGAACGGATAAAGAAAACGCATGAAAGCCCAATCATTAATATAATAACGACAACTACCTAACACCACTTCCTTACTACGAACCTGACAACGCTCTACACGATGAATCAGGAAAGTATTCTCGAGGTAACTGATATAATTGGCAATCGTATCATAGCTCGTCTTTCGCTGCTGCGAATTAAAATGAGCAACCAGATTAGTAACAGATACCAACTCGGACAGATGTGCTGCTAAATAGATAAGTACATCTTCAAAAAGCCGGGGATCTTTCACACGATATTGTTGCACAATATCACGAAACAGTGCAGTATCTTTAATAGAGGAGACATAATTCCATTTTACATCTTCCGTTGATAAAGTAGAAAGCCGGGGCAAGGAACACCCTTCCATATATGCAGCATAGCTCTTACCGGAAGCTTCTTCCCGCACACGTTCTCTATACTCTGCATAACTAAAAGGAAAGACCTCAAAACTCACATAATGCCGGTCCGGCATCCCTTCCGCATCGCAAGGAAGTATCTCTCTGCCGGACCCACTGATAAACAGCTCGCTACTGTTGACATAATCCTGCGAATGAGAATATACAAACTCTTCCCAACCTATGATGTTCTGTATCTCTTCAATAAATAGATAGATTTTTCCTACCGGATGAATTCGTTCCCGATAAGTAGATAAAAGTTCTTCAAGTCCTTCACGTCCGGATATGAAACCAGAATCGGTGAATGAACGATTTATATACAATATATTCCGTGCCGATACTCCCTCATCAAGTAAATGAAGCATAATCTGCCGGAGCAGATATGATTTCCCTGCCCCACGTTGGCCTATCAGTAACTTTATCAGTTTATTACCGATATAGCCAAAAATACGATTGGTATAACTCTTACGAATGAATCCGGCTTCCGGCAATCGTCCATTCCAATAATTAGAGAGACTTAATTCATTAAAACAATCATTCATATCCGAATATATTAATATCACAATTAAAAAATTCAATTAAAAATGATATTTATAAATCAAACAATACAATTTTCATTTATACTTGAATAATATTCGGCAAATATAAATATTTTCTGTTTAAACTAAAAAATTCCACCCTCATATATAGCTCTTATCCGAAAGAAAATACCGAATATTGCAACGATATTAGAAGCCAAAGTTAGAAGTCAGTAGTTAGAATCTATGCAACTTGATTATTTTTATGCCGAAGGGATTCTAACTACTAACTACCAAATTCTAACTACTAGCTATCAACTACCAAATTAATTATTTATAATATGAAGAAAGCTCTTATTTCTGGGATCACAGGGCAAGACGGTTCATTCCTTGCCGAATTTTTATTGCAAAAAGGTTATGAAGTACACGGTATACTCCGTCGTTCTTCTTCTTTCAACACCGGACGCATCGAACATCTTTATTTTGACGAATGGGTGCGCGACATGAAACAGAAACGTACTATCAACCTGCATTATGCCGACATGACTGATTCAAGTTCATTGATACGTGTCATCCAAATGGTACAACCCGACGAAATATACAACTTAGCTGCACAAAGCCATGTGAAGGTATCTTTTGATGTACCCGAATACACTGCGGAAGCAGATGCTATCGGCACACTACGTATGCTCGAAGCAGTACGCATCTTAGGACTGGAAAAGAAAACACGCATTTATCAGGCTTCTACCTCAGAGCTTTATGGCAAGGTACAGGAAGTACCTCAGAGTGAAACAACTCCGTTCTATCCGCGTAGCCCGTATGCAGTGGCCAAGCAATATGGCTTCTGGATTACAAAGAACTACCGCGAAAGTTACGGTATGTTTGCCGTAAACGGCATCCTCTTTAACCATGAGAGTGAACGTCGTGGAGAAACATTCGTAACCCGTAAAATAACACTGGCTGCAGCACGTATTGTACAAGGTGAACAAGACAAATTGTACTTGGGAAACCTGGATGCACGCCGTGACTGGGGATATGCGAAAGATTATGTAGAATGCATGTGGCTTATCCTGCAACATGACGTTCCGGAAGACTTTGTGATTGCTACCGGAGAAATGCACACCGTGCGTGAGTTCTGTACACTTGCCTTTGCCGAAGCAGGAATCAACCTGCGTTGGGAAGGCGAAGGAATAGATGAAAAAGGCATCGACACCGTTACCGGAAAAGTATTGGTAGAAGTTGATCCGAAATATTTCCGTCCGGCTGAGGTGGAACAGCTACTGGGTAATCCTACGAAAGCTAAAACCGTATTAGGCTGGAATCCGTGTGCCACTCCATTCCCCGAATTAGTAAAGATCATGGTACGCCATGATATGAGAAAAGTACAGAAGATGATTGCAACCAAACAGGAGTAAGATCAATGGATAAAAATGCAAAGATATATGTAGCAGGACACCACGGACTTGTGGGTTCTGCTATCTGGAAAAACTTGCAAGAAAAAGGATATACCAATCTTGTAGGACGTACACACAAAGAGCTCGATTTGCTGGATGGTGTTGCCGTTCGTAACTTTTTTGATGAAGAACAACCGGAATATGTATTTTTAGCTGCCGCATTCGTGGGTGGCATCATGGCCAACAGTATTTATCGCGCTGACTTTATTTACAAGAATCTACAAATACAGCAGAATGTTATCGGCGAAAGTTTTCGTCACCATGTTAAGAAACTACTATTCTTAGGTAGTACCTGTATCTATCCGCGGGATGCTGAACAACCAATGAAAGAAGAGGTGTTGCTGACTTCCCCGTTGGAATATACCAATGAGCCCTATGCCATCGCCAAAATTGCAGGATTGAAAATGTGCGAAAGCTTCAATTTGCAATATGGAACGAATTATATCGCTGTAATGCCTACCAATCTATATGGCCCGAATGATAACTTCGATCTGGAACGTAGTCATGTATTACCGGCCATGATACGCAAAGTACATCTGGCACACTGCCTGAAAGAAGGAAACTGGGAAGGAGTACGCAAAGATATGAATGCCCGTCCGGTAGAAGGAATCGACGGTAATAGCCCAAAAGAAGATATTCTGAACATCCTTAAAAAATATGGTATCAGTGATACGGAAGTATTGCTTTGGGGCACCGGAACACCGTTACGCGAATTCTTATGGAGTGAAGAAATGGCCGATGCCAGCGTATTCGTGATGGAACATGTAGATTTCAAGGATACCTATAAAGAAGGTAGCAAAGATATTCGTAATTGCCACATCAACATTGGCACAGGCAAAGAAATATCTATCCGCCAGCTTGCCGAACTGATTGTAGAAACAGTTGGTTATAAAGGTAAACTAACTTTTGACAGTACCAAGCCGGACGGTACGATGCGCAAGTTAACAGATCCTTCCAAACTACACGGATTAGGATGGCATCATAAAATCGAGATAGAGGAAGGGGTACAAAAAATGTACGACTGGTACTTAAATAGTTGAAAGTTAAAAATTGAAAGTTGAAAGTTGAAAATTAGCTGCGCTAACATGCTGTATAGCAGCTTTCAACTTTCAACTTTCAATTTTCAACTCTATAAGCTCTCAACTTTCAATTATAATAGTTATATTTGCACAATTTAATACCAAATGTGCAAAAAACAATGGAACAAAGTTTTATAGCTTACATTGAAAATAGTATCAAGAACAATTGGGACCTGGATGCCCTGACAGATTATAAGGGAGCCACCCTACAGTATAAAGACGTAGCCCGCAAGATTGAAAAGCTGCATATCATCTTTGAAGAAAGCGGTATTCAAAAAGGAGACAAGATAGCCGTCTGCGGACGAAACAGCTCTCACTGGGGAGTCACTTTTCTTGCTACATTAACCTACGGTGCAGTAATCGTCCCGATTCTACACGAATTCAAAGCAGACAATGTACACAACATAGTCAATCACTCTGAAGCCAAACTCCTTTTCGTTGGCGATATGGTATGGGAAAACCTCAACGAATCGGCAATGCCACTACTCGAAGGTATCCTGATGATGACAGACTTCACCCTGCTGGTAACACGCAGTGAAAAACTGACATACGCTCGTGAACATCTGAACGAACTATTCGGCAAAAAATATCCGAAGAACTTCCGTAAAGAACATGTAGAATATCACAAAGACCAACCCGAAGAACTGGCGGTTATCAACTATACATCCGGAACAACAAGCTATTCAAAGGGAGTAATGCTCCCCTACCGTAGTCTGTGGTCGAATACCAAATTCGGTTTTGAAGTACTAACGTTAAAGCCGGGTGACAAGATTGTATCTATGCTGCCAATGGCGCATATGTACGGACTGGCATTTGAATTTCTGTATGAATTTTCCGTAGGTTGCCAAATCTACTTCCTTACCCGAATGCCAAGTCCCAAAATTATCTTCCAGGCATTTGCAGAGGTGAAACCCAACCTGGTAGTAGCTGTACCACTTATCATCGAAAAGATTATAAAGAAAAATATCTTGCCTAAACTGGAAACTCCCACCATGAAGCTATTACTGAAAGTACCTGTTATTAATGATAAGATTAAGGCAACAGTACGCGAACAAATGATACAGGCCTTTGGTGGCAACTTTGAAGCTGTGATTGTGGGTGGTGCCGCTTTCAATCAGGAAGTGGAGCAATTTCTCAAGATGATCGAGTTCCCTTACACAGTGGGATATGGAATGACAGAATGTGGTCCTATTATCTGTTATGAGGATTGGAAATACTTCAAACCGGGTTCATGCGGAAAAGCTGCGCCCCGTATGGATGTAAGAATTCTTTCATCGGATCCTGAAAATATACCGGGAGAAATTGTTTGCAAAGGTCCCAATGTAATGCTGGGATATTACAAAAATGAAGAAGCCACCGAACAAGTAATTGATAAGGATGGCTGGTTGCATACCGGTGATCTGGCTCTGGAAGATGCCGATGGAAATATCACGATCAAAGGTCGCAGTAAGAATATGCTATTAGGTCCAAACGGGCAAAATATCTATCCGGAGGAGATTGAAGACAAGTTGAACAATCTGCCTTACGTATCGGAAAGTATCATCGTACAGCAAAATGAGAAATTGGTAGGTCTGGTATATCCCGACTTCGACGAAGCTTTTGCACATGGCTTGAAAAATGAAGATATGGAACGCGTAATGGAAGAAAACCGCGTTGCACTGAATGCCATGTTACCAGCATATAGCCAGATTTCAAAAATGAAAATATATCCGGAAGAGTTCGAAAAAACTCCCAAGAAATCAATCAAAAGATTCCTGTATCAGGAAGCAAAAGGATAAAAAAAATTACAATTTGACTATTTACGATTTACTATTTACGATTGAAATTAGTTTGCATAGTGTAACTTCAATCGTAAATAGTAAATCGTCTAATAGTAAATCCCCTAATCTCCTAATCGTTCCTTAATTTAAGATTGTCAGCATTATGAGAAACAAACTATTACTATCGGCAACCATACTCCCGGCGTTAAGCATTAGCAGCGATGTTCATGCAGAACAGGATCAGAAACATCCTAATATTATTATGTTTCTGGTGGATGACATGGGATGGCAGGATACCTCTCTTCCCTTTTGGACACAGCGTACACATTATAATAATATTTATGAAACGCCCAATATGGAGCGTTTAGCTGCACAAGGTATGATGTTTACGCAGGCCTACGCTTGCAGTATCAGCTCTCCAAGCCGTGTCAGTTTGTTTACAGGTATGAATGCAGCACGTCACCGGGTAACCAGTTGGACACTACGCAAAAATACAACACACGAGCAACCGGACTCCGTCATGATATATCCGGAATGGAATGTAAACGGTATTTGCCAGGAACCGGGAGTAGAAAGAACAACTCAAGTCACCACGCTGGCACAAGTTCTGAAAGACAACGGTTATCACACTATACACTGTGGGAAAGCTCATTTCGGAGCCAATAATACTCCGGGTGAAGATCCGCTGAAAATGGGATTTGAAGTGAATATAGCCGGACATGCTGCAGGTTCCCCTGCAAGTTATTACGGTAAAGAGAACTTTGGAAACAAACCCGATGGTAAAAGCCCGTTGGCTGCCGTACCAGGTCTGGAAAAATATCACGGTACAGATACATTTCTGAGCGAAGCACTCACACTGGAAGCAGAAAAAACCTTGAATAATGCACAGAAGAGTGATAAGCCCTTCTTCCTGTATATGGCTCATTATGCAGTACACACGCCTATACAACCTGATCTGCGTTTCTATCAGAAGTATATCGATAAGGGATTGCCCCCGGTAGAAGCTGCCTATGCTACTCTTATAGAAGGGATGGATAAAAGCCTCGGTGACCTGATGGACTATCTGAAAGAAAACAATCTGGAAGACAATACTGTTATTCTCTTCATGTCAGACAATGGCGGACTGGCTGCGCATACACGCGCAGGGCAACTCCATGTGCAGAACTATCCACTTAACAGTGGTAAAGGCTCTGCTTATGAAGGAGGGGTTCGTGAACCGATGATTGTCAGCTGGCCTGGTAAAATTAAACCCGGAAGTAAATGTAATCACTACCTGATGATCGAAGACTTCTTTCCATCCATATTGGAAATAGCTGGTATATCGGACTATGAGACGATACAGCAACGGGATGGCATCAGTTTTGTACCTCTTCTTACTGAAAAAGGCAAAGTGCAGGATAGGGATATCTATTGGCATTATCCACACAGTTGGGGACCTTCGGGACCAGGAATCGGGGCAACGTGTGCCATTCGTTCGGGAGACTGGAAGCTGGTCTACTATTTTGACTCTGGTAAGCGGGAGTTATTCAATATAGCCAATGACATTAGTGAAAAACAGGATCTGGCAGGAAAAGAGCCACGCATCACGAAACAGTTGGCAGGAAAATTAAGTAACTACCTCCGTTCAGTTGATGCACAACGCCCCATTTTACGTAAAACTCAACAATTGGCACCTTGGCCGGATGAAGTAAAATAAGATGTATTCACCCTTAAAATTAGTAGATAAACAGATGAATAAAAGAATATTTTGTCTACCTCTTTCACTACTTTTTATAGTCACGGGCATAGTCTCCGCTCAAAACAAAAGTGCAGGCATTAATTTGTCTGTGTGGAAAGGAATCAGCACTCAACCGGCTGACAGTGCACAGACCACCTATTTTAATTTAGGGATCCTTTCTACCATGAACCGGTTGAACGGAGTAGGATTCAATGCATTTGGCAGCGTCATTGGCGGTAATATGAATGGCATACAATTCTCTGGACTTGCCAATATGGTAGGTGGAAGTATGCGCGGCGTACAATTATCGGGTATTAGTAACATCAACGGAAACAATATGGTGGGATTATCTGCCACTGGACTTGTCAACATTGCAGGCAATCAATCGAAAGGCGTCTTACTATCCGGAATGACGAGTATCAGTGGAGACAATACATCCGGTGTGATGGCAAGCGGTATTATGAATATATCGGGAGACGGAGCAAGTGGCGTACACCTGGCAGGACTTGCCAATATCACAGGCGCTACTTTCAACGGAGTAACAGCAGGAGGTTTACTGAATGTGATAGGTGAACATCTGAATGGTGTACAAATATCCGGGTTTGCCAACATAGTGGCATCGCGAATGAATGGTGTACAGATTGGACTGGGCAATTATGCAACAAAAGCCAAAGGGGTACAGATTGGATTAGTGAATTACTATAAAAATGAAATGAAGGGATTCCAATTGGGACTTGTCAATGCCAATCCGGACACAAAAGTACAAATGCTAATCTTTGGAGGTAACGCAACGAAAATCAACATAGGTGCCCGATTCAAAAATAAACTTTTTTATACCATTATAGGTGCCGGTACGCATTATTTAGATTTCAGTGATAAATTCTCTGCAACATTATTCTATCGGGGTGGTATTTGGCTACCTCTCTGCAAAGACCTGACAATTAGTGGTGACTTGGGATATCAACACATTGAGACATTCAAAAACAAAGATTACGGTATTCCGGCACGCCTCTACGGACTACAGGCCCGTTTAAATTTAGAATATCAGATCACAAAGAAATTCGGCATATTTGCCTCCGGTGGTTATGGTGGTAGCCGCTACTACAATAAAGACATCACATATGACAAAGGGGTGATTGCAGAAGCAGGAATCGTATTGTTTTAAAGGAGAAGGAAGAATGGAGAGGGGAGAAGTACTATGCAGCGTGATAGCGCAGCCTACTTCTCCCCTCTCCATTCTCCCTTCTATTATTGCTTTTCCTTAATCAACCCCGTCCTATACGCCACCAGTAGTTTTTTCAGATCCTGAATCTGTGTAACCAATTCTTTCCCTTTATCCGTATCTTTTACCATCATACGCTGAGAATTGAATTCAATTACAAAAGTGGTCGATTTGATATCCTGCCCTTCTTCTATGGCTTTTTGCGTAGACTGAAAGGGTTCGTGCTGCACCAGCTGTAAACCATGAGAGTGATATACCAATGTATATCCGGCAATACCGGTCTCCGGCTGATAGGCTTTTGAAAAGCCTCCATCAATCACAAGTAACTTTCCTCCGGCTTTCATTGGTTGTTCACCTTTAATGGTTTTCACCGGCACGTGTCCGTTAATGATATGTGTATGCACGCCTGTCACACCAAATTCTTCAAGTATCTGGTTACATATCTTCTCATTATCACGCAAAGTATAGTAATACCCTTTCTTTTCCTTATGCAGCTTTTTGTCAGCTATAAAATAACGTTCAAAAGTAGCCATCTTATCTTTATCGAACGAAGGAGCATCAGGGCCACACCACATATACCAGATGTAATCCATTGCAAAGAGCTTATCACCATCCTCGTCTTCATCAAAATAGGCCGTACGGATCAACTGATCAATCTTATCCATCAAATTCTTACCCCAGTATTCTTTCCCATGAATGGTTACGTGCTTGAAGCTGCCATCTTCATTAAGAGGAACAGAAGCATGATACAAAAGATTGGAATTACAAACCAGATACATTCCCCCATACGTAAACAGGCAACGCATATGTTTCTTCAACTTCTCACTATTCATAAACGAATAATGCAGCTTATCTACCAGTTCTCTTTCTTCATCGGTCAGGCGATATGGATCTTTGGGATCTATGGTTGGGAAATTAGTATCACGCATTTCATATTCCACACCTTCATAGACAAATACGCCTCGCTCGAAATCAATCTTCTCCAGCAGCTTCCGGTTCTCCATACCAAACTCCGGACGGCGATTAATAATATCCGCTTCCAGCTTAAACTGTATAATTGTAATGGCCTTATGCATCTGCGTGATAAGACGCAATGTCTTCTCATTGTATGCCGAATCTGCAAAATTCATTTTCGGTGCAAAAATAGTACAGGGGTCATCGGCATAAGTATCCATAGCAAAAGTTGCCAGTGGCAAAAGATTAATGCCATATCCATCTTCAAGTGTACCCAGATTACCATAACGCATGGACATACGAATCACATTTGCCATACAACTCGTATTACCAGATGCAGCTCCTATCCAGAGAATATCATGGTTGCCCCACTGGATATCAAAATTATGATAATTACATAACGTATCCATAATGATATGTGCGCCGGGGCCACGATCGTAAATATCACCGACAATATGCAATGAATCGATGGTCAAACGCTGAATCAGATTGCACATAGCTATAATAAAATCATCGGCACGTTTGGTAGATATAATAGTACTGATAATGACATTGATATAAGCATGTTTATTGGGTTCAATGCTCGATTCGTGCAATAACTCCTGAATGATATAAGAAAATTCTTTAGGTAAAGACTTACGCACTTTAGAACGGGTATACTTGGAAGATACATTCTGACATACCTTTACCAATTGGTTAAGAGTAATCAAATACCAGTCGTCAAGGTCCTTCTCACGAGCCTTGACCAATTGCAATTTCTCTTCAGGATAATAAATCAGTGTACTGATCTCTTTCTTTTCTGATTCACGCAGGGTATTACCAAAAATCTCATTTACTTTTCGCTTCACTGCACCCGATGCATTTTTCAATACATGTTGAAAAGCCTCATATTCACCATGAATATCTGTCAGGAAGTGTTCTGTACCTTTGGGTAGATTCAGAATGGCTTCGAGATTAATTATCTCCGTACTGGCATCGGCAATAGTGGGAAAACTACGTGACAATAACTGCAAATAACGCAGGTCGCTCACAATACTTTCAGGGGTTATATTACTTTGGGCAGTCATGATATTTACGATTTATTCCCTACGGTCATGACCATTATTAATCCATAACACATAGGTACGTTGACAATTTACGATTTTACGATTTAAATTACTTTTTTGTTTATTTTAAAGCCTATATACAAACTTCACAGCGCAGCCAATTTTCAACTAAATAAGATTTTCAACTCAACAAGAACATGAGTAATATCTGAGCAATAATGACACGCAAAAACATGCACAACGGATATACCGTGGCATAAGCTACAGACGGATTATCACCCGGAATAGTATCATTCACATAATTCAATGCCATCGGATTTGCCATACTTCCGCATAACATACCAGAGACTGAGCCAAAATCGATTTTCATTATCTTGAAAGCAAACATACCAACAATTGCGGTAGGAATAATGGTTAATCCGGCACCCAGACCAATCCACAACGCCCCTTCAGGACGAAATACCGTATCGAAGAAATGTGCACCGGCATCAAGCCCCAGACAAGCCAGATACATGGAAAGCCCCAATGCACGAAGCATCAGATTGGCACTGCGGGTAGTATAAGTGATCATGTGCATACGCGGGCCGAACGTACCAATCAGAATACCAACAATGATAGGTCCACCTGCCAATCCTAGTCTCACAGGAGCACTAATACCGGGAATAGAAATAGGAATAGCCCCAAGAGCCAATCCTAATATGATACCAATAAACACAGCCACCAGATTAGGCTCTTTCAAACTTTTTACAGCATTTCCCAAAACTTTTTCCACATTCTGAATGGCAGCTGCTTCACCCACTACTGTCAGGCGGTCGCCAAGTTGCAAAGTAAGTTCAGAGGTAGCAAGTAACTGTACACCCGAACGGTAAACACGGCTGATATTGATTCCATAATGATTTCTCAAACGAAGTGAACCGAGTTTCTTACCGTTCAGTTCGGGGCGGGTTACCACAATACGTTGCGAAATAAGCTGGCTGTCAATAGCATTCCAATCGATATCTTCCTTATTCCAGTCAGTGTTTTCCTGTTCACCAAACAGTACAGTCAGAGCCAATACATCTTTTTCAGAAGTTATAACCAACAGACGGTCACCCTCTTTCAGAATCTTCTCAGAGGTAGGGATACTCACATTACCGTCTCTCCACAAACGAGATATGACGAATTTAGGATAACTCATATGAGCTATGTCCTTGACACTTTTATTGAAAATAGCAGGATTATGTACCTGAAAAGCAGCAATATAAGTTTTGTTAGTATCGTCTTTCTCTTTGATGGCGAGATCCTCTTTACGCACTAATACCTTCCGGATAAGTAACACTGCAAGAATCACTCCTATTACCCCCAATGGATAAGCAACTGCACAACCCAAAGCAGGAGTACTACTCTCCAGTCCCATCTGTTTTAAGGTTTGTTGTGCTGCTCCCAAAGCAGGAGTATTAGTAGTGGCCCCACAAAGAATACCAACCATATTAGGTAAAGAGACACCCGTTGTATAACTGCATAACACTGTAAGCAGGGTACCCAAGAGCACTACGGCAAGGGCCAGCATATTCAAAGTGATACCACCTTTACGAAAAGAACTGAAAAAGCCGGGCCCCACCTGAAGCCCCAATGCATAAACAAAGATGATAAGCCCGAAACTCTCGGCATAATTCAACATCTGCGGATCAACTGATAGTCCGAAATGTCCGGCAAAGATACCTGCAAAAAACACGAAAGTCACTCCAAGAGATATACCACAGATGTGTATTTTGCCTAATCCCAGCCCGATGGCAGATATAAGTGAGATAACAACTACGGCCTGCAAGGCTGAATGCTCGATGAAGAGACTATATAACCATTCCATAAATATAATTATTCAATGTGCCAATGTGCCAATTGACCGCACTGTAACATATCACATAGTAATTGGCATATTGATACATTGGCATATTGACACATTAATTTTTGCAAAGATAGAAACTATTTATGCGCGTACAAAACTTTTGTGTATCCATTTCATACTGTACCAACGACGAACAAAGATGATGCCCCGAATGTTTTCGTCCAGCAAAAAGGCCACCCACATACCACACAAACCCCAACCCCAATGAATTCCAAACAGATAGCCTCCGCCTACTGCCACAGTCCACATTACAACCAAACCGACATAAAAAGGATAATTCACATCGCCTGCTGCACGCAAAGCATTGGTAGCAAAAATATTGATAGGACGCCCTATTTCCAGTACGGTATCTATAACCAACACAATAACTCCCATACGAATAATCTCCGGATTGGTCGTTAGCCACCCCAAAATAGTACGTCCGGAAGCAGCAAGGATACAAGAGAGAATAAAAGTGATCATCACCGATTTTTTCATCACATACTTTCCCAGCAGAAAAGCAGCATGAGGTTTCTTTTCCCCTATCAGATGACCGATACAAATAGCTCCTCCCTGTGCCATTGATATACTGAAAAGATATACAAACATGATGATATTAACACAATAGGTTCGCGTTGCCAACGCTTCTACTCCCAATATATTAATAAAGAATGTAATGACCACCTGCGAAGAACTGTAAGATAATTGTTCACCCGCCGAAGGTAAACCAACTTTCATCAGATTTTTCAGTTCTATCCAGGGAAAAGGACGGAAATAGACAAGCGGAAAACGATGAATATGTTTGCGGAAAAGAATTATGAACAAAATTACCATTGCTACTCCTCGGCTGAATGCCGTAGAGATAGCAGCTCCTTCCACACCTAATTCCGGAAAACCAAACTTACCGAAAATCAATGAATAGTTCCCTATGATGTTGACAATGTTGACAACCACTGTGACCAACATCGGATAAATAGCTTTATTAGCACTACGAAGCGATGCCGATAAGGTGAGAGATATAGCCTGAAAGAAAGCAAACGAGCCAACAATACGCATATACTCTGCACCATCTGCCATTAGTTCCGGACCAAGCCCCATCCAACCGAGTATGGTGGTATTCATTGAATAAAGAAAAAGACTGATTGTTCCTCCCACAACCAGATTCACCAACAGTGATACTCCAACAACCTGTACCACTTTTTTTTCGAGCTTTGCACCTAAGTATTGCGAACATAAAACGGACGTTCCCAGATTGATTACCTCAAATACCAGGAACGTCAGCATTATAATTTGATTGACTACCCCTACGGCAGCAACACTGTTATCGGAATGACGGCTTAACATGATAGTGTCTACTGCACCAAGCATCATGATAAGCAGCGTTTCTATAAAGATAGGAGCAGCCAGCTTAGCCAGCCTCTTCTTAATACTCTCCTGCTGAATTTTGTGTGTCACTTTTTACCTCGTCTGAATTTCGGGGTGCAAAGGTATTCAATTTTAACGAAACCGAGAGTTGATTTATATCAAATAAGTTAGAGCCTGCCTTTATAGACTACATAACTATCCCATCCATCCAGATATCCTTCAAGGCGATTCGCCCAAAGATTCACTTCATCGAGATAAGAAACATCATTCGGGCCATATACCATACGAAGAGATGACTGTACTGCATTTTCCCAATTCCAGTTGAAACGATATTCATCCTCCCGTATTCTTCCATCAGGATACTGTATACGAATGTAATCCACTCCTCTTCTATCCAGATAAAAATCAATCTCCTGCCAGCAGTAATAACCATCCCTATTATAGTAAGTTCTCACCCAGGTACGACTACACAGATCACGTGACTTATTATAATAGCTACCGCCAATATTGTCATCATCATAAAAACCATCTATTTCAATCTCACAAGCTGTTAGATTAACCATAGCAAAGGTCAGCAATACCAGTTTCAAATATTTAAAAGCTTTCGTTTTCATAATCTTTTTCCTTTCTTTTTATGTGTTTTTGCATAAAACAAAAGTAGGCAAACGTTTGATTGAAGCCAAAAGAAAAATCCTACATTCAATAAGGGAATAACCTAATCCTTAGAGGGAAATCTCACCTTTTTACTACCAAACGTTAACGCCGGCACCAAACTTCTTAATTCATGTTATAAATCAAGCTATTAAGCCTCATAAGTTTGCTATTCTCCCAGAAGTATGTATCTTTGTACTGTGTTTTTCATAGTATTAGATTTAAGGTTAACAAAAAGATTGGCTGTCTGGGATAGATAGCCTTTTTTTATGCTCTTATTTTAATTGCTACCCTCTTCCCTCCTGTTCTGAACAAAATCTCCTTTTAAGTGTATATAGGAAAATCATTCATCCTAAAACACTTAATTATGAAAATTTATTTTGTAAAAGCTGCTGCATGGACAATACTTACATGTACTACTTTATTTTTCACCGCATGTTCCAAAGACTCAATCAATATCAATATTGGCGAAAATGGGACAGAAGAAGGCCAATCTGATAACGGAACAGGAACTCCGGATCAAAAAGCATTAATCACTTTTCATGCTTCTATAGAGAGTAGAAATATGACACGCTCTCTTTCACCGATGCGTAAAGGAATAACAAGTTCTATATACGCATTCAAATCACCAGTTACTTCACTCGAAACTCCTTCTGCCGAAGGTATCTATACCACTGCTACCGTAGGGGTACTAACCGGTGTAGAAGGATATAAAATGTATCTGCCCAATGGCGTTTATTATTTCTACGCCATTTCTAACAACTCTTCTACAGCTTCTGCTAAATTCGTCAAAGAGCGTTCAGAACCTTTGAACAACGGAGTAGATTATTTGTGGGCAAGTAACAAATTACAGGACGTTACGAGTACACAAGTGAGCATGCCTATTCTTTTTCAACACTGTGCCACCCAGATAGTATTCAACATCTCTGCCGGTAGCGGAATAAAACTGGACAAACTGGTTTCAGCTTCCATCACTCCAGCAACCCCGGGTGCTACTATGGATATGATTACCGGAGAAATAACTCCGTCTACAACGTACAGTACCGAAACAGCTAATATGGGAATTAATGGTTTCACTGCTCAATATATCATGCTTCCACTAAAAACCAATACAGCGATGCCGCTGACCCTGCAAATACTGGCAGATGGTGAAAATACTCCACGTACCTATAACGTAAACGTTCTTTTACCCAACGGAGAGTTGGCAGGAGGAGATTCTTACGTATTCAGTGCAGTGATTGATGGAAATTCTGTTTCATTTCCTAATGTTGAAGTATTAGGCTGGACCGAAGTAGACGAAACTGGTAAACCTCTTTATCCATCACAAAAACCGGACTAAAAAAGTTTTCACGTTTAACATTTGAAACATAGCCAATTAACGATATGCGGAAGAAAAAGTAGAAAAAAATCTTGCAGAAAGGTTTGCATAGTTCAAAACTTCCTCCTATCTTTGCACCGCATTTGAGAGAGAATGCGGGTTCAAGGAAGTTTGGGTGAGTGGCTGAAACCACCAGTTTGCTAAACTGACGTACGGGTAACCGTACCGCGAGTTCGAATCTCGCAGCTTCCGCTTAATCTCAACAAAAAAAGAGCTAAGTTATTAAGACTTGGCTCTTTTTAAATCTAAAATCGGTGGGTTCGTCTAACGGTTAGGACACATGCCTCTCACGCATGTAATACGAGTTCGATTCTCGTACCCACTACTAACTAAGAATCAAGCAGTTACAAAAGAAAGTAACTGCTTTTTTTATGTCATTTTAGTTTTTTAATCCCGCTTTATAGGGTTTCTGAGGGGTATTGTTTATCTTTGTGGTGCAAATTTGGTGCAAATGATTTGCACCAAAAAACATTCTTTGTATATTCATTAAATAGACTATTCAAGAAGTAAATTAGTTTATTTGCACCAAATTACCAAAAAATAATCGCTATGGCAACTGTTAATTTCTATTTAGACACACGTAGAGTTAAAAGTGATGGCTCCTACCCTATTAAACTACATATCCGGCACAACGGTAAATTTCTAATCGGAACGAAATTTGCAGCATCACCGGACACATGGACGGGATCTGAATACAACAAAGATGCAAAAAATTATAAGGTTAAAAATGTAGCAATACGAAATCTTATTAATAAGGTAGAGACTTATCTTATTAGCCTTGATGCTACTGAAAAATTAAAATCGACAAGCGATAAGGCACTAAAAGAACAAATAGAGAGCCTTATCAAAAACAATGCTGTCAGTAAAAAGAAGTTCATAGACTACATAGACGACTTCATTGCAACTAAAAACAAAAAAAACACAATAGACTGCTATAACAGCACTAAAGTAAAATTATCTTTTTATGATCCTGATTGTGCATTTGAAACGATGGATCGCAAATGGCTCGAAGCCTTCAATAAGTGGATGTGCGATTCTGGAATGAAAACAAATTCGCGTTCAATACATTTACGCAACATCCGCGCTGTCTTTAATTATGCTATCGATAATGAAGACACCGATCTGTACCCGTTTCGAAAATTCGCTATAGAAAGGGAGGAAACACGTAAACGATCACTCAAAGTAGAACAATTAATCCTGCTACGAGACTATGTAGGGGAAGAGTATCAAAAAGAATATCAAGACATGTTTATGCTTATGTTTTACCTTATCGGCATAAATGGGATAGACCTGTTTAATATAAGGGAAATACATGATGGTAGAATTGAATATAAACGCGAAAAAACCGGAAAGCTTTATTCAATTAAGATAGAACCGGAAGCAATGGAAATTATTGAACGCTATAAAGGGGATAAATACTTATTAAATATAACTGAAAAAAATAAAGGTAACTATCGAAATTATATGGCGGCAATGGGAAGAGGGCTACAAAAGCTTGGAGATTTCGAACGAAAGGGTTTAGGAGGGAAAAAGATAAGAGAGCCATTATTCCCTAAAATAACATCATATTGGGCGCGCCACACGTGGGCTACCATTGCTGCTTCACTGGATATACCCAAAGAAACCATATCTGCCGCTCTCGGACATGAGATAGGTAGTAAAATCACGTCTATTTATATAGATTTCGATCAAAAGAAAATAGATGAAGCTAATAGAAAAGTAATAGACCATGTAAATAACTCACGAAAACAAAGGACTACATAGAAATGAGAACGGATATAATGATGATGAAAGGATAATGGAAAGGCAGTCGAAAAAGCTGCATCGCGGGATTCGGGTATCAATTTTGCCTATTAAATAGTGCTCAAAATTCAATTAATGTTTCTTCCCTAATGATACTTTTGGAAAACGCTATTTCGAGAATTGATAATTAGATAAATTTTAATGTTTTTATTATATTTGCTAAAAAATATGATTACATAATCGGTATGATTAAGAATCAGAACATCAATTTATATTAAGTATCTATTTAAGAACTTGTTGCATTATGATTGTTCCAACGATGAGATTTTACGAGATGTATGAAGAGTTGGCTGCTGACCTTCACAAAATAGAGTATAAACGTCAGCAATTAATGCCAAAGGCTGTGAAGAAATTCCGGAAAACTCTTCGTTTTCCGGCTTGGGAACTGTTTGAATACACAAATCCTACTCGGCACAATTCATACATCCTATTTTTTTATGTTGAAAATAGACAAGCTGTTGAAAATCCTGAATTTGATTATTTCTCTATTGTAAATGTGGAGAGTAGACGATTCGTTTTGAAATGGGGGTGCTCTCCATATAAGCATACCGAATCTGATTCAATGGTATGGACTAGAAGAATTGATGCGTACAGTACCCATTTCTTTGCACGTTACAGAGAACGTGTACTCAAGAATACCGAACTAGGGTTTAATGAGGTGATATGTCGATATCTCACAAGGAACAAAATAGCCTTATTGATTGAACTTAATGAAAACATAAAGAAAGGCTATCAAAAATACGGTGGAGCAGCTCACCATGCGATGAAGGTGAGTGACGGGCTTTGTTTCATCAGGACTACAATTGAATGTCTTGTAGATCCGAACACTCAAAAGGAAACAGCGAAAGCACTAGGATTTATCTATGTTACCTTTGTCGATGGCAACACCCTTACAAACTCGCAAAATGAAGCAACTTTTCTAGAAGGTATTCATTCCTCTCAAAAAATTTTTAAAGACTTGATTGCAGATATTGAAGATTGACATCCCCCTTCCCTAAAGGAATAAGATTCGGATGTCAGTAACCGTAACCCACGATGCAGCTTATTCGACTACCTTTCCTTCTACCTTCTCTCTAAACTCCCACAGATGTTCAATCGTAGGATGGAACGTAGGATTCTCCCAATGAGATGAAATTGTGGCTATTGCGCTATTAAGATAGTCTTCACAATCAAGTATCTTTGTACACTTATTGAGTTGATAGGGGGCTTCAGGATATGTCTTATTTTCAAGCATATTCTTTGTCCAAGAAAGTAACTCCTGTACGGAGTTGTAATCGTAGTTATGTGCCATGATTTTTAATTTTCCGGCAAATATAATAAAAATCCCCGATCCGTTAAGAACCGGGGAATGTCACTTGTCGCTACAAGTAAGCTTCTACAATGGTAAAAGTAATGTTTATGAATAAAACGGGCAAAAGAAAGCCCCGAATCAGAGAAACGGGGCAAATAACAAAATATCTATAATATCAATCTTAACTTTCTGGGTTCTGCATTAAAATGCTTTTTAACCTCTGGTAAATCATAATACGCTACAATCTTTTTTTCTGTCAAACGAAGAAGTTTTAGCATCTCTTCTTTTGTATATTCAAACTCGTCGAAATAGATATTGAATACCTTGTTTAACAACCGAGGGAATTCTACTTCAAACTCAAAGGGTTCATTACTGCTCCATTTATTTGCGTTGTAATACATCATCAAACGTCTATTTTGAGTTTCAGATATACAGCCTAAGAATTTAGCTCTATATATCAATGATTTTATTGAAACTTTCCAATTAGTTTTAAGACCGTAAAGTTTTGGGGCATCCAACCTATAGAGATAGTTTTTTATACTTTCAGCAGGCATTAGAAATTCAGAAGCAAATCTATTAGCTTCATCTTCTACATCTCTCTTATCAGAAACCATATACTTATAGTGCATTATCAAATGTCCTAACTCATGGCAAACATTGAATACCGTTCTTGAATTTGAAGCATTCTTATTTATCAATATAACAGGAAGTCCGTTTTTTGTGATAAAAGATACCCCATCAACCTTTATTGAAAAAGGAGGTTCTATATAATGAATTATAATACCCATCTTCTGAACTACACTCATGATATTATGAATTGGTCCTTTTTCAATGCTAAACAATGACCTCACTTTTTGAGCAACCCTTTCCGGGGTGATTTCTTCGTCTTCTATATCTATAAATGGAACTCTTATATCAATTTCAATAGCATCAAATAAAATATCAATATTTTCTGCTATTATGGTCATCTGAGCATCAAAAGCCATTTTCTGTTTTTGTGGTATTCCTAAATTGCGACGGTAGTAATATTCTTTTATATATGGAATAATCCCATTCGATACTTGGAAAAAGGAGATAGGATATCCTAAAAAATCAGCTATCTCTTTCATTACCTCATCAGAAGGAACAGTTTGTCTATTTTCTATTCGATTCAATTTATTCTGAGAAAGTGATTTTAAATTTAAAGCTAATTGATTTTGAGTATAGCCTTCACTTTCTCTTGCGAGTTTGATTCTATCAGGATTATATTCAATCATAATTATTCAGCCTTCTTTCTACGAACTACAAACTCTTCTTTAGGTTTGCATATTTCATCTACCTCTTTCTCTTGAAGTACAAAATCAATAGAGTTAATAGCACTTTGCTCTTCTGGATTTATATCTAGAACCCAATAGACTTCATCTTTTCCATTAGTTATAGCCAAACAAGTTCCTCCAACAAAGCCACTACTATCAACACGAGGCCCAATAAATACACAAGGCAATTGCTCGTGATTATGCAAACGGCAATCAGAGGCTACTGATTCGGCATAGCTTGGCAATCCCTTTTCGTTTAATTTCTTTATATAGATTGAGAATAAATCAGATGAAACATAATACTGACATTGTTTATATCTAGCTTTAAATAAGTTAAGTTCGCCACCGTCGATTGCTCGGTTAATATTCACTTTAATAATTCGAGTCAACGTATGTATATAATATGTTCTATCATCATACAAATCAACCATTGGATCACTTTTTATTCTATTCTCAAATTGCTCCTTACTAGTTTCGATAATACGGGCAATAATATAGAATAATTCCATATTGTCTTGTACCAATTCAATTGTTTCCTGTTGTCTTCCTACATTGAAAAATGAGAAAGATGTTTGACCTAGATATTCACTTTTCATATAATCACGTTTTAACATTTGCGCAAATATATAAAATATTATCTAAATACAACTCGTTTTTTATTTATTTCTTATTCAAAATAGATTTTTTTAGCATAGGATATTACGAAAAAACAATTTATAAAAATAAATATATGTTACTTCTTTTTCAATGTATACACTAGCCATCTGATAATAAACAACATAAATACTACAATAATCCCGAACGCCCATCCGCCCAACTTCATTTTAATAGATTCCCAACGGGAAAACTGTTTCTCTACTGAATATGGGACCTGTATACTATCCACCCGTATCACATACATTGTATCAGTAAGATTCTTATACTTATATAAATATCTATCTTTATAAATAAGGATAGTATCCCCTTTACGATCAATATAGATACTATCACGTTGATAAATACTATCACGTTGTACTTTGTTAATGTAGACACTATCACGTTTTACTGTCTCAACAGGAACATACTGAACGCTCCGGCAAGAAGTAATAAGGCAACATACTATCACCACCAACAAGCCGAATATAGTCGTCAGACACATTTTAGCTAAATTCTTCATGGTTTCACTACTGTATTACGCAGGAAATTACTAAACTCACTCCGTACATCAAAACACGGGCAAGCCTTGATATACTCTTCCGGTTCAACCTCGCCATTTCCATTCAGGTCAGGAAATGTATCCCGGTGGCCCAACAGCTCAATGATATCGTACTCTTTACACAACTTTGCAATCAAATCACGAAGGGCATTTTTTTGTGCTTCAGTACGCGTATCTGCCGGACGTCCGTTTGCATCCAGTCCGCCAATATAGCAGATACCAATACTATGCTTGTTGTATGATACCCCGGAGAATCCTTTCGTATTACAGTGTGCTCCGTCAATAGAGAGTGGGCGACCGTTCTCTACAGTACCATCAAGATCAATTACGAAGTTATATCCAATCTGGGAAAAGCCTCTCTGTCTGTGCATACGATCAATATCTTTTGCATGTAAATCCTGCCCGGCACGTGTGGCCGAACAATGGATGATAATAGAATCAATTGTTTTCATGCTGTCCCTCCTTTATGTTCTAATAACCATTTTGCGGCTCACGGTCACCACATCTTTTCTTCTCACATCGCTTTAAAGCAAGCTCTAATTTCAAGTTAGAGATGTCCTCCTTTGCTACAAAGAGTTCATCTTGTACGATTCTCAACCTATTTGTTTGCTCGACAAATCGCTCTTCTTTATCCGACAGTTGTTTTTGCAAAAACTCATTATACTCTCTTAAAGTCTTGAATTCAGCACTATCCGCGTTGGCATCCTCTATCCGGGCGTTCGTTTTGCGATTCATGTAAAAATTTACACCCCATTTGATCGCTTCCAATCCACCCAAAGCACCGATGATTGCCAGCCAGTCATTTAATCCCATCTTTTATTGTTTATAAATTTATTAATACTATCTTTGTCGGAGCGATGAGGGTGTCCGATAAGGATTCCCTCGTAATTTTGTTAATGATCCGCCCTGCTTGTGAAAGTAGGGCGTTTTTTCAGCTCTCATAGTTATCTCTACTCATTATTATATATTTTTTTTAGAGAACCATTTTTATAAAAACTTATCCCATATGGGTTAATAGAAACCTTCCTTTTTACTGTTCCTGATACTCCATATTCATTATATGTCCCTTCCATTGATATTTCTTCGTCACTGATTACTATGGTGGAATCCCACGGGAGGGATTCTCCCACCTGCATCGCAGTCCTATGAGATTTAATCGTAATATAAGAGCCGAAGGCCGAAGTAGAACCGGATGCCCAAGTAGGGAACCTGATCTCCAAAGCTTTATTACCCAAAGAATCAACCATTAACAGAGACGAGGTGTCTGGACTTATGATTACTCGTTTGCCATCCTTAGACGTTTCCACTTTACCGATAAACTCACCGTCAACAGCCTTTATCTTTCCATCCTTATCTACTATAAAATTACTATTGATATTAAGTCCGGTAGCCTCAATGATTTGAGCTAAAAGAGTTCCGGTTATCTCAACTTTATCCCCTTCAATCTTGATACCTTCTTTACTGGCATTAATGGCGGCTAAAATCTTATTCGGATTGCCTTCCGCATCAGCTCCCATTACCTCCACTTTCCACTCACGGGCTGACTGTGTGACCTGCGTACTTACCTTTTCTTCAATCGCTGCATCCGCACCGGCTACAGCATCATCAACAGCCTTCTTGGTTGTCTCTGAAACTGTACTCTGAAAACCTTCTGCTGTTTGATTGATTGAAGTCTCCTTTTCTGAGATATTCTGTAAGATACCGGTAGCCGCATCAACCTGTGTTTCGATCTCTCCAACCTTGCTTTCAATTCCCTGTGCAGTAATATTGATAGAGGCTTCTCTTTCTTTCACGGTATTCAATACTCCCGTTGCTGCATTTGCCGCTTCGTCTGCAAAGCCGGCATCATTAGAAGCAGATGTAGCATATTTCTCAGCCTGTTTCACAGATGCAGCGATCTGCCCTTCTTTGACCTCGAATCTTGTTTCTATATCAGTTATGGTAGCATTAACTCCTTCTAACTCTGTTTCCACTGTCTTATTACTTGATTGCAGGACGAACGTACCTCGCAATATCACACCGTCAGCGATTAATCCAAACCACCTTTTTACAGTACCGACAGCAGATACAGCCCAAGCCGGGATCAATCCGATATCAGCCTTCCCGAGTACACATTTCACACATTTCGGATCGTCATAAGCTTCCCAACTATTGATACCGTCATAAAAGTACTGGCAATTGGTATGTGAAGAGATTCGGATAAATGATTGTCTGTCCGTATCATGTACGTTACCTACCCTGACAATAATCATATGCTGATAAGGAAGAGAATCCCCAACCGGTTCAAGAATTATCGATTGGTTTTCGCTATTCGGATCGTCAAGGGCTAAAAACTTCTGAATCGCATAGATAACTCCGCTATTGGCAGGGTTATGATAGTAACCAACCAGCAAATCATCATTGGCCAAAGGATTTATATCTCCTTCGCGTAAATCCGGATAAACGGTACAAGTACCATTCCCATTATCAACATAAGAAGCGATCTTAATTGAACTACTAATTATCTCTTCATCTTCTGTCACCTTGATACGATTATAAACAAACTCATTCGTGATAAACTTATCACGGGCGTACACGGACTTAAATTCCGCCTCGCCGTTGTTCCTGATAATCCACCCGGATATCCCAGAGACAAAATCACCCACATATTCCGGGATCTGTTTTCCCGCATGATTCAATACCTGCTTTCCGGTGGCCTTTACAGAAGAGAGGAAACCGGCTATGCCTGTTGATGATAATATTGCCATATCTTATGATTTACGTTCTATTTTTACAGCGTTAAAGCCTATACGTTTACTTTTCTCAGCCCACATCATGATTGCTAATTTACCATCAGAAACAACAATGTCATCAAACTCCATCCAGGTGGTATTATTCATCAGTGAGAGTTGTGGAAGTTCCATCTCAGCTTTGTTGATCTTGATATGGCCCGTAGAAGTGTGGTCATTCTGTGTAGTCGATGACAATATGCTGACCTTGTATGTACCATTAGGAACATTCCAACCCAATATAGGATAGATAACATCGTTATACTTATTTGAATACTGATATGTTAAAGCCGTGGAAAATAAAGAAGAAAGATCGGGATTGAATGATGTAACAGAAAGCCATTTGTCTAACGGAGACACGCCGTAATATGATGTTTTTTCACTGTCATACATCCTGCTCCAACCGGGAAGGGCATTTCCGGTCAGGGCGTTATAAATAGGCTTACCACCATCAGGATAACCAGCTCCATTATTAGGATTAGCAATAGTAATATAGGCATTCGCTGTTTCATCGAACATATGATCGACTTTATATTCCCCCCATACATATTCGGCCACTATCGCCACATCATTTGAAGGTTCCAATGCAGCAATAGTAACGGAGCGGGATGCACTTATACTATTATTATGTACAGACACCGCAGAAATATTCACAGTACCATTCCCTATGATACGTAATAATCCGGAACTATCAACTGTAGCAATACCCTCGTTATTACTGCCCCATGTCACGCCTGTCTGAGTAGTGTTGGCAGGAGTATAGGAGACTGATAGCTGACAAGTATCCCCAATCTTTAAATTGTTAGTTAGACCCGTTATACTAAGCCCGATCAATGCGATTTCGGTTGATTGTTCCTCATAAGTAATCGTACTGCTACGTACAATACTTTCAGATTCTGCATTTTTCAGTTGCAGGTAGATCGTTTTCTCCCCATAACCGGAAGACAATGTATATTGTATGTGCCCACCGGAGTATGCAACCCATGAAGCTGTATTCAGATCACTTGTTTCTCCGATCCTGTAATGGGTGGGAACACCCGTATAAGACAGGGTAATGCCCACGTCCCGTGATACAGTCGTACTACTGCCACCATTTATCACAATAGAGCTCAAAGTTACTGAATCCGGATTGACATTGAGACGGTCAAGATATGGTTGTCTGAGTGCCTCTTTTAGCTGTGCAACAACATACAAGGCATCGTTCTTCCAGACAGCCTGTCTGGTAGATTCATATTTAGCCGTGAATTCTTCGGCCAATTCTACCAGCTTCGCACTCGCATTCACATTCAGCATTAACTTTCCATCCTTAACAGCATAAGAAATACCTTTTACCTTATCATCAGTAACAATGCTACCTACCTGTGTCACACCGTCCAATAGTAATGTAAAATCCGGATAATAGAAGTATTGGCCTTTAGGCAAATAAATACTTAAATGTAAAGTACCGCCATTAATTGTCTTTTTTATGATGGTATTCTTCCTTATATAATCATACTCATAGTATTCGTCAATCGTCGTGAACCAGATATCATCGCTGCCATCTTTGCCGTAATTGTCATTGAACCAAACAAGTAGATTCACCCAGTCTAAAGTCGCGGTATGGCAGCAGAAGTGAAACCATTTACGCTGATCCTTCGCCTTAGCATATTCCGTTATGAATTGAGACTTTACAGCGTCCTGCTCCGTATTACTTCCTGAGGCGACAGGAAAGAAACGTAATCCCACAGCATTATAAAGATTCGGTAGTGAAGAAGGGATAATATTCTCTGCCGGAGAATTCTCTGCGACACTCATAAGGATATGCGGACTTTGAGAGGCGGCAGTTACAAAGACGTTGTTACCGTCCGGCCGTGCCAGGACCTTTATTCCGCGCCCGACACGTTCAATAGACCGTGTACAATCGGCTTTTAAACCGGCTATTACGTTATTCACGTCCTTGTCACTCCCAAAAATTTCAGTACCGATATTATGGTAATAAATACTACAACCGTACTTCAACATCATCTTAACGTCAATCCACTGAAGGTACGGACTCATAAAACGGTAGGTATTATTAGCTGTAGGATCAACCTGGCTCTCAGTATCCATCATTACACGCCCACCATTTTGGCAATGTGGCCAGACAGCAACACCATGGGTGAAACGTCTTTCATTACCACAACCATCCGTATAGCCCAATGTCTTTTCTAAAGTAGTATCTACTATTGAATCAGGAATATCACCGGCGTCAAGTTGGTTGGCGTGATAAAAGGAATTGCTAACAGGACGGCCGTTTATCCCGGCCCACACACGACAGAAAGAAGAGGTGTTTGCGTCATCAGTCGTGAGGCTGACAAGCATCTTTTTATCATACTTCAACACGGGGAAAGATATCGCAACAGAACCCGGGTCTATTGAGTCAGTAGAAGCAATGTCAAGTTCAATCTTCTCAGAGTAAGGCTTGATATAACGTACATTCAGGTATGCTGAAAGGACAAGATTAGTCGCTTCTTTACAACGAATGACTATTTTTGTCTGATAGTCATCTGTTACATACACTTTAGTAATCTCATAAGCGGAAAGGAACATCTCACTTTGTAACTTTTCGCCACTGCTCACAACGAAAGAATCAACCGCAAAATAAAGGTTACAACCCAACGGATCATTAGATATAGTATAGTCTTTCTTCGCCCCTGCGGTAGTGGGTAATTGTAATAGAGTGGAAAAGAGAGAATATACGGGATTCTCTATAACTCCCGAAGTACCGGACATATGGAATACGCCGACCTGGGTCTCCGTATCAGAAAAAGTCAGGCCTTGCGCAGCGGATGCAACTTTGTCATCAATCTCGATCTTAGAATAGGTTTCTCCCTTTGAATATGTTTCCGTTTTAGAGTATACCTGTGCCGGGAGGCCGGTTAGTTTTTGTTTTTCACCGTTTGTGTAATCATTACTTGACAAGCCTTTGCCTGTAATGGAATCCTCTTTCTTATTAATCTCTGATACGATGCTATTCAGCTCTTCTGCCGATAAGGTATCACCTGTTTTTTTTGTAGGTATGTTAAGTGGCATAATTATAATAGGGTTAATGGTAATACATAAGGGAAGCCGGAACTAACAGGAGGGACAACTTCACCGAAACGATCAGCCGAAATAAAAATCCATTGCTGACGGATTGTATGGAAGACAGGGATAAGCATATGCTCATAGTCCGTTAAACCGGATTGCACTGGAGCTATGGGAGCCCAACTTTCAGAACCTTTCGCCAATAAGGAACCGATTAAGGCTGTATCGGCTTGCGGATCAACGTTATCCAGACTACCTATAGTTACACTTGTCGCAGTAACTTCGAGCAACGAAGTAGATAAATTTTCTGCGTTGTCTTCTTGTTCGATCAAATCATGAGATATAAAATTTTTGTTGCTGTCTTCGATTAATGCATTAGAAAGTGAAGTGGTTTTCTTTGAGGAACGAACAATCAGACCGGAGTTTGCTTCTACAAAACCGTCAGAGGTAAGACCTTCTAAAAAGGTTATAACTTTTTGGGCAGAGTCCAGCTTAGTTTTATTGAGATACGTTTTCTCGATAGTTTGTAATACGCTCTTTATTGACTTATCTATTTCCTCCAAGGCACGAAGAGAGGATAATGTATTTTCCTCGGAAAGCTCTGTTTCAGTATTATCCGTTGCGATAATACGGGAACGGATTTCAAGTAAGGTACGAAGGGAGGATAAGACATTTTTATCTGTTAATGATTTTATATCTATCTCTTTAACTATATCTACAGAGTCTCCACTACTACCTGGAATAATAGTGGTATTTCCACTTGAAGAGCGTACAACTGAGGCGCCAGTTGGATAATTCTTTGACCGGGGTTGTGCCGGTATAGACTTTGTTTTTATAATTACATCTTTCATACTTCTATCATTATGCACCGAAACTTTCCTTGTTTATAATCAATGGTACCCCCGGTATTGATGAATACCTTACCAACCATAAAATTGTCCGACAACCGAGTAATTGGTGTCAATTCCGGTACCTCTTGTATTTCTTGTGTAAGTTTGATGTGGGTGTCACTATAGCGATTGATTATCCGTCGAATGAGTTGTTCTTCCGGACGGATCATCTTTTCTTCTATTGCTGAGTAAAGATTATCTTCCAGGTATTTATCTCCAAGCATGACTTTACTATAACACGCTCCATCATTATTATAAGAGGATATTTTGAATTCTATTTCGTCGAGCTCATTGATGTAGTCTTCGTTGAGCACATTTTCATAATATCGATCTGAATTACCCTTTGCTGTGTCTGTAAAGTCAGCTTCTTGATATATAAATTTTAACCCCTTCAAAAAAAATCCAAATTCATGTAAATTTGTTTCCGCACCAAATACATACGTATATGAAGAGTATATTACCAATTCAAGTTCTCCTGTCAATATTTCATTAATGGGTATCACATAACCGGCAAGACCATTATAAGGCATTTCGAGAACCTTCGTATCTTTCATATTAAACCAATCCACTTCGGAATCTGTGTTTTGAAATTCCAGATAAAAATACGCAAATGGGTTATCAGTCCACTTAGTACCGTTATACCTACGATTTCCGATTTTCAATGAACACATTAACTTAGGAGTAGCATACCATTTACGCTTCCCACCGATGACGCCCATCTCCTTGTTTAGACAACGCCTTAATTGCCCAGTGATACCAAAAGCACCATCAGAGTATGTAGCAGATGCCCCTTTAATAAGAATCACGGGGCGCATATCCATTGCGGAAGATAAATATTGTGGAGGGTCCTTTGTAGTCCACCTCACTTGTATTCCGTCTTCATAATTATAACTCGTGATTGACGGAACTAAACCTCCTTTCCCGTCTTCTTTTAAATCATATTCACAGAATTGTATTGGCAATGCCCCCATTAACATGTTTGCCTTATCCTTATTTTCTTTCACCCATTCCAAAGTGACTGCCTCGACTCCTTCTCCTGTTTGATCTTCTTTATATTGTCTCATATCCCACATACCCGGCAGAAGGACAATTTTGTGACTGACCTTATTATTCTGTGTCACATCGGAAGGAATGACCGCTACTGATAAATCATCATAATCTTCATCCGGAGTCAATACTCCCACGCTATAGTTACTTGTCTTAACTGTAACTTTATTATATCCAGGTACAAGATCAAGGGAATGATCAGAACCTGCGAACCCCACATTTTGTACATTCAATAAACCCAGAAGATGAATAGTTTCCCACGATTTCATATCTAACGAATATTTCCAATAATCACCTTGGTGGTCTACATCAATAAAATACAAGTCTCCTTTCCAATCTACGCATGTCCAATTAAGGAACTTACAGATTTCCTCCAATACCTCCTTATACGTCATACCCTTATCGTCTTCGTCAAAAAAGTTCTGTTCACTAAGAGTCATCTTTTTTAATACGTTATCAATATCTGATTCTGATAAATAGTCCGACTCTGTTTCTGAATACACGTGTGGAAAAACAATGGAATTATACTTTGCATTCGATAAGGTTATAGCATTTTTCAGCAAGGTCCAAAGCGAAACAAACACCTTGCCTTCCTCACCTATTTGTTTATAAGGAATAAATTCAAGCGTTGACATAGCCGACTGACACTCTAACTCCAGCTCAAACAGCTTGGAACTGTAATCCTGTGTGTATAGTTCCGGTTTAATAAAGCCACACCAAGTGACAACATTATTTCTTTTAAAAGTTACTCTATATTGCTGATAAGCAGTAGAATACAAATGTCGAAGATAGTCACTGCCAACCACACATATCTTACCTGTACTGAATCTTGTAGCAACATACATAAAGTCATCATCTTCTATATCCACAGAGAAAGGAGACTCAGCCGGAATAAGCTCAGTTGTTTCTCCGGCATAATCCTCTTTTTCTATTTCGATTACGCAAACTTCATTTTTGAAATTTGCAAACGGTATAATATAAATCAGTCCGTAACTCATAATGTTTTTTTTCCTTGCGATTTAAGTTCATTGTTTATCGTCAGAAGCAAATCTTTACCTCTCACTTTAGTTGTTACAGATTTCGATTCGGATGACGCACCAGTCAACATCCTTCCCGATTGAATAGCCTGCCATAATCTGGACTGTTGGCTTTGATTGAGTATCATTTCACCTGAATTAACTCGAGCCAGCATCTTATCTCCAGAAGACGGACCGCCAGTTATGATACCGCCATTGGCGAATTTAGGAATAGAAGCAAACAGAGCAACAGCTGCAGCGATGGCCGCACCGATAGCGATAAGATTAGCAGGAAATGGTAAACTCGCAGCGCTGGCACCAGCAGCACTCACGCCTTTTGCTGTATTCGCTGCTACTTCTGTATTTGCTGCTATCGTTGTAGCTTGAGATGCTGCCACTTGCGCCGTAGCACCAACAGTAGCATTACTCACCTTTTGTGCCGTTGTGATGCTGTCTACAGTAGCTTCCGCTTGTTTGGCTTTAGCTAATTTATCGGTTAACTCCGTAAGTGTCTGTATCATCTTGATAATAGAAAGAAAAGAATCAACCACATTTGTCATCGCATTCCATACAGCCATAAGTCGTTCCCAACCATCTGCTTCAGACTCCGGATCAAACACCTCATCGAGATTTTTAAAGGATGATACCAGACGATCTGCAGAAGAGGCAATATCTTTTACACCAGAATATACTCCTTCACTGAGTTCTTTTTTTAAACGCTTCACGTCCTCAATAACTTGAGCTATTTTCAATGCATCCTCCAATGAATCTACATTCTGCATTGCCCGGTTTAATTCATCGGTCATTGTTACTCCGGCTTCGTTAGCGGCGTCTTTTAAATCATCACGTAGTTTTTTAGCTACATCTAATTCCTCACCTAAAATGTCTACCTTTGACTTCTTGTAGTCAAAAGTAGTATCTCTTTTTCCACGAACCGGAGCGGCTATCTGGGACGCCGCCTTGTCTTTCAACTCTTTGATGAATTTATCAGCGGCGTCTCCGATTCCTTTTATAGATATAGCCGAATTAGCGGCAGCAGTGGCAGCATCAATTATCGCTTTGCGGTATTCATCTTCGGATATTAGTTTTTTATCTAATTTACTTTTAGCTATATCAGTAGTTTCCTTGTATTCTCGCTCCACTTTAGATAATTCGGATTGTATTTTAGCCGATTCCGTTACCCGTGGATTCAAAGTGCCCAACAGTGCCGTTGCGTATGTTTTATTTGCATCCGCAGACTTACCAAGTATTCCCCCTAATTTTACGACTGTGTCTGCATTTAAATTATCAATTCCTTCATTATACTTATCTTGAGTAATAGCCCCCGCATCGAGCTGATTTTGATAATTCTTTAAAGATGCATAGTATTCTTCCTCTGCTTTTTGAAGAGGGGTTTTCTTGCTATTATCATCAACATTCGTATTTGAAGACAACTTCAAAGAGTTTGCCATAGCGTTTTCCAACTGTTTAGATGAATCCGCCATGATTTGCCAATAATTGGACATCTCAACCAACTTGTCTTGATAATTTTTAGAAAAACCAACTCCGGGTTTTCTCGCTTGATCAGAATATGTATCAATGCCTTTTTGCAGCGCTTTTCTGGAACCGGTATCTTTGAATTTTGAAATATTATACATCATATAGTCCAAATTACCCTCCTTCATTCCTTGGAGCTTCATCTCCTTCTGAAGCTTCCCAAATTCATGTTCGGCCGACACTTTCTGTTGCGCATAGAATTCAGCTCGTGCAGTTTCTTCTAATAATTTAATCCTATCTCTTATCTTGTCATTAATGCGTTTTTGATAATTTATTTCACTCTCATTTTTTTCTCGGATCACATTTAGACGTTTTGCAATATCCTCAAGTGCTCTCTTTCGGTCATTGTCGCTACGATTAATATCTCCTGCTATATCTCTTAATGCCTCCAATTGAGAAACGTCTACAGATGGCTGTAATTCTGCCGCCTGTTTTTTATAATCGGAAAATATATTTCGTATCCGATTAGCCTCTTCACGTAGGTTTCTAAAATAGCCAACTACGGCAACTACTCCAGCAATAAGCATCGCCCAAACAGATGTTTTCGCCATAGCCCATAATGAAGTACCAAGACGTTTTATTTGTCCACTAATAATAAGACTTGCTTTTTTGAATCCATTAGCCCCTACCATGGCAGCAGTAGTAGTAGATATAACCTTTTGTTTATCCAATGCCTTTTGTTCTACAGCACGAGCCTTTTCTAAAGAGCTTTCAGCGGCTATCCTTGCACGTACAGCCTTTTCTTTTGTAACCTCAGCGGTTATAACGTCTTTAGCCACGCCATTAGATAGGGCAATCTCATAATTGGATATTGCGACCAATTCAGCTTTCTTTTTAACCGCCAGAGTCCCTTCGATAGTAACGCGTCTTTCAGTGGCCCTAATAGCTTGTGCGGAAGCTCTCTCTCCGCTCATTGCTGTTTTGTCATAAGCAGCCGACCAACTACGCCATACTTTAGTCGCTGCATTTGTTGCTATAAATACAATAGCTGCAAAAGAAACAGTCAATAAATGTTTTAAATTATTTCCCAATGTTTGTATTGCCTCTGTCAACCAGTCTATCAGAGCTTTATACTTACTTTGTGCATCTGTTCCATTGGCGAACTCTGTAAATACGTTCTTTAAGCGATTTACTGACGTCTCTAAATTGTCAGTATCTACATTTGGAATCATCTCGTTCAAAGCCTCAGCGAACTTAGGAAGCACGTCTGCACTCATCAGCTTACCTTGTTTCAGTAGCTTATCAAGTCCGGCAACAGAAACACCGGCAGCCTTAGCCATTGCCTGTAATGCAATAGGTAATCGTTCTCCCATCTGTAAACGTAACTCTTCAGAACTGACCTTTCCCTTACTCATCATCTGAGAAAGAGCAAGGAAAACACCATTACTATCATCAGCACTCATACCGAAAGCTGTAACAGCCCGGGAAACAGATTCAAAGATTTTACGCTGGTCCATCATGGACATACCGGAAATGGAAGCAGCGGCCGTAAATTTGGCAAAATTCCCGGTCAAAGCGTTAATCTCTAATCCGTACTTCTTTGCCATATCGATCAGGAACCTTTGGTTATCGGCAAACTGTGCCATTCCTCCGGAAACGTTCTTCAATGCTGTAGTTACCCGGTTGGTCTCCCTGGCTACATCAATAAGACGGGAAACAAAATTGCTTAATCCTAATCCACCGGCACCAAGTGCGGCAGCAAAGGTTAATACTTGCATCTGTATTGCACGGAGTCCGGCTTTTACCTGGTTTGTGCCCTTCTTGAAGTTTTCAGTAAGAAGGTTTATCGCAATACTGAATGATAATTTACTTGCCATAATAATCTGATTTTTTCGTGTTCATAAAATTCTCAAATCTTTCCATACCCTCATTAATAGTTCTTTCAGCTTCTATCTTAGCTTCTTCCTCTTCCCAAGGGAATATTATCAAATCCTTAGCTCCGTTTTTCATCTTTTTAGCGTCTATATGTGGCATCATGGTAAAGAAGGTCCATAAGCGATTACTCTCCATTTCTTCCTTACGCATCTTCTCGTAAGAACCTATATACATAGGCAAATCACATAACTCCATTTCATTCATGGCGTAATGGGCATCCAAGCCTGCCATTATTAAAGTAGATACAATACTACCTATGTATTCAGGGCTACCCTCAGCATTGCCGATACCTGATATGGTTGTCTTTTTTTGAAACTGATCCACTATTTCCATGATTCTTCCTAGATCGTAAGACATAGCATTTATAAGCCTTTCATCTGCCAGTACCCCCCGAAAAACTTCAAAAGTATACCCGGGCTTATTATCACTGGTGATATACATAGTATAAAGTAAAGATTCTACGTCTTCTTTATCAGTATAATCTACCTGCGAAAAAGACTTTTTCCGCATCTGTTCCCAGCGTATTATTGTCTTTATGGTAAGACGATGAAATTTACCTATTAGAATTGGCTTAAATTTTGGAGGTACAGGTATATGGGATGGCTCCGGACGCTTATTTCGATTTATAATCACATTGTCTATAGCTATACATGTAATCCATATAAGAAATAAAACACTCAAACAAAAAAGAAGTATTTCCATAATGATTTCATATTAAAAAAAGGCGGCCATCATATGACCGCCTTTACAAACATTCATTTATTAGCTATACTGAAGGATCTTCCCCTTCTCCCCCTGACACAGTTCCTTTTACTGGCTTCAATGCACCCACTCCCTTAAAAGATGCACTGACAGAAACAATCTGACCGTTATCCGATTTAATAGATAGAGAGGTGATGATAACTTTACCGGTATAGTTTTTTTGTTCGGTATCCTTTGTGTATGTACCGCCAAAATTGTCCTTATCAGTAGCTTTTGCACTTCCGAAGAAGAAATCTAAAGGATCGCCTTTAATCTGCATATCCAGCAGGGTATCAAAGCTCATTGGTCCCTCTTTACGTGTCAGAAGTGATTCACTGGAAATAGTGAAGCTTTTTTTGCCGGCCAGTGAACCGGACCAATCACCCATCATTTTGTTTGAGATATCAAGTTCTTCCGTACTGATATCCAATCCTGCACTTGATCCGAATGCTATCGGATCTTCTCCTATGAAAAGCATAAGTTCACCTTTAAAGATGTCTACGCTTGAATCTAATTTTTTTGTTACCATATATTTAATTGTTAATTATTACCATTCTACTAAAAACTCGACAGGTTTCATATAATTAGGAGATTCTCCGTCTTCGTCACTATCACTCACTCTGATTTTCATATATGGATTTTCGTAAGTTCCTATGAGAGTATCCACAATAAGCCATGCTAACTCATCCGTACGTCCACAAGTATTACTGACAACCGTATAACAGACTTTCATGCTGAATAAGGTTATTCCCATATTGTTGCTTTCTGATTTTAATCCATAGCTCTTATAAAAGATGGCATCTCCTTTCGTCTCCTCATTCAAAACGACCGGCAATATATTCCCATTAACACAGGATGCAATACGTTCATTATTTATAAGTAAATCGCGCATTGTGTTTTTTATCTCGTAATCAGGAAGTTTACCCATTTTATCCTTTGTTTTTAATCCGTTCTACATATTTCTCAACTCCCTTGCGTACACTATCCAAGGCTTTATTGGAATCCTGGTCTTTTGTATCTTTCCAATAACCTAAAGCCGGTCCATATCCTCTATAATCATATCTTTTAGTATGCCTACTCCCCGTTCCTTGATCTAACAACCAGCTATGCCTTCCTTCAGGATAACCAAAACCAGACAGAACACCTAATTTATTCCTCTTTACGCGCACTCTAAAAGATTTAACAAGATTGCCTTTCCGACCGTAAGGCGTTTTCATGCGTAATTTTAATCTTAACACGCCTCCCCTCTTTAGAATTGCCCCACCAGAATACAATCCGGAGCGAATTGCTTTATCTTTATCGATTTCCCGTAATTCATTAATTAGATACAATACATCGTTTCTAACTTCTTTTATGGTAATGACATCCATTATGCATTAATTTTAATACAAGTTATTTCACAAGAATTATTATGAAATTTACGATCTATATCAAGAATTCTATATGGTTTTCCTTCATAAATAATTCGCAAATTTTCATTTATTGTACTATGGAATCTAACCCAAAATACTAATTTTAAATCCACAAACTCTTCTCCGGCATTAATTACTATATTATCAGATGGCTTTCTCTTTCTACGTTCAGTCGGAACATTAGTCAACTCTTTCGAAGCGGGAACCCATTCCGTTAACTGTTCTCCGTTTCTTGCCTGAGTTCTTTCTGCTTTAAGAAATGAGATTCTTTCACGTGGCATCATACGGTTCTTCCTCTAAATTTTATAAAGGGGGTTATGGATTCTTCTACAATTCCAGTATTGTACGGCCTGGAAAATGATAATTCAGAAGGTGTATCAAATCTTGTTACTACTTTTACAATAATCGCATCGCGTAAAGCAGCATTTAAATTACCTTTTTCGTCTACATAATCAGTAAGTGGACATTGTAGCCTTTCCTCCAAAAGAATATGAGCACGCTCTATCATTCGTTTTAGATTTGCATCATCCGTACCATAATCAACATAACCCGGTATCGATCCTTTAACCTCTTCTATAGTCACAAATAATTTCACTTCTATCAAATAAATGGCGGGCCGCGAACCTGCCCAGTTAAACATTTCAAAAACATCTATAAAGCATTAGGAGCAGGATCCTGACAAACTGACTACAACACTGGTTGCTCCAGTACTCGACAACGTTAATGTAGCTGTATGTTGACCGGAAGCATTAGGTGTATAAATTACAGTAACCTTTGTACCCACGTTTCCGGCATCATCTTTGGCAATATTTTGTTTATTGATAGCAAACAATGATTTATTGTCACCGCCAAGCGCCAAAGAAATGCCCGCCGTTAGATTTGCACCAGAAATGAATAAATCTTTGGTAGTTGCCACGCCGGATGTCGTACTCAATGATGGGGTTGCATTGTCAACTCCGACAGACGGAATGGTTGTTATCTTCGCAATTCCAAACGCTTCCGGGCGAACCGTAAGCATGTCAAAATCTGTATTCATAACAAAGTACACAAGGTTCTTCTTTGCTCCAGTATAGGGATCTACAATAATATGCATTTTACCGAACTGGCCCACCAATTCATAATTGAATATTCCGAAGCCTAATACCCCGTCACCGACATATTCGGTCATAAATACAGGAAATCCGTTAATCAGCCCATTTTCGATCACCATTCTACCAGAACCTGCATCTCTGGGGGTAGCTTCTAAATCTGCATAAGTCGTAGCGGAGCAAACATAAGCGGCGGTACCGTCAAAAACAACACCTGTAGCCATTACTCTACCTTTCAAAGCTACTGCATCCTTAAATTTAAACTCAGATCCACATACAAGCGTAGGTGCATTTTTGACAAAACACCCTTCTGAAGCTTTAGAAGTGATCTTTGTCAAATTGAACATCCAACGGTTGAGTAAACGTGTTAATCCCATTGTCATTTGTGTTCTTACAATCTCTAACAACGCACTATTACTTTGGTCTATAGCTCTGTTTGATACGGGAATAGCCAAAGATACGCGCTTCGGGGATGGTTTGAGTTTGGAGATATCTATAGTAGTATCGGCAACTTCGGCATTTTCATCTTCTATAGTCGCTTCTATCCCTGCAACTACAGGTAATACAAAATCGCCTGTCAGCCCGTATTGCATCTTACATCCCACCTTTGAAAGGATTAACCCTTTCTCCAGAGGCTGAATAATATCTCCAATAGTAAGCGGGATCAATGGAGCAGCAGAGGCCGTATTTTGTACGGAACGATTCAAGGGAATTGCTATTTCTTCACCACTTACGAATCCTTCACAACCTTCCGGCAGTGAACGTTTTTTTACAATGGAAAAGACGGCTTCTGCGAAAGCTCTTTCATAAGTTGCCTCCTGATCATTTACTTTATCATCATCACTCATCAAACGAGCAGAACGGAGCTTTAAAATCTCTCTTTCCTGCACTAAAGCATCTCTTTCCGTAATTTCATCCTGGCTTAAGGATCTTTTTTCTGTTTCTACCGAATCAGCCATCTCACTCAAACGGGTGTTAATCTCTGCGATTCTGACTCTGTTTCTTCTTACTTCTGGTTTCATCTTACATTTTTATTAAGTTACGTAATTCTTTTAAATCTTTCTTATAGTTATCATCCGGTTGCTCGAAACTACTTTCAATACTACGAACGTTTACTTCTGTTCCTATGTACGCGGGATTTGCAACAATACTTATCTCTCGGATAATATCAATTTTATGAACTCTGCGAAGTATAATTCCATCTGAACGCTTCGACCAGGTAACATTTTTCTTCTCATCAGTCCAATAACCAAAGGATGAGCCGAATATATCCCCTCTTTTCACCATTTCAACAGAGTAATCCCCATCAGCTGTACCAGGAGAGTCTAATCCGTATCCTAATCCGTATGTGTCGAGATTCAGATTCAAAGAACCTTTTCCCAAATTGCTTCTTGCAATCATTCGTTCATAATTGTGCTCTATCAGTGCTCTTATATCACTACCCCTTATCAACTCTTCCGTAACAGCTCCTGGGTCAATGATTTCTATAAAGCATTTACGAAGTACAGGATCATACATATATTTACTTTCTTGCCCGAAAACAACTGCATATCCTTCAATTCTCCTTTCAGAGGTTAATTTCGGGGCGGCATCGCCGCCATAACTTCTAATTTCTAATTTTTCCATACACATCTCTTTACACTACCTGACTTTCTCTGTTCACGGGTGGCACTTTATTTGAGTTTTTAGTATTATTTTTAGTTCCGACTGTTTTAAGTGGGGTTACATTACAACTTATCATAGGTTCATCACCTCCGGAAACAGGAGAAAGTCCCTTTTTAGCGCGATATTCATTAACTGTATATATTCCGTACTGAATGCATTTTTCCATATGCATGGTCATAGTTTCGATATCTGTTTGATAGAAAGCATCCAGATCGAATTCAATGCGGTATTTACTATATAATCCTTTAGATATCAGTTTTACATAAAATTCGTTAGATATTTGCCTCAACATCGGCTGTAAAGTATCTGTCATATATTGTACCTGACTCATTTCACTGGCTTTGTAGTTCTGGCTTTGACCGGCAAACGCCTTATCCGGATGTACACCAAGAAAACGGCAGATATCCAATACCGAAAATTTGTTCTGCTCCATTAGCTGAATGTCGGCAGGAGACATTGATAGAGGGTTGAATTTAGTTTGACCTGGTAGATATGTGATCGTTTCTCCCTTCCTCAATTCCTCACGGAAACGAGAGGCAATATCTTCAAGTTGGGATTCTTTATACTCCTTATATCCTTTAACAGTACTCTCTGCATCACCGCTTATAAAACCTTTATAAGTATTTCCCGGTTGGAAATTATATTCACTCTGATTATTTGCGCTTGCTGCAATACCAAGAACCTTTGAAGCATACCGAATTGTACTCTCTCCTGTGTATCCACCATCAAGACTCATATTACGTAAGTGTATGATTTCATCACAGTCCAATGTTACATAGATACTGTTTACCGGATCGTTTACCATATAGATATTCAGCATTTTATCATAGCTCACACTCCCCGGACTAAGCAATATCAAGCTATACAACTCTTCTCCTCTCCATTCTGGGTATATATAGGCATTCCCGGCGTTTACCATTTGGATAACAGCATTACGGATCATTTCACTGGCTGTCTGCCTACTATTTGGACGTACGCTTAACAGATAGTTCAACGGATTCTCTTCATCGACCATGAATACACCGTTTTTCTTCCGTTTCAATTGCATTGGAAGTGAAGCAATACTTCCGCTAAGAATGGATACACACCTATAGTAAGTCGCCAGTTTCATGGCTGCTTCCGGTCCAATTATCATACTGACGGGTTCATTAATATTACGTATGGTTAAATCCGGAGAGGTGACCGTTTCGAAATATCCACGCTCTTTAACCGGTTCCAATGCTAAGTCCGGTTCTTTTTTATTCGTTTTCCAAAATTTCAAGTTCATCGTTCAAAATTATTATATAGGTAAAATGTCATCAATGCTGTAATTACACCGTCTATCTTTGCATTCTTGCTACGTTTAATGGGTTTCCTGTTTTCCAATCGATCTTCATCCATCACTGCATTACCGAAGCAGTACCAATTGATGGGGTTTTTATTAAATGTAACATGGCCGGTTCTCGCTGCTATCTCGAAGCTTTCAACCGGACTTGTGAAAGTACCATATGTTTGCTTGATGGGAAGTAATACTTTTTTAGCTCCACTTGCGGCCATCATGTTAATAAAGTCTACACTTTTAAATGGATCATAACCGATATTTAAGATACATATCTGTTTGTTGTTTCGACTGTTTATATCGTTGACAATTAACCGATAATCTATTACATCACCATCACACAACCTTAAATGTCCTGAAGATACCCACTTTTCATATAATTCTCTGTTGGGATGATCCTTTAGCCTACCACGCGGAAAATAATAATCCGTATGTATATGAAATGTTCTGGTAGACTCAATGTAAATATTGTAACTTACTGCGCTAAAATCGTCACTAACAGACAAATCCACAGCTACCATTGCATCAGGATAATTCTTTAAAGACTGTAAATCATCATCCTGTTTACACATGGATTCTATTTCATCAGATGTAAACCAAACGGAATCGGCATTCCGAACAAAGAGGTTTAATAATTTGGTACGGAACGTCATCATGTCATCTGCCGTCATAAGTGCCTTTCGATACTCATTTTCATAGAAATCGGATTGTACTGTAATCCCAAGATGAGGTTGAACTTTAGCCCATGTGTGTGGATCATCTTCTGCATCGTCTATATCCGGTTCAAAAATGTGTGCAAAAATGGAATCATTGTCAGACTCCCCGCGAAGGACCGATTTGTAAGACTCCAGCATTTCAACAAAAGGGCTTTCAAGTTTATCAGATGCGGTTGTAATGACAATAGTCAAAGGATTAACCCTCGCCCCCATAGAAGAAGTTAATACATTCTTCAATTCGGCACTGTCTGCCTGGGAATATTCGTCGAGTATTACCATACTAGCGTTTAAACCGTCAAGTTTATCCGGATTAGAAGCAAGACAGCGGGCAAATGATGTGCTCCCGCGACTTTTGTTGAAAACTTGCTCTCGATTTATTTTGAAATGTCTGAATTTAGGGTCCAGGCTTTTAAGTATATTTTTTATTTCTCCAAAACAGACTTGTGCCTGATCATAGCTGTTTGCTGCTACATAAGCCTGTGCGTTAGAGTCTCCGAATAACAAATCATAAATAGCTAATGAAGCTACAGAGGTGGTTTTACTATATTTTCTAGGGACAAACAATAGAGCATCACGACACAAACGTTTTTCCGGGGTTTTATAAAATCCTAAAATATTGGCAAACTGGAAAACCTGTATAGGAGTAAGTTTGTATCTGGTACGTCCTTTCAGACCCGAAAACTTTAAAAACTCATAGAAAATTATAAAGGCTTTTACCTCAGAACTTTTAAATATATACGTTTCCAGCAAACGAAAAAAGCGTAATATAGATAGTAACTCATACAAATTATGATCCTCCGGATTATCGATTACAGATTTTACATAGTTATATAAACGTTCGTCTGTATCATAAAGCCCATACGCATCCACATTAATACCACTCAATCTTGATACGGTATCTTGCTTTAACTTTATGATATCAGCCCTTTCTAACATCACGTACCTTTCGTTTAAGTTCCTCTACTTCGTCATTTGTAGTATCAGCACCGATACTGTCGGGTGTCAGATGTAATTCTCTTAGCCATTTCAAGGAATATTCGCTTGACTTTAACCAGAGATATGCTTTTTGTACATTGACATTATTTCCATCCTTATCATCAAACACCCCGGATATGCCTCTTAATTCAATAGCAAGCTTACCAGCAAATAATATAGAATCTGCAGCAGCTTCCACGGCTTTCTCCATTGCTTTTGAGTAAGCATTTTGATTTTTTAATGCAGAACGTAGGTCTTTTTTTATTTTTTCTATGTCATCCATAACACTGTCTTATATCATAACCTCCTTTATAATCGTTATGGGTGGCACTTTATATGAATACCCTCCCCCCCTTTGATAATTTGTTCTTAGACCCTCCCCCTATGATTTTATGTCACGCATGACGGAGAAGGCAGGTGTGGGTTTCCAGCACATAGGTGGGGTCATAAAAAAAAGCATCCCCGGATGGAGATCGCTGTCCAATATAATGATGTATTACTTGTTATATTCTTTCTAATACATACAAGCAAAATCTCTTTAAACTATCATAATAGAAAAGCCCTGCCTTATTAGGGCAGGGCTGGCAATGTACATAGGTAAGTGTATTAATCAAACGAAATGAACATTGCTTAATTCTTTTCCAAACTGTTGCAAAGCTGATTGTATTTTTTCAACAGTCCTTTTGCTTGGATTTCTGCGACCTGTAACATAGTGACTTAATTGTCCCTGTGCAACTCCAGTAATACGCTCAAGACCGGCCAAAGATAACTTATCACTATAATACGATAGAAATGAAGGAATATCATAGCTAAACTCAAACTCTACCTCCTCGAACGGTTTATCTTCAGAAGCATAATACGCTTTCATACCTTCATAAGCAGCATTAAAGTCTTTCAACGTTTCATCAATAGTGTGACCAGTACCGATTATCCCATAAGATAGATTATCCTCATCTGGCATATATGCACTATAATCACCATCAGAAGCTCTTTCAATAAATACTCTAACTTTCTTCATATTCAATTATCTTTTTATTTAATATAATTACTCGGAAGAAGGCGGGAATTAAATCCCCGCCAATCTTTTGATGTTCTTTAGAGTTCCGGTTGCAACCTCTTGTGCTTCATGGTGGCTAGTGGTAAACTCTTTACCTGTTTTGGGACTGAACCAAAGAGGATGGCCTGCTTGCGTCTTTCCCAAAGGATAACAACCATTTTTCTTTAGAATCCGATGTAACTCATTGTACTTCATGTTAATTATCGCTTGATTAATACAATACAAAGATATGAATATTAATATCATCCACAAAGAGAATGAGATAAAAGATATTCTTTTTAATATCATTTAATGTTTATCTCAGGTATTTAGAAACAAAAGATTCCGTTCTTCTTTTATTGTTGGCTTGTACTGACTCCTTAGTATGACTAAATAATTGTCGATGTATTTCTACATGGCAACAATGACACAGGCTCTTTAAATTTGAGTATTGAAACATTAACTGCTTCATTTGGTAATACCCACTAACTGACTCTACAGGTATAACATGATGTACTTCTGTAGCAGGAACAATTTTATTACTTTGTTTACATTGCTCACATAACGGGTTACTTTTTAGCTTTTTTATTCTTAGCAGTTTCCATTCTTTAGATCTGATCAACTGCTTATATATTGGGTTTCTACTCATCATTTACAGATTTTATTATAGATCTTCTTTTAGGCTTTTCGAATTCAACATGTTTTTCTGCTGCTGAAAACTCATCAAACATTGATTCAATATCATAGGGAACTGGTTCCATTTGCGAATCTGATTCACGATCAGCTACGCGCAAGAAACAATGTATCAGACTTTGAACTATCTCATAGACACTATTAAAGCCATATTTGTCTTTTATCTCATTCAGACGCTTATAAGTTTCCGGAGTAACCCTTGAATAGACTTTCTTTGTCAAAATTTTCTTTTTATTTCCCATATTATAATCTTATTTTATTCATTGTATTTCTTATCAGTTTTGGCCATTATATTCCTTTTTGTATGGATTGAGCCTAATCAGGCTACATCGTTAATACTAATTTCCCCTTTCAAAACCCGCTCTACTTGTCTGTCGAGTATCTCCTGAAACTCTATCTGACAGATAAGAGAACAGTCCGGTATAATCTCTTCCACTGGGTCACCTCTCCACGTAGGTAGTTCGTCAAGGAAGATTCGCCCATCTTTATCCTTTAGGCACGTTGCACCTACATCACGCTCAATCTTTGCTACCTCATTGAATACATCCGGGAAATCCTTTCGTATCTTATTCCAGTAGCCCATACCACCTTTCACGCATCCGATACAGTTATTATTATTGTAGCCCATCGAGTACAAGACAGGTTGTTTGATTCCAGCTTTCCAGAGTATGCCCATCGCATCCGGCTTTGTTATTTGCCGTTCAATAAGTGGAAACAATGGCTTTGTGTCCGGGTATTGTTGCTTTAACCGGATGGCACGGTTTATTTCTTTCGGGTCATAATCAAAGCCCCACACTTGCCCGTCCCAGTGTTTAAGTTCACGTTCCAGCTTATACCTAACCTCTTTCTTTAATTGGAGTGTACAGGCTGCACCATGAGTCCCATTGATATATCCCTTTCGCAATACATCAGCAACACATTTATATTTATCGCTTCGGATAGTGTGGATAGGTTGCCCGTACCACTTTTCACAATCAGATAGAAAACGGGCATTATCGGGATGCCCAGAGCCAGTATCGATGTAGTAGAGCTGTACATCTTCGTACAAACTCAACGCTATTTTACAAGCTACTGCGGATGTTACACCGCAAGAAAACCAAGCTATTATCATAATTATTAGTATATTTGCAACATAAACTAATTTATGTTTTAATTTATGAGCGATATTAATATTTTACTTAGAAATAGAGAATCTATAAAATTGCAAATTCAAGCGTTAGAGTCTAAAAAGAACTCAGGAAAAGAGCTAACAGGTTACGAGCAAGCTATTCTCGAAGATATGTATTACCAATTATCAGTAATAGAGAAGCAATTGGCTAATTACCGATAATAATGTTTTCATCATATAATTCATTTTGATTTGTTTTACGCCGTTAATTTCTGGCGTATTAGGTTTATATTCTTCTTCACAAGCTGTATAATACGTTCATGATACTCTGTATTTTTGTTACAGACACCGCGAGATTGAACTACATCGAGCGTCTCAAGATTCACTTCAATGGTCTCTATACGCTTGTCTCCGATACGGGCAGATAGAATAAGACAGTCAGAACGTTTCCAATAGCCATTGGCAAATACGCAATGGTGCATGGTGTCCCCTTCCTGCTTGAATTCATCGAGAGATTTCAGAGGAACGATAGTTAATTTGTTGTCGGAGATTACCAAATCTACAAACTTACCGATCCGCTCAAGGAATTTCTTTTCTGCCTCTTTCTGTTTGAGCATTTCCTGCTCTAATCGTTCTTTTTCGGCTTTCTCCTGTTCCTTCCGGCGCTTGGCAACGTAATAGTCATGAGCCTTACGAAAGTTCTTGGGACAAACATAATAAACATTACGCAGGTCTTTATTATATCTCTCCAGTAGCTGAAGGTAATCATTGTACATGCTTACATCTTTGACTATATATTTGTTCCGGATGCAGATTTTTATCGTTGGCCAATACCTATTAATGAAAGAAGCGTTACCATTTGTCACATATCCAAGTAGGTTGTATTGTTTGGCTTTGAGTAATGTTTCATTTTTGGGTTCATGCTTTACACCCTTCAGGAGCCAGTAAGGATCAGCACCTTTGATTTGTCGGTTGACACCGTATTTCTTGTACTCACTCTTCCATTTTTGAACCGGATAGGTCATGTGTACATATACTTCATAATCGAATGAATTATAGCTCATACCACGTGTTCGGATTTGCATTTCAGAGCTATGAGACCAACCGTCAAACATGTACGCTGAATTCATTAAACGACCTTTGGCTATAATAGTAACCACTTCATCATCTGACATCCATTTCTGCATTACTTCATCGATGAAATAATGAACTGGTTTCCCAGTACGATTAGAGCGAAGAATATAGACATATCGGAATACCTGGTATTCCTCAAATTTATCCACGATACAAAAGAAGCGTTCTTCTTTATCAGTACGCTTCTTAGAGGTGGTTATAACTAAATCGACGCCACAATGAGGACATGTTTCTTTTCTTCCGTCTTTAATGCCGGTATTATCGAAGTACTGACCGCACTCTGTACAGTAGATGAACTTCTTCGTGCGATATCCGTTGTGACTGACAACCTTTTCTTTTGCCCATTTGTCGACTTCCAAACCGAACATGGGTAAGCGATTGCTCAGCTCCATTATCTTGAATTGAAGTTTTGTTCTCGGTTTCATTGTTAAAATAGTGACATCTGTTGAACTACGGTTACTTCTTTCTTTGTCCGTGCAGGCTTTTTACGGAGTAAAGCGTGCTGTTCCTCTGCAAGACGCTTAATTGCTTCTTGACGAGCTTTCTCCTTATCTTCTTCCGTAAGTTCCACAGCCTTCGATACAGGAGTACTTACAGAAGTTCTCGCATTAGCCGGAAGCTTGCTTATCTTAATATCATTCTCGTCGTAGTAATGAACTGCCATGCCGTACACTTCTTCATCAGTCATTGCAACAGCATTCCCCCGCTTTTTAGCTTCACCGAGGATATAGTTACAACAATCGTCAAGGTTCTTGTTTGTTTTAGCATAGGATACAGCAAACAACTTATCTGTTTTTGCACGTAAATCCAAATATGCCTGGATTGCTTTCTTAAAGTCTTGTGATGATTTCATATATTTCTATTTTAAGTTATAATAAAAAGTTATCAGCCTTATAATGTCGGTTCCCGACAACCCTCCGGGCTGTATAGGACAAGTTGCCGTAAAATGTTAAATTCTCATCTTTTAAAGCATAACCAACTGATTATAAACCAGTTATTCACGCACCATAAGGTGCTTTTCATAAACTCACATAAACAACTGATTATCAATTATTTATAATTTCTTGCAAATGGGTATAAATATCCCTGTCTGATAACCGGCCAGAAGTTTATCCTTGAATTCGCGTTCCAACTCACCTATTTCCTCTACATATTTCTTACGTTCTTCCGGCCAACCATTGGCAAAGTTACGTATCGTTTCCCATTGTTTTTTTGTCAGTTTCCCGTCCAAATAGAGCTGTTTGTAACGCTCTTTGTAACGTGTCACTCCAATTCGGTATATTTCCCTGGCCCGATCAAGCTGAGAGATCTTTACTCCTTTTGCAGCAGACAACTCCCTGACAAAGCATATCTCTGACCAATCCTTATAAAATATACGGCCGACTTTTGACAGGAAAAAGTTATCCGTTAATTCTGTCATCGGGACAGACTGGTGTTTATATATCGTTTCAATACGCAGAATATTAGCTCCGACATTCCGCCCTTTCTCTCCCGCCTCAAAGGTTTTATCGTACACCTTTAGCACTTTACGGAAGTACTTACTTTTCTCCGTAGTCTGCTGCTTGAATGCCGAATAGTTCGCATCATTCCAGAGATATTTCCCGGAAACCTCGTACATCTGCTTTATGTAAGAATCTGCAGGAAGGGACATTTTCATTGTAATCCCGATCTCGTAGTATGTTACCACTGCGTTCTCAATCCTGACACATAACCTTAACAAGACTTCCTTAATCGTCCTTACAGCCATTGCAAAGGTTATCGGACGGCTGTTATCCAACTTACCTGTTTTCCCTTTAGAGTAGAGCTTGCAAATAGAACATATACACCGTAATCTGTTCCCATGAAGTTCAATAAAGCAACCGTCAAAGTTTGCATATGCAGTAGACTTGTAATAAACCTCATCGCCCTCTGTACATTGTTCAAGGTAATTCCGAAGTACAATTGTATCAATGTCAGCAGTATCAATCGTTGCTTTTATAATCACTTTATCAAACATTGTTTGCCCTGTGAATCAAACACAACGAATATTACCGGAGTCTTGTCTGGTCTCAGATGGCCTATACAGAATTGAGAAATTTGGCAATGCTTTGCTCCAAATTCATTTTGAAAAGTACAACCTCCACATCCTGCTTTAGATGGTAATGCTTTAATCTTTTTATCTGCAGAATACTTGACCGGAGTTCCACCAACCTTGAGCTTCTTAAAATCCACTTTACTCATAATCTTTATTTTTTATATTTATTTCCATAATGAAACTTTATATCATTCAGCCCTGGCACACACTCGGCCATTTCTTTATTGAAAATGGCCCAATGCAAATCTTTCAACGCATCCGATGGCAGGACAACCTGTACCTCTTGATTTCCTTGATACAGCTTCATGCTAATCTCAATAGTCTTTGCCATCTGGTTAGAACCACAATAATATACACCGTACCGTATTCCTCCCTGTTTCCGCTCATACATCTTACTTGTAATAAGCGAATCTGTACGTATCAGCTTAGTACCCAATTTCCTAAACATCTTATACGCTTCTTTAAAAGAATCAGCATAATAAGTCCTTTGGCAATTCTCGTAAAAACGAGTATCTATTTGATATATCATTATTTTCTCTTTAAAAAGTACAGACACATTCTTGCTCCCACAGAGCGATTACATCCATGAATCGGACAGTAACACATTAAGTTCTTCACAGGACCGGCACGCAGACAATGCCGGCAATCACATTTGATCTTTCCAATATCCACTTTACCCATAACCAAAGATTTAAAACTCCCGGATATTTCACCGGGAGAGATTGATAAAATTAAAACTTAAACCGGGGCTGTCCCGACAGTGTCCTTTTCACCGGCTTCTTTAAATGATTAGTTATTCCTGCATCTCAGCAGGGTTGATTTGATAATGACTTACTCAATTTCTTTCTCATCTTATTACACCTCCGTACCAGGTCCCGTACCGGAGATGTGGGAGAAGAAAGAACTTCTATTTCCTCTGAGCATTGCCGAAGCAACCGCTCAATAGTCCTTATATCCGTTTTGCATATTTCAGGCATAGCTCAATCAATTTGCTTTTCTTGCTTCAGGTGCTTTATCTCTTTCTTGTAGTAGGTAATCATTGCCTTATACTCGAACTCAGAAATCTTATTCACCTGGTTCTTCATTGATTCAAGTAATATAACTGTGGTGACACCATATTTTTCAAAAAGCCCTCTCCGGTATCCTTGAATGTTTCCTTCGTCAAATCGATTGCACGACCGACATTGGGCATTACAATTTATCTCACTATATCGTGTAGACATATGCTGACGGTTGATATAATGTCCGCAATCTGCCTGATCAAAAGACTTTATCTGTCCGCATGAGATACATTTGAAAGTTCCATCTTTTCTTGCATCGCGCAAACGAATGAAAAGGCTGAATATTACATCAAGCTTCTTTTTCAGATTAGGTTTCCCGGCCATGACTTATGATTTTATTGTATTGTTCTTCATTACGAAATCTAATGGCATGATGATACCACAAACCATTGGAGGATTTAAATAGACTCTCTTTTTCGGAAAAGTTATAATCACTTAACCGGGCTACAATAGCTGCCCCAGGTCTTTCCTGACTCCAAAAAATGGAAAGATCACCAGGGTTTGGTATATACTCTAAATCGTTCGTGATATCATAGAGAAAGGCTTTGGTAGCTTTAGGCTCAAACAGTAATATTATACTGTTATCTATCACTTCAGCCGTAACAAATTCACTACCTTCCGGAATCCTGCATACTTTCTTCATTGTTACTTATTTTACTGATTATTTTCCAAATAATTCATCAATCTCACTTTCAAGCCTCTTACTATTCTTACCCATGTAAATACAGTCGGCAGCAAATACAAAGAATGCTAACCAGAAAATAAGATCACAATTCATACAGGTAATAGCCATTGTAACAAAGGATATACACCAGATAAAAGTCAAGGGTAATACTTTCATACTACTTTGTTTTTAAGCACAAACCGATCAAGGCTTGCTATATCATACCATATCATTCTGCTACCGAATTGAGAGAAAGAGACAAGAGCCTCATTACGTAGCTTCTCCAAAAAATCCTCACCACATCCGAGGTAGCTCATTGCCTCCTGTTTGTTGAGCCAGCGTTTGGGGGCCGGCTCGACTTTTACTGTTGATCTTGTTCGCCCCATGGTTATGTCTCCTTATAATACCGGTTATACTCTTCCATCGTCAAAGGTTTCTCTTTTACTGCAAAACCTTGTTTTACTGCCTCAACACGAATGCGCTCAGCATCACCCTCAATAGTTACACCTCTAATAGCGTTACGAACTGTTTGCTCTGTACACTCAAATAATCTTGCCAGCTTTGATACTGAGCCTCTTTTTACTGTTAATGTTTTTGCCATATCTCCTATGATTTTAAATTATAATTATTGGTTCTCCCGGGTCAATTCCATTGACGGCTGCACGCTCATTCCGGGAGATTGCTTAATTTTGCGGTTACCAAACTTAAAAAATTAAGCATATGAGTTATTTTTTTACAGAGGAAGCTCCTATAGTAGCCTCTAAAGAACTTAAATCCTTAGTGGATCAAAAAAATTCGTCACGAGTCTCATGGCACCGTCAGATTGTGCTTGTATCATCAACTCTCCTCGGAGTACTAATTTCCCTTGGAGATAAAGACTCCGGTAGCCAATTATTTCATTTTTGCATGGCTTCTGGGATACTACTACTGTCGGTGGGTAGCTTGTTAACCATGATTTTAGTATATTATCACTCAGTATGGCTTTCACGGAAGGAGCTAGAATCATATCGCGATTCACTTGATAAAGCTCTACAGTCCAACTCTCCTGTTGTATCCTATGGAGTATATCTTCCTCGGTGGTGCAAGATTGTTGAGGCTTTGGCTTATATATCGATTTCCATAACTTTTTTAGTGCTTGGAATATCATATGTTGTAAAATAGCACCGCTTCCTTTCTTGTTATTTATCTCTTCCATAATAGTGTATTTAAATTATAATTGCTATTTTTGCGAATTGTCACTTTTGTTTTGTTAATCAAAACTGTTTTAGATTGATTGACGATGCAAATATGGTGAATATATTCAGAGTATCAAATTTTCGTATCTGAATATATTCATACATATAACAATTATTAACACTGCCAAATATGGACATAAAAGAAAAAATTCAGCAATACCTTGATTATAAAGGAATTAATATAAACCAGTTTGAAACATCAATTGGAGCTTCTAAGAGTTATTGGAGGAAGACAAAGAGTATTTCTGCTAATATAGTTATTGATATTTGCAGAATATATACCGACTTAAATTTAGAGTGGCTTTATCGCGGGAATGGAGAAATGATTAAAGACTCTACATCAAAAGCCTCATCAACAATTGCCCAAAGTACTTCTGTTAGCTCAATCATGATTCCATTCGAAGAATACAAAAAATCAATAGCCGAGAAAGATGAAATAATAAAAGATCAAGCGCATAAGATAGGAATGCTTGAACATGAGCTACAGCTTTTCACATCGAAAAAACAAACTGCCCTCGGAACGGAGAATGCTTTCACTGCTGCCGATCAACAGAGAAATATTCCGGAGGCAGAATAACACGTGTTCCTATGAAAATTATCTGGAACAAATAAAAACAAAACAACTAATTATTATCACATAAACAAAACAGTATTATGAAAATAAAATGGGCTTATTATCTGTATATTATATTAATTACTTCTTCATGTATCAAAGAAGTAAACTTATATAAAGACGATAAAAAACCGGATGAAGGAGTCCCATCTCCCACTTATTCAAGTTATCTATATCCTTTCAATGATGAAATAAACAATGCAATTGCTGAAATTGTAATAAAAACCTCAAAAGAAGTTGACATCAATCACATTACATCTGAAATCCCTTTTTTAAAATTCAACAAATCATGGTTATTGTTGCTCACTCAAGATGACTGCAAACATGCCGCATACTGTCGAACTTGGGCAGTTATTAATGGTAAACCAATTTCAAATTCTGAAACTTACCCCATCAATCCCACCCCCCCTGAATTATATTATGATGCAGCGCAATTACATGCAGGCGATTTACCACCTAATATAATACCACCAAGCAAAACATTAGGGTGTACAGACGGAAATGGAAATGAGGTACGATTTGCTATAACTACCACTCTTTCTCCCGAATGGGAATGGATGGATGCAAAAACAGATGTCAAACCAGGATTTACAGATAGCTATTCTCGATTTTATATGAAATCAGGCTTAGTATGGGATAATGTTGCAGAAATGCTAAATTATGGTAGCGGAATAGCTTTTCATGACGTAAATACTTCAGACGTTTACTCTCCATCGAGTATATTAGAACATTATTCTATCGCACAGAATATAATCCTTAAAAAACTAACAGGACGCGGGTGTAAAATGCTCGCTGAACCAAATGGAAATAAAACTTATACCACTGCCGCTCTTCAGTATCCCGATATCCAGACAATGACAGCACAGAATGGCACAGTAAAGTTGTATCCATTTAAAGTATTAAATGATCTAAACAAAGAATTGTTACACCGAACATTTGATACCCCTGAGAATTTTAAAACAATGATAAAACAAGAATTACTAAAATCTCAAACAGAAAGAGAAGCCATCCATATAGGAGTACATGGAACAGATAATTCATGGATCGAGTTCCTGCAATGGGTAAATGATAAATACGGTAAAGATGGTGATGATTCTGTATGGTTCCCAAGCCAAGAAGAATACTATGAATATAATTATTATCGAATACATGGAAATGTACATATAGAACAATTGGACAAGAATACAATCAAATTAATCGTCAAATTACCAAGCGAGAAATATTTTTATTATCCATCTACAACAATCAATTTAACGGGAATTAAAAAAGAAGATTTAATTTCGATATCATCAAATAATATAGTAACCGGTCTTTCTTATGGTAACTACAACAATGAATTAACTATAAATATAGATTGCCGAAAGCATCTCAATAAACATGCAACTCATTTTGTCGAACAATATGAAAAGGATAAATCAGATAACACAAAAAAGATCGACGCACTCTATTTTTCCAACATACTAAAAGAATCTATAGAAAAAAAGCAATTATTAAACCGGATTGAACAATAGTAGAACATATGTAAAATATGACATACACCTTAATATATAAAAGTATATAACAGATTAGTTATTATCATATAAACAAAACAGTATTATGAAGAAATTATTACTTGCTTTAATTTTACTACTCCCATTAAGTGCATATGGGCAAACAAAACCTAAATCACAGAAAAGTGTAAAGCATACGGTAGATAACATCCACAACCGTAAAAGTAACTATGGTGACACTTACGTAGATCCTTTTAAAGAAAAGAAAGAATCGCGCAAAAAAGAGTTTCTTGCAATGTCCAATACGGCCCGTGCAGGCGTATATATGAATAAATCATATAATTATCAATATGGAGCTATTGGGTGTGCTGGCGTATCCGCCGGACTTCTGATCGGATACAGTAGTCTGAAAGATAAATTTGAACTCAACGATAATGGTAAACCTAAAATGACCAATAAGGCTAAAGGGTTAATTATTGGCGGAAGTATATTTGCCATTACCGCAATCGCATTAGAAATTAGCGCAATAAATTATAAAACAAAAGCAGGAAAGTGCTTACAGTTACAAGCAACAGAAAACGGAGCTGGATTGGCGTTTGTATTCTGAGACAGCCGATAAATCAAGATTAGTTATTATTACATAATAAACAAAACATCATGAGGAAGTTTTCAACATTATTAATCATGACTGCTTTATGGTTAGCATCTTGTTCAACTCCCCAATATTATAAAGGAGTGAACTTTTTAGACTATTCAGTATTTAAAGCAAAAAATATATTTGTAACAGAATCAAATAGCACTACTTTTGAATATGAAGCAAAAGGACATATATCTATAGTAGAATTATCCGGATACCAAAAGGGGAAAGAAATAAAATCAAAGCAATTAAGCCCTTATGACGAAAAGAAATATGAAATGAAGTATCTTTCAGTGGATTATACAGAATTATGTAAATCTTTATGCGATAAAGTAAAAGAAGTAGGAGGAGATGGAATAATTAATCTTATGATCATTGATATTCCTGCTACTTCTAACAATGGATCTGGCATCAAATTATCAGGTATGGTTATTAAGAGAAAATGAAATAATTCGCCTCATCAGTACCATGCCTACGTAGGCATGGTTTTAAAAAGTCAGTGCAAATTTGGTGCAAATAAAAATACATCTACCTACAACGCACTTATTATCAGAGATATACATAGCACAAAAAATCGCCTCTCACGCATGTAATACGAGTTCGATTCTCGTACCCACTACTAACTAATGATAAAGCAGTTACAATTCATTGTAGCTGCTTTTTTTATTATATTTATTTTTTAATTCCCATTTAATAGCAGTTTTCAAAAAGTATTGATTAAATTTGTAGTAATTATTTGGTAATAAAATATCTACAGATTTAAAAATGATAAAATCATAATACTATGGAACAAACAATATGGATTTTTTGGATCATATGGCTTATAGCAATAATAGCCCAGTTAGTAATGGTTATTAAATTCTTTCAGATGTCCTCAGATATCAAAGACATAAAAGAAATGATGAAGTATGATTTACGAACAAAATATCCCGAACTACAGAAAAACAAAGAAACAGAAGCACAAGTAGAAGATATAATAAAAGATAACCCAGGGAAATTCACATGGCAAAGTTGGGTAGCTTTAGCTATTCTATTGATAGGGATATTGGTTTTTCTTTTTAGCGGCAAATAGATTTACTCATAAAATAATGATCATTAGGAAAAGGGGGAAAATGCCTTTTCCACCCGATTCATTGATTTGCGTCAACCAATTTTATGCTTTTGCAAACAGTATCAATTACTGCTTATCAGAACACATTATAGCTCTATTTAGAAAATCATTCACATAAATGATTCTTATTTGTAATTTATAAATGCATGCCGATATCCTTGTATTTTATTCCAGTTCCCTCTTGTAAAATCCGGTATCTCTACAGGGACAGATCCGTTCTCAATCGAAAGTTTAGTCAAAGGAATTAGTGAACACCATTCTGCAAGATCATAAACATCCATATCTAATGGCAATCCGTGATGCAGACAATAGATTAATCTCGAATCCATGATGAAGTCCATACCACCGTGTCCGCCTACTTCTTTAGCCTGTGCTTCCATGGTTTTGACAATAGGATCTTTATACTGATTCATTAACCGGTTCTTTATTTCTTCGGGCATATACTCATGAGCAGTAAAGTTTTGCCCGCTTGTAATATCCGAAGGCAAATCACTGCTATTCAAAGCATAACCTTCCACCGGATATTTATTGGCAAACCCTTTAGTACCTGTGAGTTGGTATAAGCGACTGTAAGGACGTGGCGAAGCTACATTATGCTCAATCTGAATTGTCTTTCCTTTTTCCGTACGTATTAAAGTAAGTGTGACTTCTCCATTTTTCACTTTTTGCGCATCTTCACTATTTCCATGTTCTTTCAAATACTGAGGCAAAGAGAGAGGATCACTGTCCATTGCCACCAAATATTTCATCCGGTCACCACGATGAATATCGAGTAGCTGACAAGCTGGGCCCATACCATGTGTGGGATACACATCTCCCCTATTATTGAGATTATATTGCATACGCCAGTCTGCATTGTAGTCTCCCCAGTAATCTTGCAAACAATGATTATAAGCACCTTTTACATGGGTAATATCTCCAAATAGTCCTTGTTGTGCCATGTTCAGAGTTGTGATCTCAAAGAAATCATATACGCAGTTTTCCAACATCATACAGTGCTTTCGAGTACGTTCTGCCGTATTTACAACTTCCCATATCTCTTCCAAACTCATGGCTGCAGGTACTTCACAAGCCACGTGCTTGTCATGCTCCATAGCATAAACCATCATGGGGGTATGATGTAGCCAATCAGTAGCTATATAAATAAGGTCGATATCCGGTCTTTCGCACATTTGTTTCCAGGCATCCTCACTACCATAGTATTCAGTTGCTTCAGGCATATCGGCCTGATGAAGCATTTGTTGGCAACTATCTACTTTCGATTGATGCAGATCACATAGTGCTTTTATTTCAATTCCTTTTTGATGGGTAAAACGTCGGATGGCTTCACTACCTCGTGAGCCTAATCCGATAAATCCAATACGTACAGTTTCAATAGGAGGACAAGTTAACCCAATAGCATCCTGCTGCCCCAAAGGGCGTTCAGGAGCAAATACAACAAGAGGCTTGACTTCCTCCCTCTTTCTGGGCATTTCTGCTGTGAGAAACAAACCTATTGCTATACCAGCAACTACAAGTATAGCAGTCAACGGAAAGTATTTTTTCATAATAAATAGAATTTGGTAATTGATAATTAATACTTCTTCTCTTCTTTTAATGTGCTCTAAGGTTTATACTCTAAAAGAGCTATTGAGCCATGCAAATACTCACAAGAATATAAAAATAAAATATTAATTAACACTTTGACATTTATGTGCCTCCAAAAGGCTTTCAAAAATGATGTAAGTAGACGATAATTTCGTTTTTTTCTTGGTAGACAATGTAAAATTATCTATATTTGGAAACTTCTTTTTAATGCTCTGGCTCTTATATTCTTTTTATGAATTTAAATAATTCGTGTATGTCTATTATAAAACAATTATTTCTGAAAGGAGGAAAGTATGGAAGAACGCATACTTTTTTCTAAGATACAGCAAGGAGACACAGCATCTTTTGAATGGTTGTACAAAAAGTATCATCCTAAAATGTATATGTTCTGCAAAGGGATCCTACACGACGAGGATAAAACAAAAGATCTTGTTCAAGAATGTTTTATTGCCTTTTGGGAGCATCGTACTCAGATTAATGCTCCGGAAGCAATAAGTGTTTATCTATTTCGCATCATGAAACATCTTTGCTTGAAACAAATCCGGCGAGATTCATTACTCAACAATTTTTCTAATATAAATGAAGTGGCATTGAGAGAACTGGAACTTTCTTATTATACCCCTGAATGTAATGTTCTAAATGATTTATACTTTAAAGATCTGAATGAACAATATCAGGAAGCGCTTGATAAGCTACCCAAACAATGCCAAAACATTTTCCGAATGAACCGGAATGAGGGTATGAGAAGTGAAGAGATTGCCGCAGCACTGAACTTGTCTGTTCGTACTGTTGAAAATCAATTGTATAAGGGGCTAAAACAAATTAAGAAGTCAATGCAGGGATATCTTCCTTTATTGACTATCTTATTAATTAAGAACTTTTTAAAATAATATTGTGATGATTAGTGTCAATGAAGATTATTTTATGAAATATCTGAAGAATGAACTTACTGAGGACGAGACACGCCAATTAGTAGCATGGTTGCGTGATAACAAAGAGAATCAGAAGTTTCTTTTTTCATTGAAAGATTCTTATCTGTATCTAAATTATGAAAAAGATAAGAAAGAAGCCAATACTGAGCATGAATGGAAGAAATTCTCAGAAAGAACCGGTCTCGCTCCAAAATCAGCTCCTTTAGGCAAGCCTTTTACCTTGAAACAGGTTTGGTCCTCTGCAGCTATCATCCTGTTGTGTATTCTTAGTGGTTGGATAGCAGGAACGATTTATACAAGATTGAATATGCCACAAGGGTTAGTGACTTTAGAGACAGAAGTAGGACAACAAGCAAAAACCATATTGCCGGATGGAACAACAGTGCTTCTGAATGCTTGTTCCAAGCTGACCTATTCTCTGGAAGGCTGGAATAATACGCGCGACGTACGTTTGGAGGGTGAGGCAATCTTTGATGTAGTACACAAGGAAGATAAACCTTTTTATGTGCACACCTATAACTATTGTGTCCGTGTATTAGGCACGAATTTTAATGTAATGGCATATGGAAATGATCCGGAAGGGGTCGTTACATTGAAACATGGTAAGGTAGAGATTGGCATAGCGGGTAGTAACAAAAATATGTTTCTTCAGCCGGGAGAAAGTTTTGTATATGACAACCAAGCCGGAACCTATCGGATAGAACAACGTTCGTTAAAGCATGTCTATGCCTGGGAACGTAAAGAGATTATCTTTGAAGGGCATACGCTGGAAGAAAAGAAAGAAGAGCTTTCAAGACATTTCGGATATAAGTTTGAGGTAGCTCCGGAATTACAGAAAATGAGCTATAAAGCTACACTTCGCGACGAAAGTTTGAATGAATTTCTTGCGGCATTGGACAGTATTACTCCACAAATGTCCTACCATATTGATGTAAACCGAAAAATAGTCAAAGTGAGAAAATAAACGCATGGAAAAGATAAAGACTACTTTGATAGGTGCAGGATACCGAGGAAAACAACTGCTGCAATTCCTACAAAACTTTCCTTTTTTTGAAGTAATGGCAGTTGCCGATCCGTATATTGAAGAAACCGATATACCCGAAATTGTTTGTTACAACAATGGCGAAGAAGATTATTTAAATATGCTTGACCGGCATAAACCGGAATTGGTGTTCATCACTTCTCCCTGGCAGTGTCATGTTAATCATGCAATACAATGTGTGGAGAGGCAGTGTCATATTGCTTTGGAGATAAAAGGTGGACTTTATTTAGACGAGTATCAACCCCTGATTGATTTGGCAGAGCAAAAAAATTGTCGTGTTTTTCCTTTAGAGAATACGCTTTTCCGACGAGATATCTTGGCTTTATGCAATATGGTGAATGCCGGTGTATTCGGAGAAATTATATATATGCGCGGTGGATACCGACATGACTTACGCTCTTTATTGTTAGATGATTCCGGCAACATCGGTCATCGTGGTAAAACAGAAAGTGTATGGCGAAGCAAATTCTACCAGAGCGAAAACGGTGATCTTTATCCGACACATGGATTAGCTCCTCTTTGCATGATCGCCGGTATCAATCGGACAGATCACTTCAAATCTCTGACTTCGCTGGCTTCCAAGTCGGCTGGTTTATTACAACGAATAAAAGACCTGGGTGGAGATACAAATGTAGAAATCAGGATGGGAGATATTATTTCTACTCAAATAGAAACTGAAAAAGGAATTCTTATCTCGCTAATTCATGATACCACGTTGCCTCGTCCTCGTAGTTTGGATTTTGAAATACAAGGAACAAAAAGTATATGGCAGGGAGATAATAGCCGCATCTATGTGGAGGGTGTCAGCCCGGATGAAACCTGGGAATCTGATCTCTCCTACATTGAGCGTTACGAAAGTCTATATTGGCAGCAGTGGGGCGAAGATGCTCTATTACAGGATGCGCATCATCAAGGCATGGATTATATTATGTTGAAAGCATTAGAAGCTGATTTACAAGGAAAACTTGTCTACCCGGCTACTCTCAACGATCTTGCTTTGTGGACTTCCGTTTCTCCCTGGTCAAAAGTTTCAATTGCTGAGCGAAAAACAATTTATTTTCAATAATAAAAGAATCTTTATTCTGAACTGTTTCAAAAATTAAAAAGGTCCGTCGTTTCCGGCGGACCTTTATTAGTAGCGTTATTCAAAAATTAAGCTACCTATTGAAGCGTGTATCTCAGCGTAAAATTACCACTACCATTAGGAGTAACTGTAGCAGGATTACCATCCGAAATAGTAATTCCATCTTTCAAATCGACACTTACCTTATAATATCCTTCAACAGTTGGTAGTGTGAAATGAGTTGCATTACCGTTTAGTATATTAGAATTTGCATCGAAGTTTACGTTCGGTAATTCTATTTTTGTTTCACCGGAAGGATTTGTCAGTATAAATGCTACATCTCCTCCCCAACTGAACACGTAACATGTACCTTCGTAAACAAAACTGTTTCCTACGCGTACTAATGGAAGAGCACTATCTACCTGCCAATTCTGAGCAGTACCTGCTTGGGAATGCGCCCAACTCCATCCATACATATAGATTGCATCCGGATATCCACTTGCCGGACGGGCATAAGAGCTACCACTGAAAGCATCTATCTGAATAAAATATTTGCCGGTAGAGCTTGTCAAAGTCCAATTTGCGTTACCACTACCCGCGAACAAGTCTTTATTTGGAGCACAAAGCGATAAATCTACAGTATTGGAACTAATCGTCTCTCCTTTTGTTAGTTCAACTTCACCTTCATAGATATAGCTTGTGCCACTCTTTAATTGCAGTTGAGTGCCGGCAAAATCAATTCCATTGCCCAGAGTTACACCATTTGCCTTCACTTGTTCATTTGCAAATTCAAGAGTACGTTCACTACCTATAACAGAAACTTTGGTACATTCATCTCCTTCAAAATATACACGGATTTCAAAAGCACCACCTGCAGTAACCGGGAAGCTCTTACTTGTATCATATGCCGAACCAGTCGTGAGTTGAGTACCGTTCCATAATATAAATGAATCTTCTCCGGCCTTCTTCAATTGGAAGGTTCCTGCTGCAATAGAACCCCACATTCCTGTTTCTACATTATCTCCTTCGGGTGGGAACCAGGTATAGTAACGTAAATCACCACTTTCATATCCTTGCATACGCATCTTCGCTTTCTCTTCTTTTATTTCTCCATCTTGCCAGTGACCGGAAATAGTACCGAGAATATAATAACTATCTATAGATGGAAGAGACGTCCAACCATGTCTTTCTCCAAAAGTCAGTTCAAAAGTTTTAGGATTGAATGTGATTTTGCAAGAGGCTTCAATATCGCCACCAATAACAATGGAGTCTTTAGCCATTGTCTGGATTTCTCCATTGACGGTTCCCCAATATAATCCTGTATTGGTAGGAGTTGGAGAAATAATACCTTTTATATTGGCAGGAAAAGTCTCATCAGCTTCAAATACATCTCCGTTCGGATATAATTCGACAACAGACTTATTGCCCAACAAGAGGTATAACCTGTTGAAGGTTGGTACTTGTAAGGATGTTAAATCAAAACTTTGTACCGCCTCTCCATTCCGGCTGTTTTCCAGAATCACCTCCACTTTAAAAGTTCCTTCTTCTGCATTTTTCGGAAGAGGGATAGAGAATGATTCATTCATTTGAAAACTCTGTCCCAACAACATCTGCTCTTTACGATAGAGTTCTGTATCATTTCCGTCTTTCAAAAGAATGGTATACATTTTAAGATTCTTTTCGTCTGTTAATGTACCCGTTACGGAGACCTTATCTCCATAGAAAAGTCCACTTTGCGGAGATACAACAATGTTCATCTCCGGCTTGGGGGCATTACCTGCATTTGCAGGTTCATCGTCATCACAACCGCAAAAAAGTAACGGTAGAATAGCTGATAGTAATATAAAAAATCTTTTTAAGGACATAATCATATTTTTTAAAGGGTTAAGCTTTAAGGAATATTTTGTGGTCATACATCCACTTGACAATCAACAGTACGATAGCTGATTGAAAACAAATGCCAACCAAAGGATAATACACTCCGAGCCACTGTTGTAGCCCAAAAAACAGAGAGTCTGATATACTGCGGAAGTTCACCACTTCAAACAAACAGTATGCAGCTATGGAATTCATTCCATAATAATTGAGCCAATTTACTGCTCCCGACTTCCATCCTTTTATATCAATCAGGTAATAAAAGATACCCATGAGCAAGAAGCAGACACCACCATAAAAAAGGGTCATCGAACTGCTCCATATACGTTTGATAATTGGAAAAAGGGGATCCATCAACAAAGCCGCGACCACAAGGAAGCCCCCCACCAGCAATAATACTTTCAAACGTTGAACAGGTTCTTTCCGAAGTCGGAGAATATAACCGGCAAAGCTGCCGAGCATCACAGTAACTATGAAATTCAAACTACTCAATATCCATGTGTAGTGGTAAGACGAATCGAAGCTCCATGTTCTGTTTGTCCAGATAACTCCATCACGCAAAGAGCCCAACACACAACGGTCTATCTCCTCTGCAATATTAGTTCCCGGTTCATAATTCATGTTACCTATTGTAGCGAAAACCAATAAATAAGTTATGAAGCATAGAACCGTAAAACCAATTTGCGCGCGAAATGAACACCATACGTAAAGCAGGGCTGCTACCACATACCCCACAGCAATCGCCTGGAGTGTATTTGCAAAAATGTGAAATTGCCTGATGTTTAATGCTAATAAGTTTCCTTGTACTACCCAGCCCAAAAAGAACAAGACAAAGAAACGCTTAAAAAGCCGGAAATAGAAATGACGGTCTATCTTTTCTCCTTGTTTGTATTTTGACATGGCAAACGGGATGGTGATGCCGGACATAAACATAAACAGTGGCATTATCAAATCCCAGAATGCAACTCCCTGCCATTCTACATGAGTGAATTGGTTGGTAATAGGATCCAATGACGGATTATTCTCTATTTCCAGCCAGGTCATAAGAATGGGTTGAAGCATCAACAAGCAGAACAGGTCAAAGCCCCTTAACAGGTCCAAGGAAGCCAAACGTTTATTAGCAGTTGCCATAAGTTATTTCTTTAAAGTAAATCTAATGGGTGATTGGCTCGCGGGAAAATCTGAAGATGCACTTACCTGAATGTCTATGCCCAGGTCATTGTATCCGGTTGCTGCTTCCCAACAATCTTTATTACCCAACCGAATAGCATATTCCGGTCGGTCATGTATAGTACTCACCGGATCCGGCAGATACAAATACAATTTGTAATCCCCTACCGCCAAATCAGTGGGCAATGCAACCTTTGCATTTATAGTCTCAACTTTATAGGGCTGCCATTTCCGTGGATCATCCGGCAAAGAGGCTACATAAGTAGTCTTTCCATCTTTTGAACGCAAAATCAATTCAACTTTTCTTGCATTAAACGGAGGAGCATAGCCCAAATTCTGCAAGGTGATAGCCGCATAAAGCTCACTACCCGGAGCATGTTTTTCAGAATACTCCCCTTTCTGCAAGACAATCCTATACCCCATTTCACGGATAATCCTGTCCATACATCCACCTGTGATCCAGGTATCGTTTACTCCTTTGTAATAATCTTCATTCAGATAAGACCAACGAAGATTACGCATCTCTGCTTGTGCTTTGTCACAATCAGCAGGATCTACCCCTTCCGGCGGACAAGTTTCTCCACCTATCGGCAGATAAAGTCCCTCCGCATTCAAATAACTTTTATCAACGGCTACGTCTGTATAAGTACCATAATCATCAACACTGGCCATGAAACAATCGTTATGATGTCCTATTCGGGCTACAACTTTGCCACTGAATGCATCTTCTGCTTTGATAGCAGTCTTCACCCCTATATAATTGCGTTTGTAATTGGGGGTTCTCACTTGCACGGTACGGTCTGTCGGCAAAACTTCCAGAATTTTATCCAGTATCGCTTTACGGGCTGCATCATTATTCAAATTATTGGTCGTATAGTACCATTCTCCCCATGAACCAATAAAACCTGCCTGCAATACAGCAATCACATCTTTATCTTCCTGGAGTATAGGTTTAATTTGATCCAGATGTTGCAGGATGACCGCGAGTGGTGCATCCGGTTCATCCATCGCCAGAGAATAAGCAAAACGCAGAATCATTTTTATACCTGCCTTACGGGCTACCTCCATGTCTTGTTTAATCTGTGAGAGGAATGCATCGCTAATCGGTGCATTCTTGAAATCTTTCAGATAATAAAGACGATAGATAAGGGAAATCTGTTTTTGTCGGTAACTACGCAATGTTTGTTCCGAAAGTGCAGGTGTACCCTTGCTGTCTGTATATTTGTAGAAACCACGTTCAGGGTTAGGGAACAGTTCATTCGTTGATATATAATTCACCGTTTTTGTCGGGCCAACTTCCGTTTCACCACCATTAGAACCCTTGTCGTCAGCATTCGACTGATTATCACTTCCACATGCCGTAATACCCAAAATAAACAAGAAAGGTAATAAGGCCATTAAACTACTTCTTTTAAACATTCTATTTATCATAACCTGGATTTTGTTTTACTTGCCCTTTACCATCTGTTATGACAGAAAGAGGCAACGGATATAATTCTTTATATTTATTCGCATAAGGAGTCTGAGTTACAGCAATAGCACGTTGTACAAATTTATCATGACGAATTAAATCTGCACGGTATTGTCCATTCTCACACCAGAATTCATGGCTTCTTTCTGTCAGAATCTGATCAATAAATTTTTCCTGAGTATTGACATCCTCCAATTTCAGAGCTTTCAGTTTAGCACGTTCACGTATTGTGTTGACATACCCCAAAGCTTCGGTGTAATCTTTTGAAGTTGCTTCCGGTTTCATAACAAGTGCTTCTGCCAATGAAAGATACACATCTGCATAACGATAAATGATCACATCAATATCAGAATAGCCACCCGAACCTAATACTGCCGGATCATATCCGATCTTCAACGGAATAGGCCCTGTTGCCAAAGGTGAACCGGGAGTATTACGATCCACTATTTCTCCGGCTGCATTTGTGTAATGGCTGAGTAAATAAGTCTTTCGGGTATCAGCAGACTCAAATGTATCATAGAACCACCAGGTGCTGGTACATATACCCCAACCGGCTCCCATACCATTTTGGTTAAAATCAGTAGGAAGTGCTCCCATATGCCATTGATTCATGCTCGGACCCTCGCCAGAAGAAGGGATAGCCCAAATAATCTCTTTATTGGCACTCCCTTGCCCACCAAGTTCAAACATAGCAGGATAGTCACTCATTAGTCGGTATCCATATTTGGAATCCATCAGTTCGCGAGCTAAAGTTTCTACCTTAGTATAGTAATCTTTGTTACTTACCGTTTCATGCAAATAGAGACGGATAAGCAACATTTTAGCCAGCCCTCTGCTGAATTTACCATACTCCGCAGCTCCCGGATAAGGAAGGTGTTCAGAGGCAAATACAAGATCACCTTCAATGAACTTCACCATTTCTTCATGCGATAACCGTGGCAAAGGAACTTCTTCCAGAGGATTTAGTAAGACCTCAATCGGAGCCACAACCAAAGGTCCATACATATCAAATAAGATGTAAGAAAGCATACCGCGTGCACATCTGACCTCTGCACTATAACGGGCTTTCAAATCGTCTGATAATGAGCTCTTTTCAATGTAATCCAATACGAGCGTACAGCGGCTAATCTTATTGGCATATCCGTAAGGCTCTTTATTTTCATAATAAAAGAAAGTCACTCCTTCTGTTTCCGGAAAGAAATTGAGTAACGAACAGTCGTATGCCGGCCCCCACGTTTGGGTCAGAATTTCAGTGGTTGCATCATTTACAAACATCACTCCCCGTTCAGAAGGAGAATGTATTCCATCCCACCAGTTACCACGAAGTGGGTAATAACAGGAAAGAACCAGGGCTTTCAGGTCTTCCTCACTTTTGGGAAAATTTGAAGGATTGATCTCAGAATAATCTACAGGATCAAGATCAATACAGCTACTCAGGCAGGTACCTATAAATACGATGGCTGCCAGATATGTTTTAATGTATCGTTTCATTATACTTGATTTTAGCGTTAAAAATATCAGAATGAGATATCAACTCCGAAGCTGAATGTTCTCGCATTGGGATATGAAGCGGTATAATAGTCCGTTTCAGGATCCAACCCGTCATAAGGAGTGATAATAAAAGCGTTGTTTATACTGGCATGTACGCGAAGGTTGGAAATCACTTTAGTTTTTGCCAACAAGTGTTTGGGCAATGTATATCCTAAAGTAATATTCTGCATACGGATAAACCATGCTTTCTGGTAATAGAAATCACCGGAACTATACGTATTTTCCCATCCCTGGAACGTACTGGGATTCGTTGTAGACGGATTATCCCAAGTCCAACGATCTTTAACCGAGCGGAGAGCATTCAAGCCATACCGGGCAATACCGTCGCCGGAAATTCCATATTCCATTGCGGTAGGATCTTCCATGATACGGTCAAACATTCCATTGAGGTGGAAGCTAAGATCAAAATCTTTGTACTTGAAAGTATTCGTCATTCCTGCCAGCCAACCCGGATCACTGGTTCCTATTAATTCCATATCGGCATCATCAATAATGTTGTCCGGATGCCCCAACAGTTGAAAACGTCCGTTTTCGTCAACCACCGGATCACCATTTGCATCGCGCACATATCCGTTGATATCTTTGATTACCAATTGTCCCGGAAGCAACAAAGGTTGTGCATCGGGCACTTTCTCACCAATTTGCAGAATATGATCGGCACGACGGGAGTAAATGGCCCTGATAGGTGCGTCATATTTTTCATATACGGCTGGTTTCCAGTCTGGGGTACGTTCTTTCCAACGGTCTTTGTACTTCGTAAAAGTAAGATCAGTAGACCAAAAGAAGTCTTTAGTCACAATATTTTTGGTATTCAGCGTTACTTCAATACCGGTACTCTTGGTTTTTCCGATATTCGCAATCACCTGCGTTATAGTCTGATAAGAATTTAAGGGTTTATAGTTCAAAAGATCTGAAATAACTTTATAGTAATATTCCACAGAACCACCGATGCGTCCATTAAAGAAGCCGAAATCAAGTCCCGCATTCCATTCGGTCGTTGTTTCCCATTTCAGGTCGGGGTTTTCAAGACGTCCTTGAAACACACCAATTTGCTTAGATTTATCTTCTTTATTATAGGCTTCCTGAGCATAGTAACTTGCAAATGCATTTGTGCTGATATCAGCATTACCGGTTTGCCCCCAGCTAAGTCTCAGTTTTAACATACTTAACCAGTCAGAAGCTTTCGCCATAAAATTTTCTTCACTAATGGTCCACCCTAAAGCAACAGAAGGAAAATATCCCCATTTGTGGTTTCTGGCAAATACACTGGCACCGTCAGAACGCAGAGTAGCTGTCAGTAAATAACGGTCTTTTAAGATATAGTTGGCACGAAAAAAGTAAGAAAGCATCTTATTTTCCGAACAGCCGGAACCTACTATCTTGTTTCCTCCACCGGCTCCCAGATTATTATAAATAAAACCGTCCGTCAGAAAATTATTGTTTCCGGCATTCATTCCTTCATAATTGAATTGTTCGTAAGAAGTTCCTGCCAACAGATTTATTTTGTGGATTTTTGCAAAAGTCTTCAGATAGGTTGCCGTAGCCTCAAGCAAGTACTGGTTGTTATCCATACCGTATACGCTGGCTACTCCTTGCAGGTTATATCCATTTAAAGTACTTTTAGGCTGATATGTTTTTCTACTTTGGGCAGCACGGTCTATACCTGCATTTATACGCAATGTCAGTCCGTCCAAAGGACGTGCTTCGACGAAGATGTTACCCAATACACGGTCCGTATTGCCACGGTCCACGTTATTCAATAAAGAATAAGGATTCGGACGTGTACCAACCAATGGATTGGTAGGGTATTTGCCTGTTTCAGGATCATAAGCCTGTATTTGCGGACCCATTTCAACCGCCGAACGGATAAGACCTGAATTTTCCCATTTATCCGAACCGAGTTGTGTATTGTCATTAATAATACGAGTCATAGTCAGGTTTAACCCGGCTTTGAATATATTCAAAAACTCCTGGTCAATATTGGCTTTCATCGTGTAACGGGTCATTCCGGAGTTGCGTATAATACCTTCATGGTTGAAATAGTTGAATGACAACATGTATTGAGTTCCCTTATTTCCACCTTGCAAGTTGATGTTGTGTTCCTGAATCAAACCGTTCCGTGTTACCAAATCCAACCAGTCTGTACCCGCTCCCGCATTGGCTATTTCTTGTTCTGTGTACGGACGGTTATATCTGATACCATTGACGGGAGACATTAACGCTTCTTCCAACGTTTTTGTACCCCAGGGAGCTACCTTATTATTCCAGATCCACAATTCCCAACTTGTTTTGTTTTTCTCTTCCATCCATTCCGGTAGAGAAAGTAAGTCATAAGTATCCGAATATTTCTGATAAGAGTAATTATAAGAATAGCTAACTTTCGTTTTTCCTTCTTTTCCACGTTTGGTTGTGATGATTACTACACCGTTGGCTGCACGAGCACCGTAGATAGACGTAGCACTGGCATCTTTCAATACTTCAATAGATTCTACATCATTAGGATTCAAGAAGTTGAGTACACCTTGTGTTCCCGGGTCCATTTTACGGTCTGAAGAAGCAATCTGGTCTAATTTTGCAATTGGAAACCCATCTACGATATACAACGGATCATTGTTTGCATTGATAGAACCGGCTCCACGTACAAGAATATCGAGCCCCCCACCCGGCTGTGCACTATTTTGACGAACATACAAACCTGCCGCTTTTCCTTCCAGGGCATGACCGATAGAAGAAATGCCTGCCAGCCCCATCTCGTCTGCTTTTATTGTAGAAATAGCTCCCGTCAAATCTCTCTTTTTGACAGTACCATAGCCTACAACAACCACATCGTCAAGCATATTTATATCTTCTTTAAGAACTATCCTCTGCCAATTGTTATTCTTTAAAGAGATCTCCTGAGGAATATAACCGACGTACGTTACAACGATAGCATCACTGTTGTCTGGCAGTACCAACCGATAATTGCCATCACCGTTGGTTATTGTACCAACCGCTTTTCCTTTGACTTGAATACTGACCCCTATCAGTTGGGTTCCATCTTCTCCTACTACACTTCCCGCTATTTCTTTCGGAAGTGCCTTCCCCCTTTGAAGCTTTGAGTTTTCTTGTTTCTTTAAAAGAATCTTCTTGTTGACAATTGTATAGGTAATATTTGTGCCACTCAATATCTTGTTCAGTACTACTCTTACATCCTGATTCTGTACTCTCACATTTACAAGCCGGTTCACATCCACACTTTGTTCTTCAAAGAAAAATTTGTAGTCCGTTTGTTGTTCCACTTGTTTAATAAAAGTAGAAAAAGGCTGGTTGATTAAATCCAGAGTAATTGCTTTTTGGGCGTACACAGGTAAAGATACCCACCCACCAAATAGAAGTAAAAGGCTTAAACAGAGTCTTCGTATGAGGCTCGCTGTCATAAGATGCCCCTTTCGTGCTCTTTTCATACGCGTAAGATTTTAATTGTTTAACTAAGGTTTTATGAAATCTCGTTTATATTATACAAAGAGGCAATCGGAGAAAAAAATACTCATTCTTTTTTTTATGTTATAAAGCATAAAATATTCAGGTTGGGTATCTATGAGAAGATAAAAACCAAATCAGGTCTATGCAGACAATTTTATAATTAAAAAATTCAACCAGACTCTTCTATTGTTAATTATCATTTTATTCTTAAATTACAATGAGTATTCTAACCATCAACCGTCTCTTTATAAAATAAGAGGCCAAAGCACGAAAAGAAAAGTCATTTCAAAATATATCCCAACTTAAATAATTAACATAATATTATGAAGAAAGCATTTATTAGTATTTTGATCTTATGTTCTGCTGTTTCTGCCATAGCACAGCAGTATGAAACAGCCGTAGCACCATTGAAAGGTGAAAAATGGTGGGGTGGTTTGGTTGCGCTGGGTAGCCACATGCCTTTTACTTCAACAACAGAATGGTACGATTTGAGTAAAAAGAACCTGAACAACCAGATTGTTCCGCTGATATTATCTTCCGAGGGCCGTTATATCTGGAGCGAACAGCCTTTCCGCTTCCGATTGCAAAATGACACACTACTTCTTAGTTCCGATTATGAAAAACTAAATGCTATTTCTGCCGGAAAGACGCTAAAGGATGCTTATCTGAGTGCTTCGGCTCAACACTTTCCACCTTCCCATAAAATACCGGAAGAAATATTCTTCTCCAAACCGCAGTACAATACATGGATTGAGTTGATGTACAATCAGAATCAGATTGACATAGAAAAATATGCCCAAGATATATTGTCTAATGACTTTCCGACAGGTATCTTTATGATAGATGATAACTGGCAGAAATATTATGGTAATTTTGAATTTAAGCCAGAAAAGTTTCCGGATGCAGCAGGAATGATCGACCGTCTGCATAAACAGGGATTCAAGGTAATGTTATGGATAGCACCCTTTGTCTCTGCAGATAGTCCCGAGTATCGCTTGTTGGTAAAAAAAGGGTATTTGGTAAAGGAAAAAGACGGTATCACGCCAGCTATGATACATTGGTGGAATGGCGTAAGTGCTTGTTATGATATGACAAACCCGGAGGCAGCTTCTTATCTGGAAGAACAGTTGCTTACTGCTCAAAGAAAATACGGAATTGACGGTTATAAATTTGATGCAGGTGATGTAAACCATTTTACAGGCGAATATGCCTTTCATGATCCGACTGCCAATGCATGTACTTTTTCTCAAAAATGGGCGGAACTGGGATTAAAGTTTCCGTATAATGAATTCCGTACTTCATTCAAGTTGGGTGGTCAGGCAATAGTACAGCGTTTGGGTGATAAATCTTATTCCTGGCATGCTTCCTCGTTGTTAATTCCTGATATGATAGCGGCTGGCTTATTAGGACATGCTTATACCTGCCCTGATATGATCGGTGGTGGAGAGTTCGGTTCATTTTTGAATATTGATACCGATAAATTCGATCAGGAATTGATTGTGCGTTCTTGTCAGATTCATGCATTCATGCCAATGATGCAGTTCTCAGTAGCTCCCTGGCGCATTCTTGACAAGAAACATCTGGATATATGTCGCAAATTTGCTCAATTCCATGAACAGATGGGAAGTTATATTTTGCAAGTAGCTAAACATGCTTCTCAGACAGGTGAACCCATTGTGCAACATCTGGAATATGCATTTCCGCATCAGGGATTTGCCGATTGTCATGATCAGTTCATGTTAGGCGATAAATATATGGTAGCCCCTATGGTAACAAAAGGAACTCATAGGACTGTAAAACTACCTAAAGGTGAATGGCATGATGATATGGGTAAGAAGTTCAGAGGTCCGAAAACAATTGAAATAGAAGTTCCATTAGAACGTCTGCCTTATTTCGAACGTATTAAATAATAATTTTTATGTACATTCACTCGAAATGCCCCCATTAAGCAATACAAGCGATATGATTGTTAGCGGATTCAACTTAATGGGGGTACTTCAATAAAACAAACTATCTTTTCCACCCGATTCATTGATTTATGTCAACTGATTTTGTATTTTTGCAAATATTATCAATTACTACTTATCAGAACACGTTATGGATCTATTAAAAGAAACAGTTGATGCTGTTGTAAATTCCCGATTCCCGGAAATGAGTAAAGAGGGGCGCGAACTGTTGGCAGAAGTCCTGATACGCAGAGAAAGTAATAAGGGAGAAATTGTGCTAAATGAAGGGCAGGTTTCCCATAATTTAATCTTCGTCGGAAAAGGGATGCTTCGCCAGTTCTATTACAAAAACGGAAAAGATGTTACTGAGCATTTTTCGTACGAAGGCTGCATCGTAATGTGTATTGAGAGTCTGCTTAAACAAGAACCAACCCGGCTGATAGTAGAGGCGCTGGAACAATCCACCCTCTTCCTCTTTCCCTACAATGCGTTGCAAAGATTGGTAGAAACATCACCGGAAATCAATATGTTCTATCGAAAGATACTGGAATATTCTCTTATCGTTTCACAGGTAAAGGCAGATTCTTGGCGCTTTGAAACAGCACATGAACGTTATAACCTGTTACTCAAGCATCATCCGGAAATTATCAAACGGGCACCACTATCACACATAGCCTCCTATTTGTTGATGACACCCGAAACACTAAGCCGGGTCCGGTCGGGAGTATTATAAAAATCCTCCCTCAACTTCGTCTATACTCTTTGGGAGACATCCCAACATAGTGCTTAAAGTATTTGCCAAAGAAAGACTGATTGGCAAAATGAAGATATTCGGCTATCTCCTGCACACTCATTTCAGAGGATTTAAGTAAAGCGCGTGCTTCAAGAATCACAAAATTATCAATCCATTCACCTGCCGTTTTGCCACTCACTTCTTTCACTACTCCGGAAAGATGTTTAGGAGTAAGACACAATTTATTGGCATAAAATATTACAGAACGTTCCATTTTGTAACAAGCAGACACTTCACGCATAAATTTCTCAAAGAGTTCTTCCTTACGCGTCTTGGGACGAATCTCATCAACAGGCATATGTTTGCGACAAAAGTTATAAACATCATAAAACATAGCCGAAAGGATACCTTTGGCTATCTCCTTACGGAATGCATTATCTTTCATTTTCACTTTCTTCCACAAGAAAGAGTGATATTCCAACATGCAATCCTGCTCGGTTTTACTCAAAGGTATACAGGGATGCTCTTTGATATAAAACATAAAAGAAAGCAACTCTTTCATCTGCGTAAAAGTCCGGTCTATAAACTGAGGAGAAACAGCGATATAAATAGCACTGAAATCGTCGCTGACACCCAAGCTTTGGATTATCTGGTCAGGAAGAGTCATCAGCAAAGTTCCGGCAGTTACTTCAAACTCTCTCAGATTAACTCCTACCTTTCCCGACCCAGTAAGGCAAACGGCTATCACAGCAGCATTAATACGGTTAGGAAACTCATCCATAGGAACATCCGAAACATCATCGAATATGGCAAAATCATTGTCTATAAAATCTATCCTCCGTAATCCCTGTACAGAGGCTATATTCACTTGTGGAATTACTTCATTCTCCATTTTATCGTATCTTTTTCGCAAATATATATATTATTTCCATTTATAATAACCTATATCTCAAATAAAGCGAAAAATAGAACAATTATAAATCAAAAAAATGCCATACGTTTTATTTCGCATGGCATTCATTCTGCATTTACAGACAAGTACAATCAGTTCATAATCTTAATACCGATAAAATAAGTTCTGGGCTGTGTAGGACCATAGAAATAACCCGAATCACGAAATTCTCCTTTATCAAGATCTTTCTGAAAACTATTGAATATGTTTTGTACACCACCATTCAGTTGCAGTTTGATATGATCGTGTAGTATAAAAGTATAGTTCAGTTTCAGATTAAGATCGAAAAATTGAGGAGTATGTTCCATACGATCTTCGGGGATATAACCCGCCATATGGGGTACAATCATCTTTCCGGTATAGGTACCCGACAGAGAAAAATCAAAGTGTTCCGTAGGTGCAGAGGTAAAAGTAAAGTATCCGTAATAATCGGGAGTACGGGGCATACGCCGGGTAGTCAGTGCAGGTATCCCCTCTTCTTCTACTGCGTCACGCCATACCACATCATGAGTATAACGACTACGTTGCGCTGTAAAGCCTAACTGGAATTGAACTTCACGCCCATGAGCAATCTTCGCATCAAGATTTGCGCCATAAACACGTGCACCATGAGCATTACGACGTTCTTTTATCATATCTCCGTTTTCATCTTCACCAATATTCACCAATGTAAACACATGACGCAGATCGGTGTAGAAACCTTCTAACAATATATTTGCCTGCCAATGTCCAATAGGCAATGTCCAGTCCACAGAGCCGCTGTAACTATTAGAACGTTCCTCACGCAAATTGTCTGCCAGCTTAATCTGAATACCTTCACCTCCTACGGCTGTCACATGAAGATCTTCGTCATAAGCCTGTGGAGCACGAAAACCGGTAGAATATGTGAGGCGTGCCTGAAGATTATCCATCGGCTTATAAAGCAGATTGACACGAGGACTGAAAATCAGTTTATCAATCAGGTTGTGCTTATCCATACGCAAACCAACGAGCATCGTGAGCTGTCTCATACGCCACTCGTTCTGAACAAAAGTACCGGCTATGCGTACATTTTGTTTCATGTCACGGTGATACCCGGTCATGACATCATGCAAGGCATTATCCTGATATTCAAAACCACCGGTAAAAGTGGCCGGAGCAAAAAGGCAATTATTCATCTGCCCCACATACATGCCACCCAGTACCCAGGTAAGATCATCTGTTTTACCATACGCTTTGAGATTCTTCTGAGCACCATAATAGCTGTTACGATCCGTATGCTGGATAGAACCGTATAAAGACATTTTATGTTTTGCTTCATTCCAATAGTGATCATAGCTCAATCCGCCACTATTAATAATATGTTTAGTCTGCTCAGTTATATCGGTTTCATGTGGTTGAAGGTTAAATTTGTTTCCGCCACGGCGAAACTCATTGGTAGTGTGATATTCAATATTGATACGGCTATTGTATGAAGGACGATAGTAAGCACGGAGTCCAAAGGTATTCATATTCAGTTTGCCCAATTCGGAAAAGCCGTCACCATCGGCATCATAAGGGTTGCGGTTACGATACGTCTCGTACAAAGCAATGCCATACGTATTATCTTTGGCAACGAGCGAAACATTCCCACCCATATATTGTTCCCAAGATTTACCATTCATATTTGACATCATGCTGGATACCTGAAAAGAATTACTGACTGGATCTTTCGTAATAATATTGATAGTACCTCCTACGGCATTAGCACCAAATAAAGCAGATCCACCACCACGCACTATCTCTACACGTTCTACCATATTCACCGGAATCTGTTCCAGCCCGTATACCCCGGAAAGGGCACTAATAACCGGACGGCTATTTATCAGGATCTGGGAGTACGGACCTTCCAAACCATTGATACGTACCTGTGGGAAGCCACAATTCTGACAGTTATTCTCTACACGAAGCCCCGACTGATAATTTAGTGACTTAGCAAGATCGGTAGAGTTTACCGTTTCAAATAGCTTTGCACTCATCACATTAACTACCACAGGAGCTTCCCGGCGGCTAACCTCATTACGATTGGCAGAAACCACTACTTCATCAGTCATGAAGCTCTCTTCCTCCAATTGGAAATGAAGAACAGCCGTAAAGTCTTTACTCACTGTCACTGTCTTCTCCTGGTTTTTATAGCCCATGGCTTGTACCCGCAGCGTATATTTACCCGGAGCAAGGTTACGAAACTCAAACTGCCCCTCATCATTAGAAACAGCACCGGACGTACGGAGCTTTTCGGGAACAGCACCATCATTATAACTAACCACACGTACAGTGGCATATGGAACATTCTCTTCGGTTCCTTTCACAATAACGTGACCGGAAATCATATTGCCCTCCTTGATAGGATTGACAGCATAAGTAATCATGCTTAGGCATAGAAGCATAAGCAGGATGATATTTTTTTTCATTCTGAAATTACAATATTATATATAGTGAACAAAGAAAAAAAGAATAATAATTCAATAATCAACAACAGGAATACATGTAACGTATCTGCTACAACAAACTATTAAATTATCATTTTCAAGCCCGTATTGCAGGCGGGGCACGAAGAGAAAGTACCCGCAAATGCATTCCTAACACAACAGGAGTCTCCGGCTGTACTTCCACGTAGAAAAGTAACGGACGTACAGGATCTATTACATTGACCGGTATATCAGCTTCCAGTGAATGGAAAGAAGACAAGCGGTCAATTACAACAATCTCGGTTTTAGTGTGGGTGTGTTTGCCATGACTGGGATGAGAGTGAGCTATCATGACACCATTGACGTAGTGTACATGGGTAAACATCGTAATGCCTGCCTGATACACGGTAAATAGCGTCAGCAACAGAAGGGATGATAGAACTCTTTTTACACGTCTCACCTGTTATAGTCTCTTTATTTTAAAATTGAGGTGCAAAGTTAAGCATTATCTCAAAGATTTTTAAATAAAAAGAGGATGTATTTAACAAATCACCTAGAAATAGGTACAAAGTTCTTCGAGATACTTCCTATCCGTTTCATCAAAAGTGCTCAGCTGTTCACTATCAATATCGAGTACTCCCCACACCTCACCATCTTTTAGCAACGGCACTACAATTTCCGAACGAGACAGAGAGCTACAGGCTATATGTCCCGGAAAAGCATCTACATCAGGTACAATCAGTGTCTGCTTCTCCTGCCAGGCAGCACCACAAACCCCTCTCCCCTTACGAATGCGTGTACAAGCAATAGGTCCCTGAAAAGGAGCAAGCACCAACTCATTCTCCTTCACCAGATAAAACCCAACCCAGAAGAAGTGAAACGCCTCCTTCAAAGCAGCAGTAACATTAGCCAAGTTGGCTATTAAATCGGTCTCTCCTTCAACAAGAGACTTTATTTGTGGCAACAAAGAAGAATATTGCTCTTCTTTACTACCGGATATAAGAATTAAATTTTCAGACACAACAAGAATAATTAGTGAGTAGTGATTAGTGATAAGTGAGTAGTGATTAGTGAATAGTGATTAGTGAATAGTGATTAACAACTACACTATAGTCCGCATGGAACTAATCACTAATCACTTACCACTATTTAAACAGTTTTTTATAATCTCTCTCTGCAGCCGGCACCGTCCAATCTTCTGGAATAAACTTCCACTGATTCAAAGCACGAGGATCGAGCGTACCTTTCTTCTCAATGTAATTCATAAGATAATAGCGCAAATCTTTATCTGTGGAAAAGATAATACGATCTTTCAACTCATTCTGAAGGATACCTGCACCTTTTGTCAGCAGTTCACCTCCTCCATTACCACGATAAGAGTTGAGAGCAACCTTATAAATCTTAGCCATGCTGAAAGGAGTGCCGTCTGCCATACTGATAATCGTCACTTTTTCCCCTTGGGGTTTCGTAACATCTACTGTATAAATGATGCCCGCAGCAGAATCAAAATTAAAGCTGAAGTTCTGAAACGAAGCACGATCTTCTGCCCCTTCACGACGTTTCTTCTTAAACCACAACAAATGATCATCGGGAGATTTCATCTGATTAGTCCACATATAATAAGAAGCTTCAAGAACGTCTTTTATCTCCCTGCCAGAAAGTGTCATCACATAAAGCATATTCTCATACTTATATAAATTGAACATATCGCTGACATGAATATCGCCCTTTTTAATCTCGGCATCAAATGACAACGGAGCAGTAAAAGAAATATCAGCACCGGATATATCAAGTTGCAGGGAATGAATAAAATCAATAAAAGCCGAAGGACCAAAATAGGCCGGACGGGTAGATATATCTTCAGTAAAAGTACCTATCTTTTTTGACACAAACAGCTTTACTGCATTATACTGAGGGGTAAATTCTTTTATAAAATCCTCACTGATACCATAATCCTCTGTGGGAGTAAGTACTCCTTCAATCTGCTTGCTCTGCACTTTACCATCTTTCAGTTTTACCGTCACATCCACATTGGAAACTACAATTCCATTACTGGCCGGATCAATAACCAATACAGAATCACCCGCAACGTTCACAATCTTTTTACACTCACGGGCATGATCATGCCCCATCAGTACAATATCAAAACCGGGAACATTTTTTGCCACATTCAGTGATGCATTCTCATTATATTTACCAGACATACGAAAAGCATCCTGCCCGGCATGGAAAAGTCCGACTACAATATCCGGATTCTCTTTCTCACGGATAATCTTCATCCATTTCTGTGCCGTTTGCTCCATATCATCAAAGCGAAGTCCCTGCCACAGATTTTCTGAAAGCCACGCAGGAATAGCAGGAGTAATCATGCCCAATACTACTATTTTAACTCCGTCCCGTTCTAATACTTTATAAGGTTTCAGATGAGTTTCACCAGTGGCAGTATCAATAATGTTTGCACCAAGCACAGGAAAATTGCATTCGCCAATCCAACGATCAAAAACGCCGCGACCGGTTTCTACATCATGATTTCCCATGTTACCGGCATCATACTTCATATAGTTCATCATCTCGGCACAGAGATGAGGAGAAACCGTATCTATATAATTATAATAATAAGCGGTAGGCTGGCCTTGCAATATATCACCGTTATCAAGCAGAATAAGATTATCTTTGTAAGTCTCACGCTCCTTCTGCACCAATGCATAAATACGCGCCAGACTTCCTCCCCATTCTTTTTGGGTAATGAAATTATAGGGATAATAATTACCATGTACATCACTGGTCTGTACAATTTTCAATTTCACCTTACGCTCTTGTGCCGGCAACGCCAACATAAAGCATAACAGTAAGGTACAAATAGAAATAAATCTTTTCATAAGATTATAATGTTATAGGGTTATAAAGTTGTAATGTTATAAAGTTGTTGTAAGTTATAATGTTATAATTGAGATTGACGTTATTGACTTTAAAAGAGTTATGTGGTCATCACATTATACAACTCTTTATAACCCTATAACTTCTTCCTATATAACCGGCATTGAAAAAACAAAACGGGCTCCTTCGATATAGTCCGGATCCACCCATATCTCACCACCCCATTTCTCAACAGTAAGTTTACAGATGGACAATCCCAATCCTGTCCCTTGTGCATATTCGTCTAATTTTTCAAAGCGTTCAAATACTAACTTTTGTTTCTCCTTTGGAATGCCGCAACCAGTATCAGTCACAGAAAAAAAGGCTAACTTCCGCCCTTCATCCACCGAAAAGTCCAAAGTAATAACACCATCTTGTGTAAATTTAGCAGAGTTGGAAAGCAGATTAATAATAACTTGCTGCAATCGCTGTACGTCCGTATTGATTACAAAATCCTCATGCTTACTGGTAAACACAAATTTATTATTGGATTTACGGGAAAAATCGACAGAAGTCAACACCAGTCGGCACAGCTGAACTACATCACAAGGTTCTTTTGTCATCCTCACCCTGTCTGCATCAAGCCGAGAGAGATCGAGTATATCATTTATCAATCGAAGCAACAGGTCTGAATTGGATTTAATAATTTCCGAATACCCCTTTCTATCTTCGTCAGAACTTCCTTCGGCGGTCAACACATCCGAAAAGCCCACAATAGCATTCAGCGGAGTACGTATCTCATGGCTCATATTGGCCAAGAAGGCACTCTTCAGCCGATTGGATTCTTCGGCACGATCTTTGGCTTCACGCAGATCTACTTCCGACCTTTGCAAGTCGTCCTTCAAACGTTTTGTTCTGAAATAGAAAAAGAGTGAAATGATCAGTCCTCCTGCCAATATTACAAATATGCTGATTGCTGCCCATATCTGATACATATATTCCTGATAGAATGATACAGGCTTGCCAACAATTTCCACATGAAAAGGCAAAGATTTTGTATCCAGTTTCAATTCTTTCACTTTTTTATAGTCAAGCACAGCCTTGCTGCCTACTATCTCTACATGACTGACTGTATCTTTCGGATTGTCAAGCAAACGAATGGCTTCACGAGCCATTTCGCGACCAAAAGAACGGTATGCAGGAATTACCCCGCCTACAGCCCAATAACCCAGTCCAATGGAAGCCGGAGTAAAAGCAGGTACTGTGGGATTAGCCTCCATCATCATATAAGTGGCATTACGCATAAAATAGCTCTCATTCATATCCACACGCCAGGTACCCACCATGACCGCCGTGTTTTCGGGTAACTTCTGAAACTGATCCAGTATCGTATAAATTGTATTGGAACGCCCGTCCAACAATATCAAATCCATCTCCGGGAACTTCTTCATTTTTTCTCTCACAAGTGCCTGCATGGCAACTCCCCCATACGTATTATCGGATATGAAAGCGATATGACGTGTATCGGGATAGAAGTGTTTAAGTAATTGAATATTAGCCTCAATGTCATATTCGTAAACAAAGCCCGCCTTCACTTTGTGGTGTCCGAGATCATCAGAAAAGAAATCTACAGACTCCGGCATCCATTCTTTCAGGTTGATTGTATCTTCCGGCAAAATCACTGCATTACGGCTGGTCAAACTGCACATAGCCGGTATTTGTGCTACCAATGAATCTTCCTGTGACAAATAAGATGCCCATGCCTCCTGTCCTAACAAAATAATAAGCTCCGGTCGTTGAGTTTCCGTATATTTAGAAAGGATCTGTTGCATCATTCCCTTCCATTGAGGAGCCTCCGAAAAGCTTTTGCAGTTCATATTCTCAATCTCAATATTGTACTTACCACCGCATCTGGTATATTCATCCATGAAATCGGAGATGGTCACCGAAGTCTGATGAGCAGCCGGATTATAAGAACAAATAATCAGAATAGACCGGGTATCCTGAGCTGCATAGCCCACCACTGGCCAAAGAAAAACAATGGGAAGGAGGAAGGAAAAGACATATCGGATATATGGCAACATATTTATATATACGCGTTTTTTTGTTGCCGCAAATATACTAAAAGTTGGCAATTAATAGGAGATTAATATGTACATTTGTCAACGAATCATTATAAAAACATTTATGGAATTATTTCACAAGATGATTTCTGCTGCTTTGAATATATCAGAGAAGCAGGTCAGTAACACTTTGAATCTACTAAAAGACGGCGCTACCATTCCTTTTATCAGCCGTTATCGTAAAGAAGCTACAGGAGGCCTGGATGAGGTACAAGTAGAAAACATAAAAAACCAGTACGACAAACTCTGTGAGATAGTCAAGCGTAAAGAAACCATTCTCACCACTATCAACGAACAGAGTAAACTGACTGCCGAACTGCAAAAACGTATTGAAAGCACCTGGGATACTACTGAATTGGAAGACATCTACCTCCCCTATAAGCCCAAACGTAAAACCAGAGCGGAAGTCGCTCGCCAAAAAGGGCTTGAACCCCTTGCAATGGTATTGATGCTACAACGCGAAAATAATCTTGATGTTAAAGCTGCCACCTTTGTAAAAGGAGACGTGAAAGATGTGGAAGATGCTCTGAAAGGTGCGCGCGATATTATAGCCGAACAGGTTAATGAAGACGAACGTGCCCGTAATGCCATACGTAACCAATTCAATCGTCAGGCTATAATCAGTGCCAAAGTGGTGAAAGGTAAAGAAGAGGAAGCTGCAAAATACCGCGACTACTTTGATTTTTCCGAACCATTAAAGCGTTGCACTTCGCATCGATTATTAGCCATCCGCCGTGCCGAAGCAGAAGGTTTGCTAAAGGTATCTATTACCCCGGATGACGAGGAATGCATCGAGAGGCTCGAACGCCAGTTCGTTCGTAGCAATAACGAATGCGCCCGACAAGTAGCAGAAGCGGTACAAGACTCTTACAAACGACTACTAAAGCCCTCTATCGAAACCGAATTTGCCACTATGACAAAGGAGAAAGCCGACGAAGAAGCGATCCGTGTATTTGCCGAGAATCTTCGCCAATTGCTCCTTGCCCCGCCATTGGGGCAGAAACGGGTATTGGGTATAGATCCCGGATTCCGTACAGGATGTAAGGTAGTATGTATGGATGCACAGGGCAATCTGCTGCATAATGAAAATATCTATCCTCATCCACCGGTAGATAAGAAGAAAGAGGCCGCAGCCAAGCTACGTAAAATGGTAGAAGCCTATCAAATAGATGCCATCGCCATCGGAAACGGTACAGCCAGCCGGGAAACGGAATTCTTTGTTACCACCCAGCAATTCGACCGTCCCTTACAGGTATTTGTTGTCAGTGAGCAAGGTGCTTCCATCTATTCAGCTTCTAAAATAGCCCGTGATGAGTTCCCCGAATATGACGTAACCGTACGTGGTGCCGTTTCAATAGGACGCCGATTAATGGATCCGCTTGCCGAACTGGTAAAAATTGATCCGAAATCCATCGGTGTGGGACAGTATCAGCACGATGTAGACCAAACCAAACTAAAAAAGGCACTTGATCAGACAGTAGAGAATTGCGTAAACCTGGTAGGCGTTAACCTCAATACAGCCAGTAGTCATCTGTTGACCTATATCTCCGGATTAGGACCACAGTTGGCACAAAATATAGTAAACTATCGTGCCGAAAACGGTGCTTTCGATTCACGTAAAGCATTAATGAAAGTTCCCCGCATGGGTGCAAAAGCATTTGAGCAATGTGCCGGCTTCCTTCGTATTCCACAAGCCAAGAATCCTTTGGACAATACAGCCGTACATCCCGAAAGTTATTGCATCGTAGAGCAAATGGCTAAAGATATGAAATGTAGTGTTGCTGAATTGATTACTAATAAAGAGTTACGTAGCAAAATCAATGTATCAGCTTACGTCACTCCAACAGTGGGTATGCCTACTCTACAAGACATCATGCAGGAGCTTGAAAAGCCGGGACGTGATCCACGCCAGACGATCAAAGCTTTTGAATTTGATAAGAATGTACGTACCATCAATGACCTCCGTGAAGGAATGATACTTCCGGGAATCGTTGGTAATATTACCAACTTTGGCGCCTTTGTAGATATAGGTATCAAAGAGAACGGACTGGTGCACCTCTCGCAATTAGCCGAACGTTTCATTTCCGATCCCACCGAAGTAGTATCTATCCATCAGCAAGTTATGGTGAAAGTTATGAGCGTAGATAATGAACGAAAACGCATACAATTAACGATGATTGGTGTAGAGCAAAGCTAACGCAAATATCTTGATTATCTTAAAACAAAAATCGCCCGATTCACTCCTAAGAATGAACCGGGCGATCTCTTATTTATATCTATT